>Ga0065165_1000244_pt1 | contig 93411 bp, 96 predicted proteins | sample AraplaMF_Cvi_mMF_FD_63813 | JGI IMG/M metagenome (GOLD analysis project Ga0065165, IMG submission 63813) | Arabidopsis root microbial communities from the University of North Carolina, USA - plate scrape MF_Cvi_mMF (version 2) (version 3) | ecosystem: Host-associated > Plants > Roots >... | reverse complement strand
GGGGAGATGCATCCGACGCCACGCAAGAGGTTGCTGCGCAGCAAGAGCACTATAATATCGGTCACGTCGGTTGGGCGAGCATCGATGCGTCAGGGACACAAGAGCAAACGCTCCGGAGCGGCCGGGACGCGATCTCCGAGGGCAAGTAGGGCAATCTGATTGACGCGGGCAAGGATGTCGCGACCCACCACGAGCTCGACGGCGCCCCCGCGCGCCAAGCCGCCGACACGGCGCAATGCCCTGCCCGGCCGCCTCAGCCCCGGCATGGCCTGCGATACGGCGTTCCGGATCATCGCCCGCCGCCACCTCGGCGCCGTCCTGGCCCGGCACGACGGTACGTGCCGTGGCGACCCGGAGGCGCTGCACCAGATCCGGATCGCACTGACGCATTTGCGCACCGCCATCCGCTTCTTCTCGCCCATGGTTGATGACGGGCTTCGGCCAGCGATCTGGACCGAGCTGAAATGGCTGAACAGCCAGCTCGGCATGGTACGCGACCTCGACGTGGCGATCGACCGGGTCATCGCCGAGAGCGGCGGCGAGCTCGACGTGATCGCCGAGCTCCAGCACTGGGACGAGAAGCGCGCCGAGAGCCACCGCCTGCTGACGCGCGCGCTGCAATCGGCGCGCTATCGCCGCCTCGTCGAGCAGACATCGGCCTGGATCGAAAGCGGTCCCTGGTCGACCCGGCGCAGCAAGGAGGCCATCAGGCTGCGCCGCCGCTCGCTCGCCGACCATGCAACGGCTCAGCTCGCCGAATGGGAAACGACACTGCTCAAGAAGGCGCGAAAGCTCCGCAAGCTCGACGTCGAGAAGCGGCACAAATTGCGTCTTCTCAACAAGCGACTGACCTATTCGGTCGAGTCGCTGGAGGATCTGTTTGCCGATGAATCCCTGACCAAGCAGAAGTCCATCCTCAAGCAATTGCGCAAAGCGCAACGGTCGCTCGGCCAGTTGAACGACGATGCACGCGGGCAGACGCTAGCGGCGTCATTGAACGAAGCCGCCCCCGAGGCCGGCATTCGTTTCTTCAGCCGCAAGAGGGAAAAGAAGCTGCTGCGAACTGCCTCGAAAGCTTATCGGAAACTGGACAAGGCCAAGCCGTTTCGCTCGTCGGACCTCGCGCCGAATCCGGAGCCCGAGGACTAGGTGTGGACGTAATCTCCCGGCGCGTCGGGCAGATCGTCTCCGATCCGGGGCGGATCACAGGGCTCGCCCGAGCGTGCCGCCAGCCATGCCGCCCACTCCGGCCACCACGATCCCTCGACGTGCGGCGCCAGCTTCAGCCACTCGTCCGGGCCAACATAAGGCGCGTCCGCAGCCTTGGTCATGACCTGGTAATTGTGCCAACTTTCGTCAGGAGGCGCGACGACGCCGGCATTATGGCCGCCGCTGGTCAGCAGAAACGTCACGTCGGCATCGACCTGATAATGGACCTTGTAGACGGATCGCCACGGCGCAACGTGATCGGCAAGCGTACCCACCACGAACATCGGGGTATGAATGTCGGACAGCGAAATACTCCTGTCTTCGACGCGATAGCGGCCTTCGGCCAGATCGTTGTCCAGAAACAGCTTGCGCAAATACTCCGAGTGCATGCGATAAGGTAGCCGCGTGGCATCGGCGTTCCAGGCCATCAGGTCGTTCAGTGGCGCGCTCTCGCCCATCAGATAATCCTGCGACAGCCGCGACCAGACCAGGTCGTTGGAGCGCAGGAGTGCGAACGCACCGGCCATCTGCGCAGTGTCGAGGTAACCGCGCTGCCACATCATGTCCTCGAGGAAGACGACCTGACTCTCGTTGATGAAGAGCGTCAATTCGCCGGCCTCGGTGAAGTCGGTCTGGGCGGCGAGCATCGTGACGGTGCCGAGACGGTGATCACCGTCGCGCCCCATGGCGGCGGCAGCGATCGACAGCAGCGTGCCCCCCAGGCAGTAGCCGAGCGCATGGATCTTCCGGCCAGGCAAAATCCGGCCGATCGTGTCGAGCCCGGCCATTACGCCGAGCTTGCGATAATCGTCGAAGGCGACATCCCGGTCCTTTGCATCCGGATTGCGCCAGGAGATCGCGAACACCGTAAAGCCCTGACCGGTCAGATATTTGACCAGGGAGTTTTGCGGCGACAGATCGAGGATGTAGTATTTCATGATCCAGGCCGGCACGATCAGGATCGGCTCGGGCCGCACCTGCGCGGTGGTCGGAAGGTACTGGATCAGCTCGATCAGATCGTTGCGGTAGACGATCTTACCGGGCGAAGCCGCGACCGTCTTGCCCACGACGAACTGGTCGTCGCCCGCGGGTTTCAGGACCGAGAGCTGGCGCATCAGGTCGCGGCACCAGTTCTGCCAGCCGAATACAAAATTCTCTCCTCCGCTCTGGAACGCCTTTTCCAGAACCTGCGGATTGGTGGCAGCGAAATTCGACGGCGCCATCATGTCGAGCATCTGGCGTACCGCGAACTCGACGACGGCTTCATTTGCGTGCGACACGCCGCGCACGCCGGTCGTGGCATCGTGCCACCAGCGCTCCGTGAGCAGGAATGCCTGCGCGAGCAGATTGAACGGCGCGAGCTCCCATTGCGGCTCCCTGAAGCGGCGATCGCGTCCGTGCGGCTGAATCACGGACCACGGCTTTTGCGATGTGGCATGCGCGGCAGCCTCCAGAAACTGGCCGGCATCGCGAAGAGCGTGGCGGGTAATCTCCATCTGGCGCTGCGGCGCCGCCGCGAGATGCGCGCTCCAGTCGAGCCAGGCCAACGACAAGGCCACAGGCGAAATCCCGCCCGTGAAGCGGGCCAGCATCGCATGGAAGGCCCGGTCCAGAGGATATGGCTCCGAAGGCGCGACATCGGTCGCGACCGGCTCCCCGGAGATTTTTTCAGGTGCCGCTGTAGCGGCTTTCGCAACCGGACTGGCGAAAGACGCCTGCGGCTCTTCGGCCCGTGGGAGTATCTTCACGATGCTCATTGCTGAATGTTCCTGCAGGCCTCTGCTCTCGGCCGGCTGGAGGATATGGCGAGGCTTCCGACGTGCGTTGAGCTGCATCAAATCCAGGCGCGGATCACAATTGCGCAAACGGCCCAAGACAGTCTGGCTCGCTTGACCTGAGTCAAACCGCACCACGGCCACGGAGCTAGGCTTTCCGCATTGAAATTCGATAAACCAGCGGAGCTTTCCATGCGCGCCCACCAGATCATGACCCGGTCGGTCATCTCGGTCACCCCTGACACCAGCATCGTCGAGGCGGCGAACATCATGCTGAAGCGGCATGTCAGCGGTCTCACGGTGGTTGACGACGTCGGCAAGCTGGTCGGCGTTGTTTCGGAAGGCGATTTCATCCGCCGCAGCGAGATCGGCACCGGGCGCAAGCGGGGCCGCTGGTTGCGTTTCATTCTCGGTCCCGGCAAATCGGCCAGCGACTTCGTCCACGAGCACGGCCGCAAGGTCTCGGAGGTGATGACCGCTTCGCCCGTGACCATCACCGAGGATACTGCGCTCGCGGAGATCGTCGACCTCATGGAACGGAACAACGTCAAACGCTTGCCGGTCGTGCGCGGCGACAAGGTCGTCGGGATCGTGTCCCGTGCCAACTTGCTACAGGCGGTAGCCGGCCTCGCCCGCGAGGTGCCGGATCCGACCGCCGATGACGATCACATCCGCAGCCGCATCATCGACACCATGGAGAAGAACGATTGGTGCCCGTTCGGGCTGAACGTGATCGTCCGCGACGGCATCGTGCATCTCAGCGGCGTCATCACCGAAGAACGCGCGCGGCAGGCCGCGGTCGTCGCCGCCGAGAACATCGAAGGCGTGAAGAAGGTGCACGACCATCTCTGTTGGGTGGACACCATGTCGGGCGTCTATCTGAATTCGCCCGAGGACGACGACCTCGCCAAAGCGAGCTAGGACGAGCCACGGACCAGATATGGTTCAGCGGGGAATGACGGCGGTGGCTTCGATCTCGACGCGCGCCGCCTTCTCGACGAGACGGACGACCTGAACGAGCGCCATCGCCGGATAATGCGTACCGAAGACCGTTCGGTAGACCTTGCCGAGCTCCTTCAGGTTCGTCAGATATTCGTCCATATCGACGACGTACCAGGTCAGTCGCACGAGGTGCTCGGGACGCGCGCCGGCTTCGGCGAGGATTTCAGCGATGTTGCTCAGGGTCTGGCGCACCTGCCCGACAAAGCCGTCCGCCAGACGCTCTTCGGCATCCCAGCCAATCACACCTCCGGTGACAACGATCCGTCCCTCCGCAGCCACGCCGTTGGCATAGCCTTTCGGGATCGGCCAGCCGGACGGCTGCAACACTTTCACCGTCGAGCGCGGATCTTCCTCGGTTGCGGTCGGCAGCACCGCAAGGTGCGGACCTTTCGGCGTCGTCACGGACAATTCTCTACCCTTCTCTCATTCTGCGGCAACGCCCGGTGAGGTCGCGGCGGCTTGCGCCATCTGCCGCAGGGCAAAACGCTTCAATTTTCCGGTCTCGGTTTTTGGGAGTTGCGTCACGAACTCGATCGCACGCGGATATTTGTACGGCGCGATCTCGCGTTTGACATAGTCCTGCAATTCGGCGGCCAGTTGGGCATCGGGCGTCACGCCGGGCGCGGCAATGACATAAGCCTTCACGATCATTCCGCGCGCCTCGTCGGGTGCGCCAACGACACCGCACTCGACCACGGAAGGATGCGTCAGCAACGCCGCCTCGACATCCGTGCCTGCGATATTGTAGCCCGCCGACACGATCATGTCATCGGAGCGCGACTGGTACCAGAAATAACCGTCGGCATCCATCAGATAGGTATCGCCGGTGATGTTCCAGCCATCCTGGACGTATTTGCGCTGCCGCTCATCGGCGAGGTAGCGGCAGCCGGTCGGACCGCGAACCGCGAGCCGGCCCATCGTGCCCGGCGGCAGATCATTGCCGGCGTCATCGACGATCTTCGCCTCATAGCCGGGTACCGGCTTGCCGGTCGCGCCCGGACGGATCTCGTCCTCGGTCGCGCTGATGAAGATGTGCAACAACTCGGTCGAGCCTATGCCGTCCATCAGCTTGATGCCCGTCGCCTTGAGCCAGGCATCGAAAGTCGGCTTGGGCAGCGTCTCGCCGGCGGAGACGCACTTCCGCAGCGAGGAAATGTCGCGGCCCGGCAGCTTGCCGATCATGGCGCGGTATGCGGTCGGCGCGGTGAAGCAGACCGTGGTCTTGAACTGCTCGATCGCGTTCAGGATGTCGTCCGGCGTGGTCTTCTCGAGCACCACGAAGGAAGCGCCGATATGCATCGGAAACAGCACGCCGCCGAAGCCGAAAGTGAAGGCGAGCGGGGCCGAGCCGACGAAGCGATCCTTCTGCTCGGCGCGCAGGATGTTGCGCGCGTAGCCGTCGCACACGGCCAGCATGTCGCGATGGAAATGCATGGTGCCCTTGGGATCGCCGGTCGTGCCCGACGTGAAGGCGATCAGGCAGATGTCGTCGGAGGCCGTATCGACGGCTTCGAACTGCGGGCTCGCATCAGCGATCAACGCCTCGAGCGAGTCGGCGGCGCCATTGCCCCAATAGACCACGTGCTTGAGACCGGGCGCCGCCAGCTTCGCCTTCTCCATCTCTTCGGAGAGTTTGCCGTCACACAGCGCCAGCGTGATCTCCGCCTTCTGGATCGGGTAGGACAGTTCCTTGGCGCGCAGCAGCGGCATCGTCGCGACGCAGATGCCACCGGCCTTGATCACCGCGAGATAGGTTGCGACCATCATGGGACTGTTGGCCGATCGCAGCAGCACACGTCCACCGCTCACGAGGCCCAGCTTGCCGACCAGGACGTTGGCGATGCGGTTCACGAGCGCTTGCAGCTCGCGGTAGCTGTAGCTGACGGCGGGACTGATGACACAGGGCGCATCGCCATGGCCCTCTTCGACCCAGCGATCGAGGAAATAGCTGACGCAGTTCAATCGCGGCGGATAGTGCAGCTCCGGCCGCGTGAAACGAAACTCCGGCCAGAGCTGGCGCGGCGGCAGATGCTGCCGCGCAAATGTATCGACATGGGCCGTTGCAGCATTGCCGTCATACGAGCCCGACACGTGAACCTTGGCGGCGTTGGCCATCGCACGCTCCTTTGCGCATGGAAAGCACCCGGCAGCACTAACGAGGAAACATTTTAGGCTTAAAACAATTTGGCGCAATAGCGGATTTTGGGCATCCCATGCTTTTTCCTGCGGCAAAGAGGGATTGGAGACCGGCCGACCGCGAGCCTAAGGCCGACGGCGCGCGGCCGATTTCTGCGCCGACGCCTTGGTCTTGGCGAGGAGACGCATCAGCTCGCGCACGTCCTTCGGCGTCAATTCGGCGAAGAGATCGGCGATCCAGGTCTCGTGCTCCGCGGCCATCCTGCGGAACTCGGCGCGACCGAGTTTTGTGAGGCGGATCACCTGGACCCGGCGGTCCGTCTCCGAGGTGCGCCGGTCGAGATGGCCGGATTCCACCAGACGCTCGACGAGACCGGTGACGTTCCCATTGGACACCATCATGCGCTTGGAGACGTCGGACAACGTCAAGCCGTCAGGCGCCTTGTCGAGCTGTGCCATCAGGTCGAAACGAGGCAGAGTGACGTCGAAGCGCTGCCGCAGCCGGCCACGCACTTCGCCCTCGACCAGGGTCGTGCAGGTGAGCAGGCGCAACCACAGCCGAAGCTCTTCGGCATGGTCTTCCGGCGTTTCGACGGCCTTGGTCTCGGAATCGAGCATTTCGGTGCAGTCATTCGCGGCCGGCATTGGCGTCGGCACGGATTCCCTAACGTTTTGAGCTTCAAATAAATCCGTGCCGGCCGCAAGCCTAAAGCTGCAACAATCGACCGCAGGTTAATTTCTTTAAGCTTCAAGCAATTGGCGCGACGTTTGCATGCGTGCCGCCAGCGATGCGATGCGGCTTGCTTGCCGGGGCAGCCATCATCGGCATAAGCTCGGGTTGGAGTACGCGGCTTGCAGCGCAAGCCTCGATGTCACGGGGGATAGATCATGAAGACGCAATTGACCTTGGCCGCAGCCGCCTTGCTGCTCGGCACCACAGTGAGCCCTGCCCTCGCCCAGGAGAAGATCAAGCTCGGCGTGATCGTGACCCTGTCGGGCCCCGCCGCTGCGCTTGGCCAGCAGGTTCGCGACGGTTTTGCGCTCGCGGTGAAGGATCTCGGCAGCAAGATGGGCGGCCGCGATGTCGAGGTCGTCGTGGTCGACGACGAGCTGAAGCCGGACGCAGCGGTGACCAAGGTCAAGGGCCTTCTAGAGCGCGACAAGGTCGATTTCGTGGTCGGACCGATCTTCTCCAACATCCTCCAGGCCATTCACCGGCCCGTCACGGAATCGAAGACCTTCCTGATCAGCCCCAATGCAGGCCCGTCGACCTTTGCCGGCAAGGACTGCAACCCGTTCTTCTATGTGACGTCGTACCAGAACGACCAGGTTCACGAGATCCTCGGCAAGGTCGCGCAGGATCGCGGCTACAAGCGCATGTACCTGATGGTGCCGAATTATCAGGCCGGCAAGGATTCGGTGGCGGGCTTCAAGCTCGACTACAAGGGCGAGATCGTCGAAGAGTCCTACATGCCGCTGAACACGCTGGACTTCCAGCCGGAGCTGTCCAAGATTTCATCGCAGAAGCCCGACGCTCTCTTCACGTTCATGCCGGGCGGCCTCGGCGTCAACCTCGTCAAGCAGTACCGGCAGGCGGGCCTCGCCGACAGCATCCCGGTGCTCTCGGCTTTCACGGTGGATGAATCGACCTTGCCGGCGCAGCAGGACGCAGCCGTCGGCATGTTCGGTGGCGCGAACTGGGCGCCCAATCTCGACAATCCCCAGAACAAGAAGTTCGTCGCGGCCTATGAGGCCGCCTACAACGTCGTGCCCGGTACCTACGCTTTCCAAGCATACGACGCCGCGATGCTGATCGACAGTGCCATCAAGGGCGTCAAGGGCGACCTCTCGAACAAGGATGCAGTCGGTGCCGCGCTGAAGAAGGCCGACTTCACCTCGCTGCGCGGTTCGTTCAAATTCAACACCAACGGCTATCCGATCCAGGACTTTTACCTGACCAAGGTCGCCAAGCGTCCGGACGGAAAATTCCAGACCGAAATCGTCCAGAAGGTTTTCGAGAATTACGGCGATCGCTATGCCAAGGACTGCAAAGCGGCGAACTAAGCCGTGCGTCGCGTCAAGGGAGGACTTCAATGAGCAGCGAAATCACCGGCATCACCCGCGCCAATGAGGGATTCCAGGGCATCTCCTGGAACATCCTCGGCCAGACCTATGTGCCGAAAAGCAATACCGAGCACAGCTTCTCCTGGCACGCGACATTGCCGCCGGGCACGTTCGTGCCCCCGCACATCCATCCCGATCAGGATGAGTATCTCTACATGCTGGAGGGCAAGCTCGACTTCATGCTCGGCAATTCGGAATCGCAGGCGACCGCGGGCGATCTGATCCGGCTCGGCATGGGCGTGCCGCACGGCATCTTCAACAAGTCGGAGCAGACCGCGAAGGTGCTGTTCTGGGTCTCGCCGACCAAGAAACTGTTCGACCTGTTCTGGGGCCTTCATAACATGAAGGAACAGAAGCCCGAGGACGTGGTGGCGATGGCCGCCGAGTTCAACATCCACTTCCTGCCGCCGCCTCCCGGCGCCGGCTAACGGCGAGCGTCAGGCGCGCACCGCGGCGAGCCCTGGCACCGCGGCGAAGCCGGCCTTGGTGGCGTAGCCACGCACGATCGCCTCGCGCTGGGAATAGCTCAGCACATTGTCGACATTGTCGAAGCCGTCGGGCGCGAGCTGCTCGACGGCGTCGATAACGCCCTCGGGGCCGCCGCGACGGTTTGAGCGGACGATGTCTGCCGTCATCGGCAAGCGCTTCTTTTCATATTCGAGCAACGCCTGGCGCGGATGCTCGGCGCGCACCAGCGCGTCGGCAAGGCAGCGCGCATCGAGGATTGCCTGCGAGGCGCCATTGGAGCCGACAGGATACATCGGATGCGCGGCATCACCGAGCAGCGTGACTCGCCCGGATGACCAATAGGGCAAAGGATCGCGGTCGCAGGTCGGATATTCATAGAATTCTGGCGTTGCCGAGATCAGGCTCTTCACGTCGATGTAGGGCACGGAGAAGCGCGCCACATGCGGCATCAGCTCCTCGCGCCGCCCCGGGCGCGACCAGTCCTCTTTCCGCGGCGGTGGGGCATTGCCCTCGCCGACCTTCACCAGCACCGCCCAATTGGTCAGGCGGCTCGCCGGGCTCGATCCCTCCGCGATCGGATAGACCACCACCTTGGCATTGAGGCCACCTGCCACGATCATCGACTTGCCGGTGAGGAACAGCGGCCAGTCGCGCGCGCCGCGCCACAGCATCAAACCATTCCAGCATGGCGGCCCTTCGTTCGGGAACAGCGTGTCGCGTACCCGCGAATGGATACCATCGGCGCCGATCAGGATATCCCCGCGCGTTGTGTGGATGTGTGCGCCGGCACGATCGAAGAAATAAGCGGTGACCCCGCCCTCGTCCTGTGTGAATGCACCAAGGCGGCAGCCGGTGCGGATCGCTTCCGACCCCAGCCGCTCCTCGACGGCGCGATGAATGACGCCCTGAAGACGGCCGCGGTGGATCGAGAATTGCGGCACGTCATGACCGGCGTCGATGCCGCGGGCTTCACGCCAGACTTCCTGGCCGTGACGATTGAGATAATAGAGCTGGTCGGTGCGGATCGCGACGTCGTCGAGCTTTTGAAGCAGGCCGAGGCCGGCGAGTTCGCGCATCGCGTGCGGCAACGTATTGATGCCGACGCCGAGTTCGCGGATGGTGTCGGCCTGCTCGAATATCTCGCAGTCCAGGCCGCGCGAGCGCAGCATCAATGCCGTGGTGAGACCACCGATACCACCACCGACGATAATCGCCTTCATCGCCCTCACTCCACTCAATACACAGGCAATGGGTTAACGTCGCACGGGCAGTCACTCTGCCGCAAGCGGCTTTGTCGCCTCCGCCTTGAGCCGGGCCCCGGGTCTTGGGCTTAGCCTTAATTGGGCGCAAAGGCTGGGTTCAGTCGCCCCGGAAGACCGGCTTGACCTTGTTGGCGAAGGCCTCGAAGGCACGCTCGAAATCCGCCGTGGTCATGCAAAGGGCTTGAGCAACCGCTTCAGCCTCGATGGCTTCCTCGATCGACATTGCCCATTCCATCGCCAGCATCCGCTTGGTCATGGTATTCGCGAACGTCGGCCCTTCCGCGATCTGCTTTGCCAACAACTGCGCCTGAGGCAGCACCTGCTCCGGCGTCACGATCCGACTGAAGAAGCCCCACCGCTCGCCCTCCTCCGCAGTCATGAACCGGCCGGTGTAGAGCAACTCGGAGGCGCGGGACTGGCCGATGATCCGCGGCAGGATCGCGCAGGCGCCCATATCGCATCCCGCAAGACCCACCTTGTTGAACAGAAACGCAACCTTTGTCCCGCTCGCCGCAAGCCGCATATCGGATGCCATGGCGATGATCGCGCCGGCACCGGCGCAGATGCCCTCGACCGCGGCGACGATCGGCTGTGGGCACGCTCGCATTGCCTTGACGAGATCGCCGGTCATCCGGGTGAAAGCCGTCAACCCCTTCGTGTCCATCTTCACGAGCGGTCCGATGATCTCGAACACATCGCCGCCGGACGAAAAATTGCCGCCGGCGCCGGTGACCACGATCGACTTGACCTCATCGTCGAACGCGCAGGCGCGGAAGAAATCGGTGAGCTCCCGGTAACTCTCGAAGGTCAGCGGATTCTTCCGCTCGGGACGGTTGAGTGTCACGTTCGCAACACCGTCGACCACGGCCAGCAGGAAGTGCTGCGGTGAATAATCCGCAAGCGGCACGGTGACGGGATTGGCTGGTCTGCTCATGCGATGTCCTTTTCCTTGGTTCCAGGCCGCTAGATTTCTCCACCGGCAACGGCAATCGCCTGACCGGTGATTGCGCCTGCGCCCTCGCCGCACAACCACAGCACGGTGTCGGCCACCTCCTGAGGCGAGATCAGCCGCCCCTGCGGATTGTGCTTGGCGAGCTCGGCAATCGCCTGCTCGCGGGTTCGCCCCGTCTTCTTCATGATGTTGTCGATGCTGCCGGCGACCAGATCGGTGTCGGTGAATCCGGGACAGACCGCATTCACGGTCACGTTGCTGCTTGCCATCTCCAGCGCAAGCGAACGCACGAGGCCGACCACGGCATGCTTGGCAGCGACATAGGCGCTGACATACGCATAGCCCTTCAGCCCCGCCGTCGATGCGACCGCGACGATGCGGCCATAGGGTCGGTCCTTCATGCCCGGCAACACGGCACGGACGGCATGGACCACGCCCATGAAATTGACGTCCATCATGCGTGTAAAAATCGCGCTGTCCGATTTGGCGAAAGGCGCGGACTCGGCGTTGCCAGCGTTCGCGACCAGAATGTCGATCGGCTTTCTCGCGCTCGCCTCGGCGACAGCGGCTTTCAGCGCGGCCTCATTCGAAACGTCGGCGACGGCGAAAAAATGCGCAGCGCCCGCGCTGACGGCCTCTTCGAGCGTCGCGGCATTCCGGCCGAGCACCGTCACGGTTGCACCGGCGCCCACGAGTGACGCCGCGATCGCGCGACCGATGCCGCGGCCGCCTCCGGTCACCAGCGCGTGTGGCGAATGCGGCAATCCGGACATGCGTTCACTCCCTGACACGATTGCTGGCCTGCGCTTCGATATATTTTAAACTTCAAGCTTTTGCAACGAAGCGTCCGCTTCTGCATCGCAAACAGCCGCATCAAGAACCGGCCCGGAAATTGCTTTAAGTATAAAATTATCGCTTTCCATCGCTGACAGGCCTGTTAGCATCACGGGCCCAAGCAAAAGGATGTCGCGTGTCACAGCCTGCGCCCATGATAACAAACGACGGACGCTTCGCCTATGAAGCCGCCGGCGATCCGGGCGCGATCCCTCTGATTTTCCTGCACGGCATTGGCGGCGCGGCACGGGCCTGGCGGCGGCAGCTTGCCGCATTCGGCAACCGCTTTCGCACGATCGCGTGGGACATGCCGGGCTATGGGGGATCGGTGCCGCTCGCCAGCGTCAGCATCGCCGCGCTGGCTGATGCGCTCCGGCAATTCATCGAGCAGGTCGGCGCGGCGGAGCCCATTCTGGTCGGCCATTCGATCGGCGGCATGATCGTCCAGAAATGGCTGGCGCAATCGCCGAAATCGGCGCGTGCCGTCGTCCTGGCGCAGACCAGCCCGGCCTTCGGCAAGGCCGACGGCGACTGGCAGAAATCATTCATCGCCGCGCGGCTCGGGCCGCTCGACCGTGGAGAGACGATGAGCTCGTTGGCGCCGTCCCTGGTGAAAGAGCTGGTCGGCGACGATCCCGATCCGAAAGGGATGGAACTTGCACGTGCGTGCATGGCAAGCGTGCCCGAGGCGAGCTATCGCGCCATGATGCTGGCCCTGATCGGGTTCGACCAGCGCAGCACGCTAAAAGACATCTCCGTCCCGACGCTGCTGTTGTCCGGATCCCGGGATAACAATGCACCGGCCCCCATGATGGCGAAGACAGCAACCTTTATTCCCTCGGCCACATATGTCGAGCTGGCCGGCGTCGGCCATCTGGCAAACCTTGAACGACCTGACGCGTTCGATCAGGCTCTCGGCGGGTTCCTAGATTCCGTCGCTCCAAAATACGGGTAACCGCACAATGACTGTGCAAGCCAGCAAGATCATCGGCGCAATGGGCAAGGTCGCGCTGGATGCCCCAATCTTCGATCCCGCCGCATTCCGCCTGAGCGACGAACAAGCCGGCATCATCGCGCGCGCTCGCGAGATCGGCCAGAGCGTGTTCGCCGGCCGAGCCGCCACTTACGATCGCGAGGCGATCTTCCCGACCGAGAATTATCGCGATTTGCATCGCGTCGGCCTGCTCGGCATTGCCGTCCCCAAGAAGCACGGTGGGCTAGGGGCAGACTACCAGACTTACGCGCTGGCAGCCGCCGAGATTGGGCGCTATTGCGGTGCGACCGCGCTGACTTGGAATATGCACGTCTGCTCGACGCTATGGTCGGGTCCACTCGCCGACGACCTCGACATGGACGCGGAGACCCGCGCCGAGCACGAGCGGCGTCGCGCCGTCCACTACAAGCGCATCGTCGAGAATGGCGCGATCTACTCGCAGCCCTTCTCCGAAGGTGGCGCGGCCGCGGCGGGCGGCGTCGCTTTCGGCACGGAAGCCAAGCCCGTCAAGGGCGGCTGGATCGTCAACGGCAAGAAGATTTTTGCATCGCTGTCCGGCCACGCCGACTATTACGGCGTGCTTTGCACCGAGATCGGGGAAGGCGAAAAGGCCTCGCGCCGCAATACACTCTATCTCGCGATCGCCGCGAAATCGGAAGGCGTCTCGGTCGTCGGTGACTGGGATCCGCTCGGGATGCGCGGCACGGTTTCGCGGACGCTCCTGTTCAAGGACGTATTCGTTCCGGAAGATTCAGCGCTGATGCCACGCGGTGTCTATTTCCAGGCGGCAATGCGCTGGCCACACATGTTCCTAACGCTGTCACCGACCTATATGGGCCTCGCGCAAGCCGCCTATGATTTTACCGTGCGCTATCTGCGCGGCGAGGTGCCGGGCATGCCGCCGGTCAAGCGCCGCATGTATCCGACCAAACAGATCGCCGTTGCGCAGATGCAGATCAAGCTCGAGCAGATCAAGGCGATCTGGTTCCAGGCCGTCACCGAGGCCGGTGCCAATCCGACCAAGGAGCAGGTGCTGCGCGCCTATGCGGCGCAATATTCGGTGATGGAAGGCGCCAATGAGCTCGCGGCGCTCGCGATCCGCACCTGCGGTGGTCAGGCCATGCTCCGCTCGCTACCGCTGGAGCGCATTTATCGCGACAGCCGCTGCGGTTCGCTGATGCTGCCCTGGACGGCGGAGCTTTGCCTCGACCGTATCGGGCGCGAAGCGTTGTACGAGGCTGGCGAGACGGACGACTGACGGTGGACCTCTGTAGTCTGATCGATCGCAACGCGGCGTTCGCGCCAGACAAGACGGCGATTGCCTTCGAGGGCGTGCGGCTGAGCTATGCGGCGTTCGCCGCGCGGATCGAGCGGGCCGCTACGGCCCTCAAGCTGGAACTCGGAATCGGCAGAGGCGACCGCGTCGCGATCCTGAGTTTGAACCGGCCGGACTATTTGGTGCTGCTTTATGCCTGCGCGCGGCTTGGAGCGATGCTGGTGCCCTTGAACTGGCGGCTGGCCGTCGCCGAGCAGCTCTTCATTCTCAGCGACGCAGGCGCCAAGGTGCTGGTGCTCGAGCAGGCCTTCGATGGAGTTCTTCCGGAGATTGCGCAGGCAGCACCTGGGACTGCCATCGTCGGCCTCGATTTCGAGCCGTCGCGCGGCACGAGATTCGAAACACTGCTGGGACACAGTGAAGGCAGCGGCCGCAATCCGCACAGCGATCTCTCCTGCCCACTCCTCATCGTCTACACATCGGGGACGACCGGACGACCCAAAGGCGCTGTGTTACGCCAGGAAGCGCTGTTCTGGAATGGCGTCATGAGCCAGCATATGCACAACATGACGTCGGACGATCATGTGCTGACAGTACTGCCGTTCTTCCACGTCGGCGGTCTCAACATCCAGACCACGCCCGCCCTCCAGCTTGGCGCGACCGTCACGATCCATGCCCGCTTCACACCGGATTCCGCGCTCGCGGCCATCGAGCAGGAACGGCCGACGCTAACAGTGATGGTGCCTGCGATCATCCAGGCCGTCAGCGAGCATCCCGACTGGGCCACCGCCGATCTCTCGTCGCTGAGGGCGCTCGCCACCGGTTCGACCATCGTGCCGCAGCACCTGATCGACCGCCTTGTCGCACGCGGCGTGCCGGTGCTTCAGGTCTACGGCTCCACCGAGACCTGTCCCATCGCGGTCTACACACGGCTCGGTGGTGACCTCTCCCGTAGGGGATCGACTGGCCTTGCCGGCCTGTGTTGCGAGGCAAAGGTGATTGATCAGGTCGGCACTGAAGTGCCGGCGGGCACACCGGGCGAGATCGCGGTGCGCGGTCCCAACGTGTTCTTCGAGTATTGGGGCAACGAGGAAGCCACGCACGATGCGCTGCGCGATGGCTGGTATCGCACCGGCGATATCGGCCTGTGCGACGCTGACGGCTACTTCTGGGTTCGCGACCGCAAGAAGAACATGATCATTTCCGGCGGGGAGAATGTCTACCCGGCCGAGGTCGAGCGGGTTCTGCTGGAACATCCCGATGTCAGCGAATGCGCGGTGATCGGCCGACAGGACCCGCGCTGGGACGAAGTGCCCGTTGCCTATGTGATCCAGAGATCCGGCTGCCGGCTCGAAGTCGACGAGTTGAGAGTGCATCTTCAGGCACAACTCGCTCGTTACAAAGTTCCGCGCGACATCGTCTTTGTCACCGACCTGCCGCGCACGGCGCTGGGCAAGGTTCAGCATTTTTTGCTGAAGCAGCTTGATGCGCAGTCGCGCACGCAAGGAGAAGCATCTTGAAGATTGCGGTTCTGGGTGGGGGAAACGGCTCTTTCGCAGCCGCGGGCGATTTTGCGCTATCGGGGCATGAGGTCCGGCTCTGGCGCCGCGACGCGGACCAGGTCGCAGCACATCGCGCCGCCGGCTCACGCATCCTGGTGAAGGACCACAACGGCCGGCAAGACGTCAAGCTCGTCTTGGTGACGACCGACATTGCCGACGCGGCCCGCGATGCCGAACTCATCCTGTGCCCTGCCCCAGCCTACGCGCAGCCCGATATTGCGCGTTTACTGGCCCGGCACCTGCGGGACGGCCAGGTCGTCTTTTTGCCGCCAGCTACATTCGGATCGATGATCTTCGCACAAGCGGCGCGGGAGGCCGGCAACCACGCCAAGGTGAGCTTCGCCGAAACCGGCACGCTGCCGTGGCTCACCCGCAAGCACGGACCGTTCGAGGTCGCGATCACGATCCGCGCCAAACGGCTCCCGGTCGGCGTGTTCCCACTCGACCAGGCACCGCACGCACTGGAGGTCATCGGACGCGCTTTCCCCGATGCGATCGAGCCATGCGGAGATGCCCTATCCGGCGCGCTGATGAATGCCGGCGCCATCATCCATCCACCGCTGATCGTGATGAATGCGGGGCCGATCGAACATTTCGAACGATGGGACATTCACAAGGAGGGAACGCAAGCCGCAATTCGACGAGTAACCGACGCGCTCGATGCAGAACGGATCGCCGTGCGCGAAGCGCTTGGCTATGGCGCGCCCCACTTCCCGCTCGCCCATCACTACGCAAGGGAAGGCGAGATCTGGATGTACGGCCGCGGCTCGCATGACCGGTTGACGGACTCCGGCGATTGGCGCGAACAAATTGTGCTGACCGAACACCGCTATATGCGCGAGGATTTGCGGCTTGGATTGTCGTTGCTGGTCTCGGTCGCCAACGTCGCGGGCGTGGCGGCGCCGCTGGCAAAGGCCTTCCTGGCTGTCGGTGGTGCGATCTGCGGCGAGAATTTTGCGCAAGGTGGCCGAACGCTCGACACACTTGGTCTTGGCAATCTCAGCAAGGCCGAATTGCAGACGCTGCTTCGCACGGGATTTTGACCGATGACGAGCCGCGCCAATATTGCCTGTCTCGGAGCCGGCCGCATGGGGCGCGGCATTGCGGTCGCGTTCGCCTACGCGGGGCATACGGTCACGATGGTCGACATCAAGGCTCGTTCAGCGGAGGACTTCGCCAGGCTGGAGGCCGACGCACTCGGCGAAGTCAGGAAGACCTTTGCAAGCCTGGCGAAGCTGGGGCTGCTGACCGAGGCAGATGTTGACCCGCTCGTCGCACGAGTCTCGGTGGTGCCACCCGGCCAAAGCGGCGCTGCGCTGGGTAAGGCCGGAATGGTTTTCGAGGGTGTTCCTGAAGTCGTCGAACTCAAGCGGGAGGTGCTGGGGGCGGTTTCAGAACAAGTGGGCCCGGATACGATCATCGCATCGACCACCTCGACCATCCTCGTCGACGATCTCTCGGGTGCGATCGTGAATCCTCGCCGCTTCCTCAACGTGCACTGGCTCAATCCGGCCTATCTGATTCCCCTGGTCGAAGTTTCGCCAGGGAAAGCTACGGACCCCGCGATCATCGACGAGGTCAAGGCGCTTCTCGAAGGCATCGGCAAGGTGCCGGTGGTCTGTGCTGCGACGCCAGGCTTCATCGTTCCCCGTATCCAGGCGCTCGCCATGAACGAAGCCGCCCGCATGGTCGAGGAAGGCGTCGCCAGTGCGGAAGAGATCGATAAGGCAGTCCGTTACGGGTTCGGATTCCGCTATGCCGTGCTCGGGCTACTCGAATTCATCGACTGGGGCGGTGGCGACATCCTCTATTACGCGAGCCGCTATCTTGAAGGCGCGCTCGGTAGCGACCGCTATCGCGCACCGGACGTCATTGCGCGGAACATGCACGAAGGTCGGATCGGCCTGCGAACAGGCGCGGGCTTTCTCGATTATTCCGGCCTCGATGTCGACGCCTATCGGGCAAAGCGGCTCCAGGCCATGGTCGACCTGCTCCGGCACTTTGAGCTGGCTCGCCCGCCCGTGCTCGACCGCAACTAGCCGAAGACGTCCTGGAGCACGCCGTCCCGCACCACGGCGACACCGTCGAGCTCGATGGTCGTTCCCATCATTGGCAGATCGAAATGTCCCGCGGTGTAGCGGCCGGCAAATTCGTTCGCACCGGTCGAAAACAGGAAGTTGCCGGACACGGCGCGAATCTCCGTGCCGTTGGTATCGCGCTGGTCGTACATCGACAGGGCCTCATAGCGCGCACCCGGGTTCATGCCGAAACCGACATGCGACACGGCATAGGCTTCGCGATCACCCCAGGCCGCGAGATAGGCGCGCATCATCGCCGCATCCGTGCCCTGCCCTTCCAGTTCGACGACATAATCGTCCTTCAAGGTCATCGTCACCGCCGACGTCAGGTAGCGCTTGAAGGTCAAGTTGATGTCACCGGGCGCCATCACCAGCGTGCCGTTGATGGTCCCGCTTTTGGGAAAGCTGACGACGATGCCGCCTGGCCAATGTGCCAGCGTGCCGGGCTTGTCGGTCCAGCCCCACACGCCGACCGTCGATGCGCCCACCATATCGACGTCGAGCGCGGTGCCGGCTTTTGAGGTAACACGCATCCGCTTGGTCCCGCGCAGCATCTTCGCCGCCGCGCGGACGCGCTTCTCGAGCGCGGTATCTGGCACCATCCGCTCGAGCGCCTCGGGATGTTCGTTGGAGATCACCAGGATGCGCGCGCCGGCCTTGAGGATCTCGGGCGTCTCCACGGCATGCATCAGGCCCTCGATGGTACAATCCACCACGAAGCCGGCCTGCTGAAGCGCACTGATCACTGGACCGAGCCTTTGGATCGCTTCACTCGCTCCCGTCGAGCGAACCGGAACGATGTTCCGATTGCGCGGCGTCGGCATCACCACATGAAATGGCCGCGCGCCCATCCGCAACAGCGCGAGTTCAGCCAAGTGCACATTCAGCGCACGCGATTGCGTTTCCGAGAGGATCGCGGCGGTATCACCGACTTTGACGGCGCAACGCTCGAAGATCTCGCAAAACGCGTCGATCCATTTTGCCTCAATGCGATCGGCCAGCATGGTTCACTCCCGGTCTTGTTTCTTCTTGGTCAGCTCACGCTTCAGGGAAGCCCCGCAGCAGGTACGAGCGCACCGCGCCGAGCAGGCCATTCAGGATCAAGCCCAGCAGCGAGATCGTGATCAGCGGCACGAACATGTCGACGGCCTGAAAGGTGCGGGCCGCTGTAACCAGGGCATGGCCCAGACCGTCCGTCGACGTGATCATCTCGGCCAAAAACACCACGATGCAGGAAATGACAAGGCCGATGCGGCAGCCGGTCAGGATCGACGGCATCGCCGCCGGCAGCACCACCTTGAACAGGATCTCGTAGCGCGGCGTCCCGGCTGCCATGGCCGACCAGACCAGCTTCTGCTCTACGGTCGAGGCGCCATAGTAAGTGGATAACAGAATCGGAAAGAGCGCATCCGCGGCCACCAGTGTAATCTTCGAGCCATGGCCGAAGCCGAGCAGCAACAGCAGCGCCGGATAGAGGGCGACCTTGGGCAACGGCGCCAGAACACGCACGATCGGCCGAACCACCGCGTTGATTGCGGGACTGGCAGCGGCGGCGATGCCGATGCTCACGCCGAGCACAACCGCGATCGCAAAGCCGGCGAACAACCGGATCAGCGTTGCTACGATCTCCTGCTGAAAGGTCCACGTCACGAGTTGCTGAATCAACCGGCTGAAGACATGTCCCGGCGGCGGCAGCAAGACCGCAGGCGCGAAGCCAAATGACACGAGGCCTTGCCACAGCGCGATTACCAGCACAATCGGCGCGAGCCCAAGGACGAAATTTGTGGAGAGAAGGCGTGACGTCATGAGAAGCTCAGTGGCATGTCGAACTGAGGCTCGGACCAGCGCACCAACCGCGCGCGAACCCGCTCGAAGATCGCATCGAGGCAAATCCCCATCGCTCCAACGATGATGATCATCGCAAAGACGGTATCATATTGTCCCATGTCCAGTGCGTTGAACAGGATGTTGCCGGCGCCAGACTGGCGAGCGATCATCTCGCTCGTGATCATCGTAATCAACGCCAGCACAAGTCCCGTTCGGCATCCTGTCGAAATTTCGGGCAGCGCCGCCGGCAGCACAATCCGCAGCAGGCGCTGCACCGGCGAAAGCCCCATGGCGGCACCTGACCACAGCATCTTCTCTTCGACCGCCTTTGCGCCCTCGAAGCTGTGGTAGATCACGGGAAGGCTCACGCCGAGGAAGATCACGAGCGTCTTGGTGGTATCGCCAACGCCCAGCCACAGCATGATGATTGGCATAAGCGCGGCCTTCGGCACCGGATAGATCACCATCAGAAGCGGGTTGAAGAAGGCCGCAATGGCCCGGCTACGGCCCATCAAGAGCCCGAGCGGGATCGAAACCAGCACGGCGATGCCGAATCCGATTGCCATGCGGCGGAGCGAGGCGAAGATATTGATCAGGGATTCCTTGTCGCCAAGGATATCCGGGATCGCGCGGATCGCCTCGATCGCCGTTGGAAAACTGTCGTTCTTCAGCATGACCGACGCCACCTGCCATACGGACAACAACCCGATGCAGGCCAGCACCGGAGCAGCGCGTCTGAACAAGGCCGCCAGCGACGTCATGGGGCTGCCCCGGCTTCGTCGCTCTCATCGAACATGCGCTCGATGTCGACGACATATTTCTGATAGCGAGGATCAAGCAGAAGCTCGTTGCGGCGGCGCGGCCGCGGCAGATCGATATCAATCACCTGCCGGATGCGGCCGGGCGATTTCGACATCATCACGACCTTGTCCGAGAGGAAGACGGCTTCGTCCACCGAGTGGGTGACGAACAACACCGTCTTGCGATCGCGTTCCCAGATGTTCAGGAGATCGTTCTGCAAACGCGTTCGGGTGTGGGCGTCAAGTGCGCCGAACGGCTCATCCATGAGCAGGACTTCGGGATGGTAGGCAAGTGTCCTGGCCAGCGCCACGCGCTGCTTCATCCCGCCCGACAGTTCCTTGGGATAGAAGTTCTCGTAGCCCTTGAGGCCGACCATCTCGATCAGCGCCCGGCTCTGCCCTTCAGCGTCGGTGGCCTGCACGCCCTGCTGACGCGGCCCATACATCACATTGCCCAGCACGGTCTTCCAGGGAAACAGTGCAAACTCCTGGAACACCGGTCCGCGATCCGGACCCGGCCCCGTGATGGCTTTCCCCTTGATCTTCGCCGCTCCGCTGGTCGGGCTGACGAAGCCGCCGACGATGTAGAGCAGTGTCGACTTGCCACATCCGGACGGACCAAGAATGGAGACGAAAGCTCCCTCTTCGATCGTCAGCGAGATGTCGGATAGCGCCAGATGATCCTTGCGCGCCGAGGTCTGAAAGACCTGCGAGACGCGGTCGATTTCGATGATCGCAGAAGCCGGCCTTTTTGGCGTCACCGATCTCACCCATTCGTTCGACCTCGAAGGGACTACCTTCATGCCGCCTCTCACTTCAGTCGCGCACAAACCATCTGCTGAATGTCCGCTTCAGCGGCACGAGCGTAGCAAGAAACCTGCCAGCCGGGTCCGTACTTTCGCAACCGCTACGGTTCGTCACTCGAACCATGGCCATTCTGCGGGGCCCTCATGCGTAACCGCTCCTCCTGGCGCCTGGCCAACCAGTCGCGCATATTTCGCCAGCGCACCTGCGCGGTGGCGCGGCGCCCGCGGCCTCCAGTCACGTCGGCGCGCAATGAGTTCCTGCTCGTCGACCAGCACATCCATGCGGCGACGAGCCGCATCAATCCGGATCCTGTCCCCGTCACGAACAAGCGCAAGCGGACCTCCGACAAACGCTTCGGGGGAAACATAGCCGATGCACATGCCGCGGGTGGCGCCGGAGAATCGCCCGTCGGTGATCAGGGCTACTTTTTCACCCATGCCTTGCCCGTAAATCAGTGCCGTGACGCCGAGCATCTCGCGCATGCCCGGGCCGCCAACCGGTCCCTCATTGCGGATCACAAGAACCTCGCCTGCCTTGTAGCTGCGATCACGAACCGCGGCGACACAAGCCTCCTCGTCCTCGAATACGCGCGCGACGCCTTCGAAGAACTGGCTCTTCAGGCCCGCGACCTTGATGACCGCTCCATCCGGACAAAGGTTCCCCTTCAGTACCGCAACCCCACCATCCGGCATGATCGGCGTACCTACCGCGTAAATGACCTCGCCATCAGGGGCGTTGGCGGTGCCATATTCTTCGGCCAGCGTGCGTCCAGTAGTGGTCAGGCAACTCCCGTCGATATGCCCGCTTTGAATCAATTCCCGAATCACGACGGCCGCGCCGCCGATGTCGTAGACATCCTTCGCCGTATATTTGCCCCCGGGGCGCAAGTTTCCGATCAACGGCGTCCTCGCGAAAACCTCGCCGACGTCGTCGATCGTGAATGCAATGCCGGCTTCGTTCGCAATCGCCGGGAGATGCAGCGCGGCATTGGTCGAGCCACCGGTGGCCGCGACGATCGCGGCGCCGTTCTCAAGCGATTTCCTCGTCACGATGTCGCGCGGCAGAGGTCCACCACGCTCAAGCATTTCCATGATCAATCGCCCTGCCCGGCGCGAGATCTGGGCACGCTCCGCGTAAACGCCCGGCACCATCGAGACGTTGGGAATGGTGAGGCCCATCGCCTCCGATACCATGCCCATCGTGTTCGCAGTGAACTGGCCGGCACACGCGCCCATGGTCGGCAAGCAGGCCCGCTCGATCCGCTCGAGCGTAGCACCATCAATCTCCCCGGTCATAAAGCTGCCGACGGCTTCATAGGAGTCCAGCACCGTGAGGGTCCGTCCATCCGCGCGTCCCGGCAGCGAGCTGCCGCCATAGATGAAAATGGATGGCACGTTGCATCGAACCATGCCCATCATCACGCCCGGAAGCGTCTTGTCACACCCGCCATATCCGATCAGCGCGTCGTAGGCGAGCCCATGGACCACGGCCTCGATCGAATCGGCGATCAGCTCGCGTGAAAACAGAGAGAACTTCATTCCCTCGTGATTCATGCTGATCCCGTCCGAGACCGACACGGTCGAGAATTCACGTGGCGTACCGCCGGCCTCCTCGATGCCCGTCTTGGCCGCGGCCACCTGGAAATCGTGGGTCATGTTGCACGGCGTCTGCTCGCCCTTCATGCTGACGACGCCAACCATCGGCCTGGCAATCGCGGCGTCGTCGAGCCCCATCGCGCGCATGAATGCGCGGTGCGGCGCCCGGTCGAGGCCGTCGGTCGTAATCCGTGACCGCAACTTCTTCATTGATACATCTTCTTCATGCAACGTCCCGGATGATCCGGGACGTTGCGATCTCGGTGGTCGGATAGCTTACTCTGTCGCCTATTCCAGCGGCGCCACGATCGTCGGATGCTTGAACTGTGCAACGTCCAGCTTCGGCAGCATTCCCGTCTCCGCATAGATATCGAGCATCTTCTGGATCGCCGGGAAATTTGGCGCGGCACCAGGATCGCGGCCAAAATCATTGTCCTTGAGCAGATAGGTTTCGAGCACCAGAATGGGTGCCTTCAGAACTTCATTGACGACTTTCAGCGTCTCTTCGCGGTTCGCCAGCGCCTTCTTCATGCCTGACGTGATGTCACGGACATAGGCTTTGACCAGTTCCGGATTCTTGTCGACGAAATCGGCACGGCACGCTTCGAGGATATGCACGATATTCGGCATGGCCTGGGACAGCGAGAACAGCTTGCGCGTGCCGCCCTTGGCCTCCGCGCGCGCTGCAAACGGCTGGTTCATGTTGACTGTATCGACGCGCCCCTGGCGCAGCGCGTCTTCCGAGACGGCAAAGCCGACCTCGACCAGCTTGATGTCCTTGGCCGGATCGACGCCGTTCTGCTTCAGCAGCAGGTTGAACGGCCCTTGCGTACCGCCGCCGATCACGGAAATGCCGACTGTCTTGCCCTTGAGATCGGCAATCGTCTTGATCGGCGAATCATCCATGACAGCCCAGTAGACCGAGAAGCCGCCGGGCTTCTCGAAGACGTGCTGAGCCACGATGTAGGCCTTGAGATTGCCGCCAACCACCCCGTTGGCGAGCGACAGCGGCGCTTGCGTCGCACAGTCCAGAGCGCCCGCTGCCAATGCCTGCGTCATCGGCGCGGTGCCCTGAAATTGGGTCCATTCGATGTTGTAGGTCTTGCCGATACTGGGAAATTCAGCCGGGCGACGCATCATCCAATACTTGGATTCCTCGGCCGGGATAGTCCAGCCGACACGGATCGTCTGCTGCGCCCGTGAGGGACTTGCGGCAGCAATCACGGCCACGGCCGCCCCTATTGCCAGCATCCACCTCGAAACCGTTCGCATCGCGCCCACTCCGTTGCTCCGGCGCCGACCGGCGCCACCCAACCCGGCGGGCTCGAATGTTTCATGGTTCAAACAATCAAGCAAGCCATGCAAGCGGGCCGGTTTTGCCGCAGGATGCGTCATGTATTGTAAGGCCGCGATCACGCGCCGCCGCGCTGCGACAGGAGGAGGCAACCTATGGCTGATGCGAGCAAGACAAACCCGCAAGGCGTCGAGCAGCTCGGCTATCTCGGCCTTGGCCTCATGGGGACACCGATGACCCGGCGTCTGCTCAAGGCAGGCCACCAGGTCAATGTCTGGAATCGTTCGGAGGGCAAGATCGCTCCGCTCGTCGAAGCAGGCGGCAGGCGCGCAGCCAGTCCCCGCGAGGTCATGGCGAGTTCGGATATCGTTTTCATGTGCGTGACGGATGCCGCTGCCGTGGAAGAGGTGATCTTCGGAGCCGAAGGCCTTTCGGCGGCGGCCGGCGCAGGCAAGCTCGTCGTTGACTTCTCGTCGATCCATCCTGACGCTGCGCGCGACCTCGCCATGCGGCTGCAAAGCGCGAACGGCGCAGGCTGGATTGATGCGCCGGTGTCCGGCGGCACCAAGGGCGCCGAAGAAGGCACGCTTGCCATCATGGCGGGCGGAAATGCTGACGATATCGAGAGGGTCCGTCCCTACATCCTCGCCATGGCACGCAGGTTCACCCACATGGGTCCTATTGGCGCAGGCCAGACCACGAAGCTCTGCAATCAGGTGATCGTCGGATGCGCGATGGCCGTCCTCGCTGAGGCAACGCGCCTTGCCGTGAACGCAGGAATTGACGCTAACCGATTGCCGGAAGCGCTCGCCGGGGGCTTTGCGGATTCCATTCCGCTTCAGCTCTTCGTGCCGCGGATGGTCCAGGGGATTCACTCACCACCGCTCGGTCACATCGCCACGATGCTCAAGGATCTCGATACGGTTGCCGATGTCGCGCAGTCGACCTCGACACCGGTACCGATGTCCTCGCTTGCCGGGCAGCTCTTCAGACTGGCCAAGGCCGCACGCGGCGCGGATGCGGACGCGCTGGAGATCTACAAGCTTTCAGCGGCAGAGCATTGAGCCGTCGTATGCGACCGGAAGCGCGTTACGGTGACTTCTTGCGCACGTCGTCGGCCAGGAACCGGCCATACGTCCCACGCGCAAACAGCAGAGGCTCCCTGGTATTGTAGGCGTAGGCCTCTACCGCGCCGAGAAAGATCACGTGATCGCCGCCGTAATAGCGATTGACGGATCGGCATTGAAAGCTGGCAACGCTCTCGGCAAGCACCGGAACGTTGCCGAGGCCAGGCGTCCAATCGATATCCAGGAATTTGTCTTCGGACGATTTCGCGAATTTGTTTGCAAGCGCCTGCTGCGAGGTGTCGAGGACATGGACGGCGAAGTGGCTGGCGCTCTGAAACACAGTCAGGCTCGAGGAATAGACTCCGAGACTCCAGAGGACCAGAGGGGGATTCAAGGAGACCGATGCGAAGGAATTGCAGGTGATGCCGTAGGGCCGTCCGTCAGCCGCCGTAGCAGTGATGATCGTGACGCCCGTTCCATAGGTGCCGAGCGCATTGCGGAAGTCGCGGGGGTCGATCAGCGAGTTGTCGCTCGCGAGTTCGTTGGCTGGATCGAGGGCGGCCGGCTGCTTCGGCAGATCATTCATCGGCCGGCCTCACAGCGTGAGATTCTCGGACGGCAGGCCCAGCGCCACGCGTCCATAATTGGTTCCCGCTGCATCGAAGTTGAATGCAAGATGCGAATTGATCGCGTGCGCATCGCGGAATTGGCGCTGCAACGCACCTGTCGTAAACAGGCCGCGAGCTCCGCTCGCCGCAAACAGCATCGAGACCGCCTCGGTGCAAAGATTGACCGAGAAAGCTCCGTCGCGCCGGTACCTGGTCTTGCGGGCCATGTTTGGAATCTGACCACGCTGCGCATCTCCCATGGCGTCGATGCAAGCCGAGCGCATGATCAGGCGCGCAGCGTCGATCTTGGCCGAAGCCTCCGCGATCTTGATCTGCGTGCTCTGAAAATCGCTGAGCTTGGCACGGTTGTAGGTCGAAATACGATGACGCGCGACCTCGGCATAATCGTCGAGGCACGCTTGCGCATTTCCGAGCGCGACGCCCGACAGGACGTAGGGAAAGAGCGAAAACACGGGCAATGTATACGACGGATTGGGATTGACCCGGCTCCCGGGCGTCGGGCCGCCGGCAAGATCGCCGACGGCGACCGTCATGTAGTCGGGCACAAAAGCATCCTTGACCTCGACATCGCAGGAGCCCGTTCCGCGTAGTCCCGCGACATTCCAGGTGTCCAGCACCGTGTAGTCGCCTTTCGGCAGCAGAAAGATCCGGTACTCGATGCCGTCTGCCTCGTCGTCGGAGTAAACAACGCTCGCAAGCATGTTCCATTCGCAGGAGGCAACGCCCGAGGAGAACGGCCAGCTGCCATGCAGCCGGTACCCACCCTCTACTCTCGTAGCGCGCCCGGCAGGAAAAATGAACGAGGACGCAATCAGCGTGTCAGGATCGCGCCCCCACACCAGATCCTGTGCCCGCGGCTCGAACATTCCGAGCATCCAGTGATGGCTCGCCAGATTGGCGAGATTCCACGCCACTGACGCGTCCGCCCGACCGAGCAGCTCAGCGCAGTCGACAAGGGCGACGTAGTCAAGCTCGGCACCGCCGATGCGCATCGGCTGGAGCATCCTGAACAGGCCGGTGTCGTGAAGGTCCGTTTCGGTCTCCGGAGGAAGGTGCCGTAGCTCCTCCGTCCGCGCCGCCCGCTCCCGCAGCCGCGGCATGAGCGCCCGGGCCTTCGCGACCATTGCCTCATAGGCACGTTCGGCGGCTTCCTGCCCCGTCGGCTGGCCTATGCTCGGCTCTTGACCAGGCGCCATTCGTGTCCCTCGCTTTCACACATTTATGCTGCGGGAACCTAGCCAAATCAAGCCGAGGCGGCATTGGCCTGTCAGCCGGTAATCCGCCCCACCGCTCGGGCTCAAACCGGCGTCGAAGGCTTTCCAGATCCAAAGGCGCCTTTTTGGGCGAACTCCGAGATGCGACGCTCGTCGTAACCGAGCGTGTCTCGCAAGACACGCTCGGTATGCTCGCCTAGCAAAGGGGCAGCCACAGGATCTACAGCCGCCGTTAAGCTCATATTGATCGGCGGCTCGATGTTAGGCACCCATTCGGCTGTACGATGGGGAATCCGGCTGAGACGATGGCGCTCGCGGGCCTCGGGCGCGTTGAAGCCTTCCTCGACCGTCCGGAGGTAGCCCACCGGGATATTGGCCAGCTTCATCTTCGCCATCCAGTTCTCGAGGGTGTCGCTTGCAAAGACCTCGGCGATGGCTGCCCGCAGAAGCTCCTTATTCTCGGAGCGCGCTTTGCGCGTGGCAAACTGTGGATCGGTGATCAGGTCGGGCCGGTTCAGCACCTCGACCACCAGCCGACGATAGAGCCGGTCGTTGGCGCAAGCCATATAGAGCGGCCCATCTGAGGCCTCGTAGACCCCGACGGTTGGAGAACCGCTCGGAGAGTTACCGAAGCGGCCAGGGTTCTCGCCATTGATCAGATAGGCCATGCCGTAAAAGCCGGTCATCCCCATGGCGACGTCGAACAGGGCGACCTCGACCTGCTGTCCGCGGCCGAGCCGATCACGTGCCAATAGCGCCAGCAGGATGGCGTTGCAGGCAGACATCCCCGTCGCCATGTCCACGATGGGCGGGCCGGTGCGAACGGCCGGACCATCGGCAAACCCGTTGAGCGACATGAAGCCGCTTTCCGCCTGCGTGATGGGATCGAAGCCGGGGCGTGAGGCGAATGGCCCGGTGCGTCCGTACGCCGAAATCGAGCAATAGATTAGCCGTGGATTGAGCGGCGCAACAGCGTCATAGTCGAGGCCAAATTTCTTCATGACCCCGCTGGAGAAATTTTCCACGACCACGTCCGCCTTGCGGATCAGATCCAGAGCGATCTCGCGGCCTTCGGGCACGGCGAGGTCGAGCGCGATACCGCGCTTGTTGCGGTTCAGGCTGAGATATGCGGCGCTCTCGCCTCCAATTTCCGCGTGGTCATAAGCACGCGTGTCGTCGCCGCCGTCCGGGTTTTCGATCTTGATGACGCTCGCACCGAAATCCGCAAGCGTCTGCGTGCAGGCTGGTCCCGCCACCACGCGCGTGAAGTCGACGACCAGTAGACCATCGAGCGCGGTCGGTCCTCCCGTCACCCGCGGCGAACGGTCCGGCAATTGGGGCTTGGTGGGCATCGACAGCGCTCCCTTACATCGGCTTATGGTCGCCGAATTTCCTGCAAGAGCAAGCTTAAAGCCCGGCGGCAGCAACTTCGCAAGTGTCCCACCGGATCGCTTCAATACGCAAAATGGGCCCGGCAGCGGTCACGCTGCCGGGCCCTCGGACATTCCGGGCATTCAAGGCAGCGCAGCGTCTCACACTGGCCGTCCTGCATTTACGAGAGTAGCGTTCCGCAGCGCGGGAAACCACGCTCAGCGAAGCCGCTTTCGCCAATAAAGTGTATGCGCCCAAGCCCAGGGCACCTCGGGATCGTAGAGCCGATAGCCCGCCTGAATGAAGTTATTGGCCGATATCCAATTGTCCGTCGTATCCGAGACGATGCTATCCCATCCGATACGCCGTCCCCTCGCCTCGACCACCCGCATCAACCTGCGTTGAAGGCCCCGCCCCCAATGCCGCTGCAGGACTCCCACCCTGGAGAAGTAGCCGCCATTTCGAACGTGCGTCGACGGCGTAACGCCGGCAAACGCGACTGCGTCATCGCCATGATAGGCAAGCCACCATGCCCCCAACTCGAACCGAGGCATGGCTGCCGCATCGAAGAACGTCAGCTGGTGCAGATCAGCCAAGGTATCAGCGGTATCGTCATCGGAAGCATCAACGATGCGAATTCTGTACATGAGATGGTCCGTCGGTCAGGAATGATGTGAGCGCAACGCAGCGGTGTCGTTCCAGTGAAGGCTCATTTGCCCAGCACGACCTTGACGCCCAGCCAAACGGCTCCCATCAGACCCGTGGCGATCACGGTAATCACGGCTTTGAAGGTATAGCTCTGCGCCTGCTCCACGCTCTTTCGCCACCGGCGCAAGTGCTGAAAATCCGCCCTCAACTCCTTCCGGTCATCGTCTTCGATTCCAAAGGAGGCCAGGACCGACGCCACCGCCTTCAATACGATCGCATCGATGCTGTCCTGCTGTAGCCGGTGCTGCTCGGCAATCGTCTCCGCAACGATCGCCCTGATTTCCTCATCTGGCACCTTCACCGCTTGATGATCCTTGCGACATTCTCGAAGCCGCGCTTGGCGAAGTAAAAGGAGACGACGAGATTGGCCGTGATCGCGGCAAATCCCGCCAGGGCATCCGTGGTACCGAGGCCAAGGACCTTGTCCCAGACAAGGAGCTTCGCGAAGTAGAATGCCACGCAATATCCCATCAACTTGTCCGGCTCATAAGCGCGAGCGATATCAGATAGGCGGTCATCGTCTCTCCACACGGAAGAAAATGCGCGGCAGATCGCGTGACGAAGCGCGATCGTTTCGGGCGCGAACCCTATCTCCGAGAATCCCGGAGACCGCAGCGGCGCGGGCGAACAGCGCCCGGCGCCGCAAGGCCGGCACGTTCGCGCGTGCACGGCCAGCAATGGTTCGGACGGCGGCACGCCGATCGGCGCCCCATGAACGCGTATCAAGCGAGTGCGTGGCCGTGATGCGTGAGCCACCGTCCGATTCCGGTATTGGCAACGAAAAAACCCGCGGCGGATGCGTCCCGCGCGGGTGTCACGAACTTTTCGATGATGCCACTATGCCAGTGTTTTGCCCGACGGGTCAACCTCTATTTCGTTTTATGCGAAATAAGGTTCGAACCTTCCGGGGAAGCCAGGTCCGCCCCGGCGCCGAAATGAAAAAAGCCCGCCAGCGGATTGTTCCGCGCGGGCCGACCCAAACTCTTTTCGATGATGCCATTCTGCCAGTGTTTTGCCCGACGTGTCAAACGTCGACGCATGCAAATGGCGCCCCTTCTTCCCATTCTAATATGTGGTGCGCAACGGGCTTGCTTCAAGTCCCCGGTGATCGCGTAGAACCCCCGACCCAAGCAACACCTCGAGGGGGTCACGACATGCCTGTATTGCTTCCGACGTCCCGGTCGCGCGCCCGCACTGAAACCATCCACGCGGGGAAGCCGGCGCCGACGGGTCATGCGATCGTCATCGCCGGCGGCGGACCGACCGGCCTGATGCTGGCCGCCGAGCTCGCGCTGGCGGATGTCGACGTCGCCATTGTCGAGCGGCGCATCAATCAGGAGCTGGTCGAGACGCGCGCCGGCGGATTGCACGCGCGCACCATCGAGATCCTCGATCAGCGCGGCGTCGCCGACCGCTTCCTCCGCGAAGGCAAGATCGTCCAGCTCGCCGGCTTCGCCTGGACCCGGCTCGACATCAGCGATCTCCCCACCCGGCACGCTTATGGCCTCGCACTGCGGCAACACCACATCGAGCGCATCCTGGCCGATTGGATCGAGGAGCTCGCGGTTCCGATCTATCGGGGTTTTGAGGTGACTGGCTTCGTTCAGGACGAAACCGGCCTCGACATCGAGCTGTCGGGCGGCAGGACGTTACGCGCAAACTATCTGGTCGGCTGTGACGGCGGCCGCAGCCTGGTGCGCAAGACGGCCGGCATCGACTTCGTCGGTCGCGAGCCGACGCTCAGCAATCTGATGGCCGAGGTCGAAATGCGCGAAGAGCCCATATGGGGCCTGCGTCATGACGCTCTCGGCTTTCATGGCCTCAGCAAGACCGAGAGCGGACGCGTGCTGGTCGTCATGACGGAAGCAACGCTCGACCGTGCCGGCGAGCCCACGCTGTCCGATCTCAGCAACGCCCTCGTCGCCGTGTACGGCACCGATTTCGGCCTGCAAAATCCCGCCTGGATCTCCCGCTTCACCGACGCGAGCCGGCAGGCTGCGTCCTACCGCAACGGGCGCGCCCTTCTCGCCGGCGATGCCGCGCACATCCATCACTCCGTCGGCGGCCAGGGCCTCAACACCGGCATGCAGGACGCCGTCAATCTCGGCTGGAAGCTGGCCCAGGTCGTCAAGGGCATCTCGCCCGACACGCTGCTGGACAGCTATCATGCCGAACGCCATCCCGTCGCAGCGCGCGTGTTGCGCAACACCATGGCGCAGATCGCCCTGCTCCGCCGCGACACCGACGGCCTCAAGGCCGCGCGCGACATCGTCGCGGAGCTGCTCGGCATGGACGAGGCGCGAAAACGCTTCGGCGCGATGATGAGCGGCCTCGACATTCGCTACGATCTCGGCGAAGGGCATCCGTTGCTCGGACGCCGGATACCTGATCTCGATTTGACGGTCGAGGGTCGGCCGCAAAGGCTGTTCACGCTGCTGCACGGCGCGCGGGGCGCACTGCTCAATTTCCGCAAGGCGAACGATTTCGACATCGCGCCCTGGGCAGATCGCGTCAATATCGTCGACGCCGCCTGTGATGACGCCTGGGAGCTTCCGGCCATCGGGCATGTCGCCGCGCCAGGCGCAGTGCTGGTGCGGCCTGACGGCCATGTGGCATGGGTGGGCGACGAGAGCCAGCACGGACTCGAAGACCCGCTGAGGCGGTGGTTCGGGCCGGCTGTAGCGTAGCGCACGATTGTCTCGCGTACCTCGAAGCAAAAAGCCGCGGCATCCCGCGGGCTTGATCGAGAGTTCAACCTTGGACGCGGCTCAAGATGCGAATGTTGCGCCGCTCGTCGGTTTTTGACGCCTTGGTTTCGTCTGGAACGCTCACATCCGGGGCCTCGTTTCGAGGCCTGTATGCAAGCGCGTCGGCGATCCATTGAGGCCAGCCGGCCAGGTCTGCGTGCGAATTTGGCATCACGCGCGGTTCCTCGGGCTTCTTTGAGTCCGCACTCATGTGTTGTCCTGCGACGACAGCCAAAGTTCTTCGTGCGAGACGTTAAAATCGTTCGTCGCGCCTATGCTTCCGAGAACGCTCACCGGCGCAAGGGTCACGGCCTCCTCAAGATGTCCTTCCAGCGTGCGAATGTCCCCGCCGGGATGAACGATGACCCGCTCGATACGATGAACGAACTCGAGGGGCTTACCGTCTTCACTCGCAATGGGCTGCATCGGCTTGCCCCATCCGCGATCGAGAATGGCGTTGGCAGCCGAAACGCGCGCGTGCGCCGGGGCCTCCTTGTCGTTCATGATCTTCACGAGGGTTTTCACCGCATGAACGGTGTGCGTCCGCGCCAAGGATTTGATTTCGGTCATCGTTCGTTGCTTCAGCAGCCTGCGGGCCGCCTCTCTTGCAAATGCTTCTTCGGAACGCTTGTTTGGCATTTCAATCATTGAATAAATCCCATGATAATTTCGGTCAGGATCAATCCTGAATCGACATAAAAAAACCGCGGCGGAATATCCGGCGCGGGTACGAACAAACTCGTCTCAACAATACCATTCTGCCAATGTTTTGCCCGACGGGTCAAGTCCCTTTAAGGATAAACCGAATCGTCGAATTGCTCGGTGAGGAAAGTAGCTGTCACCCTCAGCACGACGCTGCTCTTGTCTCTGACCTCCACCTTTATCTGCCCATCTCCACCTTCAGCCATCAAGTCCCGCGCACCTTCCGCGATGGTGCGGCGGGCTTCAGTGCGCGCCGCATCCAAATTGGGCAATTCTTGACCTTCGTCGTCGATGATCACGCCCATGTCGTTGTGATAGTCGAGAAAGTATCGCGCCATTCGGGAATAACTGGCAGCGCGGGCCGTCGTTCCTAGCGGAGGCGAACAGCGCCAAGTCCAGTGAACCAGCCCCCCGTCCGCTCTTCAGTGCGGCTTTTGTGGCTGGTGGTTTTGAGGAGTGACCTTCATGTTGCTGTCCGGCATTTTGTCACGGCCTTGATCTCCGTTGTCGTCCTTGCCGCCGGAGGTGGAGGTGCCGCTACCGCTGGGCGAACCGGGAGACATGCCGGTCGTGCTGCGCGGGTCTTTGTTCGGCGTCGCCGTACTGGCCGCGGGATCGCCGCTGACTGCGCCCGGTCCGCTCGGGGCACCGGCGGGTTGCGCCGAAACGATGGCGGTGGACATAACGATGAGGCCGGCCGCCGCTGCGGAAACGAGGATTTTCATTGTGGACTCCCTGAGTTGCCTTATGAAAACGGCTCGCTCAAGACACAGTTCCAATCGCTGGAACGAATCGATCCGCGTCAACTTGAATCCCGGTTCTGTTGCGTGGAGTTGCTTCAATGCGTCGATCTAGTTGGACCCCTTCGATCGTCCCGGCAGACGCTCCCACGGTGTACCTCGTGGCCGATGATTTTGGGCGGCTAGGCAGCGCCTGGCGGGAGACCGATTGCGAAACCGCCGATCTCGAAAGCACCATTAAGGCGTTGCTCGCCGGCGAGTACAGCCGGCCGATCAAGGTCGTCGCGTTCAATACGGCGGAGCGCTGGTCCGAAGACGTCTCGGAAGATGTAGCGCGCGAGATCCGGCACCGCTGCAATCTGCAACTCAGCGACGTCCCTTCGCATCTTGAGGAGTTCGTCGATCGTCACGCCCCACAGGACACGCGGCAGTTCAGTCTGCGCCTGGTCTAGCCATGGCATCCCTGCGAAATGCCACCGAAGCTTGAGAGCCCGGTGTGCAAAATGACGGCCCGACAGTTGCTCACATCGAGTCGCGGTTTTCCACACCCACGACAGACAGTAGCGTGCTCGCCGCGGCCACCACTAGGAATCGATAATTTGCCAACTCCGCAACAGTTCGGCTTGATATCCCCATGTCGACCAAATCGCGCCATCATCTCTACGGAACACAAATCAAGATGTCGGCTGAACAAGCCGCGAGTGCGCGCAAGGAAGCCGACAAGCTCGCCTGCGTGGCGTGGAATTACCGAATGCTCGGCTACAAGGGACCAGCTCAGCCGTCACCGACGATCGGCGATGCCGTCAACGCCGGCTTCCTTTATCTAGAGGTTCGATGTCTTGGGTGCGATACCAACCAAACCGTGGCGCTCGATATCATTCGACGCCCAAAGACGACGCCTGTTCACGAGCTCGAGCGCTATATGCGGTGCAAGGACTGCTCGCTGGTGCGGCGCTATCCCTACAAGCGAAGCGCGCTGGTGGCGCTGAGGCCCACAAAGATTTCAGCCGATCATCCGGCCTCGTACTGGTGGCCCGGCGAGCGCTAAGGATAGATTTGAAGCATGTGTAATCTCTATTCGATCACAACCAATCAAGCAGCCATCGCCGATCTCTTTCGCGTGGTTCGGCGCTACGAAGGCAACCTGCCGCCGATGCCCGGCGTGTTTCCGGACTACCCCGCACCTATCATCCGCAATGGCGATGACGGCGAGCGCGAGATGACGATGATGCGCTGGGGCATGCCGCCCCCTCCGCGCACCGGCGGTCCGCCCGTGACCAACATTCGCAACACGTCCTCGCCGCACTGGCGCGCGTGGCTCAAGCCCGAGCATCGATGCCTTGTGCCAGCGAACAGCTTTGCGGAGTACGCGCCGGAGCCGAACCCGGAAACAAAGAAGAAGGACGTCGTATGGTTCGCACTCGCAGAGTCGCGACCGCTGTTTGCGTTCGCCGGCATCTGGACGACGTTCAATGGGGATCGCGGGACGAAGTCAAAGCCGGTGCCGGGACCGCATCAGGTTTATGGGTTTCTTACTACCGCGCCGAATGCGGTTGTCGAACCGATTCATCCGAAGGCGATGCCGGTCATTTTGGCGACCGAGGAAGAACGGGACGTTTGGTTGCGGGCGCCGTGGGATGAAGCCAAGGCGCTGCAACGGCGGCTAGCCGATGAGAGGCTCAAGATCGTCGCGCGCGGACCTGACAAAGAAGATATCGCGTCATCAGCTTGAGCAACGACTCAGATGAAAGACTCTTGTTCGCGGCGAAAAAGAATTGTCTTAGCGTCTTGCGGAATCTTCTTCGTCTGAATGCCCTTAATTATTACATAGGGCTGCATCATCGGGTCCTTGAAGCGAAAAATTTGTTTCCTTTCGCCACCACGCCTAATGAGAATATTACCACCTTCATCCGAGGAAAAGCGGCGCAAGTGCTTCTCAAAATGCGCAATTTGCTTCTTCCCTTTCAATATCGCACTGTAGGGCTCAACGACGTCACTAGCGGTAAAGAAACCTTCTTCGTCTGTTTTTGCAAGCGCGCACGCCAAAAGCGAATGCTCGAAAAAATTTGCTTGATTGCTACGGATTGCATTCGTGTAGGCTTCCTTAAATGATTTCTCGGTGTCTTGGATGAATTTTGCCATCGACGCTTCGACGTCATCATTTGAAACCTCGACTCTTCGGTCGTCGATAGCGTGGAGAGCCGCATGTTTTGATAGGGTCTGAGTGAAGTATGGAAGTCCTCGGGAAAGCGCGATGATCGACCAGACGGCATCGGACGAGAACTTCATGACTGTACGGCTGGCCCGCTTCTGAATGATTTCCCTTAGCTCGCCTTCTGACATTCGGTTGAGCGGAATCTCAACTAACGCTCGGTCGATAGACGCGTGATCAACAATCAATTCAGAAATGTTCTCCGCAACGCCTACTAGGATTACAGTCGAACCAACATTAAAATCATACAGTTCCTTGATCAAATTGGCGGTGAGCTTCTTTGCTTCGGCGTCACGAACCTCGCTATATTCATCGATGATTATAATTGGAAGAGAGTTCGCACCGCACTTCTGCAGCTCACGTCTAACCTGAGAGGGCGAAATCGAATCAAAATCGGCATTGAACCGAACATACTCAGCTTTGTCTTGGCTTTCTCCCGCCGCTTTCAGTTCTTCGAGCGCTCGTTGCCAAAGAGAAGTGAAACTATCCTGAGGACCTGCTTGGACGCGCGCAACAATGAAGCTGCGCACCCGGCTGTTAAACCGCTTCCAAAAAACGTTCGTGAGGGAGGTTTTACCGACGCCTCTCTCACCAAACAGAACGACATGTTTGGATTTCGCAAACACTGCTTCAATTATTCGGAGAACTTCCGCCGACCGACCCGCGAAGAGGTCCTCTTCGTCGATCGGTGCGCCGTCAAAAAGCATCGTTATGTCGAATGCGAGCGAGTCCCAGTCGGATTGGGTCTTCGGCTTCTGCATCGGGCGCTCCAGGAGCTTAGACAATCGGTTTCTAGGCATGAGTGTTAAGTAACACCCCTAAGGCGTTAAGTAAATGCATTAAAGACTTAAGTGGTCGCAATTCCGACCGCTCGCTACCCGAGGGGGAGATTGCTCATCCATGGATCCGATTTGATCGATCCCAAAATCCTCAGAACGAAGTAGCTGGCGTGTCCGGGAAAAAAGCCCGCCGCGGATTGCTCCGCGCGGGCTGAACCGGACTTCTTCGATGATGCCTCTCTACCAGTGTTTTGCCCGACGCTTCAACCTTTTTTACGATAAACAGAAACGTGGCCGGGAATACCGAGACCCGCTCAGTCTGGCCGGACGTAGGACGGCTGTCCGCCGTGTTGGGACTCGTCGTACACGCCGTAGGTCTCGTAGGCGCGATTGCGTCCCCAGCGATAGCTCGGGCCGTAGCCGCCGTAGGCGTAACCATCATCATAGGCGTAGCCCGGTCCGGGCGCGTAGGCATAAGCGGAAGATGCAGCGCCGGCGATGATGGCGCCTGCGGCGAGGCCGCCCACCAATCCCGGACCCCAATGTCTGGCCTGAGCGGGAACGGTGGTCGCCATGCCGATGGCCGCGAGCGCACCGACGGTCGTGCAGATCAATCCTGAAGCTTTCATTGTCACCTCTCCGATATGTCTGGTGGGCCAACGCCCGCGTGTGGCGCGGGTTGCCTGACATGCTCGTGAGTGGCGGGACAAATCGGCGCGGACAGCGTCACCGGCTCGGTCTGGATGCGGCCGGCGAAAAGCGCCGGCGCGGCTATGCCGCCCGCGAAATTTCCGGCGCGCGCGCGATCTGCCCCTCCAGCAAGGCGATCGAGGTTTTCAGATTGTCCTTCCGCGCCCGCAGCGTCAGGGCCAGCATCGAATAGGTGGCACTGCCGGGGTCGGCATTGCCGGTGGCGCGCTCCTCCTCGGCGATGTCGGCCTCGAGCATCTGGATCCGCCAGTTCAGGTCGGAAATCAGGGCGTGGAGCTGCATGGACGCGGTCGCTTCGAAACGGGACGGTGACTGCATGGGATCGCCTCAATCTGGATCAGCCCGAACGGCCGGGCCGGGATTAAGACGGAGTTCAGCAAGACGGATGCCAGGACCTGGCGCGCGGCCGCGCCTGAACGAGAGCAGCAGCGTGTTCAGCCGCCCTCACTCCTCCGCGAGCTTCCGCTCGATATAGGCGTCCACCGTCTCGGCGAATGAGCGCTGCACGCCGACCGCGGCGCCGTGCTGCTCCAGCGTGTCGCGCTGGAGCACGCGCAGGCCGCGCCCGCGCAGGCAGGCCGGCGCCGTGTTCAGATATTGGTCGATGGCGCCCTTGGCGAGCGGGATCGCCTTCGGGTCGCCCCTTGCGATCAGCAGACGCAGGAGGCTCTGGCACTCGGCCAAACCGGGCATGGAGCGCGCTTCAGCCTTGCCGCGATCTCGGCTTCGGCCGCTTGACGGGCTGGGTGTGGGTGCCGAACAGCATCAGCAAGAACGCGATTTCTTCCTTCGAACCGACCTGGATCATGATGATCTCCTTTTCGCTCCGTTGGTCGGGGCGAGCGGGCGCGGCGTTCAGGACAATCGGGTTTCAGGATTGTTTCAGGATGGTTTCGTCGGCGGCGCGCAAGCCGGCATCCGGGACCGGACCCCTCCGATGCTGCCATCATGCCAGTGTTTTGCCCGACGGCGCAAACTTTATTCAAATGCGACGATGCGGATTCGGCGAAACGAAATGTCCTCGCGTGATGCTGGGACAAGTCCCTTGCGACAACGCCTGGATGAGCTGGAGACCTTCGATGTACTACGTCGCCGCCGCATTGGTCATGCTGTCGGGACTGTTCTACGCCTCGGGCCATCACGAGCTCGGCCAGTTCGGCTCGGACGTCTGCCGCTATGGCGGCGCGTTCTGCGAGAGCCCGGTGGTGGTCTTCACCGGCGGCGCACTGGCCGCCGCGTGGGGCATGTTCGTCAGCATCAAGTAGCGGACGGCGTCACGCTATCTCGCCAGCTCCTTGCGGACGGTGGCGGCCGAATTGCCGACCTTGTCGACGGCCTTTTGCAGCTCCTCTTTCGATACGCCGAGCGCGTGCGTCCAGTACTTGACCTCGAAGGCCTCGTGCATGTTGATCTTGCTGCGGTCCGGCTGCTCGCGCTTGGTCAGATTGTCCATTGCGTCTCCTCCTCACCGAAGGCAAAACGCCGCCATGGACGGGCTGTTCCTAAACGGCCTCGCCCGGAACGAACACCTCGCCGGTGTCCATGCGAACGTTGCGAAGCGCGCGGCAGGCCTCCATGGTCGCGCGACTGCCCTCCGCCATGAAGCTCAGCAGCAGCGAGCGTCGCCGGGCCCCGGAGCGGTTGCAGGTCGCTCCGTGCGGGAGGTCGGCATCGAACACCAGAATGTCTCCCGCCTCACCCGCCGTAGTCAGGGACAGGGTCTCCTCCGGCACTTGATCAAGATGTCCCCGGTCGAGATGACGCGGGACCACGCGCGTGGCCCCGTTGTCGGGCCCATAAGCATCGAGGAAGACCAGCGCGGCCACGGCTTTCATGCCGGCGCCGTCGCGATGCAGCGGCTGGTGACCGCCGTCCTTCAGCGGTTCGCGGCCTTCGACCTGGGCGAGAAAGAACGGACCGCCCAGCATCTGCGCGCCCGCCGCCAGCAGCGGCGGCAGCCGGCAGGTCCGCTGCACCGTCGGATCGAGATCCACGAGCGCGTGGCGCCAGCCGGCGCCGCGCGGAGCGGCCCATTGGTCGACGGTCCCGACGCCGGAATCGAAGGCGGCGCGCAACGCAGCGCACCACGCCGCGGGGACTGCGCCCCGCAGCAACAGGTAGCCGTCACGCTCAAGCGCGGCGGCCTGCTCTGCGCTCAACGGCTCGACCTTGGTCGGAGGCGGGGCAACGCTCATGGCGCTCCCTACAATCTCAGCGTGTTGTTGGCAAGAGCAACCCGCGGCGCCACGGGTGGCATCCATCTTGAACCGAGGCAAGGAAAAACCCGCGGCCGATGCGGGCGCGGGCGCGACGATCTCCTGATCCTGCCAATCTACAGGTGTTTTGCCCGACGAGTCAAAACAGGCACGAACCGTTTGCGTTCGCAGCTGGTGTGGCGCAGGAACTTTGTGGCTATGATCGCGCTTGAAGGCTGAATTCGCAATTCCGGAAGGTCTGCCCCTGTCAAACCGATCCAAGCCACGCACGTCCAAGCACGCCGCCGCCGATGCGCCGACGAAATCGGGGCCTATGCTGCTGCAACGGCTCGGCCCGGGGCTGATCACGGGCGCCGCCGACGACGACCCCTCGGGCATCGCGACCTATTCGCAGGCCGGCGCGCAATTCGGCTACGGGCTGCTCTGGACGGTGTTTCTGACCCTGCCGTTCATGATCGCGATCCAGCTCGTCAGCGCCCAGATCGGCCGGGTCACCGGCAAGGGGCTCGCCGCCAACGTCCTGCGGCTTGCGCCGCGCTGGATCGTGATGGGGCTGGTTGCGCTGCTCGTCATCGCCAACACCTTCAACATCGCCGCCGACATCGCCGCGATGGCCGAAGCGCTCTCGCTGGTCATCGGCGGGCTCAATCACGAGCACGCGCTGATCTTCGCGGCGGGCTCGACCCTGCTCCAGGTGTTCGTGCCCTACCGCCGCTACTCGCCGGTGCTGAAATTCCTGACGCTGACGCTGTTCGCCTATGTCGCGACCGCCTTCACCGTGCATATCCCGTGGAGCACGGCGTTGCTCGCCACGGTGTGGCCGAAGGCGCATATCAGCGGCGACTATTTCCTGATGGTCGTCGCCGTGCTCGGCACCACCATCAGCCCCTATCTGTTCTTCTGGCAGGCCTCCCAGGAGGTCGAGGAAATGAACCAGGGCACGCGCGACAAGCCGCTGCGCGATCTCCGGACCGGCGGCGATCCCGAGATCGCGCGCATCAAGGCCGACACCATTCTCGGTATGGTGCTGTCCAACGGCATCGCCTTCTTCATCATCCTGACCACGGCCTCGGTGCTGAACGCCAACGGCGTCACCAACATCGCGTCCGCGACGCAGGCGGCCGAAGCGCTGCGGCCGCTCGCCGGCGAATTCACCTTCGCGCTGTTCGCGCTCGGCATCATCGGCACGGGCCTGCTGGCGATCCCGGTGCTGGCGGGCTCGGCGGCCTACGGCGTGGCCGAGGTGTTCGGCTGGCACGCCACGCTGGAGGCGAAGCCCGAAAAGGCGGTCGGCTTCTACACGATCATCGCGGCCGCGACCATCATCGGCTTCGGCCTCGGCTTCACCGGCATCAGCGCGATTCACATGCTGGTTTGGAGCGCCGTGCTGAACGGCATCGTCGCGGTGCCGATCATGGCGATGATGATGCTGATCGTCTCGAGCAGCACGATCATGGGCCGTTTCAGGGCCCGGTCATGGCTGATCGCGCTGGGCTGGCTCGGCACGGCCATCATGGCGCTGGCCGTGCTCGCCCTGCTCGCCTCCTCGGCGATGAGCTGACCAGACCGCTGCGCTCTTCACGCCGGCCTGTGATTGGCCTTACAGTCGCGAGCAGGGCCGGGCTCGCGACCCCGCCACAAGAAAAAACAAGGCCCCGCCGGGCAACAGGGAGCGGCATGACCCAATCGTCAAAAGCAACAAGCATCGACATCCTCGCCTGCGATGCCGGCTGGAGAAACTACCATTTCGTCAAGCTGACGACCGAAGACGGCGTCGTCGGCTGGAGCGAGTTCGACGAAGGCTTTGGCTCGCCCGGCGTCGGCGCCGCGATCCAGCGCCTGTCCGCCCGCGTGATCGGGCAGAACGTCTTCCAGCACGAGCGCATCCATGCCGAGCTGTTCGCGGCCACCCGCCCCGCGGCCGGCGGTGTCGTCGCCCAGGCGCTCGGGGCGATCGAGAATGCGCTGCTCGATGCCAAGGCGAAGTGTCTCGGCGTGCCCTGCTACGAGCTGCTCGGCGGCAAGATCCGCGATCGCGTCAGGGTCTACTGGTCGCACTGCGCGACCTGGCGGATCAATCACCCCTCCTGGTACACGCCGCCGATCGAAAGCCTCGACGGCGTCAAGGCGATGGGCCGCGAGGTGCGCGAGAAGAAATTCACCGCGCTCAAGACCAACATCTTCTCCTATGACGACGGCAGGCCGACCGGCTGGCGTCCCGGCTTCGGCTCCCCCTTCTCACCCGAGATCAATGTCGACAGGAAAATCCTGCGCGACCTGCGCATGCATCTGGAAGCGATCCGCGACGGCGCGGGCCCCGATATCGACATCCTGCTCGACTGCAACTTCAACGCCAAGACCGAGGGTTATCTGAAGATCCTGCGCACCATTGCGGACCTCGACATGTTCTGGATCGAGATCGACAGCTTTAGTCCGGACGCGCTCGGCTACATCCGCCGGCAAAGTCCGCATCCGATTTCCTCGTGCGAGACGCTGCTGGGCCTGCGGGAATTCCTGCCCTATTTCCATCAGCAGGCCATGGACGTCGCGATCATCGACACGCCCTGGAACGGTGTGTGGCAGTCCATGAAGATCGCAGCCGCAGCGGAAGCGTTCGAAGTCAACGTCGCTCCGCACAATTTCTACGGCCATCTCTGCTCGATGATGAACGCGCATTTCTGCGCCGCCGTGCCGAACCTGCGCATCATGGAGATCGACATCGATCGCCTCGCCTGGGACCGCGAGCTCTTCACGCATGAGCCGGAGATTGCGAACGGCCATCTGATCATCCCGGACCGGCCCGGCTGGGGCACCGAGCCGAACGAGGAAGCGCTGCGCGCGCATCCGCCGAAGACGAGCGGCGGCCTCCTCAATTACGGCCGCAAGAGCTGACGGGGGATCAAGAGCGGAGGACTATGGCGTCACGGGGTTGACGGTCGGGGACGTCTTCGGCCCCAGCCGATCCGGCTCGACCGGTGATTTCGGTTGGGTCGGAAGCACCTTGGCGCCGGCGGCGCGCGCGGCTTCGCCTGTGGTCGCGTACATCGCAACATGAGCCGGTTGCGTCTTGGCCCGGTTCCACGGTCCATGGTCGACGATCAGCATCGCCGCGATCGTCAAGCCGGCCACGATCAGCGCAATCACGCCGGGATGGCGGAGTGCCGAGGACATGGAATTTGCGAAGCGGTCAGTTGCCATCGAAGAATCCATAGTTTTTCCTCTCGCGGGTTAATTCAAATGCGTCCTGCGAGTTCCAGCGTTCGCGTAGGCAAATTCCGCGCCATCCGATGGAACCGCTCCTCTCCGCGCGATCACTTTTTCACGTCCGGACGCGCATCGCCGACGAACTTGTCCCGATTGGGCATTTTGATCGCCGCGAGTGATTTCGCATCCAGGATTGCATCCGCTCCCACCAGCCCGTTCAGGTTCAGGACGTAGGCGGACACTGCATAGACGTCCTCGTCGCTCAGCGATTGCGGCGCGTTCTGCGGCATGGCGCGACGGATGTAATCGAACAATGTCGGTGCATAGGGCCAATAGCTGCCAACAGTCCGGATGGGTTTGGGCGTTCCGATCGTGCCCTGGCCGCCAACGAGCCGGTCACCCAGGCCGCCCTCGCCGTTGTCGCCGTGACACGAGGCACATTGCTGAGCGTACACCTCGCGTCCATGACTGACCGAACCACTGCCCTTCGGCAGATTGCTGCCGTCGCGTCCGATGTCGATATTCCAGCCCGCAATCTCGACGGCCGTTGCCGGCCGCCCGATGCCGTATGTGGTTTGCGCTTGCGCTCCGGTCGCAAAGCCACACGCTGCGATCGCAATGGCAACGCTAAAAAACTCACGCCAGTGCATTGGTCACCTCGCCGCTGTCAGCGATGCGCCACGGCCAGATCGCATTGTTGTGGTAGAAATAGTTCTCGCCGCGCACTGCGAGAAGTTCGGCCAGCGTGGGCTGGACATAGCCGGTCTCGTCAATGGCACGGCTCTGGATCACGGCGGGCTTGCCGTCCCATCGCCACGGCAGACGGAAGCGCGTCAAGGCACGCGTCAGCACCGGGTCCTGCAATCGCGCGTCCTGCCAGCTCTTGCCGTCATCGACCGACACTTCGACGCGCGCGATCTTGCCGTGCCCGCTCCAGGCGATGCCGGTGATCTCGTGAAAGCCGGGCGCATTCAGGCGCTGGCCACCCGAAGGTCGCGTGATGATCGACTTCGCTTCCATGTAGAAGGAGAACTCTCGCGCGGTGCCGTCGGGCAGAAGATCGGTATACTTCGAGGTCTCTTCACGCGAATAGACCGGCTCCGCGGTCACGTGCAGGCGTCGCAGCCATTTCACGCTCATATTGCCTTCGAAGCCGGGCAGGAAAAGCCGCAGTGGATAGCCCTGCTGCGGACGCAGCCGTTCGCCGTTCTGGCTGTAGACCAGCATGGCGTCCTCGAGGCACTTCTCGAGCGGGATGCTTCGCGTCAGCGCAGCCGCGTCGGCACCTTCGGCGACCACCCATTTGGCGCCCGGCTTCAACCCGGCCTCCTGAAGCACCAGCTTCAGGCTGACGCCGGTCCATTCCGCACAGCTCACCAAGCCCACGAGGTCCGATGCCGTCTTGCCGTAAGGCTTGCTGTAGCCGGGATTGCCGGAGCATTCGAGAAAGTGGATGCGCGACTCCGACGGAAAACGCCGCAGATCGTCCATCGTGAACAGCAGCGGACGCTCGACCAAACCGTGCAGCATCAGCCGGTGCTGCGTCGGATCGATGGCGGGAACGCCGCCATGATGCCGCTCGTAGAACAGCCCGTTCGGCGTGATGATGCCGTCGAGGTCCTGCAAGGGCGACCGGCTGGACGCGGAGACATATTGCTTGAGGGTCTTCGAAATGTTCCTGACGACGCCCTGCTCGAACGACGATGGCGTGCCATAGAGCTGGCCTCCCGTCGGCTCGCCCGGTGCCTTCATCCATTCGGGCACGTTGGGCGGAAGGTTGCCCGTCTCGGCAGCAGCAGCACCCGCACCCAGAACTGCGCCTCCGAGCGCAGCCGTACCGGCTGTCAGGAAGCGGCGGCGCGTGGCCGTCACGGGATCATCGTCGGAACGTGTCGTGCTGCTCATTGCGGGCCCTCGGCTGGCACTGAACCCGCATCAAACATTCCTGCAACGGCATTTGCAATTCGCAGCTGTTTCAAAAGCAGGCGATTTGGACCAGGGCTGACCTAAATCCACCGGCGGCAAGAGCAGTTCCTTTCCTTGCAGCGCACAAAGGCTGCCCGCCGGAGTCATTCGCCCGGAGCGATCGCGTTGCTTGGCGTCGGACGGTCGGTGATCTGCTGCCCAAACAGGCTGCCAATCAGCTCGACCGCGGTGCGTGCCGTCCGGCCGCGCTCATCCAGAAACGGATTGAGCTCGACGATGTCGACAGACCCCACCACGCCGGAATCGTGCAGCAGCTCCATGATCAGGTGCGCCTCACGGTAAGTCGCCCCGCCCGGCACCGTCGTGCCCACTCCCGGTGCAACGCAGGGATCGAGAAAATCGACATCGAAGCTGACATGCAGCACGCCGTTGCTCGCCTTGACGCGTTCGATGACGCGGCGGATCAGCACGGCGACCCCGAATTCGTCGATCTGGCGCATGTCGACGACCCTGATCCGGCGTGCGCGCATCAATTCCTTTTCGAGCTTGTCGATCGAGCGTGCGCCGAACAGATCGAGCCTGTCGGGATCGATCGAGGCACGGTGGTCGTCGCCGAGCAGGCCGTCGAGGCCCGGTTCGCCACACAGGAACGCCGCCGACATGCCGTGCATGTTCGCCGTGATCGTCGTCTCCGGCGTGTTGTAGTCGGCATGCGCGTCCAGCCAGAGCACGAACAGCTCGCGGCCGCGGTCCTGCCAATGGCGCGCCATCGCATTGACCGAGCCCATCGACAGGGTGTGATCGCCGCCAAGGAAGATCGGGAGCGCACCGGTTTTCGCGATCTCATAGCCTCTGCGGCTCAGCACGCGCGTCCAGCGCTGGATTTCGCGGTAGTGATTGGCTTTTTCGGGCGCCCTGTCTGCGAGGTCCCTGACCTCGGCCACGGAGAGATCGCCGTAATCGACGACGTCAAAATCCAGGCTTTCGAGCAGTGTTGCAAGGCCGGCGGTGCGCAGCGCGGCCGGGCCCATCAGGGTGCCGCGTTGCGAGGCGCCCATGTCGATGGGCGCACCGAGCAAGGCGATGCGCCGGCCTCGATCCGTCACGGTCCGATCGGTCACGGCCTTCTCCCGGGATCAGCAAGGTTGGTGCAGCCTAACAGAGATTCGCACCCGTCGTTTCACGGGGGACGTCCCCATCGGGGTCCGGAACAAAATCCCGCGCGCCGAATTGATCATCCAAGGCCGGCACCCGCCGTTCAAAACGGCGCCTGTCGCGGATAGCCAAAGGTCGTGAGACCCGCTGTTCAGAACGAGCGCTCGCGCGGATAGCCAAAGGTGCCGGCCTCCATCACATTGCCACGCCGGGAGGTTACGCGCTTGAGCACGGAGATTCCGCAGCCTATTCCACAACCCGGCATGGCCGAGCGCGCCATCGATGCGGCGACAGATGTAAGCCGCACCATCGGCGAGGTCGCCGGAGGTCTGCATGCGGCCGTCGACCGTCTCACCCTCGCAATCGAGGACGCACGAAGGCCAGGCCGCCCCCTCTCGACGCTCGCTGCGATCACGCGCGAAGCACCCCTGGCCAGTCTTTTCGTGGCCTTCCTGTTCGGCGTCGCGGTGGCGCGCCGACGCTAGCGATCTGATGCGCGGCCGTCTACGCGGCGCTGACGGTGGCCTGTTCAGCCGCCAGGAACTGGCGTTCGAACGCTTCCGCCGGCATCGGGCGGCCGAAGAAATATCCCTGCCCTTCCTCGCATCCCATGCTGACGAGAAAATCGGCGGTGGCCCGGTTCTCGATGCCTTCGGCCACGACCGTGAGCCCAAGCTGCTTGCTGAGACCGATGGTCGAGCCGACGATCGCAGCGTCGTCGGAATCGGCGAGCAGATCGAGCACGAAGGAGCGGTCGATCTTGAGCCCGTCGAGTGGAAACTTCTTCAGATAGCTCAGGCTCGCATAGCCGGTGCCGAAATCGTCGAACAGGACGCGGACGCCCAGTTGCTGGATCCGCTTGAACATGTCGAGCACGCGACCTTCGTCATGAAGCAAGATGTCTTCGGTGACCTCGAGCTCGAGCAGCGACGGCGTGAGTCCCGTCGCTTCGAGCAGGGCCGAGACCGAATGCGCGAGATCGCCGGAGTGGAGCTGCGACGGCGAGAGGTTGATCGCAACGCGCACGCCGTTGCCGGACAATTCCCAGGCGCGCGCCTGCCTGCAGGCCGTCTCCATCACCCAGTGCGCGATCCGCTCGGATAGTGCCGAGGTGTTGACCACCGGCATGAACTCGCCGGGCGAGACATAGCCGCGCACGGGATGCCGCCAACGGATCAGCGCTTCGGCCCCGACCAGGCCGCCGTCGACCAGGCGAACCTGGGGTTGGTAGAACAGCTCGAATTCGCCGCGGTCCACGGCAAGCGCCAATTCGCTCTCCAGCGTCAGCCGGTTCTCGAGCTCCTGTCTGATCGCGCTCTCGAAGATCACATGGCTTCCGCGACGCGTCGCCTTCGCACGGCTCAATGCGAGATGGCCGTTGCTCAGGAGTTCGTCGGCGTTGTGTCCCCCATCGGGATAGCCGGCGACGCCGATGCTGATCCTGACGCGATGCTCTCGCGTGCCGGTTGCGAGCGGCGTTTCGAACGCGCGAGCAATCCGTTCGGCGAAGTCCACGATCGCCTCGGCGGTCTCCGCACAGTCGAGCGCGATGGCGAATTCGTCGCCACTGAGGCGGGCGACGATCCCCTTGCCATTGACCTCGGCGCGGAGGCGTTCGGCGACGGCCCGCAATACGAGGTCGCCCGCTGAATGACCAAGCATTTCGTTGATCTGCTGGAAGCCATCGAGCCCGAGCACGAGCAGGGTTACGTCGGAAGACCGCCGCTCCGCCGCGGTGATCAGACTGGCAAGGCCAGCGTGCAACTTGTTGCGGTTGGCAAGTCCCGTCAGCGCGTCGTGTTCGGCGAGATATCTGACGCGCTCGGCTTCGCGCTTGCGAACCGAGATGTCGCGCAGGATCGCTCCGTACTGGAAGCCCTCCGTTCCCTGCCAGCCCGAGAAACTCGCTTCGACGGGGAACGTCTCGCCGTTCTTGCGACGCCCCTCGAACTCGACGACAACCGCCCCCCCGGGCACCAGCAGCGCCTGACGCGCTGCATCGCGCATGGCGAACGCCTTTGCGTCGCCATCGGCCGGCACGGCGCAGAGGATTTCGAACGGACGCCCGATCATTTCAGCCGGCATATAGCCGAAGATCGCGCTGGCACCGGGATTCCACACCGTGATCCGGTGATCCTCGTCGGTACAGACCAGGCCGTCGCCCAGTGACATCGCGATGCGATGAAAGCGGCTCTCGGCGATACGCCCCAGAAGGCTGCGGAAGTCGATCTCGTCGAGCGCGATCGCCGTCAGATAGGCGATGATTGCGATATGAAACAGCGAGGTGTCGATGACGAGGGGCCATCTGGCCTGAACGAGCGCTGCGGCCACCTCTATTCCGACGCCCGCCGCGACCAGGACCGCGACGCGGATACCCGGAGCGAAGCGGCGCCATGAGTATATCATCAGCAGGCAGATCAGGCCCAGGCCGACGATCATGCCGGCATCGGACGTCCAGCGCAGCATCCGGTTCTGGAGGATCGATTCCGCTGCCAGCGCCTGGAGAACAGGCCCCGAAATGATCTTGCCGTTCGGAATACTGAACCGGTCGCCGAGCTCGAGCGCCGTGGCACCGACGATGACCTTCTTGCCTCTCAGCCTGTCCAGCGTCGCGACATCGCCACGCAGCACGTCAAAATAGGAGACGCTCGGAATGGAGCCCGCACGAATGCCGAAATCGATCAGGAAGGGCGGACGCCGATTGGCGTCCTGCCCGGCCAGCACGACGGCCATCGACGGCAGCTGGGCGTCGCCCAGCCTCTCGCCGATCGGATAGCGACGAACGAGCCCATCGGATTCAATCGCAACATTGACGAGAGCCGGCCACGACTGGTTGCTGAACGACTTCAAAGGACGATTGACGTGAGCCGGACCACCATTCGGCGTCGGCTGCTTGAAGGTGGGCAGGATTGTCGAACCGCCGACCTCACGAAGCGCCGTGAGGAAGGTCTCGTCGGAAGCCGGATCCGACGGCGTGCTGAAATCCACGTCGAAGGCGACATCCTGCGCGCCCGCGGCCTCGAGCCTGCGCAATAACTCCGCGTGGAGCCGGCGCGGCCAGGGCCACACCCCGATCTGATCGATCGAAGGTGCATCGATCGCGACCACGACGACATTGCCGCTCGCCCCTCGCGATTGCCAGGTGAACCGCAGATCGGTGAGCGAGTTGCGGAGCGCGCCGTGCCACCCCGTGGACAACACGACCGCGAGTGCGATCACGACGAGAATATGCGGCCGATAACGCTTCACCTTGCTCCCCTGCACCGACGGCACTTGCCGCCTGGCGCTCCCCTATTGCGACGACGCGTATCTAATGATGCTTGTACCAACCGTAGTGATGGCCATTGTTGCCATTATTGCCGTTACCGCTGTTGCCGTTATTCCCGTTGCCGCTGTTACCAGTGCCGCCACTCCCGTTGCCGGTGCCGCTGCTCCCATTGCCGGTCGCGCCTGTCCCGCTGCCGCCGCTCCCCGAGCTTCCGCTTGACACATTGCTGGTTGAGCCGGCGGTGGTCGCAACAGTGGTCGTTGTCGTCGCACTCGACGACGTCGATGCGGCAGCGGCCGCGGATGCGCTACTGCTCACGGTGACCGCCGTTACAGTCGAGCTGTTGGCCGCCGCGCTCGTCGTGCTCGCCTTTGTATCGCTCCAGACCGTCTCGGCGCTGGTGCTGGCATTCGCGTTGCGCACGCGCCCCGGTGCGACGGCGCCATGTGCGAGGCCATTCGTGACCTTGTGGAAGTTCAGCTTGACCTCACCGAGCGAGTTCGAGATGCGCACGACGCCGGCCTTGGGCGTATGAACTCCGGTCGCCTGATGTGATTGCTTCAGAGCGCCGGCCACCTTGGTCCCCTTGTCGATCGGACCGAGCGCATGGACCGCATGACCATTCGCCGCATTGCGCGGTGCGGACAGACCCGATTTCGGCACGGGGATGCGCTCGATCGTCGAGGCGCGCGGCTTGCCATGCTCGATCGGATTGAAGGTCCCGGCCCCGCTCAGGCTGAGTCCCGGCTTGCCGTGCTCGAAAACGGCGGCCGATTGTCCCGGCATGACCTGGGCGATCTGTCCGGTCTTGAAGTCCGAGACCTCGACTTGACCGCGGAAAACGCCGACCTTGGTGCTGCCGGCACCAACGGTCACGCTGAACTGCGTTCCCTTGACCACGGCGGCGAGATAGGGAGTCTCGACCTCGAAATGCTTGACGTTGCGCTTCTCGACCTCGAGCAGGATCGAACCCGCCTGCTGGACGATGGTGGTCGAGAGCCCCTCCTTCTTCTCGGCCGGCAGGCCGACCACCGAGTTCGGGGAGATCAGGATTGTTTCCTCGCCGCGGACAAGCAGCACGCGTCCGTTGCGTCCGGTGCGGATGGTATCGCCCGGGTTCAACGTCCCCTCCTGGCCCAACGAGACCTGCTGCGCGCCGTTCGCTGCAAGCCAGACCTCGCCCGAGGATTTGCTGACCGACCAGACGCCGTCATCCGCGGCGATCGCGCCAGAGGCCATTCCCAGGATCAGCGCAGCCACGAAGGCGCACCGCATTCCAATTCTGCCCAGCATGACGATCCTCAGTCAGCGTTGAAGCCAGTCCTGACGCGTATCCGAAATCACTCAACATAGGCTTAGCGGGAAGCGGCGAGCGGAGCGGTCGCCTTAACGATTCGTTGACCATAAAAAATTATGAAAAATCATGCGGCTAACGAACTCTTACCGTCTCATGGGCACTTCTCCGTCAAACTACGGGGAATCGTTCGTTGCACGCCTCGAGAAGCGGCATCTCCTTACCGTGCTGGTGCTGGCAGCCCCGATTTTCACCGGAGTGCCGCGGGCGCTGGCGCAGCAGGCGAACCAGCCGGGCTTCGATCCTCGGCAGCCCGAGAAATACTTTGAAAACCAAACCGAGCGGGAATCGCTGAGCCGCCCCCCCGTCAAGCTGCCTTCGGTCGGGCAAGCCAACACCGGCGGCGACACCAAGCCGCAATTCGTGTTGCGTGGCGTCAATGTCAGCGGCGCCCACGCTGTTGCTCGCGACCGCATCGCCGCCGCCTATCAACCCTATCTCGACAAGAAGGTCTCGCAGGCCGACCTCGCCGCGATCGCGGGCGCAATCAGCGATCTCTACCGCACCGCCGGCTTCCATCTGAGCCGGGCGATCGTGCCGCCGCAGGACATTGCCGACGGCCGGGTCCAGATCCAGGTGATCGAGGGCGCCATCGTGCAGACGGAGCTGAAGGGCGACGGCGCCGAGCAGTTCGGCATCAGGCCGATGCTCGATCCCGTTCTGGCCGAGCAGCCCTCACGCCTGGCGACGCTCGAACGTCAGCTTTTCCTCATCAACGGCAGACCGGGCGTCCGGATCACCGACACCGCGCTGGAAGAGATTGGCGGTGCGACCGGCCGCTTCCGCCTCACCGTCTATCTGAAGACGTGGCACGTCTTCTCGTCATTCGGCCTGGACAATCTCGGCTCGTCCTCGGTCGGCCCATGGCAGACTTACGCGACCGGTGCGTTCAACTCCTACCTCACACCTGGCGACACGCTGGCGGTCAATCTGTCGACCATCGCCAACGACCCGCGCGAACTCGGCTTTGCGCGGCTATCCTATGACGCGCCCGTGGGCGTCGATGGTGTGCGCCTGGGTGGATCCGTCCTCTACAGCGCGGTGCGGCCGGGTGATTCCCGCCGCCTCGACAGCGACATCACCACGACCGAGGCATTCGAACTGCGTGCCAGCATCGTCCCGCTACAATCGCAATCCTCCTCGCTCACCCTGACCGCGGCAACGACCTTCAGCAACGTGTCCGAGCATGATCTCTTCGGTCCCTGGTACAACGACCACATCAGAACCGCGAGCCTGACCGCCGATTACCGGCTCCAGGATCGCTTCGGCGGCACCAATTTCGCGACGCTGACCTATCGCCAAGGCCTCGACATCTTCGGCGCTTCGCATTTCGACGACGATCTGCTGTCGCGCGATGGCGCCTCGTCGAACTTCTCGGTGCTGAACCTCTGGTTCACGCGCTACCAGACCCTCAACGACGCCTGGTCGCTCAAGCTCTCCGCGGCAAGCCAGACGGCGTCACGGCCGCTGTTCACCTCGCAGCAATTCTATCTCGGCGGCGCAGCCTTCGGCCGGGGTTATGGCGCAGCCGAGATCAGCGGCGACAACGGTCTCGCCGGCTCGCTCGAGCTGCGTTTCGACCAAAAACTCAATTTCCGCTACTGGACCGGTTATCAGCTCTACGCCTTTGGCGATGCGGGCGCGGCCTGGAACGACGGTTACCGACTGAGCGACGGCTTGGCGCTGACATCGGCAGGAGCCGGCGTACGCTTCTTCCTGCCGGACGATCTCCAGGCCGATCTCGGCGTGGCCGTCCCCTTGAGCTACCGGGCGCCGGACAACGATCGCCGCAGCGCACGCTTCCTGTTCACGCTGTCGAGCGCATTCCGGCTCTGTCCCGAGCGCGGCAGGGGAGGCTGCCTCTAGCTGATAGACCCTCGTGCGACGCATCCCGGCATGCGGCCCTTTTGCGGCCTTGCGCACAGACTTGCCTAAATTTAATCCCGTAACCTGCTCACGATCTCTCGATCAGCGGGCTGCCAATGACCATTTTCAGTCGAAAGTGATTGGGAAGGAACCATGAAGAGGGTGCTTGCGATTCTGGCGTTTCTTTGCGCTCTCGGCGTCGGCGAATATTTCGTCGTCAGCCGGTTCGCGATCCGCCATGAGATTTTGACCCTGTTCGACGCCTCGCGCCAGCGGCCGATCACGGTCGAGATCGCGGTGCGGCGTGACTACGAGACCAAGGCCAATCTGGGCCTCTGGAAGCTGCCGCTTGCCATCATCAGCAACGGCAACACCGTCAAGGCCACCGAATATTCCTTCCTCGCCAACGTGCTCGCGGCGCGCGGCTATCTCGTTGCCAGCATCCAGCAGGACCTGCCGAGCGATCCGCCGCTGATGACCCATGTCGGCCAGCAATATGTCGGCCGCCGCGAAGTGTATATCCGCTGCGAGGCCAACATCCTGTTCACGCTGGGCGAACTGAAGAGGCGGCAGGAGAACGTCGACTACGACCACATCACGCTCGTTGGTCATTCCAACGGTGGCGACGTGTCGATGTACGTCGCCCGTCAGCACCCGGAGCTGGTGTCGAAAGTCATCACACTCGACAATCTGCGGGTGCCGTTCGTGCTCAGTGACAACATGAAGATCCTTTCGTTCCGCTCGAAGGATCCGCATTTCGTCACCGATCCGGGTGTGCTGCCGACGGCGGAAGAAGCCAAGGCGCGCGGCATCGACATCGTCCACACGGGTGCGCAACACACCGATATGAGCGACCGTGGCCCCGATTCGGTGAAGGAGAAGATTCAGGAGACGCTCGACCGCTTCCTGCGCGACAGCGCCAGCAGCGCGCTCGCGCCGGCCGATACGAAAAGCCCCATGATCATGAACCCCGGCGATTACTAGCTGGAAAAAGCCTTGCGGCAGATCAAGGCAGCTCACTGCCGACCAGGATAGGAAGAGCCTCACCATCCCGGAGAGACACGTGTCGCACTCCATCACAAGTCCTGATATGAAAAGCCTAGAAGTGAAAGGCCTTGAAACGGAAGGCCTTGACCTGCCCTGGGCGAGGACACCGGCATTCGCGCGGCATGCCTATCGTTCCGTTCGAAGGCTGCTGCGGTCGATCATCGCCCGGATCGATCTCTCCCAGTTTCCGGGATCGTGCTGCGGATGAGTGCCGCGGTTGAAAGCAAATGCACGGGGGTTGCCGGATGCGCCAGCGTTTGAGACGAATTTGCCTGGCGCTTGCCGTGGCTTCGGGCTTCGGCTCGTCCTCCGCTCTCGCCGCGGATGCCGGTCACGGCGCCGACCTCGCCAAGCGCTGGTGTGCAAGCTGCCACCTTGTGGCAAGCGGTCAGGCTCAAGCCAGCGCTGACGTCCCTTCCTTTTCGTCGGTTGCGCACCGGCCGGACTTCAGTCCGGAGAAGCTCGCCTTCTTCCTGCTCGACCCGCATCCGAAGATGCCGAACTTTCCTTTGAGCCGGACCGAAGCCGGCGATATCGCGGCCTATATCGGATCGCTGCGTCCGTAGGGCGCCGCCGATCGCGGTACCCACAAACTGCAAATCCCTGCCGGAGGACCGACAGGGATCAGCAGAAAGGATGATGGACGGCGAATGAGGATCATTCGGTGGCCCATCATGGACCTGCATCAGCATCGAAGTGCGGATCGGCGCGCTGCGCAAGTTCAATTTGTAGGCACGCAGCACATGCGCCGGAAATCAGGATTTGCCCTTACCGGGCTGCATGAAACTGCCGGTCATCTGGCGCATGTGATCGCCGGCGCTGGTGAACTGACTGCGCAGGAAGTCAGACTGGATTCGCATAGCTTCCTGAAGGTCGGTGGCATGCACGAGCTTGCGCGCATGCTCGAATGCCGACTTCATGTTTTGCTCGGTGAAAGCGAGCGCCTGCTTCGACACTTCGGTGCCCGTTCCGGGAACCGTGGTCATCGATTTGGTGGCGGCTTCGAAAAACATGCCGAACGCCTTTTCGGCCTGGTCGATCGTCTTCTCGGCCAGGTCGCGCAGTTCGGCCGGAACTTCGAGCTTCGGTTCGATCATGGTCGCACTCCTCCCTTTTTCTTAGCTGAATACCACACTTGCCGGACCGGCTTCCAGCGGCGAGCCCGGGACAAGCGTCCCGGCGGTCCGGCTTGAGCAGGAAAACGGAGGAAAGGGGCTTAAGGCGCGTGGCCGGGCTCAGGACAGAGGGTGTTCGGGAAGGGCTTCTTCGGTGGCAAGGTCTTCGACGAGCTTGATAACCTCAAAACGCTGTCGAGGCTCGAGCTTCAAAAAAGCGCGGAGCAGGCGCAGGCTCTCGACAGTGCCGCCCGCAGGCGCACCCAGCTTAAGGTGCAGTTCAGCCGCGAAATTGAGGTTCTTCATCTCGCACCTATGACAAGCATCGGTCTTCCTGATCCGGCATCGAGGTCCACAAGAACCGAACGCCATACCCGGACGCCATGGCGAAAACCGGTTCTCGGCCGGGTGGCCCCGGCGGGTTAGCACGCTGGACGACCCATCCGAAGCAGACGGGCTCAACCGAAGAGGTTGTAATTATGCCAAGGAACAACCCCTCCGGCAAGCCCAACCACCAGCTGAGCGATGCTTCGTCTGCATCGTAGCACGGCAATTCCGGATAACAGGAATACGGCCCCTCGTCACCCGCCTGCGTCAACAAGCAGCATCCATCACGCACACCGCCGCCATCGCTGTCAACCGGCGCAGCGTTTTGCCCTGTTCCAACATGAATGGACTTTGGCGGACGCCGCCTAGCGCTTCTTCAATGTATACACGTAATTGTTGAGTCCGATCTGGGCGGTTGTATCGTCGATAAAGTGAATATCGATCTCGCAGCCGGTCTCCAGGGTCTTGATCGGACCGCCGGCAAAGCCGAGCGAGATAGCAAGCGCCTTCGGATCGGCCTTCTTGTCGGCATGTTGCATCTCGTCGAATGCGCCCTGGAAGATCATGTCGGGACCATAATCCGTCACCTTGTACTGAGGTCTGGCGCAGGCAAGAGGCCGAGGTCCCGAGATCTCCCTGGCCTTCAGGACGACTGCCTTGCTTATCAGGCGGGCGCGCTCGGTGCTGTCAGGCTTGCGTTGCGGATCGGCCCATGGCGCGACCACGGCGGCCGCGACTGTCCAGCGGCCGATGTAGAAGGGATCGGCGGCTGCGGCGGGGCCTGCGGTGCCGACCGACGCCAGAAGGCAAACAACAATGCCGGCGAATTTCATCTGACTATCCCCTCGAGCTCTCGGCTTGGACTCGCCTGTTCGCAGCAGGGTTCATCGCTCCCGACATATTTCCGCGCGTGAACCCACGTTCAAGATCGGACGACCAAGCGGTTGCGAAACGGCCACGCAGATCACGGGCGCCATGGCTGATGGACTCAACTCGATTCGGGCGCGCGTCAGCACCAAAGGACGACGGCATGCTTTCTCGCTGCGATCTCATCAAGGGCGCCGCGGTCGCGCTTCTCACCCTCTCGATACCAGGCGCATGGGCGCAGGAGACCAAAATGAACCTGTTCAAGATCGTCACCATCAAGGACGAAATCGTCGTCGGATTGTCGGCGGAGGAGCTTCAGGCACTCGGCGGCAATGATGCGAGCGCCGTTGCACACGCGCTGGCGCAGAAGGGCGATCTCACCGTCTGGCAATACAACGTGCATCGCGGCCCCAACGGCGAATTGCAGCAGGCGCCCACCGCCCGGATCGGGCTTTTGGCTAACGCCTCGCTTCGCGTCGAGCCCTACACGACGCCGTACCAGATCGTGCCGCATCCCTAGGCGGCGAGGTGGCACGCCTGCGGCGATACCGCAGGCGCGCCGCAAATCATCTGCGTTGACCTGCACGCTTCGTCCCCGTTTCCGTCGCAAAGCCGTAGATCAGCGCCAGCCGGTCCAGGCATTCGCGGAAACGCCGCGCGAAATAGTCGTTCCAGCGCTGCGTTCGAACGGCCCGGCGCTCTCCGATCTGGTCCATGGTCAGGCCCAGCACCAGCACGTCGTGCACCAGCGCAGAGCCGTCGGTGCCGAGCTCGCGCTCGATGCGGTTCAGCCGCAGCACCGCCTGTCGCTGGCTCTCGGTGACAGGCTCGCGCGTGCCGGCACCGTCAACATATTCGCGTGTCGTATCGACCGCCTGGGGCCCCCGCTCCGCCCGCTCCCAATCGTTCTGGAAGGCGCGCCCGCCGCGATATTGCGCCTCGTCGATCTGGTGATGCGCGTGCAGCCGGCCGAGCGGATCGCCGCGGACCGACCGGACGACCACGATCTTCTCGCCGGGATCGAGCGCCAGCGGGTTGTCGACCTCGACCTCCGCCAGTTCGGCATTGAACGGCGCCTCGCGCGAGCGGCGGTCATAAATTCCAGTCAATTTGTAGGACTTGTTGCGTCGGGCACGTGCCACTCGGATACTCCTTGCAGAACTGACAATTGAACGGCGGCCGCCTCTTCAGGCGGCGGAGACCAGCTTCAGCACGACGGGACCTGCGACGCGGCCGGACGCAGCTCCAGACCGACGCGTCAGACGGGCATGCGGCGCGCAATAGCTGGAGCCCGGCTGGCACGGATGACCGCAAAAGGCGATTTCCTCCCCGTCTTTGTCGCCGCCATAGGGATAGCGGCAGTCTGCCGGCGCAAGCTCGACCAGCTGGATCAGGCGAGGCTGGACGCCGACACAGCGCAACTTGACCCGTGGGGCGGCCTTCATCGCCGACTGCGGCGGTACATTCAAATACGGTAACGCCAAACGGCGCGGCGGTGACGGGCATACGTCACCCGGCAAAGACGGCACGATCGGCGGGCTCGTCATCCATGCTGGTGGGATGAGCCCGAGCCGCTTGGCCCGGCCGACGACCGCGTTGCGTGTATAAGCCGTTCCAAACCTTGCATTAATCTCCCGCCCGATCTCCGCATAAGAGATGCCCTTGAGAAAATAGTCGCGAAGCGCGTCGGAGTGCTCCGACGGCCAATGGCCCGGTTCCATGCTGCTGTCCTGTGATGCGCCTCCTCCGATCGCACGACCGGGAGGCGAGACGCACATTCCGGTATTCCGAAGTCAATGTCAAGCAATAATTCTGATATTCATAATTGCATCAATTCCGAATTTCGGATTACAAGAGGCGGAACGATGGGCAATCGAGGGAATCACCATGTTGGACGTTGCAATGATCGAGCGGGGCCTGGAGAAGACGGGCAAGAGCAAGGGCGGCCTCGCGGCGGCCATGGGCGTGCGGCCCGGCGCGGTTTCGGAGATCCTCGGCGGCGAACGGCTGGTGAAGGCATCGGAAATCATTCCAATCATGGAATATCTCGAGCTCAATCTCGCGCCGATCATGGGCCGGGTCGGCGCCGGCGCGGTAATCGAGCCGGATTACGAACAGGTTCCGCCGGAAGGTCTCGGCGACATCGCCTTGCCTTTCCCGATCATGGAAGAGACCGTCGCCTTCGAGATCGTCGGCGATTCGATGCTGCCCAAATACGAGAGCGGCGACGTGATCGTGGTCTACAAGGACCAGCGCCATCCGCTGTCGAGCTTCTACGGCGAAGAGGCCGTGGTCCGGCTCAAGACCGGCGAGCGTTATCTGAAGACCATCGAACGGGGCAAATCGCCCTCCGTCGTCAACCTCACCAGCTTCAACGCCAAGCCGATCGTCGGCGTGAAGCTCGAATGGGTCGGCGAGATCTGCCTGTCCATGCCCAAGGGCCAGCTCGAGCGGCTGCGCGCCAAGTCGGCACGCCCCCGCAAAAAGGGGAAATGACGCTAATTTCTGATTTATAGAAATCCACCTTGACTTGATTCCGTTTTTCGGAAATACTCTGTCGTGCCCCGACCCATAGGGCACGGCAGGATCGTTCCATGCAGTATTTCGTCGTGATGATCGACTACGGGCGGCGCGGCCGCGAGGCGATCGTCGACCCCGAAATCACGCGGCGCGAGGTCATTTCCCGCATCGCCTCGGGCGAATACCAGAACATCTCGTTCATCCACGAGATCGCGGAGAATTCGGTCGAGGACGTCACCGAGGCGATCCTCACCGAGGCCACCCTCCCCCGGATTCCACCTGAAGACGTCGACCTCCAGGCGACCCGCCTGGATCACGCCCGCGACCTGCGCAAGCATGAGAGGACGTGACGCAGGCCGAAGCAGCCTGCGTCACCGCCCATTCCAGGATTATACCGTAAGAACGGTCGAGCCGGTGGTCTTGCGCGCGGCCAGATCGGCATGCGCCTTGGCGGCGTCCTTTAGCGGATAGGTCTGGTGCACCTCGATCTTGACGGCGCCGGACTTGACGACGTCGAACAACTCGTTCGCCATCGCGACGAGGGCCTCGCGCTTGGCGGCGTAGGTGAACAGCGTGGGACGGGTGACGTAGAGCGAGCCCTTCTGCGCGAGCAGGCCGAGATTGAGCGGCTCGACCGCGCCCGATGACGCGCCAAACAGCGCGGCGACGCCGAGCGGCGCGAGGCAGTCCAGCGATTTCAGGAACGTGTCCTTGCCGACGGAATCATAGACCACCGGCACTTTCTTGCCGCCTGTGATCTCGTCCACGCGTTTCACGAAATCCTCGCGCGTATAGATGATGACATGATCGCAGCCATGCGCCTTGGCAAGCTTCGCCTTCTCGTCGCTGCTGACGGTACCGATGACGGTCGCGCCGAGATGTTTTGCCCACTGGCTCAGGATCAGGCCGACGCCGCCGGCCGCGGCATGGAGCAGGATCGTGTCGCCGGCCTTCACCCGATAAGTCTGGCGGATCAGATACTGCGTCGTCAGCCCCTTCAACATCATTGCGGCTGCGGTCTTGTCGTCGACGCCATCGGGCAACTTCAGCAGACGGTCGGCGGGGATCAGTCGCGCTTCGGAATAGGCACCGAGCGGCGAGGCGCCATAAGCGACGCGATCACCCGGCTTCAGATCGGTGACATCGGGCCCGACCTCCTCGACGACACCGGCCCCTTCGCTGCCAAGACCGCTCGGCAATTGCACCGGGTACACTCCGGAGCGGTTATAGATGTCGACGAAGTTGAGACCGACGGCGGTGTGGCGGATGCGCGCCTCACCCGGACCCGGCTTGCCGACGTTGACCTCCTCCCAGACCAGGACTTCCGGTCCGCCGGTATTGTGAAAGCGAATGGCATGCGTCATGGGCGTTGCTCCCTTATCGTTGCAGTGATGGCCAGAAAACCTGATTGGCCGGAGAAATAGGCATTTGGTCCGCCCGTTACAGTATGGAAGACGTAACAAGAATGTCACAGCGAACGACAAACGCCAGCCGTTCCACCTCTGTTCGAAAGAGTTGATGGCGGTCTGGCGACATCAGGCAGTAGCCTTTGCGCGGGGTTTGGTGGTCGCCTGCGAAGGAGAGCCGAGATGCCAGCTTATGTACAGCATCATCAGGATATCGAAATCGCGCCTGTGAATTGCCCGACGTGCATGGGGTTCCTGCCGATGTATGTGCGCGAGGTCGAACCGCATTGGAGCCTTGCCAAGATCGACTTCGTCTATGAATGCGCCGATTGTGGCGCCGAGGTCCGGCAGACGATCCGGAAACCCGAGTTGCTGCGGCACTGATCGCGCGATCGGCGAGCCGCTCAACTATTTGCGTTCAGCGGAAAAAACGCCTCCCGCGCGGGTCAGATGTCTCCCAAACGAGGCTTGTTCTTTGCCGGGAACGCAGGCAGAACAAGCCTCAAGCAAGACCTTTGGGAGCGCCAATTCGTGGCTGAGCAGAAGCCCTCGACAGCGATCGAGGCAGTGGAGAGCGGCCTCGCCGCGCAGGGTTACATCGCGAGCCGGCAGATTGCGACCGCCGTTTATTTGTCACAACAGATCGAGAAGCCGATCCTGGTCGAAGGTCCGGCGGGCGTCGGCAAGACCGAGCTTGCCAAGGCAATTGCGGCCTGGCGCGGCATGAAGATGATCCGCCTGCAATGCTACGAAGGCCTCGACGAGGCCAAGGCGCTCTATGAATGGAAATACGCCAAGCAGCTTCTCTATACCCAGATCCTCAAAGACAAGCTCGGCGAAGTGCTCGGCGGCGCGCAGACGCTGCATGCCGCGCTCGATCAGCTGCATGATTTCGGCGACGTGTTCTTCTCCAAGGAATTCGTCGAGCCGCGCCCCCTGCTCCAGGCGCTGGAGCAGCCGGGTGGCTGCGTGCTGCTGATCGACGAGATCGACAAATCGGACGCAGAGTTCGAATCGCTGCTGCTGGAAATCCTTTCCGACTTCCAGGTCACGATTCCCGAGCTTGGCACCGTCTCGGCGGTCACGCCGCCGACCGTGATCCTGACCTCCAACAGCGAACGCGACCTCGGCGACGCGCTGAAGCGGCGCTGCCTGCACCTGCACATCGGCTTCCCCGAGCAACGGCTGGAAGAGCGCATCGTCGAGAGCCGCGTCCCCGGCATCTCACAGACGCTGCGCCGGCAGATGGTCGGCTTCATCCACGAGATCCGCTCGCTGGATCTGAAGAAGCTGCCATCGGTGAGTGAGACCATCGACTGGGCCCGCGTGCTGGTGCTGCTCCAGGCCACGGAGCTCGATACGGACATCGTCAAGGATACGCTCAACGTGCTTCTGAAGTACGAGGCCGACATCGAGGCCGCGACGCCTCAGGTGACGACCTTCATTGCCAAGGCGGCACGGTCCAACGTCTTCGGTTGACGCCCGATGCGCGAGAACCTCCATCGTTTCTTTCGGGCGGCGCGCGGCGTGGGCGTGCATGTCTCGCCTGCCGAAAGCATCGACGCGATGCGCGCAGTGTCGCAAGTCGGCCTTTCCGACCGGACCATCCTGCGCGATGCCCTCCTCCTGACGCTTGCCAAGTCCCAGGACGAAAAGCTCGCGCTCGGCGACTGCTTTGATCTGTTCTTCAGCCAGCCCGAGCCGCGGCAGGATCAACCTGAGACCGACAACAACAACGACGACGCTTCGCCGGACGCGGATCAATCGCCCTCTTCAGGTTCGGCCAGCGAAGCGGGCGAAGGCCAACCGCCCGAAGGATTGGGACCGCTGGCGCAGATGCTGCTGTCGCAGGACCGCAATGCGCTCGCGGCCGCGATTGCGAGCGCCTCCGGTGCAGCCTCGCTCTCCGACATCCGCTATTCCACCCAGCGCGGCATCTTCTCCAGCCGTATCCTCGACGCCATGGGCCTTCAGCGCCTGCGCGACGAGCTCGACGAGCTGACCGCAACCAATCCCGCACTCGCCGAGCGTCTCCGCGCCGCCCTCGATGCCTTGCGCGAAACGGTCCGCGACACGGTCTCGCAAGGCTTGGCGCTCTATGCCCGCGAGGAGGCCGAGAACCTCCGCAACGAGATCCTGCGCAACGCACCGCTGGCCCGCATCGAGCGGCGACAGGTCGCCGAGATGCGCGCCCTCATCCGCCAGATCGCGCGCCGATTGCGCGAGCGTTATTCGAAGCCGCGCAAGCGCCAGCGACGCGGCCATCTCGACGTCCGCCGTACGCTCCGCCGCAACGCCGCCTGGGGCGGCGTTCCTTTCCTCACCGCGTGGAAGCGCAAGCACCGCGATCGGCCGAAGATCGTCGCACTCTGCGACGTCTCCGGCTCCGTAGCGCAGGTCTCCGACTTCTTCCTGTTGCTGATCCACTCGCTGCACGAGGTGGTCGACGACGTCCGCTCCTTCGCATTCTCCTCACATACGATCGAGGTCAGCGAGATCCTGGAGAAGAAGACGCCGGAAGAGGCCATGGCCGAGATCATGTCCAAGATCGGCTTTGGCTCGTCCGATTACGGCTCCTCCCTGGTGGATTTCGAGAAGGACTTCATGAGCACGCTGACGCCGCAGACCACGGTGATCATGCTCGGCGATGCCCGCAGCAATAATCTCGACCCGCGCGCCGACATCCTGCGCCGCATCTCCGAGCGCTCGAAGCGTCTGGTCTGGCTCAATCCCGAGGGACGGCTTGCCTGGGGCTTTGGCGATTCCGAGATGCCGCGCTACGCGACGTTTTGCAGCGTCGTACGGCAATGCGCCACCGCGCAGCAGCTCGAGCGCGCAGTGTCCGATATCGTGGCGACTTATCAGTAGGTCTCGACGCGCCGTCAGACGTCAGCTTCGCACAAGCTCCGCCTGAACGACGTTGCACTCCCGAAAGTGGTAGGCAATTTCATCGAGCGCGCGTTGCTCCCATTCCTGGGCTTCAGCAAGCCAGAACATGCGGCGTTCGGAATCCAGCGCGGCACGTTCGCGACAAAGCGATTCCTGACCGCGAATTTCCACCAGCCTGTTCATGCACTCCACTCCTGCCGCGTGAAGTCATTCCCCGCGAATCAGCGTAACAGAGTCCCGAGCTCTTCGTCTCAGGATTTCTGTGCATATTGCGACGCAGAATGAGACAGCGATGCTTCCCGTGCACTGCGGTAGCTTCGACCGATCAAGCGCAGATCATCAATTAGTGATCGGAGATCGGGACGATATTCGTGCGCAAACGATCTTAACTCTTATGGCGCAACGAAGTGCGGCAATTCGTGAAGAGAAGTACTAAACAGCTCACCGAATTCCCGACTCATTGTCGTCGCATGGTCTTCATGCAGCGCCGCTAACAGAGGCGCGCGATCGGCACTACCGCTTGAGGCAACATGAGCAACGATTTCGACTTCGATCTTTCACACGACCAGTGGGAAGCGCTGAAGGCGCTCCGCAACCCGGTGTCGAACGGTCGCTCCGCGAAGGCCTATGTCGTCGAAACCCTGGTCGTGCTCGGTCTCGTCGTGGTCAATGACGGCGTGCCGGCGATGACACCGGCCGGGCGCAAGGCGCTGGTGCGTGGATCGTGCCGATTGCTGGACCTCGCCGCCTGATGCACGCGTCAAAAGATCTGCGCGATCACGATCGCGTAAGCGATGAACACGACGCCTAATCCCCACACCATCGCCGGAATCCGCGACCGCCGGCGACCGCCACTTCCAGGGCGATGTAGCTCAGCGTGCCCAGCGCCATTCATGCCGCCTGAAAAATGGACTTTTGCCCGCCGCCAAAATCGGATTTGCTCTGCCGGAAACTGCGCGCAACGGCGCTGCGCGGACGGCAAGGAAGCCGACAAGGGAGCTGATCATGAACGGGCTTGGCGGATTGAACAAATCGCCTGAGGGCGTGGTCATCGGGCTCGTGCAGCTCCAGCTACCGAACGTCGTGACGCGGGCCGACCTGGCCAGACAGACCGAACGTATCGTCTGGATGGTCGGTAAGGCGCGCCGCAATCTCTCCACCATGGATCTGGTGGTGTTCCCCGAATACTCGCTGCACGGTCTCTCGATGGACACCAATCCCGAGATCATGTGCCGGCTCGACGGGCCTGAGGTCGCCGCCTTCAAGAAAGCCTGCATCGACAACAGGATCTGGGGCTGCTTCTCCATCATGGAGTTCAATCCGGACGGCAATCCCTACAACTCGGGCCTGATCATCGACGACCACGGCGACATCAAGCTCTACTACCGCAAGCTTCATCCGTGGATTCCGGTCGAGCCGTGGGAGCCGGGCGATGTCGGCATTCCCGTCATCGAAGGGCCGAACGGCGCCAAGATCGCGCTGATCATCTGCCATGACGGCATGTTCCCGGAGATGGCGCGGGAATGCGCCTACAAGGGCGCCGAGATCATGATCCGCACCGCGGGGTACACCGCGCCGATCCGCGAGGCCTGGCGGTTCACCAACCAGGCCAATTCGTTCCAGAACCTGATGGTCACGGCAAACGTCTGCATGTGCGGCTCGGACGGCTCCTTCGATTCCATGGGCGAAGGCATGATCGTCAATTTCGACGGCAGCGTGCTGGCGCACGGCACCACTGGGCGCGCTGACGAGATCATCACGGCCGAGGTCCGGCCGGACCTCGTGCGCGAAGCCCGCATCAATTGGGGTGTGGAGAACAACATCTACCAGCTCTGGCACCGCGGCTATGTCGCGGTGAAGGGCGGCGCGATGGACTGTCCCTACACGTTCATGCAGGACATGGTCGCGGGCACCTATCGCCTGCCGTGGGAAGATCAGGTCAAGGTCGCCGACGGCACCTCCTGCGGCTTCCCGCCGCCGACGCGAATGTTCGGCAAGACGGCGAAGGCCGCGGAATAGGCTGTTTCCAGCAGAAATCGCGACAATCTGGCACGGGAGTTGCTCCTTTTTGACATCCAAGACGCGTCAAATCGGGGGAGTTCTCATGTCGACCATTGCCGCGGCCCCGGCCGCCGAGCGCAAGCCGCTTTACACCTCGCTGTTCGTCCAGGTCCTGGCCGCGCTCGTGCTTGGCGTCGTCCTGGGGATGGTTGCCCCGGACTTCGCCATCGGGCTCAAGATCCTCAGCGACGCCTTCCTGAAGCTGATCTCGATGATCGTGGCACCGATCGTGTTCTGCGTCGTCGTGCACGGCATTGCCGGCGCCGGCGACCTCAAGAAGGTCGGCCGGGTCGGCGTCAAGGCGTTGCTCTATTTCGAGGTGATGACGACTGTCGCCCTCGTCGTCGGCCTGCTGCTCGCCTACCTCTTCGGTCCTGGCCACGGCATGAACATCGATCCCTCGACGTTGGATGCCAAGGCGCTGAACACCTACGCCGACAACGCCCACAAGCTGTCAGGCGGCGGCATCGGCGCGTTCCTGATGAACGTGATCCCGACCACCTCCTTCGACGCACTGTCGCGCAACGACGTGCTCCAGGTGCTGTTCTTTGCCGTGCTGTTCGGCGTCGGTCTTGCGCTCGTCGGCGGAGAGAAGGGACAACTCGTCACCTCCATCATCGACGCCGCCTCCACCGTGCTGTTCCGTGTCATGGGGCTCATTGTTCGGGTTGCTCCCCTCGGCGTGCTCGGAGCGATCGCCTACACCGTCGGCAAATACGGCGTCGGCTCGCTGAAGCAGCTCGTCTCGCTGGTGATGCTGTTCTACGTCTCGGTCGGCATCTTCGTGCTGGGCGTGCTCGGCAGCGTCATGGCGCTTGCCGGCATCAACATCCTCAAGTTCCTCGCCTATTTGCGCGAGGAGCTGACCATCGTGCTTGCGACCGCTTCCTCCGATGCGGTGCTGCCGCAGATCATGAAGAAGCTGGAACGGATGGGCGTGAAGGATTCCGTCGTCGGCCTCGTGATTCCGACCGGCTATTCCTTCAACCTCGACGCCTTCTCGATCTATCTGACGCTCGCCGTCGTCTTCATTGCACAGGCGACCAACACGCCGCTGTCCTTTGGCGACCTGCTGCTGGTGCTCGGCGTCTCCCTGATCACGTCGAAAGGCGCGCACGGTGTGCCAGGCTCGGCCATCGTGATCCTGGCCGCGACGCTGAACGCGGTGCCGAGCATCCCCGCGATCGGCCTCGTGCTGGTGCTGTCGGTGGACTGGTTCATCGGCATGGCCCGCGCGGTCGGCAACCTCGTCGGCAATTGCGTCGCGACGGTCGTCGTGGCGGCGTGGGAAGGCGACCTCGACCGCGCCAAGGCCGCCAAGGTGCTGGAGGGCGGCGAACTCGTGGACGTCACGGCGGGCTAGCTGTCCGCAGCTCAATCGTTCCACTGGAGGAGCGGCGTTCCATACGCCCTCCTCCACACCGACAGGAAGCGCGGAAACCACGAGTGCGCCACGGCGCCCTTATAGGCCCAGGTGCGATACTTCAGACCCTGCTCCGAGATCAGCTCCTGGTATCCGCCGTGAACCTCGGTCGCGGTCCGGATGTCCTTCAATATCCCTTGCGCGCAAGCCCGGTAGGTATCGCTCCCCGAGGCTTCATCGAAATCCAGCATGCGATCCGCGAACTCAACGTTGAATGTCGGCCAGGAGGAGCGCCCCTGATAGGCGGGCGCCGCGATCTTGTGGATCATCTTGTTCCGCGGATTATCCGCGGAGACGAGGAAGTGAAACGTGCTGGGGATGCGGAAGCGCGGCTCCGCAATGATCAGATCCGTCGTGGCCGCAAAAAGCGCACGCTCGCCGGCATCGCCCATATCCCAGAAGCCGCGATGCACGCTGACGAAATCCAACGCCACCAACGACACCGGCGCGCCCACCGGGCCGTCCAGCGAATGCCTGATATAGCCGTCCCTGCCGAACAAGCGAAGCAGGTCTCTCTTGTATTGCGCGAGGTCGCGCCCGAGCAGCCGCTTCAGCTCGTTCTCGTCGACGATTCCGAGTTGCACACTCCACGCGAACGTCGTGTAGACGCAGGCATTGGTGACAAAGCGCCGGCGCTCGGCGCGGGTGTCCGTTGCCGCAGACCGAGGCCCGCTGGCGTCGCAGAGCAAATATCGGGTGCCGTCGGCCTCGAACGGCTCGAGCTCGCTTGCCAGCTTCAGGATCGCACGCTTCAGGTCTGCGCCATACTCGGCGAGCAGCAGGCGGCCAGCATGCGCGCATTGCGACATTGCCAGATAGGATGACGCCCTCTCCTCGGCAGAGAGCATCTGCTGGAGACCGGCGAGAATGCCGAGCAAGGTATCCGAGGGCCGCGAGAAATAGTTCACGCCGAGATACCGGCGGCGCCCCGCCGGGACGATGGTCGTCGTGACGACGTCGGCGCGAACCGCCTCCAACAGCAGACGCACGCTTTTTTCCAGCAGATGCACCCGCCGCACCGCGTCCTGCGAATCCATGATGGTCTCGGGGTCGAGGACATCAGGGTAGAACCAGGCGAAGTCGCGCGGATAATAGGCGGAGGCATGCGGCGCCCCCGTGACGAGGAAGGCCTCGGTCACCGAAAACGCGCTGTCCATCGAGTGCCGGTAAAGATCCTCGATCGCCGACAGCGAATGAGGCGACTTCCTCGTGAACCGGTCACCGAGAAAATTGACCGCCTGAAGGGCGTTGGCGACGAACGTCGCCGCTGCGCCCTGGTAAAAGCGGTTCTCGCGATGCGATGGAAAGGACATGTCGCTGTTCATGTGCGTCAATCGGTTGGTGTCACGTGGTGGCGGTCGCCGTTTACACGTGTCTGATTCGTGTCTCTACCCGGTGACTTGCGGACTCCAGGCGGTCAGTGGCCCTCCCGCGGCCGAAAATTCTCGACCACCCGCAGCAGCACCCGCGCGCCGGCGTCGGCGTCGGCAAGCTCGACATGCTCGTCCGGATGATGGCTGATGCCGCCGCGGCAGCGAACGAAGATCATGCCGACATCGGCGATGTCGATCATGGCCATGCCGTCGTGCCCTGCCCCGCTCGGCAGCTCGAAAGCGGCAAAGCCTTCAGCCGCGATCGCCTGCGCGATCTGGTCCTTCAGCCAGGACGCGCATGGCGCGGTGCGGTTCTCGTGGGTGACGTCGAGCTGGAGCGCCAATTGCCGGCGCTTTGCGATCGCCTCGATCTGCCGGACGACATCGGCGACCGCGCGCTTGCGGTGCATATCGGTCGGCGCGCGCATGTCGATGGTGAACGACACCTCGCCCGGAATGACATTGGTCGCACCGGGCCGCGCCTGGATATAGCCGACGGTACCGACCAGGCCGCCCTCGTCGGTGCGGCAGAACTGCTCGATCGCGCCGATGCACTCGGCGGCGCCGGCGAGCGCGTCCCGGCGCAGCGCCATCGGCACCGTGCCGGCATGGCCGGCCATGCCCGTCAACCGCGCGGCAAGGCGCGTGGCGCCCGCAATCGCGGTCACCACACCGACGGGCAGGCTCGCGGCTTCCAGCACCGGGCCCTGCTCGATGTGCAATTCCAGATAGGCGAGCAGCTCGCGCCGGGTCCGTGCGGCCGCGCCGATATGATCGGGATCGAGGCCAAACGTCACGAGTGCATCGCGCATCGACACGCCATCACGATCGCGCGTATTCAAAACGCTCTCGTCGAAAGTGCCGGCCACCGCACGGCTGCCGAGCAGCGTGGACGCGAAACGCACGCCCTCCTCGTCGGCAAAGCCGACGACCTCGATCGCAAATGGCAGACGCTTGCCGCGGCGGTTGAGATCGGCGACGCAGGAGATCGCCGTGATTACGCCGAGCGGCCCGTCCCATTTGCCGGCGTCGCGCACGGTGTCGTAATGCGAGCCGAGCATCAGGCAGGGCGCACCCGGCCGCTCGCCTTCGTAGCGGCCGCAGACATTGCCGACGGCATCGAGATGCGCGCTCATGCCGGCCTCGCGCATCCAATCCAGGATGAGCTCCGCAGCGGTCCGCAGCTCCTTGCTCAGGTAGATGCGCGTGAGCCTTTCGGAGTCTTCCGAGATCGCGCCGAGTTCGTTGATACGCCGAACGATCTCGTTGCCGAGCGATGCATCGTGAACGGCGTTACCAGCACCCATCTCGGCAAGCTTTCCATCTTCTGGGGACCACAGCGGCTGCGGCCCCGACGACAATCGATTCAAGTTCGGTGCCAGCAAGATCATGCAGCCGGCGGCATCCCGACCAGCGCGTGGTTAGCATGAATGCGCCGTGCCGGCAGACCGTCCGGGGCAGGTCGTACGGGCGCCAGAGCCGGCTAACACTGCTTAACTCAACTGCATACAATCACGAAATTTAGCTTAATAATTCATCTGCCGATTTCCTCATCAGGAATCGGACCTCGAAAATACATAATATATTTCAGATATTTAGTCTTAAAAGCACGTTTTATAACCTCTGGCACGAAGCTTGCGACATCCCATCCGGGGTCGGCCAGACCGGCGCGGCCGCGAGATCAAGGCGGTGCATCCATCCGCCAAGGGAGCAAGCAATGGATTTTGGCAGGATTTCACGACGGCATTTGTTGCAAGGCGGCGCGGCTCTCACTCTGGGCGCGGCAGCGGGCGTCCGTCCGGCCTTTGCGGCCGATACCACCATCGGATTCATCTATGTCGGCTCGCGCGACGACTACGGCTACAACCAGGCGCATGCGCAGGGTGCAGCCGCGCTGAAGAAGATTCCGGGCCTCAAGGTGGTCGAGGAAGAGAAGGTGCCGGAGACCGACGCGGTCGAGAAGACGATCGAGTCCATGATCAATCTCGACGGCGCCTCCCTGCTCTTCCCGACCTCGTTCGGCTACTACAATCCGCACATGATCAAGATGGCCACCAAGTACCCGAAGCTGCGCTTCGAGCACTGCGGCGGCCTCTGGAGCGACAAGGATCCGAAGAACGCCGGCAGCTATTTTGGCTATATCGACGAGGCCCAGTACATCTCCGGCATCGTCGCCGGCTACACCTCCAAGAGCGGCAAGCTCGGCTTCGTCGCGGCAAAGCCGATCCCGCAAGTGCTCCGCAACATCAACGCCTTCGCGCTCGGCGCCAAGCTCGCCAATCCGAAGGCCACGACGCAGGTGATCTTCACCGGCGACTGGTCGATGCCGGTCAAGGAAGCCGAGGCCACCAACAGCCTGATCGACCAGGGCGTGGACGTGCTCACCTGCCACGTCGACGGCCCGAAGACCATGGTCGAGAACGCGGCGCGCCGCGGTGCGTTCGTCTGCGGCTATCACGTCAACCAGTCGCCGCTCGCGCCGAAGGCGTATCTGACCGGCGCGGAATGGAATTGGGAGGCGCTCTATCCGAAGTTCGTCAAGATGATCGCGGCCGGCGAGAGCATCCCGAACTTCTATCGCGGCGGCCTCAAGGAGGAGATCGTCAAGACCTCGCCCTATGGCGAGGCCGTCTCCGCCGAAGCGCGCAAGCACGCCGACGACATCAAGGCAAAGTTCCTGTCGGCGGAAGGCTACGCCATCTTCAAGGGCGGGCTGGTCGACAACAAGGGCAAGACGGTCATCGCGGCCGGCACCGATCGCGGCCAGAAGGATCCTGAACTGGAGAAGATGGACTACCTCGTGGAGGGCGTGATCGGAGCGACTTCGTGACGACGGAAGCCGCTGATTCCACTGAGGCGGCCGGGACGATTGCCCCGGCCGCCGATCCCGGCTTTCTCCAGCGCCACGGCGGCACGATCGAATACGTCCTGATCCCGGGCGCGGCACTTGCCGGCGCGCTTGCGGTGTTCGGCATCTTCGTGATGCTGTTCGGCAAGAACCCGCTCGATCTCTATTTCTACATGTATTACGGCGCGTTCGGCACATGGTTCTCCTGGCAGAACACGCTGACGCGTGCAGCGCCCCTGATCCTCACCGCACTCTGCACGGCGCTGCCGGCGCAGCTCGGCATGGTCATCATCGGCGGTGAAGGCGCGCTGCTGATCGGCGCCCTGTCGGCGACGAGCGCAGCGCTCGCGCTCCAGGGCCTGCCGCCGCTCGTCGTCCAGATCGCCATGGTCTGCGCCGGTGTGATCGGCGGCGGGCTCTGGATCATGCTGTCCGGCGCCTTGCGGCAGTATCGCGGCGTCAACGAAACCATCTCGAGCCTGCTACTGGTCTACATCGCGCTCGCGGTCCTCAACCATCTCGTCGAAGGTGTGATGCGCGATCCGGCTAGCCTCAACAAGCCCTCGACCCGCGAGATCGGTGCTGCCAACATGATCGGCTCCATTCCCGGCACCGACGTGCATTGGGGCCTCGTCTTCGGCCTGATCGCCGCCATCGCCGCTTACATCCTGATCTATCACACCGTGTTCGGCTTCGCCGCGCGGGTGGCCGGCGGTAACATCCGCGCCGCCAAGATCGTCGGCCTCGGCGTCAGCAAGCTCATTCTGACCATCTGTTTCCTCGCTGGCGGTGCCGCCGGCCTTGCCGGCATGGTCGAGGTCGCCGCCGTGCAGGGGCGCACCAATGCCAATCTCGCGGCCGGCTACGGCTTCACCGGCATTCTCGTCGCCTTCCTGGCACGGCAAAATCCGCTCGCGATCATTCCCGTCGCGATCCTGCTCGGCGGCATCAGTGCCAGCGGCGGTCTGTTGCAGCGCCGCCTCGGATTGCCCGACGCATCCGTGCTGGTGTTGCAAGGTATCATCTTCGTCTTCGTGCTCGCCAGCGATGCGCTCTACGGCCGCATCGGATTCCTGAAAGGCAAGTCCTGATGAAAGGCAAGTCCTGATGGCAGACGGATCGATCGGACTCTGGACCGTCCCGCTCGCCGTGCTCGGCGGCGCCATTCGCGTCTCCACGCCATTCCTGTTCGTGAGCCTAGGGGAGTGCATCACCGAGCGCTCGGGCCGCATCAATCTCGGCCTCGAAGGCACGCTGGTGATGGGCGCGATGAGTGCCTACGGCATCTCCTTTGTCACCGGTTCACCCTGGCTCGGCGTGCTCGCTGCCGGCATCACCGGCGCGTTGCTCGGCGCGCTGCACGCCGGCATCTGTTCGCTGCCCCGCGTCAACGACGTCGCGGTCGGCATCGCCTTGATGCTGTTCGGCACCGGCCTTGCCTTCTATCTCGGCAAGCCGCTGATCGAGCCCACCGCGCCAAGGCTGCCCGCGATCGATTTCGGCTGGTGGAGCGATATCCCGCAAGTTCGCGCGGCCCTGCGGGTCAATGTGCTGTTCCTGATCGGCGTGGCGCTGGCGCCGATCCTCTATTGGGCCTTCCGCACCACGCGCTGGGGCCTTCTCATTCGCACAGCGGGCGAGAGCTCGGATGCCGCGCGCGCAATGGGCCATTCCGTGCTGCTGATCCGTCTGCGCGCCACCATGGTCGGCGGTTTCCTCGCCGGCATCGGCGGCTCGTTCCTGTCGCTGTTCTATCCGGGAAGCTGGAACGAAGGTCTCTCGTCGGGCCAAGGCATCACGGCCGTCGCCCTCGTCATCTTCGCGCGCTGGGATCCCCTGCTCTGCCTGTGGGCCTCGCTCGCCTTCGGCGGCGCCGCGGCGCTGGGACCCGCGCTGCAATCGGTCGGCGTCACCTCCGGCTATCACCTCTTCAACGCCGCGCCCTACATCCTGACGCTGGCGATCATGATCATCACCTGCTCGCCGAAGCGGACGCTGACCGGCGCGCCCGCCGAACTCTCGATCACACGGTAAACCCGCACGAGGTCGTCCATGCCCGAGCGCACCATCAAGTCCGAACCTTACGCCTGGCCCTACAACGGTGATCTCCGTCCCGAGAACACCGCGCTCATCATCATCGACATGCAGACCGACTTCTGCGGCGTTGGTGGCTATGTCGACAAGATGGGCTACGACCTCTCGCTGACGCGGGCGCCGATCGAGCCGATCAAGAGGCTGCTCGCGGCCATGCGCGCCCAAGGCTTTCACATCATCCATACCCGCGAAGGCCATCGCCCCGATCTCTCCGACCTGCCCGCCAACAAGCGCTGGCGTTCGCGCCAGATCGGCGCCGGCATCGGCGATCCCGGTCCGTGCGGCCGTATCCTGGTGCGCGGCGAGCCGGGCTGGGACATCATTCCCGAGCTTGCGCCCCTCCCCGGAGAACCCATCATCGACAAGCCCGGCAAAGGCTCGTTCTGCGCCACCGACCTGGAGCTGATCCTGCGCGTGCGCGGCATCGAGAACATCGTGCTCACAGGGATCACCACCGACGTCTGCGTCCACACCACCATGCGCGAGGCGAACGACCGCGGCTTCGAATGCGTGCTGCTGCACGATTGCTGTGGCGCGACCGACAAGAGCAACCACGACCACGCGCTGAAGATGATCAAGATGCAGGGCGGCGTGTTCGGCGCGGTCTCGACCTCCGACGCCTTCATCGGAGCAATTTCGTGATCATCGGCGAAATGCCCCCGCCGTCGGGCGCCTTCGGCGTCGACGCCATCGCCATGACGATGCGCTTCGGCGATTTCCTGGCGCTGGACAATGTCGAGCTGAGGGTGCGCCCCGGCTCGTTCCATGCGCTGCTGGGCGAGAACGGCGCCGGCAAGTCCACCCTCGTCAAATGCATCATGGGCTACTACCACGCGACCGAAGGCGACATCCTCGTCGGCGGCCGCGAGCAGGCGATCGCCAATCCGAAGGACGCCCACGCGCTTGGCCTCGGCATGGTCTACCAGCATTTTACGCTGGTGCCGGCCATGACGGTTGCGGAAAACCTCGTGCTGGCCCGCGACGATGTCCCGGCCGTGGTGAACTGGCCGAAGGAGATGAAGGAGCTCGAGGCCTTCCTGGCGCGCATGCCCTTCAAGGTCCCGCTCGGTGCAAAGGTGTCGGATATCTCTGCCGGCGAACGCCAGAAGTGCGAGATCCTCAAGCAGCTCTATCTGAAGCGCCGCTTCCTGATCCTGGATGAGCCGACCTCGGTGCTGACGCCGGCAGAGGCCGACGAGGTGCTCGGCATGCTCCGCGACATGGTCGTGCGGGGCGAGCTGACCATCCTGATGATCACGCACAAGTTCCGCGAGGTCATGGCCTTTGCCGACGACGTCACCATCCTGCGCCGCGGCAAGCTCGCCGGTGCCGGCAAGGTCGCCGAGCTCACGCCGGACGCGATGGCGCGCACCATGATCGGCGCCGAGGAGCTGACGGTGCAGCCGCCGCGCACCGGCGAATCCGGCAAGGCCCGCCTGGCGCTGAAAAAAGTCCGCGCGCTTGACGATGCCGGCGCTGTCGCCGTGCATGATGTCTCGCTCTCGGTCTGCGCCGGCGAGATCGTCGGCATCGCCGGCGTTTCCGGCAACGGCCAGCGCCAGCTCGTCGAGGTGCTGGCGGGCCAGCGTGAGGCCGAGAGCGGCGAGATCCGTGTTGCCGGCGATCCCTATCACGCCAGCCGCGAGGAGATGCGGCGCCACAAGATGTCGCTCCTGCCCGAGGAGCCGCTCAAGAATGCCTGCGTCGGCGGCATGAGCGTCGCCGACAACATCGCTTTCCGCGAGTTCGACCGCCCGCCCTTCGCAAGCCTCGGCTGGTGGCTCAACCGCGGCGCCTTCCGCGACGATGCCAGAAAGAAGATCGGCCAGTACAAGATCAAGACCCGCACACCCGATACGCCGATCTCGGCGCTGTCGGGCGGCAACGTCCAGCGCGCCGTGCTCGCCCGCGAGCTTGCGGGCGACGTCGAGGTGCTGATCGCGGCCAACCCCTGCTTCGGTCTCGACTTTGCGGCGGTGGCGCAGATTCACGCCGAGATCATGGCCGCACGCAACCGCGGCGCGGCGGTCCTGCTCGTCAGCGAGGACCTCGACGAATTGCTCGAACTCTCCGACCGGCTGGTGGTGATGTTCCACGGCGAATTCGTGTATGAAGCCCGGACCAGCGACGCCGACCTCACCGTGGTCGGCCGGCACATGGCGGGACATTGACCAGGGATTAGCGATGAGCGGCACAACGGAGCGCGACGAACACTTCTTGCGTTTGTCCTTCGCCGTCGCCCGCCGCTCCCTCACCCACGGCAATCATCCGTTCGGCTGCATCGTCGTCGATGCCGACGGCAAGGTGCTGATCGAGACCGAGAACGGCTACATGCCGGATCACGACGGCACCGCGCATGCCGAGCGCCTCGCGGCCACGCAGGCCTGCCGCACGCTGAGCCGCGAGGTGCTGGCGAGGGCGACGCTCTATTCCTCGGCCGAACCCTGCGCGATGTGCTCAGGCGCGATCTACTGGGCCGGCATCGGCCGCGTCGTCTACGGCCTCAGCGAGCACCGCCTGCGCGGCGTCACCGGCAACCACCCGGAGAATCCGACGCTCGATTTGCCCTGCCGCGAGGTGTTTGCCGGCGGCCAGCGATCGACGGAAGTCGCCGGACCCCTGCTGGAAGATGAAGCCGAAGCGCTGCATGACGGCGTGTGGTCGAAGTAGCAATCTCCACAAGCTCGGATTCAAGGGTGGGCAAAGACGCATTTGCGCCGTGCCCGCCCTCTGGCTCCAACTTCAGCGGAAGTCGTGGGCACGCGTCGCTTTGTGCCCGCCCTACGGCAGCTTTGCTCTCGGCAAACGCAAATGGCGCCGCGCATTCCTGCGCGGCACCATCCGAGATCGTCAGCCGATCAGAACTTCACCGTCACGCCACCGTAAACCGTCGACTCGGTGCAGCTGTTGGTGCTCTGGCCGGTCGCGGCGACCGTGCAGACGCCGGGCGCTGCGTTGTGGTCGAGACCGAACTTGTTCTGCCAGTACCGGTATGCGACCCAGAGATCGACGAAGTGCGAGTACTTGTCGCCCCACACGGCCTTCGAGGCATCGAAGGTCAGGCGGATCGGTTCGCTGTTCAGCTCGGTCTTGGAAGCGGTCGACATCCGGCCGATGCCAGAGAGTGCAGGCAGGCCATTCGAGTCGCCCTTCGGCCCGTACCAGCCGGCGCGGCCGCTGATCGACCAGAACTGCATGTTCGGCGGCAGGAAGCCGAGATCCATGTAGTAATTGATTTCGACAGCCCATGTCGGGTTGTAGGATACGTTTCCGTCGGCGTTACACGACGTTCCCGGCACCGCGCCGCCGGCGAAGACCGTGCCGCACTGCGTGAACGCGTTGTGGTTGGAGAACTCCCAGTACATCAAGGGAGCGACGTTGATATATCCCTTGTAGGGCAGGTCGAAGGCGAACTGGAGACCGGCAACCACGTCGCGCTTGGCGGGCGCGAGGAAGGTGTTCTCGGTGTTGCCGTCCATGCCGACTTCGAACGAGATGTTGTGCAACGGGCCAGCGGTGAAGGCCTTGGTGTTGAACAGTTCATTCCAGCCGAGGGTCGAGCGGAACAGGCCATAGATCTCGGTTGCACCGGCGCAGTTGCCCGCCGCAAAATTGGACAGCAAGCCGGGCGCGATACAAGGATTGGACGGATCGTTTTGACCCGACTTGAACATCGAGATCGTGAAGAAGTTGGTGCCGTACTGCCAGAGGTCGAAATGGGTGAAGGAGTAGACCTGCTTGGCGGTCGTGCCGTTGATGCTGCCATCGGGGCGGACGCTCCACATGCCGGGATCGGTGCCCTTGGGCATCCAGGAGAACGACACGCGGTTGTCGATCACCAGGAAGAACGGAAGGTCCGCCGCCTTCTTGGCAGCCTTGACCGGCAGATCCGCTGCCTGAGCCAGGCCAGAGGTGGCGAGCGTAGCAAGTGACAGCACGGCGGCTGCAATTGCCTTGAAACCAAACGACATCCTGAATACCCCCAAGTTTGGACACGTAAAAATGAACGTCCCTTGGGTGCGACACTTGCGCCGATATCCCGGGGTGAGAAGCCTCAACTTTTTTCAAGGCATGCCGCATGTTTTGGCAGGCGACTGCACCTCATTGCGGGAGTTTGAGGGTTTTTCTGCTTCGCGATCGCTTGCGCGCGGCAACACGATGCCCGTCCTTACCGGACATTCCCGTTTGATTCTCCTTGTCTTTCACCTCGGTGTAGGAGTGCGGACATCATCGTTCCACGACGTCTGTCGCGTCGGGGCGGAATTGCATACGCGCGCTGGCGCGATCTTGCTCAACTTCACGTCAGGCCTGCACAGCATGTTCCGATTTGGTTTGAAGCGTCACAAATTTGCAACAGGCCTCGCGCGTGGCGAGAAGACGCCGAGCCGCTTTCGAATACCGGGTTGGGGACAATCATCGGCCGGCGCGGCCGCGACTCGCGACGCCAGGCTGCCTGCCGAAGCGTTGAGCAAGGGATGACGCTTTTTCACACCTTACGCGTCGGTTCAAACTAGCCCAGTATTGAGGCACTTCATCCCATGCAAGCGCATCAGCGAATGTTAGATCCGACGCCTAACGGCCTGCATTCCGGCGAGTCTCCGCTGCTTCAGACGCTCGGGCTCACCAAGAGCTATGGCGATTTCCTCGCCAACGATTCCATCGACATCGATATCTGGCCCAAGGAAATCCACGCCCTGCTCGGCGAGAACGGTGCCGGCAAGTCCACGCTGGTGAAGGCGATCTACGGGCTGATCCAGCCCAGCGCCGGCGAGATTCGCTGGCAGGGCAAGCCCATCGTGCTGTCCGGTCCGTCGGAAGCACGCAGCCGCGGCATCGGCATGGTGTTCCAGCACTTCTCGCTGTTCGACAATCTCACCGTCGCCGAGAACGTCGCGCTCGGCCTCGACGGCAAGGAATCCTTTAAAGACATGTCGGCGCGACTGGAGCAGGTCTCCAAGACTTATGGCCTGCCGCTCGATCCGAAGCGCGAGGTCTGGCAATTGTCGGTCGGCGAGCGCCAGCGCATCGAGATCGTTCGCGCGCTGATGCAGGATCCCAAATTCCTGATCCTCGACGAGCCCACTGCGGTGCTGACGCCGCAGGAAGCCGATCAGCTCTTCATCGTGCTGGAGCGGCTCAAGGCCGAAGGCCGCGCCGTGCTCTACATCAGCCACAAGCTGGAGGAGGTGAAGCGGCTCTGCGATACCGCCACGATCCTGCGCGGCGGCAAGAAGGTCGACACCTGCAATCCCAGGCTCGAGACCGCCGCCTCGCTCGCGCGCATGATGGTCGGCGGCGAGATCAAGGAGGTGAAGGCGGCGGCCGGACGAAAGACCACGGTGCCGCGGCTGGTCGTCAACGATCTCTCGCTTGCACCGGCCGAAGCGCATGGCGTGCGGCTCGAGCACATCTCGTTCGAGCTCAAGGGCGGTGAAATCCTCGGCATTGCCGGCGTCGCCGGCAACGGCCAGGACGAGCTGTTCGCAGCGCTCTCGGGCGAGCGCATGTCCAAGGACCCCGGCACCGTCGTGATCGAAGGCATCGCCGCCGGCCATCTCTCGATCACGCAGCGGCGCAAGCTCGGCGCGGCCTTCGTGCCGGAGGAGCGGCTCGGCCACGGCACCGCGCCACGCATGAAGCTGTCGGAGAACGCGCTGCTGACCGGTCACGCCGCCAGCGGCATGGTCAATCACGGTTTCATCGACACCGCGGCCACGCTGAAGACGGTCGATCGCGCGACCGAAACGTTTGACGTTCGCAAGGCCAAGCGCGATCCGGAAGCTGCGAGTCTTTCCGGCGGCAATCTGCAAAAATTCATCGTCGGACGCGAGATCCTGCGCAATCCCGCGGTGCTGGTGGTAAGCCAGCCGACCTGGGGCGTCGACGCGGGCGCCGCCGCCGTCATCCGCCAGGCGCTGCTTGATCTCGCCACCGCAGGCGCCGCCGTGCTCGTCACCAGCCAGGATCTCGACGAGCTCGCCGAGATTGCCGACCGCATCGCCGTGATGTTCCACGGCCACCTTTCAGCGCCGCTCGCCACCGTCGATGCGAGCCGCGAAAAGCTCGGCCTTCTCATGGGCGGCAGCAGCCTCGAGCCGAAGGAGGTCGCGCATGCAGTTGGTGCTTGAGAAGCGCGCCGAGCGCTCCAACACGATAGCGTTGGTCTCGCCGCTGATCGCGATCGGCCTGACGATCGTCACCATGACCATCCTGTTCGCGATCCTCGGCAAAAATCCTCTGCTCGCGCTGCATGCCTATTTCATTGCGCCATTGACCGACGGCTATTCGCTCCAGGAGATTGCCGTGAAGGCGACGCCGCTGGTGATGATCGCGATCGGACTGTCGCTCTGCTATCTCGCCAATGCCTGGAACATCGGCGCCGAGGGCCAGTTCCTGATCGGCGCCGTCGCCGGAAGCTGGATCGCGGTGAAGACGCAAGGCACTGACGCCGGCGTCTGGGTGCTGCCGGCGATGCTCGTTCTCGCGGCGGCCGCAGGCGCGCTCTATGCGCTGATCCCGGCGATCTGCAAGGTGAAGTTCGGCGCCAGCGAAATCCTGACCAGCCTGATGCTGGTCTATGTCGCCGATCTCTTCCTCGACTATCTCGTGCGCGGACCCTGGCGCGATCCGCAAGGGTTCAACTTCCCGACCACAGCCGAATTCGATCCGGTGGCGACGGTGCCGCTGCTGATCGAAGGCGGCCGGCTGCATCTCGGCTCGATCATCGCCCTGCTCGTCGTCGCAGCCGCCGCGATCCTGCTCGGACGTACCATCAAGGGTTTCGAGATCCGCGTGGTCGGCGCAGCACCGCGCGCTGCGCGGTTCGGCGGCTTCAATGCCAACCAACTGATCATCCTGACCTTCGCCGTGTCAGGCGCGCTGGCGGGTCTTGCCGGCATCATCGAAGTTGCGGGGCCGGTCGGGCATCTCCAGCCCGGCATCTCGCCGGGCTACGGCTTCACCGCGATCATCGTCGCCTTCCTCGGCCGGCTGAACCCGCTTGGAATATTAATTGCAGGCCTCTTTCTCGCACTGACCTTTATCGGCGGCGAGCAGGCGCAGATCGCGATGAAGATCCCGTTGGATGTCACCAAGGTGTTTCAGGGCATTCTGTTGTTCTACGTGCTCGCCTGCGACTCCCTCATTCTCTACCGCTTCAAGCTGGTGTTCCCGAACCGACAGGTGGCCAGTGGAACTCGTTGAGGCCATTGTCCTGGCAGTGCTCGCGGCATCGACGCCGTTGCTGATCGCGGCGACCGGCGAGCTCGTGACCGAGCGCTCCGGCGTGCTCAATCTCGGCGTCGAGGGCATGATGATCGTCGGCGCGGCGTGCGGCTTTGGCGGGGCATGGCTGACCGGCTCGATCTTCATCGGCGCGCTGTTCGGCATCGTCGCGGGCACGCTGATGTCGCTGGTGTTCGCGCTGATGGCACTGGGGCTCGCCGTCAACCAGGTCGCCACGGGCCTTGCGCTGACCATTCTCGGGGTCGGTCTCTCCGGCCTGATCGGCGCGGGCTTCGTCGGCGAACGCATCACACCTGCAATCCATCTGTACATTCCGGGTCTCACCGACATGCCGCTGATCGGCCGCGTGCTGTTCGGCGAGGACGCCTTCGTCTACTTCTCCATCGCGCTCATCATGGCCGTCTGGTGGTTCCTGTATCGCACGCGGGCGGGATTGATCCTGCGCGCCTGCGGTGACAACCACGTCTCCGCGCATGCGCTGGGCTATCCCGTGCTGCGCATTCGCACTTTTGCGGTGATGTTCGGCGGCGCCTGTGCAGGCCTTGCGGGTGCTTATCTGCCGCTTGCCTACACGCCGTTCTTCATTCCCGGCATGACCGCAGGCCGCGGCTGGATCGCGCTGGCGCTGGTCGTGTTCTCGTCCTGGCGGCCCGGCCGGCTCGTCGTCGGCGCCTATCTGTTCGGCGCGGTGACGATCCTGCAACTGCATGCGCAGGGCTGGGGCGTCGGCATTCCCTCGCAATTCATGTCGGCGCTGCCTTATCTCGCAACCGTCATCGTGCTGGTCCTGCTCTCCCGTGCGCGCACCGGCGGCTCGACCGCGCCGGCCGCGCTCGGCACCGTGTTCGTGCCTGACCGCTGAGTTTCATTTCCGCGAGGTGCGCGATGGGGCGCGCATTTTGCGGATCGTGGCTTTCCCCTGATGTTTGGAGATTGATGATGAGGAAATTAGTTCTTGCGCTCGCTGCCGGCCTTCTGCTTGCCGGAAGCGTCAGTGCAGCCTCCGCCGCCGACAAGCTGAAAGTCGGCTTCATTTACCTCGGCCCGGTCGGCGACCTCGGCTGGACCTACCAGCACGAGCTGGCTCGCCAGGCGCTGGTGAAGGAATTGGGCGACAAGATCGAGACGACCTTTCTCGAGAACGTGCCCGAAGGTCCGGACGCTGAGCGTTCGATCGAGCAGCTCGTCCGCGCCGGCAACAAGCTGATCTTCACGACCTCGTTCGGCTACATGGATCCGACGCTGAAGGTCGCCAAGAAATATCCGAACGTGCATTTCGAGCACGCGACCGGCTACAAGCGCAATCCGAACATGTCGACCTATTCGGCCAAATGGTACCAAGGTCGCTACATTCAAGGCCTGATCGCGGCCAAGATGTCGAAGTCCGGTGTGCTCGGCTATATCGGCTCGTTCCCGATTCCGGAGGTCGTCTCCGGCATCAATGCGACGTTGCTGGCGGCGCAGACCATCAACCCGAACATCAAGGTCAAGATCATCTGGGCCAACACCTGGTTCGACCCGGGCAAGGAAGCCGACGCCGCCAAGGCGCTGATCGACCAGGGCGCCGACGTGATCATGCAGCACACTGACTCGCCCGCCGCGATGCAGATTGCCAGCGAACGCGGCAAGCTCGCCTTCGGCCAGGATTCCGAGATGATCAAGTTCGGTCCCAAGACCCAGCTGACCTCGATCCTCGACACCTGGGGCCCCTACTACATCGAGCGCGTCAAGGCCGAACTCGCCGGAACCTGGAAGTCCGAGGACACCTGGGGCGGCCTCGACAGCCACATGTTCGCGATGGCGCCCTACACCAACATGCCCGACGACGTGAAAAAGATCGCCGAAGATGCCCAGGCCGCGATCACCGCGGGCAAGCTGCACCCGTTCAAGTGCCCGGTCATTGGGCAGGACGGCAAGGAGGTCGAGTGCAAAGGCGGCGCCAATCTGGCCGACGGCCAGATCCTCGGGATGAATTTCTACGTGAAGGGCATCGACGACAAGCTGCCCGGTAAGTAGCACGCTTCTTGCATCGCCTAAATCACCTGCTCCTCCCGGAGGAGGTTCGGAGGGGGTGGCCAGAAGCACCCGGCACTTGTGGTCGCCCCCTCTTTCTATTCTGGCTGGTTTATCCCGCCTGCATGGCCCGTGCTGCGGAACTGTGCCGGCGGATCAGGTCCGGAACGTCCAGGCCCGGGATCGCACCGTCGACCACGGCCCAATTCCCCGCCACCATCACCCGGTCGGCCCGATGGGCGCCGCACAGCACCAAGGCGGCCAGGGGATCGCCATGGCCGGAGAAGCGGAGCTCGTCGAGCTTGAACAGCGCGAGATCCGCGGCCTTGCCGACCGCGATGTCGCCGAGCTCGGGACGGCCGACGCAGGCCGCCGAGCCCCTGGTGGCCCAGCGCAGCGCATCCTTGTCGCTCACCTTCGTCACGCCGTAGCGCGCCCGTTGCAGCAGGAACGCGGCCCGCACCTCCTGCATCAGGTTCGATCCGTCGTTCGAAGCAGACCCATCGACGCCGATGCCGATCCCGACGCCGGCCTCCTCCATCTCGCATACCGGGCAGCAACCGGATGCCAGAAGCTGGTTGCTGCACGCACAATGGCTGATGGTCGTCTTCGCCTGGCCGAGCCGCTTCATCTCGTCGGCATTGAAAAAGATGCCGTGGGCGAGCCAGGTCCGCGCGTTGAGCCAGCCGCATTGCTCGAGATAGTCGAGCGGACGGCAGCCATACATCTGCTGGCAAAACTTGTTCTCGTCCTCGGTCTCGGCGAGATGGGTGTGCAGGCGCACGTCGAGCTTGCCGGCGAGATCGGCGGTGGCGCGCATCAGCGAGGTCGTCACCGAGAACGGCGAGCACGGCGCCAGCGCGATCTGCACCATCGCCTCCGTGCCGCGCTGGTGATACTTGCTCACCACGCGCGCGCTGTCGGCGAGGATGGTGTCTTCGTCCTGCACGACACTGTCAGGGGGCAGGCCGCCGTCGCGCTGCGACAGGTTCATCGAACCGCGCGTCAGCAGCACGCGCATGCCGAGCCGCTTTGCGACGTCGACTTCGATATCGACGGATTCCTCGAGCCCCGCGGGAAAGACGTAGTGATGGTCCGTCGTCGTGGTGCAGCCCGACAGCAGCAGCTCGGACATCGCCACGGTCACGCCGAGCTTGAGCCGTTCCGGCGTCAACTTCGCCCAGACCGGATAGAGCGCCTGAAGCCAGGGAAACAGCTCGCGATCCATCGCCGCCGGCAGCGCCCGCGTCAGCGTCTGGTAGAAGTGATGATGGGTGTTGATCAGGCCCGGCAGCACGACATGTCCGCCGGCGTCGAACACCGCGACATCCGCCGTCGCAGGCGTGCCGCCGGCCGGCACCAGCTCGACGATCCGGCCGCTCTTCACCACGATCCCGCGCTCGGCCCGGTCGGCGAGGATGGCGAGGGGATCCCTGACCCAGATCGGCTTTGCGTCGCTCATGATCCCAGTTCTCCTCATGTCCGCCGAAGACAGGCCTGCAAGGCGGAGGCCATCCCGAGTGCGTTATTCCCGCGAGTTGTTGTTGCCACTTGGCGCTGGTCTTGCAAGACTTTCTCTCGGTTCGATTCACTCGATGCGAGCGCGGCGCAACCATGGATTTGAATACCATCACGACCGTGTCGCATCCGCAAACGCGCGAGCAGCTGCCTGTTTGGACGTCAGGTGATGCTTGGCTCGCGGGCGGCACCTGGCTGTTCTCGGAGCCGCAGGCGCATCTGCGACGACTGATCGATCTCACTGATTTGAAATGGCCGGCGCTGACGATCACGAATAACCATCTCTCGATTGCCGCCACCTGCACCGTCGCGCAGCTCGATGGCTTCGCCTGCCCGCCCGACTGGCTCGCAGCACCGCTGATCGGCCAGTGCTGCCGGGCCTTCCTCGCCTCGTTCAAGATCTGGAAGACGGCGACCGTCGGGGGCAATCTCTGCATGTCGCTGCCAGCGGGGCCGATGATCTCGCTGACTTCCGCGCTCGATGGCGTCTGCACCATCTGGAAGGCTGGCGGCGGCGAGCAGAGGATTGCCGTCATCGACTTCGTCACCGGCAACCAGCGCAACTGCCTGATGCAAGGCGACCTGCTCCGGCAGATCGATATCCCGATTGGCGCGCTGAAGCGCCGCACGGCGTTTCGCCAGATCTCGCTCGCGCCGGTCGGCCGCTCCGCGGGGCTCCTGATCGGGAGCCTGGACACCGACGGCACGTTGGCGCTGACGGTCACCGCTTCGACGGTGCGGCCGATCCGGCTGTCTTTTCCCAAGCTCCCCGACGCGAATGCGCTTCGCGACGCGATCGCGCAACAGATCACGGACGAGCTGTACCACACCGACATCCACGGCAAGCCGCTCTGGCGCAAGCACATGACGCTGCGTCTCGCCGAGGAGATCCGCGGCGAGCTCCTCGGGGCAACGCCGCTATGAGCGTCGAGATCAACGGCAAGCCGTTTTCGCAAACGCCCCGCGCCGGTCAGTGCCTGCGCACGTTCCTGCGCGAGCTCGGCCATTTCGGCGTGAAAAAGGGTTGCGATGCCGGCGATTGCGGCGCCTGCACCGTGCTGCTCGACGGCGAGCCCGTGCACAGCTGCCTGATCCCGGCGTTCCGCGCCGAAGGCCGCACCGTCACCACGATCGAAGGCTTCGGTGGCGAGCACGGCGCGCATCTGATGCAGCAGGCCTTCCTTGACGCACAGGGCTTTCAATGCGGCTTCTGCACCGCCGGCATGATCCTGACTTGCGCCTCGCTCAACCAAGCACAGCGCACCGATCTCGGCTCCGCGCTGAAGGGCAACATCTGCCGCTGCACCGGCTATCGCGCGATCGAAGACGCGATCCTCGGAAAAAACAATGTCGAGGCGAACGTCGAGGCCGGCGCCGCCTTCGGCCGCAGCCTGCCGGCACCCGCAGGTCCGGATGTCGTGCGCGGCAAGGCCCGCTACACGTTCGACACGGAGATCGACGGCCTGCTGCATATCAAGCTGCTGCGTTCGCCGCATGCCCACGCCAGGATCGTTACGATCGACAAGTCGGACGCGCTGAACGTTCCCGGCGTCCATGCGGTGCTGACGCATGAGGATGCGCCTTCGGCGCTGATGTCGACCGCGCGGCACGAGAAGGACTGGATGGACCCCGAGGACACCCGCGTCCTCGACGAGGTCGTCCGCTTCATCGGTCAGAAGGTTGCCGCCGTCGTCGCCGAGACCGAGGGCGCCGCAGAGGAGGCCTGCCGGCGGATCAAGGTCGATTACGAGATCCTGCCTGCGCTGATCGATCCCGAGCAGGCGATGGCGCCGGGCGCGCCGCTCATCCATCCCGACCGTTCCACCGCTAACCGCGTCGCCGATGCGCAGCGCAACCTCGTTGCGGAGACGCATGGCGAGTTCGGCGACGTCGCGGCTGCGCTCGCCACATCTGCCGTCACCTACGAGGCCACCTTCCACAGCCATCGCGTTCAGCATGCCGCGTTGGAGACCCATGGCGGCCTCGCCTGGCTCGATGAAGCAGGCGTGCTCAACGTCCGCACCTCGACGCAGGTGCCGTTCCTGACCCGGCGCGCGCTGTCAGACATCTTCCAGCTTCCCATGGACAAGGTCCGCGTGTTCTGCGAGCGCGTCGGCGGCGGCTTCGGCGGCAAGCAGGAGATGTTCGTCGAGGACATCCTCGCCCTCGCCGCGCTCAGGACCGGGCGTCCGGTGAAGCTGGAACTGACCCGCGAGGAGCAGTTCATCGCGACGTCGACCCGGCACCCGATGCGGGTCCACGTCAAGGCCGGCGCCGATGCCGAGGGCAAGCTCACCGCGCTCCAGCTCGAGGTGCTCTCCAACACCGGTGCTTACGGCAATCATGCCGGTCCCGTGATGTTCCACTCGCTGTCCGAGTCCATCGCCGTCTACAATTGTCCGAACAAGCGAGTCGACGGCTACGCCGTCTACACCAACACCGTGCCAGCAGGCGCGTTTCGTGGCTATGGCCTGCCGCAGACGCAGATCGCGATCGAGGCCGCGGTCGACGAACTCGCAAAACAACTTGGCATCAGCCCCTACGACATGCGCAGGCTGAACGTCGTCAAACCGGGCGACCCCATGCTGTCGCCGCCGCCGTCCGAGTTCCACGACGTGCTCTATGGCTCCTATGGGCTCGACCAGTGTATCGACCTCGTCGAGCGCGCGATGCAGGCTGATGGCCCGCAGCCGGAGCTGTCGGCGGAATGGCTGATCGGCGATGGCATTGCGCTGACCATGATCGACACAGTGCCGCCGGCCGGCCACATCGCGGATGCGATGATCGCGCTCCGTGACGACGGCGGCTTCGACCTCACCGTGGGCACCGCCGAGTTCGGCAACGGCACCAGCACCGTGCACCGGCAGATCGCGGCGACCACGCTCGCGACCACCGTCGACCACATCCATCTGCGCCAGTCCGACACCGCCCATGGCGGCCATGACACCGGCGCCTATGGCAGCGCCGGCACGTTCGTCGCCGGCAAGGCGACGCATGAAGCAGCCATGCAGCTTGCGACGGACCTGAAGGCGGCGGCCGCGGACGCCTGGCTGTGCGACGTCGGCACCTGCATACTCGAGCGCGAGACGGTCGTCAGCGGCGTGCGGCGGATGTCTTTCGCTGAACTGGCGAAGCTTGCCCGCGAACGCGGCCAGCCCCTCGCGGCCAACGGCAATTCCGGCGGCACGCCGCGCTCGGTCGGCTTCAACGTCCAGGGCTTTCGTGTCGCGGTGAACAAGGGCACCGGCGAGCTCAGGATTCTCAGGAGCGTGCAGGCGGCGGACGCCGGAATCGTCGCCAATCCCATGCAGTGCCGCGGCCAGGTCGAAGGCGGCGTCGCGCAGGCGCTTGGTGCGGCGCTCTACGAGGAGATGGTGATCGACGCAGAGGGGCGCGTCGCCAATCCGAAATTCCGCGACTATCACCTGCCCTCCTTCGCCGACGTTCCGCGCACCGAAGTACTCTTTGCCGAGACCTCCGACACGATCGGGCCACTGGGCGCGAAGTCGATGAGCGAGAGCCCTTACAATCCGGTCGCCGCCGCGCTCGGCAACGCGATCGCAGATGCCACCGGCATCCGCTTCACGGCGCCGCCGTTCAAGCCGGACCGGCTGTTTCCGGCGCTGCACGACAAATTTGGATAGGCATATTCGGGGGATCGATCCATGACCGGCGAAGTGCATCCCGTCGACGAGGTCTTGCCGGTCCCGCGCCTGCTGGCGCTCGGGCTCCAGCATGTGCTGGTGATGTATGCCGGCGCGGTCGCGGTGCCCCTTATCATTGGACGCGCGCTGAAGCTGCCGCCGGAGGACGTCGCCTTCCTGATCAGCGCCGATCTGTTCGCCTGCGGGCTCGCGACGCTGGTGCAATGCCTCGGCTTCCCCGGCGTCGGCATCCGGCTGCCGGTGATGATGGGCGTCACGTTCGCCTCGGTCGGCCCGATGCTGTCGATGGCGGCCGCGCCCGATATCGGACTGCTCGGCATCTATGGCTCCGTGATCGCGGCTGGCCTGTTCGGCATCATCATCGCGCCGTTCGTCAGCCGGCTGCTGCCGCTGTTTCCGCCCGTCGTCACCGGGACCATCATACTCGTCATCGGCATCTCCCTGATGCGGGTCGGCATCAACTGGGCCGGCGGCGGCGTGCCGACACTGACGAAGGTCGTCGACGGCGTTGCCGGCAGCTTTCCCAATCCGGCCTACGGGCAATTGCAGGGGCTCGGCATCTCGCTGTTCGTGCTGCTATTCATTCTCGGTCTGATCAAATGGGGCACCGGCTTCCTCGCCAATGTCGCGGTGCTGCTCGGCATCGTCGCCGGCGCGGTGCTCGCGACCGTTCTGGGCGTGATGCATTTCGACAAGGTGGCGGCGGCGTCCTGGGGCGCGATCGTGATTCCGTTCCGCTTCGGCATGCCGCAATTCCATCTGGTGCCCATCATCACCATGTGCGTCGTCATGATCGTGGTGATGATCGAGTCGCTCGGCATGTTCCTCGCGCTCGGCGACATCACCGGCAAGTCGATCGACCGCGAAGCCCTCAGCCGTGGTCTGCGCGCCGATGGCGTCGGCACGCTGCTCGGCGGCATCTTCAACACATTTCCCTACACCTCGTTCTCGCAGAATGTCGGCCTCGTCTCCGTCACCGGCGTGCGTTCGCGCTGGGTGACGATCACCGGCGGCGGCATCATGCTCGTGCTCGGGCTGCTGCCGAAGCTCGCCGCGCTGGTCGAGGCGGTGCCGCTGGTCGTGCTCGGTGGCGCCGGCCTTGTGATGTTCGGCATGGTCGCGGCGACGGGCGCCCGCATCCTCACCTCGGTCGATTTCCGCAACAACCGCTACAATCTCTTCATCGTCGCGATCTCGATCGGATTCGGCCTGATCCCGCTCGCAGCGCCGGGCTTCTTCCGGAATCTGCCGCACGATCTCCAGCCGCTGCTGGAGTCCGGCATCCTGCTCTGCGCGATCGTCTCGGTGCTGCTCAACGCGTTCTTCAACGGCCTGAGCGGCGGCGAAGCAGCGGAAGCTGATGCCGCTACGGCCGCATCATCCGCGCAACATGTCTAGCTGCCCCGATAGGTCGAATAGCTCCATGGCGTGACCAGCAACGGCACGTGGTAGTGGTTTTCCGGCTCGCTGATCGCGAAGCGTAGCGGGATCTCGTCGAGGAACGGCGGGTCTGACAACGGCACATTGCGCTCGGCGTAGTATTTGGCGACGCGGAATCGCAGTTCGTAACGGCCCATCGGCAGCGGACGCCCGCCGATCAGCGGCTGGTCGGTGCGGCCGTCCGCGTTGGTGACGGCGTGCGCGATCACGCGGCTCTCGCCGAGATTCGCAAGCTCGACGAGCTCGACCGGAATGCCAGGCGCGGGCTTGCCGGCGTGATTGTCCAGCACGTGGGTCGAAAGCCTTCCGTGCACCTTGAGCTTGTCATCGGCGATGACGAGCTGGTCGAGACGCAGAGCAGCGATACGGGAGATTTCCTCAAGCGCGCGGCGTGTCTCGGTCTTGGCGATGTTCTGCAGCCGCGCCTCGAAGTCCCGCAGGATGGAATCCTTGGTATGCCGGCGCGCGCAGACGATATAGGGGAAACCAAATTTTTCGCGATATGCATTGTTCGCCCGATCGAAGGCCGCGTATTCGGCGTCTGACAGACGGTCGAGGCCGGCGCTATTCTGCTCGGCACTCGAGTCAGGCGTCAGTCCCGCTGCGCGCTGGGTCTTGTTGGCAAGGTCGGGGTGTGCACGTATCAGCGCCAGTTGCACCTCCGGCTCGGCGCTCGCGATCGCCGCCTTGATCGCGTCGAGCAGCGGATTGATGCCGGCAAACGGACGGCGCGCCGCGGCCTCTTGGGCAATCCAAGGCGAATATTCGACCACGTTTTCAAGGACTGCGACGAAATCGTCGAAGCTCGCGACATTGAGATCAGACAGGGCGATCTGCGACATTGCTTCCTTATCCGATCTCGAACGCGTCTGCCGCCAGATGCGCGTGCTTGTCGTGCCAGTGCCGCGCGATCTGAAGCCGCGTCGGCACCCAGACGCGCTCGTGCCTGCCGATGTAATCGAGGAAGCGGATCAACCCCGCGGCACGGCCGGGCCGGCCGGCGAGACGGCAATGCAGCCCCACCGACATCATCTTCGGCGCACTCTCGCCTTCGGCATAGAGCACGTCGAAGGCATCCTTGAGATAGGTGTAGAACTGCTCGCCTTCGGCAAAGCCCTGCGGATTGATGAACCGCATGTCGTTGGCATCGAGCGTGTAGGGAATGACGAGCTGCTTGCCGTTGGCGCCCTTGACCCAATAGGGCAGGTCGTCGGCATAGGAGTCGCAGAGATAGAGGAAGCCGCCCTCCTCCATCAACAGTCTGTTGGTGTTGATGGACGAGCGCCCGGTGTACCAGCCGAGCGGCCGCGATCCGGTTGCCTCGGTATGGACGCGAATGGATTCGGCGATCTCGGCGCGCTCCTGCGCCTCGGTCATGTCCTTGTGCTCGATCCATTTCAGGCTGTGGCTCGCGATGTCCCAGCCCTGCTCCTTCATCGCCGCGACGATCTCGGGATTGCGCTTCAGCGCGGTGGCGACGCCGAACACGGTCGTTGGCCACTTCCGCTCGCTGAACATCCGCCATAGCCGCCAGAAGCCGGCGCGCGAGCCATACTCGAACATCGACTCGATATTGGCATGACGCTGGCCCGGCCAGGGCTGCGCGCCGAGCACGTCGGACAGGAAGGCTTCCGAGGCGCGGTCGCCGTGCAGAATGTTATTCTCGCCGCCTTCCTCGAAATTGACGACGAACTGCACCGCGACCCGCGCCTCGCCGGGCCATTGCGGATGCGGCGGGTTACGGCCGTAACCGCGGAGATCGCGCGGGTAGCGGGCGTCAGTCACTCAGATTTCCTCGAAGCGGATCGGGAGAGCGCCCTTCCACAGCACGCTCTTGCCGAGGGTCGCGAGATTCTCGAGGCCCGACGTCACCGTGATGAAGTGGTTGCCGGCGAGCTGGCCCATCTTGCTGGCGAAGCTCACGCCGCCATAGGCCATCAGGATCTCGGTCTCGCTGATGCCGCCGGGATAGAGGATGATCTGGCCGGGCGCGGGATAGCTGGTGTGGTTCTCGTAGCCGACGCCGAAATCGAGGTCGCCGAGCGGCATCCACACCGCCTCGCCGCTCCAGCGCACATGGATGATGTGGCTTTCGAACGGCATCGCCTTGCGGAAGGCGGCCACGGTCTTGGGCGCCGCCTGCTCTTCGAAGCGTGCATCGAAGGTGTAGTCGCCGGCGCGGATAACGAGTTTGCTCATCTCATCTCTCTGGGTCGGGGGCGGTCGCGCCCCACGGGGAATTTTCAAGCAAAGAGCATTCCATCGGGCCTCGCGCAAGGGGCGCAGGACCCTCACCTGCGGTCGTAGGACCAGCCGAAAATGCCGCTCCGCCGCGTCTCCGGCTCCGCCTCGGCGGCGGGCGCAGCCGATGGGGGCGCCTCCTTCAGTTCCGCCTGCGGCGGCGGCGCGGGCGGCGCCGGCAGGTTCTCGCATTTCATGGAATAGACCAGCTTGCCGTCCGCGGTCCGTCCGATCGGGGCGCAGGGGTCCGGATGCGCCGCCGAACTCTTCGGCGTGAGCTTGACCTGCGCGGCCGCCGGCGCGGCGATCAGGAGGAGAACCAGCAGATATTTCGACATCGTTGTCGCCTTGAAACCCAATCGCCCCATTGAACCGGATTGCGGTGGGCAAGTCCATCGGCGCCACGGGTACGGTTGCCGAATATTTAGCCGGGACCAAAAAATTTGCTCGCCCCATCGTGATGGTTGCGCGTGGTGATATTCGGATCGGCGCATCGCCATGTCAGCCGTGACGACGACAACATGTTTCACAGCCGGAGCGTCGTCACGGGAGAAACAACGATGCGAAACGTTCTTGCCATTCTCGGCGCCACCCTGATCGCCGCCGCCACCATCCAGACCGCCGCAGCGAGCGACCGCCACCACATCCGCAAGGCGCAGCCGGCGCCGATGACGCAGTCGGTGCGCGATTCCAACGCCGCGATCTGGCCGTCGCAGCCGACCACGCCCGACTGGTCGCGCTACGCCAACGGCGCAATGTCGGCACCGGCGGGACGGTGATGCGGGAAGCGTAGAGCGCGGCTGCTTCAGCACCCGCGCGTGTCCCGGACGCGCTGCAGCGCAGAGCCGGGACCCAGAAGGCGGCACAGCAGAGCGCAGCGACATGGGCCCCGGCTCTGCAGCGCACCGTCGAAGAGACGCTGCGCTGCGTCCGGGGCACGAGAGCGGAGTGTGGCGCTCGCTCCATCCAAATCGTCATTGCGAGGAGCTTTTGCGACGAAGCAATCCAGGGTGCCTCCGCGGAATAATCCTGGATTGCTTCGCTGCGCTCGCAATGACGGCATATGAGGCAACAGCGTCGCAACACGCATTTTGAATCGCAGACACGCCTTCGCAGCCTCGCGGCGTAATTCGCCCGAGCTTTGCTTCGTCGCTTCGCCCTCTCAAGCCAAGAGGGCGCAGGGAAGGCCGGGTGCTGACCTCGCACCCGCGGTCCGCTGCGCGAAATTGTAGCGCAAAAGAACCGCACAGCAGCATACAGGTGAAGCCCAACACACGGCCTTCCCTGCGCGATGGTCGGACGGCTTATGCCGTGCTCTCCCGGGAGCCGAGTTCGTTCTGGCCTCCCTCGCTCCCGCAGAATTCACCGGCACCGCGCCGGTTGACGCGAGTGCCGCCTCCACGAGAGCTTGACCGTAGCAACGACGGCCAGGACCACACGGTTTTGCCGTACGCACGGCCCGCCATGTCGCCGCAGTATTTCCAGCCCTGTCGACGGAGCCAGAAACTTACAGGCGAGACGAAGCCTGGCAGCGTCGCTCGTCTGGCACGAAGTCCTAGGGCTCACGGAGAGCAATCCGCCCTGCCCCTGCCTCTCGCACCCGAACGCTGCCGCGTCCACCGCAAGCCCGGCTCGCGAAAATGACGACCACAAGATCGCCCCTCAAGGATGAGCCGGGATGGGCGACACATACGCCGTTTCCGAATTTCGGTAAAGTGGAATATTTTTGCGCGAGCGGATTGACAGCCTGGCAGGTGTTTTGCCCGACGGGCAATGCAAAGTCTCATAGCCCGGATGGAGCGTAGCGCAATCCGGGGCCGCTCGCCTGGCATCCAACCCTTTCCCGGATTACGCTGCGCTCCATCCGGGCTACGCCAAATAACTACGGCAACTCATCAATAGCGCGGGTCACCCCAGACGCGCGGGTCCTGACGATAGGCCGGGGTCCAGCCGCCGGCATAGGGCTGGCGGTAGCCGCCACCGCCGTAATACGCGCGGCCGCCATAGTACGGACCGCCGGGGGCGTAGGCCGGGCCGCGGTCGTAATAGTAGCGGTCCTCGTAATAGTCGCGGCGCCGGCTTTCGGCGATCGCACCGCCGATGATACCGGCCGCCGCGCCCATGACTGCAAGGGCGGCCGCGTTCGATCCGCGGCGCGCATGGCGGCGCTTGGCGGCGCTGAAATCGGTGGCGTCGGACGCAGCCTGGCCGGCGACGGCCGCCTTGGCAGCCGGGTCGGCAGGTGTGCCGGACGACGCCGCGGCGGAGGGCGATGCGGAGGCCGCGATCAGGGCGAGGCTGGTGAAGGCGGCCACGAACGTCTTGCGGCCGACTGCGGAAATCATGGGACTAACACTCATTTTGACTTTCCTCTGCTCTCGCCCAAAAAAGATAACCAAACGACTGACAACTCGCAAACCACTGAAATAGTTTCATGATCGCGGCAATCTGCCACGCTTTGAACGATTGTAAACCGAACCGACGGATCCAGCTTGCACCACGCAACCTGAGCGGATAATGAACAGCCGCGCCGTTTTGCGGTCGCCGTAAGCGTTTGACGTGAACCAACGCATCAACCGACGCCGTCGGGATCGATGCCATTTTCAGGGTTCACCGTGACTGACGCGTCCTATTCTCCAAGAGAAATCAGATGATTGCGGTTCGCAAACTGCCGGCGCGCTATGCGCCGATCGTGGCGCCATTCGTGCTGTCCATCCTCATGACCGCCGTGGTGTCGGTCATTTCGACGCTGCGGAGCCTCGGCGCGACGCCGGCGTTCCTCGCGACCTGGCCGGGCGCCTGGGCCCTGTCATGGCTCGTCGCCTTTCCGACGCTGCTGATGGTGCTGCCACTGGTCCGCCGGATCGTGGCCTGCGTCGTTGCCTCCCCGTCTCAACCGAGCCGGTAGAAGGCCTCAGGACAACGCCCCGAGCACGCCGCGCGTCGCCTTGTCGATCTCCTCGACATAGCGGCGGCGTGCGAAGGTCTCGGTGAGGAAGCCGACGACCTTGCGGCTATCGGTGGAATCCACCACCGCCAGCATCTCGGCTTCGGCCTCGTCGAACACGGCCATCGCCGACTTCACGTTCATTTCCGGGATCAGCACGATGTCGATCAGGCGCGCGAGCTCGATCACCTGGATGTCGTCGGCGATGGAGTCGAGATCGCCGGAAAACAGGTCGGGCAGCAGGACGAGGCCGACATATTCGTCGGCATTGTTGACGATGACCACGCCGGGCCGCGAGCCCAGCGCGAATTCGCGGCGCACGGCGGCGATCGTCGTGGTCGACGGCACTTTGCCGACATCGGAGCGCATCAGCCGCTCGACGGTGAGGTTGCGCAGCCAGCCGACGTCGTTGGCGCTGCGGATGGTCTCGCCGCGCAGATGCAGGCGCCAGGTCGAGAAGGAATGGCCGAACATGAAGCGGACGCAGATCGAGGTGACGATGCAGCCG
>Ga0065165_1000243_pt1 | contig 93455 bp, 85 predicted proteins | sample AraplaMF_Cvi_mMF_FD_63813 | JGI IMG/M metagenome (GOLD analysis project Ga0065165, IMG submission 63813) | Arabidopsis root microbial communities from the University of North Carolina, USA - plate scrape MF_Cvi_mMF (version 2) (version 3) | ecosystem: Host-associated > Plants > Roots >... | reverse complement strand
GGTGTCGAAGCGAAGTGCGCGCTGCTGCTGCGCGAAGCGGCGCCCGGTGACCGCATCCTGCTGCCGCGCGCCTGGCAGGAGCAGCTGCCGGCCGGCTGGCTCGAAGCGCTGCGGGCGCAGGGCGCCAGTGCGGTCTGCGTCGAGCGGATCGGGATCATTTGAATCTGAAGAAGGCGCACGATTGTCGTGCGTAAAACGGGCCTGGCCGGCGGCTGCTAGAATCGCCGGAGCTGCCGGGTAGCTGGAAGAAGGAGTGAGTCATGTTGAAGATGTTCGGAATCGGCGGCGCCGCTTGCCCGCGTTGCGGGCGCCGCGGCGAGCAGGGAGGCGCTGCGGACGCTCGCAGTGCGGCGGGCTACTGCGCCGGCTGCGGCCTGCTGCAAGGCGCGCCGCGCCATCCGCCGGTGCTGCTCGAGAACCGCTGGGCGCCGGGGCCGGACGAACTGGCTGTGTTCTTCGGCGTGCGCGAGCTGTCGGGTATCTTCAGCAAGACCCTGCGCGTGCCGGCCACCGCCCGTGCCTACATCCTGCAGGGCGAGCAGGCGACCGAGGTGCCGCAGGGCGAATACGAAATCGAGGGATTTTTCACCCGCCTGAACAACCTGCTGCGCGACCAGCATGCAGAGATCCTGGTCACGCGCAGCAATGCGATGCCGGTCGAGTTCTCGCTGGCAGGCTTGTCGACCTGCGAGCACCTGGCGGTCGATGCCACGCTGTCTCTGTCGGTGAAGATCGAGAACGTGCCGGCCTTTGCGCGCCACTTCATGACCATGCCCGGCACCATCAAGGACGCGCAGCTGCGCGAGCTGCTGGAAGCCCCGGTACGCCAGCTGGCCCAGGAATTCGTTGCCGCGCGCTCGCTCCGCGAGATGGCGGGCCGAAGGGAACTGCGCCTGGAGCTCGACCAGCACCTGCAGGGCGGCCTGGCGCTGCTGCTGGCGCAGTATGGACTGGCCGTCGTGCGGGTCGATACCATCCAGCTGCGCCACGATAAATTCGACGCCCACCGCGCCGCTGTTGGCAAACTCGTCGGCAGCCTGTGGCTGGCGGCGGACGAGCAGCGCGTGCAGATCGAGCACGCGAAGCAGCTCGACGAACTCTACGACGAGCAGGAATGGCAGCGTATCCAGCGCGAAGAGCGCGCGCTGGCAGTCCGCGCGCGCCAGATCGAGCTGTACGAACGCATCGTCGAATCGGGCACGCGCAAGCAGGCGATCGAGCGCGGCGCCGTCGATGCCGTGAAGGCGCTGGAACACGAACTGGCCGGCAAGCGCAATGCGCGCCTGGACGAGGCGGCGCAGTGGCAGCAGCTGCGCGAGCTGGCGGCCATCCGCATGCGCACCGAAGTCGAGGTGGCGCAGCAGGACGCGGCCCAGGAGCGTGCCATCGCCCAGCAGCGCTTTGCCCACCAGCTGCTGCAGCAGCAGATCCGCAACAAGATCGAGCAGGCGCGCGGCATCGAGGACGCCAGCCGCCAGCGCGCCGAACTCGCCCGCCTGCACGAAGCCGAGCAGGCCGCCGCGCGGCGCGCGCGCGAGATCGACGACGAGGAGCATGCGGCGCGCCTGAAGCTGCTGCAGGTGGAGCACGAGGCGCACCGCCGCGAAGCCGAGCGGGTGCTCGAGTGGCAGGAAGCCCAGGCCGCGAGCCGGCTTTCTCTGGATGCCGAGCAGGTACGCCAGCAGCTGGACGACCTGCGCCGCGGCGGCGCTTCGAAAGACGCGCTGGCCCAGCACGAAAAGCTGCTGCGCACCATCGAGGCCGAAGCCCTGGCCGCGCGCAACGAACGCGAAGGTCTGCGTGAGGAGCGTGCCCACCAGCTGGATCTGGTTCGCGCCGAGGTCGAACGCGCCCAGGCCCTCGGCGGACTGGATGACAGTGCCAAAGTGGCGCTGGTGGCGCCGGCCAACGCGGCCTTGCTGGCCGACGTGATGAAGACCCGGGTACACGCCGGCATGAGCGCCGAGCAGCTGGCGGCACTGGCCGGCGTGGTCGGCGCGGCGAATGTCGACGCGTGGCGCCTGGCGCAGGAGCAGGTGGCGCAGGAGCGCGAACGCCGCAATGCCGAGGAAGAGCGCGAGCGCCGCCACCAGCTGGAGTTGCTGGCGCTGCAGAACGACGTCAACAAGACGGCGCTGGCGAGCCAGGCGCAGCTTGGTGCGGGCCTGGCTGGCGCCGTTTCCGGCGCCATGGCCGGCGCGCTGAAATCCTGCACCCATGCGAGCGCGTACCAGGGCGATCGTTTCTGCGCGGCCTGCGGCGCCGCGCTGCCGACCAAGGGATGATGCAGACCGCGATCGACAAGCTGCGCGAGCTGCGCGCCCTGCACGAAGACGGCCTGCTGAGCCGCCAGGAGTTCGACAGCCGCAAGAACGCCATCCTCGACGCCGCCTATGCGCCGGCCGAGGAGGACGAGCGGCCCGTTCCTTCGCAGCTGCGGGCCGGCACGGAACTCGGGCTGATGGTGGGCCAGGAAGTCGGTCCCTTCGAGCGCCGCTACCGTTTGGAGCGACTTATCGCGCACGGCGGCATGGGCCAGGTATGGCAGGCGACCGACCTCGCGACCCAGGCGGAACTCGGCCACAGCGCCCAGGTCGCGCTGAAGATCCTGCCGCCGCAGCTGACCCAGCAGACGGCGCAAGCCAAACTGCTGATCGAGGAGGCGGCCCGCGCGCGCCGGCTGGCGCACGAGCACATCGTGCGGGTCTACGACTGGGCCCAGGATCCGGCCACGTCGAGCTACTTCATCATCATGGAATGCCTGGAGGGCGAGGACCTCGACAGTCTGCTGGCGCGCGAAGGCAAGCTCGGGCTGGAGCGCACCGTGCAGCTGCTGCGGCCGGTGGCGGCCGCCCTCGACCATGCCTGGGAGCGCCACCAGCTGGTGCACCGCGACATCAAGCCGGCCAACGTTTTCCTGACCCGCTCCGGCGACGTCAAGCTGCTCGACTTCGGCATCGCCGCGCGCGCCCGCGGCAGTGGCGGCGCCTCGCTGGAAGCGCCTGCCAGCTCGGGCACGGCTGGGTATCGTGCGCCGGAAGCGGGCCGTGTCCAGGTCGAGCCGGGCTTGGCGCGCACGCTCGACGTGCACGCGGTGGCGGTGATGCTGTACCAGATGCTGGCAGGGATGCTGCCCTTCAGTCCGGACCGCAGTGGCGCTCCTCCAAGGCCGGAAGGCTTGAACGATGCCCAGTGGCGGGTGCTGCAAGCCGGCTTTGCCGACAACGCCGCAGCGCGTCCCGCCAGCGTCGGCCAACTGCTCGACCGGCTGGAAGATGCAACCGGGCCCGACGAGGCGCAACTTGCGGCGCAGGCCGAACAGGCCGCCCGCGAACAGCGCGAAGCCAGCGCCGAGGCCCAGCGCCGCGCAGCGGAAGAAGCGGCGCGGCGGCGTGTCGATGCCGAGGCGCAGGCGGCCGCCCAGGCTGCCCAGGCATTGGAGCAGCAGCGCTTGCGCCAGCAGCAGCTGCAGCAGCAAGTCGAACAACAGCGACTGGCGCGCCTGGCGGCCGAGGAAGCGCGCCGCGTGCGCAAGGAAGAGCTGCGGCGCCAGCTGGCGGAACGCCGCGCGCTGGAAGCGGAAAAGGCCCGCCAGGAACACGAACAGGCGCAGCGCAAGCTGGCCCAGGCCAAGGCCGCCGCGGCCTACCTCGCCCAGCAGCAGCGCGCGCGCGCCGAGCAGGCGGCGCGCAACCAGGCCGAGCTCGAGGTCATGATGCCGACGCCGGCGAGCCCGGTGGCCGATGGCGACGGCATCCTGCGCGACCGTTTCCTGGACGCCGAAGGCCAGGGCCCGGAACTGGTCCTGCTCCCGACCGGCCGCTTCCAGATGGGCTCACCCGAGCACGAGCGCAAGATCGCGATGGAAGCCGGCTCGCAGAAGGGCTGGCTGGCGCGCGAGCTGCCACAGCACTGGGTGGGCATCGAGAAGCCGGTGGCGATGGGCCGCTATCCGGTGACGGTGGGCGAATGGCGGGCCTTCGTGCGCGCCACCGGCTGGACCCAGGGCGGCGAGGTGAACTGGGAAGCGCCGGGCTTCCCGCAGACCGATGCCCACCCGGTGGTGGGCGTCAACTGGTACGACGCCCAGGACTATCTGCGCTGGCTGTCGCAGGCGACTGGCCGGCGCTACCGCCTGCCGAGCGAAGCCGAATGGGAATACGCCTGCCGCGCCGGCACCAAAACGGCCTTCAGCTTCGGCGACACCATCTCGACCGAGCTCGCCAACTACGACGGTAACTTCACCTACAACGGCGGCGCGCGCGGCGCGTACCGGCGCGGCACCACGCCGGCCGGCATGTTCCCGCCCAACCCATGGGGGCTGTACGACATGCACGGGAATGTGTGGGAGTGGGTGCAGGACGTGGTGCACGAGAACTACGAAGGCGCGCCGCTGGACGGCAGCGCCTGGGAAGAGGGCGGCGACCAGGCCCGACGCATCCTGCGCGGCGGCTCCTGGCTGTACAACCCGCGCTACCTGCGCTCGGCCCTGCGCAACGGCTTTTCGAGCGCCCTGTCGAACGACATCGTCGGCTTCCGCGTCGTCCGCGAGCTCATGTAGATTTTCATTCGTACGACGCCATCGCCATTCAAGTGGAATAATCGGTCGTCTGATCCAAGTGACTGGAGGTAGTCATGCGTATCCCGGACGATATCCGTATTCCCTTGATCGTGTTTGCCCTGCAGGGCGTCCTGTTGACGGGGGCGGCGCTGGTGTTCCTGGTGCTGCGGCCGGGCTGACTCAGGCGCGGGAAAGCTGCAGCCGGGCGCGCCGGTCGGCGCCGCGGGCGGTCCGGTATTCCGGATAAGGAGAAGCCGTAAAACGCACGCGGCCATGGAATCCGGCCAGACGGTCCAGCTGCGCAGCGGGGCCGAGGGCAGTTTCGTTGCCGCTGGCCGGATCGCGGTGCCAGAAACCACCGTCGCGGTGGAACAGCAGCGGCAGAACGGCAGCCTGCGGCAGGGCAGCGCCGGCGCTGGAAGCGGGCGCGGTATCCGGCGCCACCAGCATGAAGCACTCGGCCGCGCCGCCGGCATCGACCCGGTGCAGCACCACCGCGTGCGGCAGCAGCGCCGTCACCACCAGCACGACCACGCCCTTGATGCTGGCCGTCAGCTCGATGCGCATGCCAAGCCGCAGCGGCACCGGGTTGTGCTTGCCGGGCCAGGCGCCGTCCAGCAGCAGGCCATAGCGCGACACATCTTCGATCTCGAATCCTTGCCGTCCCTGGCGGATCACGGCGTGGCGGGCCGAAATGCGCCGCGTCAGGCCATCGTGGTCCGGGCCGTGCTCGCCGTAATGGCAGAGCTGCACGTCGGCCTCCGCTTCCAGCAAGGAAGCCCCAGGGCCGGCTTCCATCCGGCCGAGCACCCATTCGTCGAGTGCGAACAGGCGCAGGTGGCGCTGCATGCCGGCGTCCGGTTCCGCATGCACCAGGCAGGCGCTCGAGGCCGGGCAGGGGTGGGCGGGACGGGTGGCCGGCAAGTCGATTTCGATCAGGTCTTCGTCCCAGGCGATGGTCGGCAGCGCCAGGTCGATCTTGCCCTGGCTGGCGCCGAACTGCAGCTGGGCGATCGAGGCATTGCGGGCGTCGATCGCGATGTCGAGCGGACCGGCGCCGTCCAGACCGTGCAGGCGGGCGATCGAGGCGTCGTCGGCATGGATGCGCACGTTCTTGCGCGCCGCCAGATAGGTCTGGTGGATCTCGGCCAGCGAGGCGTCCGCGCGCGGCACCAGCAGCACCAGGGTCGCGACCCAGGTGCGGGCGGTGCCGGCGTGTTGCGGATCGCGCGCGTGCAGTTCGACGTCGACCCGGTACTGGCCGTGCTCGCGGCCGCGCGAGGAGAATTCGACCACCACCGGGCGCCAGCCGCCGCCCAGGCTGCGCGTGAAAGTCTGGCGGCCGCCGCCCAGGGGCAGCAGGGCCGATTGCAGCAGCATGGTGAGCTCGCCCGGCAAGTCCTGCGGCATGCCGCGCAGTTCGAGCTTGATGGCCTGGCGACCGCCGGCCGCGCGCGGATCGAAGCCGCTGATGTGCAGCCGGGGACGGATTTCCTGCACTGCGCCGCCCGGCGCCGCTGCCGATGAAGATGCCGATCCGGGGCGGATGGCGTCGTGGGCGTCGCGGCGGGCGCGCACGGATTGCAGCATGTCGAAGCTGGAACCCAGCGCCTCGGCCGCCGTCGCCACGGCGGGCAGCGGCTGCCCATGGCCATGCGCGCACGCCTGCTCGCCGGGCATGACCCAGGCGGTGCAGTGCGGATGGTCGGGGCTGCTGCAGCGTTTCATGGTAGGAAGCTCGAGCTTGCTTGCGTGGGGAGAAGCTTACGTGATTTTAACTGGAGGCGGCGCGCTGTATTCATCATTCGGCAAGATTTTTTGCCAAAAAGCATTTTTTGCCACAATCGCCGCCGCTGCCTCAGGCGCCCGGCAGGACGGTTTCGTCGTGCGCCGTGCCGCCGGGCATGCGGATCAGGATCGCGGTGACGTTATCCGGGTAAAAGAACACGGGCGGATGGGCTTCGTAGGCCCGCAGCAGCGTCCCCAGCATGGCGGCCGCGTCCAGCCTGCCTTTCAAAAGCTGCGGCCACTGGCCCACCCAGCCATAGGGATCCGAGCAGGACCACAGGCCGTCGGTGGCAAGCAGGTAAGTGGCGTCCCGGCGCAGCCGCAGCGGCCGGCGGTCGGGCAGGGCGCACAGCCAGGACGGCAGGTTGAGCGGCGTGAGTTCGAACAGCGGGTCGTTCAGCTGGGCCGGGTTGGCGAAGGCATTCCCGAGGATGAAGGCTTGCGAGACCTGCGGCCGGTGTTCGCCGTGCACCTGCTGCCACCATTCCTGCTCGCCCAGCAGGCCGCCCATCGCGAAGGCGGTGGCGGGCACGTGGTCGACGCTGAGTGGGGCGACGCGCTCGCGCGTGATTTCGTACAGGCGCGAATCGCCGACGTGGTAGAGCAGCGGTTCGGCGCCCGCCGGCAGTTCCAGCAGGGTCAGGGTGGTGCCGGGGCGCGGCCCGCTGCCTGCCAGCGGCGCGAAATGGCGCTGCAGATCGGCGTGCAGGGCGTCGAGGTGACGCGCCAGCTCCGCCACGGAATCGCAGGGCGGGATCGCCAGCAGGCCGGCGGCGACGGCTTCGGCGGCCTCGCGCCCGTGGCCGTGCCCACCCATCCCGTCCAGCACGGCCAGGCGTGCATGGCCCTGGCGCCAGCGCGCCAGCTGGCGGCGCTGCGGCTGCTGGCCCTGCAGCCAGACGGCCTGGCCGGAAGTATCGATCAGTACCAGGTTGTCCTGGTTTTCCTCGCGCAGGCGCGGCCCGGCGCCCAGCCGCGAGGCGGCGGCGACGTCGAATGCGCCAAAGCGCAGGGAGGCGGCGAGGTTCAGTCCTTCGGAAATCTGCATGCGCCTACTCTAACCGCAAAGTGCCAAAAGCCAAGCGACGATTAGAAGGGTTTTTACGTTACACTACGTCAACTATGCAGATCCGACGACTCGACCAAGACGATATCCCGGCCGTCGCCGCGCTGCTGCGCCGCGCCGCCGAAGAATTCATCCTGCATGAAGCCGCCCCTGACGATGCCGCCATGTTCCTGGCCGAGCAGGGAGAAGAGGGCGTGCGCGGCTTTCTCGCCAGCGGCTTCGTCTATCACCTTGCCGAGGTCGATGGCGAGCTGGCCGGCTTCATCGCGGTCCGCGAGCGCAGCCATGTCTACAGCCTCTACGTCGACAAGGCCTTCCACCGGCGCGGCATCGCGCGCCGCCTGTGGGAAACCGCTCGCGCGCATGCACTCGATGAGGCCATCGGGCCGGACCATCCGGGCGCGTTCACAGTGAACGCCTCCAACTACGCCCTGCCTTTCTACACCTCGCTGGGCTTCGTGCCGACCGCGCCAACGCAGTACAGGGTCGTGCCCTACAACCCGATGCGCCTAGTGTTGGACGGCGCCCTCGTCGACCCGGCGTAGCCACAGGCTGCTGGCCCAGCCTTGCACCTCCTGGCCGTGCAGGCGGGCGCGCACCTGCCACCAGTCGCCGTCGACGGCGCCGGTCGGTGCGACCAGGGTCCCGGCCGGCAGCACCGCCAGGCGCGGTGCGCCGGTGGCCCTTGCCGCACGCAGGTTCAGGTGGTCGATCACGCGGTAGCGCTGCATCGGTGCGATCGGCGCTGCCGCCGGCGCAGGCATGGCGGCCACCGCCCTTGCCGCATGCGGCTGCGATGCCGGCAGCAGCGTCGCGAACAGCATCCCGAAGGCCAGCGTGCCGCCGCCCAGCAGCGCCGCATTGCCCGCGGTCGGCCGGCGCCACCAGCGCCGCGGCGTCAGGCAGCCGGCCAGCGCCAGGGTCAGCACCAGTCCGAGGCCGAAGGCGCCGATGGTCCACCAGCCGGGCGCGTTCATCGCCGCCTCAGGCATCGAAGCGCAGCACGTAATGGCCTGCCACAAGGTGGTGGCCGGGCGGCAGGCGGTAGGGCTGCTCCGGCGTGGCCTCGCCGATCGCCGCCACGAAACGCAGCTGCTCGTCGAGGTGGTACAGGGCCTGGGTGGCGCTGGCGCGTGCGATGCGATAGCCGTCCGCTGCGGCCTCGAAGCTGAAGGCATCGCGCGACAGGCCGAGGCGGTCGGCGCTCGAGCCGGTACCGCCGCCGGCGCTGCGCAGGAAGCGCGGCGAATCCAGCACGCGCAGCGCGGCCAGCATCGGCGCCGAGCGGCCGAACAGGAAGCGCGCGCCCGCCGCCACCGGCAGGGCCGGCGCCTGGGGCAGGCGCAGCAGGGCCAGGTAGCGCTCGCTCATCTCGGGAGCCACCGCCAGCAGGTCGACCCGCGCGCCGTCGACGGGGCTGAAGCTGGTCGGGGCGCTTACCGGCTCGCGTCCGGCAGCCGTCACCGCGTGCATGGTATCGCCGTCGTCGACCGCAAAGCCGAGGACCGCATCGATGCCGGGCGCGGTCGGCACCAGGGCGCGGTTCAGGCCGATCTCCAGCGCCTGGGCGCCGGTCTCGCGATAGCGCGACAGGCGCGGCAGGGCCAGCGCCGCCAGCGCGACCTTCTGGCGCGACACCGGCGCATAGGTGGCTTCTTCCGCGCTCATCGCTAGCGGGGCAGGCGCCGGCTTTGCCAGCGGCAGCGCGGTCATGTCGGCTTCACGGGCCTGGCGTGGCTTCCACACCGCCGGACGGGCCGAGGGGGCGGCCGGTGTGCGCGCCGGCACCGGAATATGACTGGATGCGGGCCCAGATGTGGATCCAGATGCGGGCGCGGCCACGGCGCGCGCGCCCGGTGCCGGCGTGATCTTCAGCAGCAGGCGCAGCGGCGCCCCGCTTGCGTCGACGCCGCCGCGGCGCGAACGGATGGTCCAATAGCCGCCGGCCTGGTCGAAGCTGCACTCGAAGGCTTCCTTCGGGCGCACCTGCACTTCCAGAGGCGCGTCCGGTCCGTCGTTGATCAGGAGGACCGCACCTTCGGCGCCGAAGGGCCAGCCGGGCGCCGCGTGGGTCGCGCTTTGTTCGTCGTGGCCGATCAGGGTCAGGCGCTGGTTGGGATAGACCGGGCACACCGTCTTCCACACCGCGCTGTCGCGCGACACGCTGACGGTGTACTGCACTTTTTCGCCCGGCGCCGGCAGGTAGACGGCGTGGCCGAAGCGGACCTCGACTTCGCCAGGCGCCAGGTCTTCGGCGCCGACCACGTGGTAGCGCACCTCGTCGCCCTGCAGGAGGTCGCCGAAGTCCTTCTGGTGCAGCGCCGCCAGTCCCTGCGCCAGGTCGCGCACGCGCGCGCCGCGCGTGAGGTGGCGGTCGTCGTCGACTTCTTCCTGCGGCAGGGCCAGGGTCACGTGCGAGAAGCAGCGCGTGGCGGCGCGGCCGCGGTGCTCGCGCGGGGCGCGCTCCAGCAGGTCGCGCAGCAGCGGGCGGCGCGAGAACAGGGCCAGCCCGGGCGCCTGCCAGATCGCCTCGGGGCTGAACACGTCGTTGATCCTGGCAAGGGTTTCGTGCTGTACGTAGACGGGCATGATGCTTTCTCCTCGAATGTTAGTCGCTGGCGACACCCACCGCTAGCAGGGGGCAGATGAAAAACAGCAGGTGCGAGCCGCCCGCCGACAGGAAACTCATCGGCTGGCCCATCACCGGGAAGATGGCGAGGTTGGTCCCCCACGACAGCAGGAAGTGGCCGCACACGAAGGCGGCGCCGCCGCACAGCAGGAAGCAGCGCAGGCGCCCCAGCCAGGCCAGGCGGAAGTCGCGCGCCTGGGCCGCGGCCATCCAGCAGCGCAGCGCCGTCTGCAGCAGCCCGGCGATGAACAGGGCCTGCAGCCCCCACAGGGCCAGCGCGGCAAGGAGTCCGTGGCGGTTCAGGAAAAAGGACGGCGCAAAGTCGTCCTGCACCGCGGGGATGCGCAGCACCGCGCCGGCGTCCTGTCCGAGTGCCGCCAGGCCGAACGCATGGTCGGCGCCGAACCAGCCGCCGCCGGCGATGGCCTGCGCGCCCAGCAGCAGCTGCTGGCCGGTATGCGGATGGGAACCCGGGTCGAGCCAGACCATGAAGCGGTCGGCATAGAAGTTCCAGCGCGCGAACTCGCCAGGACCGAGGGCGCGCAGCAGGACGATGCCCGCGACCGCCGCCAGGCAGGCCGTCACGCAGGCCGCCAGCAGCCAATAGCGGCGGCTGGCGAGCGCGAAGGCCAGTGCCATCGCGGTGCCCCAGACCGTCAGCAGGATCAGCGGCGAATAGTCGTCGACCTGGACCAGCGCGACCGCCAGCAGTACCAGGAACAACAGGGCCGGCGCTCCGAGGCGCAGCACGCGCAGCAGGGCGCCGCCGGGCGCGGGCTGGGCGCCGCTGGCCAGCGCCAGGCAGTGGGCGCCGAGGGCCGCCAATGTCAGCTTGGCGAATTCGACCGGCTGCAGGTCGAACACGCCGGTCTCGTCGCCGAAGGCCACCTGCAGCACCAGCAGCACGAGCGCCACCGCGGCGAGCAGCAGCAGGGCCAGCTCCACGCGGGCCTGCGGCAGCGGACGAGCGCCGTGTGCGGGACGCAGTGCGGCCAGCAGCCCGACGGCGCCGGCGCCGATCGCCAGCAAGGCTCCGGTCTTGCCGGCATGGCGCAGCCAGGACGACTCCGGCGCGCCCAGGCCCAGTTCGAGCTGGGCCAGCAGGCCGGCCGCCAGCAGCAGCACTGCCGCGGCACCCGCCAGCGAACGACCGGCGGCCAGCCAAAGGCAAGCGAGTGCACCCCAGGCCGCGAGCAGCACGATGCCGGCGCCGGCCGGGTTGCCGGTCTTTTGCAGGTACAGCAGGGTCGCGCCGGCACCGGCCAGCAGCAGCGCGCCGGCGGTACCGGCGACACGCGCGCGTCCCAGCCGGCGCAGGCCGCCACACGCGATCAGCGCGGCGCCCGCAGCCAGTGCGAGGCCGAGGGCGGCGGCCAGCGGCAGCGTCGCCTCAAGCGGCAGATGCCAGTGTTGCCGGTGCGTCCATGACCAGCTGAGGCCCTCGGGCAGGCGCAGCTGGGATTCGCGATAGAGGGCGACGTGGGACAGCGGCCGCAGGTGCAGCAGGTCGCCGTTGCGCTGAAGGAGGAAGCGGGTGCGGCCCAGCTGCAGGGCACTGGCGCCGTCGAGGGCTTCGTCGCGTTCGGCCAGCAAGCCGGCCTGGCCATTGCCGGCGTCCAGCAGCAGCGGCGCCGCCTGTGCATCCTGGCCGCCCGTCAGCAGCATGCCTTCGGCGCTGCGCCTGACGGTGGCCGCCGGTGCGGGGATGCCGGCGATGGCGATGCGGTTGCCGCAATCGAGATTGCCGCCGAAGACCAGCGGCCGCGGCATCCCCAGTACCGAGGGCAGCAGCCGGTTCCAGCCCGCCACCAGCCGCGCCGCCAGCCGCGCATCGGGACAGTCGGGCTGGGGCAGGCCGCCGCGCAGCAGGGTCGCACCGTCGTACTGCCACTGCGCCTCGCCGCGCGTGAAAGCGAGCGTGCCGCCGTCCATCGCCTCCACGACGAACCGCGATGCGCCAAGCTGGAAGCGCTGGCCCTGTGCCAGCACGACGCTGCCGACACGCCGTTTGATGTCGCCATGCTGGACCAGCAGCGCGCCGCTGCCGGCGTCTGCGGCCCACCAGGCACCGGTGGCGTCGCGGCGCAGGCGGATACGCGCGGCGTCCGCCGGCGGCAGGCCGAGCGCGGCGCCATCCAGCGTCGTCTCCTTGCCGGCGTCGAGCGCGAGCGTCACCTGCGCCGGCATCCAGGCCGCCGGCGCCCGCAGCAGGCAGACCAGCTGCAGGGCGCACAGCAGCAGGAGCAGGGCCGCGCCAAGCGTGCGGCCGGGGGCGACTGCGAAGCGCAGTGCGCCCGTGGCCGGGTGGCCCGACAGCGCAGGACGGTGGAGTGTGGCGCCGTTCATGCCGCGCTCCGCAGGCCGGCATGCTCGGCACCGGGGGCAAGGCAGGCTGCGCGCGCGCGGTCGATCAGGCGGCTGATTTCGAGGGCATGGCGGGGGCGCCCTTCCGGACGCGGCGCCAGCAGCGCGCGCAGCAGGCCAAGCGCCGCTTCGCCGGCGGTGGCAGTCGCCTGGCCCTCATCGCGGAGGGCATGGCGCAGGAAAAGCGCGGCTTCGTCCGGCGCGAGAATGGCGGGCAGACGGCCTTGTTTGCCGTCGCGCAGGACCGCCGCCCCGGCGATGCCGTGCTCGCGCCACGCCGTTGCGCAGGCGCTGCAGAAGCGGAGCATGGTGCCGGTGACGATATGGTAGAGCAGCGCGCCGAGGGCGAAATAATCGCTGCGGGCATCCGTCAGGTAGCCGCCGCCGGACTCGGGAAAGAACTGTTCCGGCGCTTGCCAGCTGGCGGTGCCGGTATAGGAATGGGCGGCGCGGTCGGTCAGCAGCCGGTTGGTGCCGAAGTCCGCCAGCCTGAGCGCGCCGCCGGCATCGACCAGCAGGTTCGAGGGCTTCAGGTCGAGGTGGCGCCAGCCATACTGGTGGACCTTGGCCAATGCCTGGTTCGCCTGCGAGGTCCAGGCCAGCGCCTGGCGGAAGGATGGCGTCCCGCCGCATGTGCGCATGGCGTCCAGGTGGCGCCCGAGATCCGTCTCCAGCAGCTCGAGCGCCATCGCCGGCAGGCCGTGATGGGTGCCGCTGTCGAGCAGGCGCACGATGTGGCGCTGGTCCCAGGGGTGGAGGGCGCGCAGGAAGGCGATTTCGGCTTCGAGGCAGGCGGTCCAGCGTTGGCGCTGGGGCGGCAGGGCCAGCGCCATCTGCGCCGTGTTGACCAGTTTGAGGACCGCCGGCTGGCCGCCGCCGGCCGGAATGGCGGTCCACAGCAGGCCATAGCTGGAACTGGCCAGCGGTTCGCGCAGGCGCCAGGCGCCGGCCGTCAAGGTGATGATGTCGCCCGCTTCGAGCATGGATCCTCCTGTCCGCGGCGGCACAGGCGCCGCCGCAAGCGCTTAGCGGAGGGCGGACGAAAAAAAACCGCGCCGGAGCGCGGTTTCTGTTTGCGGGAGACGATCAGCGGTGGTGATCCCAGCCGCGGTCGTGACCACGGTCGTGGCCGCGGTCGTAGTAGCGGCCGCGATCGTAATAGTGGCCACGGTCGTAGTAGGGACGCGACTCGACGTAGACCGGACGCGGTTCGTAGTAGTAACGCGGACGCGATTCCACATACACGGCGGCCGGCGCCGGCTGGTAGTAACTGTTGCTGTAGCCGCCGTAGGCATAATTGCCACGGTCGCGATAGTAGTAGTCGTCGTTCGTGCGCACCGAGTTGCCCACGGCCGCGCCAATGGCTGCGCCGACCAGTGCACCGTCGCGTCCGGCTGCACCACCGCCGATCGCGGCACCGGCGAGCGCGCCGATGACAGTGTTCGCCCCGCGATCCTGAGCCATTGCCGTGGAGGACACGGCGGCCGCGGCCAGAAGTACCGCACCAAAGCATTTTTTATTCAACATGGCTTTTCCTTCGCCTCAACGGGGATCGAATGATCACAACGACGCAAGGCATGACGCTAATATAGACCCGCCAGGTGAGGCTGCCACCCGTTAATACAGAATCTTACACATGCATCAGATGGCGTAACATTTCGAACGGGCAGGGCTTGCAGTCGGCCCTGCCTGCCCCATCTAGCAAAGGTCCCAATATAGAGCGATTCAATTCATGGCGCGCCGACGTTCCTCAGTTTCCCTGCTTCTCATCCTGGTGCTGGTGCACTTGTATATCGGCCTGCGCCTGCTGCTTGGCATGGAGCTTGGTGTACTGGGCATTCTTGTAGGCACGATCCTGTTGGCCATGTCGGCAGTGCTGGTGCGCATCGGCCTGGTGGCGCCCAGTCTGCGGCGCAGTCGCTGGTCCGAACCGCTGACCTGGACGGGCTTGCTGGCGATGGGTTTCTTTTCGTCATTGCTGGTCTTGACCTTTTTGCGCGACCTGCTGCTTGGCGTGCTGGCGCTGGTGGGAGCCGGCGACCCGGCCTTCACCCATGACAGCGCGCTGGCCGTGCCCCTGCTGGCGCTGGCCGTTACCGCCATCGGCTTCGTCAATGCACGCCGCCTCGCGCGCATCAAACGGGTGGATGTGCCGATTGCCGGCCTGCCGAGCGAGCTGGACGGTTACGCGATTGCGCAGATTTCCGATATCCATGTCGGCCCGACCATCAAGCGTGCCTACCTGAACGCCATCGTCAACAAGGTCAACGCGCTCAAGCCGGACGCCATCGCCGTCACCGGCGACCTGGTCGACGGCAGCGTGCAGCGCTTGGCCCTGCACACGGCGCCGCTGTCGCGCCTGGCGGCCCCGGATGGCGTGTTCTTCGTGACCGGCAACCACGAATACTATTCCGGCGCCGAGCAATGGATCGCGGAGGTGCGCCGCCTGGGATTGCGCGTGTTGATGAACGAGCACGTGATCCGGCGCCGCGGCGCGGCCTCGCTGATGATTGCCGGCGTGACCGACTACACGGCCCAGTACTTCAATCCGGCCCACAAGAGCGATCCGCAGCAGGCGGCCGCCGGCGCGCCCGCCGACGTGGCCGTCAAAGTCCTGCTGGCCCACCAGCCGCGCAGCGCGCCGGCGGCAGCGGATGCCGGCTTCGACCTGCAGCTGTCCGGGCACACCCATGGCGGCCAGTTTTTCCCCTGGAACCTGTTCGTGCCGTTGCAACAGCCCTTCGTCGCCGGCCTGAACCGCGTGCGCTCGCTGTGGGTGTACACCAGCCGCGGCACGGGCTACTGGGGCCCGCCCAAGCGTTTCGGCGCGCCTTCGGAAATCACCTTGGTCCGATTAGTGCCTGCATGAGCTTCCGTCAATAGTGTATTGACAGCAATAAATTTCCTAAAACTGCGGCGATTGCGTTATTGTTTCAGTCATTTCGACCCGAACCAAAGGACAATCGCATGGACCGCCGCACCCGCCTTCCCGCCCTGACCCTGATCGCCGCCTCCCTGCTGGCCGGCAGCGCATTTGCTGCCGCCCCAGGCAATGACCCGGCCGCGCTCGCCAAGGTGCGCGATACGGCGATGCAGAGCGACTATGCCTACCAGCGCCTGGAAGACCTGACCGACCTGGTCGGCCCGCGCCTGTCCGGTTCGGCCGGCGCCGCCGCCGCCGTGACCCAGGTGGCCGAAGAGCTGCGCAAGCTGGGCGCCAAGGTGACCTTGCAGCCGGTGAAAGTGCCGCACTGGGTGCGTGGCGCCGAGAGCGGCGAAATCGTCGACTACAAGGGCCGCCCGTCCGGCGTGAGCCAGAAAATCGTGCTGACCGCCCTCGGCGGTTCGGGCGCCACGCCAGCGGCGGGCATCACGGCCGAAGTCATCGTCGTGCGCAGCTTCGACGAACTGAAGGCCCAGGCCGCCAACGTGAAAGGCCGCATCGTGCTGTTCGACGTGCCTTTCGACCAGAACATGGCGGACCGCGGCCTGGCCGGCACCGCCTACGGCCAGGCGGTCGCCTTCCGCGGCGCGGGCCCACGCATGGCAGCCGAGATGGGCGCTGCCGCTGCGCTGGTGCGCGCGGTCGGCGGTGCGGCTTACCGTATCGTCCATACCGGCGCGACAAATCTGCCTGAGAACAACCGCATTCCGGCGGCCGCCGTCACCATCGAAGATTCGATGCTGATCGCGCGCCTGTCCAAGCGCGGCCCGGTACGCCTGCACCTGACCCTGACCCCGCAAACCCTGCCGGATGCCGACAGCTTCAACGTCATCGCCGACTGGCCGGGCACCGACAAGGCCGACGAGATCGTGCTGGTCTCGGGCCACCTCGATTCCTGGGACCTGGCCACTGGCGCCAATGACGATGCCTCCGGCGTGGTCAGCGCCATGGGCGTGATCGACACGCTGCGCAAGCTCGACTACCGTCCGCGCCGCACCATCCGGGTGGTTGCCTGGATGAACGAAGAGAACGGCGGCCGCGGCGGCAAGGGCTACGACGACGCTTATAAATCCACGGCCGAAAAGCACTTCGCCGCCTACGAGGACGACAACGGCTCGGGCCGCCCGTTCGGGCTGCGCGGCGGCATCGGCCTGCAGTCGGCCAAGCTGATGGCCCCGCTGCAAGCCGCGTTGTACCCGATGGGCGCAGGCGCGTTCCGCCGCGAAGACGTGATCTCGTCGGGCGACCTGCACGATCTGGAAAAATCGGGCGTGCCGAGCTTCGAGCCGTGGATCGACTCGGCCAACTACTTCAACTACCACCATACCCCGGCCGATACCTTCGACAAGGTCGATCCGGACAACTTGCGCCGTCACACCGCCATCATGGCGACGACGGCCTGGTTCCTTGCCAATATGGACCAGGCAATCGGCCGTTCGAACGTGGCGGTGCCGGCGAGCGCACCAGCCGCCACGAAATAAGCGCATCAGCAAGCCGATGCGGCGGATGCGGGGCAGGGCGCCGGAAGCGCCTAGCTGCTGCCGATCCTCCGCACGGCGCGCGCATGGCCGCGGAAGGGCCGTCCATACACGGTCTGGATGCCGCTGGCAAAGTTTTGCCCCCATACCAGCTGCGGCCGCGTATCGTGCTGCTCGCTTGACCAGTACCAGACGCGGTCGAAGCGTTCGCGCTGGTTGGCAAACAGCAGGGCGAGTTCGCGCCGCGTAGGCAGGTCGCCTTCCTGGGAGCCGGCCCATTCGCGTGCGGTGGGCCAGCTGACGTCGGAGACGTCGTCGGGCAACAGCACGAGGTGGTAGTCCGACTCGCCGTCCTTGCCGAGGATGAGGCCTGCGTACGATTCGCCTTCCTTCAGCATTTCCTGAATCCTTAAGTATTCACCCATTGCGCGTCCTCGCTTGTGTCCTGTGGTCTAGGTAGTAAGACCATCGTCACCGCGAGTCAGTTGCTGCACGCAATACGACGCAGCTCATAACGTTGTGCGCACAAGCTGATCTGTTCAGTCCACAAACGGGCAAAACCATGGCCATTCGATTACTACAGGAAATCTTTTCGCAAAAAGGTTGAACTCTGGCAGTTTCCTTGCGTCAAAGGGGTATGTTCACTTTGCCGCAAGGTGGTTTTCAGATGAAGAAATTGCTTACGTTTGCTTCGACGATCCGCGCCAATCTGCTGCTGTGCTGCGGCGCCGCCGTACTTCTGAGCGCTTGCGGCGCCGGTATCAGCGACCCGGTCACCGGCCAGCCCTTGCAGACGGCCGCAGCCATGTCGAGCAGCGTGGACCAGGCCGGTGCAAACAGCGGGGCGGGGTCAGCGGCAAACATCGATCCGAGGTATGCGGCAGGGGCGGCGGCAAGCACCAGCCCCAGCGAAGCGGCAGGACCGGCAGCAAACGTCGATCCCCGCTACGCAGCGGGCGGCGCCGCCCAAGCAACGGCAAACAGCCGCGCGATTCCGCCGAGGGCTGGGGATCTGGCAGTGGCCGCGGCGGGCAATGCAGCGATGGCTGTCACCGCAAGCCCGGCACCGGATACGGCCGCGGCCGGCAACACGCCGGCAGCCGGCGAGGGCAGCAGCCAGCCGGTGCAAACCGTTGATGCCGCCGGGAATATCGTCGAGCCGGCTGCAAGTGCCGACCCGGCCGCCAACCAGGCTGCCAATCAGGCTGGGAGCGCGGCCACGAACGCCGTCGACCCGGCAGCGAACGCCGGCGCGCCTCAGTAACAGTTTTGCTCTCCCGGGCGGGTTCTCTGGCTGGCCGGGTTCAGCCCGCATGCCGCAAGGTGTGCGGGCTTTTTTATTCGTCGTCGTCGATCGGCAGTGCGATCTGCGGGCCGTCGGCGCTGGCGTTGTTGACCTTCTTGCTGACCTTGTGCCATTCGAAGTCCTCGGCCGGCACGGCGGCGTGGCGCGCCAGCTCCAGCGCCTGTTGCGGAGTGAGGGTGGGCGAGAGCCAGAGTGCGGCGTCCTCGGCGTTCATGACGACGGGGCGGCGGTCGTGGATGTCGAGCATGCCGCCGGAGGCGTCGTCGGTCACCAGCACGAAGCCGGCCTCGGCCCGGTTTTCCTCGAAGGGGCCGAAGTTGGCCAGTGCCAGCAGGAACAGGGGCGCGTGGTCCTTGCGGTGGATGTGCCAGGGCTGCTTGTGGCCTTTTTCGCCGGTCCATTCGTACCAGCCCTCGGCGGGGACGACGCCGCGTCCGTTCTTGAGCAGGCGCGACCAGTAGCTGCTGCCGAGTTTCTCCAGGCGCGCATTGATCGCGATCGGGATCTTGCCCTCGGCCCATTTCGGGCGATAGCTCCAGAACACGTCGTCGACGCGGTGCTCGCCGTCCTGTACGTGCAGCACGGGGCGATAGGTGCCGGGCGCCGCATTGGTCGTCGGCGCCGATTCGCTGTCGTAGACCGCGTCGGCCCAGCCGAAGGCATTGGCGTAATGGCGCGCGGTATGGCTTTGGTCAAATCGTCCACACATGGGCCGATGCTACCGCAATTGCCGCGCAGCGGGCGTCCGTTAGCCCGGCTTCAGCTGGTGGAAACGTGTACGGAGAAACATTGCAGCGAGTTTGTGCGACCACGCTGACGTGAAGACGGGGAGTTGGCGACGCCGCCGGGCCCTTGTGCCCGCCCGGAGCGTCCCAACTTCCTATCATGTTTCGTCAAGCAGTCTCCCTGCTTGTTTGTGTCTCCACCTCAGTGATCGGCTGAGTACTTTGCCGCTGTTCGCGCAAGCGACGGCGGCATTTTTTTCGTGGAGAAGCACAAGTCCGTGCCGCCGCGACACGGTATACGGCCGCGTATTTGCATGCGGGCGCGACCGGGCGTATGCTGGGCTCACAACATGCATATATAGGAGACGATCATGAAACTGCGGCTTGCACCGGGCATGGCAGAGCGCTTCCACCGTCCCTTGCGTTTCGGCAGCCGCTGGCGCGGCCACGAGCTCTTGCTACGGCTATGCCAGAGCGCTGTCATCATCCTGCTGGCTTTCTACGGCTCGCGCCTGGTCGCGCGCTTCGTGGCGCAGGGCAGCAGCCTGTTCACAGGCGGCTAGACGGATCCGAGCACGCGGATCGAAGCGCGCCGGTCTATTTGGCGCCCAGGAAGGATTTGCCCTGGGCCAGGACCACGTCGCAGGCCTTTTTGGTGACGTCGGCGGTCAATCCGCCGCCGCTGCTCAGGTCCATCAGGTTGCCGTTGCTGCCGTGTAGCAATCCCTTCTGGCCGTCGCTGTAGCCAGGGTCCTCGTTCTGCTCGCCGCCGGGCAGCTTGCCCATCAGCTGGTCCTTGACCGAGCCCGCGCTGTCGCCGCTCAGGTAATTGTTGCCGATGCAGTACTGCAGCAGCCCGGCGACGTTACCCATGCTGCCTGACGCCATCGGCGAGCTGGCCATGCCGGCCATGCCCTTCAGGTCGAGGCCTTTCGCACCCTTTCCCATCAAGTGGTCGAGCTGGGCGAAAGCGCTCGCCGCCGGCAATACCACCGCCATTACCAGTCCCGCACACTGCCATACCGGTCGTTTCATCGTGCACCTCCGCACAGTGTTCCCGCCATGCTCCGGCACGGCGGCGCGGGATGCAATTGGCCCTTGGTCTGACTAGCGGGCTCTTGCAATTCTTGTTGCCGGTCTTATATGCGCCGGGTATCCACTCTGCCGTGATCAGCACGCATCGCCGCCATGACCTGCCCGTCCTTCGCTTCGCCCCTGCCAGCCTTCCCCCAATCGCCGCAGTTTCGCGACGCGAAGTTCAGGAACCCTGTACCGATGCACAAGCACAGCTTTGGCGAGACGGCGCGCCTGTGGTGGGCCTTCATGTTCGACAAGCCGGCCGGCACGGTGCCGCGCGGGCCGCTCCCGGTCCGGAGCCTGAGCCGCGAGGCGCTGCTGGCAGCCCCGGATAGGACCCTTTACCGGCTGGGGCACTCGACCATGCTGATCAAGCTCGGCGGCGCCTTCTACCTCACCGATCCGGTGTTCTCCGAGCGCGCCTCGCCGGTGCAATGGGCCGGCCCGGCGCGCTTCCACCGCCCGCCGATCGCCATCGACGAGCTGCCGCCGATCAAGGCCGTGATCCTGTCGCACGACCATTACGACCACCTGGACCGCGCCGCCGTGCTCGCGCTGGCGCCGAAGACAGAGTTCTTCCTGACGCCGCTGGGCGTCGGCAACCGCCTGGTCGACTGGGGCATCGACGCCGCCAGGGTGCGCCAGTTCGACTGGTGGCAGGGGACGGAGATCGATGGGGTGCGCTTTGTCGCCACGCCGGCCCAGCATTTTTCCGGACGCAGCCTGAACGACGGCAATGCGACGCTGTGGGCGTCCTGGGTGATCCTGCACGACAGCCTGCGCCTGTTCTTCAGCGGCGACACCGGCTACTTTGCCGGCTTCAAGGAGATCGGCGCGAAATACGGCCCCTTCGACGTAACGCTGCTGGAAACCGGCGCCTAAGACAAGCGCTGGCCGGACGTGCACATGCAGCCGGAGGAGACGCTGCAGGCTTTTCTCGACCTCAAAGGGAAATGGCTGCTGCCGGTACATAACGGCACCTTCGACCTGGGCCTGCACCGCTGGCAGGAACCCTTCGAGCGGATTGCGGCGCTGGCGCAGGCACGCGGCGTGCCGCTGGCGACACCGGAGATGGGCGAAGCGGTCGACCTCAGGCAGCCGCAGACCGGGCGGGCCTGGTGGCGCGATCTTGAATAGTCCTGGGATGTGGTGCCGGTGACCGGAATCGAACCGGTACGGGTTGCCCCGGCGGATTTTAAGTCCGCTACGTCTACCAATTTCGTCACACCGGCGAGTGTGCGCGGGGCCGAATTCTAGCACAGCCGGACCCGCGCAGGGTCGAAAGTGCAATATTGCCGCGTGACTTTAGTTGAGTCCCCGCTTGGTGTAGGATGCTGACCCAGCAGCCAAGAAGTCACCAGCAAGGACCCGAATTGAACATCACGATTAACGACGAACTCCGTACTTACGTCGACCCGCTCACGCCCGCCGAACACGAAGCCCTGGAACGCAGCCTGCTCACCGAAGGATGCCGCGAAGCGCTGATCCTGTGGCGCGACGTGCTGATCGACGGCCATAACCGCTACGCCATCTGCAGCCAGCACAATATCCCGTTCCGCACCGTCCAGAACGACAACTTCGACTCGATCGAAGACGTCAAGCTGTGGATGATCGATAACCAGCTGGCGCGCCGCAGCGTCACCGATTTCCAGCGCGGCCTGATGGCACTGCGCAAGAAGGAGATCCTGGCGGCGCGCGTGGTCCAGAAGACCGACGACGAGCTGCAGACCGAAGCCGACCAGGCCGTCCCGTTTGCGCCGCCCTGGAACACGCGCCAGGAAGTGGCGCGCGCGGCCCGCGTCTCGCCCAACACCATCAGCCAGATCGAGCGGATCCAGAAGGCGGCCGCGCCGGAACTGGTGGAGGCCGTGCGCAGCGGCACCATCTCGATCAGTTCCGCCGCCAATGTCGCGTCGCTGCCGAGGGAGGCCCAGGTGGCGGCCGTTGCCGGCGGCAAGAAGGAACTGCAGCAGGCCGCACGCCAGGTGCGCGAGCAGAAGATCGCCGCCAAGCCGAAGAAGGAGGCCGAATTCGAGACGCCGGAAGACCAGATCAAGGCCCTCAAGGCCCAGGTGGCCGAGCTGAAGGACCGAGTCGCCACCCTGATCGGCGAGAACGATGTGCTGAAGCAGAAGCTGGTCCTGCTCGGCGCCGCATAACACATAAAAAACAATCCAGGAGACCCCATGCCGACTTCGCGCCTGTTTGCCGCCACTGCCCTGAGCTTCGCCGCGCTGGCCGCCCTGCCGCCCGCTGCCGCTGAGGCTGCGCAAAAAGCAGCGCCCAAGGCCACGGCGCAAGCCGCCGGCAGCTTCTCAAACGCGGAACTGGCGCGCCTGAGGAAAGCAGCCCAGCGCGTGAGTATCCTGCGCGACAAGTGGGGCATCCCGCACGTGTTCGGGAAGACGGATGCGGACGCGGTGTTCGGCATGGTGTTCGCCCAGGCCGAGGACGACTTCAACCGGGTCGAACTCAATTACATCAATGCGATGGGGCGCCTGGCCGAGGTCGAGGGCGAAAAGGAAATCTGGCGCGACCTGCGCATGAAGCTCTACATCGATCCGGCCGACCTGAAGGCGAAGTATGCGGCCAGCCCGGCATGGCTGAAGAAGCTGATGAACGGCTGGGCCGATGGCCTGAACTGGTACCTGGCCAGCCATCCGCAGGTGAAGCCGAAGCTGCTGACCCGCTTCGAGCCGTGGATGGCGCTCAGCTTCAGCGAAGGCAGTATCGGCGGCGACATCGAGTCGATCAATCTGAAGGAGCTGGAAGCCTTCTACGGCAAGCGTCCGGCGCCCGCAGTTGCCATGTCCGTCGCGACGGCGGACATCGGCACCGGCTTCGACCCCGAGCCGACCGGCTCGAACGGCTTCGCGATCGCGCCGCAGCTCACGGCCGGCAAGCATGCGCTGCTGATGATCAATCCGCACACCTCCTTCTACTTCCGGCCCGAAGTCCATATGGTGAGCGAGGAGGGCCTGAATGCCTACGGCGCCGTGACCTGGGGCCAGTTCTTCATCTACCAGGGCTTCAACGAGCGGCTCGGCTGGATGCATACCTCGGGCGGCGGCGACGTCATCGACGAATACCTGGAAAGCGTGGTGGAACGCGACGGCAAGTTCTTCTACAAATACGGCAAGGAAGAGCGTCCGCTGCGCAGCAAGACCATCGTGCTGCCGTATAAAACCGCGGACGGCATGGGCAGCCGCACGGTCACGGCCTGGTTCACGCATCATGGCCCGGTGATCCGGGAAGAGGGCGGCAAGTGGGTGGCCGTCAAAATGATGGACGATCCGCTGCACGCGCTGGAACAGTCCTATGGCCGCACCAAGGCGCGCGACTACGCCGCCTTCCTGAAGGTGATGGACCTGCGCACGAATTCCTCCAACAACACCGTGTATGCGGACGCCGACGGCAATATCGCCTACTTCCACGGCAATTTCATTCCGCGCCGCGATCCGCGCTTCGACTGGACCCATCCGGTGGACGGCAGCGATCCGGCCACCGAGTGGCAGGGCCTGCACGCGGTGAAGGAAACCATCACGGTGTTCAATCCGAAGAGCGGCTATATCTCCAACACGAACAACTGGCCCTGCACCGGCTTCGGCGCCAGCAGCCCGGATTGCAAGGCCTATCCGTCCTATATGTGGTCGTTGCCGCAGAACGCGCGCGGGGTGCACGCCGAGCGGGTCCTGCACGATGCGCGGGACCTGACCCTGGACCGTCTGATCGGCAAGGCCTACGATCCCTACCTGACCGCTTTCGAGCCGCTGGTGCCGGCCCTGCTGAAGGACTGGGACGCGCTGCCGCAGGGCGATGCGCTGAAGGCGCGCCTGGCGGAGCAGGTGGCGCTGCTGCGCGGCTGGGACCTGCGCTGGGCCGCGGAGTCGGTGCCGACCTCGCTGGCGGTGTACTGGGGCCAGGACATGGTGAAGCAGTCGGCGCAGCGTGCCCGCGCCCAGGGCGTGCCGGTGGTCGACTTCATCCAGACCCGGCTCACGCCCCAGGAGCGCCTGGCCTCGCTGGCGGCGGCCAGCGACAAGCTGCAGGCGGACTTCGGCAGCTGGAAGACGCCGTGGGGCGAGATCAACCGTTTCCAGCGCATCAGCGGCGAGGTCGACCAGCATTACGACGACAGCAAGCCCAGCATCCCGGTGGCCTTCACCTCGGCCAATTGGGGTTCGCTGGCCTCGTTCGGCATGACGGCGAAGCAGACCACCAAGCGCATCTACGGCGACCGCGGCAACAGCTTCGTCGCCGCCGTGGAGTTCGGGCCGCAGGTGCGCGCGAAGAGCATCCTGGCCGGCGGCGAGAGCGGCGATCCGAAGTCGCCGCACTTCAGCGATCAGGCCGAGATGTACAGCCGCGGCCAGTTCAAGGATGTCCTGTTCTACAAAGATGACATCGAGAAACAGCTTGAGCGCAAATATCATCCCGGAGAGTAAGACCAAAACGAAGCAGTCTGCGCCATCGCTGAGCACACTTTTATGCAGCGCAAGGCGGAGGCAAAAGTGGTGTTAGCTCGATTGCAACAATTGCATTCCTGATATCTACTCGGGTCAGCCCAATGGCTGTCCCATCGAAGTTCATCAGGAGTGCACATCGTGTCTACCAAACTGTCTCTGCTCAAACCCCTCTGCGCCGCGGCGCTGCTGTGCGCCGCCGCCGCCGCACAGGCCGACATCACCGTCTATACCAGCCAGGCCGATTTCCTGGCCGCCGTCCAGGCGCCGGGCGTCGACACCTATGACGACCTCACGGTCAACCAGTACGCCGACCTGCTGCACCGCAGCGCCGGTGCCTACAGCTACGACGTCTATTCGGCCACCGGTCTGTGGGGTGCGGGCGGCGAGGGCGGCGACTATTGGCTAAGCAATAACAAGGCCACCTACCCGATCGTGTTCAACCATTTCGGGAGCGGCGTGACCGCTTTCGGCGGCAACTTCTTCGCCAGCAGTCTGCTTGGTGAATACACCGTGGGCAGCGTGCTGCTGACGGCGATCGACGGCAGCGTGGTGAGCTACGAGCTGAGCAACGCCGCCACCACCGATTTCCTCGGCTTCGTCTCAAGCACGCCGCTGTCGGCCGTCACGCTGGGCACCACCGGTCCCGGCATCTGGCCGACCGCCAACAACGTCGTGCTGGCGGTGCCGGAACCGGCCACCTACGGCATGCTGCTGGCCGGCCTCGGCTTCGTCGGCCTGATGTCGCGCCGCCGCCGCTGATCGCCTGGCGGTTTTCCATTGCCGGTCCGCTTGCTATAATTTTGCAAGTTAACAAGTCCAAGAGACTCAGGCGGAACCGGCAGTGGCAAAACTCTATTTCAGGTATTCGGCGATGAACGCCGGCAAATCCACCTCGCTGCTGCAGGTGGCCCACAACTACGAAGAGCAAGGCCAGCGGGTCCAGTTGTACACCGCCGCCATCGACGACCGCTACGGCGTCGGCCTGATCACCTCGCGCCTGGGACCGCAGCGCGAAGTGGGCCTGTTCGACAAGGACACCGATTTTCTGGAAAGCGCCCCGGACGTCTCCTGCGTGCTGGTCGACGAAGCGCAGTTCCTGACGAAAGAGCAGGTCGTGCAGCTGCACCGCCTCGCCCAGGTACGCGGCGTGCCGGTGATCTGCTACGGCCTGCGCAGCGATTTCCGCGGCGACCCTTTCCCCGGTTCGGCCTACCTGCTGGCGCTGGCCGACGACATCGAAGAAATCAAGAACATCTGCACCTGCGGCAAGAAGGCGACCATGAATATCCGCGTCGATGCGGAAGGACGCCGCATCCGCGAAGGCGAGCAGGTCAGCATCGGCGGCAACGAGAGCTACCGCCAGGCCTGCGGTCGCTGCTTCTACAAGGGCTGAGGGCAGGGCGGGATGGGCGACATCCTGCTGTACCTGGTGCCCTCGCTGGCGCTGGCTTTCCTGATCTGGCTGGTCACTTCGCTGCACCCGCTGTTTTTCGTGTTCAGCGCGGTCGGCACCCTGTGTCACGAGCTGGCGCATTTCTCGGTCGGCCTGCTGCTGGGCGCCGAGCCGACCGGCTTCACGATCCTGCCGCGCCGCACCGGCCGTACCTGGGAACTCGGCTCCGTCACCTTTGCCAACCTGCGCTGGTATAACGCGGCCCCGGCCGCGCTGGCGCCGCTGCTGGTGCTGCTGGTGCCGCTGGCGGTGGCCTGGTGGCGCACCCGCGGCGCCTGGCACTTCGGCCCGGCCGACCTGGCCCTGACCCTGCTGCTGGCGCCGCAGTTCCTGTCGTTCTGGCCGTCGCCCGTCGACTGGCGGCTGGCCGTGCGCAGCTGGCCGTGGGTGGTGATCATCGTCCTGGTAGCGCTGGCCGCGTGCTGGCTCCAGCCCGGCCTGCTGCATGCCCTCACCGGCAAATTGTCGAGTTTCGGCTCCGTACTCGACTAATCGGCGCTTGATTGGCGCCAGGCCAACAGGCGGATTCGAATACGGCAGAGGTGGCGCTACACTCGGCCTTACCCGTGGCGATGCCGCCGACCAGGAGCCTTCCATGCACCGCACATGCAGCATCATGGCCAGCGCTGCCCTGATGTCGACAGCGGCCACCGCCGCAGCCGCCGACTGGAGCGACACGGCGCTCAGCTGGCGCTATGGCAAGACCTTCCGCGAGCCCTTCAACGCCAGCAACATCCGCAAGACCATCATTGCGCTCACCCACGCGAGCGGCTACAAGTACGGCAGCAACTATTTCAATGCCGACCTGCTGCTGTCGGACCACAATGACCCGGGATCGCTGACCCAGCAGTCCGGCGCGCAAGAAGCCTACATCCTCTACCGGCACACGCTCGATCTCGGCAAACTGAGCGGACAGGAATACCGCTTCGGCTACGTCAAGGGCATTGGCGCGACCTTCGGTTTCGACTGGAACACCAAGAACGACGTCGGCTACAACTCGCGCAAGCGCATGCTCGTCCTGGGACCGACCTTTATGTGGGAGGTGCCCGGCTTCCTGAGCACGAGCCTGCTGCTGATCCATGAGAGCAATGCCCCGAGCGGCGCCTTTCCGCCAATCGCGAACGTGCGAGGCCGCTACACCTACAAGACCCATCCGATGCTGTCCGCCAGCTGGGGCATCCCGCTGCCCGACAGCTGGATGCCGGGGTGGTCCTTCGAAGGCTACCTGAACTTCATCGCCGCCAAGGGCACCGACGAGGTCGGCAACGGCACTGGCGCCGAAACCAACCTCGACATGCAGATCATGTACGACATCGGCAGCCGCTTCGGCCAGCCGAAGAACCGCTTCCGCGTCGGCTTCGAGTACCAGCTGTGGAACAACAAGTTCGGCAACACCGAGCGGACCACCAGCCCGGCCAAGGGCAACCGGGCCAGCACGCCGATGGTGCGCGCGGAATACCACTTCTAGGCCCTGGGCTTGCCGCCGCAATTGGACCTTGGGATCATTCCGTCCACATTGCCGCTTAGGTAAGCTTGCGTTGGCGTGTTTCCGCTCCACTGGCTCTGTTTCAATTTGTAAAAACGGGGGCTTGCCCGGGCGGCGCCGGCTTAAGCTCGGCTGAAGAACCGTCGAACCCGACTCTACGTCGTCAATCTATCCTGTAGAATTGGTCGCAAATGCGGCCAAGCCTCAGTCGGCCCTGGCCGCCGCCTTATGCATATCCGCCCGGAGAAACGAACAATGAAGAAGCAGATGTTGATGGTTGCGCTGGCAATTGCCATGTCGGCCCACGTCGTCACGGCGCAGCCGGAAAAGGTGCAGGGCAATGCGGCCCAGCCCAGCCTGGTCCAGCTGAAGCCCACCGCGGCCCAGACCCAGGCGGCGCTGTGGGCCTCGCGCGTGCTGGCGCGCTACCACTACAAGGCGATGCCGCTGGACGACGCGATGTCGGCCAAGATCTACGATAACTATTTCAAGACCCTCGACAGCGAGAAGCTCTACTTCACCCAGGCGGACGTCGACCAGTTCGCGCCGGCGCGCACCAAGTTCGACGACGCGATCAACAACGAGGACCTGACGCTCCCGTTCCAGATCTATAACACCTACCAGCAGCGCTTCAATGACCGCATGGCTTATGCGCGCGAGCTGGTCCAGAAGGGCGGTTTCGACTTCACCGCCAACGAAACGCTGCAGATCGACCGCGAAAAAGCGCCGTGGGCGAAGAACGAAGACGAAGCCCGCGACCTGTGGCGCAAGCGCGTGAAGAACGACTGGCTGCGCCTGAAGCTGGCCGGCAAGGACGAAAAAGGCATCAAGGAGACCCTCGACAAGCGCTATGAGGGCTACCAGAACCGCCTCAAGAAGCTGAACAACGAGGACGTGTTCCAGATGTTCATGAACGCCTACGCCACAGCGATCGAGCCGCACACCAACTACCTGGGTCCGCGCTCGGCCGAGAACTTCGACATCATGATGCGCCTGTCGCTGGACGGCATCGGCGCCGTGCTGCAGTCGCGCGAAGACTATACCGTGATCCGCGAGATCGTCCCCGGCGGCCCGGCCGACAAATCCGGCAAGCTGAAGGTCGGCGACCGCATCGTCGGCGTGGCGCAGGGCAATGGCGCATTCACCGATGTGATGGGCTGGCGCATCGACGACGTGGTGCAGCTGGTGCGCGGCGAGCGCAACTCCACCGTGCGCCTGGACGTGCTGCCGGCCGACGCCGGCCAGGACGGCAAGCACGTCACGATCCCGCTGGTGCGCCAGAAGATCAGCATGGAAGAGCAGTCGGCCAAGAAGCAGATCATCGAAGTCAAGGATGGGGGCGTGAAGCGCCGCATCGGCGTGATCTCGCTGCCGACCTTCTACCAGGACTTCGAGGCGCGCCGCAAGGGCGACAAGGACTTCAAGAGCGCAACCCGCGACGTGCAGCGCATCCTGGGCGAGCTGAAGAAGGACAAGGTCGACAACGTGCTGATCGACCTGCGCAACAACGGCGGCGGCTCGCTGATCGAGGCGGTGGAACTGACCGGCCTGTTCATCGACAAGGGCCCGGTGGTGCAGCAGCGCACCGCGGAAGGCCGCGTCGACGTCGAGAGCGATACCCAGGCCGGCCTGGCATGGGACGGTCCGATGGGCGTCCTGATCAACCGCGGCTCGGCCTCGGCTTCCGAGATCTTCGCCGCCGCGATCCAGGACTACGGCCGCGGCATCGTGATCGGCGAGCCGAGCTTCGGCAAGGGCACGGTGCAGACCCTGATCAACCTCGACCGCTTCTCGCAGAGCGACAAGATGAAGTACGGCGAGCTGAAGATGACGATCGCCCAGTTCTTCCGCATCAACGGCGGCACCACCCAGCTGCGCGGCGTGACCCCGGACATCAAGCTGCCGGTCACTTCGGACACCGAGAACTTCGGCGAGTCCTCGTACGACAACGCGCTGCCCTGGGTGCAGATCAAGCCGGCGACCTTCCTGCCGTCCGGCGACCTGAAGGAACTGGTGACTCCGCTGCAGAAGCGCCACGACGCCCGCGTCGCCAGGGACAAGGAGTTCCGCGACATCGAGACCGATATCGCCGAGGCGCTGAAGCTGCGCAAGGACAACGTGATCTCGCTGAACGAAGCGGTGCGCCGCAAGGAGCGCGAGAACCAGGAAGCCAAGGCACGCCTGCGTGAATCCCGCCTGGCCGACGAGTCGGGCAAAGGCGACGAGCCGGTGGCCGGCCCGGGCAGCAAGGAGCAGCGCGCCAAGGCCCCGACGCCGACCGCGCCGAAGAAGAACAACGTCGCGCTGAAAGGCGCGCCGAAGTCCGACGACGGCCTGCAGGGCGACGAGCGCAGCCTGGCGGCGGAAATCGCCGCCGAGAAGGCAGCCAAGAACGCCAAGGACGTCTATCTGCAGGAAGCCGCCCACATCCTGGCCGACGAGGTCGGGATGCTGAAGTCGGATACCCGCATGGCCTCGCGCACCATGCCGTATTTTTCCTCGGCGAAACAAAACGGGAACTAAGTTATTATCTTTATGTTAACTTCAGTTTTCGGCGCATAAATCCGATTTGCGCTAAGTCAAGCAAGGCCTCCCATAGCGGAGGCCTTGCTTTTTGCGCGTTTCAATTGAACATTGTCTTTTATGCAGCTGTGCTACATTAACTCAGCAATTGCATTAAAAATAATTTTCAAACTTGAGCAAGGAGCGCAAAATGACAACACGTTTTCTCATCGCCGCCGCCCTGATGGCCAGCGCCTGCGCTGCCCATGCGGACGTTCTGCCCGGCACCACACCGCCCCAGGCGAACCTGGTGAGCGGCGCAGGTAGCGACCCACTGGTGCAGGCCCTGTACGACAAAGTCAGTGCCGCGGTCGGCAACGACACGAAAGTCTCCCTGAAACAAGGCACCGACGCCGTCTACGTCACCGGCCTGAGCACCTCCCAGGCCGTCGCCCTGGCGGGTGACAACATGTCGGTGATCCGCACCGACCAAGGCTTCAAGGTGGTCCAGGCCGCGTCGAACGGTACGCCCGCCAATACCCAGAACAGCCCGAACGGCGGCAGCGGTGCCAGCCAGAGCACGCCGCCCAGCGGCGGCAACCCCGGCAGCAACTCGGGTACCAATTCCGGCACCAACTCGGGTACCAATTCCGGCAGCAACTCCGGCACCAACTCAGGTACCAATTCCGGCAGCAACTCCGGCACCAATTCCGGTACCAACTCGGGTACCAATTCCGGCACCAACTCCGGCACCAATTCCGGCACCAACCCGGGCGCCGGCACCGACACCGGCCTGAACGCCGGCGGCGGTCTCAACGCCGGCGTGGGCGTAGGTACGGGCGACCTGGGCAACCAGGCGCAAGATAGCGCCAACGTCCCGGAACCGTCGACCGTGTTCCTGATGCTGGCAGGGATGCTGGGCGTGGTCGGCCTGCGTCGCCGCGCACGCTGATCGGTCAGCGCTTACCTCATTCCAGAGCGGGCTCAGGCCCGCTTTTTTTTGGTCTTTTCGGGTACAATCTTTGGAACGGTCGTGCTTTTTTAGGCCGGCGCAAGAATAACGAGGAGACCGAATGGACCTGAATTACACGAGCGAAGACCTGGCCTTCCGCGACCAGGTGCGCGCCTTCCTGGAGGCCGAGCTGCCGTCCGACCTGCAGCACAAGGTGCTCAACCACCTGCGCCTCAGCAAGGACGATTACGTGCGCTGGCACAAGATCCTGGCACGCCAGGGATGGGTGGCGCCCGGGTGGCCGCGCGAGTTCGGCGGTCCGGGCTGGACCCCGGCCCAGCGCCACATCTTCGAGGAAGAGTGCGCGCGCGCCGGCACCCCGCCCATCATGCCCTTCGGCGTGAACATGGTGGCGCCGGTGATCATGGCCTTCGGCAGCCAGGCCCAGAAAGACCATTACCTGCCGCGCATCCTGTCCTGCGAGGACTGGTGGTGCCAGGGTTATTCCGAACCGGGCGCCGGTTCCGACCTGGCCTCGCTCAAGACCACCGCGGTAAGAGACGGCGATCACTACATCGTCAACGGCCAGAAAACCTGGACCACCCTGGCCCAGCACGCCGACATGATCTTCTGCCTGGTGCGTACCGACCCGAACGTGCGCAAGCAGGAGGGCATCTCCTTCCTGCTGATCGACATGAAGACCGCGGGCATCACGGTCCGCCCCATCATCATGCTGGACGAGGACCACGAGGTGAACGAGGTCTTCTTCGACAATGTGCGGGTGCCGGTCGAAAACCTGGTCGGCCAGGAAAACCGCGGCTGGACTTACGCCAAATACCTGCTGGGCCACGAGCGCACCGGCATCGCCGCCGTCGGCCGTTCCAAGCGCGAACTGGCGCGCCTGAAGCGCATGGCGGGCCGCGAACAGAAGAACGGCCGCCCGCTGATCGAGGATCCGCTGTTCGGCGCCAAGGTGGCCGAACTCGAGATCGAGCTGATGGCGCTCGAGACCACCGTGCTGCGGGTGCTGGCCCAGGCGGACAAGGCCCCCGGGCCGGAAGCCTCCGTGCTGAAGGTGCGCGGCACCGAGATCCAGCAGCGCCTGACGGAGCTGATTGTCGAAGCGGCCGGTCCGATGGCCTTGCCCTTCGACGAAGCCTATCTCGAAGGCGAGACGGAACACAGCAGCTTCGACGACGATTTCGCCGCACCGCTGCTGCCGCACTACTTCAATTACCGCAAGACCTCGATCTATGGCGGTTCGAACGAGATCCAACGCAACATCATCTCCCAGATGATCCTGGGCCTGTAAGGAACACCTACCATGGACTTCGCATTCAAGGAAGAACAGCTGCAACTGGCCGACGCCCTCAAGCGCTGGATTGCGCGCGACTACGGTTTCGAGGCGCGCCGCGCCATTGTCGCGTCGGAGCAGGGCACGTCGGCGCAGGCCTGGGCCACGCTGGCCGAACTGGGACTGACGGCGCTGCCGGTGCCGGAAGAGCAGGGCGGCTTTGCCGGCGACGCGGTCGACATGCTCGTGGTGATGCAGGAGCTGGGCCGCGGCCTGGTGGTCGAGCCCTATTTCGCCACCGTGCTGGGCGCCGAATTCCTGCGCCTGGGCGGCGCCCACGCTGCGCTGCTGGAGCAGGTGGCAACGGGTGAACTGAAGCTGGCCTGCGCGCTGGGCGAGCGCCAGTCGCGCCACGACATGCGCGATATCGTCACGCGCGCCGAGCGCGACGGCGACGGCTGGCGCCTGACCGGCGAGAAGAAGGTGGTGCTGCATGGCGCCCAGGCGGGCGTGCTGATTGTGTCGGCCCGCAGCGCCGGCGGCCAGCGCGACGAAGACGGCATCGCCCTGTTCGCGGTGCCGGCCGATGCGCCGGGCGTGGAGATCATCGAATACCGCATGCTGGACGGCCAGCGCGCCGCCGACGTCCGCTTCGACGGCGTGCAAGCCGGGCCCGAAGCACTGGTCGGCGCGCCGGGGGCCGGCTGGACCATCCTCGAAGCGGCGCTCGACTACGGCGCCGGCCTGCTGTGCGCGGAAGCCGTCGGCGCGATGGACGCGCTGTTTGCCGCCACGCTCGACTATCTGAAGACGCGCCAGCAATTCGGCGCGCCGATCGGCAAGTTCCAGGCCCTGCAGCACCGCATGGCCGACATGTACATCCACCTCGAGCAGGCGCGCTCGATGGCGCTGCTGGCGGCCGTGCGCCTGCGTTCCGATGATCCTGCCGAGCGCCGCAAGGCCGTGTCGGCAGCCAAGTACCGCGTCGGCCAGGCCGCGCGCTTCGTCGGCCAGCAGGCGGTGCAGCTGCACGGCGGCATGGGCGTCACCGACGAACTGCCGGCCGCCCACTACTTCAAGCGCCTGAGCACGATCGAGCTGACCCTCGGCGATGCCGACCACCACCTCGCGCGCTTCATGGCGGAGGTGGCGGCATGAGCACCCAGTGGTTTTTCGAAGACTTTTATCCGGGCCAGGAAATCGACCTCGGCATCCGCAGCGTGAGCGAGGAAGAGATCATCGCCTTCGCCACGGCCTACGACCCGCAGCCCTTCCACATCGACAAAGAGGCGGCGGCGCAGTCGATCTATGGCGGCGTGATCGCCAGCGGCTGGCACACCTGCAGCATGATGATGCGGCTGGTGGTCGACGGCCTGATGGCGAAATCCTCGAGCATGGGCTCGCCGGGCCTGGACGGCGTGCGCTGGCTGGCGCCGGTGCGCGCCGGCGACACCCTGAACGTGCGCTACCAGACCACCCAGGTCAAGGCCTCGAATTCGAAGCCGGACCGCGGCGTCGTATGGTCGAAGTGGGTCGCCATCAACCAGCATGGCGAGACCGTGTGCACGGTGGAGGGGATGGGGATGTTTAAAAGGCGCTCAGCCGCTGGTTAACATGTAGCGGTTGCGGCCACCCGCCTTGGCCTGGTAGAGCAGGGCGTCGGCTACCTGGATCAGGTCCGGGGGCTGGCTGTGCTCGCCCGGCACCATCGAGGCGATGCCGATGCTGACGGTCAGGCGCCGCTCGGTGGGCGAAGCCGCGTGCGGCAGGTCCAGCATTTCAAGTTCGTGCATCAGGCGCCGTGCGACGCCGGTGGCCCCCGCCGTGTCGAGCTGGGGCAGCAGGATCGCGAATTCCTCGCCGCCGTAGCGCGCCACCAGGTCCTGGGTGCGGCCGGCGGCGCGCTGCATGGCGCGCGCCACCTCCACCAGGGTGTTGTCGCCGGCCTGATGGCCGTAGTGGTCGTTGTAGAGCTTGAAGTGGTCGATATCGACCAGCAGCAGCGACACCGCCAGCTGGGCGCGTCCGCAGCGCCGCCATTCGGCTTCCAGGCGTTCGTCGAAGGCGCGGCGGTTCGCGACCCCGGTCAGCGCATCCAGCAGGATCAGCGCGCGCAGGGCATCGCGCTGGCGTTTCACCGTCAACTGGGTCCGCACTCGCGCACGCACCACGGCGGCGTTGACCGGCTTGCTGATGAAGTCGGCGGCGCCTGCACCGAGGGCGCGGGTCTCGTCTTCCGGCGACTTGAGGGCGGTGACGAAGATGACCGGGATGTCGCTGGTGTCCGGCGAGGCGAACAGTTCCTTGCAGACCGCGTAACCGTCCATGCCCGGCATGACGGCATCGAGCAGGATCAGGTCGGGATGCTGGCTGCGCGCGATCTCGAGCGCGCGCGGTCCATCCATGGCGAACAGGACCTCATGCTCATCCTGCAGGGCGGCGTGCAGGATCTGGATATTCTCCATCGCGTCGTCGACCACCAGGATGCGTCCGTTGACGGCCATGTCGGTCAAACCCATGCATCCTCCTTGTCCAATAATTCTTTTACCAGCACTTGCGCCGCCTCGAAGCGCAGCAGTGCCACCGCGTCCGCCAGCGGCGGCACGGCTGCCGGCAGCAGGCGCGCGAGGGCGGGGCGCAGCGATTCGAAATGCGCCATGGCTTTCATGTTGTTATTTTGGAGCAAATCGCGTAAATGCGCCAACGCGTCCCGGAGCGTCCGGCGTTCCGTTTCATCGGTGACAACAGCGGCGCGCGATGCGGTTTCGTCCCCATCGCCGCCAGGCTCGGCGGGCAGCGCATCGCTCAGCTCGCGTGCGGCTTCCAGCACGGTCGCCAGCGCGCCTTCCAGCCGCGCCAGGCGCAGCGCCAGGGCCGCTTCGTCCTCGCTGCGCAGCGCCTCCTCCAGCGCGAGCGCATGGCTGGCCACCTGGGTGGCGCCGAGGTTGGCGGCGACGCCTCGCAGGCGGTGCACCAGCTGGCCGGCACGAACACGGTCGCCTTGCGCCAGCAGGGCGCGCACCTCGTCGACGACGCCGCCCTGCGAGCTTTCGAAGCGCCGGAACACGGCCGCGAAGCCGGCAAAGCTGCCGCCGAAGCGCGGCAGCGTGGCCTTCAGGTCGATCCCCGGCAGCGGCGGATGCAAGGGCGGCGGCGGGGCCGGCGCATCGGCGGCGGGCGCCGGCATGTCGCTCTCGCCGCGGCCGGTCAGGCGCCGCAGCGCGTTCACCAGCTCGTCGACGTCGATCGGCTTGGCCAGGTAGCCGTCCATGCCGGCACGCAGCGCGCGCAGGCGGTCTTCCTCCATGGCGTTGGCCGTCATCGCCAGGATCGGCAGCGTGGTCAGGCCCATCGCACGGATCGCGCCGGTGGCCTCGAAGCCGTCCATTACCGGCATCTGCAAGTCCATCAGGACCGCGTCGTACTGGGCGCCGTCCCCCAGCATGCTGACCGCGACCCGCCCGTTGCCGGCAAAGTCGACGCTGGCGCCGGCGTGCAGCAGCACGTAGTTGGCCACTTCCTGGTTCAGCAGGTTGTCTTCGACCACCAGCACGCGCAGCCCGGCCAGGCGTGCGCCGAGCGGAATGGCCGCCGGCAGGGCGACCGGCGCGCCACCTTCCTCCATCGCGGCCAGCGCCTCGTCCAGCGTGCCCGGCGTGAAGGGCTTGGCGAGCACGGCATCGATGCGCAGGTCGGCCGCCACGGCATCCAGGCGTTCGCGCTCCGGGTCGGCGGCCAGCAGGGCGCAGCGCGGCATCGCGATCGTCCGGTCGGCGCGGGCGAAGGCCAGCACCGAAGCGCCGTCGAGGTCGGGCATCACGCTGTCGATGAAGGCCAGGTCGTAGGCACGCGCGCCGCGCAGCAGTGCCAGCGCCTCGGCGCCGCCGGCGGCGCGGTCGACCGCCCAGCCGCGGCCTTCGAGCGCCACGGCCAGCGCCTCGCGGCTGCTGGCGTTGTCATCGGCGACGAGTACCGTCTTCGCACTCCGCGGCGCCGGCAGAAGTGCAAGCGTGCCGTCGAGCCCGAACCAGGCCGAGAAGCGGAAGCGGGCGCCCTGGCCGGGCGCGCTGTCCACTTCCAGCGTGCCGCCCATCAGTTCGACCAGGCGCCGGCTGATCGCCAGGCCCAGGCCGGTGCCGCCGTACTTGCGGCTGGTCGAGGTATCGGCCTGCGAAAAGGCCTCGAACATGCGCTGCTGCTGCTCGGGGGCGATACCGATGCCGGTGTCGCGCACGGCAAAGGACAGTTCGATGCGTTCATCGTCCTTGCGTGCGGCATCGATCGACAGCACCACTTCGCCATGCTCGGTGAACTTGATCGCATTCCCCACCAGGTTGAGCAGCACCTGCTGCAGGCGCATCGGGTCGCCGACCAGGCGCGCCGGCACCGCCGGATCCACCGCGAACACCGGTTCGATGCCCTTGTGCCAGGCGCTGGTGGCGTTCAGCACCGCGATGCTGGCGAGGACATCGTCGATGCGGAATGGCGTGCGTTCCAGCGCCAGCTGGCCGGCTTCGACTTTCGAGTAGTCCAGCACGTCGTTCAGCATCGACAGCAGCGAGCGCGCCGCCATCTGCATGCGCGTGACGTAGGAGCGCTCGCGCCGTCCCAGCCCCGCTTCTTCGAGCAGGCGGCCGAGGCCGATGATGGCGTTCATCGGGGTGCGGATCTCGTGGCTCATATTCGCCAGGAACTCGCCCTTGGCGCTGCTGGCCGCTTCGGCGGCATGCAGGGCGTCTTCGAGGCGCGACTGGGTGCGTTTCAGCTCCGTCACGTCGGCGTGCAGCATGTAGAAGCCGCGCACCTTGCCGGTTTCGTCGAAGTCGGGGATGTAGCTGCCCCAGGCGTGGATGACTTGTTCGCTATCCTTGCGCTTCAGTTCGCGCTCGAAGAACTGGGCTTCGCCGGCCAGCACGCCGTCGACGTGCGGCTTGACCTGGGCCATCTGCACCTCGTCCATCAGCTCCCAGGCCGTGTGGCCGATCACCTCGCTGGCGGAGCGGCCCAGCCATTCCATGTAGGGACGGTTGGCGAACTGGCAGCGCAGATCGGCATCCCAGTAGCCGACCAGCGCCGGCAAGTGGTCGGTGACGGTGCGGATCATGCGTTCGCTCTGTTCGAGGCGCTGGCTGGCGGCGCGCAGGGCGGCGTCGGTCTCGACCCGCGCTGTGATGTCGCGGATGGTGCCGTGGACGATGCCCTTGCCGCCGATGTCGACGCCGTTCAGCAGGACGTCGGCGTGGAAGCGGCTGCCGTCGCGGCGCGTGTGCATCCATTCGAAGCGGAAGGTGCCTTCGTCGACGGCGCGCCGCATGTATTCGTGCGCCAACTGGTCGGAACGGCGTCCGTCGGGCTGGAATTCGGGCGACACGCTGGCCGGCGACAGCTGCAACAGCTCGTCCAGGCTGGCGCAGCCGTACAGCGCGACCGCGGCCTGGTTGGCGCTGACGAAGCCGGCGCCGAGGGCGGCCAGCACGTGGGCGTCGGCCGAGCCTTCGAACAGCGCGCGGAACAGGGCTTCGTTGTCGCGGTTGCGCTCTTCCTGGGCCTTGCGCTCGGTAATGTCGAGCACCACGGCGTTGATGCCGACCAGTTCGTGCTCCGGGCCGTGCACCGGGTAGTAGCTGCAGATCCAGTGGCGCATCACGCCCGGCTCGACCGGCGAATCGCCGCTGTCCTCGACTTCGATCAGCGGCCGTCCGCTGGCCAGTACCCGGCGGTAGGGTTCCTCGATCGCCACGCCGCGCTCGCCCAGCAGCTCGGGCAGGGTGCGGCCGACGTGCTCCGCCGCCGGGATCCCGTTCACCGCCGCCAGGTAGTCGTTGACCATGATGACGCGCAGGCCGCGGTCGAGGAAGGCGAGTCCCACCGGGGCGGTGGCATACACGGTGGCCAGCAGGGCGCTGGAGCGCTGCAGCTCGTTGGTGCGGGCCGCCACCAGGGCTTCCAGGCGGGTGCGGTACTGCAGCAGGTCGCCCTCGACCTTGCGCAGGGCGCGCGCGACCGTGGCCGCTTCCTTGGTGCGCAGCTCGGGAATCAGGAGCGGCTGGCCGCGCCCGAGGTCGGCGGCCGGTTCGAGCAGGTTGCGCACGTCGCGCGCGATCGAGCCGCCGATGCCCCAGGCCAGCAGCAGGCTGATGCCGAGCAGGACACCGATGCCGGCCAGCGTGGTGCCGGGCGCGCGTCCGAGCAGGTCGCGTGCGGCATGGCGCGGGAAGCCGATCGTCACGGTCCAGCCGTGCGAGGGCGTGCTGGCATAGGCGGCGTTGAAGGCCTCGTTGCCGGGCCGCTGCAGCACCGCCTTGCCGCTCGGGCTGCGCGCCAGCGCCGCGCTCAGTTCCGGCGGCACCGGTGAACCGATGCCGCGTACCGCGTCGCCGCTGCGCGCCACCAGGCGGCCGTGGTTGTCGTAGACCTGGGCGTCCCAGCGTTCGGGCAGCTGCTGGCCGGCCAGCAGCTCGGCGATGCGGCGCGGGCGCTGCTCGACCGACAGCGCATACGCCACCTGGCCCTCGCGCCAGACCGGCACCGCCATCGAGATGACCCAGGGCTGGGTGGCGTTCCCGCGGTGCAGGCCGGAGGTGACGGCTTCGCCGCGCTCGAACACGCGGCGCACGTCGTTCTCGTTGCCGCTGGGCGGCAGCGGGGTGCCGTAGGGGTGGCGGGTGTCGAGCAGGTCGCGGCCGTCGGCGCCGCTGAGGACGAAACCGAAGACCGGGAACTCCGGCCGCAGCAGGCGCCGCGCGGCCGCGTGGAAGGCGGCGAGGTCGCCGGTGGCCAGGCTGGGCTGGCTGGCGAGGGCGCGCGCGGCGGTTTCGCCGTTATCGAGGTCGCGGTCGACGGCGGCCGCGAGGGCGCGCGCGATCATCTGCGCATCCTGGGCCACGTGCTGGGCCTCGCGCAGGTCGGCATCGCGCGCGAAGGCGAAATAGCCGAGCAGGATCGGCAGCGCGCAGGCGAACACCAAGGTGATCAGCCGCGACCGGATCGAAGGAAGATAACGACGTTGAAACAACAGCACCACATGCTCCGCTATGCGCGGAGCCCATGCACCGCCATCGTGCATGTTACTTGAGGCTGACGCTGGACGAAACCGCTCTCGTTCTTTTGCCGTGTGGTAAAACTAGGTTTCGGCGCCACGGCGTCAGCGGCGCGCAACGTTCAGAGATATTTTGCCAACTCCAGCTTGGCGATGGCGTTGCGGTGCACCTCGTCGGGGCCGTCCGCCAGGCGCAGGGTGCGGTTGCCGGCCCACTGGTAGGCCAGCGGGAAATCGTCCGAGACCCCGGCGGCGCCGTGGGCCTGGATCGCCCAGTCCAGCACCTGCTGCGCAACGGTGGGGGCGAGCACCTTGATCATCGCGATTTCGGACTGGGCCTGCTTGTTGCCGACGGTGTCCATCAGCCAGGCCGTCTTCAGCGTCAGCAGGCGCGCGGTGTCGATCCGGATGCGGCTCTCGGCGATGCGCTCGCGCCACACGCCCTGTTCCGAGATCTTGCGGCCGAAGGCGACCCGGCTGTCGAGCCGGCGGCACATCAGCTCCAGCGCGCGTTCCGCCACGCCGATCGCACGCATGCAGTGGTGGATGCGGCCCGGGCCCAGGCGGCCCTGGGCGATCTCGAAGCCGCGGCCCTCGCCGAGCAGGATGTTGGCTGCCGGGACGCGCACGTTCTCGAACAGGATCTCGCAGTGGCCGTGTGGGGCGTCGTCGTAGCCGAAGACCGGCAGCGGGCGCTTGATCGTGATGCCCGGCGTATCGCTGGGGACCAGGATCATCGACTGCTGCCGGTGACGCTCCGCGGAAGGATCGGTCTTGCCCATCACGATGAACAGCTTGCAGCGCGGGTCGCCGGCGCCGGAGATCCACCACTTGTGGCCGTTGATGAGGTAGTGGTCGCCATCACGTTCGATGCGCGTGGCGACGTTGGTGGCATCCGACGAAGCGACGTCCGGTTCCGTCATTGCGAACGCGGAGCGGATTTCGCCTTTCAACAAGGGCTCGAGCCACTGCTGCTTGTGTTCTTCGGCGGCGTAGCGCTCCAGGGTCTCCATATTGCCGGTGTCGGGCGCGGAGCAGTTGAAGACCTCGGGCGCCCAGGCCACGCGGCCCATGATCTCGCACAGCGGCGCGTAGTCGAGATTCGAGAGGCCTTCCGGCGCGCGGGCGGAGCGTGGCAGGAACAGGTTCCACAGGCCCTGCTGGCGTGCCAGCGGTTTCAGTTTTTCCACCAGCTGGGTCGGGACCCAGCGGTTTCCCTGGGCGCCGTTGCGGTCGACTTCTTCCTTGAAGGCTTTCTCGTTCGGGTAGATATGCTCGTCCATGAAGGCGAGCAGGCGTGCTTGCAGGTCTTTGCAGCGGTCGGAGTAATCAAAGTTCATATCGTTTACCTCGTTTCAGGCGCCAGAGCGTTGGGCGAACTGCCAGGCCATCTCCGCCATCGGGCGTGCGGCCTTTCCATTTTCGAGGGCCTGGGCGCTCGATGCGGTGCCGTCGACGTAGCGCTTCATGATGCCCTGCATGATGCCGGCCAGGCGGAACAGGTTATAGGCCAGGTAGAAATCGAAGTCTTCGCGGCGGATCGTGCGGCCGGTGCGGCGGCTGTAGGCGGCGATGTAGTCGTCCTGGTTCGGAATGCCGAGGCCTTCCAGATCGAGGCCGGCGATGCCGCGGAATTTACCCGGCGGGATATGCCAGCTCAGGCAGTGGTAGGAGAAATCGGCGGCCGGGTGGCCGAGCGTCGACAGCTCCCAGTCCAGCACCGCCAGGATGCGCGGCTCGGTCGGGTGGAAGATCATGTTGTCCATCCGATAATCGCCGTGCACGATGGCGGTGTCATCGCCGGGCGGGATGTGCCGCGGCAGCCATTCGATCAGCTTGTCCATCGCCTCGATCGTCTCCGTTTGCGAGGCCTGGTACTGCCTGGTCCAGCGCTCGATCTGGCGCGCGAAGTAGTTGCCGGGCTTGCCGTAGTCGGCCAGGCCGATGGCTGCGTAATCGATGCTGTGCAGCTGGGCGATGACGCGATTCAGTTCGTCGTAGATGGCGGCGCGTTCTTCGCGCGTCATGCCGGGCAAGGACTGGTCCCACAGCACGCGGCCCTCGACGTATTCCATGACGAAGAAGGCGCGCCCGATCACGGATTCGTCCTGGCACAGCGCGTACTGGCGCGCGACCGGGAAGCCGGCCTTGTGCAGGGCATCCATGACGCGGAATTCGCGGTCGATGGCGTGGGCGGAGGGGAGCAGCTTGGCGGCGGGGCCGGGCTTGGCTCGCAACACGTAGTGCTTGTCTGCGGCCGTGAGTTTGAAGGTGGGGTTGGACTGGCCGCCCTTGAACTGCTCCACCGTGGGTGCGCCGCCGGGATAGCCGTCGACCTGCTGCCGCAGCCAGGCGCCCAGGGCATCGGTGTCGAAACGCTGGCGCTCCGATACCGGTTTGGTGCCCATCATCTCTTCGAACATAATGTCTCCTTCTTGTTTTGAACGATGATAGCGCAAGCCCGCACGATCGTGCTTTTTTCAGCGCGACTTGCGGTACTGCGCGAACAGCAGCTCCATCGTGGTCGCCCGCGCGGCGGGCTGCAGCGCATCCAGCGGGTTGTGGTTCACGCAGCGCACCACCCAGTCGCGTTCTTCCATGCCAACATCGAGCGCATTGATGCAGCCCGGCGCCTGCGCCAGCCCGCCCAGGAACAGGCGCTGGCCGGTGAGGGCGAGCGACAGGATCGCGCAATTGACGCCGCCGTGCAGCACCAGCAAAACCGTATCCCAGCCGGCGTCGGCGCGCAGGCGTGCGACGGCGGGGTGCACGCGGTCCATCAACTCGCCGACTGACTCGCCGCCGAGGAAGCGCTGTTCGGCCGGCACCAGGCCTTCGAAGGCGCCCGTGAAGGCGCGCTTCAGTTCCTCCGTCGGGATGGCGGACAAGCGCCCGCCGCGGATCTCTTCTAGCTCTGGCCACACCTCAGGCGCGATGCCCTGGCCGGTCACGGCCAGCACCCGCGCCGCCGTTTCCACGGTACGCGGCAGGCCGGAGACGATCACGCGGTCGAAGCGCACGCCGGCGTCGAGGAAGGCGTGGCCGGCCGCGTCGGCCTGGGCGCGCCCGTCCTCGTTCAGCGGCACCGTCTCCGGCAGATAAGGTTTGCCGGCGCCATCGAAGTAGGTGACGCTGCCGTGGCGCATCAGGAAAATCCGGCGTCGTCCAGTTGTCATCTTGTCTCCATATGCGTTCGCTCTAACCGGGGTCAGACTCTAGATTTCGGCAATTTCCCAAGGTTTGTTGCCAAATTCTGGTGTCTGACCCCGGTTTGATGTTGGTCATCTTACATGCTGAACTGCCTTGACGTTACGTATGGACGACAGATTCTGATTCCATGAGTCAATTTTCTGACTTTCTGTTTTACAATTGAAGGACTAGTCCTACAAAACGTTAAAGGGTGTCATGGCGAGGCCAGAAAAAGTCCGGCTCGGCGAAATCTTGGTGCAACAGAAGCTGCTGTCGGAAGAGCAGCTGAACGCCGCGCTCGCCGACCAGAAGCGCACCGGCCGCAAGCTGGGCCGCGTGTTCGTCGAGAGCGGCTTCGTCACCGAAGAGCAGATCTCGGGCGCACTGGCGCGCCAGCTCGGCATCCCTTACATCAACCTCAAGTTCTACAACATCAACCAGGACGTGGTCCGGCTGCTGCCCGAGACCCAGGCCCGGCGTTTCCGTGCACTGGTGCTGGAAGACCGCTCCGAGACCGTGCTGGTCGGCGTCTCCGACCCGACCGACCTGTTCGCCTATGACGAAATCGCGCGCCTGCTGAAGAAGGGCGTCGAGCTGGCGGTGGTCAACGAAACCGAGGTGCTGCAGGCGATCGACCGCATCTACCGCCGCACCGGCGAGATCACCGGCCTGGCGCGCGAGCTGGAGCAGGACCTGGGCGACACCAACTCGGTCGACTTCGGCGCGCTCGCTTCCAACTCCGGCCTCGAAGAAGCGCCGGTCGTGAAGCTGCTGCAGTCGGTGTTCGACGATGCCGCCCAGGTGCGCGCATCGGACATCCACATCGAGCCGCAGGACGGCCGCCTGCAGATCCGCTTCCGCATCGACGGCGTGCTGCACCTGCAGACCGAGGCCGACATCAAGATCGCGACCCCGCTGGCGCTGCGCCTGAAGCTGATGGCCGACCTCGACATCTCCGAAAAGCGCCTGCCGCAGGATGGCCGCTTCGCGGTCAAGGTGAAGAACCAGCGCATCGACGTCCGTATCTCGACCATGCCGACCCAGTACGGCGAATCGGTGGTCATGCGTCTGCTGAACCAGGTCGGCATGAATCTGCGGCTGGATGCGATCGGCATGCACCCGCGCCTGGTCGAGCGCTTCCGCACCATCGTCCAGCGCCCGAACGGCCTGGTGCTGGTGACGGGGCCTACGGGTTCTGGCAAGACCACCACCCTGTATAGCGCACTCGCCGAACTCAACTCGGTGGAAAAAAAGCTGATCACGGTCGAGGACCCGGTCGAATACCGCCTGCCGGGCATCAACCAGGTGCAGGTGAACGACAAGATCGAACTGAATTTCGCGCGCGTGCTGCGCAGCGCCCTGCGCCAGGACCCGGACATCGTGCTGGTCGGCGAGATGCGCGACCAGGAGACCGCCCAGATCGGCCTGCGCGCCGCCATGACCGGCCACCTGGTGCTGTCGACCCTGCACACCAACGATGCGGCATCGACGCCGCTGCGCCTGATGGACATGGGCGTGCCCCGCTATATGGTGGGCGGTTCGCTGCAGGCCGTGCTGGCCCAGCGTCTGGTGCGCGTGATCTGCGAAAGCTGCACCCAGCCCTACGCGGCGCCGGCGCCGGAACGCGCCTGGCTGCGCGCGGAACTCGGCGACCGCGCCGAGAGCGTGCCGCTGTTCCACGGCCGCGGATGCTCGCACTGCAACGGCACCGGTTACCGCGGCCGTACCGGCGTCTACGAACTGCTGGAGATGACGCGCGCGGTCCACGACGCGATCAACCACCCGGACCCCGGCCACTTCCTGAAGGCGGCCCACGCCGAGATGCGCGGCGAGACGCTGCGCCGCAGCGCCGTGCGCCTGGCGGTGCAGGGCAAGACCACGGTGGGCGAGGCCATGCGGGTCAGTAACCAGCTGGAAGACTAAGCCATGCCGTTTTTCGCATACAAGGGGCGCAACGGCAGCGGGGAAATGGTGGCCGGCGTGCTGGAAGGCTTAGATGCCGGCGCCATCGCCGACCAGCTGTTCGGCAGCGGCGTGACCCCGCTCGACATCAGCCTGACCACGCGCAAGGCGACGTCCGCGGCCGGCGCCGGCGACAAGGACAGCCTGTGGCAGCGCCTCACCAGGAAGAAGGTGACCTCGCTGGACGTCCAGCTGTTCAGCCGCCAGATCTACACCCTGCTGAAATCCGGCGTGCCGATCATGCGCGGCCTGGCCGGCCTGCAGGAGTCGGCCGTCAACAAGAGCTTTGCCGCGGTGATCCGCGACCTGCGCGAGTCGCTCGACGCCGGCCGCGAACTCTCGGTGGCGATGCGCCGCCATGCCGAAGTGTTCACACCCTTCTACCTGTCGATGGTGCGCGTGGGCGAGATGACCGGCCGCCTGGAAGAAGTCTTCCTGCGCCTGTTCGACCACCTCGAATTCGACCGCGACATGCGCGAGCGCGTGAAGACGGCGCTGCGCTACCCGAGCTTCGTCGTCATCGCGATGGTGGCGGCGATGATCGTCGTGAACGTGTTCGTGATCCCGCAGTTTGAGAAGGTGTTTAACAGCTTCCACGCCGAGCTGCCGCTGATGACGCGCATCCTGATCGGCTTTTCGCGCTTCACCGTGGAGTGGTGGCCGGCCTTTGGCGCCGGTGCCGCCGGCGCCGTGTTCGGCTTCCGTGCCTGGACTCGCACCACCGCCGGCGAACTGACCTGGGACCGCTGGAAGCTGCGTCTGCCGATCGCCGGCAAGATCATCCACAAGGCCACCATGGCCCGCTTTGCGCGCAGTTTCGCGCTGTCGCTGCGCAGCGGCGTGCCGATCGTGCAGGCGCTGACCGTCGTGTCGCAGACTGCCGACAACGCCTACCTTGCGATGCGCATCGAGCAGATGCGCGACGGCGTCGAGCGCGGCGAAAGCATCCTGCGCACCGCCACCAATGCTCACGTGTTCACGCCCATCGTGCTGCAGATGATCGCCGTGGGCGAGGAATCCGGCTCGCTCGACGACCTGATGGACGAGATCGCGATGATGTACGAGCGCGAAGTCGACTACGAACTGAAGACCCTGTCGAGCCAGATCGAACCGATCCTGATCACCTTCCTCGGCGTGATGGTGCTGGTGCTGGCGCTGGGTATCTTCCTGCCGATCTGGGACCTGGGCAAAGCGGCCCTGCACAACAAATGAAAGCGCTTTTTCACAAACGCGGGCAGGGTGGCTTCACGCTGCTGGAATTAGCACTGGTGGTGCTGGTGTCCAGCATCGTCAGCGCGGTGGCGCTGAACCGCTTCGAGTACTACCGCGAGCAGGCCGAGATCGTGGCTGCGCGCCAGGTGGTCGCTTCGCTGCGCACCTCGCTGCAGGCGCGCGCCGCGCAACTGACCTCGGACGGGCGGGAGCGGGAGCTGAAACAGCTGGCCGCCGAGAATCCGATCAACTGGCTGGCGTGGAAACCGGCGAATTATCTGGGCGAATACTACGCGCCGGACCCGAAAGAAATTGGTCAGGCCGGTTGGGTGTTTGACCCACGCGACAAAACCCTTGTCTATTTGCCCAAAAATACCGAAAGTTTTTCTTTCAGTACATCAAGATTGCTCAGATTCAAGGTAGAATTTGTTCGCAATAAGAGCATCAGCCTGGCCCTGAATCAAGTCAGCGGATAGGCGGTCGTTAACCACCACAAGCGGCATGCAAACCGCAACCCACTTTATTCGGAGAGCTGAATGAACAAGAATTTCAAGGTCCAGGCACAGGGCGGTTTTACCCTGATCGAACTGATCGTCGTGATCGTTATCCTGGGCATTCTGGCCGCGACTGCGCTGCCGAAGTTTTCGGACCTGAGCGGCGATGCGCGTCTGGCCAAACTGCAAGCAGCGAAAGCCTCGGTTGTGTCGGTGTCGGCAATGGCGCATGGCAAGTACTTGACGGGCAGTACTGGTAGCACTATCACCATGGAAGGTACCACCGTGAACATGACGAACGGCTACCCGACCGGGGATACCAATCTGGCGGCCGCTGCCGGTCTCGATGCGAACGACTATACCTTCAGCGCCGCTTCCGGCGTGCTAACGGTCTCGCCGAAGGGCGTGGCTACTGCATCCAATTGCCAGTTCACCTATACGAACGCCACTGGCACCAGCACTCCGCCGGTGATCAGCCCCACCGCCAGCTCCAGCGGCTGCAACTAAGCAAACTGGGAGCACGGCGGATGCCTGACTGCATTCGGACGCAGGTCCAGCGCCGCCGCGCTCCCGCTCCAATCCGCCGATCGGGCGGTTTCACGATGGTCGAATTGATCGTCGTGATGATCCTGATCGGCATCCTCGGCGCCATTGGCGCCGCGCGTTTTTTCAGCCGTACCGGTTTCGACGCCGCCGCCTATGCGGAGCAAAGCGCCGCCATGCTGCGCTACGCCCAGAAACTGGCGATCGCCCAGAACCGCAGCGTCTTCGTCCAGGCGAGCACGCAAGGCGTCCGCCTCTGCTACGACGCCAGCACGCCCTGCGCGAGCGCGCAGCAGGTGGGCGCGCCGGCCGGTAGCAACAGCGGCAGCACGTCCACCCGCGCGTTCTGCACGACCGGCGGAAGCTACACCCCCGGCTGGCATTGCGAAGGCGTCCCCAGCGGCGCCACCATGACCCTGAGCCCGGTCGCCGCCGGCGCCTTCTTCTTCAATGGCCTCGGCCGGCCCTTTCTGGCCACCGATACTGGCGACAGCACCTTCGGCGGGCTGACCCTGACCGTCAAGGGCGACGATCTCACGCGCAGCGTCACGGTCGAGCAGGAAACTGGCTATGTCCACTAAGCGCCTGGCCATGCGCCAGCGCGGGGTGACGCTGGTCGAACTGATCATCTTCATCGTCATCGTCGGCATCGCCGTCGCCGGCATTGTTACGGTGATGAACCTGACCACGCGCGGCAGCGTCGACCCGGTGCGCCGCAAGCAGGCATTGATCATCGCCGAGGGCTTGCTCGAGGAAGTCCAGCTGGCCAAGTTCTCGTATTGCGATCCGGCCGATCCCGACGCCACCGACACTAGCATCGTCTCGTCGAGCGCCACCTGCCCAGCGATACAGGAAAAGTGGGGACAGCTGGGTCCGGAGCCGACCGACGCATCCAGCCTGCGCCCCTTCGACAACATCAACGATTACGTCACGGCGCCCGGCGTGCCCACGGCCGCCTTCGACAACTCGGCCGGCGTGCTGGTCGACGCCACCGGCAATCCGCTCGGCGTCAACGGTTATACCGCGCGCCTGACCATCACCCCGGCCTCGCTGCAGGGGATCGGCAACGAGCTGGGGAGCCCACCGAACGCCGCCAACACAGCCGACACCGAAGTGCTGCGCATTACGGTCACGGTCAGCTTCGACGGCCAGAGCGTGACCCTCGACGGCTACCGCACGCGCTACGCGCCCTACCACCTATGACGCGCCTCCTGTCACGCCGGTCGCCACGCAGTTCGGCATTGCAGCGCCGCGCAGCCGGCTTCACCCTGGTCGAGGCGATCATGGTCATCGCCATCATCGGCATCGTCGCCGGCATGGTCGCGGTCTTCATCCGCGTTCCCATCCTCAGCTACCGCGACACGGTCGACCGCGCCGAACTGACCGACCAGGCCGACCTCGCGCTGCGCCGCATCGCCCGCGACATCCGCCTGGCGCTGCCCAACAGCGTGCGCGTGAGCCCCGACAACAGCCAGCTCGAGCTGCTGTTGACCCGTTCCGGCGCCCGTTACCTGTCGGCGGACGACGGCGTGACTTCCGTGCCGGTGCTCAGCTTTGATACCCCGGGTTTGAACAGCTTCAACGCGGTCGGCATGCCCAGCAGCTTCAGCCAGGTCAGGGCAGGCGACTATGTGGTGGTCTACAACCTCGGGCCAGGCTTCGACGAGGTCAATGCCTACGATCTCGCGGCGACTGGGGTCGCGCAATGTTCCGCGGCGACGGCGGATGCCACCGCTGCAGGCAATATCGCTTGCATCAAAGGCGTGTCGGCGGTCAGCACCCAGTCGATCAACGGCTTGAACATCCCGACGCTGACGGTGACGATGGCCGGTAACCCCTTCGCGCGCCAGAAGCAGCCGATGGAATCGCCGGAAAAACGCTTCCAGGTCATTTCGGGGCCGGTCAGCTTCTACTGTGTCGAGAACACGGACGGCAGCCGTTCCTTGTGGCGCGCCTGGAATTATCCGATCGTCAGCGGGCAGGTGCCGTCGCCGCCGCCAGCGTCGGCTTCGCGCGCCCTGGTGGCTACCGGTCTGACCAACTGTAATGTTTTCAGCTACGGCAGCGCGGCCTCGCAGCGTACGGGCCTGGTGCGCATCGCGCTCGAACTGCGCGGGCGTACCGACAACCCGGCCGTCGCACGCCTGGTGCACCAGGTCCACGTGGATAACACGCCATGAACCCGATACTTCGCATCCGGCGCCAGGCCGGCGTCGGCATCGTCACCGCCATCTTCCTGCTAGTCGTCCTGGCCGGGCTGGGCACGGCGATGGTCGGCATCTATACGGCGCAGCAGAGCAGCGCGAATCTCGACCTGCTCGGGGCGGAAGCCTACCAGGCCGCGCGCGCCGGTCTGGAATGGGGAATTTTCCAGCAGAGGCGGAACACGAGTTGCGCGGCGTCGACCCGGGTCGGCATGCCGCCAGGGACCTCTTTGTCAGCATTCACGGTGTTCGTGCGCTGCACGCCGCAGGGCGAAGGCGCGCTGACCCGCTTCGTCATCACCGCCGAGGCCTGCAACATGCCGGATACCGCAAGCGGCACCTGTCCGCGCGTGAACAACGCCGAGTCGGTGCGCCGCATCCTGGAGGTCGAACTATGATGCAAGCCTTCGCAAGCCGCTGGACCGGATTCCTGCTCGGCTTCGTACTATTGCTGGCGAACCTGCCCGCCCGTGCCGACACCGCGATTTCGCTGTTCCAGAGCTTCCGCGGCAACCTGAATTTCACGGGCACCGAAGAAACCCTGCGCGTCAAGGACAATTCCAAGCCCTGCAGCCTGGTCAGCAGCAACACCGGCATCTATGCCACGCTGTCCGGCATCCCCAAGGGGGCGACGATCAAGAGCGCGCAGCTGTACTGGGCCGGTTCGGGGACGTCGCCGGACTACACGGTCACCTTCGACGGCGTCTCGATCACCGCGCCCACCAGCCGCCAGTACACGGCGACGGCATCCGCGAACAACACCACCTATACCTATTTCAGCGGCGCCGCCGACGTTACCACCCAGGTGGCGAAGAAGGGCAACGGCACCTATACCTTCAGTGGACTGCGGGTCAGCATCGGCGAGCCATGGTGCAGCGTGCAGGCCGTGGTCGGCGGGTTTTCGCTGGCCGTGATCTATTCGCACCCGGACGAGCCGTTCCGGATGCTGAACCTGTACGAGGGCTTCAAGGACTTCCGCGACACGAGCCTGAGCATCAGCCTGTCCGGCTTCAACGTGCCGAACCCGCTGCCGGCGAACGTGACCGGGCGCGTCGGCCACATCACCTGGGAAGGCGACGTCACCCTGTCCCAGGGCGGCGAAGACCTGCTGTTCAATGGCTATGCGATGACGGATACCATGAACCCGCAGGGCAACCAATTCAACTCGCAGAGCAACGTCACCGGCGACAAATACTCCTATGGCATCGACTTCGACATCTACACCCTCAAGTCGCCGGTCATCCAGGCGGGGCAGACGACTGCCACCACGACCTATAAATCGGGCCAGGACCTGGTGCTGCTGAGCGCCGAAATCGTGGCCATGCCGTATTCGGCGATCGCCGACCTCTCGCTGTCCATGACCCGCACCGGCGACCTGACCGTCGGCTCGGCCACCGACTACACGCTGACCGTCACCAATGGCGGTGTCGACGCCGAGACCGGGCCGGTGACCGTGGTCGATACGCTGCCGGCCGGCCTGAAGCTGATCTCGGCGGGCGGCACCAAGTGGAGCTGCACCAGCGCCGCCGGCGCCAGCAGCACGACCGTCGTCACCTGTACGCAGGCAGGGCCGATCGCGGCCGGCGCCAAAATGACGCCGATTACGATCTCGGTCACGCCGACGGGCCTGGGCAGCTACACCAACACCGCGACGGTGAGCGGCAAGACCGGCGACAACAACCTCGCCAACAACAAGGCGACCAATACCGGCGGCGCGGTCGACTATGGCTCGGCAGCCGTGGTCTTCACCCGTGAAGCCTGCACCGACGGCCAGCCGATCGTGGTCTCGCCTTCGGAGCCCGGCTGCCACAAGTTCATCGGCCCCATCATCGCGGGGAGCCTGAATACCCCGATCTACATCACCGCGGTGGCCGGCGCGCAGAAGGCTACCGCCATCGACAGCCGCGACACCGTCCTGCAGATCGACCTCAAAGCATCCTGCCTGCCGTATTCGAACGTCAGCGCCAGCTACGCCGGCACGACCCTCGACTGCAAGGGCACCTGGGTCAACAACATCAACGTGACGGTCCCGGCCAACAAGCCGAGCGCTGCGCTGCCGAACAGTTCCTACTTCGTGTACCAGGACGTCGGCCGGGTGTCGCTGTCGCTGCGCTACTCGGGCGCCGTGATGGGCACCGTCGACTTCATCTCGAAGCCGCTCGACATCGGGTTCCAGACCGTGTTCCGCGCCTCCGACTTGGTGCCCGACTACGAAGGCGACTATAGCAAGGAAGGCTGGACCAAGGACGAGCGTTATGCCTTCGCCAAGGCCGGCGAGCAGTTCGTGATGCGCCTGGGTGCGCTGATGGCGGACGGGAAGAGCTTCGCGCCCAGCTTCGGCAAGGAGCCGACCGCGCTCAAGAACGTGCTGCCCGACGACCAGATCGACCTCGACCTGCAGCTGGACCTGTTCGCCGTCAGCCTGGGCGCCACTTCGCGGGCGCCGGTCGCGGACAAGGACGATGTGGTTGGGGAGGCCTTCGTGTTCGACCAGGGCTTTACGCTGAACGGCAGCATCGCCGGTGCGATGGACGCGACCGTGCGCTGGTACGAGGCCGGCGTGTTCGCGGCCACCCCTTTCCTGACCGATTACCTCGGCACCGGCAAGGTGGGCGGGCCGCCGGCCCAGGATGTGATCGACGCCGATCCGGCCAAGCGCCTGGTGACTAGCACCCGCGTGATCGGCCGCTTCTATCCCGACCACTTCGAGACGACCGCCGTCGCCCCCTTGTCCTGTCCGCGGGCCGTGAACTGCCCGCTGGTCAATGCGGACCCGGCCAAGACGCCGGCCTTCCCGGTCAGCGGCGCGGTCTATGCGAAGCAGCCATTCAGCTTCTCGGTCGAGGCCTTTGGCCTGTCGCGTAACGGGCAGCCTTCGATCTTGTCGCTGTTCCAGAATGTCAGTGCCCGTCAGGTTGCCGTGAGTGCGGTTGCGCGCCCCGATGGCACCGCATTGCCGGCCGGCGGGCCTTTCTCCATCGACCCGAACAATAAGCTGCCGGTCGACCAGGCCGTCGGTTTCTACCCCGACCTGACCGCCATGGCGACCTATACCCTGGGCGCCCAGTATTCGGCCGCCACGCAGGCGACCCGCGCCAACGCCGCCAACTGGATCGGCCCGACCCCGATCTACCTGCGCGCCGTACAGAAGGACCTGATCCAGACCTGGGTGCCCAACAGTTCGCCGGCCTCGCTCACGGTGTCCAACCTCGAAGTGAATTCGCGGGTCCCCACGACCGCCGCCGCGGGCACCCGTTATGAGGACGGCCTGATGGTGCTGTCCGGCCGCCTGTTCGTGCCCAACGTCTTCGGGTCGAACCTACTGCGCCTGCCCGTGCAGCTGACCGCACAGTACTGGAACGGCACGGCCTGGGCGACGAGCGATCGCGACAACAACAGCACCGTCGCCGCCGCGCTGGCGCCGCAGACCTGCATGAAATTCTTCGCGGCGGACGGCAAGTCGGGGGCGTGCAAGGCCAATCCGCTGGTTTCAGCCATTCCCTTGCCGCTGCAGCTTTCGGCCGGCCAGACCGTGCTGAAGCTGCAAGCACCCACCCGCGGCACCATCGGCAGCGTCGATTACAGTGTCGACAACGGCGACGCCAAGGCCTGGCTGCCTTCGACCATCGGCCGCGCCACTTTCGGCCTCTACCGCAGCCCGCTGATCTATCTGCGTGAGGTGTATTGACAACGCCTCACGGTCGAAATGTGGTGGGAACCGGAAATATTTTTCCTGAGTGAAAAAATGGTATCGGCTTTTTCATCGGGTTGAATATAATCAAGGGTCTAGCGAAGATTCCTCAAATTTCACGAAAACTCACCGCCACCGCATGCGTTTGTTTAGGAAAGCACAAAAGACTGAAGCCTGGCTTGCCATGGTGCTGCAGCGCGACGGCATTGCGGCCGCCAGCGTGCGCCGTCCCGCGGTGGGCAAACCGGCGCTGACGGTCGCCAGCTTCTTTCCTGGTGCGCCCGGCCTCGACGCCCTCGAGAAGGCGGGCAAGGAGCTGCACAGCGCAAACTACCGCTGCACCACGGTGCTGGGCGGCGGCGACTACCAATTCATGTCGGTGGAAGCGCCGAACGTGCCGCGTGCCGAACTCAAGACCGCGATGCGCTGGAAGCTGAAGGACATCCTCGATTTTCCCATCGACGACGCCACCTACGACGTGCTCGACATCCCGGTCGACCCGAACGCCGCCGTGCGTCCGCAGCAGAGCATCTTCGCGATCGCGGCGCGCAACAGCGTGATCCAGGCGCGCCAGAAACTGTTCACCCAATCGAAGATCCGCCTGCGCACCATCGATATTCCGGAGATGGCGCAGCGTAACGTGTCGAGCATGCTGGAGCCGGACGGGCGCGGCATCGCCATGCTGTCGTTTAACGAGGACGGCGGCCTGCTGACCGTGTCCTGGCGCGGCGAGCTCTATCTGTCGCGGCGCATCGACGTCACCCTGGCCCAGCTGCTGGACCCCGATGCGGATCGCCGCAACCAGAGCTTCGACAAGATCACCCTGGAGCTGCAACGCTCGCTCGACAACTTCGAGCGCCAGTTCTCCTTCATCAGCGTGGCCAAGCTGGTGCTTGCGCCGAGCGGCGCCGAGGGCCTGCAGGACTACCTGGCCAGCAATCTATACACCCGCGTCGAGACCCTCGACCTGCGGCAGGTGCTGGATCTCGACGCCATGCCCGAACTGGCCGACCCGGCGCGCCAGCAGCGCTTCTTCGTCGCCATCGGCGCGGCCCTGCGCGAGGAAGAGGAGGCGGCATGAGCCAGCAGATCAACCTCTTCAACCCGGTCTTCCTGCAGAAGAAAAAGCGCTTCACCGCGGCGACGATGGCGGCCAGCCTCGGCGTGCTGGCGCTGGGCCTGGCGGGCCTCAGCGTGGCCGCGAAAGTACGTCTGGCGAGCCTGCAGGCGCAGGCCGACCAGGGCGCCGCCCAGCTGGAACGGACCCAGAAGCGCCTGGCCACCGTGAGCGCCGAATTCGCGCCGCGCCAGCAGGACCCGAAGCTGGCCGAGGAACTGGGCCAGGCGCAAAGCGAACTGGTCGACCTGAAGGATGTCGCCGGCGTCATCGAACGCGGCGAGCTGGGCGACACCGCCGGCTATGCCGAATACTTCCGCGCGCTGGCGCGCCAGAGCGTGGACGGCCTGTGGCTGACCGGCGTGAGCATCGGCGGCGCCGGTCTCGACATCGGCGTGCGCGGCCGCGCGATGGACCCGGCGCTGGTGCCGGGCTACCTGGGCCGCCTGCGCAACGAGCGCGTCATGCAGGGCAAGCCGGTGGCCAGCCTGCAGATCGGCGAAGCGCCGGCCCTGAAGGCCGTCCGCGACGGCAAGGAAACCAGCACGCCGGCGCCTTACGTCGAGTTCAGCCTGCAGTCGACGCCGCAAAAAGCGGAGCAGAACGCAGACGGAGGCAAGCGATGAAGCAGCGCTGGTTGATCCTGGCCGCCCGCATCGACGCCATGAGCCAGCGCGAGCGCATCCTGAGCTTTGCGGCCACGGCCGCGGTGCTGGTGTTCATCGTGCATACGGCCGTGCTGGGCCCGATGCTGCGCAAGCAGGACATGTTGCGCAGCCAGGTGATCCAGCAGCAGAACAACATCGCCGGCATCAACGAACAGATCACCCAGAAGCTGCAGGAAGCCGCTGCCGATCCGGATGCGGCGCTGCGCGCGCGCCTGGCCGCGGTGCGCGACGAGTCCGGCCGCCTGGGCGACAGCCTGCGCGCGATGCAGAAAGGCCTGGTGGCGCCGGAGCGCGTGGCGCCGCTGCTCGAATCCATCCTGCGCGCCAACGGCCGCCTGAAGATGGTGTCCGTGCGCACGCTGCCGGTGGAGCCGCTGAGCGCCATCGGCGCGAAGAAAGAGGGCGACGCCGAAGCCGCAACAGCCGCCGTGGCAACTGCTGCGGTGCCCGCAAAGAGCGCCAAGCGCGACGTGCTGTTCCGCCACGGCGTCGAACTGACCGTGCGCGGCAGCTACCTCGACATGGTCGACTACATGAGCGCGCTGGAAAGCCTGCCGACCCAGCTGTTCTGGGGCAAGGCCCAGCTCGAGGTCGAAGAATATCCAAGCGTGCGCCTGACGCTGACGCTGTACACCCTGAGCCTGGACGAAAAATGGATGAAGCTGTGACCATCGCTAAAACAGCCGCGCTGACGCTGGCACTAGTGTTCGCTGCCTGCGCCGCCCACGCTGAAGTGCTGCAGGACCCGACCCGTCCGGCGGCCGGCGCCTTCGTCAGCACGGCGGCGCCGGGCGCCGCCGTCAGCGGCCCGCGCCTGCAGAGCATCCTGGTCGGGCGTGAGGCCGGCGGCCGCCACCTGGCCGTGATCGATGGCGAGACCGTGCGCCTGGGCGAGCAATTTCACGGTGCGCGCGTGACCCGCATCGGCGACAACGAAGTCGAGCTGGTGCGCGGCGGTGAACGCCAGGTGCTGCGCCTGTACGCCGAGCCGGCGGCGGGCATGACCCCGGTGCGCGCCCAGGCGCAGACCCAGGCACCCTTGCGGCGCTGAGAGCCCGAGAAGAGGACGAATACGATGCGACACCTATTTTCCAAGACTGTAGCGATGACGGTGCTGGCTCCGGCGGTGCTGCTGGCCGCTTGCCAGAGCGGTCCGCCGACCACTTACGAGCAGATCCGCCAGGACGTCGCCGCCGCCGCGGCCAACCGCGGACCGGCCGCGCCGACCGTCGACGAGGCCGTCGCCAACGCGCTGCTGCCCCCGGCCGCCAGCCTGGCCAACCAGCTGCCGAAAGCGCGCCCGGCGCTGGAAGAGCGCTTCAACGTCTCCTTCAACAACGTCCCGGCCCAGCAGTTCTTCCGCTCGATCGTGGCGGGCACCCGCTACAACATCCTGGTGCATCCGGACGTGAGCGGCGCCATCACGGCCAACCTGAAGGATGTGACCCTGCAGGAGACCCTGGACGCGGTGCGCGAGATGTACGGCTACGACTACAAGATCGAAGGCACCCGCATCTCGATCAAGCCGCTGACCATGCAGACCAAGATGTTCCGTGTGAACTACCTGGTCGGTAACCGCCGCGGCGTGTCCAACCTGCGCGTGTCCTCGACCTCGGTGCAGAACGCCGTCAACCAGAACGGCCAGAACAACGGCCAGAATGGCCAGAACGCCAATCAGAACAACGCGAACAACGCGAACAATCCGAACGGCCAGCAGCAGACGCAGGTCGAGAGCACCGACGTCAACACCACCTCGAACACCGACTTCTGGGTCGATCTCAAGACCTCGATCGAAGCCATCGTCGGCTCGAAGGACGGCGGCCGCAGCGTGGTGGTCAGCCCGCAATCGGGCGTGATCGTGATCCGCGCCATGCCGGACGAGCTGCGCAACGTCGACGCTTATTTGAAAGCGACCCAGCTGGCCGTGGACCGCCAGGTGATCCTGGAAGCGAAGATCCTCGAGGTCGAGCTGAACGACAGCTTCCAGAGCGGCGTGAACTGGGCTTCCTTCGCCTCGATCAAGAGTGGCCATGACAACCGCGTGTCCGGCGGCCTGATCGCGCCGGGTTCGAGCCTGACTCCGCTGCCTTTCGGCGGCGGCCAGCCGGCCACCATCACCGATCCGAGCACCGGCCTGTCGGCCAGCTCAGGCTTCTCGCTGTCGAGCGCCGCGGCGACCGCCGGCTCGATGTTCGGCCTCGCCGTCCAGACCAGTAATTTCGCGGCCCTGATCTCCTTCCTCGAGACCCAGGGTACGGTGCACGTGCTGTCCAGCCCGCGGGTGGCGGCCGTCAACAACCAGAAGGCGGTGCTGAAGATCGGTACCGACGAATTCTTCGTCACCGGCGTGACCAATAACATCAGCGCCACCGCGGCCGGTACCACCACCACGCCGACCGTGACCCTGCAAGCCTTCTTCTCCGGCGTGGTGCTGGACGTGACCCCGCAGATCGACGAGAAGGGCAACATCCTGCTGCACGTGCACCCGTCGGTGAGCCAGGTCTCCACCGTGAACAAGACCGTGGCCCTGGGCTCGGCCGGCAACCTGCAGCTGCCGCTGGCGGCATCGGCGACCTCGGAGCTGGACAGCATCGTGCGTGGTTCGAACGGCCAGGTGGTCGCCATTGGCGGCCTGATGCGCCAGTCCTCGACCGCCGACAATTCGCAGGTGCCGGTGGCCGGCAGCGTGCCGGTGCTGGGCAGCCTGTTCGGCGCCAAGAAGCGCGTCAACCAGAAGCGCGAGCTGGTGGTGCTGATCAAGCCAACCATCGTCGAAGGCATCAATAACTGGAACGACGACTTGCTCGACGCCGGCCGCCGCATCGACCAGCTGGCGCCGCGGGGGATGCGCTAATGTACGCCGCCCACTTCGGCCTGCGCGAGGCGCCTTTCGGGATCACGCCGGACACCAGCTATTTCTTCGGCAGCCCGCGTTCGCAGGAAGCCCTGAACACCCTGCTGGTGGCAGCTAGGGCCGGCGAAGGCTTCATCAAGATCACCGGCGAAGTCGGCACCGGCAAGACCCTGTTGTGCCGCAAGTTCATGTCGACCCTGGGCGAGGGCTTCGTCACCGCCTACATCCCGAATCCGTATCTGGAGCCGCGCACCCTGATGCTGGCACTGGCCGACGAGCTCGAGATCGCCTACGACACGGCGGTCGACCAGCACCACCTTCTGAAGGCAATCACGCACCAGCTGCTGCAGCTGGCGGCCGAAGGCAAGCGTGTGCTGCTGTGCCTCGACGAAGCCCAGGCGATGCCGGTCGAGACTCTGGAAGCGCTGCGCCTGCTGACCAACCTGGAAACGGAAAAGCGCAAGCTGCTGCAGATCGTGCTGTTCGGCCAGCCGGAACTGAACCGCAAGCTGGAACTGGAATCGATCCGCCAGCTGGCCCAGCGCATCACCTTCCACTACCACCTCGGCCCCCTGAGCCGCGACGACCTCGATTTCTACGTGGCGCACCGCCTGCGCGTGGCCGGCTTCACCGGTGCGCGCCTGTTCTCGAGCGCGGCCATCGCGCGCCTGTACAAGGCGAGCGGCGGCGTGCCGCGCCTGGTCAATGTACTGGCCCACAAGGCGCTGATGCTGTGCTACGGCGAAGGCGGCCACGCGGTCTCGCGCGCGCACGTGAACGCGGCTGCGCGCGACACGCTGGCCACCAGCGCGCGCGCCGGCGGCGGGCGCCGCGTGCTGCCCTGGGCCGCCGCCGGCGCGTTGCTGGCCGGTGCGGCCGCGAGTGTCGCCTGGGCGATCACGCGATGAGCCTCATTAACAAAATGCTGCAGGACCTGGACGCGCGCGGCACGCCCGCCGGCGAGTCCTTCCCGTCCCAGATCCGCCCGGTCGCGCGGGAGCGCGTGGCACTGGGCGAGCGGGTCGAGATCCGCACCGTGGCACTGGCGATTGCCGCCGTCGCCGGTGGCTGCGCGGCCGCGGCTGCGCTGTGGTTCGGCTGGACCCATTACCGCCAGACGCCGGCGGCTGCCACCAGGCCGGCAGCCGTTGCCGCGGCGCCGGCCAAGGCTGCGCAAGCGCCCGTCGTCGCCAAGCCGGTGGAGGGCATGCAAAGCACCATCACGATGGGACCGGCGAATGTTGACGTGCCCGCACCTGCTGTCGAAGCACCGGCACCGGCGGCCAGGGCCGTGCCGGCGAAGGCCGAAACGCCGCGCGCGGATGAAATGGCGCGCCTGCAGAAGCAATCCGCCGTCGCCGCACCGAAGAGTGTCGCCGGCTATGAACCGGACAGCGACGAAGCACGCGCCGCCCGCCAGGCCATCATGGCCGAGCTGCAGGCACGCATGGAAAAGAGTAGCAAGCCGGCGATGCCTGCGCATGCACTGACGCGTGCGGAAAAGCGCGCCAAAAAATTAGCAGAGGCAAACGAGGCCAAGGCTTCCCGTCGTGCCAAGGTCGCTGGCGGCACTGATACGCCTGCGACGGCCACCAAGGCCAAGCGTAGTCCCCAGGGTGTGCAGGAAGCGGCGCCGCAGCGTGCCGAAGGCGAATACCGCCATGCGCTGACCGCGCTGCAGGACGGCCGCATGACCGAAGCGCTGGCCGCGCTGGAACAGACGCTGAAGATCGATCCCGCGCACGACGCGGCGCGCCAGACCCTGGTCGGCCTGCTGATCGAAGCGAAACGCAGCGACGATGCGATCCGCCACCTGCAGGCCGGCCTGGCGCTGGATCCGCGCCAGCCTTCGCTGGCGATGCTGCTGGCCCGCCTGCAGATCGAGCGCGGCGGCTCGGGTATCGATACGCTGACCCGTACGCTGCCGTATGCGGGGAACAACGCCGACTACCACGCCTTCCTGGCCGGCGCCCTGCAGCGCGAACAGCGCCACCGCGAAGCGGCCGAGCAGTACCAGGCCGCACTGCGTGCCGTGCCGGCCAACGGTGTGTGGTGGATGGGGCTGGGGATGTCACTGCAGGCCGAGAAGCGCAATGCCGAGGCGCTGGAAGCTTTCCAGCGGGCGCGGACTAGCGGGATGCTGTCGGCGGAGCTGCAGGCGTTTGTGGAGCGGCGCTTGCAGATGCTGGCACGCTGATAAACCACCGTCGTTCCCGCGAAAGCGGGAACCCATACTGAGCGCTGGAACTCGCCTGAGTTTGAGAAGCCTCGATATATCCAACTTACCGAATTCGGGGCCTCAGCTTGGGTTCCCGCTTTCGCGGGAACGACGTTAGATCGTCGCCAGGCGCTCCAACGCCAGCTTCAAAGTCTCATCCTGCTTCGCAAAGCAGAACCGCACTATCCCCGATTCCTTCCCCTGGCTATAAAACGCCGACACTGGAATCGCCGCCACCTTCACTTCGCGCGTCAGCCACTGCGCGAACTCGGATTCGCTCAGTCCGGAAATCCCGTCGTAACGCACGCACTGGAAGTAGGTGCCGTCCGCCGGCAGCAGCGTGAAGCGGGTGTTCGCCAGGCCTTCGCGGAACAGGTCGCGCTTGCGCTGGTAGAAGGCCGGCAGCTCCACATACGGCGCAGGATCGCGCATGTAGCCCGCCAGGCCATACTGCATCGGCGTGTTCACGGTGAACACATTGTACTGGTGGACCTTGCGGAATTCCGCCATCAAGGCAGCCGGCGCCGCCACGTAGCCGACCTTCCAGCCGGTCACGTGATAGGTCTTGCCGAAGCTGGAGACGACGAAGGCGCGCTCGGCCAGCCTTGGGTCGCGGCACACCGATTCGTGCTGCTGGCCGTCGTAGACCATGTGCTCGTAGACCTCGTCCGACAGGATCAGGATGTCCGTGCCGTCGACGATGGCCGCCAGGGCGTCCAGGTCGCGCTTGCGCAGGATCGTGCCGGTCGGGTTGTGCGGCGTGTTCATGACGATCATGCGGGTGCGCGGCGTCACCGCGGCGGCGATGGCGTCCCAGGGCACGCTGTAGCCGTTGTCGTCGAGCCGCATCGGCACCGTCACCGGCACGCCGCCGGCCAGCTGCACGGCGGGCAGGTAGCTGTCGTAGGCCGGCTCGATGATGATGACTTCGTCGCCGGGATGCACGGCGCAGAAAATGGCCGTGGTCAGCGCCTGGGTGGCGCCGGCCGTGACGGTGATCTCGGAGTCGCGGTCGTAGCTGTGGCCGTACAGGGCCTGGATCTTGGCGGCGATGAGCTCGCGGAGGAGCGGCACGCCGGACATCGGCGGATACTGGTTCAGGCCGCCGCGCATGGCCTCGTCGACCAGTTCGAGGAGGCGCGGGTCGCAGCCGAAATCGGGGAAGCCCTGGCCGAGGTTGACCGCGCCATGCTCGCTGGCGAGCGCGGACATGAGGGTGAAGACGGTGGTGCCGACGGCCGGCAGGCGCGAAGTCAGGACGGGAGTGGACATAATGATGTTACGGTCGATTCGGTGGATTCATTCTAGCGCGCCGGGCGCTTCGTTCTTTACCCAGGCCTCCGGCGTCATGATCCGGAACAGGCCTTCGCGGGCGTTCCGTTTGGCGAGCTTGAGCAGGGCCTTGTCCTTGGTGACGAGGATGGCGGCGCCGGCATCGCGCGCGATTTCCAGGAATTTCTGGTCGTCGCGGTCGGTGCAGACCGGCAGGCGCACCGCGCGGCTGTCGGGCGCCACCACGCGGATCAGGGCGTCGAAGCGGGCCGCCGCGTCGGGACGCGTGCTGTCGTCGAGCGGCAGGTGAGGGTAGTGGAGGACGAAGCGGTATTCGTCGCGGCAGTCGGCCCGGGTTACGGCCTCGACCGCGCCGCTCTCCAGCGCCGCCAGCAGGCTGGCCCAGCGCGGGTCGCGGAACACGAAGAGGTCGAGGCAAACATTGGTGTCGATGACGATGAGTTTCTGTGAAGCAGGTATCATGTCGGCAATTCTACCGGTTGTACACGCATTTTTCCCAGCCTTTACCTATGTTGATCGTACTTTCACCCGCCAAATCGCTCGACCTCGACACTCCTCCGACCACCGACAAACGCACCACGCCACAGTTCATCGACCGCGCCGCGGAACTGATCCGCGTGCTGAAGGACTATTCGCCGGCCCAGGTCGGCGCGCTGATGAGCATCTCCGACCCGCTGGCGGTGCTGAATGTGACTCGCTATGCCAGCTGGCACCCGGACCATTCGGAGGCCCGCCAGGCCGTGATGTCCTTCGACGGCGACGTCTATACGGGCCTGGACGCGCGCAGCCTCAAGCCAAAGGCGCTGGACTATGTGCAGGACCACGTGCGCATCCTGTCCGGCCTGTACGGCCTGCTGCGCCCGCTCGACCAGATGCATCCCTACCGGCTGGAGATGGGCACCAGGCTGGCCAACCCGCGCGGCAAGGACCTGTATGCCTTCTGGGGCGAATCCGTGACGAATGCATTGAACGAGACGCTGGCGGAGAACGGCGCGACGGCGCTGGTGAACCTGGCATCCGAAGAGTACTTCAAGTCGGTCAAGCCCAAGCTGCTGAGCGTGCCGGTGATCACGCCGGTGTTCGAGGACTGGAAGAACGGCAAGTACAAGATCATCTCCTTCTTCGCCAAGCGGGCGCGGGGGATGATGGCGCGCTACGCGGCGGAGAAGGGGATTGTCGATCCGCAGAAGCTGAAGAAGTTCGATGTGGATGGGTATGCCTTCGACAAGGCGGCGTCGACGGAGAAGGAGTGGGTGTTCCGGCGCCGCGTCGAGGCATAAAAAAACGCCCGCATCGAGCGGGCGTTTTCACTTTTACTGGACTGCATCCTTCGGCGCCGGCTGCGGCCCCGATTTCGCCCAGAACTTCCACCACGGCGCATCGCCGTCGCCCTTGCCGCCCAGGAAGCGGCTGTTCGGGTAGTTCTTTTGGAAGATGCGCTGGGTGTCGTCGCGCAGGTCGAACATGCCCAGCTTGTCGTACGAGCGGATCATGATGAACAGCGCTTCCTCGCGTGCCGGCGAGTCCGCGTAATCGGTGACGGCGCCCTGGGCGCGGTTCAGCGAGGCCAGGTAGGCGCCGCGACGGTAGTAATAGTTCGCCACGTGCACTTCATAGGCGGCCATCGCGTTGATCAGGTAGTTCATGCGCTGGATCGAGTCCGGCGCGTATTTGCTGTTCGGGAACTTGTCGACCAGTTCCTTGAAGGCGGCGAAGGCTTCGCGGGTCGCCTTCGGGTCGCGCTCCGTCGGGTCCTGGGCGTAGATGAAGCTCATGAAGCCGATCTGATCGTTGAAGTTGATCAGGCCGCGCAGGTAATACATATAGTCGACGTTCGGATGGTTCGGGTGCAGCTTGATGAAGCGCTCCACCGCCGCCAGTGCCTCGGCCTGGTCCTGGGCCTTGTAGTGGGCGTAGGCGATTTCCATCTGCGCCTGGGCCGCGTAGGTGCCGAACGGATAGTTCGATTCCAGCTTTTCGAACAGCTTGATGGCGGCTTCGTAGTGAGCGCCATCCATTTCTTCACGCGCCTCAGCGTATAATTTCGACGCTGACACGTTCTTGCTTTCGTCGGACTTACCCGGTAACAAACCGCAAGCTGACAAACTGAGCAGGGCGCACGTCACTACCAATACAGACAATTTTTTTTGCATGAGTGTTTTGCAAGAAAGTTTTTACCGAGATTCAACGAACGGCTGATTATAGCCGATGGGAACAACGTGATATCACCTGCTGCGCCGAATTCGGCGGAAATGCTTATTAACCCCGATTTGGACGATGACCTGGACGCCGAGTTCAGTCCCGAACCTGGCCTTGCGCCAAGCGGTGTCGACTTTTCGCCGATTACCCTGACCCTGGACCCGTCCCACTGCGGCCAGCGCCTCGACAAGGTCGTGGCCGGCCTGGTGCCGCAATTCTCGCGCAGCCGCCTGCAGCAATGGTTCGACGAAGGCCACATCACGGTCGACGGCAAGCCGGCCAAGGGCAAGGGCACCGCCTACGGTGACGAGACCATCCACGTGGTGCCGCAACCGGCGCCGGAAGACACCGCCTTCACGCCGGAGCCGATGGAGCTGAACATCGTCTACGAGGACGAGTCCATCCTGGTCATCAACAAGCCGGCCGGCCTGGTCGTGCATCCAGGTTCGGGTAACTGGTCCGGTACGCTGCTCAACGGCCTGCTGCATTACTGCCCGCAACTGGTGTCGGTGCCGCGCGCCGGCATCGTGCACCGCCTCGACAAGGATACCAGCGGACTGATGGTGGTCGGCAAGACCCTCGAAGCCCAGACCGACCTCGTGCGCCAGCTGGCGGCACGCACCGTCAAGCGCGAGTACTTTGCGCTGGTGTGGGGCACGCCGCGCCTGTCCGGCACCATCGATTCGCCGATCAGCCGCCACCCGACCGAGCGCACCAAGATGGCGGTGTCGAACGCGCCGATGGCCAAGCCGGCCATCACGCATTACGAGCTGCTGGCGAAGGGCGAACTCGACCGCCGTCCGGTGAGCCTGGTGCAGTGCCGCCTCGAAACCGGCCGCACTCACCAGATCCGCGTGCACATGCAGTCGCTCGGCTATAGCCTGGTCGGCGATACCGTCTACGGCAAGCCGCACCTGCTGTCCTTCTTCCACCGCCAGGCCCTGCAGGCGCGCCGCCTCGGCCTGACCCACCCGGTTACCGGCGAGCACATGGAGTGGGTCGTGCCGCTGGCGGCCGACTTCGCCGAGCTGCTCGCACGCTCGGGCATCGAAGAGCCGGAAGCGGCCTGATGGCGGGTCTCCAGCGCGAACACCTGGTCTGGCCGGACTGGCCGGACCTGCCTTCCAACATCGGCGCGCTTGCCACCACCCGCCTCGGTGGCGTCAGCCTCGCCCCCTTCGATGACGGCAATGGCGGTGGTGGCCTGAACCTCGGCCTGCACGTGAAAGACGATCCGGAAGCCGTCCGGGAAAACCGCGCCCGGCTACAAGCCATGCTGCCGGGACGCCCGGCCTGGATCGCGCAGGTCCACGGCGTCGGCGTGGTCGATGCCGCGCTGGTCCAGCCCGGAGCGCCGGTGCAGACCGGCGACGCCAGCACCGCGGTCGACGCGGGCGTGGTGTGCGCCATCCTGACCGCGGATTGCCTGCCGGTGCTGTTTGCCGACCTGGACGGGAAGGTGGTGGGCGCCGCCCATGCCGGCTGGCGCGGCCTTGCTGCCGGTGTGCTGGGGACGACGGTGGCAAGGATGCGGGAGCAGGGCGCCGGCGAGATCACCGCCTGGCTGGGCCCGGCGATCGGCCCGCAGGCCTTCGAGGTCGGGGCGGATGTGCTGGAAGCCTTCCGCGCCGCGCTGCCGGATGGTGGCGTGGAGGAGGGCTTCCGGCCCTACCCTGGGCGCGAAGGCAAGTACCTGGCCAACATGCCGCTGCTGGCGCGCCGTCTGCTGGCGCGTGACGGCATTACCCGCGTGCATGGGGGCGAGCGCTGCACCTTCACCGAACGCGACCGGTTTTACTCCTATCGCCGCGACGGCGCCGGCAGCGGACGCCAAGCTAGTTTGATTTGGCGAGTTTGATCTCGATTAAGTGAGCGGGGTGTCCGGACGTTTAGAGTCCTGAACTTTCTCCTTGCGCGCCCTGCCACGCCGCCATGCTCCCGTCAGGTACAAAACAAGGGATAATGGCAACATGCCGTAAAACAGGAAGGTCATGATGCCAGCCACGATGCTTGGCTCGGTGGCCGCCATTAGCGTCACGACATACATCCACCCGATGGCGAGGATCCACATGGCTCTTTCCTGGTTGCGTAATGAATACCCGATTCTAAACAATGGATGCCGATATGAATACGCCTGAAGCTACGCAGCAGCCCGGCGCTGCCTGGATGTCGCAGTTTTCCGATCCCGCCAATTGGCAATCCTGGATGAAGTTGGCCGATCCTTCGGCCTTCGGTAGCCCCTTCAGCGGCGCCTTCGGCGGCGGCATGGCCCAGCAGGCCGCGCCGGTGTTGCGCATGCTGAGCGACGTCGGCGCCGGCCTGCCGCAGGCCAAGCTGGACGCGCTGCGCAACGACTACCTGCAAAAGGCGATGCAGTTGTGGCAGGACGTCATGAGCGGCAAGACCCCTGAATTCAAGGACAAGCGCTTCTCGGCGCCCGAGTGGAGCGCGAATCCGATGTCGGCCTTCAGCGCCGCGTCCTACCTGCTGAACTCGGAATTCCTGATAGCGATGGCCGACGCGGTCGAGGCGCCGCCGCGCGAGAAGCACAAGATCCGCTTTTCGGTGCAGCAGATCATCGACGCCCTGTCGCCGGCCAACTTCCTGGCGACGAACCCGGAAGTCCATAAAAAAATCATCGAGACGAACGGCGAGAGCCTGACCAAGGGCCTGCAGAACATGCTGGGCGACATGCAGAAAGGCCGCATCTCGCAGTCCGACGAGTCGGCCTTCGAGGTCGGCCGCAACGTCGGCGTGACCCCGGGCACGGTCGTCTTCGAAAACGAGCTGTTCCAGCTGATCCAGTACACCCCGACGACGCCGGCCGTGCACGAGGTACCGCTGCTCATGGTGCCGCCCTGCATCAACAAGTTCTACATCCTCGACCTGCAGCCGGAAAATTCCCTCGTGCGCTATCTGGTGGAGCAGGGCAATACCGTCTTCATGATGTCCTGGCGTAACCCCGACCAGTCGCTCGGCCACCTCGGCTGGGACGATTTCGTCGAACAAGGTGCGATCAAGGCCATCGACGTCGCCCGCGGCATCAGCGGCAAGGAGAAGGTCAACGTCTTCGGCTTCTGCGTCGGCGGCACCATCGCGGCGAGTGCGCTGGCGGTGGAAGCGGGCCGCGGCCGCCAGCCGGCGGCCAGCCTTTCCCTGTTCACGACCCTGCTCGACTTTGCCGACAATGGCGTGCTGGATGTCTTCGTCGACGAGAACCAGGTCGCCCACCGTGAGCAGCAACTGGCGAAGGGCGGCCTGATGCCGGGACGCGACCTGGCGACGACCTTCTCCTCGCTGCGTCCGAACGACCTGGTGTGGAACTATGTCCAGCAAAACTACCTGAAGGGCAAGACCCCGCCGGCTTTCGACCTGCTGTACTGGAACGCCGACAGCACCAACCTGCCGGGCCCGATGTTCTGCTGGTACCTGCGCAACACCTACCTCGAGAACAAGCTGAAGGTGCCGGGTGCGCTGACGGTGTCCGGCGTTAAGCTCGACCTTGGCAAGATCGACTGCCCGGTCTTCGTCTACGGCTCGAAGGAAGACCACATCGTGCCCTGGGAAGCCGCGTTCGCCTCGATGAACCTGCTGAATCCGAAGAAGGCCAAGGCCAACCGCTTCGTGCTGGGCGCCTCGGGCCATATCGCCGGCGTGATCAATCCGGCCTCGAAGGGCAAGCGCAGCCACTGGGTCAACCAGACCAATGGCCGCAACCGTCCGAAGACCCCGGCCGAGTGGTTTGCGGGCGCGACGGAGGTGAAGGGCAGCTGGTGGCCGGAATGGGCGAAGTTCCTTGCCGAGAACGGCGGCAAGGACGTCGCGCCACCGGCAGAGCCGGGCAATGCCCAATACAAGCCGATCGAAGCGGCGCCGGGACGCTACGTGAAGGCGCGCGCGGACTAAGCGCCGAACCTGGCCCGCATGGCGGCGTTGCATCGTTTCGCCGTATGTTCGACGCTTTAGTCTTGCTAAGCAGGCAACTTGCCAGAAAAATAATCGAGTTGCCTGCGGAATAATTGCTGCGCCTGCGTTCGCAACGTGGTATTTTTAGCGCCTATCCTCTTGGAATCGGAGACGCCGCCGGGCTGCACGACGGTCCCGCGGACCGCATAACAGAGCGCTGCGGCGCAATATTTGGAACCTGAGATGAGCAGTGGAAAAAAGAGCAGCGAACGCCTGATCAAGAAATACCCGAACCGCCGGCTGTACGACACCCAGACCAGCTCCTACATCACCCTGTCCGACGTCAAACAGCTCGTGCTGGAAGCCGACGAGTTCACGGTGGTCGATGCCAAGACCAACGAAGACCTGACCCGCAGCATCCTCCTGCAGATCATCCTCGAAGAAGAAGCGCATGGCGCGCCGATGTTCTCGAGCGCCGTCCTGTCGCAGATCATCCGCTATTACGGCCACGCGATGCAGGGCATGATGGGCTCCTACCTGGAAAAGAACGTCCAGGCCTTCACCGACATCCAGAGCAAGTTCGTCGGCTCCGCCACCGGCGCGCTCGAAGGCAAGCCATTCTCAAACGAGATGTGGACCCAGTTCATGAACATCCAGGGCCCGATGATGCAGGGCATGATGAACAACTACATCGACCAGAGCAAGAACCTGTTCCTGCAGATGCAGGAGCAGATGCAGAGCCAGAGCAAGGCGATGTTTGGCACTTTCCCGTTCGGGGTGCCGACGGATACCAAGAAGTAATAACAGAGCGCAGCGAACCTGCGCACTTCGCGCCGTCGTCCCCGCCTCCGCGGGGACGACGTTTACGGGCTGGCCACTCAGCGAAGCTATTCCGCTACTCAGCAGTCCCCAAAATCACCCCTCGGTTTTCCTCAACCCCCGCTTCCTGTACAATCGCGGATTGCCCAGAATTTTCCGCCGCAATCCACATGCCTGAACTCCGCCGCAATTCGCTTCCTGCCTCCCAAGATACCGCCGTCGCTGTCGCCGAGGCCCCTCCGGTCGTGATTCCTCCGGCCGCGCCGGGCGTCGCCGCGCCCAAGGTCGGCTTCGTCTCGCTCGGCTGCCCGAAGGCGCTGGTCGACTCCGAGCAGATCCTGACCCAGCTGCGCGCGGAAGGTTACGAGACCGCCAATTCCTACAACGGCGCCGATCTCGTCATCGTCAACACCTGCGGCTTCATTGATGCCGCCGTGCAGGAATCGCTGGACGCGATCGGCGAAGCGCTGGCCGAGAACGGTAAAGTCATCGTCACCGGCTGCCTGGGCGCGAAGAAGGATGCGGCGGGCGACGACCTCATCACCAAGGTGCACCCGAAGGTGCTGGCCGTGACCGGTCCGCACGCCGTCACCGAGGTGATGGAGTCGGTCCACCTGCACCTGCCGAAACCGCACGACCCCTTCATCGACCTGGTGCCGGACCACGGCGTCAAGCTGACCCCGAAGCACTACGCCTACCTGAAGATTTCGGAAGGCTGCAACCACCGCTGCAGCTTCTGCATCATCCCGTCGATGCGCGGCGACCTGGTCTCGCGCCCGATCCACGAGGTGCTGCAGGAGGCCCAGAACCTGTTCAAGGCCGGTGTCAAGGAACTGCTGGTGATCTCCCAGGACACCAGCGCCTACGGCGTCGACGTCAAGTTTCGCACCGGCTTCTGGAACGGCCGCCCGATCAAGACCCACATGACCCAGCTCGCCGAAGCGCTGGGCGAGATGGCCAAGGAGTACGGTGCCTGGGTGCGCATGCACTACGTCTATCCGTACCCGCACGTCGACCAGGTGATCCCGCTGATGGGCGAGAACCTCGTGCCTTACCTGGACATCCCGCTGCAGCACGCGCACCCGGACGTCCTCAAGCGCATGAAGCGCCCGGCCAGCGGCGAGAAGAACCTCGACCGCATCCTTGCCTGGCGCAAGATGAATCCGGACCTGATGATCCGCTCGACCTTCATCGCCGGCTTCCCGGGCGAGACGGAAGAGGAATTCGAATACCTGCTGGACTTCCTGCGCGAGGCGCAGATCGACCGCCTGGGCTGCTTCGCCTACTCGCCGGTCGAAGGCGCCACCGCCAACGAACTGGCGAATCCGGTGCCGGAAGCCGTGCGCGAAGAACGCCGCGCGCGCGTGATGATGCTGCAGGAAGAGATCTCGCTGAAGCGCATGCAGGCCAAGGTCGGCAAGCGGATCCGCGTGCTGGTCGACGAAGTCGGCCCGCGCGAAGCGATCGGCCGCTCGGCGGCGGATGCGCCGGAAATCGACGGCGTGGTGCACATCAAGCGCGCGCTGCAGCCTGGTAAAGCCAAGCCGGCGGTGGGTGAGTTCATCGAGGTGGTAGTGACCAAGGCGGATGCGCATGATCTTTGGGCGACCGTGGCTTAATCTATAATCGCTGCCATTACCACGCCGCTCCCGCGTCCGCCGGAGCGGCGTTTTTACAGGTGCCGTATTTTTGAGTGCGAGTCATAAATGAACAAGAAGTCCCTCCAAACCACCCTGATCCACACCGACTACGTCGCCCCCGAAGGCTTCGACGCCTTCCCCAGCGCCATCCACCACGCGTCGACGGTGCTGTTCAAGGACGTCGCCAGCATGCGCAGCGGCGGCTGGAAGAACAAGACCGCCTATACCTACGGCCTGCACGGCACCCCGACCACCTTCACCCTCGAAGCCCGCCTGGCCGAGATCGAGGGCGGCAATCACTGCCTGCTGGCGCCGTCCGGCCTGGCCGCGATCTCGATGGTCGACCTCGCGCTGCTGAAGTCCGGCGACGACGTTCTGCTGCCGGATAACGTCTACAACCCGAACCGCGAACTGGGGCGCTGGCTGTCCGCCGATTTCGGCATCACCGCGCGCTACTACGATCCCCTCATCGGCGCCGGCATCGCGGAGCTGATCCAGCCGAACACGAAGCTGATCTGGACCGAGGCGCCGGGTTCGGTGTCGATGGAGGTGCCGGACCTGCGCGCGATCTGCGCGGTGGCGAAAGAGAAGGGCGTGCTGGTCGCACTGGACAACACCTGGTCCGCCGGCATCGCGCTGCGTGCCTTCGATCTCGGCGTCGACATCGTCATGCAGGCGCTCACCAAGTACCAGTCGGGCGGTTCGGATGTGCTGATGGGCGCCGTGATCACGCGCGAGAAGTCGCTGATCGACCGCATCGCACTGGCCCACATGCGCCTGGGGATGGGCGTCAGCGCCGACGATGCCTATCTGGTGATGCGCGGACTGCCGACCATGAAGCTGCGCTTCGACGCGCACGATGCCGCTGCGCGCAAGGTGGCGGCCTGGCTCAAGGCGCGTCCGGAGATCACGAAGGTGCTGCACCCGGCCTTCGAGGATTGCCCGGGGCACGAATTCTTCAAGCGCGATTTCAGCGGCGCCGGCGGCCTGTTCTCGGTGCTGTTCGACGCCCGCTATACCGAGGAGCAGACCGACCGCTTCGTCGACGCGCTGCAGTTGTTCGGCATCGGCTACAGCTGGGGCGGCGCCAACAGCCTGGTGATGCCCTACCGGATCCAGGCCATGCGCCGCAACTGGCCGGATGCGGGCATCCTGGTGCGTTTCAATATCGGGCTGGAAGATACCGACGACCTGATCGCGGACCTCGACCAGGCCTTCGCGAAGCTCTGACACTTCTCATTTCGCTTGCCCTCGTGCGGCAGCGAGTGCGCCGGCCAGTTGATCGGCCATGACGCCGAGGGCCTTTTCGGTCGACGCGTCCGCATCGTTCGCCAGCAGGACGACGCCTATCTTTGCGTCGGGATACAGCAGCTCGAAGCTCGTGGTGCCGAAACTGCCGCCGGCGTGCCGTATCAGGCGGCGGCCGTCTGCAGTGCGGTTGGTGAACCAGAACAGTCCGATATCGTCGCCCCGTTCGTCCGTATGGCGGAATTCCACGCGATGGGCCAGCGCGACGACCGGATCGGACTCGTCCAGATTCCACTGCAGGTAGTGGAGCTGATCGCTCACCGTCGACTTGAGAAAGCCGGCAGCCGGCAAGTCGCGCCAGAACGACAGCTCGGGCATCGCTGCGCCTTTGCCGTCGTGGCCTTGCGCGTAACGGGTGCGGTCCTGTGGCCGAACCGTCATCCGGGTATCGGGCATCCGCAGCGGCACAGTGATGAAGCGCCGGACGAGCTCCTCGTAGGCAGCCCCATACACACGTTCGAGCACGATGCCGGCGAGTTGGGCGCCGGCGTTTGAATACGCATACACGGACCCGGGTGCGGACGCGAGCCGCACTTTCCTCAAGGCCTGCAGGAACTTCCGGCGCGTCACGACGCCTTGTTCGATCAGCTTTCGCGGGCTTGCGCCATGCGGAAGGGCAGGCAGGTTCTTGGGCAATCCGGACGTATGGCTGGCGAGGTCGGCGATACGGATCGGGCGGCCCGCGTATGCCAGCCCGGGATAAGTGCCGGGCAAGTAGCGGCGCACATCGTCGTCGAGCGCCAGTTTGCCGTCGCGGACCGCGCGGGCGATCAACATGCCTGAATAACTCTTCGTCACCGACGCAAGCTCGTAGATCGTGCTCTCGTCCGGTGCACTTGCGGCGCGGCGATCCGTGCGGCCGAAGTTGAAGGTGTGGCGTTCACCGTTTCCGATGATGCCGATCGACAGTCCCACATGCACGGGATTGGCGACAAAGGCGCGGCCAAGCGACGTGGCCAGCGCCTCGATCGCCGGAGGCGCATCTGCCGCCGCGGCTGCGGCCTGGGTGACGAAGGCCAGACCCGCCAGGACCATGCGCAGACGACGGGTCATGCCGGTTCCTCCGCCAACGGCAGCGTGATCCTGGCGGCGCCGGACTATACCGGCATCGGCCGGTTATTGTTCAAGTCCAGAAAGCCCTTGATGATCCTGTAAGCCATCCAGACCCAGGCCACCACGCCCACCAGCCAGGCCAGCGGAATACCGATGATGGTGATCGCCAGGAAGGCGGCCACGATCATCCACACGACGTACCACCAGAACGAGCGGATCATCCAGGTGTGGTGCGAATAGACCATGGTGCCCACGGTTTCCGGACGCCTGATGTAGTTGATGATCAGGACGACGACGTTGAACAGCCCGAGCGAAAAGAAGAAAGTGGCCGCGTGGGCGATGTACAGGATGCGCGCAAACTGTTTCGCATCTTCGATACCGCGTTCGTAGACGAGTTCCTGGGACATGGCGTCCTCCTTGCTGGATGAGTAGGTAGAGTCGCTTCGACGATAGCTGAACGCGTCCTTACGCGGCGCGCGTCCGGGATTGTACCCAAGAAATAATACTGCCGGCATCCATCGCCCCGGCCTGGCGTGCGATCTCCTTTCCGCCCTGGAACAGCGCGATCGTCGGGATGCTGCGGATGCCGAACAGCCCGGCGATGTCCTGTGATGCCTCCGTGTCCACCTTCAGCAGGCGCACCTGCGGCTCCAGCCGCGCGGCAGCCTGGGCGTAGGCGGGCGCCATCATGCGGCAGGGCCCGCACCAGGCGGCCCAGAAATCGACCAGCACCGGAATATCGTTGCGGCTGATGTGGCGCGAGAACTGCGCGCTGCTGGCGTCGACCGGCTTGCCTTCGAATAGCGTACGGCTGCACTTGCCGCACACCGGCTGGTCGGCAAGGCGCTCGTTGGCGACGCGGTTGACGGCGTCGCAGCGGGGACAGACGATGTGCAATGGGTCGGTCATGGCATCCTCCTGCGTATGGTTCGATTGTTCATATTGTAAGGCCGTGCGACGTGAATCCAAGCTCCCGGCATAAAATCGGCCCATGAACGACACGCGTCCACCACCCACGACCGCCACCGGCGCACGCCTGATCGGCTGCGCGGGCTGGAGCCTGCACAAGGATGTGGCGCCCGACTTTCCCGAGGACGGCAGCCACCTGGAGCGCTACGCGGCCGTCTTTCCGGCGGTCGAGATCAACTCGTCCTTCTACCGCCCGCACCAGCCGCAGACCTATGCGCGCTGGGCCGCCAGCGTGCCGCCGGAGTTCCGGTTCTCCGTCAAGCTGCCGAAGGCGATCTCGCACGAGGCCAGGCTGCGCGATGCCGACGAGCTGCTTGACCGGTTCGCCGGCGAGGTCAATCACCTTGGCGCAAAGCTCGGCTGCGTGCTGATCCAGCTGCCGCCAAAGGGCGTGTTCGACGAAGAGGCTGCGCGGGACTTCCTGCCGCGCCTGCAGCAGCGGATCGGCTGCATGCTGGCGCTGGAGGCGCGCCATCCGACCTGGTTCTCGGCGGCGGCGACAAGCGTGCTGTGCGAGCACGGGGTCACGCGCGTCATGGCCGATCCGCCGGCTGGCCAGCCGGGGCCGCACGTGCCCACCACGGCAGCCAGCTACATCCGCCTGCACGGCACGCCCAAGGTCTATTACTCGAGCTACCCGCCCGAATTTCTGCAGGAGGTCGAAGAGCGGATCGCGCAGCTGACAAGTACCGGTGCCGATTGCTGGTGCATCTTCGATAACACCGCGGCCTTCGCGGCGGTGCCGAACGCGCTCGAGGTGCTGCGCGCGCTTGCCGTTCCGGCCTGAGGCAGCGGCCATGGTCTGCGCCACCTTCCGCTTTTACGGCGAGTTGAACGACTTCCTGCCGCGCGAGCGGCGCGGGCGCGACATCACCACGCCCTGCGCGCGCATGGCCACCACCAAGCACATGATCGAGGCGCTGGGCGTGCCGCACACCGAGGTCGAGCTGGTGCTGGTGAACGGCGAGGGCGCGGGCCTCGATGTGCTGCTGGAAGAGGGCGACCGCATCGCCGTGTATCCGCGCTTCACCAGCTTCGACGTCGAGGACCTGGCACCCGCGCCGCTGCTGCCGCCGGGCCGCATCCGCTTCGTCGCCGACGCGCACCTCGGCGGCCTGGCGCGGCTCTTGCGAATGGCCGGGTTCGACACCATCTACGACAACAGCCTGCGCGGCGACCAGGTCGAAGCGCTGGCGGTGGACCAGGAGCGCCTTGTGCTGACGCGCGACCGCGAACTGCTCAAGCGCCGCACCATCGAGTACGGCTGCTACGTGCGGGCTTTGACGCCCGAGGAGCAGCTGCGCGAAGTGTTCGAGCGCCTCGGCCTGGCCGACAGGGCGCGTCCGTTCACGCGCTGCCTGCACGACAACGCGCCGCTGCATGTAGTGGCCAAGGCGGATGTGCTGGACAAGCTCCCGACTATGGTGGCCGCCTGCCAGGAAGAGTTCAACACCTGCGACCTGTGCGGCCGCGTGTACTGGAAAGGCACGCACTGGCAGAGAATGCGTGCCGTACTCGAACCGTATCTTTCGTGATATACACTATATCGATCCTTTGCCAGACAGCGGGAGAGCATGTTGCAACAGGTAAGCTTCCCCCTCCGAACCGAATGTCCGCCAAGCGCCTGCGTCTGCGACCGCGACCGGCTGCTCGCCGAGCCCGATGCCGACCTGCGCCCGCTGCGCCTGACGCGCATGGAGGAGCAGAAGCTGATCGACCGCATCGAAGGCATCGCCAGCTACGAGGAGCTGAAACGCCTGCAGGAAAAGATGCGCGCCAACCTGGGCGTCGAACTGAAGATCGCGCCGGGCCCGAACGAGGTGCGCACCCTGCGCGGCATCGTGATCCTTCTGGAAGACCGGCCCGGCTTGTGCAAGAAGGTGCGGCAGTCGATCCCGGCGGCGATTCGCAAAGTGCTGGACCGGCATCCCGAGATCACCTATGCGATTCTCGATGCGCATGACTTGTTTGGCATGTAGCCATCGCGATCACGCGTTGTCCCGATAACAGATAGCGATCCAGGCGCTCGGCCAGGAAGCGCGGCAGGGCGTCCGGTGGTACCGGTACGAACCCGGCCTGGCCATAAAACCCGATGAGATGCTCGTATGGCAGGCAATAGGACGGACCCCGGTCCAACCATGGCATGCAGTGGGCCAGCAGTGCGCGGCCGATGCCCTGGCGCTGGAAGCCCGGGGCAACCTGCATGCCGCGCAGGACGGTGACGCCGTCTTCTTCGCACAAGCGGACCACGCCAATCACCTGGCCGCCTGCCGTGGCGGCAAAGCTGATGCCGGCCTCGGACACGCCGCCGCCGTAGCCCACTGCATCGTAGAACGCCCGGATCCGGGCCAAGTCCTGACCGCGGACGACTTCGACATTAACCACGGTTGTCCTGCGCTTGCGGTGCATAGAGAGCAGCCGCGACGCAGCCTCCGACCAGCGCACCCAGCACGTGGGCCTGCCACGCCACGCTGACGCCTGCGGGCAGCTCGACAAAGCCGGCGGTCGATGCGAACGCTTCCCAAAAGGTCTTGCCCGCCAGCGCAAGCGCGGCGCAGGCAAGCAGCTGACGGCTGCCGCGATAGCGCTTCCATGCCAGCTGGCCGCCCAGTACGGCGCTCAGTACCGCGAGCCCGGAAGCGCCACGATACTCCTGCAGCCCTGGCACCAGCACCAGCAAACCGAGCGAGATCAGGAGTGCGCCGGCGCCAAGCAGTTGCGAGAAGCGGCGCGACCCGGCCAGCGGTTCGGCCGCCATGCCCATCGAAGCCACCACCAGCGCATCGACGCCGGCGTGGCTGGCGGAGAAGTGCACGACGTGGCCTGTCCATAGGCGCCACAGCTCGCCATGCAGGATCGCCACGCGGTCCCAGGCGAGCGCGGATGCGGTCGGCTCCCCGGTACCGGCGAGCAGCATGCACAGCACCGCGAGCGTGAAGCTGACCGGCGCACGCTTAAACATGGCGGCGCCCGATCGCCCAGGCCACGCCGGCCAGCAGCAGCGCGCCCAGCCAGCCGAATGCGCCGCCGCCACGCTCGCCGTTGCGGCCCACGACCTGGATACCCGGATCGGACCTGGCCCGCTCCTTGAAGTTTGCCAGCTGCGTCTGCAGCTGCGGAATCATCTGGTCCACCGCCTGCACATAGCCGTCGGCCTGGGCGCCGCGGATCTCCCTGCTGTAGCCGGCCAGCGTGGACGAGCCCTTGACCTGGCTGGTGCCTGGCGCGCGGAACAGCAGCTTGCGGCTGCGGACGTCGAACACGGCGGCATCGACCATGGTCTGGACGTCGTACTGGTCGCCCTTGATCAGGTAGGCGCCGACTACCGTCCAGTACAGCACCGCGAGGCGGTTCGTATCGTTGAAACGGATCTGGTCATAAGACACCAGCGCGATCACGTCGACGTTGAACATGCGCGCCACCTGGTCCAGGTTGTCGAAGCCGCCGCGCGGACGCAGGTAGGCGCTGGGGATGATGTCGATGCTGCCGATGTAGTCGTACTGCGAGAACGAGGCCTTCACGCGCTCCAGCAGCTGGGTCTTTGCGGCTTCCTGGAGGCCGCCGCCTGCATTTCCACCGCCCGGCACGAAGGCGATGCCGACGCGTACCGGCAAGCGCAGGCGCGTGACGGTCGGCTCCATCTGCGGCGCTTCTTTTGCATCCGGGTACAGGTAGTCGACAATGCTGCCGGCCTGGCGGGTGCCGTTGTGGGAGAACATGGAGCCGCAGCCGCCCAGGGCGAGGAGGGCGGCGGCGCAGACGAGGGTGAGGAAGCGCTTCATGCATGCCTTTCGGTGAAGGCCGAATTGCGGCCGATCAGGGCATGATGGCATTTGCGAGCAAACGAGCAAGGAGTGAATCTGGAGTTGCGCCGGTTGACGCCGTCGGTATCGCTTTCTGCTACCGACGCGCACTGCACGGAAGAACTAGATGATCGGCCGCCCGAACCTCTCGCCAAACGTCTTGAGCTGCCCCGCATCGAAAGCCCCCACCAGATTCTGGTACTGGAATCCGCCCGCCACGTGGCGATACATCACATGATAGGCCTCGCTCGGATCGTGCAGGTTGCGGATGTCGTCCGGATCGACGGCGTACAGATACGGGAACACGCTGCGCAGGAAATCGAGGAAGTCCGGCACCGAGGTGCGCTGAAGGACGTTCAGGCACCAGTGGTTCAATTCGAGCGTGACGACTGGTCGGGATGCGGCAATGGTATCGTGCAGCCCTTCGATGACGTCGCGCTCGAAACCTTCGACATCGATCTTGATGAAACCGACGCGGTCGATGCCGCGGGCTTGCAGAAAGGCGTCGCCCTGGGCGATCTCGATGGCTTCGATGCGGTGGTCCTTCGATGCCTGCATCTTGTTGGAGAAGAAGCCGCCGGAGCGGTTGTCGACGCTGGACGTCAGTTCGAAGCGGCCGGCGTTTTTGCCCAGGCCGACGTTTTCGAGCATGACGTTTTGCAGGCCCGCGGCCTCGACATTCTTCTGCAGGAATGCGAAGGTGGTCGGCGAGGGTTCGAAGCTCAGCACCCGCTGCGCGCGGCTGCCAAACAGGATCGAGGTACAGCCGATATTGGCGCCGACGTCGAGCACGGTGTCGGTCGGTTTTACCAAGGTGTCGAACAGCGCCACCATGTGCGGTTCGAAGACGCCGTCGATGTGGTTGAGATAGTTGTCGTCGGATTCGATCCGGTAGCGCTTGCCGCCGATGTCGGTCATGACGGAACGCGTGCCATCGCCGTCTGCCCATGCGGGTGTGGCTGGGTAAGGCTCCTCCATGGGCAAGGGTGGCGGCGGTGCTTGACGGTGTTGCGGACGTAAGAAATTCAGGAGACTCTTCAAAATTACCTCGGGTTGCTCTTCAAATACGGTTGTTGCCTAACGCGGCAAGCCGGACACCCGGTCGAGTGCGGCATGGATGTTCGCGATCACCTCTTGCGGATTGCGTGCGTTGTCTTCGTGCTTGAGGACGAACAGGCATTTGCGTGCCGGATTCTCGGCGAAGAAAGTCTCCAGCCTGGTGTGTACGGCCCGTTCGATTGCGCGGTCGCGCACCAGCCCATGCGCCGCGAACTGCTGTTCCCACCACACGGGACTGGCCCAGACCAGATGCCCGTGCATCGGCCAGCCCGCCGGATCGCAGTCGAGGCGGCGATACAGGGTTTGCTCGCCCGCCGCCTGCCACTGGCTGACATAGGCGCCGAACACTTCGCCAAACACGTCGTCGGTGCCGAACATCGGCGAATTCAGGTAGAAGTAGCCATCCTTCGACACCCGCGCTGCGATGGCAGAGAGGTACTCATCGAATTTCACCGGATTCAGGTGCTCGATGATGTCCATCGCCAGCACGACATCGAAGCGCCGTTCCAGCCCTGCCGTGAGCAGGTCGGCGTACATCATGCGGTCCTTGACGTTCGGATAGGCCATCGCGAAAGCGAGGTGGCTGACGTCCAGGCCCAGCACATCGATGCCGGCTTCTTCGAGCAGGCTGATGACGGCGCCCGTGAAGCAGCCGAGTTCCAGGCAGCTGGTCGCGCCCAGGCCCCGCACCAGGGCGGCAGTGACGTGCTTGTCGAGGTCGATCTTGACGCCCCACACGCCCATGCCGTCGTAATAGCGGTGCTGCGCGATGGCGCTTTCCATGAAGTCGAAGTCGGCGTCGCTGTCAGCCTTGTACAGAATCATTGGAACGCCGTAGGGCGTGGTTTCGCGCTCATATCGTTCGGGATACAGCTGCACGAGGTCCGGCAGCTGGTGCGGAGGGATGAGTTGCTTCAGCATGGTCGCCGTGAATTCGCTCGACGACAGAAGGCTTTTCGCGACCTCATCGATCGGCGTTCCGGCCTCCAGCGTATTTGTCAGGCTCCTGAGGCCGGCGTGATCGGGCGCCCGGTCAAGTATGCCCCGGTACAAGGCATTGGCGACATCGGCCGGCGCATAGCGTAAGCCGGCGAAGGATTCACCCTTGTTCAGGCGAGGCAGGAGGTGGCGTCGCAATTTGCTGACAATATTCCGCATCGAAGAGCTCTCGGAGACGTGGTTTGCAATGTCGATCCCGGATAGTTTAGACATAAACAATCGCCAAAAGCTCTCCAAATATTGCAGAGAGCGTACCCGCAGCGTAGAGCGCTCTCAGTGCGCGTGGCCACCACCCAGATAAGCCGCCACCACCTTCGGATCGCTCTTCAGGCTCGCCGCCGGCCCGTGCACGGCGATGCTGCCGTTCTCCAGCACATAGCCATAATCCGCCACGTTCAGCGCCGCCTGCGCGAACTGCTCCACCAGCAGCATGGTCACGCCTTCGGACTTCAAACGCGCGATGATGCGGAAGACTTCGTCGACCAGGATCGGCGCCAGGCCCATCGAAGGCTCGTCGAGCAGCACCACTTCCGGGTTCAGCATGACGGCGCGCGCCATCGCCAGCATCTGCTGCTCGCCGCCGGACAGGGTGCCGGCCAGCTGGGTGCGGCGCTCCTTCAGGCGCGGGAACAGTTCCAGCGCGCGTTCGAGGTCGTGCTGGACGTCGCCTCTGGGACGCGCGCGCGTGAAGCGCGGGAAGGCGCCGAGCAGCAGATTATCCGTGACGCTCATGGTGGCGAATACGCGCCGGCCCTCGGGCGAATGGGCCAGGCCGGCGCGCGCGATGCGGTGCGAGTCGAGGCCGGTGATGTCGCGCCCGTCCAGGTGGACGCTGCCGCTCTTCGGCTTGACCATGCCGGAGATGGCGCGCATGGTCGTGGTCTTGCCGGCGCCGTTGCTGCCGATGAGGGTGACCAGCTTGCCCTTCGGGACCTCGAGCGAGATCCCGTGCAGGACCTCGACCTTGCCGTAGGCGGCGTGCAGGTTCTGGATCGATAACATGCTTGTGTTCCTCTCAAACTGCCGCGGCGTGCGGCGGCGGCGTTTCGGCGGCGCCGCCGAGGTAGGCGTCGATGACCTTCGGATCGGACTGCACGCTGGCCGGCGTGCCTTCGGCGATCTTCTGGCCGAAGTCCAGCACCGTCACGGTGTCCGAGATCGCCATCACGACGTCCATGTGGTGTTCGATCAGGACGATGGTGATGCCGTGGTCGCGGATCTTGCGGATGATCGCCATCAGCTCGCGGATGTCGGGTGCGGTCAGGCCGGCGGCCGGTTCGTCCAGCAGCAGCAGGCGCGGGTCGAGGGCCAGCGCGCGGCCGATTTCCAGCAGGCGCTGCTTGCCGTAGGGGAGGTTGCGCGCTTCCTCGTTGGCCAGCTCCTGCAGGCCGACGAATTCCAGGATGGCGCTGGCGCGTTCGCGCGCCGCAAGCTCCTCGCGGCGGTAGCGCGGGGTCGACAGCATCGCGTCAAGCCACGAGGAACGGAAGCTGTGGTGCAGGCCCACCAGCACGTTCTCCAGCGCGGTCATCTCGCCGAACAGCTGCACGTTCTGGAAGGTGCGGGCGATACCGCCCAGCGCGATCTGCGAGGGTGTGCGGCCCGTGATCGGCTGGCCGGCGAACACCACGCCGCCCGCGGTCGGCTTGTAGATGCCGGTCAGGACGTTCATCATCGTGCTCTTGCCCGAACCGTTCGGCCCGATCAGGCCGTGCACCGAGCCGCGCGCCACGTTGAGGTCGACCTGGTTCAGCGCCTTCAGGCCGCCGAACTGCATCAGGATCTGCTCCACGCGCAGCAGTTCGCCGCCCGGTGCGGCGTCGGCGCGGATGCCGGCGAACGGATCGGCCTGGGCCGCGCCATCCTTCGCCACCACGTGCACGCGCCCGCGTCCCATCAGGCTCTTGAAGAAGCCGACGATACCGTCCTGCAGGTAGTAGACGACGAACAGGGTCATGAGGCCGAAGATGGTCAGGCGCCAGTCGACCATGCTGTCCAGCTTGTACGCGACGCCGGCCAGGGCCAGGGTCGCCAGCACCGGCACGGCGGCACGGCCGGCGGTGGTGCGGCCCTTGGCGATCATCAGTGCGGCGACGATGACCGCGGCGACGGCGGCCGTCACGGCGATGCGGCGGAACACCTCGATGTCGGACAGGAGGCTGGGCAGCATGACGACGATGGCGGCGCCGATGAGGGAGCCGAGGCGGCTCTTGCGCCCGCCCATGATCACGGCCAGCAGGAACAGGATGGTCAGCTCGAAGTTGTAGCTGTTGGGCGAGATGTACTGTTCCGAATACGCGTACAGGCTGCCCGCCAGGCCCGCGAAGCCGGCGCTGATGACGAAGGCGTAGACTTTATACCGGTACACCGAGACGCCCATGCAGTCCGAGGCGATCGGGCTGTCGCGCAAGGCCTCGAAGGCGCGGCCGACGTGGCTTCGCAGCAGGCGGTGCACCAGCAGCAGCGAGATGAACATGAAGCCTGCCACGGCATAGTAGTACTGGACCTCGGTCAGCTCGGCGCCCATCACGCTGGGCTTCTGCAGCTGGATGCCGAGCGGGCCTTCGGTCAGCCAGGTCATCTCGTTGATCAGGATCTGCACGATGGTGCCGAAGGCCAGCGTCACCATCGCCAGGTAGGGGCCGGTGACGCGCAGGGCGGGCAGCGCGAGGATGGCGCCGAACAGGGCGGTCGAGGCGATGCTGGCCGGGACCGCGAAGTACCAGGGCGCGCCCAGCTTCATCACCAGGATGCCGGTGGCGTAGGAGCCGACCCCGAACAGGCCGGCGTGGCCGAGCGAGACCTGGCCAGTGTAGCCGACCACGATGTCCAGGCCGTACAGCAGGATCGCGTAGATCAGGATGGTCTCGGCCAGGTGGACGTAGTAGGGATTCGTGAACAGCAGCGGATAGCCGAGTACCAGCACGAGGCCGGCGGCGATGGCGAGGGAAGTCTTCTTCATGCTCATACTTTCTTGATCGCGGCCTTGCCGAACAGGCCGGAGGGCTTTACCGCCAGCACCAGCAGGAGCAGCACCAGGCCAGGCACTTCCTTGTAGCCGGTGGAGAGATAGAAGCCGGTCGCGGTTTCGGCGATGCCGAGGATGATGCCGCCGACGATGGCGCCCACGCCCGAGGTCAGGCCGCCGATGATGGCCACCGCGAAGGCCTTCAGGCCGAGCGAGGCGCCCATCGTGGCGCTGGTGAGCGTGAGCGGTGCGATCAGCGCGCCGGCAAAGGCCGCCGTGGCCGAGGACAGCGCATACGAGAAGGTGATCACCATGCCGGTGTTGATGCCCATGAGGCCGGCAGCGTCGCGGTCGTTGGAAGTCGCGACCACCGCCTTGCCGTAGATGGATTTGCGGTTGAAGATCTCGACCGCCAGCATGATGGCGACGGCGCCGATGATGACCGCGACCTGCATCGGCTGGATGTTGGCCCCGGCGACCGTGAAGGGCTCCGACGAGATCGGCGAGGGGAAGGGCAGCACGTCCTTGCCCCAGATATTCTCGGCCACGTTCTTGAAGATGATGGCCAGTGCGATGGTGGACATGATCCACCCGAATTCGGACTTGATGCGGATGGCGGGGCGCACGCCGATGCGTTCGACGAACATGCCCTGGATGGCGCCGAAGATCATCACCAGCGGGACCATCAGCCAGTAGCTGATGTAAGGGCCGCCATGGATGGTGCCGACCAGCGACAGGCCGACCAGCGCGCCCAGCATCAGGGCCTCGCCCTGGCCGAAGTTCAGGGTGCCGGAGGTGGCGAAGGTGAGTTGATAGCCGAACGCGATGACGGCATAGATCATGCCGAGCGCGATGCCGGAGACGACCAGCTGCAGAAGGATTTCCATGTTTTACCTTGTGAGACGCGACACGCGTGCACCGTCATTCCCGCCAAGGCCGCCGGCCAGGTCGGGAATGACGATCTGATGCTGCTGGTACGAAGGCTTACTTGACGTTCACAACCCGGCCATTCTGCACTTCGCCGAACTTGGTGTTCTCGAAGTTGATGGCCTCGTGGTCGGTCTTGCTGTAGGGCTTGTTGTAGGTCGTGACCACGCCTTCGATCGGGGTCTTCAGGTCTTCCAGCGCGGCGGCGATTTTCGGGCCTTCGGTGCTGTTGGCCTGCTGGATCGCGGCGGCCAGCAGGTAGATCGAGTCGTAGCCCTGGGCCGCCGACACGGCCGACGGCATGCGGCCGTTCGGCGGGTTGTAGGCTTTCACGTAGGCGTCGATGAAGGCCTTGCGCTTGGGCGTGTCAGGGTTCTGGATGAAGGTCTGCGGCATGCGGGTGCCGTTGCCGTTGGCGCCGGCGTTGTCGATGAAGTTGGCCATCGCCAGGGTCCAGCTGCCGACGATCGGCACTTTCCAGCCCAGCTTCTGCATGCCGTTGGCGATCTGCGCCAGTTCGGGGCCGATGCCGTAGGTGAGCACGACGTCGGCGCCGGCCTGCTTGGCGCGCAGCAGCTGGGCGGTCATGTCGACGTCGCCGATGTTGTACTTCTCGACCGAGACCGGCTTCACGTTCTTGGTGGCCAGCACCTTCTCGAGGTCTTCGCGGCCGAGCTGGCCGTAGTTGGTCGAATCGGCCAGGATGGCGGGCTTCTTGAAGCCGCGGCGGATCGCTTCCTCGGCGATCATGGTCGACTGGATGGTGTCGCTGGCGGAGTTGCGGAAGACGTAGTTTTCCGGCTGGCTGGCGAACTGCTTGGTCACGATCGAACCGGTGGCGACGTTGTTCATCACCGGGATCTTGGCCTGCTGGTAGAAGCGCTGCGAAGCCAGGGCCACGCCGGTGTTGATGTAGCCGACGGTTGCGACCACGTGCTCCTTGTTGATCAGCTCCTGGGCGATCTGGACGCCGCGCTCCGGCTTGGCTTCATCGTCGCGTTCGACCATCTGCAGCTGGCGCCCCATCACGCCGCCCTTGGCATTGATCTCCGCAACCGCCAGTCGCACGCCGTCGCGCATCGACACGCCCATCGGCGCAGAGCCGCCGGTGAAGGGACCAGACACGCCGATCTTGATCGGGTCCGCGGCCATGGCGGACATCGACAAACCCACTGCTACCCCTGCAACCAATGCTTTCAGTTTGAAATTCATTGCTGTCTCCTGTTGACTTCGTTTTTTTGCCGTGCGCCGGGGGCGCCGGTACCGGGGCGGATCGGCTGGCGCAGACCCATCGTCGGGCCATTGTAGGATGGCAATTGAGCAACAGCAAACGATTCATGTGACGCGTTGCACCATGCGTCATTCATGCAAATACGTAAGAAAAACGTAAGGAAGGGGGTGTATGGCGGGGCGAAAAAAAAGAGGCCGCACCGCAGTGCGACCTCCCCATTTTAGTGCAACTTTTATAGTTTAGCGATGGCCGCGTCCATGGTAGCCGCCGCGGTAGCCGTGGCCACCGTGACCCCAGTTGCTCCAGCTGAAGCCGAGGCCGATCGTGACCGGCGGGTACCAGAAGGGATCGTAGACCGGGGCCGGGGCGTACACCGGCGCCGGCACATACACCGGCTGGCTCGAGTACACGGTGGCCGGGGCCGGGCTGTAGGTGACGACGTCCGAGGTGGTCACGCGGCCCGCGTCGCCCGAGGCGGCAGCCTGGGCGCCCGTGCCGGCCGGGACCGGGGTCACGGACACGACCTGCCAGCCGTTGGCGTCAGGGGCCTGTGCATAAGCGCGCGTACCGTAGTTGGCGGGACCCGGATATTGGGTCGCGCAGCCGCTCAGGGCGGCAACTGCAAGAATGATGGCGAGTTTTTTCATGGCGGTTCTCCTCACCTGCTTACTATACAGTTCCCGCTGGCGTCCGCTTGAACATTTACAGGCTGTTACAGCTATTCACTTTCCGGAAACCTTAGAGCGCCTGGCAAAATCCGCATGGCGGCGTTGCATCGTCTCGCCGTACTAGCGTACTGTCTTCGTGGTCCGCCACTGCGGCGATGCGCCTTGCCCTGCAGCTTTTGTCAGACGCTCTTGGCGCGGTGGCTGGACAGCGCCACCGCCAGCAGGATCATGCCGAAGCCGGCCGCGTGATACAGGTGCGGCGGCTCGCCCAGCAGCGGCCAGGCGGCCAGGGTCGCGAACAGCGGAATCAGGTAGACCGACATGCTGGCGCGCGCCGGGCCGGCCACGGCCACCAGGCGGTCGTAGCAGAAGTAGGCGCCCAGGCTGGGGACGATGGCGAGGAAGGCCAGCGCCACGTACAGGCGGCCGTCCGCGAACGGCGGCATCTCATGGAAGGCTTCGACCGCCGCGAAGGGCGCCAGCACCAGTGCGCCGCCGCCAATCAGGGCCGCCAGCTTGACCGTGCCCGGCAGGGGCGGCAGCGGCAGGCGTTTATTGAAGACCGTGTACAGCGACCAGCCGATCGCGGCCAGCACCACCCACAGGTCGCCGCGGCCGAATTCCAGCTGTGCGAGGGCGGCCAGGTCGCCCTTCGACAGGACCACCAGCACGCCGGCGATGGCAATCGCCAGTCCCCAGGCCTGGCGGCGGCCCAGCGGCGCCTTCCACACCAGGCGCTCGACCAGGGTCACCAGGGCCGGGCAGGCCGCGAAGATGATGGCGACGTTGGCGGCAGCGGTATGGCGCGCGCCGATGTATTGCGGGGCGACCGCCATGCCCATGCCCAGCATGGACAGCAGCAGGATGCGCGGCCAGTTGGCCAGCAGCGTGGGACGCAGTGCCCACAGGCGCGGGCCGACCGACGGCGCCAGGATCAGGAAAGCCAGGGCCCAGCGGCCGAAGGCGAGGAAGACGGGGGGAATGCCGGCGCCTTGCGCCCAGCGCGCGACCACCAGGTTGGCGGCAAACAGGGCGGGGGTGACCAGCATGAGCGCCAGTTCGGCGTTGTAGACGGCGCCCTGTACGCCAAGGCCGCCACGGGATACTGCTTCTGACACATCTACTCCTATGATTCTCTGCGGGGAAATCATACTGCAGCGCACAAAAAATGTGCTTCTGTTCAGCGGGCTGGACAGGGAGAAAATGGAAGGCTCTTCTTCTAATCGGCTAAAATGCGAAAGAACTATCTTCACACTAGCCTGTATAGACAAGGAAGCGCTGCAATGAAGGACGGACAGCTCGACGATATCGACCGCCATATCCTCCGTACACTGGGCAAGGACGGCCGCATCAGCAACCAGAAACTGGCCGAAACGGTGAACCTGTCGCCGACCCCGTGCTGGCACCGCGTCAAGGCGCTCGAGGACGCCGGCTACATCGCCGGCTATGCGGCGCTGCTCGACCAGCGCCTGCTGGGCGTGCCGGACACCGTCATCATCGAGGTGACGGTCGACCGCCACGACGACGAGATTTTCAAGGCCTTCTCGGATGCGCTGGCCGAGCTGCCGGAAGTGATGGAAGCTTATCTGCTGTCCGGCGAATACGATTACCTGATCAAGGTGGCCGTGTCCGGCACCGAAGGCTACGAACGCTTCCTGCGCCAGAAGCTGTACAAGCTGCCCGGCGTGCGCCACACGCGCTCGACCTTCACGCTGCGCTGCCTGAAGCGTTCCCCGTCCGTCACCCCTGCGTAAACAAAGTCAGCGGCACCGCCTGCGCCATCGCCTGGTAGCCGGCGCTGTTGGGGTGCAGGTGGTCGCCGCTGTCGTAGGCGGCGCGCAGGCGCGTGCTGCGGGCCGGGTCGCGCAGCACCGCGTCGAAGTCGATCACTGCGTCATAGGCGCCGCTCGACCGCATCCAGTCGTTGAAGCGCTTGCGCACGTTCTCGCGCGATGCCGTGTAATACGCTTGGCCCTCGAAAGGCGTGAGGGTCGCGCCGATCGCACGCACGCCGCGCGCACGCGCCTTTGCCACCAGCTGCAGGTGGCCGTTGACCAGGCTGTCCACCGGGATCGGGCTGGACGACGGGCTGTAGACGATGTCGTTGATCCCGATGAGGACCACCACCCAGCGCACGCCGGCGGTGCCCAGCACGTCGCGGTCGAAGCGCAGGAGTCCGCGCTGGCCGGCCAGCATCGCGTCCGGATAATCCTTCAGCAGTGAGTTCGCGCTGATGCCGCGGTTGGCCACGCCGATATTCCCCGCCACCCCGCCCTCCAGCTGCAGGCGCCGCGCCAGATAGTCCGGCCAGCGCCGGTTGACATTGCTGCCGCTGGCCTGGCCGTCGGTGATGGAGTCGCCGAAAGCGGCCACGCTGGCGCTCGCGGCCAGGCCGGAGTAGGCGCCGCTGACGTCGACCTCGGTGAGGAAAGGCCAGGTGGCGATGCTGCGCGAGACCCCCAGGCTGGCGTTCGCGCTCTGGTTGCCGGCGGTCGAGACATAGCTGGTCTGCAGCGCCGCATTGTGCAGGGTGGTGAGGCGCGTCGTCCCCGGCAAATACAGGCTGATGGCAAGGTCGGCGAAGGGCGGCACGTTGAGGCTGACCGCATCCGAAAACACCGCGCCGCCAGCCGGGATCGCCACCGACGTGCGGCCGCCGAACAGCAGCTGGCGGTCGGTGCCGGCCACCAGCGTGGCGCCGCTGGCGCGCTGGGCGATGCGGGCGGCGCCGATGTTCAGGGCTGTCGATCCCATCTCGTTCGACACGCGGATGCGCGCCCGGCTGCCGCCGACGCTGGCATGCACGATCAGGCGCAGGGTCTGGTTGGACAGGCTCAGCGTCGATGCGGCGGGCGGCGGGCCGGCCGGGGCCGTGCCCCAGGTGGCGGCCCATTGCACCGTCTGTGCCAGTGTGCTGGAGGCGGGCAGGGCGAGCGCGGCGGCGAGCGCCTGGCCGGTGCGCAGGAAGCCGCGGCGCGATGGATGGGAAGGAAGGTCTGCAGTCATGGTGGTCTCCTCGGAATGGACGAGCGTTAGACCACGGATCCTTCTATATTGCTGTGAACAGGTTGAGCGGCACCGCCTGCGCCATGGCCTGGTAGCCGGCGTCGTTCGGGTGCAGGTGGTCGCCGCTGTCGTAAGCCGGGTTCAGGCGGTTCGTCTGCGCCGGGTCGCGCAGGGCCAGGTCGAAGTCGACCACGCCGTCCCAGGCGCCGCTGTCGCGGATCCAGGTATTGACCTGCTGGCGGGCAGCCTCCCGCGCCGGCGTGTAGTAGGCCTGGCCGCCGAAAGGCGTCAGGGTCGCGCCGATCGCGCGCAGGCCTGCCAGGTGGGCGCGGGCGATCAATTGCTGGTAGCCGGCGGCCAGCTCATCGGCCGAAATCGTGTTGGCCGTCGGGCTGTAGACGATGTCGTTGATGCCGATGAGGGCGAACAGCCAGCCGGCGCCGGTCGTCGCCAGCACGTCGCGGTCGAAGCGTTCCAGGCAGTCGTGGCCGGAGATCAGTGCATTCGCAAAATCGGTGAGCATGCAGTTGCCGGAGATGCCGCGGTTGACCACGGCCACCGGCGGGCTGCCGGGTACGCTTTCCTGCTGCAGGCGCCGTGCCAGCCAGTCCGGCCAGCGGCGGTTGAGGTTGCCGCTGCTGCGCGCGCCGTCCGTGATCGAGTCGCCCAGCGCGACGATGGCGCGTGCGCCCGCCGCGGGCAGCACGTCGACCTCGGCCAGGAAGGGCCAGCAGCTGATCGTCTGCTGCAGCGGCAGCGCCGGCGTGGCGGCGTAGTTGCCGGCGGGGGACACGTAGCCGGCCTGCACGGCCATGTCGTGCACAGTCGTGCCCTGCACACTGTCCGGCAGGTAGATGCTGATGGAGAGGTCGGCCAGCGCCGGCACGGCAAGGTCGACCGGGTCGGAGACCAGCGGCGCGCCGGCCGGAATCGTGGCGAAGCTCCTTCCGCCAAACGTCAGGTTGTGCACGCTGCCAGCCACCAGGCTGGCGCCGGATCCGCGCAGCCCGATGCTGGCGGCGCCAATGCGCAAGGCGCTATTGCCCATCTCGTTCGTGAAGCGCACGCGGGCCTTGCTACCGCCGATGCTGGTATGGACGATCAGCCTGAGCGTCTGGTTCGCGTAGTTCATGACGGACGCCGCCGCCGGCGGACCGGCGGGGGCCGTGCCCCAGGTGGCGCACCACGCCTGGGCAGACGCGGCGGCTTGGGCGGCCGGGGCGGTGGCGACGAAGGCGGCGGCGAGCGCCGGGCCGCTGGCCAGGAAATGGCGGCGTGTGGACATCGAGACCTCCAGGGGAAGAGCCTGCCGATATGGCCGAGCTTGTCAGCCAATCTAGCCTGCATCTGCCAGCCGGTCACGTCATGCGCGCAGCATGCCGCTTGGCGGAGGTCAAAGAATCGTCAGAATCCCGTCCAGGCCCGTGAAGTTGAGGGCCACGCTTGCTTGCGAGCGCACCACCGGCTTGGCGCGGAAGGCCACCGACAGGCCGGCAATGCTCATCATCCTGAGGTCGTTGGCGCCGTCGCCCATCACGATGGCCTGTCTCGGATCGATGCCCAGTTCGGCGCACACGCGCTGCACGGTGCGCATCTTCTCTTCGGCGTCGACGATGCCGCCGACCACGCGGCCGGTCAGCTTGCCATCCTGTTCTTCCAGCAGGTTGGCGTGCACGTAGTCGAGGCCCAGGCGGGCTTGCAGGCGCTCGGTGAAGAACGTAAAGCCGCCCGATACGAGCAGGGTCTTCAGGCCGGCCGCCTTGACGCCGTCCAGCATGGCCTGCGCGCCCATCGACAGCTGCAGGCGCTCTTCGTACACGCGTGCCAGCGCTTCGACCGGCAGGCCTTCGAGCAGCGCCACACGGCGTTTCAGGCTTTCGGAAAAATCCAGCTCGCCGCGCATCGCGGCCTCGGTGATGGCGGAGACTTGCGGCTTCAGGCCCTGCATGTCGGCGATCTCGTCGATGCACTCGATGGTGATCAGGGTCGAGTCCATGTCCATCGCCACCAGCTTGAAGTCGGCCAGGCTCAGCCCGGCATCGACGAAGCTGGCGTCGACGCCGGTCGCTTCGGCCGCGGCCTCGATAGTCTTGCGCAGCGTGGGTGTGGCATCGATGCCGTCGCAGCGCATCGCGTGCGCGTGGATGGGCGTCGTGCTGCGCGGGCTGGCCAGCGCGGCAAGCTGGGCGAGCACGGCCTGGCCGGCAGCCGGGCTTTGAAGGATGAGTTTTTTGGACATGGGGCTGAAGCTGATCTTAGGCTAATAATTGTCGTATGGTCTGCTTGACCTGGTTCACGCGCGCCGCCAGGTCCGGCATCGCGGCCGTGATGCGCAGCTTGTCCTGGCCGGCCAGCTTGACCTGGCGGTTCTTCTGGATCAGCGTGATGATCTTGATCGGGTCGATCGGCGGCTTTTCCATGAACTGCAGGCTGGCCGCTTCCGCGTGCGCATCGATCTTCACGATGCCCACCTGCTTGGCCGAGATGCGCAGGCGGTGGGTCTCGATCAGCGCCTTCACCGCATCCGGCAGCTTGCCGAAGCGGTCGATCAGCTCTTCCTGCATGTCGTCGATGCGGTCCTGGGTTTCGCAATTGGCCAGGCGCTTGTAGATCGACAGGCGCTCGTGGACGTCGCCGCAGAAGTCGGCCGGCAGCAGGGCCGGCACGTGCAGGTTGATCTCGGTGGTCGAGGACAGCGGCGCGCTCATGTCCGGCTCGCGGCCGGCCTTCAGCGCCTTCACGGCCTCGTTCAGCATGTCGGAGTAGAGCTGGAAGCCGACTTCCAGCATCTCGCCAGACTGGTTCTCGCCCAGTACCTCGCCGGCGCCGCGGATTTCCAGGTCGTGCATGGCCAGGTAGAAGCCGCTGCCCAGTTCCTCCATCGCCTGGATGGCGTCGAGGCGGCGCTGCGCCTGCTTGGTCATGTTCAGCGCATCGTTCACCAGCAGATACGCATAGGCCTGGTGGTGCGAACGGCCGACGCGGCCGCGCAGCTGGTGCAACTGGGCCAGGCCGAATTTATCCGCCCTGTGCATGATGATGGTGTTCGCGGTCGGCACGTCGATGCCGGTCTCGATGATGGTCGTGCACAGCAGGATGTTGTAGCGCTGCGCCACGAAGTCGCGCATCACCTTTTCCAGGTCGCGCTCGTGCATCTGGCCGTGGGCCACGCCGATGCGCGCCTCCGGCACCAGTTCGCGCAGCATGGCCAGGCGGTTCTCGATGGTCTCGACCTCGTTGTGCAGGAAGTAGACCTGGCCGCCGCGTTTCAGTTCGCGCAGGACGGCTTCGCGGATGATCGAACCGTCTTCGCTGCGGACAAAGGTCTTGATGGCGAGGCGCTTCTGCGGCGCGGTGGCAATGACCGAGAAGTCGCGTAGGCCTTCCAGCGCCATGCCCAGGGTACGCGGGATCGGCGTCGCGGTCAGGGTCAGCACGTCGACCTCGGCGCGCAGGGCCTTCAGCGCTTCCTTCTGGCGCACGCCAAAGCGGTGCTCCTCGTCGATGATGACCAGGCCCAGGCGCGTGAACTTCACGTCCGGCGACAGCAGTTTATGCGTGCCGATCACGATGTCGACGGTGCCGTCGGCCATGCCCTTGATCGCGTTGTTGATCTCCTTGCCAGTGCGGAAGCGCGACAGCTCGGCAATCTTGACCGGCCAGTCGGCAAAGCGGTCGGAGAAGGTTTGCGCATGCTGTTCGGCCAGCAGGGTGGTCGGCGCCAGGATCGCCACCTGCTTGCCGCCCATGACGGCGATGAAGGCGGCGCGCAGCGCGACCTCGGTCTTGCCGAAGCCGACGTCGCCGCACACCAGGCGGTCCATCGGGCGGCCCGAGGTCATGTCCTTGATGACGTTGGTGATGGCCTCAAGCTGGTCCGGCGTCTCGTCGAAACCGAAGCTCTGGGCGAAGTTCTCGTAGTCGACCGCCGAGTATTCGAAGCTGTGGCCCTGGCGGGCGGCGCGTCGCGCATACAGGTTGAGCAGCTCGGCCGCGGTGTCGCGCACCTGCTCGGCGGCCTTGCGCTTGGCCTTGTCCCATTGGCCGGAGCCCAGCGTGTGCAGCGGCGCGTCTTCCGGCGAGGCGCCGGAGTAGCGCGAAATGACATGTAACTGCGACACCGGCACGTACAGCTTGGTCTCCTTGGCGTATTCCAGGTGCAGGAATTCGGTGTCGCCTTCGCCCAGGTCCATGCTGATCAGGCCCATGTAGCGCCCGATGCCGTGGTTGATGTGGACGACCGGATCGCCGATCTTCAGCTCCGACAGGTCGCGCACCATCGACTCGACCTGCGAGCTGGCTTCCTGCTTCTTCTTGCCGGCGCGCTTGCCACCGCCCGCATACAGCTCGGTCTCGGTGATGAAGACGAGATGCCCACACGCCGCGTCCATCAGCTCGAAGCCAGCCTGCAGCGGGGCCACGCCCAGCATCAGCTTCGCATCCGACGCACACAGTCCGGCATAGCCTTCGACGGAAGCGAGGTCCAGCCTGTATTCGTTGAAGTACTGCTGCAGCGTCTCGCGGCGGCCGGCCGAATCGGCGCAGATAATGACCTTGGCGTCCGTGCGCATCAGGTAGGAACGCAGGTTGGCCAGCGGGTCTTCGAGGCGGCGGTTGACGGCGATGTCCGGGATCGGGGCCGACAGCTCGGAAGCCGCGGCCGCAGGATCGCGCGCGATCGCCCAGCGCCCGTGCGGCTTGGCGCAAACGAAGAAGTCCTCGGCGCCGAGGAAGATCTCCTTCGGCTCCAGGATCGGCCGTTCGCGGTCGGACTTCAGGAATTTGTAGCGCGATTCCGTGTCGGCCCAGAAGCGCTGGATCGCGCCTTCGATGTCGCCCACCAGGGCCAGCGGCGATTCCTCCGGCAGGTAGTCGAACAGGGTCGCGGTCTCGTCGAAGAACAGCGGCAGGTAGTATTCGATGCCGGCCGAGGCGATGCCGCTGCCGATGTCCTTGTAGACCGGCGAGCGGCTCGGGTCGCCCTCGAAACGTTCCCTCCAGCGCCCCCGGAAGGCAGTGCGGGCCTGCTCGTCCATCGGGAATTCGCGGCCCGGCAGCAGCCGCACTTCCCGCACCGGATACAGCGAACGCTGGGTGTCGGCATCGAAGGTGCGGATGGTTTCGATCTCGTCGCCGAACAGGTCGAGGCGGTAGGGCAGCGCGGAACCCATCGGGAACAGGTCGATCAGGCCGCCGCGCACCGAGTATTCGCCCGGCGACATCACCTGGGTCACGTGGCTGTAGCCGGCCAGGGTCAGCTGGGCCTTCAGCTTGGCTTCGTCCAGTTTCTCGCCCTGGCGGAAGAAGAAGGTGTAGGCCGCCAGGAAGGAGGGCGGCGCCAGCCGGACCAGCGCGGTGGTGGCCGGCACCACCAGCACGTCGCACTGTCCGTTGCGGATCTCGTGCAGGGTGGCCAGGCGTTCCGATACCAGGTCCTGGTGCGGCGAGAAGGCGTCGTACGGCAGGGTTTCCCAGTCCGGCAGCAGGTGGCAGGCCAGCTTGCCGTCGGCAAACCAGGGGATTTCGTCGAGCAGGCGCTGGCCGTCGCTGGCATTCGCCACGATCACGGTCAGCATCTGTTTGTTGTCCTTCAGCGCCAGCGCGGCGTGGGCCAGCGCGTAGGCGTCCGAAGAGCCGTGCAGCGTCGGCAGGGCAAAGCGTTGACCGGGTTTCGGGAGGTGTTTTTTCAGGTCGAAAGGCATGGACACATTATAAGTCAGCCGGTGCTAGCCGTTCGAGGACGCGCGCGGCAGGCGGCGCGAGGCTGTCCACAGCCGGGTCGCCATCCGTCAGCAAACCATCGTCGAGCAGGATGCGCAGCCGGGCGATACGGTCGGCCTGGCCCAGCGCCTGGGCCAGCGGCGTGGCGGCGTCGGGCGCTGCGGCGCCGAGGATGGCGGCGGCGATCGGCGGCGGCAGCTCCCACTGCAGCGCGATGCGCGCCGACAGCTGGCGTGCGGCATCCTGCAGCTGGGCCGCGGCGTGCGCATCGCCGGGCAGGGCGCTGGCTTCCGAGGCCTGGTCGAAGAGGCGCAGGGCGACGATCAGGCCGACGTCCTGCATCAGGCCGGCCAGGTAGGCTTCGAAGGGATCGGCGCGCAGGCTTGGTGCGAGCAGGCTCGCCGCCAGCGCGCAGTGTTCGGTATGGCGCCAGACGCGCGGCGCCGCGACGCGGGCGTGACGGCCGCCCTGCATGCCGGCGATGGGCCTAAAGGCGGCGCGCGCCAGCAGCATCCGCAGCCCGTTCTGGCCCAGCACCAGCAGGGCGGCGTCGATGGTGCGCACTTGGGTGCCCTGGCGGTAGAAGGGGCTGTTCGCTTCGCGG
>Ga0065165_1000242_pt1 | contig 93564 bp, 84 predicted proteins | sample AraplaMF_Cvi_mMF_FD_63813 | JGI IMG/M metagenome (GOLD analysis project Ga0065165, IMG submission 63813) | Arabidopsis root microbial communities from the University of North Carolina, USA - plate scrape MF_Cvi_mMF (version 2) (version 3) | ecosystem: Host-associated > Plants > Roots >... | reverse complement strand
TGGACTGAACCCAAAAAGTTGGACGGTTTAACAATTATCGATTAGTGTGATGAGCCCGGTACTGCACCGGGCTCATTCCGTTTAGATTGAGCCTGATCCTGTCGTTGTTGTAGTAGGCGATGTATTGTTTAATTTCTTTGGCTAACTGATGGATCGAATCATATTTTTTTAGATAGAACAATTCGGATTTTATGGTACCAAAGAAGTTCTCGATCACAGCGTTGTCCAGGCAGTTTCCTTTTCTGGACATACTTTGTGTGATGCCATTGGCGGCCAGCATCCGTTGATACGCCTTCATTTGGTATTGCCATCCCTGGTCTGAATGCATTGTCATATCTGTTTTACGATCTAATTTTCTAAATGCCGCTTTCAGCATATCTGTGACCTGTTTGAAATTGGCGGACTGCGAGAGGTTGTAACTAATAATTTCGCCGTTAAAAAGGTCGATAATCGGCGACAGATACAACTTTTGATCCCTGACTTTAAACTCGGTGACGTCGGTTGCCCATTTCTGACAGAGTTTCTCAGCTGTAAAGTCCCGTTTTAAAACATTGGGTGCAATAGTGCCTGTTTCTCCCTTGTAAGAGCAGTACTTCTTAACGCGTATCAGCGCGCTCAACCCTGACTCCCTCATCAGCTTCAAAACTGTTTTGTGGTTGATGCAGTTGCCTGTCTTCTTGATGGCCAGGGTAATCCTGCGATAGCCGTACCTGCCTTTGTGCTGATGATAGATTGTTTTGATCCGGCTTTTTGCATCCTGATGTTTACTGAGTAACGGCCTGGTTTGCAAGTGATAATAGAAGCTGCTCCTGGGGATTTTCAAAAGTCGCAACAGTAATTCAAGCGGGTATTTTTGCCTTAACCCATCAATAACTAGCGCTTTTTTCTTTGCGCTGCTTCTTGCTGCTCCTGCTGGGCTAAGGCTTCCAGCTTTTTTAGCACTTCATTTTCGGCACGTAGGTACAAATTCTCCCGTTCCAACTCTTCCAGCCGGGTAAGGGGACCGTATGTTCGTTTAAATGAGGTTGTCTTTGTCATCGTGCGGGGCCGGCCACGGGCATTGTTGAAACCATTTATACCAGACTGCTCATATTGTCGGATCCAGGTAATCAACGTGCTGGGACTGGGGATCTTATATTTCAAGCAGCATTGGCCCAAAGATAGCTGCCCGCCTTGATAAGCCCTCACTACCTGCAACTTAAATTCTTTCGAATAAACACGGCCGTATTGAGGTAGAAGGCTTGCAACGCCATGCAGCTGATAGTGTCCAACCCATTTTTGTATCAGATGCTTAGATATTCCAAACTCGCTTGCCAAACCATTGAAACTAGCGCCCTTCAAATACAGCTTGATCAGTTTAAGCCTGAATTTTGGACCGTACTTATTGTTTTTACCCATAAAAATACCCCCAAGAAGTGTCTAACTTTTTGGGGGCAGTGCACGAAACAGGGCATTTTTTATGGCTCATCTTGAATGCTTACTCAGGAGAACCGTCGTCAGCCACATTAGGCTCGCTGGTGTCGATCAATGAATCCGGATCGGTATTCACCTGGCCTCGGATTTTGCCTTCCAGCTCGTCCATCAACTCAGGATTGTCTTTGATCAGCGCTTTTACAGCGTCACGGCCCTGTCCGAGGCGGTTGCCTTCGTAGCTGAACCATGAGCCAGATTTCTTCACGATATCCAATTCTACCGCAAGGTCGATGATCTCCCCTACTTTGGAAACGCCTTCTCCATACATGATATCGAATTCAACCACTTTGAATGGAGGCGCCACTTTGTTTTTAACAACCTTCACCCGAGTACGGTTACCCAGGATCGCGTCGGCGCTTTCCTTGATCTGGCCTACCCGACGGATATCCAAACGCACGGAAGCGTAGTATTTCAATGCATTACCACCGGTAGTGGTTTCAGGGTTACCGAACATCACACCGATCTTTTCGCGAAGCTGGTTGATGAAGATGCAGCAGCATCCTGTTTTGTTGATCACGCCTGTGAGCTTACGCAGCGCTTGTGACATCAAACGTGCCTGCAAACCCATTTTGCTATCGCCCATTTCGCCTTCGAGCTCGGCGCGTGGTACCAATGCCGCCACCGAGTCGATTACGATAATGTCCACTGCTCCTGAGCTGATCAGGTGCTCGGCGATTTCGAGCGCCTGCTCACCGCTGTCGGGCTGCGAAATAAGCAGGTTGCTGGTGTCGATACCGAGCTTTTCAGCGTAGGTACGATCAAATGCGTGTTCCGCGTCGATGAACGCTGCCAGGCCGCCCTTTTTCTGCGCCTCGGCAATGCAGTGCATCGACAACGTGGTTTTACCCGATGATTCAGGTCCGTAGATCTCCACAATACGGCCGCGGGGAACGCCACCTACGCCCAGGGCAAGGTCAAGACCCAGTGAACCGGTCGAAATCACCGGAATATCTAATACTTTGGTGTCGCTCAGACGCATCACAGTACCTTTTCCGTAAGTCTTGTCGAGCTTCTCGAGCGTGGTCTGTAACGCTTTTAGTTTGTTGTCTTTATCTGTTGTTGCTTGTGCCATAGAAATGGTAACAGTAATTTGGTTGGTACATAAAAAAGCGGCTTTTGCAGGACAAAAACCGCTCGTAAATGGGTCTTTATTGTTTTGTAAAAATAGCTAATTCCCACTAAAACAACAACCCGAATTTTGCCCTAAAACTTAATTTTTCCCGAAATTTTCGCATTTTACAGCGTTTGTAACAGAAGTATGAAAACGGCGATATGCAAGCGGAGACAACAGATTATCAAACGGTGAAGAAGCTGGGTTGCCGATATTTAAATGTCTGCCAATTGGCTAATTTTGCAAGCAACAACAGCGCGTTCCGGCCAGCCATTTCCGGTGACCGCTAAACGAAGGCCGCCCACGGCCATCCGCATTCATTTTAACCTTGAAATTGTGATCAAAAAAATATTGCTTGCCCTTCTGGCTGTCGTGGTATTGCTCGGCATTTGGCAAAGGGATGTGCTTACTTACGCATTTTTGCAGGCCAAAGGACAAATTGGCATACTCATGCAGGTGGAAGACGTTGAAGATGTACTTGCCAGTAAAACGTTTCCCGATTCGCTCAAAGCCAGGATCCGCCTCATTCAGGAGATCAAGCAATTCGGTGTCGACTCGCTGGGGCTGACGCCGTCTGATAATTATACTACCTTCTACAATCAGCACGGCCGGCCACTGATATGGCTCATTACGGCCTCGGAACGCTATAAAATAGAGCCGTACCAATGGCATTTCCCGGTTGTCGGCACATTCCCCTACAAAGGCTATTTCGATTCGACCCGTGCCGTTGCCGAAGAAAAAACCTTGATCGACAATGGATTGGATACCGATATCGGTGAGGTTTCAGCCTGGTCGACGCTGGGTTACCTAAAAGATCCCATCCTTTCGAGCATGCTCGTCCGACGCGTTGGCAGCCTCACCAATCTGATATTACACGAGCTTACGCATGGTACGCTTTTTGTGAAAAGCAATCTGGAACTCAATGAAAACCTGGCCAGTTTTGTAGGCGATCAGGGCACGATACGTTTCTTAAAATACAAATACGGCGCAGATTCGGAACAAATGCGGCAGTATGAGTATTCCAAACGTTATAATGATGCCTATTCTCGGCACATGCTTAGGGGTGCGGGCCGTTTGGATAGTCTTTATAAGACATTCGGCACGAATCCAACCCCGAGCCCTGAAAAGGACTCATTGAAGATGAAATTGATCACTGAGATCGTCAGCGCGACGGATACACTTCTTTCAGGCAAGCGTACGTTAACAAACAAAAACCGCTGGCCCGACGGAAAACTTCCCAATAATGCTTACTTTATCAGCTATCTGACCTATAAGTCGAAACAGGACAGTTTCAGGCAAGAATTTGAAAAGAAGTTTGAAGGGGATTTAAAGAAATACCTGAACCATTTAAAGGGCAAATACCCTTCGCTGTAATGTTATCATGAGCATGAAAAGATCGTACGCATTACTATTAGCCATATCGACATTCACATTACTGTTCTCTTTCCGCCAGTTCGACGAGAGCGCGGAAATGGACCGGGTAGTTCACAATAAAAGTTTCGGAACCGGCGAACGGGTTGAATACCGCGTGCATTATGGCTTCATCAATGCCGCCGAGGCGAAAGTGGAGGTGAGCAAAGCGGTCTCCATGATCAATAACCGGCCTTGCTATCGGGTCAATGTTATCGGGCGGACAGTCGGCGCATTCGACCTGATCTCCCGCGTGCGCGACACGTGGCGCTCCTACATTGACACCACAGCCATTCTGCCTCACATGTTCGAGCGCCAAATCCAGGAAAACAAATACCGCAAAGACGAAACCGTGTTTTTTAATCACAGCAAAGATCAGGCGGTTTCCAATGTGAAGGACGAGAGCAAGACTTACAATGTCCCCAACAACATACACGATATCATCAGCGGTTATTTTTTCTTGCGTACCATCAATTTCGACAAGGTGCGCGAAGGCGAGATCATCGAAGTACCTACCTTCTTTGACGGCGAAGTTTACAAGCTGCGCATTCGATATGTGGGCAGGGATGTGATCAAAACCAAGTTCGGCAAAAGCAAAGTATTGAGGCTCTCGCCCCAAATCCCGTCTAACAAATTCTTCAAAGGTGAGGAACCTATGGCGCTCTGGGTTTCTGACGATTCAAACAAGATTCCATTGAAAGCCGAGGTCGATCTTAAAATCGGTTCACTTGAAATGGATTTGAAATCTTACAAAGGCCTGAAAAGAGATATTGCCTGGTTCTAAGCATTAGCCATTTCCGCAGGTTTTGCACTTGCATGAATGGAAAGGGCAAGGCGTTCCTCTTGACGCCGTAAAATGGAGCCGCAACCGCCCCGAAACCTGCATAGTAGTCCGCAACCGACGGTTTCGGCGGGCTTTCAAAATCGAAAATTATTCCTGTACCCGCATTGTCGCGAAAATATGCGTCGAGCATCAACGCTCTGGCATTTCTCCTACGACCTGCGCAGTCGGCTGCATTGAAGAGATAAATCGTCCGTCCGCGGTAATGCGTGAGCAACACGCCCGCCCGCATTTGCTCATCCGCCCGCGCATACATGAGGTGGCCGTGGGCCCTTCCAATGCATTCCATTCCAAGCTTTCCAAGCCTCACATAGGCATCGGCTTCGATTTTGCCGATGCCCCGTGCATGATTTTCCTCAAACAGCGTTAGTAGCGGCTCGAAATCTTCCGATTCAACAATCTCCCAGGATGTCCGGCTGCCTCTTTTCAGATTTACCTTCCGGTCCTTCGTATAACGGGCATAAAGTTCAGTGTAGGATTGATTCAAATGCAGCCAATGCGTTTGAAATGCCTCCGTCTTAAAACCTTTCGGACCGAGCCTATTGAGTACCGAAAAATTATCGGGATTGAATGCATAATGGGAAATGTAGGGAAATCGCGCTTTCAAACCTTCAAGAAATGCATCGCATTGCTCCGCATTCAATGCTTGTTTTGAAAACATGCCGAGATACTGGCAAAACAGCGGCTGATATAAAACGCGTTTGCCCCATTTCCGTTTCACCGGCAGCGGCATGGCAATGGAGAAATCGGCGGCAGAAGGCCAGACAAATGCCTCCCACTGCTCGCAAACGATGTCGAGGTACCAGCTTAATGCGTAGATCACACCTTGCTGGCTGCTGTGAATGTGGTTGTCCCAGGTTTGAGCGTCGATCTGCTCCCTGGAAATAAGAATAGGCTTTGGTACCATGCTGTTCAGGGGTTTTCCTGAACATTGATACGTCAAAACCTACTTGAAGTAACTGCGAAGCTTCTGCAAAGTTTCTTCCACGTCCGGAGTCTCGTCCATCAGCAGGTTAATGCTCTGGATCGAATGGATTACCGTACTGTGGTCGCGGCCCCCGAAATGGTAGCCGATCGATTTAAGCGGCAGATCGGTGTATTCTTTGGCAAGGTACATCGCAAGCTGGCGGGGGTATACGACCTCCTTTTTGCGGCTCTTGCTTTTCAGATCGGCAATGGATACCTGGAAGTAATCGGCGATAATTTCCTGGATAGTGTCAATCGTAACTTCTTTGTCCTCGTTCATCACGATGTTACGCAGCGTATTTTTCGCCAATTCCACGTCGATATTACGGCGGGTAAGCGATGCTTGCGCCATCAGCGACACGATCACACCTTCCAGCTCCCTTACGTTCGAATTCACGCTGTGCGCAATGTACTCGATCACATCATAATCGATCGAAATGCCTTCCGACTGGATTTTTTTCTGGATGATCGCGATACGCGTTTCAAAATCCGGCGCCTGCAAATCGGCCGTGAGCCCCCATTTGAAGCGGGACAGCAAACGATCCTGCAAGCCTTGCAGCTCCCGCGGCGGGCGGTCACTGGTCATGATGATCTGCTTGCCGAGCTGATGCAAGTGATTAAAAATATGGAAGAATGTATCCTGTGTTTTTTCCTTACCCGACAAAAACTGCACGTCGTCGATGGCGAGCACATCCACTTTCATGTAAAAATCCGTGAATTCCTGCAGCGTGTTATTGCGGATCGAGTTGATGAACTGGTTGGTAAATTTCTCAGAAGAAACGTATAGTACCAGCTTGTTTTCGTAGTGGTTGGTAATGTAGTTTCCGATCGCCTGCACAAGGTGCGTCTTACCCAACCCAACACCGCCGTACATCATCAGTGGGTTGAACGAGGTCAGTCCCGGACGCTGTGCTACCGCAAATCCCGCCGAGCGCGCGAGCCTGTTACAGTCCCCTTCGATGAAATTATCGAAGGAATAATTGGGGTTCAGATACGTATCGAGCGTGAGCGAGTCCTGGTCTTTCTCCTTCACGCTTGCCCCCATGCGAGGGTCCGTTGAAAAATTATCCGGTTTGGAATAATTTGGAGATTTCTGAGTTGAGACGTTCATCGTCAGCGGCTGATGTTTCTCGTTACCGGTGTCGACAATAATGGAATATTCCAATAAACCATCGCGGCCGATCGCGTAGTCCAGCGCTTTTCTCAGCAGATTGACATAATTATCTTCCAGCCATTCGTAGAAAAACTGGCTGGGAACCTGCACGGTAAGTACTTTACCATAGAGCTTTAAGGGACGTATGGGTTCAAACCACGTCTTAAAGCTCTGCTCGGGAATGTGCTGCTGAATAATCCTCAGGCAAGCATCCCAAACCTGGTCTACCTCTCTATTTGTGCTGATTCTTTCCAATGTATAATTTACCAAACTCTGAGTATCATAGTTCAAAAGGACGGCAAAGATATAAAAATACCTGATCTCTCCAGATGAAACGGACATTCAATTTAATCGTCGTAAAGTGTATCTGCAAACCCCAAAATAAAATTGGGAGCGTAATCGTGCCCAGAAGGTTACAGAAGCGGTTTTGCTGTTTCTGCTCCCGTAATTGCGTCTCAAAATTTGTAGTTTTGCTAATGGTACATTTCCGCAAACCGTTCATCAACCCAACAGCCCATGTCAGCAAACCTCTTTTCTGAATTTCTTCCTTCGGACAAAAGCACCTGGGAAAAGCTCGCAGCGAAGGAGGTAAAGGGTCGTACCGGGCTGCTGGATTCGCGGGAAGTTGCAAAAGGTTTACATTTCAAACCTTATGTTACCAAAGAAGAAGTGGACTGGAAGGCCGCCATTGAAATAGCCATTGCGCAAAAACAAACACCCGGCTGGCTGAATTTAAACCTGCTTCCCGACCATGAACTGCCACCGGTAAAAATCAGTACGCCGTCCGGCGACCCCGTCTCCGAGCTTTTTACTATCGTCTCCGCGTTCGCTGAAACCATGCTACAAGCCCGGAAAACTGGCATAAATTGGCCCGACACGCTAGCCCGGGTGTGCATTAACGTGCCTGTCAGCTCCCAATATCTAACCGAAATCGCCAAGTTGCGGGCATTGCGATACATGCTCCGCAGGGTATCGAAGACCTTTGATATCCGCGATAGAGCACCCTTCATTCACGGTATTTCCTCGCTCGCCTACCAGGCCGGACAAACTGATTACACGAACCTTGTCCGTGCAACCTCACAAGCCATGAGCGCCGTGATCGGCGGATGCGATGCCATCACGGTATTGCCGTTTGACAATGCGCCCGACAATACATTAGCAACCCGGTTAGCCAGTCATGTTTCCGCGATCCTGGAACATGAGAGCTTGTTTGCCAAGGTTGCCGACCCTGCCGCAGGCTCGTATCTGCTGGAAGATATGACCTGTCAACTGATCACCGAGGCCTGGACTCTGTTTCTGGAAAAACATCCGATATTCCTCAATGTGCCTGGCCGCATCCTGCCGGAACCCGCAGCTCGGCATGAGGCTTTTCAAACCGCCGAAGGCATTTCACTTAAAACCATATTCAGTGCAAATGACCTGGCCGATGCCCGGCACCTCGCATTCGGTGCGGGCACTCCCCCATTCCTGCGCGGGCCCTATGCGAGCATGTACCTGGAACGGCCCTGGACAATCCGCCAATATGCGGGTTTCTCGACGGCGTCAGAATCCAATGCATTCTACCGCCGGAATCTCGCAGCAGGACAAAAAGGCTTGTCCGTTGCATTCGACCTGGCCACGCACCGCGGCTACGACTCCGACCATCCGCGTGTGACCGGCGATGTGGGGAAAGCCGGCGTTGCAATCGATTCGGTCGAGGATATGAAAACTTTGTTTGACCAGATACCGCTGGACCAGATGTCGGTATCGATGACAATGAACGGCGCGGTGATACCTGTAATGGCCTTTTTTATCGTCGCTGCCGAAGAACAGGGCGTACAGCCGGAGCAACTCACCGGAACGATCCAGAACGACATTCTGAAAGAGTTTATGGTGCGCAACACCTACATTTACCCGCCGGGGCCGTCGATGCGCATTGTGGGCGATATTTTTGCCTATGCCTCGCAAAACATGCCACGTTTCAACTCGATCAGCATCAGCGGCTATCACATGCATGAGGCCGGTGCGCCTGCGCATATCGAGCTTGCCTACACGCTCGCAGACGGGCTCGAATACCTCCGCACGGGGCTGGCAGCCGGCATTCCCATCGACGATTTTGCGCCGCGATTGTCGTTTTTCTGGGGAATCGGGATGAACCACTTCATGGAAATCGCCAAAATGCGGGCCGGGCGCATGCTTTGGGCTAAAATTGTAAAGCAATTTAACCCACAGAACGAAAAGTCGCTGATGCTGCGCACGCATTGCCAGACGAGCGGTTACAGCCTCACCGAGCAGGAGCCTTTCAATAACATTACACGTACGACTATCGAAGCCATGGCGGCGGTAATGGGCCACACGCAGTCGCTGCATACCAATTCTTTCGATGAGGCCATTGCATTGCCCACCGACTTTTCGGCTCGCATTGCACGGGATACGCAGCTTTTTATTCAAAATGAAACCGATCTCTGCAAGGCCGTCGACCCATGGGGCGGCTCCTATTATATCGAATACCTGACTATGCAGCTCGCCGAAAAGGCCTGGACGTTGATCGAGGAGGTGGAAGCATTGGGTGGCATGACCAAAGCCATTGAAACCGGGCTACCCAAAATGCGCATCGAAGAGGCCGCCGCCCGAAAACAGGCGCGGATCGACGCGGGTAAAGAAGTAATAGTGGGGGTTAACCGGTACAAAACAGACGAGAAGCAGTCTTTTGAAATACTCGAAATTGACAATGAGGCGGTAAGAAACGCTCAAATTGCCCAGCTGGAAGCTATCCGTGCCAACCGGAACGAAGCAGAGGTACGCCATGTCCTCGACCGCATTACCCAGGCTTGCAAGCACACCGGTGGTAAGGATATGCATTCAAATCTGCTCGCAATTGCTGTGGATGCGGCACGTAAAAGAGCTACATTAGGAGAAATTTCAGAGGCTATGGAAAAGCAGTTTGGCAGGTACCAATCCACGATCCGGTCGATTTCCGGTATCTACCGGGCGGAAGTTTCGGACGATGAAAACTTCCGGCGCGCCCACGAAATGTCCGACGAGTTCGCCCGGCAGGAAGGTCGCCGGCCGCGAATAATGGTGGCCAAAATGGGCCAGGATGGCCACGACCGGGGCGCAAAAGTGATCGCGACCAGCTTTGCCGATCTGGGTTTCGACGTCGACATTGCCCCGTTGTTCCAGACGCCACGGGAGGTAGCCATGCAAGCCATCGAAAACGATGTGCACGTCATAGGCGCATCGAGCCTCGCTGCGGGACACAAAACGCTTGTTCCTGAGCTGATCAGCGAATTGAATAAACTGGGAAGAAATGATATTATGGTCATCGCCGGAGGCGTGATCCCCGCGCAGGATTACCAGTTTCTTTACGATGCTGGCGTAGAAGGCATTTTCGGTCCCGGAACGGTCATTTCAGTGGCCGCACAGGAGATTTTGAGCAAGCTGATGCAAGATTAATTAACACCCGCGAAAACCAGCGAAGTGCAATTGCCGCCAAACCCAAAGGAGTTGGAAAGCACATAATTCAGTTTGTAGTTGTCTTTCCATTCGGAAACCGGCGCATTTTCCGTGCCATTAATAGGCTCCGCTACATTCAAGCTTGGAAATAGCTCCGAATATACGATTCCTAAAATGCTGAAAATGGCCTCCACAGCGCCCGCAGCGCCCAAAGTATGCCCTGTAAAAGACTTGGTAGAACTATAAGGAGGTATTGCCCCGAACAGCTCCCCCATTCCGAAAAACTCCACCTGATCGTTGTTCTGCGTGCCTGTACCATGTGCATTGACGTACCCGATCTGCGCGGCTTCAATCCCTGCCGAGTCGATCGCCTCACGCATACAGCGGATCGCACCCGTAGCTTCATCGGACATGGCCGAGGGGTGATGCGCATCGTTTGCATTGCCGAAACCTGCTACTTCCGCATATACCTTCTTTCCGGCCGTCAGCTCTTCGGCTTCCAGCACCAGGTAAGCGGCGCCTTCACCCAGGTTCAGGCCATTGCGGTTCATGTCGAATGGCTTACAAGGTGATTCCGAAAGTATTTTCAATGCATTAAACCCATTGACCGTGTATTTGGCCAGGCTATCTACTCCCCCCACGATCGCCCGTTTCACACGCCCCGAGCGGATCAGGCGAGCGCCAAGCATAATGGCGTTGGCAGAGGAAGAACAGGCGGTGTTGATTGTATCGGTGAAACCTTTAATGCGGTACCGTTTGATAAGCTTTAAAGTATGCGCTGAGCAGCCATAGGATTCCAGGTACTCGGAGCCTTCCGACTTATGGTTGGCATCCTCGTAAAGCTGGTCGGTGAGGCACATGCCGCCTACCGTGCTGGCGGATATCAATGCGGTGTCCAGCGAAGCAAGTTGGCCTGGCGTCAATGCCGCATCGGCAATGGCCTCTGAGAAAGCCTTGTCGGCGAGCAGACATGTGCGCGTGTAGCCCGTGGAGGTTTCGAGTTGCTGCAATGTTTTGAGCTTCTCGTTGCTGAGCTTCACCTCGCCAAAAGGCAGCTGCGAGGCGTACAACGATTCGAAAAAAGCAACCTTACCGATCCCCGAACGCCCTGCGCGCAAGCTCTCATGGTTCTCTCGCACATTGTTGCCAATGGCCGAAATCATGCCCATACCAGTCACCAACACCCTTCCCATCGAAAATTAAGCAGCTTTTGTGTGCGCGAGAATGTACTCGGCCATGTGGTTTACATCGACCAGGATCTTGCGTCCCTCAGCCGGATTATTGATTTTGATACCATACTCCCTTTCGAGCAGCACCACCAGTTCGAGCGAGTCGATCGAGTCCAGGCCCAGATCACCGCCAAAAAGTGGTTCGTCGTCCTTAATGTCGGCAGGGTTAATGTCGAGCAGGTTCAGGTATTGTACAATTTGCCCTTTCAGAATGGGCTTCAAGCTTTCTATGTCCATATTGATTTGTTAATCGCTTAATGTAATCGCCGGTTACAGCCTACCTTACCGGCCGGGGGAATTTCAAACTTAAATAATTCTTTCCAACCGCAACTTAAAATATGTGCCCAATTGGCAAAACACTATAAAAACGCCCAGAAAAGTGAATACCGTCCGCAGGTCCTGCCAGCTGCCGCCTTTGAGAAACAATACATAAAAGCCTTCCAGGCACCAGTGCAATGGCGAAAAGTTGCTGAAAAACTGCATGAAACCCGGCATCACGAACGTCGGTACCAAAATGCCTCCTATCGCCCCGAAAATGATAATGGATATAGCGCCAAACCCGTTGGCTTGCTGCTCGGTTTTAGCAAATGCGCCGATCATTAAAGCATAACTCACAGCCGCCATACTGCTGATAAAAATCACGGCGATGGTCGCGATGATATTATCAGGCACGCTGAGTTTGGGCAAACCCAGTTTGGGCAAAATCCACACGCCCATCGAGAATGTGAGCGCTACCTGCAATGCCGCTACGACCACGTAAACCGCCATTTTACTGAACATCACCACCATGAATGTGGTAGGCATCGTTTTCAACCGGAGAAAACTGCCGTTAATACGCTCTTTCACAATATTGCTGCCCAGCGAGACCACCATGAAAAACATGGCAAAAATAGTCCAGGCAGGCACATTATGCTGGGTGGAATTGGGAATGGCCGTCGAGTTATTGTTGCGCGCGACGATCTGGTCGATGCCCACGCGGTTGGAAATCATCTTGTCTTTCAGCTTCGCCGAGCGCTCGGCGATGTCCATATTGGCATACATACGGTCGATCATGAGCGAGTTTTCGATCACGCTCATGTACGACTGGATCACGCTCATGACCGAGTAGCTATAATTTTCCTGCAAAACCGGGTCGTTATAAAACGATAGTTTGGGCATCGAAACCTTCTGGTGCCTGGTCGTGTCGCGTTCCAGGCCCAGGTCGTCCATCAGGATCGTGCTCACATCTTCTGCATTGCTTTCGAGCCCCGCCGAAAAAGTGGCCGGGATGTACAATGCGATCATTTTACCCCTTGACAACAATTCCGACTTCAACGACTCCTGCGGAATCGCGTTCTGTGAATCGATCTTGAAAAGTCCGGATTTAGTGAGCAGCTCCACCAGTTTGTGACCCTCTTTACCGTTGTCATGATTGACCACCAACAATGGGATCTGATTCTCATTCACCATTTTATAGGCACTATCCTGAATAATAGTGATGATAAAAACCAGTAGCAAAGGCATCAGAAACATCAAAGCCAGTCCCACCTTGTCGTTGATGAGCAGGAGCAGTTCCTTGCGTAATGATGCATATAATTTAAACATAAGCTTAATCGCGGTACTCTTCGCCGGTCAGGTTGATAAACAATGTTTGCAGGCTGCCCGCATCGTGCGCGCTTTTCAAATGCTGCAAGCCGCCGGCTGCAATAACCCTTCCATGGTCGATCAGCGCGATGTTTTTGCAAAATTCCTCCGCTTCCGACATATGGTGCGAAGTATAAACGATCGTCGTTCCCGCCTGGTTGATCTGCTGTAAATAGCGGATGATCGCATTCCGGCTTTGCACGTCCACCCCAACGGTCGGCTCGTCGAGAAAGAGAATATCCGGCTCATGGATAATGCCGATCGCCAGGTTCACACGCCGTTTCATCCCGCCCGAAAACGTCCCGACTTTTCTGTCTGCTGATTTTTGAAGGCCCAATACTTCCAGCAAATGCTCACGACGCATTTCCAGCTTCTTTTTGGGAAGATTGTACATCGCCCCGAAATAATCCAGATTCTGGCGCGGGGTCAGTTCCTGATAGAAAGCATATTCCTGGGGGACAAAACCAATGCGACTTTTCCTTTCAGCATTGGAATAAGGCGCGCCGTTGTTAAAAAACTGCACCTGGCCGGAAGAAACGGGGATAATTCCGCAGAGAATGGAGATCAGCGTCGTTTTACCGGCGCCATTCGGGCCCAGCAAACCAAACACGTCCGACTGCATAATGTTCAGTGAGACATCGGACAGGCTATCCTCCTGGGCGGATTTATAACGCTTATACACGTCCCTGATCGCAATACACACCTGACCCGCCATACCCATCTGCACTTATTTACCCAGTTTCAGGCTGGAAAGCTTTTGAAATGCCTCCTTCTCCACCAGACGAATTTCCAGCATCATATCGGCAATTTCTTCGAAGTCTTTCTGTTCGGTCAGGCGGCCTTTGTACACGCCCGCCATTTTAATAGCGCTGGCACGCCACATGTCGCCGGCTTTGGTAAAATCTTCCGAAACATTGGCTACGCGGTCGTCCTGCAAATAGGCTGCCGCCTCTTCGAGGAATGCCCCGTAAAGGAAACGGAAGCCGCCGCCACCCGTGCCTATTTCCTCCTGCATACGCACGATTTGCCCCAAATAAAGGCTGGCCTTGCGTAAACCGAGCTTGTCACGCCATTTACGAACGTGGTTGGAAGTGTGCCTTATGCCATTCACCCCCGCAAAATTGCCCGGAATGCTGAGCATATCCCGCACATTACGGCGAATGCCTGACACGATGCCCTTGCGGATCATGTCCTGGGTAATGGGTTTTATTTTCTCCGGAAAGTAAATATGTCCCTTGGGCGCCAGCGGGCCTTGCGCAAAGCGTACGCGCGAGAGTTCTTCTTTGGAAAGAGAGGTCACATCTTCCATAACCGGGTCGCTTACCAGGTAGCGTCCGTTTTCTTCGCCGAAAACAATGAGGTTATGCGCGTTGAAATGGAAGCGGTATTCTTTGGGAAAATAGGTGAGGTGAAAAACTCCCACCTGACAGCCTACCGGCACACCTTCCCTTACTTTCTTATCCAGAAATGCCTCCGCGGCAGCCGGATTGGAGAATTTCTTACGGGTAACCTCCACACCGAGCGACTTGCAAGTACGTTTGAAGATCGCCCCCGGCATGGTCCGGAATGAGATCGCCGGGCCGTTATTGACCGTCAGAAAAGGTATTTGTATATAAAACAGGCCCGAGCCCATGCCGAATGCCAGCGGCTCGGTCATGAAATCAAGGCCATGGTAGCGCAGAAGTGCCGTCGTAACCCCGTTTTCGCAATGGGCTGTTTGTACGTGATGGAATTCATCCGTTTGACTGTCAATATTCACTGTATCAACCTTTAAAATTTTTCAACTCGTCCACAGTGATATCGAAAGCCCTGGCATATTTTTCCAGTTTCCGCTCGCTGAGACCTTTAAAAACGGATGGTTTGAAATGTCGTTTGATAAAAAACGGGAAGATCCCCGTGTAACCCGACAGGACCGGCAAATCCATCAGGCGAAGTTCCATAAAATAGTATACCGGGCTTTTTTCACCACTGGCCACCGCCCTGCGCGCCTGTTCCACCCGCTCGTTCACCTCTTCCCAAGCGCTATCCAGCGCTTGTTTTTTCACATCCCAGCCTTTGCTCAACGCGGTCTCATACTTACCGTCCTCGTTCTTGACGTAGCATACTTCCCGGGTAAATTTGTCGAGCGCACCGGGGTCTTGCGGCAGGTCTTCCTTTTTCATGGATATGGGCAGCTTTTGTAGGATTTCAGCACACGGTGAGCAGGCAAAACATGTACGAGAAGCGCGAGCTCTCGGGTACTGCCAGCAATATTTTTTCGCCCTTTTTCAAAGCCCCGCTATTGAACACCTCTTCGAGCATCATGTAAATAGACGCCGCTCCCACGTTGCCTTTCGTCACCAGGTTAGTGTACCATTTCTCCTTGGGAATGGGCATACCGTTTTCATTGAAAAATTCGTCGATCTTGCCTTCGAAGAAATAGCTCGACAAATGCGGCAGAAAATAGCTCACATCGTCCATCGTTACTCCTTTTTTGACAAGAATATCTTTGAGTTTGGCAAAACCCAATTTAACAATTTTTTCACCTAATAGCTTCACATCCTGTTTGATACTCAAAACAGAGCGTTCCTTTATTTCTTCGGCTGTAAAATCCTTGTAGCTTCTCAATGTGCCGTCTTCGAGCTTATCGGCCCCCATGTACATACACGCCTCCACCTCGTTGGCATATGAGCAGCCTTCGATCCAGTCTATTTTCAGCGAGATTCCTTCCTGGTTCGGAGTCGATTCCACCAAAAATGCCCCGGCGCCGTCTGAAAGCATCCAGCGCAAAAAATCCTTTTCAAATGCGAGGAACGGATTTTTTTCCAGACGGGTAAGCTGCTGAACTTCATCTTCGAACTGGTCCGAGCGAAGCACAGTCGACAGGCGCTCGGAAGCGCAAGCTACCGCCTTCTCCTTCTCACCCAGTTTCACGGCCATGTAGGCATATTTGAACGCGTGCATTCCAGCGCAGCACACGCCCGACGGTGATACCACTTCGATCGACGCAGCTTCGGGCAGGTAACCGTGCACCATAGAGCCGTGCGAAGGCATCAGCTGGTCGGGGCTGGACGTGGCGCAGCTCAGCAAATCCATTTCGCCGATTTCCGCCGGGTTGTTTTTGAATAGATCCTTGATGGCCAGAGACGCCATTTCAGCATTGGTGTGCGTGGGCGTTCCGTCTTTGCGCAAAGCATAATACCGGTTTTTGATACCGTTATTGCGCAAAACAATGGCTTTTGATTTGGAAGGTTTTCCGTTGATGTATCCTAAGTATTCTTCCATTTCCTCATTGGAAACGGACTCATTCGGTAAAAACTTGGCAATCCTGGTAATATATGCTTCTGACATTATGATTTGGTTTCTACACCACAAAAGTATTCTTTTTTCTTCTTAATCGCATTGGCGGCGAACGGGGCGATCAGTAACCGGTAAACCGTGACCAGTACCGGAGCCACCATAAAAAGCGCTACGAGCAGGTAATATTTGAAAAAACCAACCAGCCTTTTCCGCTTTTCAGGTGTGGTACCCTTCGTTTTGATCAGGTTTGCCCAGATCCGGAACAGCTTCTTCGCCCGCCCTTCAATAAAAAGTATATCAGTGGGTATGTTAATAAGGCCCGTGGCCATGATTTCTTTCTGTAAACTCGCATACTCCCGCTTATCGTATGCCTTTTTAACGATCGCTCCGAAACGGGAGGCGCCTTGGATGTCCTCATCGCTCACACCCGGCTTGGGGAAAATACCCCATTTGCGGTCTTTACGGCCGGTAAGCATCCAATGCAAAATGGTTACCGCGCTGACAAGGTTCGAGACGCGGTCCATCAGCGGGATATTCCCTACCAGCTTCCCGCCCGCCTCGGCGATCAGCTTTTTAATGCTTTCCTGCGAGTTAAGCCACATATTCCGCCCGCCGATAACCGTTACGATTGGCGTTCCATTAGCCAGGCGTTTAAATGCCTGGTTTTTTAAAAGCGAGGTAATCGGCAGCGACGGCGACAAAAACCAGGGCTGGTAACCCAACACGATCAAATCGTACCGCCCCGCACCGAAATGCAGCGGTTGGAGCTCGATAGGGTCTTCCTGCACGCATTCGGGCATTTTGTCGAAAAACTCGTCCGAGGTCCAGGGAAACACAAAGGGCTTCGCCGGAAAAATCTCTAATCGCTCTACTGTTTCAGGCTCGAACGGTTTCAGAAACTGATCGATAATTTCATTCAACTGACCTGACTGAGAGTAGTTTACGACTAGTATATTTTTCATTGATCCGCAATAATTCCTGTTAATGCATTACTACCTGAGATCCGATTCCTTCAACACCTTCGAATCCTTCGCGTAATCGGCGATGACGTTTTTCAGGTCGGCGTCGAGCTTGTCGTAGCCCGAAACGACGGCCTGTTTATCGGCATCTATTTCCTTATTGTATTTCAAAATTCCGGGCGCGTGCTCCTGTACTGTCAGGCGCAGGAAGCGGAACTCGGTATTTCCCGGGTTGCTTTTGATCTCATCTTCGAGCAGGCCAGCTCCCTTCTTGAAGGTCTTGACTTTACCTCCGACCCCTTTCACAAAACCCGCCTTTTTCATCGTCAATGCGCCCTTGTAGGCATTCACTTTCGACGATGACTTTTCATTTTCGAGCCTGGCGAGTACTTTATCGATGGATGCTTCCTCGCCGCTCGACAATGCTTTATAATAAACTCCCTTATCGATCTGCGCCTGGGCCGTAAAGGCCGCCACCAGCAGCAGAAGAAGGCCAAACGCCGCCGTTCGCTTCATAACAATCAATATTTACGTATTCCGGATCTAAAAGGATCGGGCATCAAGCCTTTTTCCTGCATTCCAGAATCGTATGATAACTGTCGCCTATCAGCGGATAAGTGTTAACCACCTCAAACCCAGCCTGGCATACCAGCTCCTTCATCACACCGATCCTGTACATTTTGCTATTGCCATTGGCCATGATGGTGAAATACAAAGATGTCGCCACCAGGCTATAATGTGCAGCAGGATAATTCTGGTTATCAAAAAATGGTTCCAGAATGTACAGAGTGGTATTCTCAGAAGCTGCCTGGAAAGCATTTTCCAATATCGCGACGATCTGCTCTTTTGAAAAACAATCCAGAAACTGGCTCATCCAGATCACATCCGCCCCCTGCGGGATTTTCTGCGTAGTATCCAGCAGGTCGATCGCGTGGAAATCGATCCGGTCGAGCAGGCCCCGCTCGGTCGCATTCGCCCGCGCCACATTGAGCTGCACCGGTAGATCGAGTATTTTAATCCTCACATCCGCGTCATGATCGCAGCATGCAAACGACCATTTCCCCGTGTTTCCTCCGATATCGAAAAGCATTTCAGGTTTTTTCGCGAACACGATTTTCAGCGCGTCGGGAAATGCATTGTCGGAATAATAATGGTCGAATTCGAACCAGGAGGTTTTCGCGGGTTCGGGCAAAATCGAGAGTCCTTCGTAGATCGTCGGCCAGTTGCCCAGCTCTTTGAGGCCCTCGGGCTTGCCATTTACGATACTGTCGGTCATGTGGCTTGCGCCCAAGTAGCACACGTCTTTCATGAAATTCATGTTCACGCGCGTCATTTCATCCTTCAAAAGGAAGAAACCTATTTTGCTGATTTTGACAATATCATTTTCTATCTCCACCACGCCCAGGATTTCCGCCGCTTCCAACAGGAGCGTCACGCCGTATTCCGAGACATTCACATTTTCGATAATGTTGGCAATGCTTACTCCCTTGCGGTTTTCGCTGATGTACTGCAAAATGCCCAGGTCCCTGAGGGCCACCACCGACTGGAAGTACATCGGGCCAAACGCTATCTTCTGTGCTTCATACTTGGCTTCAATAGCCGACAATTCTTTTTTCATTGTACGCTTTAATTGTTCGCTGATTGTTCGGAAGAGGGTATCATCCGATCCTTGTATCTCCTTCTGTACTTTGCTTTTTTCAAATCTTCTTCATGCCAGACAATGTACTTGCCCATTGTGCCGCGGAACCGTTTGAAAAAACCTTCCTTATCCGACAGCTTCACGAAGCCCTGCTTCACCACCGCATTGCTATGGTCGGCCTTGGGCTCGTATACATTCAGTGTTTTCACGGTATCGATCACCGTCGGCAGCAAGCCTATCGGAAGCTCATACTTTTTGATGAACTTTCTCATATAACTCGTCTGGATGGGATCGGTGGAAAGCGCAATTTTCGAAAAGCCGTGGTCTTTTGCAAGGCGATAGGAATAATATACGTTCTCGGTGCTATGCTGTGCCTTTTCTTCGGTAAACAAATGCTCGCGGGGGACGCCCAGCGCTTCGGCGTAGTTGGCCATCACGCAGCTCTCTATGTAAGGGGTAGCTACTGCGCCGCCCGAGAAGATGATGTTTTTGGTATAACCTTTCGAATACAGGTAATAGGCCCAGTGAATGCGGAGTTGCAGCACCATATCCCACTTTTCGCCGTTGTAGGGAAAGCCCGGAACGATAATCGCGTCATAGGGTGCTTCCTTGGCCCCTTTCGTGAAAGCCTTTGCCGCCGAACGGTAGAGCATTTTACCGCAGCTGGTAAATAGCAGACATAGGAGCACCAGGAAAAACGAGTTGGCTATGCGCACGATAATGGGTTAACGGTTTTTAAACAGTAAGCTGTGAACGTTCACCAGACTCAGGCAAACAGATCACAGCTTACGAAAGAATGATTTGGTATCGGTAATTAATCTGAGCTTTAAAAATAAGCAAATCTATTTACTTTTTAAGCTTTGAAGGATTTGCTCCATTTTTTGTAAAGGTTTTTATCGATCTCCTGGTTGATCTTGTAAACCCCGCCGGCCCAATAGTTGCGGAAGCCGAAACCACCCGCTTTACCTTCGACTTTCTCGGTGTGGATCACCTTTTTAGTCGCCAAATCGATGAATGTAACCCAAGCCACCAGTTTTTCAGCATTTTTATTCAGGCTTTCAACCACGTACACCACGCCGACGCCGTCCTTTTCGCTCAACGAATACTTGGCAACGGATTTTTTCACCTGGTCTTCGGTAATGCTGTACTCCTCGTCGGTAATGTTCTTCTCTACGTTCACCGATTTATTCAAAGTGACCATATCCTCCACCTTCGACTTGTACTGGTCGTCTTTGAGGCTGAATGCTTTTTGAAGAGAGAACTTCTTAGGTTCGAGCTCGATCAGATTGTTCCAGCTTACGATATGCTGGTTTTGGATCGCCTGCGCATCAGTAAAGCCTACTTTACCAATGTATTTGGCTTGCGTAAAATCAAGGCCCAGGAAAACCAGCTTAGTTTTACCTGCGAGCAGGTCGGCCATGGTGTTATCCGCTTTCACTACGGCGGCATTGAACAACACAAATGCGATCAGTAATAGCTTTTTCATAACTCTGAGTAATTGGGAACGGTTAGTTTATTTCAGTTTTTTATCCAGAAATGCCGCCAGGGATTTGCCCGCTTTCGCATAGGATTCGGCAATGCGGACGCCGGTATCGAAGTCGAAACCACCGAACTGGCCGCCTGGTACATTTCTCATTCCAATTTCAGCAACTTTATTGGATTTGTTGGCTGATTCGACCAGGTCTATTTCAAAATCGACATAGGCATTCTTGCGCATCACACCCACGTTGAAGCCCGGCTCCACGAATTTGGTTTTTACAATGAAGGTATATTGTGCATCCGGGCGGGCGGTAACGGCCGTCAGGCCTTTGTCTGTCAAACCTTTGTTGAACAGTTCTTCGAACTTAGGCTCATAGCGCGCCTTACGGTCTTCCACCCAGGCCTTTTTCCAGGCATCGCCTTTGCCGGCTTCCTTGGCATTGTACTCAGCCGATTTTTTATCGAGATATTCCTGCTCAGTGGCAAATTTACCCACTCCAAACTCCGAATAATCGTACACAACGTTAACCGTTTTCTGGCCCGACAATACGCTTACATCACCCGAGCGGAGATCGACGCGTTGGGCGAGGGCTGCATCTGCGGCGAGGAACGAAATCGCTACTACTGACGCGTAAATGAACTTTTTCATGATCGTAATTTTATTTTTATGGTAACAGAGGGGTCAAATATAGATCAATTTTTCAGGTTTGCGTTTCTCCTGTTTGTAGATCCGGAAAGTTAGTTCTTCAGCGGTTACGAAAGTTAATGCGGGCGATACGCGGAGCCTGGATTTGAACAGCGAATGCATCGTTTCCTTGAATGCCGAGGTCTGCAACTGCATCGGAAGTACCACGGTAATCTCGTCGTTTCCGAACTCGTTTTTAGATACGACCACCTGGTACAAATCGATTTCCTTCACCGCATCCAGCACGTCAAACAATGCCGGCGGGAAGATGGTCGTTCCTTTGAATTTGATCATTTGCTGCTTGCGCCCGACCACCGGTCCCAGGCGCGGACTCGTGCGCCCGCACGCGCAGGGCCCGTAATACACGTTGCAAAGGTCGCCGGTCTTGTAGCGCAGTAGCGGCATACCTTCCACGCCGAGCGTTGTGACTACCACTTCGCCGAGCTCGCCGTTTTGCACTGCGTTACCTTGCTCGTCGACCACTTCCAGGATCAGCAAGCCGGGGTTCAGGTGCCCTCCCCGGCCTTCACCGCATTCGGTAAACGCAGCGCCCATTTCCGTAGAAGCGTAGGTCGAATACAATTTCACATCCCACTGCGAGGTAATGCGCTTGCCCAGCTCGTTCAACGAAAAGTCGGGGTTGCGGATCGGCTCGCCGATGCAGATGATGGACTTAATGCTCGAAGCCGCGAAGTCGATATCGTTCGCGACCGCGTAGTCGATCAGTCTTGGAATAAAAGAAGGAATGGCGATGATCACCGTCGGCGAAAACCGCTGGATCGACTCCCATTGCAGAAACGGCGCGCCCGGTCCGACGCGGATCATACCTGCGCCCATTTTGCGCGCGCCCATCCAGTATGCAAGACCGGCCATAAAACGGCGGTCGATCGTGGTCATGAGCTGGTAAATGTCGTTTTCGGTTCCGCCTGCGCAACGAAACGATTCCGACTCGTTGGTCGCCAGCCGCTCCACGTCCGAATCGGTCAGGTAGAATGCCACCGGATCGCTGAGCGTGCCAGAAGTCGTCACGAAGTCGGTAATGCGGCTTTTGGGCACGCATAGGAAGTCATCGTTGTATTGCGCCAGGTCGTCTTTCGTGGTGAAGGGCAGCTGAGCCAGGTCGGCCACCGTTTTAATCGCATCGACGTTGATATTGTGCTCGCGAAAAATCCGCTTGTAGTAGTTCGAGTAATTGGAAACGTGCAACAAAAGCTGCTGCAACGCGGGCTGCTGTGTTTCGGGACTCATGGCAATCAAAGGTTGGTATGGAAAATCTCAATCTACGCGACGGGCATCAATGTTTGCCCTTTTTGCTTTCGGCTATCCGTTCCCGAATTGATTTCTCCTCGTTCAACGAAGAAACCTCGTGTTTCAAAGCCTGCTCGTAATAGCCGATCGCTTTGCTGAAATCACCTTTTTTCTGATGATATTCACCAAGGAAAAAATACGGGAGGTAACTCTGCGCATTGTTTGCGATGAATGCCTGCTCATCCCGTGGCGTCAGTGAAAGCGGCGCGTCCAGCATCACATATTTAGTGATTTTCTGTCTCACTGACTTAAATGCCTCAAACTTTTTATAGTCCGCCGATTCCAGGAATGGATCCCGGTCGATATCGAGCGAATCAAACGATTGAAAATGACCTTTTTGCGAAAAAATCCGGTTTAAGTCATACCCCACGAATTCCCCCAGCTGGTAAGGCGGCGCCGAAATCCAGAACTCTTTTCTGGCAGGTTTGAAAACAATGCCATGGTGCGCAATGAGCTGGTTGAGCAGCTTGGAATTGCCATAACCGATGAATTTATCGTCCACCCCCTTCTGATCACGCAGAATGCCTGCGGCCTGGCTCACATCCATCGGATAGGATCGCCCCATGAGTTGGGTCATCCGGTCGAAGCGGGCTTTCGAATCGGTATCTTTAATATTATTGATATTCACCGAATCCTTGATGAATGCATTGCTCTGGTAATGGTTCGCGCAAACGAGTGCGTCCTTACCCGAATCGTACACATCCATTTTCTGGGGCGATTTTTCGATTATCACCGCCTTATCGTCCGCAGCAGACCCGATCAGCAGCGATTCTGACACGAACGTCTCGCTTCTCGCCGCGATTTTTCGCGCTTCCTCTATCGTACCCGCATATTGCAGTATTTCCCTTGCCAAAATGGAAATAGGCTCTTTGGCTGCGAATGGAATATCGGATTTGGAAGCATTTAAAGTGACTGTAATGCCCTTTTCATTGATCCCGGAGACCACTCCCGTGAGCCCCGCCCACGCGTAGGAGGCGAATTTGTAGCCCTTGTCAGGATTCATAAACACGATCAGCTTGTCCTCGGCAAATGCATCGCCCATGTAAAAATCAAAGTTCCTTGCAATGAGCAGTGTAGAATCCTTGGTGAGCGAATGGTTGACGGCGAACGACGTGCAGCCCACCATATTCAGGTCAGTCAGGGCGTGACCGATGTCATGCGCGGCGTGGTAGTTGAGAATGCGGTAATATTTGGGACCGATGTAGTTGAACTGGTCGGAAAAGGACTGCGAAACACCGTAGATCTCCTGCTGGTTTTCCTTGGGAATGTACTTGTAAATATCCCGGTTAAACCAGCCCACAAAACCTTTCAGCACTTGCAGGAACATCGCGCTCGGGATCATTTCCTTGATTTGCCCCACGAAATGCACCTCCTGCTTTTCCATCAGCTCTTCGGCCAGGATGCCGTAAATAAGCCCGCGTTCGTACGGCGCGCCTTCCAGGTACATTTCCCAAATACCGTGCTTGTTCTTCCGCAGCCAGTTGTTGCCAACGCGGTAGTGGTTCACCCCCACTTGCTCACGTTTGTAACTTTCAACAGTTTTAGTACTTTCAAGCTCCGGCTTCGGCACACGGATACGCCAGATGAACAATCCGAATAATATCCCGATGATCAGAAGGAAAATGGAAAATGCTTTGAGTGCGGAACGCAGGACTTTGTTTTTAGGCCACATAAAATCAGCAGACGGGTGCATACGATGGCACCGCATCTGATATCAAAATTAGCAATAAATGGGCATCGTTTTTATAAAAACCATTTCACCGGTATCGAAACTGGGGCTTTGGCGTATGTCCGAACCGTCGGAGGATTTGCTCAGCATGCTCGATTTACCCACCTCCGAAATGGCGGTGCTCGAAGGCATCTCGAAAGAGCGGCGAAAACAGGAGTGGCTGGCTTGCAGGGTGTTGGTAGCGGAAATGATGGGGATGAATGCGATCATTGGGTATGACGCGGAACGCAAGCCGCACATTGCCGGGTCGCAAACTGAAATTTCGATGTCGCATTCGGGCGAGTATGTGTGCGTTTACCTGCGCGATGGCAAGTCGGTGGGTATTGATATCCAGCAAATGAAGCCGTCCATTTCAAAGGGTGCATTCTATTTTTTGAACGAGCAGGAGCTTCAATGGGCCGATCTGGACAACAATGTGCAAATGCACCTGATGTGGTCGGCCAAAGAAGCGGTATTCAAGTATGCCGGCGACGCATCCATCGACCTGAAAAAACATATTATCATTCATGCGTTTTCCGGCAACCAAAACGGCCGATTTGAAGTTAAACTTCAAAAAGGTGATCTGCCGGAAACGATACAGATCCAATTTGATACATTTGAAGATTATGTACTGACCTGGACCCTTTAACAAGCCCAAAATCAACCACCTTAACCCGTTATGCATCGTTTCTTTACGCTCGTACTTGTACTGTTGGCCACCCGGCTTTTCGCACAGACGCCCGCCCTCTCGTCCAGCGAAATCTTTCAAAACATTAAAAAACTCGATGTATTGGGCTCTGTGCTCTACATTGCAGCCCACCCCGATGATGAGAATACGCTCATGCTCTCCTATTTATCCAAGGACCAGCTCGTGCGTACCGGCTATCTCTCACTTACCCGCGGCGATGGCGGCCAGAACCTGATCGGTTCCGAACAGGGCTACAATATCGGCGTGATCCGCACGCAGGAATTGCTGGCAGCCCGGCGCGTGGATGGCGCCCAGCAGTTCTTTTCCAGGGCATATGACTTCGGTTTTTCCAAAACCCGTGATGAAACGCTCAATTTCTGGGACCGCGAGAAGGTGCTCGGCGATGTGGTCTGGATGATCCGCAAATTCCAGCCCGACGTGATCATTACCCGCTTCCCGCCCGATCCGCGCGCGGGCCATGGCCACCACCAAACCTCGGCATACCTGGCCGAAGAAGGTTTCAACCTCGCCGCCGACCCGAAAGCCTATCCCGATCAGCTGAAATTTGTCAAGACCTGGCAAGCCAAACGCCTGGTTTGGAATACATTCACACCTGGCTTTACCAACAAAGCGCCCAGCGAGGAGAAAAACCCGTTCATTTCGATCGAAATCGGCGGTTATAACCCGGTTTTAGGCAAATCCTACACGGAAATAGCTGCATTGAGCCGCAGCCAGCACCGCAGCCAGGGCTTCGGAAGCGCTCCGCAACGAGGCGATCGTATCGATTATTTCCTTCACAAAGTAGGCACGCCTGCTCATAAAGGCCTTTTTGACGGCATCGATGTGAGCTGGAAACGGGTGAAAGGAAGCGAGAAAGTGCATGCGCTCATAGCGGCGGCAATTAAGAATTATTCCGTGAACAAGCCTTCGGCCTCTGTGCCGGAGCTCTTGAAAATCAATGCAGAGCTGGATAAGCTGGACGCGGACAATATCTATATCAAAACCAAAAAAGAGGAAGTCAAAGACCTTATCCAGCAATGTGTGGGGCTTTGGTTTGAGACAAATCCCAACGACTTTTCTGGCGTTGCGGGTGACGAGGCACGCATTAACATCGGTATCGTAAAACGGTCGGATTATCCGGTGAAACTTGTTTCGCTACGCTGGACGGGCAAGTCAGCCGACAGCGTTTTGAACCTTGCATTAAATGCCAACGAAATGAATGCATTTCCTAAAAAGGCATTACTCCCGGCCAATTTAAAGATCAGCCAGCCCTACTGGCTCGAAAAACCCATCGAGCGCGGCATTTTCCAGATTGACAGCCAGCAGGATATCGGTTATCCTGAAAACCGGGCGGAGACTAAGACCAGCTACAAGTTCGAAATCGGCGGGCAACAGTTCGAATTTGAAAGACCATGGGTTTACAAATCGGTCGATCCGGCAGAAGGCGAGATTTACCGCCCATTTGAAATCCGGCCGCTGGTGACCACCACCATTACCGAACCTGTTTTCATATTCCCTTCCATGGAGGCAAAAACGGTAAACATCGTCGTGGAAGCGCAGCGCAATAATGTAAAAGGGACATTGAAACCCGAAATCCCGGCAGGCTGGAAAGCCGTTCCTGAATCGGCGGAATTCAATCTGACTAACAAATACCAGCAGCAGTATTTCTCGTTCGTTGTCACGCCGCCGGTCGGTAATCAGGAAGCCGTGATCAAAGCGGTAGCGATTGTAGATGGCAAGAATTATGATAAATCGGTTAAAACGATTGCCTACCAGCACATTCCCAGCCAGACGCTATTCCCGGAGTCAGCCGCCAAACTGGCTAAGATAGATGTTAAAGTTTCCGCCAAAAATATCGGCTACATTGCCGGCGCAGGCGACGAGGTTCCTACTGCATTACGGCAAATGGATTGCCAGGTGACCATGCTTAATGAAGCGGGCCTGGCGAAAGATCTGAATGTGTACGATGCGATTGTCGTGGGCGTACGTGCCTACAACACGGAGGCATATTTGAACAACTATCAGGCAAAACTGATGGATTATGTCAAAAACGGCGGAACGATGGTAGTCCAGTACACCATTCCGGGCGGACAGAAGGTGAAGCAAATCGGCCCGTATAATATTGAATTAGGACGCGAGCGGGTGACCGAGGAAGATGCCCAAATGCAATTCCTGCAACCGGAAAACCCTGTTTTAAATCAGCCTAACAAAATCACTCAAAAAGATTTCGATGGCTGGATCCAGGAGCGCGGGCTGTATTTCGCGCAGGATTGGGATAAGAAGAACTACACGGCGCTATTTTCAGCTCACGATAAGGACGAACCTGCACGCGAAGGCAGCACACTTTACGCGCAGTATGGCAAAGGGCACTACATCTACACCGGCCTGTCCTTCTTCCGCGAGCTCCCGGCGGGCGTAACAGGCGCGTACCGGCTGTTTGCAAATATGATTTCGGTTGGCGGCACCAAGTAAAAAACGTCGGTGGTCAAAAGTTGTCAGGTGTGGTCAGAAATGGTCAGGTGTTGTCAAATTTTAGTCAGGTGTTGTCAGGAATAGTCAAATGTTGTCAGGAAAGATATGCATTTCTCAAGTGACTATATCTGACAATACATGACCACACATGACCACACCTGACAATAAATGACCACACCCGACTATTCCCCCCTCAGTTATTTGACGTTCTTACGTCTGTTCCGCTGAAAATCTTCGAGTACAAAGCCCCCTAGCCCCTGCAAGTTGCTATAATAAGCCCGGCCGTTGTTGACCTGCGTGAAATTCTGCACAAACTGTTTCAGGTAAGGGTCCGTTGCGATCATAAACGTCGTTACCGGAATGTCGAGCCGGCGGCATTGCGCGGCTAATGTGAGCGTTTTGTTGATGATCTTGCGGTCGAGGCCAAAGCTATTTTTGTAGTAGCGGATACCTTCTTTCAGGCACGTCGGCTTACCGTCGGTGATCATGAATATCTGCTTGTTACGCGTCTTTTTTCGGCGCAGAATATCCATCGCCAGCTCCAAACCAGCCACCGTGTTGGTATGATAAGGCCCCACTTCTAAATACGGCAGGTCTTTGAGCTGTATTTGCCAGGCATCATTTCCAAACACGATAATGTCGAGCGAGTCTTTGGGATATTTCGTCCGGATCAGCTCAGCCAATGCCAGCGCCACCTTTTTAGCAGGGGTAATGCGGTCTTCGCCGTACAAGATCATCGAATGGCTGATATCGATCATCACCACGGTGGCGGTAGTAGTTTTCTGCTCGCGCTCGACTACTTCCAGATCGTTTTCCATCAGCATAAAATCGCCGATCCCATGATTGACCTGCGCGTTTTTGATCGATTCGGTCATTGAAATCTGGTCGAGCGTATCGCCGAACTGGAAATCGCGGATATCGCTCGTGAGCTCGTCGCCCGCTCCCAAATGCGGCGTGTGATGGTTACCTCCGGATTTTGACCGTTTCAGCTTACCGAAAATCTCATCCAAAGCACTTTTACGAATGCTTTTCTCGGCTTTCGGCGTCATAATGAGCCTGCTCTCCCCTTCCTGCTTCTCCTCGGTGACATAGCCTTTCTTTTTCAGGTCTTCGAAAAAGTCGCCGATACCGTAGGAGTCGTTGGTGAGGTTATACTGGCGGTCGAGCTGGCTGAGCCACGACATGGCCTCGGAAACATCACCGGAAGTCATCAGCAGCAGCTGTTGAAATATATCAAATAGCTGGTCGAACTTACTGTTGGGCCCTTGTTCGGGCGGAATGTATTTCGTGAAACGATGTCCTCGCATATCGGCAGGTATTGAAAACAGACGGCTACTTTCAAATGTAATCGAAAGTAGCCGTCAAGTCGTTAAAAAAATCGAATTATGCCTCTTCTGTGCAGAATTCTTCGAAAGCCATTTTCAGGTGTTCGGCGATCATCTGTGCCGAGCGGCCTTCGATGTGGTGACGCTCCACGAAATGGATCAGCTCACCGTCTTTGAACAGCGCTACGGCCGGCGAAGATGGCGGATAAGGCAAAGTGTACTCACGCATTTTAGCGGTAGCTTCAAGGTCAGCTCCTGCAAATACCGTTGCCAGGTGATCAGGCTTCACATCGCTGCCAGCCAGCGCCGCGCGCACACCCGGACGTGCAGCACCCGCTGCACAGCCACATACCGAATTAATCACTACCAAAGCAGTTCCTTTGGTATTTTGCATGAAGTTATCGACTTCCTCAGCGGTTGTCAGATCCTGAAAACCGGCGTTAGTCAGTTCGGCCTTCATGGGAGCCACTAATTGTGGTGGATACATATATGTTAATGTTTAAAAGTTGTTGGTACTAATTTATGACTTCGGCCTTCGGCAATCAGCCGTCGGCGTTTTTTAGAAAAGGTTTGACTGCCGATAGCCGACAGCCGAAGTTTTTACATGAACCCCAGTTCAAGTTTGGCCTCTTCTGACATCATTTCGGTCGAATACGGTGGATCGAATGTCAGCTCCACGCTTACATCGTTCACACCTTCCACTTCACGGATTTTCTGCTCTACTTCGCCAGGCAGCGTTCCTGCCGAAGGGCAAGAAGGCGAGGTCAGCGTCATCGACACAAATACATTATTGATCGGAAACACTTTCAGATCATATATCAATCCGAGCTCATAAACGTCGACCGGTATTTCAGGGTCGTAAACCGTTTTAATAGCGCGGATCACTTCTTCTTTCAAATCTTCCTCTGACATCGCAAGGTCTATATTAGTTGTTATGCATTGATTGATTTGGCCTGGAAAGCAAAGCCGTACGCTTTCATTTGTTTCAGCATCGCAGCCAGTCCGTTCGACCGGGTTTGCGCTAAATGCTGGTGTAAACCGACTTTTTCCATAAAATACACATCGGCTTTGGCGATTTCCTCGGGTGTATGCCCCGACAGCACCTTCACCAGCATGCTTACCAGCCCGCGTACGATAATCGCGTCGCTATCCGCCTCAAATTTCAAAAGATCGCCGTCCATGTACGCATTCAGCCATACCCTCGACTGGCATCCTTTGATAATATTATCTTCGGTTTTGTACTGTTCTTCCAATGGCGGGAACTGCTTTCCGAGGTCGATAATGAACTCGTATTTACTCTCCCAGTCATCAAACAATTCAAAATCCGAAATTAGTTCGTCCTGTGTTTCGTTTATGGTCATTGTGTAATTCTATTTTTAAGCCGCTACCGTGCGGGTTTCAACCCAGTTGATAATATTTTCGGCCGTTGTTATCCCCGCAGCTGAAACATCTGCGGAAATGTTACCGTCATAACCCATTGCGAGATGCAGGGTATCATATGCAGCATTGAACGAATCAAGCAATTTCCTGTCAGTTTTCCACAGCTGCTCCTGATACCATTCTACGCTTTTTCGCTTTCCTTTCTTTACTTCAAACAACCCATCCAAGGCTACTAACACACCCAAATAAGCGGAATGTCCGGCTAGTCTGACATATTTTCGATCCTGATAAACTCCGTTGTCTTTACCCGCTTTTTCACGCAGCAGATCCTTTGCGTTGTTTACGTACCTTCTTGCTTCCTGCACTGAATTTTCCATAATGCGTATATAGTTCAAAATGAAACAATGCAGTAATTTAAAAAATTATCCCAACATCCGCTTCACCTTATGCAGGCCCTGAATGAGCTTGTCGATCTCCTCGGTTGTGTTGTAAACAGCAAACGACGCGCGCGAGGTTCCGGTGATGCCGAAGCGGTTCATTAGGGGCTGAGTACAGTGGTGACCCGTACGCACCGCGATGCCTTGCTGGTCCAAAAGAACACCGATATCCTGGTGGTGAATGCCGTCTATCACGAACGATAACACACTTACTTTCTCCTTCGCCTGCCCGATAATGCGCAGTCCTTCGATCTCTTTTACAGCTTCGGTAGCATAGGCAAGCAATTCGTTCTCGTAAGCGGCGATATTCGGTTTACCCAAAGTATCCACATAATCCAATGCAAATTTGGCAGCTACCACATCGGCGATGTTAGGCGTACCCGCTTCAAACTTGTAAGGAAGCTCGTTATAGGTCGTTTTAGCGAAAGTCACTTCTTTGATCATTTCGCCGCCGCCGCGGTATGGAGGCATTGCATTGAGCAAATCGCGCTTGCCGTAAAGGATACCCATTCCGGTAGGGCCGTATATTTTATGCAGGGAAAGCGAATAGAAGTCGCAATCCAGGTCTTGCACGTCGATTTCAATGTGCGAGCTGGCCTGCGCGCCGTCGATAAGCACTTTCGCGCCTACCGCGTGAGCCTTGGCGATGATTTCCTTGATCGGGTTAATGGTTCCCAATGCATTCGAAACATGTACCACTGATACGAATTTGGTTTTTTCGGTCAGCAGCTTCTCATATTCGTCCATCAAAAGCTCGCCTTCGTCGTTGATCGGGATCACTTTCAGGATGCAGCCTTTCTCTTCGCAAAGCATTTGCCAGGGCACGATGTTGGAATGGTGCTCCATGGTTGAAATGATCACTTCGTCGCCTTCTTTCAAAAACTTGCGGCCGTAAGCGGATGCCACCAGGTTGATACCGTCGGTCGTTCCGTAGGTAAAAATGATTTCCTCTGAATGCTCCGCATTTAAAAACGCCTGCAAGCGCTTCCGAGACTGCTCGAATGCGGAAGTCGCCTTCTCTGCCAAATGGTGAATGCCCCGGTGAATATTGGCATTATAATGCTCATAGTAACCCGAGAGCGCGTCCAGCACCAGCCGTGGCTTCTGGGTTGTCGCGGCGTTATCGAAATAGACGAGTTGTTTGCCATTGACGACTTCGTTCAGGATCGGGAAGTCGTTGCGGATCGATGCGATATTGAGATTGTGGCTCATTGTGATTCGTCATTTAAGAAAAATACCCAACCCCAAAAATGGCGGTTGGGTACCAGGAAATGTATTAATCAGGGCCCTAAGACCCGTAAAAGCTATTTCGAAGCCAGCTTCTGCGTGATCACGTTTTCGAGGTATTCACGAATCGAGTCGATCTTGATCTGCGAAACCACGTCGGCACAGAATGCGAACATCAAAAGCGACATCGCTTCCGGCTGCGAGATCCCGCGCGAGCGCATGTAGAACAATGCTTCCTCGTCGATTTGCCCGGTGGTAGTACCGTGCGAGCATTTCACGTCATCAGCAAAGATTTCCAGCTGCGGCTTGGTGTTCATCGTCGCGTCGGGTGACAATACGATGTTTTTACAAGATTGGAATGCATTGGTTTTCTGCGCATCAGGGCGAACGAAGATCTTTCCGTTGAAAACACCTTTCGATTTATCGCGCAAAATGCCTTTATAAAGCTCGTTACTTTCCGAATTTGGCTTCTGGTGGTCGGCAACAGTGTGGTTATCCACGTGCTGGGTGCCATCCGGGAAGTACAGTCCGTACATATGCGCATCGCAATGCTCGCCATCGAGAACGATGTTCAGGTTATTGCGTGTGAATTTGCCATTCAACGTCACAGTACCTGCGTAGAAATGCGAACGGTCGAGCATGCGTACCTGCGTCGTACCGATGTGGTAGGCATTCTCGCTCTCGTTCTGTACTTTATAGTATTGTACGTTGGCTTCTTCCGCCACCTGAATTTCGGTCACCGCATTGGTAAATGAGCGCTGATCGCCCAATGTGCGGAATGCCTCAGCGAGTTTCACATGCGCATTTTTACCTACCGAAATGATATTCCGAGGCTGGCTTCCCACATTCTTCTCGCGCGCATCGCTCACGAAGCGCAGGATGATCGGGTGCTCTACCGATTGGTTGTCAGGAATATGGATAAACACGCCGTCCTGCGCGAATGCCGTGTTCAATGCCGTGAATGCATCGTTGGCGTCTTTGGTGAGCTCGTTGAAAAACGATGCCACTTTTGCGGGATCGTTCCTGTAAGCGTCACCCAATGAACTGATCGTGATCTGGCCAACCGGTGAAATGATTGCCGACAATTCCTCATTGTACCGGCCATTCACAAAATACAGGATATTAGCCTCCTGCTTGGGCACTTTCAGGTCTTCCAGCTCGGCCAGGCCGATGGAGCTTTCTGCGTTGAAATCGTAAGAAACACTGATCAGGTCTCTTACATTGCTATATTTCCACTCCTCGTGCTTGATCGTCGGGAAGCCTAATTGCTCAAAAAGGGCCAGTCCTGCGCGTTTTTTCTGGTGAAATTCAGAAGACGCCTCACCGTTCATCACCGCTTCACGGGCATGAAAATCAGTGATCAGTCTGGTTTTTAAATCTATGGTCTCGTTACTCATCGATAATGGGGTATGGTGCTGTATGGGGTTAAGTTTCTGTCAGACAAGGCGTCTTTTACTTAACCTACCGCTTCAACTTCCGCTTTGATCCAATCGTAACCTTTTTCTTCCAGTTCGAGCGCAAGCTCCTTCGGTCCGGATTTCACGATGCGGCCTTTGTACAAAACGTGTACATAATCGGGCACGATGTAATCCAAAAGGCGTTGATAGTGCGTCACCACGATGGTAGCACGTTCCGGCGAGCGCAATGAGTTAACGCCCTCGGCCACGATGCGAAGCGCATCGATATCCAGGCCTGAGTCTGTTTCGTCCAAAATCGCCAGTTTCGGTTCGAGCACCGCCATTTGGAAAATTTCGTTACGCTTCTTCTCACCGCCCGAAAAGCCCTCGTTCAATGCGCGTTTCAGCAGGGAGTCATTCATGCTCACCAGTTTCGCTTTTTCACGCACCATTTTCAGGAACTGGGCAGCGTCCAACGGGCTTTCGCCTTTGTATTTACGGATTTCGTTAACAGCCGTTTTCAAGAAGTTGATGGTCGTAACGCCCGGAATTTCCACCGGATATTGGAATGCAAGAAAAATACCTTCCGCAGCTCTCTCTTCGGGAGCCAGTTCAAGAATTTCCTTACCTTCAAAAACTACATTTCCGCCAGTAACCTCGTACTCTTCTCTTCCTGCCAACACCGAAGCCAAAGTACTTTTACCGGAACCATTGGGCCCCATAATCGCATGCACTTCACCCGGCTTGACTTCCAGATTGATGCCTTTTAATATTTCCTTACCTTCAATGGAGGCACGCAAGTCATTAATAGAGAGCATAACTGATTTATACTTAAAAGATAGTTCGTGGTAATTTCCCGCAAAAGTAATACGCATTAGCCGTAAATGAAAATGAGCGTCAATGTCTTAAACTGCGGGACACTCATTTTGTACAACCTTTTTAAGTGGCAGGTTGTTCCCGTACAGGAGATATTTATGCCTTAAACGGTCAGAGAATAAACGGGTTGAAGAAAGGCCGGTTTTTAATTCCCCAAGAAACATTTACTTTGCGCCCCATCGTTCCAAACACTTCATTTATGGCTATTAATCCGATAACCGGGTTTCCCGTCGGTGTATCCTCCGAAACCGGCACCCTCAAAAGGCTCCTGATCCACAGCCCCGATCGCGGCCTGGGCAAAGTAGTACCCAGCAAGGCGCAGGACTGGCTTTTCGAGGACATTGTCCACCTGGATACCATGCGAAGGAAGGAGTATGATTATTATGTAAAACTGCTCCTCTACTTCCTGGATCCCGGAAAAATCAAAGGTAAACTCTCCGAAATCGACGACGATCCTACGCGTTCTTTCTTCATTCCCGGTACGGATAAATACTTCGCTTCCGATCATGTGGTGGATATTCAGCGCCTGCTCGGGGACATTTTGGAAGATCCCAATATCCGCATTAAACTCACTGCCGCCATTTGCGGTATCGAACGCTGCTCCTACCAGATCCAAGAAGAGCTGCACCGCTTAGATGCGCACGAGCTGGCCCGCATATTCATTTCAGGGTATTGTTCGGATAAAAGAATGCTCTTCGCCCCGCTGCCCAACCTGATTTTTACGCGGGACATCGGCATTGTGATCAACGACCACATTCTGCTCAACAAGCCGGCCAAAGCAGCGCGGACGAGAGAATCCATACTTGCGCAGTTCGTATTCTTCTACCACCCGATGTTTGCCCATTTAAAACAAAATATCATTGAAATACCTGAAAACGAGCGGCATTTCCTGCTGCCTGATGACGAAAAAGCCAGCGACTACCACCGCTGCACGCTCGAAGGCGGCGATGTGATGATGGTCGCGCCGGGGCATTTACTGATCGGTTGCAGCGAGCGCACATCCATTTACGCGGCGCAGCAGGTGATGAAGATTTTGTTTGAGAAAAATGTGGTTGAGAAGATTACCATCATCAAAATCCCTAAAAAGAGGGATTATATGCACATAGACACCATTTTTACGCAGGTTAAAAAGGATGTGTGGGTGCTGTTGGGCTCGCTCGCACGTGTGGGTGATGAGGCCAGGAAAAAAGACGCCCTACATTTCTTCGCGCCAGTGGATGTGAACAAGGAGTTCAGGATATTACAATTTGTGAAAGGCGATGAGCAGCAGCCGCGAGAAATCGAAAACCTGGAAGATCTGCTGACCGAAATCAGCCGCGACGACCTCGGTGTTACCGGCCCGGTCCGCTTCATCTATTCGGGAGGAAACGAATTTCCGTACGGTGAACGCGAGCAATGGACCGACTCCTGCAACCTGCTCGCATTGCGCGACGGCGTCGTAATCGGCTACGACCGCAACGACAAAACGCTGGAAGCATTCAAAAAAGAAGGTTTCAAGGTAATAACTGCTAAAAAGCTGCTCGAAAAATTCGAGCACAACGAGCTGGAACCCGAAGACCTGACCGACACGTTCATCACGCTCCCCTCGGCGGAACTTTCCCGTGCGCGAGGCGGCTCACATTGTATGAGTATGCCCCTGTTACGCGGATAGTCGCCCAGTTGAATTTAGACTTGTAATCGAGCCGCCAGAATCGTAAATTGCATTAATGACAATACATGACATTCTGTTCCAAAATACATTTCCGATAACCATCAGCTACTCCTATGCGCGTCATCACTTCATCCGCTCAAATCCAGCCGCAATCTACCTGCCGGATCATGATGATCAGGCCCGTGCGGTTCGGTTTCAATGAGGAAACCGCCGGAAGCAACGAGTTTCAGCAGGAGTCGTTCGCGCAGCAAACCAAAGGCACAGCCCAGGAAGCCGCCCGCGAAGAATTCGACCTGATGATCGACCAGCTCCAAAAAGCCGGTCTGGAACTGCATATTTTCAACGATACCGACGAGGTGGACCGCCCCGACGCAGTTTTTTCCAACAACTGGGTCTCCTTTCACCAGAGCGGCAAAGTGGTACTGTACCCGATGATGGCCGAAAACCGCCGTCTGGAACGCCGCAGCGACATTATCGAGTCGCTGGCCGGTGATTTTAAAGTGGAAGAAGTGATTGACCTGACCCATTTCGAAGCTCAGGGCAAGTATCTCGAAGGCACCGGCAGTATGGTTTTCGACAGGCGCTACAAGATCGCCTACGCCTGCCTGTCCCCGCGCACGCACAAGGAAGTACTCGACGCATTCGCGGACGCATTAGGGTACGAAATCATTACATTTTCAGCCTCCGATGAGCACGACAAGCCCATTTACCATACCAATGTGCTCATGTGCGTTGGCGACATTTTCGCTGTCGTGTGCCTGGAAGCCATTAAAGACCCCGACGAGCGCCTGATGGTCAGGTCCGTGCTCGAAGAGACCCATAAGGAAGTGATCGAAATATCGCTCGAACAAATGCGGCACTTCGCCGGCAATATGCTGATGGTACGTAACGGCAAAGGCGACAAGTTTCTTGTCATGTCCACCCAAGCCTACGAATCGCTCACCCCACGTCAGAAGGACCGCCTCGACGATTATGCGCTGCTGCTACACACCGACCTTTCAGTGATCGAAGGCAACGGAGGCGGCTCGGCACGATGTATGATGACCGAGATTCACCTGCCCGTCAGATAACAAAAAATGCTCCGGAAAACCGGAGCATTTTTCATTCCATAACCCTCATCAATTTATTAGTCCTTCAAGTCGGCCTTCACTTTGGCGATTTTTTCCTTGGTGTTGGCCTTAAACTCGTCCCACTTATCGGCGGTCTCGTTCTGGGCGCGTTTCCAGGAAGCCTGCAACTCTTCTTTTTCCGCATTCAGCTCCTTTTTGCGCTCCTGCCATTTGGCTTTCTCCTTGTCGGCGGCCTTGTCTATTTTGGCGTCGGCTTCTTCAATTTTACGGTCGAGTTTACCGATGGCGTCGTCGATATCTTTCTTCAAATCGTCCTTGTCTTGCTTCACTTTGGCCTCAAAATCATCCCCTGCTTCCTTGATATCGGCTTTGGCTTCGGCCACATTTTCGTCCATATCGTTTTTAGCTTCCTCCACGGTTTCTTTCGCGGAGTCTTTTGTTTTGTCTGAACAGCTCGTCAGCGAAAGTGTACCGGTGAGCATCAGAGAGGCGACAATCCAGGTGATCTTTTTCATGTTTTTGGGTATTAAGGTTGATTTCTGTTACTGTGCGAATGCCATAGACTGAGCAAAAATCTTACCAGCTCGTCAGGCGTATAGTCACGCATTTTTTGTAGAAAATTCTTCTCAGACCGCCGGAAGTCGTTGAACTTCGCACCAGACTGCGCGGTTAAGCGGATGGTGAAGTATTGAAACTGTTGGCATTTATGATCAGCTTTGCATTTTATTGATATCCCCTAAACTCTTATGTTCAAAATCTCTATTACCGGCGTTCTTGCGGCTTTTCTCATTTTCAACGATTCGGGTCCGGCATTCGCCCAGAGCGATTCGCTGCAAGCGCGCGAGCTGCGCGAGGTCACCGTGCATGCATTTGAATCCGAAAAAGACCCGCTCACCACCACCGCAACCGTAGGAATGCTTACGCCGCGCTCGCTGGGCCGGTTTTCCAATTATACCTGGGCGAATGCGGTCAACACGATCCCGGGTGTGCGCATGGAAGAGCGCTCACCGGGCAGTTACCGGTTTTCGGTCCGCGGAAGCCTGATACGCTCGCCATTTGGTGTGCGAAATGTGAAATTTTACTGGAACGGTATTCCATTCACCGACGCGAGCGGTAATACCCCGTTGAATTCGGTCGATTATGGTGCTATCCAAAGCATGGAAGTGATCAAAGGGCCGGGAAGCAGTATTTATGGTGCAGGCACCGGGGGTGTGGTGCTCATGCAAAGCCGCCCGGATAACGAATTTCAGAACCGAGTAGAGCAAAGCGTGAGCTTCGGTAAATACGGTTTCCAGAGCCGGAACTCGACCTTGCAGATCGGTGATATTTCTGTTCAATACGGCCACAGCGAGCAGGACGGCTACCGTAGCCACAGCGGCATGGTGCGCGACGCGATTCGGTTCACATCCACTTCGAGCATTGGCGAAAAGGGTACGCTTTCGCTATTGGGAATGTATTCGGATTTGTATTACCAAACTCCCGGAGGGATCAACCTTGCCCAATATCAGACCGATCCGAAGCTAGCCCGTCAGTCGACTGCGACCGTACCGGGCAGCGAGGCACAAAAAGCAGCGATTTATACCAGACTCGCGCTACTGGGCGGCAATTATGTATTACCGCTATCTGACAGATGGACCCAGTCCACCGCATTGTACCTGACTTTTACAGATTTTGCCAATCCATTCATTTCCAACTTCGAGAAAAGGGATGAAAACGGGATCGGAGGGCGTAATATCTGGCAAAACAAATCGGAATGGGGCAATGTAAAGACCAACTGGACCAGTGGTTTCGAGTGGCAATACGGCAAGTCAGCGCAGCGGAACTACGATAACAAAGGCGGCGTTGCCGACAAACAGCAAACCGTGGAAGATATCCGCACCACCAACCTGTCCGTGTTCAGCCAGCTGGAAGCAACTTTGCTCACCGACCTGACCCTGAGCGCAGGTTTAAGCTACAATACTTCGAAATACAAATACGAACGCTATTTCCCGCTCCCATTCAACAAAGATCAGAAGACTTTCGACGGCATATTCATTCCGCGCTTTGCGGCCAACAAGGTGATCGCCGGCAACTGGTCGTTTACGGCCTCGTACAGCGGTGGGTTCTCCCCTCCTACTTTGCAGGAAGTACGCCCGTCGGCAGGAGGTTTCCGGAAGGACCTGGAAGCTGAAAAGGGTAACAATACTGAAATCGGCATCCGGAGAGCCGGAAAAATCATTTCCGGGGAAATCAGCATGTATCATTTCGGGCTGCGCAATGCGATCGTGCGCAGGCTCGACGAAGCGGGGGCCGAGTATTTTGTCAATGCGGGAAAAACCAAACAGAACGGCGTGGAGTGGAACATCCATTGGGACATCCTCTCCGATCCAAAACTACCCGTTATGCTGAAACTCTGGAACACCGGAACGTATACCAAATACACCTATGAAGAATTCCGGCAGGCCGACACAGACCTGAGCGGGAAACTCATCCCGGGCATTCCGCGTTTCTCACAGTCGACGGGCCTGGATGTGCTGCTCAAATATGGCATTTCGGCATTCCTGACTTACCAGCATGGTGATTCGTTCTATCTCAATGATGCGAATACGGTTAAAAACACCGCTTACAACCAATGGATGGCGCGTGTAAGCTGGAAGAAAAGCTGGGGGCAACATTTTTACAGCGAACTGTCGGCCTCCGCAGAGAAGGTCAACGCGGGCATTTACAGCCTCGGCTACGACCTTAATGCGTTCGGCAGCCGCTATTACAATGGCGCGCCGAAAAACAACCTCTGGGCTGGTGTGAAGATCGGCTGGGAGTGGCAGAAAAACTCAAAATAATGCATTTATACATCCATATCCCCTTTTGCAAACAGGCTTGCCACTATTGCGATTTCCACTTCAGTACCAACACCACCAACAAACGTGCCGTAGTGGAGGCCATTGCGCGGGAAATCGTTTTGAGGCAGTCCTATTTGCGGGACGGGGATATGGAGACTATCTATTTCGGAGGAGGCACGCCCTCGATGCTCGATGAAGCGGAGCTGGGTTTCCTGCTTGACACCATTCACCGGCAATTTCGGGTGGCGCCCAATGCTGAGGTAACGCTCGAAGCCAATCCGGACGATTTGAATGCGGCCACCCTTCAAATGTTTGCCAAAGCGGGAATTAACCGCCTTAGCATTGGGATTCAATCATTTCACGAGCCGCATTTGCGCTTTATGAACCGTGCGCATTCCGCCATCGAAGCGGAGCAATGCGTCAGGCTGGCTCAGGACGCGGGCATCGACAATATTTCCATCGACCTCATATACGCGATCCCTTCGGAGAATCACGGCATCCTGCAAAGTGATTTGTCCAAAGCATTCGCTCTGAACGTCCCGCATATTTCGGCTTATTGCCTCACCATCGAGCCGCAAACTGCATTTGGCAGCTGGCTGAAAAAGAAGAAGATACAGCCTATCGAAGAAGAATATGCGGCGCAGCAATTTGAAATACTCGTGGGCTCCCTTCGTGAAAATGGTTATGAGCAGTACGAAATCTCCAATTTTGCCCGAAACGGACATTACAGCAACCATAATAGCTCTTACTGGAAACAGCATCCTTACCTGGGCGTGGGCCCGAGCGCGCACTCCTACAATGGCGTGAGCCGCGAGTACAATGTTTCCAACAATGCCAAATATCTCCAAGCAATTCAGAATAGCATCATTCCGGCCACGATGGAGACGCTTTCGCCCGCCGACCAGACCAATGAATACCTGCTAACGGGCCTGCGTACCAAATGGGGAGTGGAACTGCAAAAACTGGATGTACTTTCGGCCGGCCGGTTCTCATTAGAAGCCGGTGATGAGCTGGGAAGGATGACCCGGAAAGGCTGGATCAGGAAAGATTCGGGGATATTACTACTTACCGAGGCCGGCAAGCTCTTCGCCGACCGCATCGCAAGCGATCTTTTTATTGACTAAAAAAATCGCCACACTGCAAGCAGCATGGCGATAGTCGACCGGTCGGGCCGATGAACGGATTTTAGCTTATACCAGCTCTGCGTTCAATGTGATTTCTGCATTGAGCAGCTGGGAAATGGGGCATTCCTTTTTCGCTTTGTCGGCAACCTGCGCAAACTGCTCGGCGCTGATACCGGGAACCTGTGCTTTCAGGTCGATAGCGCTTTTAACAACCTGGCCTTTCGCAGGGTCCAGTGAAACGGTAGCGGTAGCATTCAGCTCGTCGGCAGTGAAACCGGCAGCATTCAACTCGAAGCTCAGTTTCATAGCAAAACATCCGGCGTGTGCAGCGGCAACCAGCTCTTCGGGGTTGGTTCCCTTACCATCTGCGAAACGCGTGTTGAAAGAGTACTGGGTATTTTCCAGAACTGTGCTTTGCGTGCTGATCGTACCTGTACCTTCTTTGCCGGTACCTTTCCAAATGGCTGTTGCTTTACGGTTAATCATCTTTGTTCCTTTTAATGTTGAATCCTAAATCGTTGTTTTCGGGAAAAGTAGCACGCAAACGATATCTACGCAAACAATCCCTGCATTAAAAACACAATAATTACTTACCGTCCTCTGTTCCAGTATGTGCCTCCCCATGATGCGTGGTATGGCGTTTTTTAGTTAACAAAGGTTAATGCCCGATCGGGATTTAAACTTTATAATTGCATCATCATCTAATCACAAATTTTTAACAGATTTCTCATTTTTCTCAACTCACAAGTCATGAACAGAAAACTCTTGCCCCTACTGTTACTCGCTGTCCTTGCATTGTTCCAAAGCTGCCGCGGGCCAAAAGGCGATCCGGGACCACAGGGAGGCGACGTGCTGGGCCGAACCTTCGACATCACCAACGTTGACTTTACCGCCGGTAACAAATATGGCTACGTGCTGAATTTTAAGCAGCAGAATATCGAAGTGCTGCCTACCGACGCGGTGCTCGTGTATGTATACTGGAACAATCAAGGCGGGCTGAAAGCTTACCGCCCGCTGCCGCAAACAGCATTTCTTGACAACGGTGTGCTGCTTACCTACAATTTCGACCGCACCGACGAGGATATGGAGATTTTCTTAGATTCCAATGCCGACCTTTCCAAACTGGCTACCGACTGGACGCGCGGCAATGAATTCCGTGTGATCGTCATTCCTTCCGATCCCCTCAAACGTACCAATGCAGAAGTGGACCTGAACGACTACGACGCGGTTATAAAAGCCTATCATATCGACGAATCGAAAGTGAAGAAAATTTCAGCCCAGTAATCGAAAAAGTTCCCTTGTTTTTGGGTTTCTGGAATAATTTTTATAAAATCCGGTAAAAATTACCGGATTTCTTTTTTCCCTACCGTATGAAAGTTGTTTTTAGCACACTGTTTACAGTTCTGGTCGCGGCGTTTGGATCACAAGCACAAACTTTTACCGAAGAGACTAATCAGTACAGAAATCATTACAAGGAGGAGTTTTTGCACTCCGACAACTCACCGCTCAAAGCAGCGGATCTGTCGTATTTGCAATTCTATGAGCCCGATTCCACCTACCGCGTGGTGGCCCGTTTCGAGAAAGCAAAAGGCAAATCCTTCGAAATGCCTACTTATAGCGGAATGAACAAGACCTACGTCAAGTACGGGGTACTGAAATTCAAGGTAAACGGCCGCAGACAAAAACTGACAGTGTACCGCAGCCTGAGCCTGCAACAACTTGCCAAATACAAGGATTATCTTTTTGTCCCTTTTAAAGACAAGACCAACGGCGAGGAAACCTATGGCGGTGGCCGCTACATCGATCTGAAAACAACTGACCTTAAAGACGGAACCTTTGTATTGGACTTCAATAAGGCATACAACCCCTATTGCGCATATAGTACCGGCTACAACTGCCCGATTCCTCCGCTGAACAACCACCTGGCGGTCGCAGTCACGGCCGGGGAAAAGAATTTCACAAAGCATCACCACGAAGCGAGCATCAAATAGATTCGCATTCAATGCATTCAACAAAAAACGCCCGACTTCACAGCCAGGCGTTTTTTGTTGAATGACCTCGAATCAGGCTTTCAATATTTCTTTTTGCTTCAAAATCCGCTCGAAAACCTTGATGTCGTGCTCCGAAGTGAAAATATTGAATGGCAAATGCAGGAATTGTCCTTTTGAAATAACCAGCACATAAGCGTCCTTGTCCTTATAACCTTCCAGGATCTGCTCCCATTTCATCACGCTGCCTTCTTTCATATTGAGCTTCATGAGGATCTGACGGTTGTCGATCTCATAAGAGAACTTCTCAAACATCGGCTTGTATTGCGCGAGCTGCGTGATGCCGGTGAACTGGATCAGCCAGAAGAGCACATAAAGGATAGAAGCCACCACAACGGTGATGTAAATCCACAAATTGGGATAAATGCCCGTAAGGCTAATCACCGCATTGATCAGGATCAGGGCCACGGGTACCAATACCCATTTGAGCTGCGTCTTGAAAAAATAACGCATGGCCAGGGAAATGTATTTTTGGGTAGGTAAGGCGTACTTCTTGGTACGAACCGCAGCCGGGTTCGTAGGCATTTGATAGACGGGCTGGTGTTTGTTTACCGAAACTTTGGCCATAACTCTGTTTAAATTAACGATCTTCTCTCTTTGCGACGGCTGTTCAAAACGTGACCCGGGCAAAATGAAGTGCAAAGTTAGAAAAAAGCGCCCGAGATATGAGAAAGGTCCTCAAATAAAAAACTGTTATGAGAATTTGGTGTAATTTGTCTTTACTAACTGCGTTGAACATTTGAAAACTGCCGTTTTGAAGCCATATTCGGCAACTGATCCTTGATATAAGACTATCCTAAGCTACATGAGTTTCCTTTTTCCGTCCTTCCTGTGGGGTTTGCTGGCGATATCGGTTCCGATTGCCGTACATATTTTCAATTTCAGGCGGACAAAAAGGGTATACTTCACCAATGTCGCATTTCTGAAAGCGGTTGAAACGCAAACGAAGTCCATCCGTCAGATCAAGCACTGGCTGGTGATGGCCGCGCGGATACTCGCTATTGCCTGCCTTGCGTTCGCATTCTCCCAGCCATTCATTCCGGCGGAAAGCGACGTGGCTGTCGACAGACGCGGCATTACCAGCTTGTACCTGGACAATTCCCTGAGCATGGAAAGCGAATTGAACAACAAGCGCTACCTTGATATTGCCACCGGCCGACTGGGTGATCTTTTGGGATTATTCAAAAACGCGACGTCGTTGCAACTGGTGACCAACGATTTTTCCGCCCAGGAACAAGGCCTCTACCCTGCCGAAAAGCTGCGTGACCGCCTGACGACCATCGGGCTGTCGGGCACACCGCGCACGCTCGAACAGGTCTACAAGCGCCAGGAAAACCTTATGGCCCGCCATTCGCAATCCGGTAAAAACCAGCTTTTCTGGTTTTCGGATTTCCAGAAAAGCACCGCCGGCGACCTTTCGGCGATCCAAACCGATTCGACCAACCAGATTTTCCTCGTGCCGGTGCAGGCCGAAGCCGAAAAGAATGTATTTGTTGACTCGGCCTGGCTCAATACGCCCTTTATCCGCGAGCTTCAAAACAATATATTATTTGTGAAAGTGAGCAACTCCGGCAACCGCGAGGCCCGGAATGTGGTGCTCAGACTGAGCCTGGATAATACCCAGGCCTCGACAGCTTCGGTGAATGTGCCTGCGAATGGCAGCGCGACGGCGAAATTCAACTTCAACCTGAAAGGAAAAGGATACAAAAAAGGGCAAATCACGTTCGATGATTTCCCGGTCACTTTTGATAATGACTACTACTTTGTCCTCAATGCGTCGCCGCTCATTCGTGTGCTGCACGTGTACGGGCAAAAGCCCGAAGGAAATTACATCGAGAATGTCTACGCGAACGATAGCCTCTTTACGCTGCAAAGTTACAGTGCCCAAAATGTGGACCCTGGCCTGATCAAAAACTCCGACCTGGTGGTGTTGGAAGGCGTGACGCAGCTCTCGGGGACCTTACCACAGGATTTGCAAGACTTTGTACGGCAAGGCGGCAGCCTCGCTATAATCCCCCCTGCTGCACCAGCGGCCGACAGTTACGGACGTTTCCTGAGCGCATTAGGCGTTAACGGTATCACTTCGGAAAAAGCCCAGGCCCCACTCCCTCTTGCCGTGCCCGACCGCAATAATCCGTTTTTCAGCGATGTTTTCGAGGAATCGATGCGCCAGGAAATGAACCTTAACCTGCCCAATGCATTGCCTGTTTGGAGCTGGGCAAGCGCTGGGCAGCAGTTGCTCACGCTGCGCAACGGACAGACTTATCTTAATCAGGTGCTGGCGGGCTCCGGAAAAACCTACCTATTCGCGGCACCTTTGAATCAGGAGAACGGGAATGTGGCCCAGCACGCCATATTTGTTCCTGTAATGTATAAAATCGCCGCTTCGAGTGTAAGGCAGCAGCGCACCTCGTTCACTTTCGATGAAAATCCGATTAGTCTGACGGTCGATAAGCCTAAGCCCAACTCTGTTTATAAATTAAGGCGGAATAAGACCGAGATAATACCCGTGCAGCGCGTGGCGGGCAACCAGCTACTACTCGAAATCCCTCAAGGCGACCAAGCCGCAGACGGACTTACCGCCGGGTACTTCGAACTCGTACTCGATAACAAAACAGAGCAGATTATCGCCCTCAACCACAATCACGCCGAGTCCAAACTGCAATACTATTCCCCCGACGAGTTGCGGGCTGCGTTTTCCGGCAGAAAGAACATCCAGGTCTTCGATCGCATCGACGACGATGCCTTCTCCACCGCGTTCCAGCAGCAGAATATGGGAACCAACCTTTGGAAGTTCTTCCTTTACGCCGCACTGTTCTTTCTGCTTGTAGAAATCGGGCTGATCAGGTTTATGAAGTAGTAATTATCGTGTGACGATTTAGCGGTTTCCTTGTCCAATCGGGAATGCGTAAATTTGTGGGAATCAAAAAGAGCACACCACTATGAAAACTCCTTCCCGAAACAAATCCCTTAGAGATTCTAACAACGCTGTACGGGCGGCATCATACGATGATCTTGAAGATATGCAGGTTCGCCAATTTAACGAGCCCGGTTTTACTTATGCACGCCTTGATCCCACCAACCACGGGCGCGTAATTTGTGAGGACCTTACACCCGAAGATGAGGCTATGGCCGATGATCCTAATGTGAAACCTTTTTCATACGTTGCGGATTCTGCGGAATACGTAAGAAGAATCCGTCGCGATTTCAGATGCTAGTATGCTTTTGCTGGATACTAATATCCTCATTGATTATTTGAGAGGAAAGCAACCTGCCATCGAGTTTATTGATTGTTCGGGAAAACCGTGCTTTGCGGTTAATACGATCGTTGTTCTGGAACTTTATAATGGCTGTATGAACAAAGCCGAGTTGGCGAAAATCCGTCGTTTGCTCAATGGCTTCATGCATTTTGAACTGAATGAAGATATTGCACATGCCGCTACGCAGATCGGCCATTCCTTTGCATTATCTCACTCCGTAACTGCGTCGGATGCCCTGATAGCGGCTACTGCATTGGTTTACAATCTCGAACTGCGGACGGCAAACCTGAAAGATTTCAAAATGATTCCAGGGCTGAAAGTCTCAAATGCATTGCAGTAAGCACATTTTTCAAACTACAACACCTTACCGCCCGACATTTTCCAACCTGACATTAAGACATTCCTTTTTTCTAAGCCGTTTTTAAACCAATTTTGCTGGAAAATATCATTTCATAAATGCTCTCATCCCGAATAGGAATTCTTGGTGGCGGGCAGCTGGGGCTGATGCTGCTCCAAGCTGCTGTGGACTGGAACCTCGATATTCACGTACTCGACCCGGACGCCGAAGCGCCATGCCGGAAGATAGCGCCCCACTTCACACAGGGCTCGCTGCAAGATTTTGACACCGTATATAACTTTGGTAAAGACCTCGACGTGATTACCATTGAAATTGAAAAGGTAAATGTGGAGGCGCTCGAAGCCTTGGAAAAGGAAGGTAAAAAGGTATATCCGCAACCTTCCGTGATCCGCCAGATACAGGACAAGCGCATTCAAAAGCAGTTTTACGCAGAAAAACAGCTCCCTACCGCGGAATTTATATTGACAGAAAACCGCGAGGATGTCTCCAACTACATTTCATTTCTCCCCGCATTTCATAAGCTCGGCAAAGACGGCTACGATGGTCGCGGAGTGCAGCGTCTGACGTCGGCTGATGATCTCGACAAGGCGTTTGACAAGCCGGGTTTGTTGGAAAAAGCGGTCCCGTTTGAGAAAGAACTGGCAGTGATCGTCGCGCGTAATGCTAACGGCGAAGTAGAAACATTCCCGACCGTGGAAATGGTATTTCATCCTGAGCATAACCTGGTAGAATACCTTTTCGCGCCGGCGGAAATCAGTGAGCATGTGAATGCCAAGGCACAGGAAATTGCCCGTAAAACGGCCGAAGCATTCCAGATTGTAGGGCTGCTGGCGGTAGAGCTGTTCTTGACGCCCGAGGGGGATGTACTGATCAACGAAGTGGCTCCGCGGCCTCACAACAGCGGCCACCACACCATCCGCGCCAACGCGACCTCACAATACGAGCAGCATTGGCGGGCGATCCTGAACCTGCCGCTAGGCAGCACGCATGCCTACGGGCCGTCGGCAATGGTGAACCTGCTGGGCGAAGATGGTTACGAAGGTCCGGCGGTGTACGAAGGAATGGAGAAATTGCTTGCAACGCCCGAGGTGTTTCCGTTCCTTTACTGGAAAGCGATCACCAAGCCGTTCCGCAAGATGGGCCATATCACGATCATGGATACAGATATCGCTTCGCTCAAAGCCAAAGCGGATTTCGTCAAGAACAATATTAAAGTAATCAGTCACAAAACGAAGTAAGACACACCAATGGTAGGGATTATCATGGGCAGCCTTTCGGATAGAAAGGTAATGCAGCTCGCCGCAGACGCATTGACGGAACTGGGCATTTCATTTGAAATGGAGATTGTATCGGCGCACCGCACGCCTGAGCGTATGCTCGAATACGCAGCATCGGCGCGCAGCCGCGGGTTGCAGGTAATCATCGCAGGTGCGGGCGGAGCCGCCCATTTGCCCGGGATGGTAGCTTCCCTGACATCGCTTCCGGTGATCGGAGTGCCGGTTTTGTCGAGTAATTCGATAGACGGCTGGGATTCGGTGCTTTCTATTCTGCAAATGCCTGCCGGTGTTCCTGTTGCGACAGTAGCGCTGGACGGTGCGAGAAATGCCGGAATCCTTGCTGCACAGATCATCGGGGCGAGTGACGCGGAGGTCGCAAAAAGGCTCGATGCATTCAAAGAGAGCCTGAAAGAGAAAGTTGCGGTGATGAACGAGGAATTGAAAAATCAACTTGGAAACTAGGTTGTCTTTATTATTTTCGTAGAAAATTAACTCCACTAAAAAATAGAATCCGGCCAGGTTATGGAAGACGAATTCCCGAAAAAAAGAAATATCCGTCCCACTGAAAAGTCGAATCTACCCATTGTCACATTGCTCGTGTTAGTATTGCTGGTACTTGCAATGCTCTATGTCGGCTACGAATATATTTCTGACAGCTCTTCCAGCTCCGAAGAACTTACGTCGGTTGTCGTCGATTCGACGCTCGAAGAAAGTGCCGCCGAACCCGTGAGCGATGAGCCTGCGCCTACCGAGGAGCCGGTCGAAGAAAAGAAACCTGAGCCGGTAAAAGAAAAGACCGAAGAACCGAAAAAGGAAGAGAAACCTTCGATCTCCGCGTCATCTATTGGTGGAGAGCAAATCACACATACTGTTCAAAGCGGAGAGACATTTTCAAGCATCGCTTCGCGCTACAACCTCAAAACAGAAACCTTGCAAGGCCTTAATTCGTCTGTTTCCGACGTAAAAGCAGGTGTTACCAAGCTGAAAGTACAGGTAAAAGCGGTTCATACCGTCGGCCCCGGCGATGTACTTCGCGTGGTGGCCAGCAAATACGGCATTACCAAAGAAGCGCTGATGAAAGCCAATGGCAAAACCCGCGACTTCTCCGAAAGGGGCGAAAAGCTGATCATCCCTTTCCCTGATAAAAAATAGCATTGAGGTATTTCCCAAAGCAAAGAATCCCGGAGCCAACCGCCCCGGGATTTTCTTTGCACTGAATTGAAGGGTTTAATGCCTAGTTGTTGAAACCCCGGCCGCCACCACCACCTGGTTCGCGGTCGCCGCCCATTCCGCCGCCCCGCGGATAACCCGCTCCTCCGTCGAAATCACGTCTTCTGAAATTGCCGTCGTTGTTGGAAGGCATTTTGCCGAAGTTTCTCAAAGTATAAGTGAATGTGAGCATAGCGTATTGTGTAAGCACGCGGTTGGTGACGTCCTGCACATAAGTTTCGGTAACATTGCGGGTAATGCTGTTGTTCTGTTTCAAAATATCGAAAACAGTCAGTTTCAGCTCCCCGGCATTGTTTTTAAGGAATTTCTTGCCCACGCTGGCATTCCAGAGCGTAAAATTCTGGTTGTAGCCCGCGCCCAATCCCCGGTACGACTGGTTGTTGATATCGCTTTGGAAAACAAATCCTTTGCCGAATATCCAGTTCACACGGCCTGTAATGCCCTGCGTGTAGTAGTTGTTGTTCAGATTAGGCTGGATACTGTTCCGTACCACATTGTAGTTACCCGAATAGGAAACTGTAAAATCGAGTTTGTCGCTGATATTGCTGCTCACCACCAGGCCTTGCGAAATCGCGTAAGTGTTCGAATAGTTAGGCACGTTGTTGATCATACCCGGCGACCGCACATAATTGAAGCCGGTCGTCACGTTCAAATTCAGCTTCAATGGCGCAATCGGCTTTCCGTAGGCGAAGAACGAGCGTGCATTCCAGCTGCCATCCACGTTGATCGGCGCGGTGAACTTGGCGCCTCTTTCAAGGAACAGCCCATTGGGTAAGGTCTCTGGTTTCTGCGCGATGTAGGTCGAATTGACAATCGCATTGTTGGTCTGCGTTAAGAAAATCATCGCATTCAGGCTGTAAGGTCTCTTCGCGCCTGTCAGCGAGTAGCGAACGTTGACCATATTGCGGTACTCCTGTTTCAGGTCGGGGTTACCGGCAGTGAGCGACAGCGGGTTGCTGTTGTCGACCACGTTCTGCAATTGCGAAATAGACGGCTGGTTGGTCGAGCTCCGGAAAAACGCCCGGAATTGTGCGCCTTCTTTCGAACGGTAGTTCACCATGAAATTCGGAAGAATATTGGTAAACGACTGGTCGACTTTGTTGTTAATCGGCGCCAGTTGCTGACTGTACAGACCTGTGTTCTGAAAGTCGAGACCCAGGTTGGCCGACCAGCCGTTTTTCCGGTAGCGGTATCCCAAACCTGCGCGGTTAGTAATGTAGCGGTTATCAAAATTGTTGGTCAAAAGCGAATCCAGGTCCGAATACGTTCCGTCATCATAGCTCATATTATAAGTATCCTTATTCGAATTGCTGTTCTGGATCGTCAGGCCGTAGTTGAACTGCAACTGGCCGGTGGTGCTGATCGGCTCGGTATACACCAGGTTTCCACCTAATGTAATACCATCCGAGTGGGTGAAACTGCGCTGATCGATCGTATCCCCCCGCATGACAGTGTCACCCAAGGCCAGGTTATCAAAATAAGTGTTTCTCGAATACAGGTCGCGGCGGCCATTCTTATCATTCACCTGGGTATTGAAGTTGAATGAAACCGTACGGCCCTTTTTCTCGAATGCGTGACGGAACAAAATGTCGTTCGAGAAGTTGTAGCCTTTGTTCACATTGCCCTGGCTGTTATCGGAGCTATTGACATTGCTGCCGTCGGAAGCCAATGTCGTGAGCCCGGTCTTCACACTTCCTGAATGGTTATCCTGGAAACTTAGTCGCGGTGTGATAATGAGCGAGTTTTTAGGATCGATATTGTATTCAATCCGGAAGTTCAACCGGTGATTGGAGTTGGTCGTATTGGTCCGGCTGTTTTCATTGTAAAACTGGTTGCTGGTGGCACCTTGCAGAAAATACTCCTGCGAAAGGCCTTGCACGTTGCTATTGCTGGTTCTGTTGAAGAAATAGCTGCCGCTTACGTCCAGTTTCTTGCCTATTTTATTGGAATAGTTCAAACCAAACGAATTGGTACCGGTGATCCCGCTCTGATTGCCCACCAGGAAGTTACCTGTGGAGCCGCCGCCGCGGTTACCACCGCCGCCGCCGGAAACGCCCAGCAAATCCTGGCTCGAAAAGTTCTGATTGTTGATATTGTTGCTCAGCCCGATGACGGATATACGCTGGTTGCCTTTGAAAAAACTCACATTTCCTCCGGCCTGATAGCGATCATCGAGCCCGTATCCCGCGAAAACTTTTCCAAACTGCCCCATACGCTTGTCGGCCTTGGTGACGATATTGATCGTTTTCTGTGCATTACCATCATCAAAACCAGTGAATTGCGCCTGGTCGCTCAGCTTATCGAAAACCTCGATTTTGTCTACAACTTCTGCGGGAAGGTTTTTAAGGGTTAATGCGGCATCGTCGCCGAAGAATGGCTTGCCATCTACCAAAACTTTATTAACCGTCTCTCCATGAGCCGTTACCGTTCCGTTTGTGACCGTAATACCCGGCATTTTCTGGATCAGGTCTTCGGTCGTAGCGTCGGGGTTCGTTTTAAATGCGGCTGCATTGAATTGCGTGGTATCGCCTTTCTGTTCCATGGCGGTCACCTGTCCTACCACTTTTACCTCTTTCAGGTTTGCTACCGCTTCTGTGAGGGTAATCATCCCAAGGTTTTCGATATCCTTGGTAACTGTAACGGTCCGGGTGAAATCTTTATAACTTAAATAGGAAACCTTCACCAGGTAAGAAACCTGTTTGGCAAGGCCGGTAAAAGTGAATTTTCCGTTTACATCCGTCGTCACATATTCCGGTTTGGCATCGGGGGTGTTGCGGCTCACAGCCACATAAGCGCCTACTACCGCTTCACGGCTCACGCTATCGACAACGCTGCCGGTGATTTGTGCATTTTGTGCGAAAGCCGGAGCGGCGAAACCGGCGAGCAGGAGGACGATGAATGTAAATCTGTTCATGACTTGTAAAGGTTTATTGCTGGTTAGAGCAGCCTTTGCTACCAAAGTTTAATGCGTTCCGGCAATAAACCTTTACAATCGACAGTATCGGATATTTTAATAGACCAACAGCCCATTTTTACCGACGAACAGAACTACCTCTCGGCAGTCGGCGGTCGGCCGTCGCGGTCAAAAATTCCTATTTCAGCCACTCCCCCAGCAGCCCCTTGTAGCTCGCCAAAAACCGCTCATAGGCCTTTTCCAATGCCGGAAGTGCCTCTGCCAGCGTGCTTGTATCGTCGGATTTGAGCCGCCATTCGGCATCCCGCGCGATTTCGGCTACTTGCGAAACGCCCACGGTACCACCGCTACCTTTTAATGTGTGCAGGTTGCTCTTCACGGTTTTGATATCCCCATTTTTATAGGCCTCCAATGCACCTGCAACCAGCTCATCGGATTCACCCACAAAATCCTCGAACACCGACCATACCAGCTCAGCGCCGCCTATTCCGGCTAGCTGATCAATGATTTCCTTGTCGAGCACCGGCACCATCGCCTCTTGTGCGATCTCCTTCTGCTTTTGTTCGAGTTTGCGGTTTTCCAAATTGCCCATCAATTCCTTCACCTTCTGCACGAGCGTCTGGGCGCGTATGGGCTTGGCGATGTAATCGTCCATGCCCTGACTCATAAACCGGTCACGGTCCTCTTTCATCGAGTAGGCCGTCATGGCCACAATCGGGGGCAGGCCTTTTGAGAAGCGCTTTTTCAATTCCTGAGTTGTCTCTACCCCATCCATATCCGGCATTTGGATATCCATAAAAATGATATCATAGCCTTTCTCATCGGAATGGTACCTTTTCTCTACCATTTCGATCGCCTTGAACCCACTTTCTGCCAGGTCGGTTTCACAACCCGATTTTTTGAGGATTTCATTTGCCACTTTCCGGTTCACCGCGTTGTCATCGACGAGCAGGATCAGCGGGTGGTAATCGTTGAATACATCTTCGATGGGTGTATCCTCCTGCTGAATGATCGTACTCACCTGCGCGATCGACGTTTCCTTCGTTTCAAAAGTGAACCAGAAGGTGCTCCCCTCTCCGAGCGTCGATTCCACGCCGATCTCTCCGTTCATCAACGCGCAAAGCTGCTTGGAAATAGCCAGGCCAAGCCCGGTACCGCCGAACGATTTACGCGAGGAGTTATCTAGCTGCGTAAATGAGGTAAACAGAATCTGCTTGTCGGTAGCACTGATACCGATCCCCGAATCCTGCACCTCTACTTTGATTTTGTGGAATAATCCTTCTTTTTTCTCCAACGTGAGAAACACCTTCACAGAGCCGTTCTCGGTGAATTTCAATGCATTGGATGTCAGATTAGACATAATCTGCAACAACCTGGTCTGGTCCGCAATAATGAATTTGGGAATATCGGGCCCAATGTGGTAGGTGAGCGTGTTGCCTTTGCTTTTGGCGGTCTGCCCGAAAAGTGAAACCAGTTTGAGCAGCAATTCCTCCACCGCTATCGGCGCCTCGTGCAACTCCATTTTCCCTGCCTCGATTTTCGAAAGGTCGAGAATATCGTTCAAAATATTCAGCAGCGTTTCCGATGACCGTTTGATAGTCAGCACATAATCCTTTTGCTCGGTATTCAGTGGTGTCTCACCCAATAAATCAATCATCCCGATCACCCCGTTCATCGGCGTGCGGATCTCGTGGCTCATGTTCGCCAGGAACCCTTCTTTCACCTTCAATGAACGTTCGGCGTGCTCCTTGGCTTTCAGCAGTTCGAGCTCGTTACGTTTCAGCTCGGTAATGTCGCGGGCGAGTACAGCTACTTCGGTCGGTTTGCCTTTGTCATTCGTAAACATCAGCATATTGATCATAAACTGACGCTCCGTGCCGTCCTTGCGGTACATTGTAATCTCAAAATTTCGCAGACTTTTGGTTTTCCGAAGCCGTATCAAGGCAGAATGAATGCGTTTCTTGTCTGCAAAAAACTCAGTAACCCTGTGCCCGATCACCTCTTCCGGCAAATACCCCAGCCTTTTCAGCACCGACTGGCTGATCATCGTGATCTCGCCCATGCGGTTGATCCGGCAATAAATATCCTGCAAGTTTTCAAAAATGCCCCTGAAAAGTTCTTCACTATGCCTTAGTGAAAGCTCGGCTTCCTTACGCCTCGTGATGTCCCGGGCAATACCCGACACCTCTTCGATCACGCCGTCGGCATAATGGATCGGGTTCAGGTAAAATTCCAGCCACATTTCACCCGCATCTTTCCGATCGATTTTGAATTCGAAATACTGCGGCTCTCCGCGCAATGCCTGGCGATATTTGGTTTCGAGCGTCCGCCGGTTGCTGTTGCCGACCATCCGCCACCCGAACTTCTCGGCGCTGGATTGCAGCGAAGGCCTCACTCCGAGCTGGTTATGAATCAAATCGGCATAATTTCGATTGAATGAAGTGAGTTGCAGCGATTTGTTGACCGACCAGATCAAATGCGAGCTGCTATCGAAAATCGCATTCAGGCGCGCCAGGTATTTGCTCAGTTCCTCTTCGCTTTGCTTACGCGCGATCGCCATCGCCACCTGGCCGGAAATGAATTCCAGCAATTCAAGGTCACGCGTATCGAACACATTAGGATCATCGTAGGATTTCACACCGATAATCCCGGTCACCCGGTCGCCTATACGCAGGGGTACGCACAGGAGAACTTTCGGCGTGACACCGTACAAATACAAGCTGTTCGTTTTGGCGAGCTTCTCAATGTCTTTGTCCGAAAGGAACAGCGGCTTATTAGAAGCAATTGCATATTCCGTCAAGCCATTGCCCAGCTTCCGTTTGGTAAACCGGACATTTCCTTTGAAATACTGATCTACATAGTACGGGAAGTAAATATAGCTCTTGCTGGGGTCGTATAATGCGATAAAGAAGTTCCTGACATCAATGATCTTGCCCAACTCATCGTGAATACCGTGATAAAATTCGTCGAGATTTTGCGTGTTGACGGTCCAGTTGGCAATGCTGTAATACAGGTTCTGCGCTTTTTCAGCCCTTATTTTTTCCGTAAAGTCATTTAAAATACAGCGGAATGCGGTCGGTTTGCCGTTGTCGAATCGACAGTTCACACTACCGGCTACAAATACCTTTTTGCCGTCACGGTTCATAAAAACCGCCTCGAAACTCGGGTTGGCAATGCCTTGCTCGATCCGTTTAAGCTGTTCCAGCGCCTCTTCCTTATGCTGCGGGTGCAGAATGTCCTCCATTCGCATGGAAGCGATTTCGTCCAGCCCGTAACCCAGTACTTCACGCCAGGCCTTGTTCACAAATATGAATTTACCGTCGATCGCTACCAGCTGGATCAGATCGCTGGTATTATCCACCAGATCCTGCAACTGCGAGTTGGACTTGGCAATAGCCGATTCCATTCTCCTGCGGCGGGTAATATCATCACCAACCAGCGTAATGCACTCCACCTCGTCATTTTCCTGGTGCATCAGCACCGAATTGATCGAGAAGGTACGCAGCGTCCCTTTCTGAGCGAGGAACGGTACTTCCCGCTGTTCAAGTTTACGTTTTCCCTGGATACCCTCTTCGAGCATTTGCCGCACCTCGTGCTCCTCTTCCTTTGGTATCAACTTATCGAATATGCTGAAACCCACCAGGTCCGACTCGTGCCAGCCGGTTTTCATCAGGGCGTGCGGACTTACGCTGCGAATCGTAAAATCGGGTGAAAAGGTAATTCCGATCAGGTTTAAATGCTGAAGTGTGTGGTGAATAGTCTGCCAGTCGGTTTGGGATAAGATCAGTTCCATGGGTCCCGGTACAATCGCACTTTTAAGTTTCCTTCCAATTCTTTATTCGATAAATCTACGAATTAAGACGTAATTTTGGCTTGTGAAAATGAATTATAAAAAACCGGATGATTCCAAAGTGCGGGCCAAAAAACATCTGGGCCAGCACTTTCTGAAAGATTTGAATATTGCTCAACGCATCGTCGACGGACTGTCCGGCCACGGTGGTTACGACCGCGTCCTCGAAATCGGGCCGGGTATGGGCGTTCTTACCCAATTTCTTTTACCCAAAACCAACTTTACAACCCACGTCATCGAGATCGACACCGAATCGGTAGCCTACCTGGAAAAGCATTACCCGGACCTTTCGCCACGCATTATCGCGGGTGATTTCCTGAAATTCAATCCGGGTGACTACTTTGCCGACAAGTTCGCGATCATCGGGAATTTCCCTTACAACATCTCGTCGCAGATATTCTTCCGGGCCTTAGAAATCCGCGACCGTATTCCGGAGATTGTTTGTATGCTTCAAAAGGAAGTAGCACAGCGCATTGCGTCACCTCCGGGAAACAAGGATTACGGCATTCTGAGCGTGCTGTTGCAGGCATTTTATGATATCGATTACCTCGTGTCGGTACCTCCCGGGGCATTCGATCCTCCGCCAAAAGTACAATCCGGCGTGATAAGGTTGCGCCGGAATTCGGTAGCGGCGCTCGAATGCGACGAAAAACTGTTTTTCAGGGTGGTGAAAACGGCATTCAATCAGCGGCGTAAAACCCTGCGCAATGCACTGAAACCGGTAGGCGAAATACCGGACCATCCTTTGCTTAACAAACGGGCCGAACAATTGAGTGTTCAGGACTTCGTTACGTTGACGTTACTTGCCCAAAATACACAGGCAACGAACTAAACCTTCTCTGAGACAGTATATTCAATAAGCTAAAAGCATTTCGCCAATCGCTAAAAGCTCATTACGATGACGTTCGAATTAACCCAGCTATACGTAGACCACATTCAGGAACTGATTGAAAAAGAGGACTCTGCGGCCATCCGGTCGGAAATGGAGAACCTCTTTGCTGCCGACATTACCAGCCTGCTATCCGAGCTGGAAACCGAAAGCGCGAAATTCCTGGTCAATCAGCTGAATATCGAAACCGGCGCGGCGATCCTTGCCGATATGGACCGGAGCGAACGCCGGGACTTTCTGAAAGCCTTTACGTCGGAGGAAATATCCAAATTCGTCAACCTGTTCGACTCCGATGACGCCGTGGATTTGCTGAACGAGCAACCCATTCGTGTGCGCGAAGAAGTGATTGCATTACTTGAAGACCGCGAACAAGCCCGGTTTATCCTCGATCTGCTGCATTACGATGAGGACGTGGCCGGTGGTTTGATGCAGAAGGAGCTTGTGAAGGCGAACGAAAACTGGACGGTGAACCAATGCATCGAAGAGCTCCGTACGCAGGCTGAGGACGTGGAGAAAGTGTATGCGGTGTATGTAGTGGATGATTTTGGTAAACTGCTGGGCATTCTCTCCCTGAAAAGGATCGTGCTCGCGCATAAGAACACGAAAATCGAAAGCCTGTACGATAAGGACGTTATTTTCGTCGAAACCTACCGCCCCGCCGAGGAAGTGGCTGAACTCATGCGGCGCTATGACCTCGACGCATTGCCGGTTGTGAACGTGCAGGGAAAACTCCTGGGTCGCATTACCATCGATGATATCGTGGATGTGATTACCGATCAGGCCAGTTCCGATACGCTGGCTATGGCCGGTATTACCGGGGATGTGGAGGAAGACGACAGTATCTGGCAACAAACCAAAGCCCGCTTGCCGTGGCTGCTCGTGGGAATGATGGGGGGAATCCTGGCCGCAAAGTTTATCAGCTTTTTTGAAGGCGATCTCAAAATCATTCCTGCCATGGCCGCATTTATTCCCATTATCGGTTCAACAGGCGGAAATGTGGGAATCCAGACGTCTTCCATTATTCTGCAAGGCCTTGCCGATAAGACCGGTATCGATACTACATTAGGTCAGCGTTTGATCAGGATGTTCGCTGTGGCGTTTATCAATGGGCTCATTATCAGCGCTATCGTTTTCGGATTCAACATGCTGATCGGGAATGACTTGCAACTGGCATTAGTTGTGTCCACTGCGTTGATGTCGGTGGTGTTTCTCGCTTCCTTTATGGGCACATTAACACCGATTTTACTCGAAAAGATAGGCATTAACCCGGCAGTAGCTTCCGGGCCGTTTATTACCACTGCCAATGACCTGATCGGTTACGGTGTTTACTTCGGTCTTGCACATTTGTTACTCAAATTATGATCCGGATAAAGCCTAGCATTCGCTGAGGCTAATCGGGATATTCACAGCGAGGCCGCCTTCGGAAGTCTCTTTGTACCGGTTATTCATATCCAATGCGGTTTGCCACATGGTTTTGACCACATTATCGAGCGAAACTTTCGCATTCTCCGGATTGCTTTGCAATGCGAGTTGGGCAGCCGTAATCGCTTTAATCGCCCCCATTGTATTACGTTCGATACAGGGGATTTGCACTAATCCTGCTACGGGATCGCATGTGAGCCCGAGGTGATGTTCCATCGCTATTTCCGCCGCCATCAGGCATTGCTCCACCGTCCCGCCTGAAACCTGCGCAAGCCCGGCGGCGGCCATCGCCGACGATACCCCGATTTCCGCCTGGCATCCGCCCATTGCTGCCGAAATCGTCGCCCCTTTCTTGAAAATGCTGCCGATTTCTCCCGCAGTGAGCAGAAACCTGAAAATATCCTCTTCGGTCCCACCGCAAAATGTCACATGAAATTGCAGCACCGCCGGTATTACACCCGCCGCACCATTGGTAGGCGCCGTAACAACACGGCTGTATGAGGCGTTTTGTTCATTCACGGCCAATGCGAAACAGCTCACCCAATCGAGCGTATAGTTGAAACCTGCGCCGCTCTTGCGGATGAGGTCGATCCATTCGTCGCATCCCGTACAGGCGTGTCCCTTTAATAACTTCTGGTTCAATTCGGCGGCTCGGCGCTGCACATTCAGCCCGCCCGGCAATATGCCTCTGTGCTGGCATCCCAGGAAAATGCTATCCTGCATGACACACCAGATATTCATCAAGTCTTTCCGGATAGTGTCATCATCGCGCCAAACACGCTCATTGTCCATCACCAGCTCCCAAATAGCCTTGCCGGTCACCCGGTGCCATTCCAGCAGATCAGACGCGTGATCCACGGGATAGGGAATTTCTGATAATGCCGAATCACCCGCAGCCTCCCTGCCCTCCTGGATTACAAAACCACCACCTATCGAATAGTAAGTTTCTTCTAATATCAGCCCATCTGAGCAAGCGGCAGTGAAAGCTACCCCATTAGGATGAAACGGAAGCGACTCCGTTTTATGAAACACAACGTCTGTTTTGGGATTGAAATGAATTTGCATTTCCCCGTGCAGGCGAATCGACTCGCTGGCCGCTATGTCCGCGAGAATGCGGTCTATCGAGCTTGTTTCGATCGTTACAGGATCGTAGCCGCTCAACCCGAGGATAACTGCGATATCAGTGCCATGCCCCTTGCCCGTTTTAGCCAGGGAGCCATAGAGATGTACCGTCACTTTTTCGACGCTACTCAGCAGGCCTCGCTCTTTCACAGCTCCCAAGAACTGCTGTGCAGCCCGCCAAGGGCCTAATGTATGGGAACTCGATGGGCCAATGCCTATCTTAAAAATGTCAAAAACGGAAATGCGTTCGGATGTCATTGAAATGGGGAACACTCAGTATATAGCTTAACTGGAAGGGCGTTTCAACAAGTGCCCAGGCACGGGATATTTTTCTAGAATGGCCTTAGCTTTGGCAGTCTTTTCCGGAAATAGGTCGATATCGGCCCATTTGTCGAGAGCTGGGTTGTGTTTCGGACGAAAAATTGGCCTGGCTAACTTTTTCATAACTTCTCCGTATTTTGTTAAAATTAGAACAATTTGGACGCCATGAATGATTTATAGTTAACATTTTTTTCAAACCTACTCCACTGTCCGTTCCTGAATGCGGTTACATCGAAATCTACCTTGAAACTGGACCCTTTTCTCGATGCGTCCACGCGCTCCTTCACTTAGAAATGAGAAAAGGTACGTGTCATCGGCTAATTCGAATAAATAATGCGGTCGATCCATTAACAACAAAAGAGTGTACATTAAACCTAAGTACTGCATCTATTGAAGTGACATAGGCTGGCATTTACTCCTTAAAAGGATATCCGGTGCTGTCCGCTGAACTAACGGCATTTTGTGCACCATTCAGACCTTTTCCAAATATTACCCCGTACTTTTGCCCCAATCAAGAAATCCAGACATATAACATATGATTGCAGTAATCCAGCGCGTGAGCAGCGCTTCGGTGACCATTGAAGGCAAAGTAAAGGGTGAAATCAAAACGGGCTTTATGGTGCTCCTTGGCATCACGCATGTTGATCTGCCGGAAGATATCGAGTGGCTGGGAAAGAAGATCATCGGGCTGCGGGTGTTTAATGATGAGGAAGGGAAAATGAACCTGGATCTAAAAACCGTGAATGGGGATATTTTGCTGATCAGCCAATTCACATTGCATGCAAGCACGAAGAAAGGCAACCGGCCCTCGTTCATCGAGGCTGCGAAGCCCGATATTGCCATCCCGATGTACGAAAAAATGATTGAGTTCCTGGGAGCCGAGTTGGGTAAGCCTATTCAGACAGGTGAATTCGGTGCCGATATGAAGGTTTCACTGCTCAATGACGGCCCCGTCACCATCGTTATCGATTCAAAAAACAGAATCTGAAACTGACTTCTCAACGGCGCTATTCACTCATTCAATCATTCTGTCATTCACTCATTCAAAATTAAACATGACCATCCAGGAAGCACAGGAACAAGTCGATCAATGGATCAAGACTTACGGCGTACGGTATTTTTCAGAACTGACCAACATGGCAATCCTGACCGAAGAAGTGGGTGAGCTCGCTCGCATCATGGCGCGTACGTACGGCGACCAGTCGTTCAAGAAATCGGATTTGGGAAAAGATCTTGGCGATGAAATGGCCGATGTGCTTTGGGTGCTCATCTGCCTTGCCAACCAGACCGGTATTAATCTTACCGAGGCATTTGAAAGGAACATGGCTAAGAAAACAGACCGCGATAAGGACCGCCACAAGCAGAACGAGAAACTGCACTAGCCTATAACAGAACAAGCCCGGAAATCCGGGCCTGCTCTGTTATCTATTTTTCCGAAATGATAATATTACATATCCAATAACAGACGCATAGGATCTTCGAGCAACTGCTTCACGCGAACGAGGAAGCTAACCGAATCCTTGCCGTCTATCGTGCGGTGGTCGTACGACAGCGCTACATACATGATCGGACGAACGACGATCTGACCATCTACCACTACCGGACGCTCAACGATATTGTGCATACCGAGGATAGCCGATTGTGGCGCATTGATGATAGGCGTCGAAAGCATCGATCCGAATGTACCTCCGTTAGTGATTGTGAAGGTACCGCCCGACATTTCGTCAAGGCCCAGTTTACCGTCACGTGCACGAACCGCCAAACGAACGATTTCCTTTTCAATCGCTGCAAACGAAAGTGTCTCAGCATTGCGGATAACCGGCACTACCAGTCCGCGTGGTGTTGAAACAGCCACCGAGATGTCAGCAAAATCGTTGTATACCAGCTCTTCGCCATCGATTTGGGCATTGATAACCGGGAAATCTTTCAATGCAACAGTTACCGCCTTCACGAAGAACGACATGAAGCCAAGTCCTACCTCGTGTTTTTCTTTGAATTTATCCTTGAATTTGGAGCGCAAATCCATTACCGGCTTCATATCCACCTCATTGAAAGTGGTCAACATAGCCGTCTCATTTTTCACCGCTACCAAACGACGTGCGATGGTTTTACGCAACGACGACATTTTCTCACGACGGGAAGCACGTGCGCCAGCCACAGCAGGGGCTGCCGCAGGAGCCGGTGCAGCAGGCTTAGCCGCAGCAGGAGCTGCTGCCGGTGCCGCTTTCTCGGCTTTCAATGCATCGTCTTTCATGATTTTGCCTCCTGAACCGGAACCGTTTACATCCTTAGGATCGATCCCTTTTTCAGCCAGGATTTTCGCAGCCACTGGCGAAGCATGTTTCTCGCTGTAAGCTTTGTCGGCAGAAGCAGGTGCAGAAGCGGCGGGAGCACTTGCTTGCGCAGGCGCGGCCGCAGGAGCGCCAGAAGTTACAGCGATTGTGCAAATAACCGCACCGATAGCTAATGTATCGCCTTCTTTTCCCACGATGGTAAGGATACCAGCTGCTTCCGCAGGCAATTCAAATGTTGCCTTATCAGATTCCAGCTCGCAAAGGATTTCGTCGACAGCCACGTAGTCACCATCTTTTTTGCTCCAAGAAGCGATGGTTACCTCGCTGATAGACTCTCCTACCGCAGGAACTTTCATTTCATAAACCTGGCCGGTTGCAGCTGGTGCAGCTGCTGCCGGAGCTTCGGCTTTCACAGGTTCCGCTGCAACAGGAGCTGCTGGTGCAGCCGCTTCCGCTTTGGGAGCCGTTTCTTTCGGAGCAGCACCGTTAGCCGCTTCGATGGTTGCTATCAGGTCGCCGATATTGAGCGTATCGCCTTCCTGCGCCTTAATATGTAATATCCCTTCTGCTTCCGCGGTAAGTTCAAATGTCGCTTTGTCCGAATCCAACCCGCAGATCACTTCGTCCATCTTCACAAAATCGCCATCATTTTTGAACCAGTTTCCTATCGTAACCTCGGTAATCGACTCGCCAACGGGCGGTACTTTTATTTCAATTTCAGCCATTTTATGTGCAATCTTGTTATCGAATTAAGTCAAAAATTATAGGAATATCATTCAAAAGCTCTGTTGATGATCTCCGCCTGCTCCTTCGTATGGATTTTCGAGAAACCTGTCGAAGGCGAAGCGCTCGGTTCACGGGCGATTACTTGCAACGGTTTAACGCCCTTGTACATGCGGAGCATGAATGTCCAGCCACCCATGTTGAAAGGTTCTTCCTGTACCCAGTAAACAGCAGCGTTTTCGTATTGCGCCAGGTGCGCGTCGATCTGCGTCTGCGGGAATGGATGCATTTGTTCCAGACGAATGATCGCAACATCGTCGCGTTTGTCGGCTTGCTGTCTTTCGTACAGTTCGTAGTACAGCTTGCCAGTACATAGCAACACTTTCTTCACCTTCTTCGGATCTGCATAAGTGTCTCCGATGGTTTCCTGGAATGAACCGCTCACCAGGCTGTCGATCGGAGAAACGCAAAGCGGGTGACGCAACATCGATTTCGGCGACATTACGATCAACGGCTTCCGGAACGGGAACTTCAACTGCCTGCGGAGCAAGTGGAAGAAGTTAGCCGGCGTAGTGACGTTCGCTACAATAATATTATAATTTGCCGAAAGTTGCAGGTAACGCTCCGGACGCGCATTGGAGTGCTCCGGTCCCTGGCCTTCGTAGCCGTGCGGCAACAACATCACCAGACCTGTCCAACGATCCCATTTGGTTTCACTGGATGTTACGAACTGATCGATGATCACCTGCGTGCCGTTGGCAAAATCACCAAACTGCGCTTCCCAGATCACCAATGCATTCGGGTTAGCCATGGAATAACCGAATTCAAACCCTAAAACCCCATACTCCGAAAGCAGCGAGTTGTAGATCATGAACTGGCCCTGGCCATCCTGAATGTGTTGCAAGCTGTTGTAAGACGCATTGGTTTCCACATCGCGCAACACCGCATGACGGTGTGAGAATGTACCACGCTGCACGTCCTGGCCGCTCAAACGGACGATATTACCTTCCGTAAGGATCGAACCGTAGGCGAGCAACTCGGCAGTAGCCCAGTTTACTTCCTTTTTATCAAAGATCATTTGCTCACGGTCTTTGAGCAATTTGTCGATCTGTTTCAATCTGTTGAAGCTCTCCGGAGTGGTGATCAGCGCTTTACCGATCTTTTCAAGCACTTCCAGAGGTACACCGGTTTCTGGTGATTTCTCAAAATCTTCCGGTTTTGATTTACGCAGGGTATGCCATTCCTGTTCCAGCTTCGGCATGGTGTATGGCAATGCTTTCTGCTTCACCATATCAAGGCGTTCCTGCAACAACTGCTTAAACTCCTTATCCATGTTAGCTGCCAGCTGCGCATCCACATCGCCACGCTCTGCCAGGGTTTTCTGGTAGATTTCGCGTGGGTTCTGGTGGTTCTCAATGGATTTATAAAGAACCGGCTGCGTAAATTTAGGTTCGTCCGCCTCGTTGTGTCCGTGACGGCGGTAGCAAACCATATCAATGAAAATATCCTTGTTGAATTTCTGACGGTACTCCACCGCAAGGCGCATACAGTATACTACCGCCTCCGGATCGTCACCATTGACGTGCAATACAGGCGCATCTACGATTTTCGCGATGTCCGTACAGTAGATCGACGAACGGGCGTCTGTGAAGTCGGTCGTAAAACCAACCTGGTTGTTGATCACAAAATGGATGGTACCGCCGGTATAGTAACCATTCAGTGCCGACATCTGGGTTACTTCGTAAACGATACCCTGCCCTGCCACTGCGGCATCACCGTGGATCAACACCGGCAATACGCGATCGTAGTCGCTGTCGTACATACCGTCGGCACGTGCACGGATGTAACCTTCCACCACCGGGTTCACCGCTTCGAGGTGAGACGGGTTCGGCGCAAGTTTCAGGTGTACATTGTTGCCATCTTTGGTGGTAATCTGGCTCGCAAAACCCATGTGGTATTTCACGTCCCCATCGCCCCAAACCTGGTCGGGCAGGTTACCTTCAAATTCGTTGAAGATCTGTCCGTAAGTTTTCTGCATGATGTTCGCCAGCACGTTCAGACGGCCGCGGTGCGCCATACCGATCATCACTTCCACCACGCCCATTTCGGCGGCTTTGTTGATCATCGCATCCAGCGCGGGAATCGTCGTTTCGCCGCCTTCCAGCGAGAAACGTTTCTGACCGAGGTATTTGGTGTGCAGGAAATTTTCAAAAACAACCGCCTCGTTCAGTTTTGAAAGAATGTGTTTTTTCTCGTCGATCGAGAAAGTCATCGTCAGAGCTTCCTTCTCGATTTTTTTGCGCAACCAGCTCTTTTGCTCGCGGTCGCGGATGTAGAGGTATTCGAAACCAATATTTCTTGCATAGATCGTCTGCAAAGCATCTACGATCTCGCGCAAGGTGGCCGGACGATCAAAGACCTCAACACCTGCTTCAAAAACGGTATCGAGGTCTTCGGGTCCAAGATTAAAATCAGCAATGTCCAATTGCGGGCGACGGTCTTTCCTTTTCTGGATCGGGTTCGTAGTCGCCAGAAGGTGTCCCCTCGACCTATATCCACGGATCAAATGCACCACTTCCATTTCTTTTCGAATGCGTGCAGGATCCGTTTTTCCAACTACCGCAGCCTCTTTGCCGTTAGCAGCACCATTGGTATGTCCGTTACCGGTAGCAGGGAATTTTTGGTAAAAATCATAACCTTCAAAAAACTTCTGCCAGCCTTCATCTACGGAAGCTGGGTCTTGCTTATAGGAATTGTACAATTCATCGATATAAGCGGCGTCGGAATTTGCTATATAAGTGTATTTATCCATCACAAAAGTGAGTATTTCATTTACGGCACAAAGGTACGAGACTTATGTAAAGATTACGAATAAAAATATCCTTTTAACTTAACGCGAAAGACGATTTGGAATGGTTCTTGACATTAGAATTTCTGAAATCCTTTGGGATTCGGAATAAATTTCAGCATGAGCTCGTGGATACCCTTCGGCCCTGAGTAGGAAGCGTAGATCTGTTCCACCTGTCGCGTGCTGTAAAAATACCCCAGCCGCACGTTTCTTCCCAGCTGAACCTCAGCGGTTAACTGTAAATAATCCACTTTTGCCGAAAATGAATTGTACCCGCCGCCTACCCGGTACGACGCGCCCAACCCAACCTTCTCCCTGAACCAGAATCGGGATCCGAAATCAACTCTCAGTTTATGATCTTTTTCCTGGACCACCAGCACATGCGGCAGCATCATCACATCCTCGCTCAACTCGTGGCTTCCGCCAGCGGTGATGTACAGCGGCCGGCGGTAAAAACTACCCACGATCTGATCGCCGAATTTTTGCGAAAGCACTTCCGGCTTCGAAATCCCGAAATACAATTGATCCGACCGTAGCCATGCGCCCAGCCCGAAACTACCCAATGCGCGGTTATTACCGATAGAAGTTCCATCCGTAACCGGCAGCACATTGATTCCCCCCTGGGCACCAAGGCCTAGCTTCCAGGTGTCGGACAAGCCGAGATGAAATGCGAATGAACCCACAAAGCCGGTTGTCGTGAAATAGCTGGTCTGGTCGTTCAATGCCTGAAAACCTATCCCGAACTTGCCATCAGCGATGGTACCGTCGGCGGCAAAGGTTTGGCTGGTGGGGGAATTGGGAATATTGAACCATTTCCTGCGAAAAATTGCAGTCATATTAAAGTCCTCGCGCACGCCCGTAAAGCCTGGGTTAATCGACATCGGGTTCTGAACATATTGCTCGTAAAGCACCTCCCGCTGCGCCTTAACTGCGCCGAGGCTCGCGACCAACAATGCTCCGGCAAGAAAAATCTTTCTCGGATAGTGATGTGTGTTTTTCAAAAACATAGCACTGAAATGGGTTATTTTAAACAAAAATGGCAGGAGAGTGAGTCCCTGCCATCTTAATAACTCTTGAATATTACTTTTTTACTGCTGAATCAGATCAAAAATCGTAACCCAGTGTTACGTAAGGAATTGGTTTGTTAGTGTAGCCGTTATCAACTCCCCAGGCGTAATCAAATTTGGCATAGAAACCGAACAACGTCGTTCTCACGCCGGCACCGTAACCCATCAGGTAAGGGTTTTTATAATTGGTAACCGTCGCGCGGAACGTTCCGCTCGGATCTGTGATGATTTGCGTATTCAGGCTGTTGTTTTCACTGAATGGCCCCTTACCTGTCCAGGCAGTACCAATATCACCGAAACCGACAATCTGGAAGTTGCGCAGGAAGCTCGACGTAATCGCGCCGCGGTAAAGGTATTTCACCAGCGGAATTCTCAGTTCTGCATTCAGCAACATATAACTTGTACCCGACAACCTGTTGAGCTTAAAGCCTCTCAGGTTAGTCGCAAAATCAGCGAAGAAAATGTCGCGGTTATCGCGCTGGAAGTTCAGCGGGTTGTCTCCGGTGCGGTTCTCCTTGCGGTTACCAAGCCAGTTTTCCATACCACCCAGGATATTCTGCTTAGGTGCGCGCCCGCCCGAGTGGCTGGCCGCTGCACGCACTGCGAGAATCAGGTCACGGTGGATTTTCTGATAGTGGCGGAAGTCGAGGCTCACACGGTTGAAGCTCTCATTTCCGTTGGTCAAACCCTGGTACAGGTCGTAACGTAGCTTGAAACGCGTTCCTTCCATCATATTCATACCATTCACACGGGTGTTATCGAATACAAACTCGCTGCGCACGCCTCCGTAATTCGAAGACAAGTCTGGATTAGGCAGCAGCACATCGATCATTCTGGTAGATGTAAACATCGGCGACACCGAGAAACGGCTCGTGGTTGAGAATGGGTACGACGCCGTGAACATCAGCTGGTTGAAGCGGTATTTCTGGATCAACCCTTCGGAATCGTTGTATAACGTCCTTCTGTCCACACGCAGGCCGAAGTCGACTCGGTAGGTATTGTTGTGGTATTCGGCAAACAAATCACTGTTCCGAAAATTGGACGAAATGAAAAGCCCGGCCTTAATGACGTGGTTTTCGAGCAGATCGTTCATCGAAATCGATTGTGCATAGCCAAACCCGCGGATAGGATCGATACGCCAGTCGGAACTTGCGTCATTGGTAATAAATAGTCCTTTGTAATTGTACGGCCCTTTGATCGCAATGTTCTCACGAACTGCCTTCGTGCGCGAAGCTACACCAGGTGTGGTAGGGAACGTTCCGCGATTTCTTCTCGATTCAAATGATTTCAAAACATCTTCATCGAACTCATAATTGTCAGTATCAACTTCACCATCTTTCAAAGCCAGCTTTTTCGGTTGATCCGCCTGCGCTGCTTTGGTAACGGAATCCGCTTTTGCCGCATTCGCAGCACCGTTGCCCGGAGTCCCCGCGCTGGCAATACTCAACGATGGTGGATTAACCGTTGCATTAATGTCAAATCCATTCTTGAATGCAGCAGTGTAATAGCCATCATTCAAATAAGTATAAGCCAATGCCCCGCCCGGCGCTTTCAGGTTTACATCGGCATTACGGATGTTCTGAATGTAGTTGGTCAACTGCGAGCTGGCCTGCGAAGCGCGGTTATATTTATAAAGATTATTAACCCCTTTTCCATTAGAAAGATAAACCACGTCATTCTCGTCGGCGTACACCGGTGTTAGCTTGGTCTTTCCTTCCGACTCCACCAACTTCACGATGTTTTCCGACCGAGGCGTTCCGTCGTGCTCAAAAAGTGTATAAGAAGGTGCAATGGATTTGAAGTTTCCTTTATCTCCCCTACCCAGCGAATCCACCGGTCTGTTGGAAGAGAAAACGACCCGTCGCGAGGAACCTTGAATGAAGCGCGGTGAAAGGTCGTCGTAAAGGTCAGTGGTGAGCGGTAATGCAGAAGCCCGCGCCACACTGATGAGGAAAATATCGTTCTGACCAGCCTTGTCCGCGCTCACGGCGAGCATCGAACCGTCGTGCGATACATCCATATCTACAATCTGGTCCAGACCGCGGATATTCCTTTTCGTTTTGATCTTGATCTTCTTGGTACCTACATTTTCATACCGGTAAAGGTTCTTCTTGTCGTTTTCATTAGCCAGAATCGTCAGCTCATTGTTTCTCGACCATCCCAAAAGCGGCGGCTGTGTTTTCATACGGCCTCCGATAATATCCAATTTACCCTGGCGCACTACCTTTTTGGCACCCGACTCACTATCAAACAAATACACGCGGTAACGGCCATTCTTGATCTCGCTCACCGCCGTAAATTTTTTATCCGGCGATACTTTGATCACCGCACTCGCATCGGTCACGTTGAATTCGTTCAGCTTGTATTTCCAAGTTGGGTTGGGGTCCGCATAGAACTGCTCCGCATTCTTCGTCTGATTCAGGTAATAGGCCCGCCAGTCACGCAGGAAGCGGTTGTAGGATTGCACGCCGAGGGTACTGGTGATACTGGTTTGCTCGGTGCGGATAATGCGTGTGAGGTTGAGAATGTCGGAAATCTTATCCTTTCCGTAACGTTCCGCGATATAGTTCCAGATCGAATGCCCGATCAGCGTTGCGTCGTCGCCCGTCATGAGCGTCGGTTTGCGGATATTGCGGTTTTTGAAGAAATCACGCATGTAATCGTTCAGCTCCGGCGACCAGCCTTCTGCAATATAAGCCGCCGTTCCCGACATGAACCATTCCGGCAATGTAAGCAGGAGCGAGCTTTGCAACGCTTCCTTCATATTACCGCCGTATAGCATGTCATACACGAAAAGAAGACTGATATCCCGTACGAGTTTTTTACGGAAACCAATCTGATCGCCCGTATACGCCACCTCCACGCGCGATTGCGAGAGGTTCAGCTTCTGGTCCGAAAGATTATCCAGCACCGAAAGCCCCATATTACTCTGTTCGAGCTCAGCGGGTGAGTTGTAAAGGAATATTTTTACGCGGTTATACGGCGTCCAGCCGAGCACATCGGTGATTTTATCGAACTCGCTCTCCGCATATTGCGCCGTCAGCTTTGCGAGATTGGTACCGCCCTGGTAATGATAGATTTCGAAGTTGGTGGTCCGGAAAATCTTCCAGTTGAACTTCTTATACTGGACCCGGTTCTTTCCAAAAGTCTCCTGCGAAGGATAGCGCTGTGCTATTGAGTCATTGAATAATCCAAAAACTGCTAAAAGACCGATCGAAAAAGTTAATGTGTAAATATATCTTCTGCTCATATTGCTTAGGCTGACGTCAACGGAAATATAACGAAAAATACCTTTTTATATTCACTAGCGGGTTCAATTCTTTGCCGTAAATCAGGTGGTTACAAAACTCTTTCGCCAGAAATGGAGCAAGCGTAACACCCTTTGTACCTAACCCATTGAAAATACACACATTAGGAAACTCCGGGTGGATGCCGATCAGCGGCCGGCGGTCGCGCACGGATGGGCGTATACCCGCCTGAGCGCCCATTAATGTGTAACCGGTGCTAAGCAGGCCACGCAATTTGGCTTCCAGTTCCTCTGTCGCGGCTTCCGTAATCTCCCAGTCGAGCGGGTTCCAAGAGTAGGTCGCCCCTACTTTCATCCTATTTTCAGTCAGCGGTAATGCGAATATTCCCTGGTTGATGATATACCGTTTCACAGGAACGTCCGTGGCGATTTCCAGGATTTGTCCTTTAACGGGCGTAAACGGCAACCAATTGAACCAGCTGTTTTCCAATGCGAAAAAACCCTGACAAAAAACGACAGTTCTGAACCGCTTGCCCTGCCATTCGATACCTTCTTCGGTACGTGTAAGATCGGCGGCGGCGAATGCGGCTTCTACATATAAATGTTGTTCCTGAAAATACGAACGGCTGGCGTCCAGCAACGTCGGCAGATCGATCCAGCCCGATTGCACCACCTCCAAGCCTCCAAAATCCGCTTTGACATAAGGCATTCCGGCCCCGGGATCGGGTGTTTGGGCCACGTAAGGACTAATGCCCGGGTCAGCCGTTTGTGCGAGGTAGGTATTTTGCTCCTCGATGGACCGGAAAGGCCGGTAAATCGGGGCGAAGTGCATTAATTTACGGCCTAGTTTTGCTTCCAGGCTTCCATAAAATGTTCTCGCATAGGGAAAAAGATCGTCGGCAAGCCAGGTCTTGACCAATTTTTTGCCTGTCAGCGGATTGAAAATACCTGCTGCAACGCGAGACGAAGAAGGCATCGAAGCGTCGCCAACGATTTGGAAACTCTTTCCCAAATCGTGCAGATGCCAGGCTACGGATGTGCCGCCTATCCCCTGCCCTATTATAAGGTAATCGTAGTCGAATAACGGCATATCAGCTATTATCGGCGGCACGGCGTCTGAGCGACAGCCCGATCTGCTCATCGGCAAGGCGCACCACCACTTCCACCTGCTCGTCGAGGGTCATGAATGAGTTATCAATATAAATGGCATCCTCGGCCTGGCGCAGCGGGCTTTCGGTGCGGGTAGTGTCAATGTAATCGCGTGTTTTGAGGTTTTCCAGGATCTCCCCCAGGTCCACAATGTCGCCTTTTTCCATTAATTCCAATTGGCGGCGATGCGCCCGGATCATCGGATCGGCCGTCATGAAAATTTTCAGTTCGGCCTGCGGGAATACGACCGTACCGATATCGCGGCCGTCCATTACAATGCCTTTCGTTTTGCCCATTCGCTGCTGCTGCGCCACCAATGCATGCCGCACTTCGGCGATAGCGCTCACCTCACTTACCCTTTCGGAAACATACATTTTACGAATCTCATCCTCGACATTCAAACCGTTCAGATACGTATCATTGCGACCGAGTTCGGGATGCCTGCGGAAAGAAATATGCACCTTCGACAAGGCGTTTTCTACTTCCTTGGGGTTGGTAAGACTGATATGATTCTGGATAAAATACAGTGTAACAGCCCTATACATCGCACCGGTGTCGATGTAAGGGTAATTCAATTGCTTGGCAACCAGTTTCGCCGTCGTGGATTTCCCACAACTCGAATAACCGTCGATCGCAACGATAATCTTGGGCATATTGGAAAGTGTAATTTTACAAAGCGTAAAAATACATTTTTAAAGCTCATTCCCCGGCCAGCTTCACAAACAAATGTTCGTCGAGCACCTGGTCGTTTTTGGTAATGGCCTTGCGGTGAATGGCTTCGAGTTTGTAACCGGCTTTTTCCAGCACACGCATCGAGGCCGGATTGGTTTCGAACACACCTGCGAAGAGCCGTGTGATGGTGGTATTGGCAAAAATCCAGTCGGTCATTTGCACCACGGCGGCGGTGGTAATATTGAGCCCCCAGTAAGGTTCGCCGAGCCAATAGCCGATCTCGGCATTATTGCGGTGAATGTCTTCCTGGCGTAGCACACCTATCCCGCCTACAAATTCATCATGATAATAGATCGCCCGGTGGAAGCTCTCGCCGCTGTGCCGGGCATTGCAGAAATCGATCCAGTAATGGGCGTCGGAGAGCGTGTAGGGCGAGGGAAAATTGTCCCTCACCTGCGCTACCACGTTTTTGTTATTGGCCAGTTGGGCCAACCTTTCGGCAATATTTCTTGTGAACGGTCTAAGTGTTACCTGTTGGTCCATACAAAACTATTCGCCTTCGAGCAGGAAGATCACCATACTGCGCGCCCCGTGCGCGCCGATGACCAGCGATTGCTCAATATCAGCAGTTTTTGACGGACCTGCAATAAAACAGCCCCATCCCAGGGTGTCCTGCAAGCGCACATACGCCTCATGCATATTGTCCACGAGCGCATTACGCGGGATCACGAATGCGAGGTTTTGGGTAATAAATGGCAATACCCGATGCGGCAAATACTGGTCTGATATCCATACCGCCCCGTTTTCCGCCACGCCGAATTCAGCCTGCACAATGGCAATTTCAATGGTTTCCAGCTCGTGCGGGTCGGAAACGTTGAGGCTAAAATCCGCCCAGGCGCTTAATGCGGGAATGGTCGTAGCACGGTTCACGACACCCGCGTAAAGTTCCTCCGCCTTCGCCGCAAGCTCTTCCAGGTTTTTCACCACGATTACCTCGGTATAAATCAGGCCGAGCATTTCGCGGAATTTGTCCTCGGTATTTTCAAAATGGCTGACAAAAGTGGTTACCGTCGGCAGCGCTACTTCATCAGGTTTGTTCTGCCTGATTTGGCCTAAAATTTTATCTCGTGAGCTCATATCAATTCTTTCTGTTACGGACATACCAGTCACGGAAACTTTCCTTCGGCGGCTCGGGCATATCACGCTGTTTGTACCAGGGATTCAATGCGTTGTTGACCATGAATGGCATAGCGCGCATCACCGTCCGCCCCAGCCTGCCCGACCATTGGTAAAACCGCGGCGCAGCCAGCACCGTCGACATGGCTCGGATCCCTATTTCCTTGCTTTTAGGCACATGTCCTTCCTTCGCAAGCACCTGACGCCATTTATACAACTGATCGTGAATGTCGATTTTCACCGGGCATACATTCGAGCAGCTGCCGCATAATGTACTTGCAAAAGGCAAATCCGCATTTTTGGTCATGTCCAAATTCGGCGCGAGAATAGAGCCGATCGGCCCAGCCACCGCATTATGGTAACTATGCCCGCCGCTTCTCCGGTACACCGGGCAAGTGTTCATACAGGCCCCGCAGCGAATGCATTTCAATGAATTTCGGAAATCCTTTCGTCCCAATTGCGTACTCCGACCATTATCTACAATCACAATATGCATTTCCTGCCCTTCGCGCGGCTTTTTGAAATGGCTGCTGTAAGTGGTAATCGGCTGGCCGGTCGCGCTTCGTGCGAGCAGGCGCAGGAATACGCCGAGATGCTCCTGTTTGGGGATAATCTTTTCAAAACCCATGCAGGCAATGTGAATGTCGGCCAAATGTGCGCCCATATCGGCATTACCTTCGTTGGTCGAGACGACAAAACTACCCGTTTCGGCCACGGCGAAATTGACGCCTGTCAATGCGGCACGGCGTGTCAGGAACTTATCGCGCAAATGCTGACGGGCTGCTTCGGTGAGGTATTGCGGGTCGGTGGCGCCGGCGTCGGTGCCCAAATGTTCGTGGAAAAGATCGCCTATATCCTTCTTTTTCAGATGAATAGCCGGGAGTACAATATGGCTCGGAGGCTCGTTACGGAGCTGCACAATGCGTTCGCCCAAATCGGTATCGATTACTTCGATTCCGTTCTTTTGCAGGAACTCGTTCATATGGCATTCCTCGGTGAGCATCGACTTGCTTTTGACCATCTTGTCGATCTTATGCTTCTTCAAAAGCCCGAGTACGATCTCGTTATGCTCGGCCGCATTCGCTGCCCAATGCACCTGAACGCCGTTTTCCTTTGCTTTTTGTTCAAACGAAATCAGCAGCTCATCTAGATGTGAGAGCACATAATGCTTGATACCCGACGCGGCTTCGCGGAGCTGCTCCCACTCGGGCAATTGCTTGGATGATTTATCGCGCTTCTGGCGGACGAACCATAGTGTTTCGTCATGCCAGTTTACGTAAGGTTCGTCTCGGTTGAACACTTCGGAGGCGTCCGCGTGCTCCATTACTGTTTTGGACATAGCTGCCTTAACAATTAGATAATGGTATTTAAAGAAGAATAAGATTTGTACTTTTCACATCCGTTGCATTATTTCAAGTTTCGAGTTTGTTTAATAAACAACTTTTTACAAATCGAAAAAATGCTATTTTCTTGTATTGCAATATCTTATACTTTTGAATCAACAAAGTTTTTCGATCGGGGCATCGGAGTCTGAACTAAGTTCAGTTTAACTTTTTTTAGACATTAAATATTAACTCCTATGAAAACCAAAAACACTCTTATTATCGCAGCCGTTACAGGCTTGCTTCTATCGGGATCGGCATTCGCAGCTAATGCCCAGGACAACTTCGCTACCGCAGATAAAACTGAAAACGCTTCTACCAAGCTAACGGTTCTGCAGGTTAAACCATTGCAATTCCGCGTTTCTTATAATAATCCAATTTCAAAGAATGTAGTTGTACGTATTCTGGACAATGAAAAGAATGTGCTTTTCTCAGAAAATCGTAAAGTTGAAAACAACTACCTGAAATACTTCGATTTATCAACTTTGATGGACGGTACTTATACGTTCGAAATCACGGATGGTAAAGAGAAGACTGCACAATCGTTTGATATTTTGACTACAACCAGCCGCGTTGTTTCTTCAATTAACTAACAGCGGGCGCTTCTCAGATTCCATCCGGATATCATAAACTTTGTAAGAACCGGGGCTCAGTATGCGGGCTCCGGTTTTGATTTGTTGATCCCTGCATTCAGGATCTCAGCGATGTGCTTCACCTGCACATTGGAGTTACCGCGTTTCAGAATGCCGCCCAAATGCATCAGGCAGCTCATGTCAGAGCCGGTAATGTATTCCGCATTATGCCGAATGTGATCAGCTACGCGGTCCTTACCCATTTTCACCGACACCGCTTCCTCGCTAACACAGAACGTACCGCCAAAGCCGCAGCATTCGTCTGCGCGATCCAAATCAATCAGTTCAATGCCTTTTACTTGTTTCAAAAGCGATACCGGCTTCGAGTAAGGCGCCGCATTCAGTTCCGACATTTGGGACAAATGCAGCCCACGCTGCCCATGACAACCCTGGTGCAGGCCTACCCGATGCGGGAATTCCGCTTCGATCGTTTCTATTTTCAGAACATCGGTCAGGAACTCGACCAGCTCGTATACTTTCTTTCTGAGCACTTTCGATTCGTCAGCCTTGTTATCGGCCTTCAAATGATCCTTAATATGCAGCACGCAACTCCCCGATGGCGATACCACGTAATCGCAATCCTGGAAAATATCGTAAAAAAGATTGTCGCACGAGCGTGACAAATGTTCGAATCCGGAGTTGGCCATCGGCTGACCGCAGCAGGTCTGGTTCAACGGAAATGTAACTGTGCAACCGAGTTTTTCAAGTAATTCGAGTGTTGCGATTCCTACTTGCGGATAAAACTGATCAACATAGCAGGGAATAAATAATCCGATCTTCCAATTTGAGTAAGTCATTTTCTACCAAAATTCGATGGTGGCCTGAATAGGATAGTGATCAGAAACCTCCGGATAATTTCGGATCACCTTGTAGTTTTTAATGCGGACCTTGTTGTTGAGCAAGGCAAAAATGTAGTCGAGCCGGTCGCCCGGTAAACCTTCGTTCCAGGTCTGCATCTGCGACCCGCGGGCAGCGTCCTGCCAGTTTCTTCGGAACGAAAAGTAAGGCTGCTCGTTCGGTCTGGCGCCCATATCCATGCCCAAGAGCACAGGCTGGACGCTATTGACGAGCATTTGGTTAATATAAGCCGCCTGCAAGGCACGATCCATCACCGAAGCATATTCGAGCCGGGAGTTGCAAAACCGGAAGGTAACCGACCTCGACAGCCGGATCAATCCGCATTGCAGCACTTTCGGGTCGGCCCCAGCCGTTTTGGGCAGGTTGATCACCTGAGTTTTCTCAAACGGCCAGTTCGACAGTATACCCACCCCCTGCGTCCCGTTTTCATTGGTATCGGCCACGGCATACGCGTAGTACATGCCCGTCTGCGCGGCGATCTGCCTCAACTGGAATTGCACCTTCCCCTTGTCCATCAGGCTGTCGACCGCCTGCAATGCCACAAGATCAGGATCATTCTCCTTAATTATCCTTAAAATATCCCTCAGATTCGACTCCTCCTGGTTATTCAGCCCATGCCGGATGTTGAAACTCATCAACTTCACTTCCACAGCCTGTCGTGGCTGAGATGAAAGCAATGCAAATGATAAAATAAGGACGGATAATGCGTAAAATAGTCTACTCAACCTGTTCGAATGCTAGTTCATACTACGACCTTTATTCTCAGAGGGCAAATATCTGTTCCATTAATACCCACTTTTCGCCGGGTTTGGCAGTGGGCAATGCTTGTTGGTATTTCCACATGAGCTGCTCCCATTCCTGTACTTTCGGATTGTCGGCATCCATTTGGGATTTTGTTTCAAAACTAAAATCATCTTCCGTCTCCATGATCATAAACAGGCGGTTACCAACCCGGTAAATGTCCATCACCGCAATACCGGCATCGGTAATGCTTTTGTGGATTTCTGGTTGGATCTTTTTGTGGTAACCCTCGTATTCGGCGATCATTTGCGGGTCGTCGACCAGGTCCACCGCAAGACAATATCTTTTCATAGTACTATTTAAATATCGAGGTTATAAAATCTCCTCGCGTTGTTACCCATTACATTGCGTACTTCGTCGTCGGAGAACATGCTCAGGTAATCGGTAAGGATTCCCTTCGCGCCTTCGTACTCACCCGCGACCAGGCATACGGGCCAGTCGGAGCCATACATAATGCGTTCGGTACCGAACGCTTCGAAAACCACGTCGAGATAAGGTCGGAAATCGGCTTTCTCCCAATGCATCCAGGTGGCTTCGGTCACCATTCCCGACACTTTGCAATGCACATTCGGCAATTCAGCGAGTCGGCGAATGTCGTCGGCCCAGGGTTGCAACTCCTGCGCTTTGATGAGTGGCTTGGCAATATGGTCCAGCACGAAATGCACATTCGGCAGCTTCACAGCGAAGTTGAACGCTTCTTTCAACTGGTTTTGATAAATGAGAATGTCGTAGGTAAAATCGAACGCGACCAGCGTGCCCACGCCCCGGATGAACTCGGGTTGCAGCAGAAAACCTTCCGGCTGGCCCTGCGCAACATGTCGGAAGCCTCTCAATTTTTCAAACTGCGAATACCTTTCGAGCTGATCATACAGATTTACTGCCCGTAGGTCTACCCATCCTACCACGCCTTTCACAAAGTCGTTGGCTTCGGCCAAATGCAGCAAAAACTCTGTTTCCGCATCGTTCTGCGAAGCCTGCACCGCCACGCAGCCATCTACTTTATTGGCTTTCAGGACCGGCCAGAGATCCTCCGGCAGAAAATTCCGCCGGATTACCTGCATGTCGGGTGTAATCCATGAATCACGTTCCTCGTCAAATATCCAGAAATGCTGGTGGGCGTCTATTGTCATATACTTCTTACTGTACTGGTAACTTGGTTCGGGTTTGTCAGGTTTGGTCAGGGGATGTCAGTCCTTGTCAAGTATTGTCATTCATTGTCATTTGTAGTCATTTGTGGTCATTTGTAGTCATTCATTGTCATGTGTAGTGATTTGTGGTCAAGTGTTGTCTGATATCAGAAATCAAATGCTCCTGACAGCGAATCATTACCAATGACTAAACCTAACTATCAATGACTATCCCTTACTACAAATGACCACAAATGACCATCCCTTACTATTAATGACCATAAACGCCGCAGAATCCCTTACACCGTCGCCTTCCAGGCAATCGCTTCCTGCTTTTGCGAGCCCAGTTTTTCAATACCCAATTCTACTACGTCGCCTGCTTTAAGGTAAACCGGCGGCTTCATGCCCAAGCCTACGCCCGCTGGTGTGCCGGTGGTGATCACATCTCCCGGAAGCAGCGTCATGAACTGGCTCAGGTAGCTTACCAGGAACGGGATCTGGAAAATCATATCGGATGTATTGCTGTCCTGGATCTTCTTACCGTTCAGGCTTAACCACAAATCGAGGTCATTAGCATTGCCTACTTCGTCGGAAGTGACCATATATGGACCTAGCGGAGCGAAGGTATCATTGCTTTTACCTTTCACCCATTGGCCGCCGCGCTCCATTTGGAACGCCCGTTCCGAATAGTCGTTGTGAACGGCATAACCGGCCACATAGTCCAATGCATTGGCTTCGTCCACGTAGCTTGCTTTCTTGCCAATTACCACGGCCAGCTCTACCTCCCAGTCGGTTTTCTCCGAATTCCTCGGGATAATCACCTGGTCAAACGGCCCGCACAATGCAGTAGTTGATTTGAAGAAAATGATCGGCTCTTTCGGCAGCTCCGTAGCTCCCGACTCGTAAGCATGTTTGGCATAGTTCATACCAATGCAGACGATTTTCGAAGGACGGGCCACGCACGAACCGTAACGGAAGCCTTCCTCCACTTTCGGCGCGGACGCCGCATTGGTTTCCAGCCACGCCGACAAACGAGCGACGCCATCGGTCGCGAAGAATTTCTCATTATAATCTTCACCGAATGCCGAAACATCCAGCTTCGTACCGTCAGCTAATTCTACGCCCGGTTTTTCATTTTCAAATGCACCAAATCGAAAGAGTTTCATGGAAAGGGATATTTGGATGGGGAATGCTATAAGCAATAGGCTGTAAGCTTTATGCGATTGAATTCCGCCGTCTTAATGTTTAATGTTTTTTTTAAAATTTCACCAACGTGTACACTGGCTTGGGCTTACAGCTTATAGCCTACCGCTTACAGTCTTTTCTAATTATTCAACTTTTCAAACCCGCCATCAATCAAATAATCGCAGCCGGTGATAAAACCTGCTTCATCCGAGCAGAGGTACAATGCCAATGCACCGATCTCTTCCGGTTTCGCCATGCGTCCAATCGGCTGGGTTTTAGACAGTTTCTCAAACATTTCCTGCTCCTTACCCGGATAGTTCTTAGAAATAAAACCATCCACAAACGGCGTATGCACGCGCGCCGGCGAGATGCTGTTGCAACGGATACCGTCCGCCAGATAATCGCGGGCTACCGACAATGTCATGGAGTAAACCGCGCCCTTTGCAGTAGAATAAGCAAAGCGGTCGGGTATTCCTACTGTTGCGGCAATGGAAGCCATGTTCAAAATCACTCCTCCGCCATTAGATTTCAAATGCGGAATGGTAGCCATCAGACAGTTGTAAACGCCTTTGACATTGATATTAATCACCCTGTCAAAATCAATTTCGGCCGTAGTATCCGCCTTGCCGATATGTGCAATGCCCGCATTGTTGACCAAAATATTGATCGGATGTTGTGCGGCAATACTATTGATAATGTTCACGACATCCGCCTGCTTGGAGATGTCCAGTGCGTGTGCCTCAGCTTGTCCGCCTTCCGCAGTGATTTCGCTCACCACCTGATTAGCCAGATCAATATTGAGTTCTAGAATGTGCACATAGGCCCCCTGTTTCGCGAACGTTTTGGAGATCGCCAATCCGATCCCGCTCGCTCCACCGGTTACCAGTGCTGTTTTTCCTGTTAGATTAAACATAGATAGTTGGTCTAGGCCCAAGGCTGAAGCCCTGAGTTAATGATACTTGTCTTTTGGTCTTGGGCAAAAGCGGTGCTTTTGCCTTGTTATCGTTATTGCGTTGCTGTTGCAAGACAATTCTTTTGATTCAAATCTTTTTAATCTGCAATCCTTTCGCTTTGCAATTCCTTTGCTTTGGATCCGGGGGATGAAGCCCCCGGCAATAGATTTTGCTTCTCTGCTAAAATTTCAATCTAATACCGTCGGTTTTAACCGGATCGGGCGGATAAAGCCCACGGCAATAGATTTTGCTTCTCTGCTAAAATTTCAATCTAATACCGTCGGTTTTAACCGACTGAGAAGGACTAGCAACGCAACTTAATTGGACGGATTAAGCGGCTTACAATGAAACGCCTCTTTTCCACGGAATAAAATCATCCTGGCCGAGCTGTTGCGCTTTGGTGAGCTCGCCACTGGCTACTTTGATCACGTATTCCAGCAATGCTTCGGCATTCTGTTCGATTGATTGCGTGCCGTCCACAACGGGTCCGCAGTCGAAATCGATCACGTCGGGCATGCGCTGGGCTAGTGCGGAGTTGGTCGCTACTTTCGCAACCGGACAGATCGGGTTACCCGTCGGGGTGCCGAGGCCGGTGGTGAAAAGGATAATGTTCGCACCTGCAGCAGTTTGGCCGGTGGTTGCTTCCACATCGTTACCCGGCGTGCAAACGAGGTGCAAACCTGATTCCGTTGCGCGTTCGGTGTAGTTCAAAACGTCGGAGACGTACGCATTACCGCCTTTTTTGGCCGCTCCGGCCGATTTGATCGCGTCCGTAATGAGACCGTCTTTGATATTACCTGGTGATGGATTGAATGCAAATGCGGAACCTACGGCTTCGGCTTTGCCCGCGTAGTCGCGCATAAGTTTCTCGAATTTGGCTGCCTTTTCTTCGGTTACGCAGCGGTTGAGCAACTCCTGCTCTACCCCATTCAATTCCGGGAATTCTGCCAGAAGTGTTTGTCCGCCCAATCCTACAACCAGATCGGACAAATGCCCCAGCACCGGGTTCGCAGATATACCGGAGAATCCATCCGAACCACCACATTTCAAACCTACTGATAGTTTAGAAAGCGGTGCATCGGAACGTTCAAATTCATTGATTTTGGTCAAACCCATGAAAGTCTCCTTGATCGCACCCGACATGAGCGAGTACTCGGTGCCTTTCTGATGCTCGAATGCAAAGAATGGTTTGTTGAAATGCGGATCGCGCTTTCGGATTTCGTCTTCGAGTGTTTTCAACTCGGAGTTCTGGCAGCCGAGGCTCAGTACCGTGATACCCGCCACATTGGGATGCACGGCATAAGCCGCGAAGAGCGAACATAATGTATTCGCATCCAGGCGCGTGCCGCCGCAGCCGCCCTCGTGCGTGAGAAATTTAACGCCATCCACATTTTTGAACGGGCGTTCCGGTTTCTTTTTAGCAGCCGGTGCGTCTACAAAAGTTTCCAGGTTTTTGATGGTGCGCATATCGCCCTGCTGGTACAAATGCAGGAACTCACGCACCTGGTCGCGGTACATGTCGGTTTGCGCGTATCCGAGTTCACGCTCGAACGCGTCCTTCATAATCAGCACGTTGCGGTTTTCGCAGAACACCAATGGTACCACGAGCCAATAGTTGTAAGTTCCAACGCGACCGTCTTCACGGTGGTAACCTTTGAAAGTCCGGTTTTGCCAGTGGCTTACGTCGGGCTGCGTGTAAGCATATGGCTGGCGATTAGCGGTACTGTAATCGTGCGCGTCGTGTTTCAGGTTGAATGTCGTGATCGGCTCGCCTCTTTTGATCGGCTGGGTAGCCCGACCTACAAGCACACCGTACATAATAATGGCGCCGCCGGTTTCGATATCCTCGGTGACAAATTTGTGCTTAGCGGAAACGCCGTATTGGAGGTTGTAGATGTTCCCCTCGTAGGTCACGTCCGAGCCCGCGGGCTGGTCGCGCAAGGCCACGATAACATTATCGGAAGGGTGAACTTTCAGGAATTGGGACGCCATATTAATGTTCAGGTGAAAGGTAATCTGGTATATTCCACTGGTTTTCAGTGATGCCAAATAGAATATATCAGCAAAACAACAGAATTATTTGAATACTATGAACTCAGACATTAGCAAATTTTTCAACTATATTGGCATATATTTCTCTTTAACGGTTTTAATCATGTAATTATTTGTGAAACCGCAGCTACTTAAAGTCCCGAGGGGCTTACAAAAATCATTCAGCATCCGGCGCGACGTGGTGCTGTACTTCTACAACCGCTGGCATTACCACCCTGAATTAGAGCTCATTCACATCGAACAGGGTTCCGGCACACAGTTCGTGGGTGATAATATCCGCAGTTTCCAAAGCGGCGACCTGCTGCTGATCGGCCCCAACCTCCCGCATTACTGGCGTTGCGACGAAAAGTACTTCCAGCGCGGCAGCGAGCTTTACGCACAGGCGACCGTCGTCCATTTTTCGGAAGAAATTTTTGGCAAAAACTTCCTGGCACTACCCGAAAACAAGTCGATCCACGATTTGCTCGTGAAAGCCCGGTTAGGGATGAAGATACTCGGCGAAGGCACTGATAAAGTGAAAACGCTTTTGCACGAGCTCCTCAACCAGACCACCGGCAACGCGATTATTTCACTCATGCAAATACTCGAAACCCTCGCCCATTGCGAGGAAATCAACGTTCTTTCCGACACGCAGTACCAGAACGAGTACGATCAGTACGATACCGACCGTATTAACCACATTTACCAATATTCGATCTCCAACTTCCAGAAGAAGATCTCGATCGAAGAAATTGCCGAAGTGGCCAACATCAGCCCGCATTCGTTTTGCCGGTATTTCAAAAGTCGCAGTCGCAAGACCTATTCACAGTTTTTGCTCGAACTCCGGATCGGCCATGCCTGCAAGCTGCTATCTGAAAGCCGCATTCCCGTGGCGCAGGTTTGCTTTGAAAGCGGTTTCAACAACTTCGCCAACTTCAACAAATATTTTAAACTCCACACCGGCAAAAGTCCGATGCAATACCAGAAGGAATTCCGCAAGATCCCCATTTCCGGCCATTTGCCCGCATTTAACACAACCTTATGAAAGTCAACCTGATCAATATCTTCGAAAAGACCATCCTGGAAGCCAGGATTAGCATTTCCGAGAAGCATATTTCCAAAATCGAAATTCTTGGCCCCGAAAACCCTTCCCTGCCTTATGCGTTGCCCGGCTTTACCGACGCGCACGTACATGTGGAGAGCTCCATGCTCACGCCCCGGCAATTTGCGAGGCTGGCTGTCGTGCATGGGACGATCGCGACCGTATCAGACCCGCACGAAATTGCCAACGTGCTGGGTATAGAAGGTGTGCATTTCATGATCGAAGACGGCAAGCGCGTACCGTTTAAATTCTGCTTCGGTGCTCCTTCGTGTATCCCCGCGACGGTTTTTGAAACGGCCGGCGCCGTTGTAGATGCGGAGCAAGTGGGTGAACTGCTAGCCAGCGACGATATAGGTTATCTGGCGGAGGTGATGAATTTCCCGGGGGTGTTAAATGAAGATCCCGACATGATGGCCAAGATCAATTGGGCCAAACATTATAATAAGGTAATCGACGGCCACGCGCCTGGCCTGCGTGGCGAGGCGGCGAAACGATATGCGAATTACGGGATTAGTACAGATCATGAATGCTTCACGTATGCAGAGGCGCGCGAGAAGATCGATTACGGCGTAAAAATCCTGATCCGTGAAGGTAGCGCCGCCCGGAATTTCGATGCGCTGATTCCCCTTATCGCCGACTTTCCTGACCGCATTATGTTTTGCTCCGATGACAAACATCCGGACAATCTCGTCGAAGGACACATCAATGTGCTCGTCAAACGGGCCCTCGCCCTCGGGTATAACCTCTGGAATGTGCTGCAAGCCGCCTGCATTAACCCGGTAATGCATTACAGTTTGAACATCGGATTGCTGCGCGAAGGCGATGCCGCGGATTTTATTCTGATCGACAACCCGCAAGCATTTAATATCCTCGAAACCTGGATCGACGGTGAGCTGGTTGCCCAAAACGGTACGTCGTTAATTCCCGATTTGCGCAGCGAGCATCCCAATGTTTTTGATTGCCAACCGAAGACTGCGGCTGAATTCATATACCCTGCAAATAATTCCGAAACGCGGATCAGGGTGATCGAGGCTTTGGATGGTCAATTGGTTACAAATGAGTGGCTAACGACGGCAAAAATTATCGACGGCGCAATAGTCCCTGACCTGGAAAAGGACGTATTGAAGGTGGTGGTGGTGAACCGCTATTCGCCTGCCCCTCCGGCCATCGCATTCATCCGCAATTTTGGGTTGAAGCAAGGTGCATTGGCCTCGTCGGTTGCCCATGATTCGCACAATATAATATGTATAGGATGCGATGATGAAAGTATTGCGCGGGCTGTGAACCTGGTGGTGGAAGCGCGGGGCGGATTGTCGGCTGTGGGAGCAGGGTCCGGGTATTTGATCGGGCTCCCGATCGCCGGATTGATGACCGACCGGGATGGGTATGAAGTCGCCGAAAGTTACACAAACATCGACCGTTTTGTCAAAGACACGCTCGGATCGACGTTAAAGTCGCCATTTATGTCACTGTCATTCATGGCGTTACTGGTGATCCCCTCGCTAAAACTAAGCGATAAGGGCCTTTTTGACGGAGAAAATTTCAAGTTTACCGCGCTAAGTTTATAGAAAGCAGCGATTTTCAGGAAATAGTATCATTAACCTTTGAAATATAATTTTATGATGAAAATATTTTTAAAATATGTTTTTTTATAAATATATTTACAAGTGTAATAATGACATTATTCACAATCATTCCTAACCCCAATTCCAAATCCTGTCCAAACAATGGCTCACCTACGCTACAAGCAAGAAGAAGAACTCTGTTTTTGGGATCAGTTCAGAAAAGGCGATGAAAATGCCTACGCATGCCTCTACCGCTCTTACGTTCACATTCTTTACCAGTACTGTTCGCAATTCACTATCGACAAGCCTCTTATCAAGGATTGTATCCACGATTTGTTTGTAGAATTATGGAGAAACCGCATGACGCTCGGTGACACCACTTCGGTTCGCTTTTACCTGATGGCTTCCATCAAACGCAAATTGGTCCGCCATTTGAATGCACAACAAAAGCACACCAGCAACGAAGACATCCCGGTTGAATACTGGCATATCAACACCCCGTCACACGAGAACCAACTGATTTCCGAGGAAGAGTTTGAATCGACCAACCAGCACCTGAATGTGGCCATTAACGGCCTGCCGCGCCGCCAGCGCGAGGCTATCTTCCTCAAATTCTACATGAACCTGAACAATCACGAGATCGCAGATTTGATGAAAATAAATATACAATCCGTGTATAACCTGGTTTTTGGCGCATTGGGTAACCTGAAAAAGCAGATGACACTTGACAGACTGACTTTTTGATAGCAGCCTGTTTAAACGTTTAAATACATTCTCAGAAAGCGCGGCGAACTATGCCGCGCTTTTTTTGTGTTAAATTTACCTTACATTGACAAGCTAAATTCCGGACACTTCACTCATGAACACGATTACCACGCCCCTCGCCGAACGCCTCCGCCCGCGGACACTCGATGATTTCGTGGGGCAGGAAAAGCTCCTCGGCCCGAAAGGACCGCTACGGCGCGCCATTTTGCAGAACGCCATTCCCTCGATGATATTCTGGGGACCTCCTGGTGTGGGGAAAACTACCCTCGCATTACTCATTGCCGAAACCACCAAACGGCAGTTTTACAACCTCAGCGCGATCAGCTCCGGTGTGAAGGACTTGCGCGAAGTACTTGCACGACCTTCCGGTTTGTTCCCCGCGATCCTTTTCATTGACGAGATCCACCGTTACAACAAGAGCCAGCAGGACGCATTGCTGGGTGCGGTGGAGAGAGGCCAGGTTACGCTGATTGGTGCCACAACCGAAAATCCGTCATTTGAAATCAACTCGGCGTTGCTATCGCGCTGCCAGGTGTACATTCTTGAAGCATTCGGTGAAAAAGAATTAAAAGGCCTCATCGCGCGTGCGCTCGAAAAGGACCCGTGGTTGAAAGAAAAGAACATCAAATTCAAGTCATATGATGCATTAATGCGCCTTTCCGGGGGTGATGGCCGCAAATTGCTGAATCTGCTGGAATTGGTGGTATTGGGCAAAGGCGATGCCAAAAAGATTGAAATCACAGACGAATGGGTCACCGAGGTGGCCCAACAAAACATTGCACGCTACGACAAATCAGGCGAACAGCATTACGATATTATTTCGGCGTTTATCAAATCGCTCCGCGGCAGCGACCCCAATGGGGCGGTATACTGGATGGCGCGGATGATCGTCGCCGGCGAAGACCCGTCGTTCATTGCCCGCAGGATGCTCATTATGGCTTCGGAAGACATAGGTAATGCCAATCCCACGGCGATGATCATGGCCAACGCCTGTATGCAGGCGGTAAATGTGATCGGCTACCCGGAATGCCGTATTATCCTTTCCCAAACGGCCGTTTACCTTGCGACTTCGCCCAAAAGCAATGCGAGCTACATGGCGATCGGCGAGGCGATCGAAGTTGCTACGCGTACTGCACACCTGCCCGTGCCCCTGCACCTGCGTAATGCACCCACGAAGCTGATGAAACAGATCGGCTACGGAAAAGACTACAAGTATTCGCACGATTTTGAAGGGAACTTCGCGAAGCAGGATTTCCTGCCCGACGAGTTGAAGGGCACCAAGTTCTTCGAACCGGGGAGAAACGCGCGTGAAGAAGAAATCAGGAAAAAATTACAATACTGGTGGGGCGACTGGTACGGCTACTGACCGCGCAGTTTACGTTTCTCATTAAACTTCTCAAAAGATAAGTCCGGCGCTGATGAGTCCGACTCAGCCGGATTTTTCAGGTCGCTTTCCAGCTTTTGAGCAAGCTTTCTGAGGTTTTCCTCGGTTTCCATACGCTTCACGTAATCCGCCAGCGACTCCTCGTTCCCATAGTTCCGGCCATCGGGGCCGGTTGTTTCGGGGTGTTTTTGTTCCATATGTTGAGTCGAAATGAATATTGGCTAACCTATGTACAGGATAACTGAACAATGCAATTGTAAAGGAGCAAACTTTCCGGAATATTGCAAGTAAAGCGGGCACAAAATGTACCTATTACCACTAACTTGCCGAAAATGTCGAACCAGCTTTATATGATCCCCGAAAGCATTTCCCTGATTGACAGACAACTGCTGATCAATCAATGCAGAATCCTCTCCGCTATTGCAAACGAAAAAGAGCGAGAATTGTACGAAAAACGGATTGAAATACTTGAAAAGGGCTACACCGGCCTGTATCCCAAGGTATTTAACAACTTGTACGAAGAAGTACCGCTGAGTGTTTACAACGAAATTTCCGACATCATGAAGATGTATAGCCGCATCAACGATTCGATTCGTTTGCTGCCGGAAGCCGATAAAGAAACGCTCGATCTGGCATCATTGGAATTTGAAGGGTTTGATCAGGACAGCGGCATGCATTACTATATGATGTCTTATCTGGTTGACCGCATGGATGAACACGGCGAGTACAAAGGCCGTGAATTAAAGTCGCATAAAAGCAACTCGCTGATCAAATACAATCGCATGCTTTCGGTGTATTTCGACTACGAAAATGCGCAAAAGGAGCGATATTCTGTCGTGGATTTGCAGAAATTCATCGACCAGGTCAAAATGATAGTACTTGATACTCAGGCATGATCCGCCCCCCCAAACCGTATAGTAAATACATGAAGATCAACGGCTACAAAAAATATTATTTCGTAAACAAAAAACAATGTTTTGAATAAAGAAATCATTAAGTTTGTATCGAAAACCCGTCAAAAGGTTTTCAATAACGTTGAGTAAAATCAAACATCCCGGTTACTTTGTAATTGGGATGTTTTCTTATACCCCTATCTTAATGTAGCTGCATTTTGCGAAGCCGGTTGGCATTGCGTTTGAGAAACAAACGGTCGCTCTGGGAGTAGTGGGTATAGGCGCTTCGCTTTTTCAGTTCAACGATCAGCCAGAACCCACCCGCTGCTGCACCGGCAAGGGCGATCATCGCCAGGATTGGTGCGAAATTATAGAGGTTTTGAAGTAACTGTGCCATGGTATCCGCTGTTAGTCAGGTTTAGCGGATAAACCTAAATAATCGTACCACGCCAGTTTTCACCCCAAGTGCTACATTCTCGCACTGAGCACTTTTACGTCACATCCTACCACCGAATTGTTGACATAACCGACACTCAGCCCTGCTACTTTTGCAGATTTCTTCGCGGGAACGGGCGTTTTGATAGTAATAACTTTGGACGTTACCACAGCCTGCACGTCGTTGAGGTATTTAAACTCCACTTCCACACTTTTTACCGGCGTGGACGATGTGTTTTCAATCAACACATTATGGATGGCAAGCCCTCCGACCTGATGCCATTCGTTGTTCGTAACGTGTATTTGAGCAGCCAGCGCTTCCGATCCGCCCGTACCGGCCTGCAACGAATCGCCGGATGTCAGCACTTTGGTTTCGATTTTAACCTGCTCCTTCGGTTTCAGAAAATCAAGTTGCTTGTAGTAGTATAGAATATAAATGAAGGCACAAACCGGGATAATCGCGCTGGCCCATTTCAATACCGGAATCAGGACCTTTTTGAACTTGCTCTTTTTACCTCTTTTGCTAGGCATATTAACTAACGTTGATAATTGGGGTACTTCAAAGCTCAAATATACCGCTCTGCCGTTTTAAAAAAAGTAGTAGTCCCCCCTTTTTGGAATCCGGCTTATAAAAAACAAACCGCTGGCCTTAGCCAGCGGTTTGTTTGTGTATTGTGTGAGACAGGACAATTACTGTCTTACAAATCGCTGTGAGCTTACAGTGCCGTCGGTATGGGTTACCTGTACCACATATGCACCTGCTACAAGATTGCGTGCATTGAGTCCTGAAAGCAATGCGTTCGAAGCTTCGAAAACCACCTTTCCGGCAGCATTCACCACCTTCACCCGACTCACTTTGCTCCAATCCCCTACATTGAATGTCAAGTTTTGCGAAGCACCTACGGGGTTAGGATAAACCAGTGCAACACCATCGAAATTCAAATGCTCGATATGGCTGTATGCGAATGTCTGGTCACGGTCAACCATTTTCAGACGGTAGTAATTGCTGCCTCTCAAAGGAGCTGCATCCGCGAAAGAATAATACTGGTTCACCTTGCTTTCATTGTGTGAAGTCAAAGAACCGATCTTCACCCAGTTTTTGCCATTCTGGCTACGCTCGATATCGAAACGATCGCTGTTGGTTTCCTCAGATGTAGCCCAGGCCAATGCAGCTGTCTGCCCTTCGTTCAGCGCTTTGAAGCTAACCAGTGTTACAGGCAGCGCATTTTCTACCACCATGGTGAAACTTGTGATACCTGTCTGACCAAATTGGTTTGTGGCTTGTACATCGAACGTATAAGTACCGTCCTGCCCGTTTGTAGGAATACCTGAGAAAGTACCGTCCGGGTTAAGAGTAATAGTACTGGGCAGCGTTCCAGCCAATGTGCGGGCGCCTGGTGCCGTTACCTGATACAATGCGTAAGTATAGTCGGTCGGCAAACCGCATTGGATGCTGAAACTTGCTGAACCGCCGGTTTGTGCACCAAAAAGATTTGAGCTGGTGGCATCACCAACACGGCTGGATGCCACAGTACCGCCAGTGAAAGTTACCGGCGGTCGCGAAGCCAGCTCATGTATGCGCAAGCCTGTAAACAAGTTCGCATTCACGCCAGTGGTAGAGGTAACGACAACTCTGTCGAAGCTCCCGCCTGGGGTAAACTTCACAGGGGTCAGCGCTTCGCTTTGGAACAAGCCGAGCAAATCGAGCGACAGCAAGCTCGTGATGGATTGCGGGGCACCTACCGGCGTGTTACCGAGATATGCCTGGAAAGAGATATTGTCGAGAACCGCCAAATTCGCCAATGCCGGAGGTCTGGAAATAATCGCCACCAGCTCATTGTTCGACGCCGACGCTTTGGCGAGGTAGAATGTTTCCGAAACAGATGTGATAACCGATACCGCACCATTTTGCAGCAATGAGAAGTTGGTAGGGCTGATAATGCCGTCAACCGCGTTTTGAGGATTCTGCAAAGACTGGGTCAATGTTACTCCGAGCACGCCCGTCGAATTGGGATCGATACCAGAATAACCGTAGGAGATCAGGTCACAAGCACCGATAGGCGCATTTTCGTACGAAACGACGCCGTCGACATTCAACGAGAGATAACCCAGTGATATACCCAGTGTACCGGTGTAGTTAGCCAGGTCAGTTTTGAGCGAAATCGTGCTAAAAGCAGCGGACGAAGTAACGGCGATATAAAGATTATTCGCACCATCTTTTACGAGTGTGCTTTGGGCAGTGCCCGCATCGGTAGTTACCTGAATAGCGTTCGATGAGAGCAAGCCGAGCAGGTTCACCAGATTGCCGAGGTCCAGGCTAAGGCCGGTCACTGTCGGGGTCTGAATCTTTACAAATGCCCTTTTATTAGCTGGAATTGCCGTTGGCATGTTCAGATTCAAGGTGGCACTACCTGTTATCGATATGGCCGTTACAACGATACCGGATGACGTCAAGGTTGCATAGTTGTTATCAGGTGCCCCGGTTGCATTCGCCGCACCGGTAATCGTGCCCGGCGCCTCAACAACCAACAACTTTCCCGTCGTCGTAGAACTCGTTTGACTGGTTGCGTACTCCTGCGCATACACATTGAAAGACAATGCCGAAGCAACCAGGGCCGCCATCGCCGTCCCGCGGTGGAACCGCGATGGCGCCAACTGATTAATCAAATGGCCGATAGAACTTTTCATAGTGATAGAAATTTAGAATAGAAATAAACCGTTATGTGATTAATTGAACATAAATTCTACAAAATCAGACAGTTAGATAAAACAAACCTAATCCCGATAAAACCGGTAGCATGGTCAGATCCGATGTGGTGCCCCATCTGCGAGCGCACGCTGACTCCTATACGCGCGAGCGCCTGATAGTCTTTCTTGTGAAGGTGTCGTCTAACGAATAACCGGAGTGCCGGTCAAGAGAGATGAGCAAGTGATTTTTGTATTCGTACTGTGGAAATGGTTTAGGTGTTGATGACTTTAAGAATACGGGTGAAATCAAGTACATCAATTTAGTTATACTATATTCTCAAACTAGATAGTACTTATTTGCAAATGTATTTATAAATGAATCAAAACAAACCCACATATTTTTAGTATGATTGCACCCCCAAAAAACTGCGGGTATAGAACTAATTTTATCCACGGAATTGTTAGAAATTCACCGAAAGTTACTTCCAACAAATAACTACTACACTCCAATGAGTGGTCTATTTGCTTTATATTTGAGTATTTTGTGTAGCTAAATTGATTACATCAAAAAATGGCAAACATTTCTTGATGTTTCCACCCAAGCCTATAAATATCAAATGATCGAATTGTATAAAATCGGGGTATCAAATTAGGTTTGATCAGTACCAAAAGTAATTCTATGAATATAGTTTTAGTAGATGAACACCTTCTTCTTGCCGATGCTCTTCAAAATCTGTTGAAGCTGATACCAGAAGTTGAAACGGTAGAAGCATACACGGACGGTAAAGATTTCCTGATGGAAAGAAGCGGCACGCCTCCCGACATTCTGGTCATGGACCTCGCCCTCAACAGCCAGAACGGGCTCGAATTACTCGACGTGTGCCGATCGACGTTACCGAAGGAAATGAAAGTAATAGTGCTGTCGACGGTCACCGATGCTCAGACCGTCAAACACACGATCCGCCGCGGGGCGAACAGCTTTTTATCGAAATCGGCGCTTTTCGAGGAATTCAGGGAATCAATTTTCCAGGTGCGCGCGGGCAAGCAGTACATTGGAAAAACCATCCGCGATACCCTCATCAATAGCGTATTTACGGAAGAAGAAGTAGTTATGCACCTGTCTCCGAGGGAAAAGGAAGTGCTTCAAAAGGTTTGCGGCGGGCACACGATTAAAGAAATTGCCTATGAGCTGAAATTAAGTGCCCATACAGTGCAATATTACCATCGTAGTGTAATGGATAAGTTGAAAGTACGCCGTACCACCGACCTCATTGTGTATGCTATGCAGCACGGATTGTATATCCCGGAGGCCAGGTAGCAAGCCGGAACATGCAAGCCCGGCCTCCGGTTACTTTATTGATTATCGGGCCGTAAGATGGCCGTAAAAATCAGGTAGTGGGTTCAATGCGGTATTCTTCCGCTGATGCCAGTAAGGATAAATCGGCGACTTCTCGCTCGCGGCATCAAGCCGCTTCACCTGTTCCAGCGTGAGATTCCAACCCACAGCACCTAGGTTTTGCTTCAATTGCTCCTCATTCCGTGCACCGATTACGATATTGCTGACGGTCGGGCGCTGCAACAGCCAGTTCAGTGCCACTTGCGCAACGGTCTTTTCCGTTTCGGCGGCTACTTCGTCGAGCACATCGATCAGGTTAAAGAAAAAGTCCTCGGGTATGGCAGGCCCTTCGCCTCCGCCCTGCGCAATACGCCCTTCCGGCGGAAGGGGTTGGCTTCGGCGGTATTTCCCTCCCAGACGCCCTGCCGACAACGGGCTCCACACGATCGTACCAACCTTCTGGTCTACGCCTAGCGGCATGAGCTCCCATTCCAGTTCCCTGCTCAGCAATGAATAATGCGCCTGGTGTGCGATGTACTTCGCCCAACCATACCGCTCCGAAACCGAGAGCGATTTCATCAGGTGCCAGCCCGAAAAGTTGGAGCAGGCAATGTAGCGTACTTTTCCGGCGCGGATCAAGTCGTCCAATGCGCTGAGCGTTTCCTCCACCGGCGTGGTACCGTCGAAGCCGTGCATATGATAAATGTCAATGTAATCCGTTTGCAGCCTGCGTAAACTGTCCTCGCACGCCCTGATCAGGTGAAAACGCCCCGAGCCCGACTGGTTCGGCTGGGTCCCCATTCTGAACGTAGCTTTTGTAGAGAGAATAATCTTATCGCGCAGCCCGATAATCGCTTTGCCGAGGATTTCCTCAGACAAACCTTGCGAATAGACATTAGCCGTATCGAAAAAATTGAGACCTGCATCCATACACAGCCCCACCAGCTTCGTTGCTTCATCGACCTGTGTATTGCCCCATGCCTTGAAGAAATCACCGGTACCGCCAAAAGTGCCGGTACCAAAGCTTAGCACCGGTACTTTCAAGCCCGATCCTCCCAGTTGTCTGAATTCCATTTGCGTTGATGTTAAAATGAATAAGGCGCCGACTCCGTAGCACGAGATACGCGCCGCGTAGGCCGCGCCGAATTAAGGGATAAAATCTTCAAACATCAAGTCAAAGAGCCTCTTTATGCGCAATAGGGCACAAAAAAAGGCCGGACGCGTCCGACCTTTTGCCTACGTCGTACAATCAGGGATCCGCCAGTTTCCCATAACCGCTGCAACTTCGGCTGTTCGTTTAGTTAGGTTGGTTATATAACTATGTCATTATGCATGTTCTCTTTTTAATGCACTCAAAAAAATATCTTCCCTGAACCTCAGGGAAGATATTCACATTATTTACTCAACGTTCCTCTATTACCTAACCTTTAACTGATTCAACAGGATACTTAAATTGCTGTTGCCTCAGCCCCTAGTCCAGTAACTATGATTCAAATATCATCACGGGATTGGGATCTCACGAAATTTGATGTGCAAATGGTCTTTTTGGATGAATATTCGGAAAAAAGGGCCTGTTTTGATGCCTGAAACGCCCTTCTTATTATCTTTAAAAGATATTTTTTATAGCAATTTGAATTTCCTGACTTAATAACCTAACCATGAACCGTAGAGAAGCTGTTCAAAGAATAACCTTCCTGTTGGGCGGCGCGATTTCAGCCCCGCTTATGGCCGGTATCACAGGCGACCGTCTGAATTTCGGCCCATCCCTCGAAGTGTCCGATCAGCAGGAAGCCCTG
>Ga0065165_1000241_pt1 | contig 93644 bp, 84 predicted proteins | sample AraplaMF_Cvi_mMF_FD_63813 | JGI IMG/M metagenome (GOLD analysis project Ga0065165, IMG submission 63813) | Arabidopsis root microbial communities from the University of North Carolina, USA - plate scrape MF_Cvi_mMF (version 2) (version 3) | ecosystem: Host-associated > Plants > Roots >... | reverse complement strand
CACGGCCGTTCGCGATCTGGTCGCGGAACCACTGCGGCGGCTTGCCCAGCCCGACCCAGGTCTGGGTCGGGTCGGCCGGGTTCGCATACTTGGCCTTGCGCTCGTCGCCCGGGGCCGACGGCGCCTTCGCGGCCTTCGCGGGCAGGTAGGGCTTCAGCGCTTCGATGCCTTCGGCGATGTTGAAGCCGCCCATCTGCAGCTTCTTGGCATAGCCGTCGGCCAGGACCTTCAGTTCCTCGGTGCGCTTGGATTTGAGCGCCGCTTCGGTTTCTTCCAGCAGAGCGCGCAGCTCGGCGTACGACATACCCTTCAGTTCGGTCATCTCGGTGGTCCTGACGTGGATCGGAAAATGCGAAGACCGATAGTCTATGTGCCGATTGGTCGTTTTTTGAGATTGGCCCCCTGGAGCTTTCAGGCGCCGCCATGTCAGCGCCCCTCCGCGAGCGCCGCGGCGGCATCGTCGCCGAGTCCCCGCCCCTCTGCCGCCAGAGCGGCAGCCCCCTCAGCGCCCAAGCGCTCCCGCACCGCTTCTTCCGCCTGCGCCAGCCGGGCCCGTTCATCGCGATCGGGCGACGCACCGCGCAAGGTCCACAAGCGGCTCACATGCCCGACCAGTCGACCGGCGGCCTCGAATCGCTGCAGGTCCAGCAGCAGCAACAGCACGCCCTGCCAAGGCACCGTCGTGCCGAAGCGACGCCCCGCCGCCAGCGAACGGGGCACCAGCGCCCGGGCCTCGGCCGACTGGCCCAGCAACACCCGCGCTTCGATCAGCACGTTCAATGCCCACGGCAGGTTGCCGTTGGTGTCGCCACCGTCCGCATCGATGCGTTGCAGCAGCGCTTGGCCACGCGCTGCCGCCTCGGCAGGGCGGCCCAACGCGACCAGCGCCGCGCAGACGTTGCTCTCGGCCGCCTGCGCCATGTCGCCCCAGCCGAGTTCGCGCGACATCGCAAGCTCCTGCTCGCGGCAGGCCAGCAAGGCCTGCAGGTCGCCCCGCAGGCGCGCCGCTTCGGCCAGCGCCCCGTTCGTGCGCAGCCGGGCCTGCGGCGAATCCGCCATCGCCGCGGCAGCCTGCTGCAATGCGGCGCACGCCTCGTCGAGCTCGGCGCCCGGCTCGGTGATCGCGCGCACCCAGTTCGCGAGCGCCGCCTGCAACCGATCAGGCTCGTCGAGTTGCTGCCACAGCGACACGGAACGCCTTGCGGCGACGCGGCCGGCCGGGTCGCGGCGCACATTCAGCACATAGGTCAGCATCGACCACCAGAACGCCCGCACCGGCAGCGGCAGGGCCTCGCCGGCCGCCTGCTGCATCACCGGCTGCAGCGACAGCATCCAGTCGGTCACCTCCTGGCGCCAGATCGTGAAGCCGACCTCGTGGGCCGCCCAGGCGCTCAACTGCACCGCCATCGCCAGCTCGTTCTCGCGCGCCCACAGGAAGGCTTCGCGGGCGTTGTCCATCTCGGCCAGGCATTGCGCGCCCTGCTCGCCGCGCGTGAACAGCGCGAGCACCGCTGACGCGTGACGCCGGCGCAGCGAATGATCCTCGCCGGGCGCACCGTCGCGCGACGACGACGCCAGCTTCTCGAGCGCATGGGCGCGCATCGTCTCGAGCAGGCGGTAGCGCGGCGGGTCTTCGCCGCTGACGGTGACCAGCGAGCGCTCGACCAGCGTCGCCAGCCCGTCGACCACATCCCAGCGCACCACGTGCTCGTCGGTGGTGAGCGTGATCGCCAGTTCGAGCGTGAAGCCACCGGCGAACACGCCCAGCGCGCGGAACAAGCTTTGCTCCGGCGCACCCAGCAGGCCGTAGCTCCAGTCCAGCGCATCGCGCAGCGTGCGGTGGCGCGCCGGCGAATCGCGGCGGCCACGCGACAGCAATGCGAAGCGCTCGGCCAGCGCGTCGTGCACCGCCTGCAGCCCCATCAGCGGCACGCGCGCGGCCGCCATCTCCAACGCGAGCGGCAGGCCGTCGAGCTGGCGGCACAGCGCCTCAAGCAGCGGCCAGGTCGCCGGCGTGATCGGGAAGCGCCGGTCCGCCGCGGCAACGCGCTCGATCAGCAGCGCCAACGCGCCGTCAGGAGCCTCGGCCGCGCCGGCCATCGGCGCCACCTGCAGCGGCTCCAGCCGCTGCACCTGTTCGCCTTCCACTGCCAACGGCAGCTGGCTGGTGACCAGCAGGCGCAGCTGCGGCGCGATCCGCAGCCGGGACGCACACTCGGCACAGCACTCGATCAGGTGCTCGGCATTGTCGAGCACCAGCAACCAGGGCTCTCCCTGCGGCACCAGGCCCGGCAACTGCGCGACGGCGTCGCCGTCGTCCAGCTGACCGTCCAATGCCCGCGCGATGGCGCCCGCCACCTGGCTCCCGCGCGTCAGCGGCGCCAGGTCGACCCAGGCGCTGCGGCCCGGCCAGCGCGCCCGCGCCGCGCGCGCCAGGCTGCTCTTGCCGACGCCGGGCATGCCGACCAGCGTGATGCAGCCGGCGTCGCTGCGCAGCAAGGTCTCCAGCCGGGCGAGATCGGCATCGCGGCCGAACAGGCGCTGCGGCGCGGCGCCTGCCGCCGCGGGCGATCCACGCGCCTGCACAACGGCGGGCGCATCGGTCTGCACGGCCATGCTGAAACGATAACCGCGCCCCGGCACCGTCGCGATGGCGTCTTCGCCGAGCAGCCGGCGCAGCGTGTTGACCTGCACGCGCAGGTTGTTCTCTTCGACGACCAGGCCGGGCCAGACGAGGTCGAGCAGTTCGCCCTTGGTCAGCAGTTCGCCGGGGCGAGCGGCCAGCGCCATCAGCAGGTCGAGCGCGCGGCCACCCAGCGTGGCCGGCTGCCCGTCCACCAGCAGCCGGTAGTCGGCGGGCCGCAGCTCGAAGCGGCCGGCAGGCCCGAAGCGCAGCGGCTGCGCCAGCACGGCGGTGCGTTCGGTGCGTGGCAAACCGGTTCCTCCCTGCGGTGGTTCGGCCGAAGCTTAAGCCAGCGCCGCGCCGATCCGGGGCCTCGCGTTTAACAACTTTGAAGATGCACTGAAGGACTTCCGGGGCGACGATTCGCAGAATCCATTCCATCGCCACCACGGCTCCGAGGAGCTCGACATGACCGAACCCGACGTCTCCGTGCCAGCGGTGATGCGCAATTACCACGAGGTGCTGCGCAACGACCTGGCCAAGGTGCTGACGCCACTGGCCGAACGCGGCGACCTGGCCGGCTTTCGCGAGCGCGTGGCAGGCCTGCACAGCCGCGATTGCGGTGCACGCCGCGATGGAAGACGGCGTGCCGGGCGCCGGCGGCGGCAGCGCGGCGATGCTCGATTTCCATTTCAACGGCGCCGCCGGCGCGGCAATGTTCAAGGACGAACACCTGCGGGAGCACGCGGCCCAGGATGCCGTGACCCAGGCGCTGGACGACGGCGCCGCGGCGCTGCACGACGCCTTCATGGCCTACCGCGGGTTCGCCGAGTTCCACCTGCTGCACGAGGAGGACATCATGATGCCGCTGGTGGCCCGCCTGCCCGCGCCGAAGGCGCCGCTGTTCGCGCGCTGGTGCCTGTCGGCCGGCATCGCGCACGGCGGCTTCGAACACTTCGTGGCCCACGGCGTGCAGTCGCTGGCCACCTTCGGAAGCGCGAAGAACACCCCGGTGGGCGCCACGCGGGTGTTCCTGCATTCGTTGAGAACCCTCTGCACGCCTGCCCAGTGGGCGCATTACCTGCCGGTGGCGCGCCATGCCGCGCCGCCGCAGGTCTGGGCGGGCGTGTTGACCGAAGTGCCGAGCCTCGAAGTGACCAGCCTCGAGACCGGCACATCCCTGCCTGCCTGACCTTTTTTCAAACGGAGACCCCACCATGAGCTTGCGCATCAACGACATCGCCCCCGACTTCACCGCCCAGACCACCCGCGGCACGATCCGCTTCCACGAATGGATCGGCGACAGCTGGGCCATCCTGTTCTCGCACCCGAAGGACTTCACGCCGGTCTGCACCACCGAGCTCGGCTACATGGCGCGCATCGAACCCGAGTTCACGAAGCGCAATGCCAAGCTGATGGGGCTGAGCGTCGACTCGGTCGACAACCACGCCAGGTGGGCGGCCGACATCGAGGAGACCCAGGGCCACCTGCCGCGCTACCCGATGATCGGCGACCACGACCTCGCGGTGGCCAAGCTCTACAACATGCTGCCGGCCGAGGAAGAAGGCACGTTCGAAGGCCGCACCGCAGCCACCAACGCGACCGTGCGCTCGGTCTTCATCGTCGGCCCGGACAAGCGCATCAAGCTGATGCTGACCTACCCGATGACGACCGGCCGCAACTTCGACGAGATCCTGCGCGTGCTCGATTCGATGCAGCTGACCGCGAAGCACAAGGTCGCCACGCCGGTGAACTGGAAGCCGGGCGACGACGTGATCATCGTGCCGTCGGTCAGCGACGAAGACGCGAAAGCGATGTTCCCGTCCGGCTGGAAGGCAGCGAAGCCCTACCTGCGCGTCACAAGGCAGCCGGGCTGACGCGCGAGATCAACCCGCCACCCTTCGGCGCGGCGAGCGGGCGATCTTGATCGGCTGCTCGCGCGGCGTCAGGCCCAGCAGCCCGGCCGCCACCGTCGGCACGGTGATCGCATCCTGCAGCGTCATCGCGTCGAGCTCGGCCATGAAGGCATCGACCGCGCGCGCCAGCCCGCGCTTCAGGTTGCAGGCCGCGAAGATCCGGCAGCCGTGCGCCACCGACGTGTCGTGGCACGCGACCACCGCGAAGTCCTTCTCGGCCATGCGCACGATGTCGCCGATCGAGATCTCGTCCGGCGCCCGCGCCAGCATCGCACCGCCAGCGCGGCCGCGCGTCGTCGCGATGAAGCCGTTCAGCCCCAGCTCGTGGACGATCTTGGTCAGGTGGTTGCGCGAGATGTCGTAGGCGCCAGCGATCTCGTCGATGGTCGAGACGCGACCCGTCGGCCACGCCACCGCGAGGTACATCATCACGCGCAGCGTGTAGTCGGTGTAGACGGTCAGGCGCACGGTACGCTCCAGCAAACAAGCACGCTGCAGTCTACTTTAGGGGTGGGACAAAGTGGCATACCTTCCAAGCTTGCCAGCCGCGGATCGCCGGCTTTAAGATGCATTTCTAATGCATCAATAAGCATGCAACATGTCCATGCCCGACGCCCCTCGTTCCGATGACCCGGACCGCTGATGCGCACCCCACCTCCGAGGAACTTCCCATGAGCACCGTCGCCATCCTGTTGTCGGCATTCGTCCTGTCGGTCGTCGCGCTGCTGGTCTTCATCTGGAGCCAGCGCAACGGCCTGCTCGACCAGAACGCCCGCGGCGCCGAAGTGATCTTCGCGCCGGGCGAGATCGGCTCGCCCGAAGACCCGTCGATCAGCGCCGCGCAGCGCGCCGGCATCGGCCAGGCTCCCCCCGCCGGCACGGCGCTGCCCGAGCTCGCCGACCGTGTGAGGGCCGATGCGTCGACCGCGCCGCTGGTGTTCTTCTTTTTCTGCTGCGCGTTCGCCTGGCTGCTGGTCGCGTCGGCCGCCGGCCTCACCGCGTCGATCAAGCTGCACGAGCCTGATTGGCTGGTGTCGCAGGCCTGGCTGACGTTCGGCCGCATCCGCACCATCCACCTGAACGCGGTGGCCTATGGCTGGGCGCCGATGGCGGGCCTGGGCATCGCGCTGTTCGTGCTCCCGCGCCTCTTGAAGACCGAGCTGGTCGGCGCGCGCTACGCCTTCCTCGGCGCGGCACTGTGGAACGCCGCGCTGATCGCCGGGCTCGGCAGCATCGCGGTGGGCGTCAGCGACGGCCTCGAATGGCTGGAGATCCCGTGGCAGATCGACATGCTGTTCGTCGCCGGCGGCGCGCTGGTCGGCGTGCCGCTGGCGCTGACGCTGCTGCGCCGCCGCGTCGACCACCTGTACGTCTCGGTCTGGTACATGGGCTGCGCGTTGTTCTGGTTCCCGGTGCTGTTCTTCGTCGCCAACGTTCCCGGCCTGCACCATGGCGTCGAGCAGGCGACGATGAACTGGTGGTTCGGCCACAACGTGCTGGGCCTGTTCTACACGCCGCTCGCGCTGGCGTCGGTGTATTACTTCCTGCCGAAGATCATCGGCCGGCCGGTGCAGTCGTACAACCTGTCGCTGCTGGGTTTCTGGGGCCTGGCGTTCTTCTACGGCCAGGTCGGCGGCCACCACCTGATCGGCGGGCCGGTGCCGGGCTGGATGGTCACGCTGTCGATCGTGCAGAGCGTGATGATGGTGGTGCCGGTGGTGGCCTTCACCGTCAACCAGCACCAGACGCTGAAGGGCCACCTGCAAGCGCTGCGCTGGTCGCCCACGCTGCGCTTCATCGGCTTCGGCGGGCTGATGTACACCGCCAGCTCGATCCAGGGATCGTACGAGGCGCTGCGCAGCGTCAACGTCGTCACGCACTTCACGCACTTCACGCACTACACGGTGGCGCATGCCCACCTCGGGCTGTACGGCTTCGTGACGATGGTGTTCTTCGGCGCGATCTACTTCATCGTGCCGCGCATCACCGCAAAGGAATGGCCGTCGCCGCCGCTGATCGCGGCGCACTTCTGGCTGTCGGCGATCGGCATCACGGTGTACTTCGTATCGCTGAGCATCGGCGGCTGGCTGCAGGGCAAGGCGATGCTCGACGCGAGCCGGCCGTTCATGGAATCGGTGGCGCTGACGCTGCCCTACCTGAAGGGCCGCAGCATCGGCGGCGCGCTGATGGTGGCCGGCCACCTGGTGTTCGTGCTGCATTTCGTGCGGCTGCTGATGGACCGGTCGCCGCAGCGCGACGCGCCGGCCCGCCTGGAAATCGCCTGATGCCCTCTGCAGCACCTCAACGGACAACGCCATGAAGAACGAAGTCAGCCTGCTCGCCGGTGGCATGACCATGCTGGGCATCGCGACCAGCGCGCTGGTCGTGATCCCGTACATGACGGTGCGCGACGCACCGCCGGTCGCCGGCCTGAAGCCCTACACCAGCGCCCAGCTGCGCGGCCGCGAGGAATACATCCGCAACGGCTGCGTCTACTGCCATTCGCAGCAGCCGCGGGCCCGCGAGTTCGCACCCGACTTCCAGCGCGGCTGGGGCCGCGCGACGGTGGCCGGCGACTACGCCTACGACGCGCCGCACCTGCTCGGCACGATGCGCACCGGCCCCGACCTGATGAACATCGGCGTGCGCCAGCCGAGCGACCAGTGGCACCTGGGGCACCTGTTCCAGCCGCGCGCCTACGTGCGCGGCAGCATCATGCCGAGCTACCCGTTCATGTTCGAGCTGAAGGACGAACCCGAGCCCGGCGATGTCGAGGTGCGCGTGCCGGCCGGCTACGCGCCCGGCGGCAAGGCGGTGATCGCGAGCAGGGAAGCGCTCGACCTGGTCGCCTACCTGAAATCGCTGGACCGCAGCTACCCGGTGCTGGCGGCGCCTGCACCCGCGGCCTCCGCCACGACCCGCTGACGAGGAGGACAGCCATGGACTCGAACACGCCACCCCCACAACGACGCGAGAACCCTGACCCGCACGAGGAGCGCAAGCCGATCCCGTGGCCGCTGCTGATCCTGGTGGCGCTGCTGGTCGGCTTCGGCGTCGTCTACATCGCCTGCGCCCACGTCGACAGGCCGTCGGCCTGGGGCGACGGCCGCAGCCGCGCCGAGCTCGAAGGCGAGGTCAAGACCGCCGGCGCCGCGGTGGATGGCGGCGCGCTCTATGCGTCGCTGTGCGCCGCCTGCCACCAGCCGACCGGTCTGGGCCTGCCCGGCGTGTTCCCGCCGCTGGCCGGCAGCGAATGGGTGGCCGGCAAGGACACGACGGCCGCCGCGATCGTGCTGCACGGCATCACCGGCCCGGTGACGGTGAAGGGCACGGTCTACAACGGCGCGATGCCCGCCTTCAAGGCCCAGCTGGGCGACGAGCAGATCGCCGCGGTGCTGAGCCATGTGCGCAGCCAGTGGGGCAACAGCGCGACGGCGATCACCGCCGCCACCGTGGCCCAGGTGCGCGAACAGACGAAGGCCCGCAGCGAGAGCTTCACGGGCGACAAGGAGCTTCCCCCGCATGACTGAGCCTGTCCATCAAAAAGCGCTTGACCGCGCCCAGGTCGAAACGCTGGTGCACGAGTTCTATCGCGACGTGCGCAGCGACGAGTTGCTCGCCCCGGTGTTCGGCGCGGTCATCGGCGACGACTGGAGCGTGCACCTGCAGCGCATGGTCGAGTTCTGGAGCACGGTGATGCTCGGCTCGCGCAGCTTCCGCGGCAATGTGTACGGCAAGCACATGGCGATCGACGGCGTGCGACAGGAACACTTCCTTCGCTGGATCACGCTGTGGCACCGCCACACCGACCGGCTGTTCTCAAGAGAGGTCGCCGAAGAATTCCAGCGCACCGCGCACGGCATCGGCCGCAACCTGTTCCACGGCTTCTTCGGCGAGTTCCCGAAGTTCGTGATGCGCGACGGCGTGGCCATCGGCCATGAGCCGGACGCGTGGGTCGCGCCCTGACAGGTGATGCGTTCGATGCGCGACACCCCCCTGCCCCACGCAACGCGTCGCCCGCTGTGGCCGACGCTGCTGTGTTGCGGCGCGCTGCTGGCCTTGTTCATCGGCGCGGTCGCGCACATCAGCCACGGCTTCGAGTTGTGGACCTTCGAATCGCTGCGGCGGGCGCAGGCGCAGCAGGGGCTGCTGCAGGCCTCGCCGCTCGCCGCGACCTTGAGCGACGGCAGCCGGCGCGCACTGTGGCCGCATGCCGATGCGCCGCGCGCATTGCTGGTCGACTTCATCTACACCCGCTGCCCGGGCGTGTGCCAGGCGCTGGGCTCGGAGTACCAGCGCATGCAGGACGAACTGGCCCGCCCGCACGTGCGCGGCGGCGTGCGGCTGCTGTCGCTGTCGTTCGACGTGGCGCACGACGACGTGCCGGCGCTGGCCTCGTACGCGAAGCTGCACCATGCCGCGCCGGCGCAGTGGTGGATCGCGGTGCCGGCGGTGGACGACTCGCAGCGCCTGCTCGGCGAGCTGGGCGTGGTCGCGGTGCCGGACGGCGTCGGCGGCTACGTGCACAACGGCGCGATCCACCTGCTCGACGGCGAAGGCCGGGTGCGCGGGATCTTCGACTACGACGCCTGGCCGCAGGCGCTCGCCGCGGCGCAGCGCCTGGCCGGGGCGGCGCGATGACGCTGCCACGGCGGGCCCGGCTCGCGCTGCCCGCGATCGCGCTGCCGGTGCTGCTGGCGCCACCGCTGCGCCACCTGCTGGAAGCGAGCATGGCGCTGCACATGCTGGTCGAGTTTCCGCTGCTGTTCGCGACCGGCTGGGCTGCGGCCTCGCTGTGGCCACGCGCGGCGAATGCAGGTCCGCGCTGGGATGTCGAAGGCCTGTCGAGCGCGCTGCTGATGCTGGTCACCGCCAGCTTCTGGATGCTGCCGGTGGCGCTCGACCTGGCGCTGCTGAGCCCGTGGGTCGCCTTCGCGAAGGCCCTGAACTGGCTCGCCGCCGGTGCCGCGCTGGCGCGTGCCGTCTGCCGCTGGCGCCGCGAGCTGCGGCTCTTCGTGCTGTTCAATCTCGCGTGGATGATGGCGACCGCCGGCCTGCTGTACCGCGAGAGCGAGAACCGCCTCTGCGTGAACTACCTGGTCGACCAGCAGGCGTGGGCCGGCACCGGGCTGCTCGGCCTGGCGCTGCTGCTCGGTGCGCTGGCGGTGCACCTGGCGATCGATGAACCCGCCGAGGCGCCCGACGCCGCATCGCGAACCGCGTGAAGGTCTGACGACCCGAGCCCGTCCAGCCGGCCCGACACCCTGCCCGCGGCGACAATGCCGCCGCATGAGCCATCAGTTGCCGCCTTCCCAGGACCCCGAGCTGCTGAGGCGACTGCTGCGCGCCAAGGACCGCATGGATGCCGCGTCGCACGAGGCCTGGCCGGTCGAGCGGCTGGCACGGGTCAGCGGGGTCTCCGAGGCGCATTTCGCGCGCTCGTTCAAGCAGGCCTTCGGGACGCCGCCGCACCGCTACCTGCTGACGCGGCGCATCGAGCGGGCGACCGCGCTGCTGCGCGAGACCGAACTGCCGATCACCGAGATCGCGTTCCAGACCGGCTGGGAGAGCCTGGGCACCTTCGGGCGCACTTTCCGCGATGTCACCGGCGACAGCCCGAGCGCGCTGCGCGCCCGCACCCGGGCAGCGGCGCAGGACCCCGGCCGCGTGCCGGCCTGCGTGCTCAGCGCGGCGCACCGGCCCGACCTGGCGACCGCAGTTTCGGAGAAGCGGCGCCTGGAGGCGGCCGCTATAAACGGCACCCACATCAACCGTTCCCCGAAAAAGGAAGCTCCATGACCCAAGGTATCGAAGTGGTGGGCCTGTACGTGCGAGACCAGGACGAGGCGCTCGCGTTCTATGTCGACAAGCTCGGGTTCCGCGTGCACACCGACGTGCGCAACGGCGACTACCGCTGGCTGACGGTGCAGCACCCGGAGCAGCCGTCGTTCCAGCTCGGGCTGAGCGTGCCGGGCGCGCCGGCGCTCGACGCCGAGACCGCGCAGGCGCTGCGCGCCATCGTCGCGAAGGGCGGCATGCCGCCGCTGGTGCTGAAGGTGGCCGATTGCCGTGCCGCCTGCGAGCGCATGCTGGCCCGCGGCGTGGAGTTCACGCAGGAGCCGATCGAGCGCTACGGCACGGTGGATGCCGGCTTCCGCGATCCGTCGGGGAATGGCTGGAAGATGATCCAGTCGCGCGGCTGATGGCCGTCGGGCCTGGCCAGCACCTGGCAGACGTGGGCGCGCGGCGCGTAGGCGTCGAACGCAAGCATCGTGTCCCACTTGAAATGAGGCCCGATGTCAGAGAACCGCGGCGGCCTCCGGCCGCTTCGCGCCGATGAAATCGACGAACGCGCGCAGCGGCGCCGGCAGGTAGCGCCGGCTCGGGTAGTAGAGGAACGGGCCGGTGAACGACGGCCACCACGGCTGCAGCACCGGTTCGAGCGCGCCGCTGTCGAGCGCCGGCCGCAGCCAGTCCTCGAACAGGTAGATCACGCCGGTGCCGGCCACCGCGGCATCGACCGCCAGGTCGGTGGCCGCGCCGAGGCGCACGATCAGCGGACCGGTGGGGTCGACCTTCAGCAGCTCGCCGTCGCGCTCGAACTCCCACGGCGGCATCGAGCCGCTGCTGAAGCGGCCGCGCAGGCAGGCGTGGGCCAGCAGCTCGCGCGGATGCTCGGGGCGGCCGCGGCGGTCGAGGTACGCCGGCGATGCCGCCGCCGCGAAGCGCTGCACCCGCGGGCCGATCGGCACCGCGATCATGTCCTGCTCGAGCCGCTCGTCGTAACGGATGCCGGCATCGCAACCGGCCGCGAGCACGTCGACGAAGCTGTCTTCGGCCACGATGTCGAGGCGGATGTCGGGGTAGGCCGCGAGGAACGCCGGCACGATGCGCGGCAGCACCAGCCGCACCGCGCTGATCGGCACGTTGAGCCGCAGCGTGCCGGCCGGCCGGTCGCGAAAGCCGTTGACCACGTCGAGCGACGCTTCGACCTCGACCAGCGCCGGTCCCAGCCGATCGATCAGCCGCGCGCCGGCTTCGGTGGGCGCCACGCTGCGGGTGGTGCGGTGCAGCAGCCGCACGCCGAGCCGGGTTTCGAGCCGGCGCACGGCCTCGCTGAGGCTCGACGCGCTGCTGCCGGTGGCGCGCGCCGCGTCGCGGAACCCCCCTGCCCGCGCAACGGCCAGCAAGGCCGTGAGATCACCCAGGTCGACCGCCATTGTTCGAGATTCCGTACAGCCTGTGCCGATAGAGCCATCTTATCGTTCGAGTCGAGGGTCGATAGATTCACAGCCTCACGAAAGGAAACTCCCATGATCGACCTCGGCAAGGCAGGCAACTTCAAGCTCGGCACACGTGCCGTCAACCGCTTGGGCTACGGCGCGATGCAGCTCGCCGGCAAGGGCGTCTTCGGTCCGCCGAAGGACCGTGCCGGCGCGATCGCGGTGCTGCGCGCCGCGGTGGACAGCGGCGTGAACCACATCGACACCAGCGACTTCTACGGCCCGCACATCACCAACCAGATCATCCGCGAGGCGCTGCACCCGTACCGCGACGACCTGGTCATCGTCACCAAGGTCGGCGCGCTGCGCGGCGACGACGGCTCGTGGAACCCGGCCCTCTCGCGCCAGCAGCTGACGCAGGCGGTGCACGACAACCTGCGCCACCTCGGCCTCGATGTGCTGGAGGTCGTCAACCTGCGCAGCATGCTCGACGTGCACGGGCCGGCCGAGGGCTCGCTCGAGGAGCCGCTCAGCGCGCTGGCCGAATTGCAGCAGCGGGGCCTGGTGCGCCACATCGGCCTGAGCAACGTGACGCCGACCCAGGTGGCCGACGGCCGGAAGATCTGCGCGATCGCCTGCGTGCAGAACCTGTACAACCTCGCGCACCGCGACGACGACGCGCTGGTCGACGAGCTGGCGCGGCACGGCACCGCCTACGTGCCGTTCTTCCCGCTCGGCGGCTTCAGCCCACTGCAGTCGACGGCGCTGTCCGAGGTGGCGAACGCGCTCGGCGCAACGCCGATGCAGGTGGCGCTCGCGTGGCTGCTGCAACGCGCGCCGAACCTGCTGCTGATCCCCGGCACGTCGTCGCTCGGGCACCTGCGCGAGAACCTGGCGGCGGCCGAGCTGCGCCTGCCGGGCGACGCGGTCGCGACGCTGGACCGGATCGCGGGCGGGGCTTCGCCGCGCTAGCCGGGCAGCCGCCGGTCCCTCTGTCGGCGACACGCCGCGCAGCAGGATCGGCAACGCGGCTTGCAGGCCCGGCTCGGGCGCACCAGCGCCCGCTTCAGCCGAACAGTCCCGCGGCGGTGTAGGCCGCGATGACCTGGTCGAAGGCTTTCAGGTCCTCGCGCCCGCGGGCCATCAGCTGCGCCCCTTCGATGGCCGCGAGCACCGCCAGCGCCTGCGCTTCCAGCGCCTTCGCCTTCAGCCGCGGCTGGCGCTCGGCCAGCACCTCGACCAGCCAGCGGGTGTTCACCGCGATGAAGCGGTCGACCTCCCCCCGCACCTGCGCCGGCAGGTCGTCGTATTCGGCGGCCAGGATGCCGCACAGGCACATCCGGTTGTCGTTCTCGAGCGCCCTGCGGAAGACCGCGGTGTAGGCGGCCATGCGCTGCGCGTGGTCCTGCGTCGATTCGCGCAACGCGTCGAAGAACGCCGCGGCCTCGTCGGTGTACTGGCTCGCGAGCGCCGCCGCCAGGTCGCCCTTGGTCGGGAAGTGGTAATGCACGCTCGCGCTCTTGATGCCGACCTCTTTCGCGAGTTCGCGAAAACTCAGGGCGTTGTAGCCGTGGGACTGAACCGCGGCGCGGGCGGCCAGCATGATCTCTGCGCGCGTGTCTGTGCTCATCGACGCACTTTATCACACTATCTATCAGTAGATCAGATTGACGGACCGGGCTCGCCTCGCCTACAGTGCGGCGCTTACCTATCGACCGATAGGTAGTTAACCAACCCGAGTCCAGACCCATGAAAATCCACGACCGCCCCGGCTTCCCCAACCCCGCCCGCATCCGCATCGCGCTCGCCGAGAAAGGGCTCGACGCGCGGGTCGAGTTCGTGCCGGTCGACCTGATCGGGGCCGAGCACAAGCAGCCCGCCTTCCTGGCGAAGAATCCGTCGGGCGTGCTGCCGGTGCTCGAACTCGACGATGGCAGCTTCATCTCCGAAAGCACGGCCATCACCGAGTACCTCGACAACCTCGACGGCCAGCCGACGCTGACCGGCCGCACGCCGCGCGAGAAGGCGATGGTCCACATGATGCAGCGGCGTGCCGAGGCGTATGTGCTCGACCCGGTCGGCCTCTACTTCCACCATGCGACGCCGGGGCTCGGCAGCGCGCTGCAGCCCTTCAAGAGCCCCGATTGGGACGGCCGCGCCGAGATGGGCCGGCGCGAAGGCGCGAAGGCCGTGGCCGGCATGACCTACTTCAACGGTGTGCTGAAGGACGCGCCCTTCGTGGCCGGCGACAGCTTCTCGATGGCCGACATCACCTTGTTCGCCGGGTTGATGTTCGCCGACGCCGCCGGGCTGGCGGCGCCGGCCGGCAGCAGCGCGCTGCTGCAGTGGCGCGAGCGCGTCGCGCAGCGGCCGAGCGTGAAGAACCGCAGCGGGCAGGCCTTCCTGCCGGTCGACCTGAAGCGCATGGGATTCTGAGCGCCCCTCCGCCATGCGCCGGGCGCTCGAATTGTGTATGATGATCGTCATGCGAAATTCGACAACCAGCGCCCGAGCAGCCGCCAAGGAGGCCACGCACGAGCGCATCGTGGCGGTGGCCGCCCGTGCCATCCGCCGCAGCGGCTACGACGGCACCGGCGTCGCCGACATCATGAAAGAAGCGGGGCTGACGCACGGCGCGTTCTACGCCCACTTCGCGTCGCGCGAGGCGATGCTGGCCGAAGCGTCGGCGCAAGCCTGCGCGGAGTCCGCCGCGGCGGCGGCCGGCGTGGTGGCCCGCGTGCCGGCCGACCTGGCGCTGGCGTCGATGCTCGGGGCCTATCTTTCCAGCGAGCACCTGGAGAATGCCGAACGGGGCTGTCCGCTGGTCGCGCTGGGGTCGGAGACCTCGCGCCAGGCGCCGGAAGTGCGTCGCGCGACCACCCGGTACATCAAGGAAATGATCGACCTGCTGGCGCGTCAGTTGCCCGACTGGGGACAACCCGCGGCCCACGAGCGCGCGCTCGTCACCCTCTCGACGATGGTCGGTGCCATGCTGCTGGCCCGCGCCGTCGATGACCCCGCGTTGTCGCACGACCTGCGCCAGACGGCGCTGCAGCGACTGAGCCCCTGAGCCCCGACAGCGGCTGGATCCACCATCGGATCCAGCCGCATTTTTTTGCCAATCCACATGACAACCATCATGCGACATTCACTGCAAGGAACCCCATGAAAGCATTCATCCTCGAGCGCTACGGCAAGCAGCGCGCCCTGACGCTGGCAGAACTGCCGACCCCGGCGCTGCGCGACGACGAGGTGCTGGTCGAGGTGCATGCCGCCGGCGTGAACCTGCTGGACGCCAAGATCAGGAACGGCGAGTTCAAGCTGATCCTGCCCTATCGCCTGCCGCTGGTCCTCGGCCACGACGTCGCCGGCGTCGTGGTCAAGGCGGGACCGCGGGTGCGGCGGTTCAAACCGGGCGACGAGGTCCACGCGCGCGTGGACGACTTCCGGATCGGCAGCTTCGCCGAGTTCGTTCCGGTCCGGGAAGCCTCCTTGGCGCTCAAGCCGCAGGGCCTGACGATGGAAGAGGCAGCGTCCATCCCGCTGGTGGGCCTGACCGCATGGCAGGCGCTGGTCGAGAAGGCCAGGCTGGCGAAGGGGCAGAAGGTCTTCATCCAGGCCGGCTCCGGCGGCGTCGGCACGTTCGCGATCCAGCTCGCCAGGCACCTGGGCGCGACGGTCGCGACGACGACGAGCGCTGCAAACACCGCGCTCGTGAAGGGGCTGGGCGCCGAGGTCGTCATCGACTACCGGACGCAGGATTTCGAAAGCATCCTGCGCGACCAGGACGTGGTGCTGAACAGCCAGGACGGCAAGACGCTCGAGAAATCGCTTCGCGTGCTGAAGGCCGGTGGCCGGCTCATCTCCATCTCCGGGCCGCCCGACCCCGACTTCGGCAGGGACATCGGGGCACCCGGCTTCGTCGGGCTGGCGATGCGGCTGCTGAGCGCCGGCGTCAGGCGCCGGGCCGCCGCGCGCGGCATCGACTACGCCTTTCTCTTCATGAAGGCCGACGGGCACCAGCTGCAGCAGATCGCGCGGCTGATCGAAGACGGCGCGATCCGCCCGGTGATCGACAAGGTCTTTCCGTTCGCGGCCACCAACGAAGCGCTGGCCCACGTCGAATCCGGTCGCGCGAAGGGAAAGGTCGTCATCCGGGTGAAGTGAGGGCCTTGTCGACCATGTGGTGCGCCAGCGTGCCGTAGAGCGGCCGGCTGATCATGCGCGACACCAGGCTGGCCAGCATCGCCGCGGCCATCAGGCTGAGCACCATCGAGTGGCCGTCGACCATCTCCATCACGATGATGACGGCGGTCAGCGGCGCCTGCGTGACGGCAGCCAGGAAGCCGGCCATGCCCATCGCGATCAGCGCCGGCCCGAGCTCGCTGGCGGCCAGCCGGGCCACCGCATCGCCGATGCCGGCGCCGATGGCCAGCGACGGCGCGAAGATGCCTCCCGGCACGCCGCACCAGGCGGTCAGCCAGGTGGCGATGAACTTCAACCCGGTGTACAGCGGCGTCAGTTCGTCGTGCCCGTTCAGCATCTGCTTGACCGCCTCGGAGCCGGCGCCGAACGTGACACCGCCGCACACCAGCCCGATGACGGCCACCGCCAGCCCGCCGGCGGCCGCGAAGCGCACCGGAAAGCGCGCCCGCAGCGCATTCAGGCGGCCCGGCGCACCGGTCAACGACGCGATCAGCAGCCGCGCGAACAGCCCGCCGGCCGCGCCGCTCAGCAGCGCGACCAGCAGGCCGGGCCACAGCGCATCCCAGCCGAGCCGCGGCACCCTGATCACGCCGAAGTAGCTGGCGTTGCCGAACACCGACACGCCCACCAGGCCGGCCAGCACGATGGCGGCGATGATCAGCCCGCTGGAGCGCGCCTCGAGCCGGCCCGACAACTCCTCGATCGCGAACACCACGCCGGCCAGCGGGGCGTTGAAGGCCGCCGCGATGCCGGCCGCACCGCCGGCCACCAGCAGCGCGCGGCCGTCGATCGCCGTGCCGGGCGAGAGCCAGCGCCGGGCGTCCTGCATCACGCCGGCGGCCACCTGCACCGACGGCCCTTCGCGGCCGATCGACAGGCCGGCCGCGAAGCCTGCGACGCCGAGGCCGATCTTGGCCACGGTCAGGCGCAGCGACGCGAACAGCGCGCGGCGCTCTTCGGGCAGCGCCGGGTCCAGCGCCGCCTTGATCTGCGGAATGCCGGACCCCGAGGCGCCCGGGAACCAGCGGATCGTGAGCCAGACGATGCCGGCGGTGAGCAGCGGTGTGGTCAGCAGCACGGCCCAGGGCCAGCCGCGGTGGTACTGCAGGAACAGGCCGGAGACCGCGTCGCTCGCGAGCGTGAAGGCCACGACGGACAGGCCGGCAGCCACCGCGTAGCCCAGCACGACGGCACGGTCGAACCAGGTGCGGCCGTTCGACAGCTCGGCACGCAGGTGGTGAAGGAAATCGGGTTCGCTGTGTTTCATCGCCTGAACCATACCTGCTGTCGGCCGGTCAGGAACGCCGCTTGCCCGATTGCGGCGAGGGCCGCCCATACCGGGCGGCCTGCAACCTGCGAGGCACCGCATGAACCAGGATCGCACCCCTTCCGCGCGCAAACCGCCGCGGGCCGAGCCGCTGCAACCCGACAAGCCGGGCAGCGGCGACGAACTGACCAGAGCGCCAGGCGAGACCGCGCAAAACGGCGCCGCGACACGCGACAGTGCACGCCGGCAGAAGCAACAAAGCGATGCCGCGCTCGACAACGTTCGCCAAGGCCATGACTGACGGCAAGCCGGAAGGCGACCCCATGCAGGACATCGAAGGCAAGGCCATGACCTTGCGGCCTGCCGCACACCCCGTGGGCAACGGCCGCTGGGAGGCCGAGCTGACCGCGTGGTGGGACCAGGGCGAGAACACCTACGAGCGGACGATGCTGCTCGACGGCGAGTTTCCGTCGAAGGACGCGGCATTGCAGCACGCCGCGCACGAGGCCCGGCCGTTGGCCGCAATGACCGAGGTGCCCCCGGCCTGGCTGACCTGAGCTGGCTGCGGCGGCACACCGGTTGCCGGCATCGCTCGCGACATCACACGGAGCCGAACATGGATCGACACGACGACACCCCGCTCTCCCGCCGACAGATCGTCGGCGGCATGGCCACCGGCCTCGCCGCGGCGGTGACCAGCCCGGCCATCGCGCAGAGTGCCGCCAGCGCGGCGTCCGGCGCGGCGCCCTCCCCGGCGGGCAACCCGGCCGAGAAGTACCCGAAGCCGCCATTCCCGAACCAGTCCCAGCCCTGGCCGGGGCTGGCCGGAAAGATGCAGCCGCGGCCCGACCATGGCGAGTCCAGCTACAGGGGCTCGGGCCGGCTGGCCGGGCGCCATGCGCTGATCACCGGCGGCGACAGCGGCATCGGGCGCGCCGCGGCCATCGCCTATGCCCGCGAAGGCGCCGACGTCGCGATCAACTACCTGCCGGCCGAGGAACCCGACGCGCGCGAGGTGGTTCGGCTGATCCAGGCGGCCGGCCGCAAGGCGGTGGCGCTGCCCGGCGACATCCGCAGCGAGGCGTTCTGCCAGCGCCTGGTGAGCGATGCGGTGCAGCAGCTGGGCGGGCTCGACATCCTGGTCAACAACGCGGGCCGGCAGCAGAGCCAGGACTCGATCAAGGACATCACCACCGAACAGTTCGACTGGACGATGAAGACCAACGTGTACGCGATGTTCTGGATCACCAAGGCGGCGCTCGCGCACCTGCAACCCGGCGCGGCCATCATCAACACCGCATCGGTCAACGCCTACGACCCGTCGGAGAACCTGATCGACTACGCGATGACGAAGGCGGCGATCATGAATTTCACGAAGGGCCTGGCGAAGCAGCTCGCGAAACAGGGCATCCGCGTCAACGGCGTCGCGCCGGGGCCGTTCTGGACCGCGCTGCAGGTCAGTGGCGGCCAGACGCAGGAGAAGCTCGCGAAGTTCGGTGGCGACACGCCGATGGGCCGCCCCGGCCAGCCGGCCGAACTGGCGCCGGTGTACGTGCAACTGGCGGCGGCGGACGCGAGCTACATCACCGGCCAAATCTACGGCGCCTCCGGCGGGCGCGGCAATCCCTGACGGCGCGATGCCCAAGGCGCCTGGCGCGAGCGGCGATGCCTCGCACGACAAGGCGGCGCGCGCGCTGGCCCGCCTGCGCCGCAGCGCGGCCACCTGCCGCGAATGCCCGCTGGGCGAGCGCGCCACGCAGACGGTGTGGGGCGAAGGCCGGCCGAACGCCCGCTGGATGTTCGTCGGCGAACAGCCCGGCGACAAGGAGGACCGCGAGGGGCATCCGTTCATCGGCCCCGCCGGCCGGCTGCTCGACCAGGCGCTCGACGAGCTCGACTGGCCCCGCGAGAGCCTCTACGTGACCAACGCCGTCAAGCACTTCAAGTTCGAGATGCGCGGCAAGGTCCGCAAGCACAAGACGCCGGCGCAGCTGGAGATCATCGCGTGCCATCACTGGCTGGAAAGCGAGATCGCGACGGTCCGGCCCGAGATGCTGGTTGCGCTCGGCGGCACCGCGGCGCGTGCGCTGCTCGGCCGGGCGGTGAAGGTGTTGAGCGAGCGCGGGCAGTGGCTGCTGCGCGAAGACGGGCTGCCGGTGCTCGTCACGCTGCACCCGGCCGCGCTGCTGCGCGGCGAACCTGCGCAGCGCGAGCAGGCCGTGCGCGCGTGGGTGGCCGATCTGCGCCGGGCGCAGCGCGGGCCTGCGGCTGGAACGCCGGGCTGACCGCCGCCTTCAGCACGCGCTCCATGTGGCCCAGCGCGTAGCTGGCTGCCTCGGCCGTCTCGCTGGCGACGCAATCCGACGGCACCCACAGCTCGTAGCCGCGCACGTACGCATCCATCGCGGTGAACAGCACGCAGCTGTCGGCGGCGAGGCCGGTCACGATCAGTCGCTTGCACCGGACCTGGCGCAGCAGGATGTCGAGCGGCGTCTCGTAGAACGCCGAATGGCGCGGCTTCAGCAGTGTGCAGTCGCCGGGCTTGGGCTTGAGGATCCTCGCCATGCGCCCGGCCTCTCCCGGCATTCGCGAGCAACGCAGCCACAAGGCCTTGAAGTCGGATCGCCAGACGCCGTAGTTGTCGTTCGCATAGATGCACAGCGGCATGCGCTTGCTGCGCGCCGCCAGTTCGCGCCGCAGGCGCGCGGTGGCGGCCGCGGCACGCAGCGCGCAGGGGGCGAGCTGCTCGGCGCCGTCGAACGACAGCGGGTTGATGAAGTCCACCATCAGCAGCACGGTCGGGCTCGCCTCGACGGGCGGCTCCGAGAGCTTGCCGGTGCGCTTGCGCTGGGGGGTCGTGGCGGTCATGGTGCAAAGGATGGCGTTGGTCGATTCACGATGAGCCCGACACCGCACCGATCCTGCATGCGGGGTTGAACTCTCCTACCCGAAGACGCCCATCCGCCTGACTCACAGGCCGGGCACCGAGGCCGAGCATGGCGCACTCGTGTCCTTGTTCAACAGGAGTCGCCATGACCACCACCACCGCTCGTCCCCTCGCCGTCGTCACCGGCGCATCGTCCGGCATCGGGCTCGAACTCGCCAGGCAGTGCGCGAAGAACGGCTACGACCTGATCCTCGCCGCCGACCGCGACCTGCAGCCGGCTTCCGAAGCCGTCCAGCGGCTCGGCGCCCAGGTCACCACCGTGCAGGCGGACCTGGCCACGCGCGCCGGCGTCGAGACCCTGCTGTCGGCCATCGGCGGCCGGCCGGTCGACGCGCTGCTGGCCAACGCCGGCCACGGCCTGGGCCGCGCCTTCCTCGAGCAGACGCTGGACGACATCCGCAACGTGATCGACACCAACATCACCGGCACCGTCTGCCTGATCCACGAGGTCGGCGTCCGCATGAGAGAGGCCCGCCGCGGAAAGATCCTGATCACCGGCTCGATCGCCGGCTTCATGCCCGGCACGTTCCAGGCGGTCTACAACGGCAGCAAGGCCTTCATCGATTCGTTCTCGTGGGCGCTGCGCAACGAGCTGAAGGACACCGGCGTGACGGTGACCTGCCTGATGCCAGGCCCCACCGACACGGAGTTCTTCGCCCGCGCCGACATGCTCGACACCAAGGTCGCGACCGACAGGAAGGCCGATCCGGCCGACGTCGCGAAGGTGGGCTTCGAGGCGATGCAGGCCGGCGAAGGCGACGTCGTCGCCGGCTGGAAGAACAAGGTGCAGGTCGCGCTGGCCGGCGTCACGCCCGCGGCCGTGCTCGCGGAGCAGCACCGGAAAATGGCCGAGCCGGGCAGCGCGCATTGACGACAAGCTCCGCGAAGCCCTTCGGCTACTTGAGGGGCTTCACCGTCTGCTGGAACTCGCCGACCAGCTCGCCCTTCGCCAGCACGTGGCCCTTCATCGCCGCGAGCAGCGTGTCGCGATCGGCCCCTGGCTGCACCTCGAGCGTCGAATCGAGCGCGAAGACCTGGAAGTGGTAGTGATGCGGCGGATCGCCGACCGGCGGGCGCGGCCCGTACCAGCCGGACGATCCGCGGCTGGTGCGCCCCTGCAGCATGCCGTCGGGATCGGTCAGGCGCGGCTGCTCCTGCAGGCCTTCGGGCAGCATCAACGTGCCGGCCGGGATGTTCCACGCCACCCAGTGGACGAAAGGCGCGATCGGCTTCGCGTCCGGGTCTTCCATCACGATGGCGTAGGACTTCGCGTCCGGCACGGCGCTCCACTGCAGGTGCGCCGAAATGCCGTCGGCGTACTCGCTGTGCTTCAGCGGCATGGCGGCACCGGGTGCGAAGCTGACGGACGACACCGTCATCGTGCTGCCGGTGCGTGTTCCCGTGCGCGTTTCGTCGCGGTCCTTCGCGAGCGGCACGCCGAGGCCGCGCGAGGTCTGCGCCTTCATCGGTCCGTCGGGCGGCATCGCGGCCGCAGCACCGGTGGTGCCCGAGGCGGCGCCGGTGTATGCGATGCGATAGATCAGCCCGTTCGCATCGTCGGCCATCAACAGCGCGCCGTCCTTCGCCACCGCGAGGCCCACCGGCCGGGCGATGTGCGTCCGGCCGCCATCGGTCAGGAAGCCGGTCGCGAACGGCTCGAAGCGCTGCGGCGCGCCGTTCGAGAAGCGGATCCGCACGATCTCGTAGCCGGACGCCGGGCTGCGGTTCCACGAACCGCGCATCGTGACGAACGCGTCGCCGGTGTACTCCGCCGGGAACGAGCCGCCCGGATAGAACACCATCTGCATCGGCGCCGCATGCGCCGTGTAGCCCATCGCCATCGGCGTGCTGAGCGCCTTCCACTGCGCCTTGCCGATGTCGCCGACCGGCGTGCTCTGCGGGTTGAACTCGCCCGCGCCCCAGACGTGCGGCCATCCGTATTGCCTGCCGGCCTCGATCCTGTTCAGTTCCTCGGGCTGCACCTCGTCGCCGAGGAAGTCGATGCCATGGTCCATGCCCCACAGCTCGCCGGTGGCCGGGTGCCAGGCGAAGCCGATGGTGTTGCGCAGGCCGGTCGCGAAGATCGTGCGGCTCTTGCCGTCGGCCGACGCCCGCAACAACGTGGCGTTCTCGGGGTTGCTTTCATTGCAGGCATTGCAGGTCGAGCCGACGCTGATGTACAGCATGTCGTCGGGTCCGAACGCGATCGTGCGGTTGGCATGCTGCCCGGCATCGGGCAGGTCGCCGACGATCATCTCGACCGCGCCGAGCGTGCCGCCGGGCTGGATCGGCGCGACGAAGATCTCCTTCACCGTCGCGAGGTAGAGCTTGCCGTCGTGGACGGCCAGGCCGTGCGCGCCCGGCCGGCTCGCCACCTTGACCGGCGGTCCGTCGGCACGGCCGTCGCCATCGGCGTCCTTCAGCATCAGCACATCGCCCTGGTCGCGCCGGCTCAGGTAAACCGTGCCGTCAGGCGCGACCACGACGATGCGGGCGTTCTTCAGGCCGCTGGCGAACACCGAGGCCTTGAAGCCTTTCGGCAGCTTCACTGCGGCGATGCGATCCGGCGTCGCGTTGACCTTCGCGGGCTTGAAGACGTTGGTCCGGATGCGCTCCTGGGTGCCGTCGCCTTGCTGGGCCGGCGCGGAAACTGCGGCAACGCCGGCCGCAAGCAACGCGAGAAGACGTGTGAGGTGAAGCGAGAGCATGGCGCAAGTCCCTGGAGTGGCGCACCGAGCGGCCGGTGCATGCGATGCGGCGGCAACCGGTGTGCCCAGGCATTGACGGTGGCCGGACACCGACGTTCAAATCGCAGCGATTCGAAGGATGAGAGGCGGCGACGATGAGCGAGATCCGAGGTTGATGCCGGTGTGGCCTGGTGCGCTACACGTTGGCATTGGACGGCCTGCCGCCGACCTATGCCTGCCACTGCCGCGACTGCCAGACCTGGGGGCACGCTGGACCGAAGCGACGAACTGCAGATCGCCGCCCACATCTGGGCAAAGCGCAAACAGCCGTGGCTGACGCTGCCCGAGGGCGTGCCGACCTGGCCCGAAGCCGCCGCGCCGGCGGACCTTGCGCACGCACTGGCGGTGCGCTGATACCGGAACGAATCGAACAGCGATGATGCCTTCAGGTCGGATCCTCATCGCCGGGCCGTCGCCTCGATGGGCATCGCGTGTCGATTCCCGCGACGACCGATCGTCGTATCTTCCGAGGGTCATCCTCTGCTTCAGGACTCGATCATGCCGACCAACACCGTCCGACTCCACCGCGTCATCCGGGCCACCCCCGACCGCCTCTACCGGGCCTTCCTCACTGCGGACGCGATGGCCAAATGGTTGCCGCCGTACGGCTTCACCTGCCGAGTCCACCACATGGAAGCCCACGTGGGCGGCAGCTTCCGGATGTCGTTCACGAACTTCAGCACCGGCAACGGCCACTCGTTCGGGGGCGAATACCGCGAGCTGGTTCCGAACCAGCGCATCCGCTATTCCGACACGTTCGACGACCCGAACCTGCCCGGCGAGATGGAGACCACCGTCACGCTGGCCGCGGTGTCGTGCGGCACCGAGCTGAGCATCGTGCAGGAAGGCGTACCCGCGGTCATCCCGGTCGAGATGTGCTACCTCGGCTGGCAGGAATCGCTCGCGCAGCTCGCGACATTGGTCGAGCCGGTGATTCCGGACTGACCCTCGTCACGCCCGGCGCCGCGCCAGCGTGATCCACGCCGGCGCGTGGTCGCTGGCCTTCGGCAAGCCGCGCAACGCCCGGTCGACGCCGACCGTCTTCAGCCGCTTCGCCGCGCTGGCGTTCAGCAGCAGGTGGTCGATGCGCAGCCCGGCATTGCGCTGCCAGTGCTGGCGGAAGTAGTCCCAGAAGGTGTACAGCGGTTCGCGCGGGCGCTTCTTCGCGAGCGCGTCGGTCCAGCCCTGGTCGAGCAGCCGGAAGTAGGCCGCGCGGCTCTCCGGCTGCAGCAGCGCATCCTTCAGCCACGAGCGGGTGTTGTAGATGTCCGTCACGTCGTCGGTCGGCACGACGTTGTAGTCGCCTGCGATGACCACCGGTTCGTCCCGGTCGACCAGCGACGCCGCATGCCGGATCAGCCGTTCGAACCAGGCCAGCTTGTAGTCGAACTTCGGCCCGGGTTGCGGATTGCCGTTCGGCAGGTAGAGGCAGGCGACCAGCACGCCGTTCACCGCCGCCTCGATGTAGCGGCTCTGCACATCCTTCGCATCGCCCGGCAGTCCGCGGCGGGTCTCGATCGGCTGCTCGCCCTTCGCGAGGATGGCCACGCCGTTGTACGCCTTCTCGCCGCTCCAGATCGCACCATAGCCCGCCGCTTCGAGCTCGGCGCGGGGGAACGTCGCGTGCGAGGTCTTCAGTTCCTGCAGGCAGACGACGTCCGGCTGATCGGACGCCAGCCACGCCAGCAGCGACGGCAGCCGCCCGCGCACGCCGTTGATGTTGTAGGTCGCGATCTTCATCACGGCAGTCTTGCCCGGCAAGCCGCCCACCGCTGTGGGATCGTGGCCCGTCGGTCTGTCGGACGATGCCGGCACGGGATCGCGGCGTTGTCCGGTATGGCGCGAGGCCTTCGGTGCCGACCATGCAGGCAATGCCCCCGCATTCCGGCGCGGGCAGATTCCAGGAGCACACGATGGCTGACGACAAGAGCAAGGCTGGCGGCCAGGATCGCACCCGCATCAACGTCAACGAAGACTACGAACTCCGCGACTGGGCCAGGAAGCTCAACGTGAGCCCGGACCGGCTGAAGGCCGCGGTGAAAGAGGTCGGCACCGCCGCGAAGGACGTGGAGAAGCACCTGAGCGCGAAGCCTCGCTGAGCAGCGGCGGCTCGGCCATGTCCCAGCTGATCATGATCATCCGCCATGCCGAGAAGCCGCGGCCCGGCGCGGACGACATCGCGATCGACGCCCACGGCGTGGCCGATCCCGGCGGCCTGTCGGTGCGCGGATGGCAACGCGCCGGTGCGCTGGTGCCGTACTTCGCGTCGAGGACGAGCTCGTCGCGGCAACCCGGCATCGCACCGCCCGCCACCATCTTTGCCGCGGCGTCGCACGGGCGCACCAGGCGCCCTGCCCTGACGGTCGCGCCGCTTGCCGCGGCGCTGCAGGTCCACGTGCAGGCCGAACATCGCTCCGACGGCGGCGAAGACGAGGTGATCCGTCGCAGCCTTTCGGCCACCGGGCCGGTGCTGATCTGCTGGCGGCACGAGCAGATCCCGGTGCTGGCGGGCGCGTTGGGCGTGGCCGAAGCGGCAACGCGCCGCTGGGAGGAAGACTGCTACGACGAGGTCTGGGTGTTCGCCCGCGACGACGACATCGGCTGGCGCTGGTCGGTGCAGCACCAGTCCTTGCTCGCGGGCGACGCGTAGGCCTGCGGCGTCAGGCCGCGTCGGTCGAGCGCGTCAGCGCTTCATGGCGCACCAGGCTCGCCTGCATCGCCTCCAGGTGGGTGCGCACCAGCCCGAGCGCATCGCTGCCGAGCAGCAGATGCGCCGGCGGTTCCGGCAGGTCCAGCAGCGCGAGGATCGCCGCCGCGGCCTTGTCCGGGTCGCCCAGCTGCCTGCCGCTCTTGTCGATGCGCGATTGCCGGATCGGATCGAACAACGCGTCGTAGTCGCCGATGGAGCGCGCGCTGCGCCGCATCGAGCGGCCGGCCCAATCGGTCCGGAACGAACCCGGCGCGACGGCCGTCACCGCAATGCCGAAGCCCTTCACCTCTTTCGCCAGCGTCCCGGAAATGCCTTCGAGCGCAAACTTGCTGCCGCAGTAGTACGCGATCCCGGGCATCGTGATGTGGCCGCCCATCGACGTGATGTTGACGATGTGGCCGCGCCGGCGCTGCCGCATGAAGGGCAGGAAGGCCTTGATCACCGCGACCGCGCCGAACACGTTCGCGTCGAACTGGTGGCGCATCTCGTCGAGCGACGATTCTTCGAGGATGCCCTCGTGGCCGTAGCCCGCGTTGTTGATCACGACGTCCACCGGCCCGATCTCGGCCTCGATGGCCGCGGCGAGCGGGGCGACCGCGTCGAACTGCGTCACGTCGAGCAGCCTCGCATGCGCATCGCCGTGGAATTGCCGTTCGAACTCGGTCGCCGCCTGCGCGCTGCGCACCGTGCCGACGACCCGGTGGCCGGCCCGCAGCGCGGCGCTCGCGAGCGCACGGCCGAAGCCGCTGCTGACGCCGGTGATGAAGAATGTCCTGGTGTTTTGCATGTGGCGATTCTGGAATCGAGCGGGCGGTGGGGCCAGCCGCAATCCTCTGCCATGCTTGCCTGTTCCTATGAGCCGCTCCGCCGCTGTCGGCGGTTCCGGTCCGGGTTGATGCACAGTACGCCGCATGGGGATATCACGCCAAGCCCGCATGGTCGCGCTGTTGAAGCGACTCGCTCCTGGCGAGGGCTACACGTCGACGGCCCTGCCGGACGTGCGCCTGCTGCGCTCCGATCGCCCGCTGGCGTCGACCCCGGTGCTGTACGAGCCCGGGATCGTCATCGTCTGCCAGGGCCGCAAGCGGGGCTACTGGGCCGAGCAGGTCTACCTCTACGATGCGCAGCACTACCTGGCGGTGTCGGTGCCGGTGCCGTTCACGATGGAGACCGACGCCAGCGCCGACGAGCCGCTGCTCGCGATCTACTTCAGCCTCGACCTCACCGTGCTGGCCGCCCTCGCGCTGCAGGTCGACGAACTCACCGGAAGCCCGCGGTCCGCGCCGGTCGGCATGTTCTCGACACCGATGGACGACGCGCTGGCAGCGACCGTCCTGCGCTTCCTCGAAGCGATCAGCTCGCCGGTGGAGGCGGTGCTGCTCGGGCCGGCGATCGTGCGCGAGATCTACTTCCGGGTGCTCACCGGAGAACAGGGCGCGTCGATGCGCGCCGCGCTGGCGAGCCAGGGCCAGTTCGGCAAGATTGCCAAGGCGGTGCGGCGCATCCACGCGTCGTTTGCCGAACGCCTGAGCGTCGACCGCCTGGCCCGCGAGGCGGGCATGAGCATCCCGACCTTCCACGCGCACTTCCGCACCGTCACGCAGAGCTCGCCGCTGCAGTACCTCAAATCGGTGCGCCTTCACCAGGCACGCCTGCTGATGCTGCGCAATGAACTGACGGCGTCCGCGGCGAGCGCCGCGGTCGGCTACGAAAGCGCGTCGCAATTCAGCCGGGAGTTCAAGCGCTTCTTCGGGCTCAGCCCGCGCGCCGAGGTGGCGCGGCTGAAGTCGAGCTTCGCGATGCCGCCGCTGCCGGGCGAGCCGGCCTGGGTCACGTCGCATTGACCGGCCGTCACGGCGCCTTCTTCCTGCGGCGCGGCCGGTCCCGGTACTGCTGGCCCACCGCATGCAGGCCCGCCAGCGCGAACGCATGCAGGTGGGCCGCCAGGTCGGCCGACGAACCGGTCAGCACCGGCCGGATCGGCCCCGGCAGGCCGTTGCCGGCGACCAGCAGCATCAGGCACGGCGCCGCCACGCTGACCATGCAGCGCAACAACGCCGGGTCGCCGCGCGGGATGCCCGACACCTCGCTCAGCACGCCCTGCACCACGACCAGCTTCGGCTCGATCTCCGCGTCGAGCAGCAGGCGGGCGTTCGAGGTTGGCGCCAGCACCTCCCGCGCCAGCACGCGCACCGGCCAGCCGTGCTCGCCGGTCGTGGCTGCCAGCAACGTGTCGATCAGCCGCGCCAGCTTGTCCGACGCCGGCAGGCCGCTGCCGGCGATGTCCTGCAGCGTGTCGAGCCGGATCAGGCGCCGGTGCGCCTCGGCCAGCACGGTCTGGTACAGCCCGTTGCGGCTGCCGAAGTGGTAGTTGATCGACGCGACATCGGCGCCGGCTTCGGCGGCAATCGACTTGCTGGTCGTCTCGGCGAAACCGGTCGCCGCGAACAGCGGACCCGCGGCTTCGAGGATGCGGGTGTAGGTCTGGTCGCCGTCGATGCGCGTGCTGCGACGGGGTGGCGTCTTCGTCATGGCGTCGGTGCCGGCACTTGAGCCATGGTGGAATTTAGTCTAAATTGCATTTAAAGTAAGCCTGTTCCGGTCAGCCTGTTCCTCTTGCCGTGGGCACATGCCGATGAAGAAGCCGCTCATTCTCGTTGCCATTCTGGCCGTCGCGCTGCTGGCCGCCGGCCTGTGGTGGTGGCATCAACGCCCGCCGCGCGACAGCGGGCTGCTGGAGCTGCACGGCAACGTCGACATCCGGCAGGTCTCGCTCGCGTTCGACGGCAGCGGGCGCGTCGCCGAGCTGCGGGTCCAGGAAGGCGATCGCGTCCAGGCCGGCGCGGTGCTGGCGCGACTCGACGTCAGCACGCTGCGCCTGCAGGCCGACCAGGCCGAAGCGCAGATCGACGCGCAACAGCAGAACCTGCTGCGCCTGCAACGCGGCGCGCGCCCGGAAGAAGTCGCGCAGGCCCGCAGCCGCGCGACCGCCTCGCAGGTCGACGCCGCGCGTGCCGAGCAGGAACTCGCGCGGCTGCAACAGGTCGCGGCGTCGACCGAGGGGCGCGGCGTCAGCGCGCAGGACCTGGACCGCGCCAAGGCCACCGCGCAGGTGGCGCGGGCCCGGTCGAACGAACAGGCGCAAGCGCTGCAGCTGGTCGAACGCGGCGCCCGCCAGGAAGACGTGGCGGCCACCGCGGCGCAGTTGAAAGGTGCACGGGCCCAGTTGGCGCTGCTTCGGCACCAGATCAACCTCGGCGAGTTGAAGGCACCGGCCGATGCGATGGTGCGCTCGCGCCTGCTCGAAGCCGGCGACATGGCGACGCCGCAGCGGCCGGTCTTCGCGCTGGCGCTCGGCGGTCCCAAATGGGTGCGGGTCTACGTCGGCGAGCCGGACCTCGGTCGGGTGCGCCCCGGCCAGCCCGCCCGCGTGCTCACCGACAGCCGGCCGGGGGAGGCCTTGCAGGGGCAGGTAGCGTTCGTGTCGCCGGTCGCCGAGTTCACGCCGAAGTCGGTGCAGACCGAGGAGCTGCGCACCAGCCTGGTCTACGAAGTGCGCATCCGGATCGACGACAGCGCCGACCTGCTGCGCATGGGGCAGCCGGCGACCGTGCAGCTGTCGGTCGCCGCGACGCCGCCATGACCGGCGGCCGCGTCACCGTGGCCGCCCAGGCCTTGCGCAAGACCTTCGCCGCGCCGAAGGGCGGCCGCATCGTCGCGGTCGACGACCTGGCGCTGCAGGTGCACGCGGGGCAGCTCACCGCGCTGGTCGGGCCCGACGGCGCCGGCAAGACCACGCTGATGCGCATGGTGGCCGGCCTGCTGACGCCCGATGCGGGAACGCTGCGCGTGCTCGGCACCGACGTGGTCGCCGACCCGCAATCGGTGCAGGACCGCGTGAGCTACATGCCGCAGCGCTTCGGCCTGTACGAGGACCTGAGCGTCCAGGAGAACCTCGACCTGTACGCCGACCTGCACGGCGTGCCGGCGACGCTTCGCCGCGAACGCTTCGCGCGCCTGCTGGCGATGACCGACCTTGCCCGCTTCACCGACCGCCCGGCCGGAAAACTGTCGGGCGGCATGAAGCAGAAGCTCGGTCTCGCCTGCACGCTGGTCCGTTCGCCGGAGCTGCTGCTGCTCGACGAGCCGAGCGTCGGCGTCGACCCGCTGTCGCGGCGCGACCTGTGGCAGATCCTGCAGCAGTTGATCGACGGGGAACGGTTGGGCGTCGTCGTCAGCACGGCCTACCTGGACGAGGCCGAGCGCTGTGCCCAGGTGTTCGTGATCCACCAGGGGGTGGTGCTGGCCGAGGGGCCGCCGGATCGCCTGAAGGAGCGCGCGACGGGGTTGACCTTCCTCGCGTCGCCGCCCGCGGGCGTCACCGCGCGCGACCTGCAGGCGCGCCTCATCGACGCGCGCGACCGTGTCATCGATGCGGTGCCCGAGGGCGGCGGCGTGCGCTTCATCCGTCAGCCCGGGGCCGACGCCGACGCACTCGGCGACCTGCTGCAGGGTGCGCAGGTGCGAACGCGTCCGCACGAGCTGGAAGACGCCTTCATGATGATGCTGGCGGCGCAGGCCTCGTCGTCCGCCGGCCCGCGCGACGACGCTGCGGTCGCGCCGCCCCCGGCGCTCGTCGAGCGGCCGCCGGCACAGGCGCCAGGCTGGCACGCTCCGGTGATCCAGGTGCGCGACCTCGTTCGCAGGTTCGGCGATTTCACCGCTGTCGCCAGCACCTCCTTCGAGGTCGGCCGCGGCGAGATCTTCGGCCTGCTCGGCCCCAACGGCGCCGGCAAGACCACCACCTTCCGCATGCTGTGCGGGCTGCTGCCAGCCACCAGCGGCCAGCTGCAGGTGGCCGGCGTCGACCTGCGGCGCGCCCGCGCGCAAGCCCGCCAGCGCATCGGCTACGTGTCGCAGAAGTTCGCGCTGTACGGCAACCTCAGCGTGCGCGAGAACCTGGAGTTCTTCGCCGGCGCCTACGGGCTGCGCGGCCAGGCCTTGCGGCACCGCGTCGCCACGCTGCTGGCCCAGTTCAGCCTCGACGCCGCCGCCCGCAGCGGCGACCTGCCCAACGGCTACAAGCAGCGCCTCGCGATGGCCGCCAGCTTGCTGCACGAGCCGGAGATCCTGTTCCTCGACGAACCCACCAGCGGCATCGACCCGCTGGCCCGGCGCGCGTTCTGGCGCACGATCACCGGGCTCGCGCAGCGCGCCGTCACCATCGTCGTCACCACGCATTTCATGGAAGAGGCCGAATACTGCGACCGCATCGCGATCCAGGACGCCGGCCGCGTGCTGGCGCTCGGCACGCCGCAGCAGGTGCGGGTGCAGGCCGGTACCGGCCACGGCAGCGACATGGACGAGGCGTTCATCGCGATCGTCGAACAGGGCCGTCGACAGCATGCGTCGAGCGCAGCGGCCGCATGAGTGCGCTCTCGACTCCACCGGCAGCAACGGGACGCAGCGGCTTCCTGCGCCGCTTCACCGCGCTGCTGCGCAAGGAAGCGCGGCAGATGCTGCGCGACCGCAGCAACCTCGCGGTCGGCCTGCTGCTGCCGGTGATGCTGATCCTGCTGTTCGGCTACGGGCTGTCGTTCGACGTGAAGAACGTGCCGCTGGCCGTGGTGATGGAAGACAGCTCCCCGACGGCGCGCGATGTCGTCGCCGGCCTGAACGGTTCGCCGTACCTGTCGCCGGTCTGGATGACGAGCGCCCAGGTGGCCGAGCAACGCCTGCGCGATGGCGAGGTCCAGGCCATCCTGCGCGTGCCCGCCGACTTCTCGCGGCAGCTCGCCATCGGCCAGGCGCCGCTGCAACTGGTGCTCAACGGGGTCGACTCCAACACCGCCGCGTCCGTCGAAGGCTACGTCGCTGGCGCCCTCGGCCAATCGGCACTGCTGCAGGCCGCGCGCAGCGGAGTCAAGGCGACCGGCGGGCCGGGCAGCATCGAGCTGGTGCCGCGGATGTGGTTCAACGAGGCGTCGACCAGCACCTGGTACCTGGTACCGGGCTTGATCGTGCTGGTGATGACGCTGATCGGCGCCTTCCTGACCTCGCTGCTGATCGCCCGCGAATGGGAGCGCGGCACGCTGGAATCGCTGTTCGTCACGCCGGTCAGGCCGCTCGAGATCGTGCTGGCCAAGCTGGTGCCCTACCTGGTCGTCGGCGCGATCGACCTGGCGATGTGCCTGCTCGCGGCGCGCTACCTGTTCGAGGTGCCGATCCGCGGTTCGCTCGCGGTGATCGTCGCGTCGTCGATGCTCTACCTCGCGGTCGCGCTGTTGCTCGGGCTGTTCATCTCGGGCGTGACCCGCAACCAGTTCGAGGCCAGCCAGATCGCGATGCTCGCGAGCTTCATGCCGGCGATGATGCTGTCGGGCTTCGTCTTCGACCTGCGCAACGTGCCGGTCGCCGTGCAGGTCATCAGCCAGCTGTTGCCGGCCACGCACTTCATGGGCCTCGTCAAGACGCTGTTCCTGGCCGGCGACAACCGGGCCATGATCCTGCGCGACGGTTCGATCCTCGCGGTCTACGCCGTGGTGCTGCTGCTGGCCACGCGGCGCCTGCTGCGCAAGACCTTGGACTGAACACCATGCACGACTTCATCGCCGCGCTGGTGCGCATCGGCTTCCTGTGCCGCAAGGAGCTGCTGGCGCTGCTGAAGGAGCCCAGCAGCCGGGTCATCCTGATCGCGCCGGCCTTGATGCAGGCCCTGCTGTTCGGCTACGGCGCCACCTACGACCTGACCCACGCGCCCTATGCGGTGCTGGATCCGGGCCGCGGCGCCACCGCCGCCGCGCTGCTGGACCGGCTGGACGGCACCGGCGTCTTCCAGCGCGACGCAGTGCTGGCCTCGAGCCGCGACATCGCCCGCGCGATCGACGACGATGGCGTGCTGCTGGTGCTCGTCTTCCCGTCGGACTTCGAGCAGAAGCTGGCCGCGGGCCAAGCCGCGCCACTGCAGCTGATCCTCGACGGCCGCAACTCGTCGACCGCCGGCGCGGCGGCAGCGCAGGTCGGTGCCATCGTCGCGCAGATGAACCAGGCGCGCGGCGCCGCTGCGGCCGTCGGCATCGAGCGCCGCGCCTGGTACAACCCGAACCTCGAATCGCGCTGGAACATCATGCCGGGCCTGATCGCCGCGCTGAGCATGATGCAGACGCTGCTGGTGGCGGCGCTGTCGGTGGCCCGCGAACGCGAGCACGGCACCTTCGACCAACTGCTGGTGACGCCGTTCACGCCGATGCAGCTGCTGGTCGGCAAGGCCCTGCCGTCGATGCTGGTCGGGCTGCTGCAGTCCACCCTCATCTTCCTGGTCCTGGTGTTCTGGTTCCGCATCCCGATGCAGGGCTCGGTCGCGCTGCTCTACCTGGGCCTCGTCACCTTCACGCTGGCGGCGGTGGGCATCGGGCTGTCGATCTCGGCACTGTCGGTCAGCATGCAGCAGGCGATGCTCTACACCTTCCTGCTGATCATGCCGCTGATGCTGCTGTCGGGCCTGCTGACGCCGGTGCGCAACATGCCGCCGGTGCTGCAGATCGCCACCTACGCCAACCCGCTGCGCTTCGGCATGGACCTGGTGCGCCGCGTCTACCTCGAAGGCGCCGGCCTGCACGAGGTGGCGTTCGACTTCGTGCCGATGCTGGCCGTGGCCGCGGTGACGCTGCCGCTGGCCGCCTGGCTGTTCCGCAACCGTCTGTCCTGATCCGGGGAGGTCCTGCGATGCGTCCTGCTGCTGCGCGCTGCTGGCTGCCGTCGACCGCGCTGGCGCTGGTGTCGGCACTGGCGTTGGCGGCTTGTGCCGACGTACCGGTCCACGTCCCGCCACAGACGCCGACACCGTCGGACTGGGGCCAATGGCGCAGCGGCGATGACGCGCTCCATCCGCCGGTGGCCACCGACCAGGCCTGGCCGCTGGCCTGGTGGACCGTGCTCGGCGACCCGGTGCTCGACGAACTGGAGCGACGCGCCGTGACGGCCAGCCCCGACCTGCGCACCGCGGCGCTTCGCTTCGCGCAGGCGCGCACCCAGCGGGGCGCGGTCGAGGCGCAGGCGGGCCCGCAGCTGCGGGCCAATGCCGGTGTCGTTCGCCAGCGCCAGAGCGAGTTCGGGGCCGGTACGCGACTGCTGGACGCGATCGGCGGCGACCGCGACCGCCTGGCCGGGGTGCTCGGCGAGCCCTTCACGCTGTACCAGGCCGGGTTCGATGCGTCGTGGGAGCTGGACCTGTGGGGCCGCGTCAGCCAGGCGGTCGACGCGGCGAACGCCGACGTCGCCGCCCAGGCCGCGCTGCTCGGCCTGGCCCGGCTGAGCCTGGCCAGCGACGTGGCCCGCCACTACCTGGACTTCCGCGCGGCGCAGCAGCAATCGCAGTTGCTGCGCGACGACATCGCGGCACAGCAGCAGCGCATCGAGCTCCTCGACGCGCGGGTGCGCGCCGGCGTGCTCGATGCGCTGGCGCTCGAACCGCTGCGTGCCGACCTCGCCGCGAGCCAGGGGCAAGGGCCTGCACTGCTGCTGCAGCAGGCGGCCGCTGCCGGCCAGGTCGAACTGCTGCTGGGCGAGCGCCCTGGCGCGCTCGCCGCGTTGCTCGCCACGCCGGCACCGGACGCACACGCGATGCTGCCCGAGCTGGCGCTCGGCCTGCCGTCGACGGTGGCGCAACGCCGACCGGACATCCAGGCGGCCGAAGCCCGGCTGCGCCGCGCGACCGCCAGCATCGGCGTCGCGAAAGCCGATCTCTACCCCACGGTCCGGCTCGGCGCGAAGTTCGGCACCGAGTCCTACCTCGGCAGCGAGTTCGCGAGCTGGGGCAGCCGCACCTGGTCCATCGGGCCGACGCTGGACCTGCCGCTGTTCGACCGCGGACGGCGCGTGCGCATGGTGCAACTGCGCGAACTCGAACAGCAGGAAGCCGCAGTGGCCTACCAACGCACCGTGCTGCAGGCCTGGCACGAGATCGACGACGCGCTGAATGCCTGTGCGGCCGAACGCCAGCAGTGGCTGCAGCTGCAGGATCGCGAGCGCAGCATTCGGCAGGTCCACGCGCTGGCGACGGCCCGGTACCGCAGCGGCACGGTCGACTACACCGTGGTGCTCGAAAGTCAGCGCGGCCTGCTGCAAGCCGGGCGCGAGCGGATCGCCAGCGAAGACCGGCTCAAGCTGCGGTTCGTCGCGCTCAACAAGGCGATTGCCGCGGTGCCGGCCGACTGACGCCTCGTCGATCGCTCAGCGCGCGTTGCGCTTGCGCGTGGCGGCCGCCTTCTTCGCCGACGCCGACCGTTCGGCCGCGGTGCGGCTGGCCGCCGCCGCGCCGCCTAGCCGCCCGCCCTTGCGCGCCGGCTCGTGGTTCTCGGGCTGGCCGCGGCCGGAGCCGGATTTCTTGCCGCCGCCGGTCTCCTTGTTGACCGTGGCCCAGGCCCGGCGTTCGGCCTCGTCCTTCGCGACGCCGCGCTGCTCGTAGCCCTTCTCGATGTGCGCGGCCTCGCGCTTCTGCTTGTCGGTGTACGACGACTTGTCACCTCTGGGCATGATCGCTCCTTGAAGTCCAGGCATCCACCATGACGCGTACGAGCCGCGCCGTCAGCCGGACGATGCAGCGAGCGCGTGTCGGTCGATTCGCACACGCCGCGGTGGCACCGCCTGGGCACCCCTAGGCGACGCCCGACCGCAGGCGCTGCGCGTCCTTCGCGGGCGGCATGCCGAACACGCGGCCGTAGTCGCGGCTGAACTGCGACGGGCTCTCGTAGCCGACCTGGAAGCCCGCGCTGGCAGCGTCCATCGCCTCGGCCACCATCATCCGGCGCGCCTCCTGCAGGCGCAGCTGGGTGCGGAACGCCAGCGGGCTCATCGAGGTCACGGCCTTGAAGTGGGCGTGGAAGCTCGAACGGCTCATGCCCGCGACCGCGGCCACCTCGTCGATGGTCCAGGCCTGCGCATAGCGCCCGCGGATCCACGCGATGGCCCGCGCGATCTGGTTCAGGTGGCTGTCGGCCTGCGCCATGTGACGCACCAGGCTGTTGCCCGGCCCGCTCAGCAGCCGGTACAGGATCTCGCGCTGCACCAGCGGCGCGAGCTCGGCGATGTCCTGCGGCGCGTCCAGCAGCGCGGCCAGGCGCACCGCGGCATCCAGCAGCTCGGGCGTCGTCTGGTTGAGGGCGATGCCGCGCGGCGACAGGCCGCTGCCGGCCTCGGGCAGCGGGTGGCGCAGTGCCAGTTCGCCGAGGCGGGCCATGTCGAGGTCGAGCACCAGGCACAGGTAGGGCCTGGCCGCGCTGGCCTCGATCACCGTGCCCACGACCGGCAGGTCGACCGACGCCACGAGGTAGTGCGCCGCGTCGTACACGTAGCGGGTGGCACCGAGCATCGCGCGCTTGCGCCCTTGCGCGACCAGGCACAGCGTGGGCTCGTAGACCACCGGCATCGGCATCGTCGGGGCCGAGCTGCGGACCAGGCTCACGCCCGGGATGGCGGTCGCGTGCAGGCCGTCGGTGGCGGTGTGGCGGTCCAGCAGGTCGACCAGCATGGCGGGGTGCGAAGGCATGGCGGCCATTGTCCTCGCGTGGCGGCCCACCGTCGCTACAGGCTGGACGATCGTGCAAGAACGGCGGACGAAGCGTCTACAGGTTGCATGCTGGCCGCGACCAGAATCCTTTCCAGACAACTTGCCTCGAAAGGACTTCTCGATGACCACCGCCCTCGCACTCGACCACTACCGCCTGCTCGGACGATCGGGCATGCGCGTATCGCCCATGGCCTTGGGCACGATGACCTTCGGTACCGACTGGGGCTGGGGCGCCGACAGCGCCGAAGCCGGCCGCATCTTCGACGTGTACGTCGACCGCGGCGGCAACTTCATCGACACCTCGGTCAACTACACCGGCGGCGCGTCCGAGCGCATCCTGGGCGGCCTGATGCAGGGGCGGCGCGACCGGCTGGTGCTGGCCACCAAGTTCACGATGGCCCGCGACCCGGCCGACCCGAACTCCGGCGGCAACCACCGCATGAACCTGCTGCGTTCGGTGGAGGCCAGCCTGCGCCAGCTCGGCACCGACCGCATCGAGCTGCTCTACCTGCATGCCTGGGACTTCACCACCTCGCCCGACGAGGTGATGCGCGGTCTCGACGACCTGGTGCGTTCCGGCAAGGTGCTCTACATCGGCATCTGCAACACGCCGGCCTGGCAGGTCGCGCGGCTGCAGACGCTGGCCGACCTGCGCGGCTGGGCGCCGCTGGTGGCGCTGCAGATCGAGTACAGCCTGGTCGAGCGCACGGTGGAGCACGAGCTGATCCCGATGGCCACCGAGCTGGGCCTGGGCGTGCTGCCGTGGTCGCCGCTGGGCGGCGGCCTGCTGGCCGGCAAGTACACCCGAAGCGACCTGGCGCAGCAGGCCGAGGCCGGGGTGTCGGCCTCGCGCAAGGGCGTGATCGCGTCGTCGGGCCACATGACCGAACGGGCGCTGGACATCGCCGATGCGGTGCAGGCGGTGGCTCGCGAGGTCGGCGCCAGCGCGTCGCAGGTGGCCATCGCATGGACGCTGGCCAACCCGGCCGTGACCGCGCCGGTGATGGGTGCGCGCACCGTGGCGCAGGCACTGGACAACATCGGCGCGCTCGGCCTGCAGTTGACTGCGGCGCAGCGGGCGCGGCTCGACGACGCCAGCGCCATCGCCCCGATCTTCCCGGCACGCTTCATCGGCATGCCGATGCCGCAGCGCCTGATCTTCGGCGACGCGCAGGTCCGGCGCCGCGCGTGAGCGGCCAGCGTGCTGCCGAACAGGCCAGCGTCACCGTGCCACCCGCCCTCCATGGGTGTGGGTGTCGTCGGCACACTGTGGCCCAAGCGGCCGCAAGCCGCCGCCGTGGTGCTCCTCCAAGCGAGGTGTTCACCCATCCCTGGCGCGGGCCACTTCTACACCAACGCCTCGCTACCCGAGCATGACGCCCATGCTGCCGGGCCGACGCGGCAGCGCATCATGGCCTTCCTGAGGTGACTCACGTTTTCTGGATCACTTCATTGATGTGCTGCCGAGGAAATCGCTGGCAACTTCGCGAAACCTGTCATCGCAGCGCGGCTTGCCTGTCGGCCCGAACGGCCACTGGCTCAGCCCCTGTCCCAACGACAAATTGCGCGTGCGTTGGCAGGCGAGCGAAGCTGAACTCACGGGGCGAATGACGGGTGGTAGGCTCCGTCAGCATCGGAGCCCACCATGACCTTCCACCGAGCTGCCGGCGAGCATTCGATGAGTACGACGAAGCGGAGCATCTTCATGCTCGTCCGCGACGTCATCCAGCGAAATCCGCTCCTGCTTCCGCTCGCCTTCGTCGCGACCTTGTCCATCGTGCTGATCGGCGAGAGTTCGTACTGGCAATCGACGGGTGTGTTGGAACAGCTCAGTGCCTTGCGATCGGGCAAGACGACCTTGCAAGAATTGCGAGCGACGGCACCAGACAGCCAGTCGAGCATTCATCGCACGCTGCTGGTCAATCGCCTTGGCGCGGGGGCTTTGAGCGCTGCCGGGCTCGTGGTGCTGTTCCTGTACCTGCGCCAGGGCCTGGCACTTGAGCAAAAGAAGGAAGATGTCAAGGAAGAGCTTGAGCGCGTGGTGCAGATCGAGCGCGAGCGCTTGGAGGTCGAGGTGGCATCGCGCACCGCGCAACTCGTCAAGCTGACCCACCACATCGAAACGGCGCGGGAAGAAGAACGCGCCCGGTTGGCGCGTGACCTGCATGACGAGCTGGGCGCTTTGCTCATCTCGGCCAAGCTTGATGCCGCGCGGATCAAGGCCCGCGTGACCGAGAGTGCGCCCGAGGTGTTGGAGCGCTTGGCACACCTGGTCGACATGCTCAACAAGGGCATCGCGCTCAAACACAACATCATCGAGAACCTGCGTCCATCGACCCTTGACAGCTTGGGGCTGGCCGTCACGCTCGAGATCCTCTCGCGCGAGTTCGCTGAGCGTTCCGGCGTCAAGGTGAACTGTGCGCTCTCGGTGGTGATGCTGGAGCCGACTGCGGAACTGGTGGCGTACCGAGTAGTCCAGGAAGCCGTCACGAACATCAGCAAGTACGCCAAGGCTACGACCCTCTGGCTCGACTTGGTGTCCAGCGATGGGGTGGCGGAGTTGACGGTACGAGACGACGGTGTCGGATTCGACACCAGTTCGCCGTCGACCTCGGCCTACGGCCTACTCGGCATGAGGTTTCGTGTGGAAGCCGAGCACGGAACGCTTGTCGTCACGGCCGCACCGGGTCAGGGGACGACGATCCAGGTGCGGCTGCCGGAGCGCATCGTCGAGGGCTGATCCTTCGGCGAGCTTCACGTCGATCGGGTGTCTCGGCCCCTGATCGTCGCGCGTCTTCAGCGCACCGGTGCCCGAGCCACTGAAGCCCGCGGTCGAGCCCAGCGTGAGCAGCCCGGTCGCGGTGTCCATCTCCAGCCACGGCAGCGCCCCCACCATCGCGTCGCACGGACCGCGGCTGGCGTCATGTTGCCGAGCGAGGAGCGCTCAACCGGTGGGCGACCCGAAGAAGCCGGCGAGCGCGCCGGCCAGTTCGTCGGGCGCCTCTTCGGCCATGTGGTGGCCGCAGTCGACGGGCGCCCCGCGCACGTCCTGCGCCCACGTCGCCCAGATCGCACGGGGATCGCCGTGCAGTTCGGCCAGATCGTCGCGACTCGACCACAGGCACAGCAGCGGACACCGGACCACGCGGCCCGCCGCCCGGTCCTCGGTCTCGAGCCGCCGGTCGATGCCGGGGCCGGCGCGGTAGTCCTCGAGCATGGCCCGCACGGTCGCCGGGTCGCGCGTCGCGGCCAGGTAGTCGGCCCAGGCGTCGTCACAGCCCATCAGCGCGCGCTTCGTGTCGTTGCTGCCGTACCAGGCGTCGGGATCCGCGAGGATCGCCCGCTCCGGCTTGTCGGGTTGCAGGAAGAAGAACCAATGCCACCACGCGCTGGCAAACCGGTCGTCGCAGCGTTCCAGGTGCTCGACGACGGGCAGCGAATCGAGGATCGCGAGGCGCCGCACCCGGTCCGGGACATCCAGCGCCAGCCGCAAGGCCACCAGCCCGCCGCGGTCGTGCCCGACCACGCCGTACTGGCGGTGTCCGAGGCGCTCCATCAGGCCGGCGCAATCGGCGGCCATCGCGCGCTTGCTCGCCTGGGCATGGTCCGGTTGCGGCGCCGGCTTCGTCGACTGCCCGTAGCCCCGCAGGTCGGGACACACCACCGTGAAGCGCTTGTCCAGCAGCGTCGCGACCCGATGCCAGGTGGCGTGGGTGCGCGGGTGCCCATGCAGCAACAGCAACGCGGGGCCGCGTCCACCGTGCCGGACACGCAGCGTCACGTCGCCGACGTCGATGAATTCGAGTTTGAAGCCGTCGAACATCCAGTTCTCCCGGGTGATGTCAGCGGCGCGCCGACCACGCGCCGCGAGTGCCTGCTCATCCTCAACCTGGAGGTTGCCGCCCGCCCGCGCTGCCCGCAGCATCCAGCGCTTTGGACCGCGCATGCCCAGCCAACCACTTCTCGCAACCGCCCTCCTCCTCGCGCTCGGCGCCCTTCACGGCCCCGCCTGCGCAGGTGGGGCAAACGACGCGCCCACCTTCACCGAAGCCCGCCGCGCCGTCCATGCCGGCAGCAGCATCGCGTTCACGCCGGTGGTGCAGGACCCCGACTGGTGGGACCGCCACCACCACTTCGAGCTGCTGTCGGCCCCTGTGAGCGGCTCGGCCTCGGTCACGGCCGATGGCCGGCAGCTGCTGTACGCCGCTCCCGCGACGCGCGGTGCCGACAGCTTCGCGTACCGTGCGAAAGACCACCGCGGCCTCGGCGTGGACGGCGTGGCGCGGCTGGTGGTGTACGACGACGCGATGCTGGCCACCTGCCGGCAGGACAGCACCGTCACGCCGGCCGGCGTGCTGGCCACCCGCACCAAGTCGAACGGCTGCGCGTTCTACGGCCAGACCACCACCCGCACCGTCGCGAACGGCACGCCGGTGACGATGGACTACTTCGTCAACTGGCCGTCCAGCGGCGCCGCGCCGAAGGCGGTGGTGGTGCTGCTCGGCGGCGGCGACTTCAACATGGCGATCCGCGGCGACCTGGCGAGCGGCATCGGCGACATCACCGGCGGCGCCAACAACTTCGTCGTGCGGACCGCGCAGCTGTTTGCCGACGCCGGCTACCTGGCGGTGGCGCTGGACCGGCCGGAGCCCGGGCCGCTGGTGCCGCCGGGGTCGAGCGATGCCGTCACCGCCACCGACCTGTACCGCGTGTCGGTGGACCATTCGGTCGACATCCTCGCGGTGCTGAAGTCGCTCGACCCGCGCGGGCTGCCGGTGTTCCTGGTCGGCACCAGCCGCGGCTCGATGTCGGTGATCGCGCAGAACCGCATCGCGACGGGCATCTCCACATCGAGCAGCGTCACGCGCGACGCCGGCGACCAGGGGCGCCACCTCTACGTGGGCCGGCCGGACACGCCGAAGCTGCTGCCGCCCTTCGTGCAGCGGCCGACGCACGTGCTGTGGCATGCGCAGGATGCCTGCTTCGGATCGTGGCCGACCGGATCGCGCGCGCTGTACGACAGCCTGGTGGCCGCCGGCGTCGATGCAACCTTCCACATCGCCACCGGCGGCGTGCAGGTCACGGCACCGGGCAACGGCTCGACGCCCGACGTCTGCGGGCCGCTGAGCGCCCACGGCTACCTGGGCATCGAGAACGACACGATCGGGCAGCTGACCGCGTGGCTCGACACACGTGTCGCGGCGCTGGGGAACAACAGGCTGCCGCGCGCCGCGTTTGCCGACGTCGCCACGCCCGCCGACACGCCGAAGCGCATCCACCTGTCGGCGCTGGCGCACGACCGCGACGGCCTCGGGCTGGCCTTCGAGCTGCCCGGCAGCGCGACGAGCCTGGGCGGGCAGGCGGTGCTGAATGGCCGCACCGTGACGTACACGCCGCCGGCGGGCGTGACAAGCGGGACCGACTACTTCGTGTATGTCGCGACCGACCGGCGCGGCGGGGTCGCGGCGGCGGTGGTGTCGGTGAAGATCGGCGGGTGAAGATCGGCGGGTGAAGATCGGGGGCTGAGGGTCGAGCGCGATGCGATCGCATCGGTGGTGCCGGCGGCGGGACTTGAACCCGCATCTCCGTGAAGAGGAGGGATTTTAAGTCCCTTGCGTATACCGATTTCGCCACGCCGGCAGCGGGCACGTCAGGCGGTGGATTATCAATGCATGCGTCGCGGTCGGGCCGCCTCGGCCATGATCCATACCTCTCCTCCTCCTTCGACACGCCCCATGCCCGCGACCCGCCTCGAACACGACAGCCTCGGCGACATCGCCGTCCCCGCCGACGCCCTCTACGGCGCGCAGACCCAGCGCGCGGTGCTGAACTTCCCGGTCAGCGGCGGCCGGTTGCCGGCCGCCTTCATCCGGGCGCTGATCCAGCTGAAGCTCGCGGCGGCCCGCGCCAATGCACGCCTGGGCAAGGTCGCGCCCGACACCGCGCAGGCGATCGAGGCCGCGTGCCGCGAGCTGCTCGACGGCGACTTCATGCAGCACTTCCCGCTCGACGTGTTCCAGACCGGCTCGGGCACCAGCTCCAACATGAACGCCAACGAGGTGATCGCGACGCTCGCGACGCGCCGCCTCGGCCGCCCGGTCTCGGCGAACGACCATGTCAACCACGGCCAGAGCAGCAACGACGTGATCCCGAGCGCGATCCACGTCAGCGCCGGCGTCGTGCTGGCCGAACAATTGCTGCCCGCGCTGCACCACCTGTCGAAGGTGACGCGCGACAAGGCGCGCAGCGTGCACGAACACGTGAAGACCGGCCGCACCCACCTGATGGACGCGATGCCGGTGCGGCTGAGCCAGGCGCTCGGCGGCTGGGCCTCGCAGGTCGATGCGCAGATCGCGCGGCTCGAGGGTCTGCGAGCCGACCTGGCCCAGCTCGCGCTCGGCGGCACTGCCGTCGGCACCGGCGTCAACGCGCATCCGGATTTCGCGCGGCTCGCCTGCGAGGAACTGACCGGGCTCGTGCGCCAGGTGTTCCGCCCGGGCGACGACTACTTCGCGCTGATGGGCGCGCAGGACACCGCGCTCGCCGTCTCCGGCCAGCTGAAGGGCCTGGCCGCCAGCCTGATGAAGATCGCCAACGACCTGCGCTGGATGAACTCCGGCCCGCTGGCCGGGCTCGGCGAGATCGAGCTCGAAGCGCTGCAACCCGGCTCGTCGATCATGCCGGGCAAGGTCAACCCGGTGATCCCCGAGGCCACCACGATGGTCGCGGCGCAGGTGATCGGCAACGACGCCGCGGTCACGATCGCCGGCCAGTCCGGCAACTTCGAGTTGAACGTGATGCTGCCGCTGGTCGCGCGCAACCTGGTCGAGAGCCTGGAGCTGCTGGCCAACGTCAGCCGGCTGCTGGCCGACAAGGCGATCGCCGGCTTCAACGTGAGGGGCGATCGTTTGCGCGATGCGCTGTCGCGCAACCCGATCCTGGTGACCGCACTGAACCCGCTGATCGGCTACGCGCGCGCCGCCGAGATCGCGAAGCAGGCGTACCGCGAAGGCCGGCCGATCATCGACGTGGCCGACGAGCAGACCACGCTCGGCCGCGCCGAACTCGAGCGGCTGCTCGACCCGTCGCGCCTGGCCGATGGCGAGGGCGAAGGCGGCGGCGGATGAGCGCCGCAGCGCTCACATGCGGAAACACTCATGCACCGAAAAACGGCATGTCGTCCTACAGAATGGGGATGTGGGCGGCGATAGAGTATCGACCACGGAGCCGCAGTTACCTCCTCCCTCCTCCCAATGACACTGCGGCTTCTTCAGGCGGATGGTGCTTGCACCATCCGCTTTTTCTTTGGTGGCTCGGTTCGAGAGATCGCTTTCAACGCGCGGGTTCAACACGCGGCATTCAACAGTGCGCCAGCCGCGACGGCTCGGTGTGCGCAATCTCCCGACCCACCGACGCGGCATACGACAGCGCCGCATTGCGCGAGATCCAGCGGTGGCCGCCGGCCAGGCAGGTGTCGCGGTACACCTCGCAGGGCGTGTTCATCGCGCCGCGCACCCGGCTCACGACGACGGCGGCCGTGTACCCCCGGCCGCGCCCGGTGTCCGAGGCTGCCACGTAGATCCGGAAATCACCCTCGTTGAACTGCTGATCGAACTGCATCTCGCGCTCCACGCCGGCAACCGCTGCCGCGAGGCGAGACTATGTTCGATGCGATGCGGCGAATCCATCCACCCGATTGATGCCCTCTTCGGGGGGCAGTGCCGGATCGGCCCGCCGGGTCACAGCGCCTGCAGGATGTCCTTGCGCTTCTGCTTGTACTCGTCGTCGGTGATCAGGCCCTTGTCGCGCAGCTGCTTCAGCGCGGTCAGGCGGCGTTCGATCTCGTCGGCCTTCGCATCGGCCGGCTGGACGATCGGCGCGGCCGGTGCCGGCACGGGTGCCGCGACCACCGGCGGCACGGCCGGCGGCGTCGCGAAGGTGGTGGCCGCGGCCGGCGGCGCGGCCAGCACCATCGGCGGCGGGGGCGGTGCCACCGGCGCGGTGGTGGCCGTGGTCAGCGGCACCGTGAGCCAGTCGCTGCGGCGGTTGCCAGCGCCGGCACTGGCCAGCTTCACGTCCGACGCCTTCGCGCGCGAGCCGGAGATGAAGTTCGGCGACATGCTGGTCGAGCGCACGATGTGCACGAAGTCGAAGGCGCTGTCGTGGGCGATGAAGTTCAGGTTGCCGCCTTCGATGAACAGCCGCGCGGTGACGGCCGTGGGCGGCGCCAGGAAGCCCTCGCGCCGCGCGCTCGACACCAGCAGCACGTCGTCGCCCGGCTCGGCGTTCGCGAAGGCCTGGGCGATCGGCTCGCTGATCTCGACCAGCTCGTCGGCGTCGAACAGCGCCTGCGGCTTGCCGCGCGAATCGATCGCCTTGAACTGGCCCAGCGCCAGCCGCAGCGCGTCGACATTGAGCCGCACCGGGTGCTGGTTCTCCGGGGCACCGGCCTCGCGCGCCAGCAGCTGCACGGTGCTGAACTCGCGGATGCGCCACAGGCGCCGCTTGGCCTGCGCACTGGCTGTGTCGGCCTGGGCGCCCAGCACCGAATCGAACAGGCCGGCGGCCTGTGCCGATCCCGGGTTGCTTGCGACGATGGCTGACACGACACCCAGCTTCAGCCAGAGAGATGCTCGTTTCACGGTAGGTCGGTCCTTGGAATGCGAGGGAAATCGGCGCGTTGCCAGTGCGTTGCCGATGGGCAACACCAGCGGCGCGGGTCGCATTGTAGTTTTGCAACACGATCCCGCGCCTACGCGTTTGTCCGCGTCTCTCCCAGGGATTCCAGCGACTGCAGCCGCCGGTGGGCCCGCCCGTCCGCATCGAACACGTGCAGCGCCTGCGCCGGCGCGCACCAGGCCGCCCGGTCCCCCGGCCGGGCGCGGGTCAGCGCGCTGCCGCGCATCACCAGTTCCTCGCCGCCGTCGGTGCGCATGTAGACCAGGTGCGACTCGCCGAGCTGCTCGACCAGCACCACGTCGCCTTCGAAGAAGACGCCGTCGCCGTGCCGCGCGGCGCTGGCCATCGCATTCGGCGCAACGGCGGTGAAATGCTCCGGCCGGATCCCGATCTCCACCGCCTGCCCGATGCGCAGCCCCTGCGCGTCGACCCGCGCCTTCGCCTGCGCACCGCGGGCCAGCGCCAGCACCAGGCCGCCATTGCCGCTGGCCGACACGGTCGCCGGCAGCAGGTTGATCGACGGCGAGCCGATGAAGGTCGCGACGAAGCGGTTCGCCGGCTGCTCGTACAGCTCGACCGGCGTGCCGGCCTGCTGCACCCGGCCTTCGTGCATCACGACGATCTTGTCGCCGAGCGTCATCGCCTCGACCTGGTCGTGCGTCACGTAGACCATCGTCGCCTTCAGCTCGCGGTGCAGCCGCGCCAGCTCGACGCGCGTCTTCACGCGCAGCGACGCATCCAGGTTCGACAGCGGCTCGTCGAACAGGAAGAGCTTCGGGTCGCGCACGATCGCGCGGCCGATCGCCACCCGCTGGCGCTGCCCGCCCGACAGCTCGCGCGGCAGCCGCTGCAGCAGGTGGTCGATGTGCAGCGCCTTGGCCGACGCCTCGATGCGGCGCTTGCGCTCGGCCCGGTCGGCGCCGTGCAGCTTCAGCCCGAAGGCCATGTTGTCGAACACGCTCATGTGCGGGTACAGCGCATAGCTCTGGAACACCATCGCGATGCCGCGCCGTGCCGGCGGCAGGTGGTTGACGACCTGGCCGTCGATCGCGAGCGTGCCGCCGGTGATCTCCTCCAGCCCGCACATCATGCGCAGCAGCGTGGTCTTGCCGCAGCCGCTCGGGCCCACCAGCACGACGAATTCGCCGTCGGCGATCTGCAGGTCGACGCCCTGCAGCACGACGGTGTCGCCATACGATTTCGAAACGTTGGTCAGCGTGACTTGGGTCATGTTCTCTACTTCACGGCACCGGCGGTGATGCCGCGGATCAATTGGCGCGACAGCAGCGCATAGACGACGAGCACCGGCAGCACCGCCAGCGACAAGGCCGCGAGCACCGCATTCCAGTCGGTCGCGAACTGGCCGATGAACTGCTGCACGCCGAGCGTCAGCGTCTGCTTGCCTTCGGACGGTGCGAGGATCAGCGGGAACCACAGGTCGTTCCAGATCGGCACCATCGTGAACACGCCCACCGTCGCGACCGCCGGCCGCACAAGCGGCAGCACGATGCGCAGGAAGATCAGGTACTCGTTGACGCCGTCGCAGCGCGCCGCGTCCTTCAGCTCGCCCGGCACCTGGCGGATGAACTCCGACAGGATCAGGATCGCCAGCGGCAGCCCCTGCGCCACGTACACCAGCACCAGCGCGGTCAGCGTGTTGACGAGGTCGAGCGCCACCATGGTCTGCAGGATCGACACCGAGCCGAGCCGGATCGGCACCATGATCCCGAATGCGAGGAACAGCGCCAGCAGCCGGTTGCCGGGAAAGCGGTATTCGGTCAGCGCCCAGGCGGCCATCGCGCCGAACAGCAGGATCAGCAGCAGCGAGCAGCCGGTGACGATGACGCTGTTGGCGAACATGCTGCCGACGGCCGCATTGCCCAGCACCTTGGTGTAGCCGACCAGGCTGAGCGTGGCCGCGGACGGCAGCCCGAGCGGGTCGTCGAAGATCGCGCGCCGCGTCTTGAACGAGTTGATCAGCACGATCACGATCGGGAACAGCACCAGCAGCGCGTAGCCGCCGAGCGTCAGGTGCACGAAGAGCGAACGCAGCCGCTGGTTCACGGTGCGGCTCACAGCGCATACCTCCGCAGCCGGCGCTGCACGACAAACAGGTAGACCGCCACGCCGGCGAGGATCACGAGGAACATCAGCGTCGCGAGCGCCGCGCCCATCGTCGCGCTGCCCGGCTGCGACTGGTAGCCGAAGAAGGTGCGGTAGAACAGCGTGCCCAGCAGGTCGGTCGCGAAGTTCGGGCCGGCCGACGCCCCCTTCACCGCGTACACCAGGTCGAAGGCGTTGAAGTTGCCGACGAAGGTCAGGATGTTGACGAGCCCGAGCGTCGGCAGGATCAGCGGCAGCCGGATCGCCCAGAAGATGCGCCACGGCCCGGCGCCCTCGACGGTGGCGGCCTCGACGATGTCTTCGGGGATGGCGATCAGCGCCGCATAGATCAGCATCATCGGGATGCCGATGAACTGCCACACCGAGATCAGCGTCAGCGTCGGCAGCGCGGTCTCCTCCATGCCGAGCCAGGGGCCGAAGAAGCGCTCGAGGCCGACGGCGCCGAGCAGCTTCTCGGTCACGCCCCACAGCGGCGACAGGATCAGCTGCCAGCTGAAGCCGATGATCACCACCGACAGCAAGGTCGGCAGGAAGAGCACCGTGCGGTAAGCCGCCGCGCCGCGCAGCCCGCGCAGCGACAGCAGCGCCGCCAGCACCAGCGCCACCGGGTTCTGCACCAGCGAATGGATCGCGAAGAACTCGACGTTGTTCACCATCGCGTTGCGGAAGCTGTCGAACCACTGCGGGTCCAGCAGCAGCGTGCGGAAGTTCTGCAGCCCGACGAACGACACCGCGCCGTCGGGCCCGGTGCCGTACGCGCTGAGCCGCAGCGTGTCGAGCAGCGGCCACGCGCTGAACGCGGTGTAGATCAGCACGGCCGGTGCGAGGAACACCAGCACGTGCCAGGCGAAGCCTTTTCTCATCGAGGGCAGCACCTTACTTCTTCTGCTGCGGCGGGTACCACTTCGCGAATCCGGCCTGGATGCGCTGTGCCGCGTCCTTCGGTGCGAGCTTGCCGTTCAGCACCTGCGAATTCACCGTCCACAGCTCGTTCTCCATGCTCGGCTCGCCGCGGCTCAGCACCTGCGCATTCAGCCGGATGGTCGACTTGCAATGCGCGCGCCAGCCGATCATCTCGCGTGCCACCGGGTCCTTCACTTCCACCGGGTGCTTGGACAGCGAGAAGAAGCCGGTGGCCTTGTTGGTGTACAGGTCGGCGAATTCCTTCGTGGCGAGCCAGCCGAGGAAGACCTTCGCGTCGGCGACGTTGCGGCTCGCCTTGTTGATGCCCATCCCGATGTCGTTGTGGTCGGAGATGTAGCAGGCATCGCCCGCCTTGCGCACCGGCGGCGGGAAGGCGCCGAACTCGAAGCCGGGCTCCTTCTCGAAGTACGCGATGTCCCACGAGCCGGCCGGGTACACCGCGGCCTTGCCGCTGGCGAACAGGTTCTGCGCATCGCCGTAGGTCACGGACTGGTAGCCCTTGGGCAGGTACGGCGACCATTTCGCCATCGTGCTCCACACGTCGACGAACTCCGGGTCGGTGAACTTCTTCGCACCGGCGATCAGCCCCATGCGGCCCACCTCGCCCTTCCAGTAATTCGGGCCGATGCCGGTGAACACGATCTGGTTGCTCTCCCACTGGTCGGCGGTGCCGAGCGCGATCGGCGCCACCTTGCCCTGCGCCTTGACCCGATCGAGCACCGAGAAGAACTCGGCCTCGGTGGCCGGCGGCTTCACGCCGGCGTCGGCAAAGATCTTCTTGTTGTAGAAGAAGCCGTGGATCACCGAGGCCATCGGCAGGCAGTAGGACTCCTTGAAGTCGTCGGTCTGCCATGCGACCTTGGCCACGTCGGAGAAGTTCGCGAGCGCCGGATCGCCGTCCAGCCGCAGCAGCCGGCCCTTCTTGTAGAGATCGAGCGACACGTCGAACGGCCGGCAGGCCACCAGGTCGCCGGCGCTGCCGGCGCTGAGCCGGGCGCTCAGCACCGAGTTGTATTCCGGCGGCGAGGTCGGCGAGTACTTCACCGTGATGCCGGGGTGCGATTTCATGAAGGCCGGCAACAGCACCTCGTCCCACAGCGCCTTGTCGTCGGTGCGCCAGCTTTCGATGACGAGCGAGCCGGCCTGGGCGCTCGCGGCCAGGGCCAGTGCCGTGCAGGCGAATGCAGTTCGGACAGTGCGTTTCATGAGCGGTCTCCTTCGGTGGATGAACGTGTCGTGCAGGTCGAAAGGTCAAGCGGGGCGCAAGGTACCATCGGCCGCCGTGTGACACGAGGCCTGACCGAGGGCCCGCGCCCGGCCCTGCCGCTCGCGGCCAAGTGCTTGTCATTCCAGGGATTTCCGACCATGAGGCGACATCACGCGCTCACCGTTCCTTACGCTGCCCTGCGCGCCCGCGCAGGCGCCGCGAAGGGGCGTGTCGCGGCCCTCGCCTTACACAACATTGCAAATCGTCGGGATTCGACAGGCGCGTTGCGCGGGTTTGCCCTGAGTCTCTGGCTCGCCTGCACCGCGATCGGCGCGCAGGCGCAGACGCTCGACGTGCTGCACTGGTGGACCTCGGCCGGCGAGCGCCGCGCGGTCGACCAGCTGGTGCAGCAGCTCGACAGGCGCGGCATCGCGTGGCGCGACGCCGCGATCCCCGGCGGCGGCGGCGGCGGCGCGATGAAGGTGCTGAACAGCCGCGTGCTGGCGCGCGACCCGCCGGACGCCGCGCAGGTGATCGGCCGCACGCTGGCCGACTGGTCCGACCTCGGCCTGGTGCTGCCGCTCGACGAGGTGGCGCAGCGCAACCGCTGGAGCCAGTCGCTGTTCCCTCTGGTGCAGCGCGTGATCACGCACCGCGGCCGCATCGTCGCGGCGCCGCTCGGCGTGCACCGCATCAACACGCTGTTCTTCAACCAGCGGGTGTGGGCGCAGCTGAAGCTCGGCGCGCCGAAGACCTGGGGCGACGTCGAGCAGGCGGCGGCGGCGCTGCGTCGCGCCGGCATCGCGCCGTTCGCATGGAGCGACGAGCCGTGGCAGATCGCCACCGTGTTCGAGACGCTGCTGCTGTCCGAAGGCGGGCCGGCGCTGTATGGCGAGCTGGCCGCCACGCAGCGCTGGCAGGCCTGGCAGGACCCGCGCGTCGCCAAGGCGCTCGAGCGGCTGCGCTGGCTGCGACGCCTGAATGGAGAGACCGCCATCGAGCAGCGCTGGACCGCGTCGGCGCGCCAGCTGTTCACCGGCGACGCCGGCATGCTGATCATGGGCGACTGGGCCGACGGCGAACTCGTCGCCTGGGGCGCGCAGGCCGGCCGCGACTACGGCTGCACGCCGGTGCCCGACACGGCCGGCATGCACCTGTACAGCATCGACACGCTGGCGATGCTGGTCGGCACCAGGAAGCGCGAGGCCGAGCAGGAGCGCATGGCCGAGGTGGTGGTGTCGCCGGCCGCGCAGCTCGCGTACAACCAGGCCAAGGGCTCGGTGCCGGTGCGCGACGACATCGACCCCACGCAGCTGGACGACTGCGCGCGCGACTCGTGGCAGACGCTGAAGCGCGCCGACAGCCCGCTGCTGCCGAGCATCGCGCACCGCATGGCGGCCGACGAGGCCACCAAGGATGCGCTGGCCGATGCGCTGCACCGCTTCGTCAAGGACCCGGCCGCGACCCCCGCGCGGGCGCAGGAGCGCCTGGTGGCGCTGATCCGCAGCGCGGCGCGTGCGACACCTCCCCCGTGAATCGAGTGCCATGAACCTCGCCCGCAAGCGCACCATCCTCGCCGTCGATGACGACCAGAAGACCCGGCAGCTGCTGAAGCTGTACCTGGAGAAGCACCAGTACGTGGTGCAGCTCGCGGCCGACGGGGCGAGCTTCCGCAGCGGCTTCGAGCGCTACCGCGACGAGCTGAGCCTGGTGATCCTCGACGTGATGCTGCCCGACACCGACGGCTTCGCGCTGTGCCAGATGGTGCGGCAGCGGGCGCCGACGCTGCCGATCATCATGCTGACCGCGAGCGCCGACGACACCGAGCGCATCGTCGGGCTGGAGCTCGGGGCCGACGACTACATCGGCAAGCCCTACAACCCGCGCGAGCTGCTGGCGCGCATCAAGGCGATCCACCGGCGCGCCGGCCAGGCCGAGGGCGGCGCGGCGGCCCGCTACCTGCGCTTCGCCGGCTTCCGGCTCGACCGGCTGGAACGCACGGTGACCGGGCCGGACGGCCAGGCGCTGGCGTTGACCGCGATGGATTTCGACCTGCTGCGGCTGCTCGCCGAGCATGCCGGCGAGGTGATGGAGCGGGCGCGGCTGATGGAGCAGACGCGCGGCCGCGACCTCGGCCCGGCCGACCGCTCGCTCGACGTGCAGGTGAGCCGGCTGCGCCAGCGGCTGGGCGACGACGGCAAGCAGCCGGCGCTGATCAAGACGGTGCGCAGCAGCGGCTACGTGTTCTCGGTCGAGGTGCTGGCGTCGCATGACTGACTGGCGCGCCTGGTCGCAGCAGCTGCTGCCGCGCACGCTGCGCGGCCGGATCATGCTGGTGATGGTGGCCGGCGTGCTGCTGAGCCAGCTGCTGGGCACCGCGATCTGGGCCTGGCAGCTGCGCGCGAATGCGCTGCGCGATGCGCGCGACGCCGCGCAGCAGACGGCGCAGAGCGCGGCCGGCGCGATCCGCTTCTTCCGCGACCTGCCACCGCAGTACCGGCCGCTGCTGATCGAGCAGCTGCGCACGATGGGCGGCACGCGCTTCTTCGTCAACGTGAACCATGCGCGCGTGCCGACCGGCGCGTTCGCGCCGTCGAAGCTGTCGGAGACGGTGGTGCGCGGCGTGCGCGAGCGGCTGCTGGCGCAGGTCGGCGACACCACGTCGTTCGAGGCCGCGTTCGCATGGCCGGACACGCTGGTGGTGGCCGACGACGGCCGCACGCTGCGCGAGCTGCCGGAGAGCTGGGTCGAGGCCTCGCTGCTGCTGCGGCCGCGGCCGGCGCCGCTGCTGGTGATCCAGGCCGAGATCGAGGCGGGCGGCTGGCTGTTGCTCGCGACGACCTTGCCGGACCCGTACTTCCTCGACAACGCCAACCCGTTGAGCAGCGACCGGCTGCTGCTGCAGGGCGCAACGCTGGTGACGGTGCTGCTGCTGGTGCTGCTGGTGGCGCGCAGCCTGACGCGGCCGTTGTCGCGGCTGGCGCAGGCGGCGAGCGAGTTCGGCAACGCAATGCACCCGAACCCCGTGCCCGAGACCGGCACGGTGGAGCTGCAGCGCACCGCGAGGGCCTTCAACGAGATGCAGGCGCGCATCCAGCGTTTCGTCGAGGACCGGGAGCGGCTGTTCGGCAGCATCTCGCACGACCTGAAGACGCCGATCATGCGATTGAAGCTGCGCACCGAGCTGCTGGACGACGATGCGGTGCGGGCCGATTTCCATGAGGACCTGGACGAGCTGGACATGATGGTCAAGGGCGCGTTGCAGAGCGTGAAGGACAGCGACGTGCACGAGAACCTGGCCGAGGTGCGACTGGACCGGCTGGTCGAGCGGCTGACCTCGGCGGCGCTGGCGTCGGGCGCGAAGATCACGGTGTCGCTGCCGCCGATCGCGGTGACCGGGCGGCCGCTGGCGCTGAAGCGCGCGTTGGGCAACCTGATCGACAACGGGCTGCGCTACGGCCGCGAGCTCGAGGTCGGTGCCGAGCTGGGTGACGGCAAGTGCTCGGTGCTGGTCCGCGACCATGGGCCGGGGTTGCCGGAGGATTCGCTGGAAGAGATCTTCGAGCCGTATGTGCGGCTGGAGCACGGGCGCGCGATGCACGCAGACGGATCCGGCCTCGGCCTGTCGATCGCACGTCGCATTGCGCGCGAGCATGGCGGCGATGTGCGGCTGCGCAATCACCCGGATGGCGGGCTGGTGGCTGCCATGAGCTTGCCGGCCTGAGCATTTTTGCCGTGCGCGCGTTTGCACATCGCAAATCGAGCCCGCAATCCACCGCACTGGAACACTGGCATCATCCCGACCCCATGACCCGCCCCTCCATCGCCACCGACACCCGCCCCCTGTGGCGCATCTTCCTCGCCTTCCTCGGCCCGATGATCGTCGGCAACGTGCTGCAGGGCCTGTCCGGCACCTTCAATGCCGTGTTCGTCGGCCAGATGCTGGGAACCAGGGCTCTCGCCGCCACCGCGGCCGTCTTCCCGATCGTGTTCTTCTTCATCACGCTGGTGATCGGTATCGGCGCCGGCGGCTCGGTGCTGATCGGCCAGGCCTGGGGCGCGAAGGAGACGCACAAGGTCAAGGCGATCGCCGGCACCGCGATCACGCTCGGCTTCGGCGTGGGCCTCGCGATCGCGGTGTTCGGCGGCGTGTTCACCGAGCACCTGCTGCATGCCCTCGGCACCCCCGCCGACGTGGTCGACGACGCCGTCGGCTACGCCCGGCTGATGATGCTCGCGATGCCCGGACTGATGGTGTTCATCCTGATCACGCAGCTGCTGCGCGGCGTCGGCGATACCGTCACGCCGCTCTACGCGCTGCTGCTGTCCACCCTCGTCTCGTGCGTGATGACGCCCGCCTTCATCCGCGGCTGGGGCGGCCTGCCGCAGCTCGGCGTCACCAGTGCCGCCGCCGCGTCCATCGTGTCGTTCATCGCCGCGCTGCTCTACCTCGGCGTGCACCTGCGGCGGGCCGACCACCCGCTGTCGCCCGACCTGGAGCTGCTGCGCGCGCTGCGCATCCAGCCGCAGCTGCTGCGGCTGGTGCTGAAGATCGGCATGCCCACCGGCATCCAGATGGTCGTCATCTCGCTGGCGGAGATCGCGCTGCTCGCGCTCGTCAACCGCTTCGGCTCCGACGCCACCGCGGCCTACGGGGCCGTCAACCAGGTCGTCAACTACGTGCAGTTCCCGGCGCTGTCGATCGCGATCACCGCGTCCATCCTCGGCGCCCAGGCGATCGGCGCCGGCCGCACCGACAAGCTCGGGCCGATCACCCGCACCGGCATCGTGCTGAACCTCGCGATCACCGGCACGCTGGTCGTCGTCGGCTACCTGTTCTCGCGCCACCTGATGGCGCTCTTCATCACCAGCCAGCCGGTCATCGAACTCGCGCAGACGCTGCTGCACATCATGCTGTGGAGCAGCGTCGTGTTCGGCTGCGCGTCGGTCGTCAGCGGCGTGATGCGCGCCTCGGGCACCGTGCTCGTGCCGATGTCGATCTCGATCTTCTGCATCGTCGCGATCGAGGTGCCGGCCGCCTACGGCCTGTCGCAACGCATCGGCCTCGAAGGCGTCTGGTGGTCCTACCCGATCGCGTTCGTCTCGATGCTGGTGTTGCAGTCGGCGTTCTACCGGCTGGTGTGGCGGCACACGAAGGTCGAGCGGCTGGTGTAGCCCCGTTCAAGCGGCGGCCGGCAACCGCTTCGCGACCGACGCCGCCAGCGGGTGCGCATGGAAATGCGCCAGCAGCCGCGACTTCTGCATCGCCGTCAGCGGCGACGCGTCGATCATCGCCGGCCACCTGGCGCACGCCGCCCGCACCGCCAGCCGGATTGCCGTGGCCGCCGGCTTCTCGGGGATGCGCAGCGCCGCGCAGAAGGCCCGCACCAGCGCCGGCGACAGCTGCTGGCGCGGCCGCGGCCGGGCCTTGCCGGCGGGCGGGGCCAGCGCCGCCGGCAACAGCGCCAGCGCATGGCCCTGGTGGCCGCTGTAGGCCGCGTACGCGACGATGTCGTAGGCCGGGCCCAGCCGCGGGTGCACGCCGTCCGGATAGACCAGCCCGATGTTCTTCAGGTGCATGTCCGGGTTGCCCAGCATCTCGTTGACGACCAGCCGCCGCAGCAGCTCGTGCACCGCCGGCTCGCCCATGCTGTCGAAGCCCATCAGCACCGCGGCCACGTCGAGGCAGGTGCGCGGGCCGGCCTCGCCGCCGGTGCCGTACTTGTCTTCCGGCATCACGCCCAGCACCTGCGCGAAATCCTCGCAGTGCACGCGGCCGTTGTCGCTGCGGTCGTAGCGGCGCACCGCGAGGAACTGCGTGCGCGCATCGGCATCGCCCAGGTCGTAGCCGTGGCGAACCGCCAGCCTGGCCAGCGGCTCCAGCCAGGCCTCGCACACCGCCACGCCGGCCGCCGCGGCCAGCTGCAGCGACAGGTGCTCCACCTCCGGCAGCAGCGGCTGTGCGACCACCGGCAGCTTCGCGATGATGTGGGTGTCGTGGTCCTTGGTGCGGGCGACATAGCGGTCGCCATCGCGCATCGCGCCGACCTTCGGCTGCACGCCCGACAGCGACACGCCGTCGTCCAGCGGATCGGCCGTCACCGACATCTCCAGCGCGTCGTGCTGCTGCGTGACGTAGCGCGCCAGCTCGTCGCGCGACAGCGCCACCGGCAGCGCGTACAGCGCCCCCGGCAGGTCGCGGCCGCAGGCAGCGAGCATCTCGAAATGGTCGCGCGGGTCGCAGCCGCGCAGCTCGGCCACGCGGTCGCGGAACACGCCCTCGGGCAGCAGGTTCTGGAAGAACGCCGGCAGCAGCCAGCCGTTGCGGCTGGAGTGCCGGCCGTTGAAGTCGACCGAGCGCACGTCGCGCCACAAGGCCTGCTGCTGCACCGGCGAATCGGCCCACCACGCCGCCGACACGGTGGGCTGCTGCGCCGACTGGATGAAGGCCTCGTCGGCGACGAAGCGCGTGACGACCGCGTCGGCCGCCAGTTCGTAGCGGAACAGCACGCCGATGCGCAGCCCTTCGCCGCAGTGGATGCCCAGCGCCTTGACGTTCATTCGCGCGCCGGTGCCTGCACCGCCTCGAGCGCCGCGGCGACCCGCGACTTGACCTGCGGCGCCTCGGTCTGCCCGGCATCGACCGCGGCGGCCGCGCCTTTCGGCACCAGCAGCAGCTCCAGCCCGAGCCGGTCGGCCAGCGCCAGCAAGGTGCTGAGCTTGAAATCCTGCCGGCCGCCGAGCACGTTGGTCAGCGTGCGCTGCGACAGGCCCGCCTGGGTGCGCAATGCGGCCTGGGTCCACGGCGACGCGGCCAGGGCCTGGCGGAGAACGGCAGCGACTTCGTCGGTGGATTTCATGGCATCAAAGTAGTCCAATAACCTGCAAAGGTACTTTAATGCCATGTTGGCGTCAAGAAAAATGGCAATTAATTGCCATTTTATAAAATAAACTACTTTAGCGCCATCACCCATGCGCAGGCAGTCGGCCCCCATCCACCGCGTCCGTCACTGCCGTCCGCGCCGACTGGAGCACCTGCTGCGCCGTCACCGCCCGCGCGCACGGGTGACCGACCGGGCATGTCGCATGGCCGCAGGGGCGGCACGGCGCGTCGGCCCAGTGCACCTGGTGCAGGCGCGCGTCCTGCGGCGCCCAGCGCGCCACGTCGGCGCCGGCACTGACGACGATGCTGCGCACGCCCAGCGCGGCCGCGACGTGCGACACGCCGGTGTCGTTGCACACCAGCAAGTGCGCCCGCTCCAGCAGCGCACCCAGCGTCCACAGCGTGGTCTGCCCGGCCAGGTCGACCGCGTCCTGCGTCATCGCGGCAGCCACCTCGGCCACCAGAGACGCCTCGCCGGCAGTGCCGGTCAGCACCACGCGGTGGCCCAGCCGCGCCAGGCCGTCGGCCACCAGCGCGAAGCGCTCGGGCATCCAACGTCGCGACGGCAGCTGCGCGCCGGCATGCACGCAGACGAAGGAGCCGGCCGCGTCGATGCCGGGCCAGACGTCGCGCACGGCCTGGCGGTCGTCGTCGCAGACCGGGAACTCGAGCGTGCTGCCGCAACGCGCCGCGTCCAGGTGGTCGATCAGGCACAGCATCCGCTCGATCTCGTGGCCCACGGTCGGCCACGGCGCATGCAGCAGCGGCTCGGCGCAGTACGCACCTCGCTCGACGAACCCCGCCACATGCTGCGCACCGCAGGCGGCCAGCAGCGGGTTCACGACGCGCCCGCTGCCGTGCATCTGCAGCAGCAGGTCGAAGCGGCGTTGCTGCATGGTTTGCAGAAACCCCGGCAACGCCGACAGGTCGGGCACGCGCTCCGGCAGCCCCGGGTAGCCGGGGAACTCGATGAAGTCGTCGATCCAGCGGCAGCGCTGCGCGAACTCGCGGGCCCACGGCAGGCCGATCAGCGTCAACTCGCTGCGGGGGCACGCGGTCTTCAGCGCCCGCCACGCCGGCACCGCGCACATCAGGTCGCCCAGCACCAGGGCGCGGAACACGCCGATCCGGCGCGGCGCGATCGCATGCAGGTTCAGCCGCATCGCCCGCTCATGTCCCGTTCACGACCGGCTCACTGCACGACGGTCCACGGCGCGTGCGTCGGCGCGGGCATCGGGCGCGGCAGCGGCCGGGCGTCGCGCATCAGCTCGCAGGCCGCCTCGGCCACGCGCTCGGGCGACACCTTGCGCAGGCAGTCGTGGTGCAGCTGCGGGCAGCTGCTCTTCAGGCAGTCGCGGCACGGCACCTCGTGGCTCAGCACGCGCGATTGCGCCTGCCACGGCGTGTGCTGCGGATTGGTCAGCGCATACAGCACCACCACCGGCGCGCCGACGGCCGCCGCGAGGTGCGCCGGCCCGCTGTTGTTGCACAACAGCACCTGCGACTGCGCGATCAGCGCCGACAGCTCGCCCAGGTTCAGCACGCCTGCCAGCGACACCGCCGACGCCCGCAGCGGCGCATCGAGCCCGCTCTCGACCAGCGCCAGCAGCGGCCGCTCGTCGGCCGAGCCGGTCAGCACCACCTGGCAGCCGGTCTGCGCGACGATGGCCGTCACCGCTTCGCCGAAACGCTCGGCCGGATAGCGGCGCGAGGCCGCGCTCGCGCCCGGGTGCACCACCAGGTAGGGCCGGTCCGGGTCGCCGCCGGCCTGCACCAGCTTGCGCCGCATCGCCTGCGCATCGCCCGAGCGCTCGTGGAACACCAGCCCGCGCTCGCGCTCCCGTTCGTGGAAGCCGACGCTGTGCACCAGGTCGAGCTGGCGCTGCACCTCGTGGCGCATGCCGGTGCGGCAGACCTCGGTGTCGGGCACCCAGTCGCTCAGCAGCTCGTACGGGTTCTCGCGGCAATGCGCCAGCCGCAGCGGGATGCCGGCCAGCCGACACATCAGCGCCGCCGGCAGCGCGCTCTGCGTGCACACGGTGAAGATCACCGCGGCGTCGAAGGCGCCGCGCGACAGCGTCGCCAGCAGCCGGCGGTCCGACAGCGCCCCCGGTGCCGGCGCCCCGCCCTTCATCCACGGCGCGTCGTAGACGATGACCTCGTCGATCGCCGGCACGTACGGCCGCAGCGCCGCGCCGGCCCGCGAGCCGAGCAGCGTCAGGTGCATGCCGGGCGCCGACTGGCGGATCGCCGTCAGGGCCGGCGTGGTCATCAGCACGTCGCCCAGGTTGTCCAGCCGGACCGCCAGCACCTTGCGCGCCTCGCGCCAGGCCGGGTTCACGGCAAGGCTCCCGCGGCGGTGACGGGCGCATCGCGCGCGCCCGCCGGCGACAGCGCGACGATCTGCCGCGCCGCATCCAGCAGGTCGCCGGCAACGCAGGTCGGCTGGCGCCACGGCGACGCCCGCCACACCGTCTCGTTGCCGACGTCCATCAGCACCGTGCGGCAGCCGGCGCGCGCGCCGGCCTCGACGTCGTCCAGGATGTCGCCGACCATCCACGATGCCGACAGGCGCAGGCCGTGCCGGCGCTGTGCCTGCCGCAGCAGCCCCGGCTGCGGCTTGCGGCAGTCGCAGCCCGGGCTGTCCGGCGCGTGCGGGCAGGCGAAGAATCCGTCGAGCACGACGCCCTGCTCCGCCAGGCGCTCGCACAGCGCCTGCTCCAGGCGCGCCAGCGCGTCGGCGTCGAAGCGCCCCAGCGCGATGCCCGGCTGGTTGGTCACGACGATCAGCCGCCAGCCGTGCGCGGCCAGCAACTTCAGCCCGTCGACCGCATGCGGCGTGAAGCGCAGCAGCGCCGGGTCGACGTTCCACGGCACGTCCTCGACCAGCGTGCCGTCCTTGTCGAGGAACACCGCGCGTTGCGCATCAGCCATTCCGTGTTGCTCCCGAGTCGTTGCTGCGGCCATCGAGGCAACCGGTGTGCCGCAGGCGCATCCGTTCACGCCGTCACGCAGCGCAGCGCGTCCAGCCAGTCGGCGACGAAGCGCTCGATGCCGAAGCGCTGCCGCGCGGTCTCGCGCCCGGCCACGCCGAGCCGGCGCGCCTCCAGCGGGTCGGCCAGCAGCTCGTGCATCCGGACGATCAGCCGGTCGACGCGGGTGTCGATCACGCCGTTCTCGCCGTCGCGCAGCACGCTGACCAGCTCGGTGGTGGCCAGCGCGACCACCGGCACGCCGATCATCATCGCCTCGATCACCGCCAGCCCGAGGCTGGTGTAGCGGATCGGGTTGAAGAAGAAGCGGTGCGCCGCCAGCGTTGCCGGCAGCGCGCTGTTGGCCACCTCGCCGAGCCCGCCGCAGCGCTGCGAGCCCATGCCGACCAGCGACAGCGGCACATGCTGCGAGACGTGCTCGTACACGTCGTGCCCGAGCCGCCGCCCGCGCCGGTCGATGTCGTTGACGACCACGATTCCGCGCGCCAGCCCGCCGGTGTACGGCACCTCGCGCAACGGCAGCACGCCGTGCTCGATCACGCGGTGCGGCGTGACGCCGTTGTCCCACATCAGCGCGTTGAACGGCGTCACGTGCACCAGCATCACGTTCGGGTCCGCGACCCAGTGCCGGGTGTCGGTCGGGTGCTGCTGCGGCGGGTCGTGCTCCAGGTAGATGCGCGGCAGCCGGCGCTGCGCCGCGCTCAGCAGTTCGTGCTGTTCCTGCTCCCAGGCGCGGCGCGACTGGAACAGGATCGCGTCGAAGGCCATGTCGCGGATCAGCTCGACCGGCGCCTCGTGCACGTTGGCACCCCACGGCAGCGTGCCGCTGCGGCCGCTGTGGTGCGTCGAGCGGGCCGAATCGGTGACCAGGTGGAACTCGTGCGGCACCTGCGTCAGGTAGTACAGGTAGTTGCCGTGCACGTGCCAGGTGAGGATGCGCAGCGGGCGGGCGACGCGGATCGCGGGAGCGACAGGAACAGCAGGCGCGGCCATGGCACTCACAGGAAAAAAGTGCGGAAATGCAGCGCACCGCGCAGCCGCCAGTACACCGACAGGAACGGGATCAGCGCCGACGTGGCCAGCATCTCCAGCACGTGCGACGGCGCGCGGCTGGTGCCGGCCAGCCGCCGCACGGCCATCCCGATCACCAGCAGCAGCGCGAGCGCGCCGGCCGCCGCGGCGAGCGTGCGCTGGCCGCGCCAGGCCAGCAGCGGCGCCGCCACGGCTGCCAGCACGACCAGGTAGTAGTGCCATGGCGGCACGCGCCGGATGCGCTGGCGGTAGCGCAGCGGGTGCTTCTTGTAGAGCAACGCGTCGAAGAAGGTGTTGCGCTGCTGGCCCAGGCTGACGCCCCAGCCGACCTCGCGCACCGGGTGCGTGACCACCGCCTGCGGGCAGCGCAGCACCGGGCCCGCCTCGTCCATCAGGCGGAACTGCAGGTCGGAATCCTCGCGCCACGCGCGGGCGAAGCGCTCGTCGAAGCCGCCCACCTTCTGCAGCGCCGAGCGCCGCACGAAGGCGTTCGCGGTGACGAACTCGGCGCGCGCCAGGCCTTCGGTCATGCGGGCGTGGTCGGTCACCCGCCGCGGCATCGGCACGCGCACCGCGCCGGCCACCGCGGCCGGCACCGGTTCGTCGCGCATCGCCCGCTCGCCCTGCGCCAGCCAGTCGCGCTCGGGCACGGTGTCGTCGTCGGTGAAGGCGACGATCTCGCCGCGCGCGGCCCGCCAGCCGGCGTTGCGCGCCACCGCCGGGCCGCGGCCGCGCGGCGGGCGGATGTAATGCAGCGGCGCGCGCCGCGGCCGCTGCGCGGCCAGCGCGGCCACGCACGCGCGGGTGGCCTCGTCGTGGCCGTCGTCGACGACGATCACCTCGAAGCTGCCGTCGTCGATGTCCTGGTCGAGAACCGCGCGCAGGCAGCGCGTCAGCAGCGGCACCCGCCGGAAGGTCGGGATCACGACCGACAGGCGCGGCCGCATCGGCGCTTGCGCGGACGCCATCAGCGCGCGCCGGCCGGGACGCCGGCCACCGCGTTGCGGTCTTTCAGCGCCTGCGCGTGCGCGCCGCGCGCGATGGCCCGCAGGTTGGCCGCGATGCTGGTCGCGAAGGCCTCGTCCCACCAGGCCTCGGCTCCACTGACACCGACGGTGATGCCGTCCAGGCAGACCGCGCCGCACAGCAGGCTGTCGCCCTCGCGCAGCTTGTGCGCCAGGCCGTATTGCAGGCGCTGGCCGTCCTGGCCATGGCGCCAGCAGACGGCGGCCTTCGCGCGCGCGAACGCGGCGTAGTCGGCATCCCACTGCGTGCGGTCGCCGATCGCGTGCTCGACCAGGATCGCGTCCTCGAAGCGGCACTCGCCCGGCAGGATGCCGGGGTCCATCACGACGATGAACAGGAAGCCGCTGCCGCACACCTGCGGATCGCGCATCGCGTGCGTGATCGTCGGCAGGGCCTGCTCGATCGCCAGGCAGGCCGCCCCGGCGTTCGCGAAGTGGCTGCCGTACGCGGTCGCGGCGACGGTGGGACTGACTGCAGGCGACATGGACGGCTTTCCGGCAAACAGGACGATGGGGACGATGGCCGCATAGCGGCAAACGGCGTGCCGCTGCGGCGCGGTGCGCGGCATCCGCGGAATGCCGTTTGCCGCGACAGCCGGCAACGGCGCCCGTCGGCGCCCGCCGGAGACCCCATGAAAGCCCTCACCTACCAAGGCGCGAAGAACGTGCGCGTCGAGAACGTTCCCGACCCGGCCATCGTCGAGCCGGACGACATCCTGCTGCGCGTCACCGCGACCGCCATCTGCGGCTCGGACCTGCACATCTACCGCGGCAAGATCCCCGGCATGGAGGATGGCGACATCCTCGGCCACGAGTTCATGGGCATCGTCGAGGACACCGGCCCGGCCGTCACCCGCCTGCGCCGCGGCGACCGCGTGGTGGTGCCGTTCACGATCTCCTGCGGCGACTGCTTCTTCTGCAGCCGCTCGCTGTTCGCCGCCTGCGAGACCACCAACCCGGGGCGCGGCGCGATCCTGAACAAGAAGAGCACCCGCCCCGGCGCCGGCCTGTTCGGCTACAGCCACCTGTACGGCGGCTACGCCGGCGGGCAGGCCGAGTTCGTGCGGGTGCCGAAGGCCAACGTCGGGCCGATCGTGATCCCCGATTCGACGCTGCCGGACGAGCAGGTGCTGTTCCTGTCGGACATCCTGCCGACCGGCTTCCAGGCGGTGGTCAATGCGCGCACCGGCCCCGGCTCGACGCTGGCGATCTTCGGGGCCGGGCCGGTCGGGCTGATGGCCGCGGCATCGGCCCGCATGCTCGGCGCCGAACGCATCTTCATGGTCGACCACCATGCGTACCGGCTGGCCTTCGCCGCCGAAACCTACGGCGTCGAGCCGATCAACTTCGACGAGATCGACGACCCGGCCGCGCTGATCATCGAGCGCACCGCGAACCGCGGGGTCGACGCGTCGATCGACGCCGTCGGTTTCGAGGCCAAGGGCAGCGCGCTGGAGACCGCCCTCACCGCGGTCAAGCTCGAAGGCTCGAGCGGCGCGGCGCTGCGCCAGGCGATGGCGGCGACGCGGCGCGGCGGCACGGTCAGCGTGCCGGGCGTGTATGCCGGCTTCATCCACGGCTTCCTGTTCGGCGACGCATTCGAGAAGGGCCTGCAGTTCGCGAGCGGCCAGACCCACGCCCAGCACTACATGCCGCACCTGCTGGACCGCATCTCGAACGGCCACCTGAACCCGGCGGCCATCATCACGCACCGGCTGCTGCTGGACGATGCGGCGCGCGGCTACGAGATCTTCGAGGCCAAGCGCGAGCAGTGCCGCAAGGTGGTGCTCAGGCCGGCCTGATGCGCCGCGGCCGCCGGCCCCTGCAACGGGCCGGCGCCTGCCGTCAGAAGCTCGCCCGCACGCCCAGCGTCAGCGCATCGACGCGGTCGCTGCCCCGCGGGAAATCGAAGCGGTACTGGTCCCAGTCGAGCACCACCGCCCACTGCGGGTTGAAGCGGTAGCCGATCCCGACGCCCCAGGCCGGTTTCCATGCGGTGCCGGTGCCGGAGTAGCCCGGCACCACCGACTCGTTCTTCGTGCGGCCGTAGATCGTGCCGACCCGGCCGGTCAGCAACAACGGGCTGCTCATCGGCAACTGGCCGACCAGGCTGATGTTGACGCCGTGCGCCCGCACCACGCCGCCGTTGCGGTCGACCTCGCCAAGGTGCACGTAGCCCAGCTCGAGGCCGACCACGTCGTTGAACATGCCGCCGACGAAGATCTTCGCGGCGGTCTCGGTGTCGTCGCAGCCCAGGCCCGGCGCGCAGTCGGCGTGGTAGTCGGAACTGCCGACGTTCGCGCCGATGTAGGTGCTCGAGGTGTACGGAATCCACGAGCTGCCGGTGCGCGAGGACTGCGCCTGCGCGCCCAGTGCGAGCGCCAGGCAGGCCAGTGCGCCGGCGCTGCGGACGATGCCGCGGGAAGAGATGCGGGTCATGCGGGTCTCCTTCGAAGTGGACAGGGGCGGTGAATGCGCCAGCGAGATGCGACGCGTCGTTCCTCCCCTCGGCAAGCGGCGTACCGGACAGCCCGGCAGCGTCGATTGCGGCAAGTTTCTCCATCGTCCGGTACGGCGCCTGTGCAGCGCGGCCACCGCCCGACGGGCGCCGCGTGCACCGGGAAGTGCGGCATGCCGGCTGCCGCAAGCGCAGCACCCTTCGTCCACTTTCACAGGAGAAATGCCATGCCCTTGTCGCCACCTTGTCCGGCACGATGACCACGCCGACGCGCGCGGTCTACGTCCTGGTCGGCATCGCCGCGATCTACGGCATCGTGCTGGCCGTCAATTGCGCGCGAAAGACCTGAGCGTCCCGCGCGGGCCGGCCGACCTGGATCACCTGCAGGCCGCGCCCACGCCAGGTGTCGCAGGGCAGGCAGTTGCGGCCGTCGAACACCACGCCGTCGGCCAGCGCGGCCTGCACCGCGGCGGGGTCGCCGCTGACGAATTCCTGCCACTCGGTCACCACCGCCAGCGCGTCGGCGCCGGCCAGCGCGTCGGCGGCGCTGTGGCACCAGCACAGGCCCGCGCGTTCGCCCAGCAGGCGGCGCGCCACCGGCACCGCCACCGGGTCGTAGGCCGCGACCTCGGCCCCGGCCGCCGCGAGCTGCTCCAGCAGCACCAGGCTCGGCGCCTCGCGCAGGTCGTCGGTGCCCGGCTTGAACGCCAGCCCCCACAGCGCGATGCGCTTGCCGCGCAGCCCCGCCTCGCCGCGGTAGTGGCTCGCCATCTTGTCGAACAGCAGCCGCTTGTGGCGTTCGTTGGTCGCCGCCACCGCATCCAGCATGCGGGCCTCGAGCCCATGTTGGCGCGCCAGGTGCGCCAGCGCACGCACGTCCTTCGGGAAGCAGGAGCCGCCGTAGCCGATGCCGGCCCGCAGGAAATCGCTGCCGATGCGCCGGTCGCTGCCGACGCCGGCGCGCACCGCCTCGATGTCGGCGCCGGTCGCGTCGGCGATCTGCGCCATCTCGTTCATGAAGCTGATGCGCGCGGCCAGCATGCCGTTGGACGCGTACTTCGCCAGTTCGGCACTGCGCGGGTTCATGCACAGCAGCTGCGCGCCGGCCTCGACCAGCGGCGCGAAGACGCCCAGCAGCAGCGCGGCGTCCTGCTCGTCGTCGGCACCGACGATGATGCGGTCGGGCCGCAGGAAATCGCCGATCGCCGAGCCCTCGCGCAGGAACTCCGGGTTGCTGACCAGCGCGAGGCGCGCCGCGCCGCCATCCGGCTGCCGTTCGGCCAGCGCGCGGCGCAGCCGCTCGTGCGTACCGACCGGCACCGTCGACTTCAGCACCAGCGTGGCGGGCCCCTGCACCGCCGCCGCGGCGGCGAACACCGCGGCCTCGACCGCGCGCAGGTCGCTCGCCCCGTCGCCGCCGGTCGGCGTGCCGACCGCGATGAAGACCAGCTCGGCGCGGCGCACCGCGTCGTCGAGCCGGTGCGTGAAGCGCAGCCGCCCCGTCATCCGGTGCGCGGCGACCATCCCCTGCAGTCCGGGCTCGAAGAACGGCATGCCGCCGGCGCCCAGCGCGGCGATGCGTGCGCGGTCGCTGTCGACCGCCGTCACCGCATGGCCGAGTTCCGCGAGGCAGGCCGCGGTGACGAGGCCGACATAGCCGGCACCGACCACCGCGATGCGCAGCGCCGGGGCGCCGCTCACGAGGCGGCTCTCGCGCCGCCGAGCGCCGTGCGCCCACTCGCACCGCCCACCAGGCGCAGTGCCGGCCACGCCGCCTCGGCCGGCAGGTTCGCGGTGCGGATCGCGCGGTACACCTCGAGCAGCTGGTCGGTCACCCGCTCCCAGGTGAACATCGAGCGCGCACGGCGGATGCCGGCGCGGCCGAGCGCGCGCGCCAGCGCCGGGTTGCGGTGCAGCTGCAGCAGGCGCGCGGCGAGCGCCTGCGGATCGTGCGGCGGCACCAGGAAGCCGGTCACGCCGTCGCGCACCGAATAGCGGATGCCGCCGACCGCGCTGCCCACCACCGGCGTGCCGCAGGCCATCGCCTCCAGCGGCGTGATGCCGAACGGCTCGTACCACGGCGTGCTCGCGAACACGTCGGCCGCCGCGTAGCAGTCGCGCAGCTCGCTGCGCGTGCGGTGGCCGATGAAGCTGACCCGCTGCAGCACGCCCAGCTCGCGCGCGAGCCGGCGCAGCCGGCCGATCTCCGGCGTCCGCATCTCGTCCGGTTCGCGCGACTCGCCGCCGACCACCAGCAGGCGTGCCGGCACATCGGCCGGCAGCTGCGCCAGCGCGCGGATCACGTTGTCGACGCCTTTGCGCGGCACCATGCGGCCGAGCTGCAGCACGATGAACTCGTCGGGCTTCAGGCCGAGGCGGGCGCGCGACAGCGCGCGGTCCTGCGGCGCGAACTCGTCGGGATCGAAGCCGCACGGCACCATCGACAGCCTCCGCGGATCGGCATCGTACAGGCGCGTCAGGTCGGCATGGTCCTGCGGGCATTCGGCGATCACCGCGTCGGCGCGCCGCACCAGCTCGCGTTCGATCTCGATGCGTTGCGGCGGGAACGCATCGGCCTCTTTCTGATGCTCCTGCCGCACCAGGCCGAGCGCGTGGAAGGTCATCGCGAACGGCAGCCCGAGCGTCTCCTTCAACCGCAGCGCGACCAGCCCCGACATGAAGAAATTGGCATGCACCAGGTCGTACGGCACGCTGTGCCGCACCAGTTGCTCGCTGGCCCGCGCGAAGTCGGGCATGTGGCGCAGCAGCGCTTCCTTCGGCACGAACTCCGCCGGTCCGGCATCGATGTGGACCACGCGCACGCCCGGCCGCAGGTCGACGGTGCGCGGCAGCGCGGCGTCGTCGCGCCGCGTCAGCACGTCGACATGGTGGCCGGCGCGTGCCAGGCACTGCGCGACGTGCGTCACGTAGATGTTCTGTCCGCCTGAATCCACGCCACCGAGCGTGGCCAGCGGCGAGGCATGTTCACTGATCAGCGCGATGCGCAGCGAGTCATTCATGGATTGCTCCGGTTGCCGACGTTGAGGCCGGTTCGGCAAGCGGTGTTCCGCTGCCCGCAGCGATGCGTTCCGCGAACACCGCGGCTTCAACCGGGTTCAAGACGCAGCGCGGCCATCCGACGGAACGGCGCTTGCCCACAAGACGGTGCGGGCCGGCCATGCCGGACCGATTCGTTCACGGACCTTTCGAAAGGAATCCACATGACTCAGCGTGACCAGCAAGGCCGTCGCGAGGGCGGCTATGGATATGGAGACGATGGCCGCAGTGCATCGGGCGGACAGCGCAGCGACGCCGGCAGCAACTACGGCGACTACCGCCGCGACAACCAGTACGAGCAGTCGGGCGGCCGCAGCCAGCAGGCCGGCGGCTACGGCGGCGACTATGGCGGCGGCAACCGCAACCAGGAAGCGCGCAGTTTCGGCAGCGGCCAGCAAGGCGGCTACGGTGGCTACGAAGGCAGCCAGGGCGGCTTCGGCGGCGGCCAGCAAGGCAGCAACTACGAACGCGGCTACGGCGGGGGGCAAGGCAGCTACGGCGGCAGCCAGGGTGGCTACGGCGGCAGCCAGGGTGGCTACGGCGGCGGCCAGGGTGGCTACGGCGGCGGCCAGGGCTACGGGAGCCAAGGCGGCTACGGCGGCGGCAGCCAGAGCGGCTTCGGTGGCAGTCAGGGCGGCTATGGCGAAAGCCAAGGTCGCTACGGCGGCCAGGGCGGCTATGGCGACAACCGAGGCGGCTACGGTCAGGAGCGTTATGGCCAGGGCAGCGTCGGCCAAGGCGGCTACGGCGGCCAAGGCAGCAGCTTCGGCCAAGGCGGACAAAGCGGCTACGGCGGCTACGGCGCCGGCCAGGGCAGCAGCTTCGGCCAGGGTGGCTACGGCGGCAGCCAGGGCGGCTATGGCAGCCAGGGCGGCGGCTCGTCGGGCCATGAGCAGTTCGATCCCGACTACCACCAGTGGCGCACCGAGCAGCTGAACAACCTTGACAACGACTACCGCAGCTGGCGCCAGGACCGCTACAAGAAGTTCTCCGACGAGTTCAACACCTGGCGCAGCAGTCGCAGCGGCGGCAGCGGCAGCGGCAGTGGCACAAGCGGCAGCGGCAGCACGAGCGGCACGAGCGGCAGCAGCGGCACGAGCGGCAGCAGCAGCAGTTCGCCGAGCAGCTATGCCTCCGGCAGCAGCGGCAGCACCGGCACCGGCAGTTCGTCGTCGAGCGACAGCAGCCCGTCCAGCAGCAGCGGCACGAGCGGCACCGGCTCGAGCAGCAGCAGCAAGAGCAAGTGAGCTCGCGTTGATCCCGGTGAACGCCCCGCACGCCGGGGCGTTTTTCTGCGCGCTTGCCGACATCGACACCGCTTGCAGCAACGCTTTCAGCCGAGGCCGCGCACGACCCCCGCGGCACAGGCCGGCCGAGAAGCGGCATGTGCCTTGCCAAGCTCGATGACATGAAGGAGAGACGATGACCGTTGCCCCGTTGCGCTCGTTCTGGATGGGCGGCTTCGAAGGCGCCGACCATGTGAACGGTCGACGCGAGCCGCTCGACATGGCCGCGGCGACGGCCCACATCGAGTTGCTGAACGGCGACTACCTGCGCGCCCGCGAGCATGGCCTGCTGACCGTGCGCGAGAGCATCGGCTGGCGCCTCGCCGAACCGTCGCCGCACTGCCGCGACCTCGCGCGCGCCGCGCACATCGCCACCACCGCGCGCCGGCACGGGCTGCAGGTGGTGTGGACCTTCATGCACTACGGCACGCCGCCCGACCTGAGCCTGTTCGACGACCGGCTGATCGAGCGCTTTGCATCTTTTGCCGCAGCCGCCGCCCGCACGCTGGCACCGCTGCACGACGAGCCGCCGGTCTACAACCTGATCAACGAGATCGGCTTCCTGTCGTGGGCCGCGTCGCACACCAACCTGGTCCACCCGCACGTCGGCGATCCGCACGGGCTCGGCGAAGACACCGCGGCGAGCGGCTACGACGTCAAGCGGCGCCTGGTGCGCGCGGTGCTGGCCGGCATGGCCGCGGTGCGCGACATCGATCCGCGTGCGCGCTTCCTGCACGTCGAGCCGCTGGTGCACGTGGTCGCGCCGCGCGAGCAGCCCGAGCTGGCCGACCTCGCCGAGCGCATTGCCGGCTACCAATGGCAGGTCTGGGACCTGATCGCCGGCCGCCTGGAGCCGCAGCTGGGCGGCAGCGCCGCCGCGCTCGACCTGGTCGGCGTCAACCATTACCACAGCGGCCAATGGGAGGCCGGCACCGAGCGCCGCCTGCGCTGGCACGAAGGCGACCCGCGCCGCCGGCCGTTCGGCGCGCTGCTGCAGGCCGCCTGGGAGCGCTATCGCCGCCCGTTGATCGTTGCCGAGACCAGCCACATCGGCGTCGGCCGCGCACGCTGGCTCGACGAGGTCGCCGGCGAGGTCGCGCAGGCGCGTGCCGCCGGCATTCCGGTCGAGGGCCTGTGCCTGTACCCGCTGGTCGACCGGCCCGACTGGAGCGACGCCGCGCACTGGCACCACAGCGGGCTGTGGGACGTCGACCATGCCGCGCCGCAGCCACGGCAACGCCTGCTGGTGCCCGACTACGCCGCCGTGCTGGCCGACTGGCAGGCACGCCTGCCGGGGCCGCCGGCGTTGCCGCTCGCCGAACCCGCCGCCGACCCCCTTCCCGCATCCACCCCGCACGGAGCCATCCCATGCCCCACCTGATCGTTTTCTCCCACCTGCGCTGGGACTTCGTCCACCAACGGCCGCAGCACCTGCTGTCGCGGCTCGCGCGGCAGTTCCACATCGTCTTCGTCGAAGAGCCGATGCGGCGCGCCGGCGCGCCGCGGCTGGCGGTGCGCCAGGCTTCGCCGAACGTCGACGTGGTGGTGCCGCACACGCCGATCGACGCGACCGGCTTCCACGACGACCAGCTGCCGCTGCTGAAGCCGCTGCTCGCCGAGTACCTGGCCGAGCACGGCGTCGCCGAGGACGTGGTGTGGTTCTACACGCCGATGGCGCTGCCGCTGCTGAGCGGCTTGAAGCCGCGCGTCGTGGTGTACGACTGCATGGACGAGCTGACGGCCTTCAAGGACGCGCCGCGCCAGTTGCGCCAGCGCGAGAGCGCGCTGCTGCGGCTGTCGCAGCTGGTGCTGACCGGCGGGCCGCGCCTGTACGACGCCAAGCGCGGGCTGCATCCGAACGTGCACTGCCTGCCGAGCTCGGTCGATGCGGCGCACTTCGCGCCGACCCGGCTCGCGCGGGCGAGAACCACGCCGGCGACGGCATCGGAGCACGGCGAACTCGCACGGGTCCGCCTGCTGCAGGGCGGGTTGCCGCACCCGCGGCTCGGCTTCTTCGGCGTGATCGACGAGCGCTTCGACCACGCGCTGCTGGCCGCGCTGGCCGATGCGCGGCCGGACTGGCACTTCCTGATGGCCGGCCCGGTCGTCAAGATCGACCCGGCGGCGCTGCCGCAGGCCGCCAACATCCACTGGATGGGCATGCAGCCCTACGAACGCCTGCCCTTCCTGATGGCCGGCTGGGACGTCTGCCTGATGCCGTTCGCGCTGAACGAATCGACGCGCTTCATCAGCCCGACCAAGACGCTGGAGTACATGGCCGGCGAGAAGCCGGTGGTCAGCACGCCGGTGCACGACGTGGTCGCGCTGTACGGCGACCTGGTGCGCATCGCGGCCACCCCGGACGACTTCCTGAGCGCCTGCGAAGCCGCGCTGGCCGAGACGCCGTCGCAGCGCGCGGCGCGCATCGGCGCGATGCGCGACCGCGTCGCGCAGACCTCGTGGGACCGCAGCGCGGCGAAGGTGCTGAAGCTGCTGACGGTCGAACTCGCGAAGCGCGAGACCGGCGAGCCGGTGCCGCCGTCGGCGGTGCACACGCTGGCCGGCATCGGCGGCACGCCGTCGGCCGCCGCCGCACCCATGGCCGCCGCCGGCCGCCGCGGCACGCACCACGTGCGCCACCTGGTGATCGGGGCCGGCCCGACCGGCCTGGCCGCCGCGCACGAGCTGGGCCAGGGGGCGGCCCGCGGCGACACGCTGCTGGTCGAGCGCGAGGAGCAGGTCGGCGGCTGGTGCCGTTCGGTGCAACAGGACGGCTTCACGTTCGACCATGCCGGCCACATCATGTTCTCGAACGATGCGCACGTGCTGGCGCTGTACCAGCGCCTGCTCGGCGACAACCTGCACTGGCAGAACCGCGAGGCCTGGATCTGGAGCCACGGCACCTACAGCCGCTACCCGTTCCAGGGCGCGCTGCACGGGCTGCCGCCGAAGGTGCTGACCGAATGCCTGGTCGGCGCGATCGAGGCGCGCTTCGGCCCGCTCGACGGCAACGGCACCAAGGTGGCCGAGGCCGAGCCGCCGCGCCACTTCGAGGAGTTCATCCACCGCGTCTGGGGCGCCGGCATCGCGCGCCACTTCGCGCTGCCGTACAACCGCAAGCTGTGGGCGGTGCCGCTGTCCGAGATGGAGACCTCGTGGCTGGGCGGCCGCGTGCCGCTGCCCGACCTGGCGCAGATGATCGCCGGCGCGGTCGAGCCGGTGCCGGCGCCGATGGGGCCGAATGCCCGCTTCGGCTACCCGCTGCGCGGTGGCTTCCAGGCGCTGATGGACGGCTTCCTGCCGCTGCTGAACTGCGAGCTGGCGCTGAAGACTTCGGTGCTGCAGATCTCGCCGGCGCGGCGCACCGTGCGGCTGGACGACGGCCGCTCGATCGGCTTCGATGCACTGGTCAGCACGATGCCGCTGCCGCGCCTGGTCGAGGCCTGCGGCGACGAGGCGCCGCCCGAGGTGCGGCAGGCCGCGCTCGGGCTGCGCCACGTGTCGGTGCGTTGCGTCAACCTCGGCGTGCGGGTCGGCGGCGGGCGCCGGCGCCTGACCGACAAGCACTGGGTCTACTACCCGGAAGACAGCGTGTTCCACCGCATCTTCGTGCAGGGCAACGCCAGCCCGCACTGCAGCCCGCCGGGCTGCTGCGGGCTCATCTGCGAGATCACCTACGCGCCGTCGAAGCCGCTGCCCTGCGACGGCGCCGCGCTGGTCGAGCGCGTGATCGCCGACGCGCGCCGCGTCGGCATGCTGGCGGACGACGACGAGGTGATCTCGGCCGGCCAGCTCGACATGCCCTGCGCCTACGTGGTGTACGACCATGCGCGCGCCGCCAACGTCGCGACGCTGCGCGACTGGCTGGCCGGCTTCGACATCGTGCTGGCCGGCCGCTACAGCGAATGGGAGTACTACAACTCCGACCACGCGTTCATCGCCGGGCGGCGCGCCGCCGAGCAGACGCGCGAGCGGCTGGCCAATGCCGCCACCCGCGTGCAGGCCGGCTGACGCGCGGGACCGCACGATGGTGATCGATGCCCACCTGCACTGCACCGGGCGCGAGACGAGCGACGACGTGCTGCGCTCGCTCGACGAGGCGCAGATCGATGTCGGCGTGCTGCTCGCGCCCTTCCTCGGCGACGGCTACTCGCTGGACGACGCCGCATCGCTGCGGCGCGCCAATGCCCACCTGTCGGCGCTGGTGCGCGGGCACCGCGACCGGCTGGTCGGCTTCGCGGTGGTGGACCCGCGCTCGCCCGAGGCCGCGCACGACCTGCGCCATGCGGTCGAGACGCTGGGGCTGCGCGGCGTCAAGATGGTGCCGACCGGCTGGCACCCGTACGACGCGCAGGTGCAGCCGGTGTTCGCGATGGCCGCCGAGCTGCGGCTGCCGGTGCTGTTCCACAGCGGCATCTTCATCGACGGCCGTTCCGGCCGCTTCTGCCGGCCGGCCTTCTTCGAGGTGATGCGCGACCACCCCGGCACCCGCGTCGCGCTCGCGCACCTGGGCTGGCCGTGGACCGACGAGGCGATCGCCGTCGGGCTGATCGACCGCATCCACGGCGTGCCGCCGGAGCGTGCGCAGTTCCGCTTCGACATCTCGTTCGGCCCGCCGCCGCCGTACCGGCGCGAGGTGCTGCAGCGCGCGTTGGAGGTACTGGGCGCCGGCGCGCTGCAATTCGGCAGCGACTGCTTCCTGCCCTGCCCGGGCCACGAGATCGCGACCCGCCGGCGCTGGGTACAGGAGCTGCTCGACGAGCTGGCGCTCGACGAGGCCGCGCGCGCGCAGATCTGGTCCGGCACCGCGGCGGCCTGGCTCGGGCCCGCGCTCGAACCCCGGCCGGGGCCCGCGGCGGCCCGCTCGCCGTCCTCCCCGTCCCGCGCAGCCGGCCACGCCGCCGGCTGGCTGGGCGGCTCGCGCCCGATGGCGCCTCTTTGCTGCTGACACCATGGGCACTCCCGCGAACCTGCATTCCGTCTCGCTGTCCTCCCCCACCGCACCGCCGGCCGCCGGCGGACCGACCCGCGTGCTCGAAGTCGTCGGCAACGCGATCGTCGGCGGCATGGAGAACTGCGTGCTGCGGCTGATCGAGCAACTGCCGCGCGCGCAGTTCGCGGTCACCGTGCTGTGCCCGTGCGAAAGCCGGTTCACCGACCGGCTGCGCGCGCTCGACGTCGACGTGCTGACCGCCGCGATGCCCGACGACCCGCCGTGGGCGTCGATCATGACCACCTGCGCGCTGGTGCGCGCCGGCGGCATCGACGTGCTGCATGCCCACATGCCGAACGCCCACCTGCTGGCCGGGCTGGTCGGCAAGTTGTGCGGCAAGCCGGTCATCGCGACCGTGCACAGCCGGCACGTCACGCCGATGGACCTGGAGGTGCACCGGCTCGCCGGCACGCACCTCAGCGTGGTGTGCCGGCACAGCCACCTGCACGCGCTGAGCATGGGCGTCGACGCGGCGCAGCTCAGCTGCATCCCGAACGGCGTCGACACGCAGGTGTTCCGGCCGCGCGACGGCCGCCATGGCGACGGCGGCGATGACGACCTGCGCCGCCATTTCGGGCTCGCCGAGGGCGACCCGCTGATCGGCTTCGTCGGCCGGCTGTCGCCGGAGAAAGGCCCCGAGGTGTTCCTGCGCGCTACGCTGCTGCTGCGCGCCACGCTGCCGCGCGCCCGCTTCGTGCTGGTCGGCGACGGGCCGCTGCGCGCGTCGGTGCAGCAGTTCATCGAGCGCTTCGGCCTCGGCGATGCGGTGCTGCCGGCCGGCGTGCGCGACGACATGCCGGCGGTGTGGCGGCAGCTCGACGTGCTGGTCAACACCTCGCAGTCCGAGGCGATGCCGCTCGCGCTGATGGAGGCGATGGCCAGCGGCCTGCCGGTGGTCGCGAGCCACGTCGGCGGCGTGCCCGACCTGGTCGACAGCGGTGCCACCGGCTGGCTGACCGGCCCGCGCGATGCCGAGGCGGTCGCGCACCACCTGGTGCAGCTGTTCCAGACGCCCGGCCTCGCGGCCCGCATGGGCGCGCAGGCGCGGGCGCGCGCCGTCGCCCGCTTCGAGCTGGCCGACAGCGTGCGGCGCACCGCGGCGCTGCTCGCGCAGCTGGCGGCGCGCGGCAGCGGCCTGCGTGCCGCGATCGGCGCGGTGCCGGCCGCGCGTCGCAGCGCCAACGCGAAGCTCACGCCATGACGGCGCCGCTGGTGCTGGTGACCGGCGGTGCCGGCTTCCTCGGCAGCCACCTGTGCGACCGCCTGCTGGCGCGCGGCGACGCGGTGCTGGTGCTGGACGACTTCTCGACCGGCGATGCGTCGCACCTGGCCCACCTGGCGGCGTCGCCGCACCGCGACCGGTTCACGCTGCGACAGCACGACATCGCGCAGCCGTGGCCGGCCGACCTGCCGCCGCTGCGCCGCATCTACAACCTGGCATGCCCGGCCAGCCCGGCGCATTACCAACGCCACCCGGTGCAGACCACGCTGACCAGCACGCTCGGCATGTGGCATGCGCTCGAGGCGGCGCGGCGCGATGGCGCGCGCGTGCTGCAGGCCTCGACCAGCGAGGTCTACGGCGACCCCGAGGAGCACCCGCAGGCCGAGTCCTACCGCGGCCACGTCAACCCGATCGGCCCGCGCGCCTGCTACGACGAAGGCAAGCGCGTCGCCGAAACCCTGTGCATGGCCTGGCACCGCGAGCACGGCAGCGAGGTGCGCATCGTGCGGCTGTTCAACAGCTACGGCCCGCGGCTGCGGCCGGGCGACGGGCGCGTGGTCAGCAACTTCATCGTGCAGGCGCTGCGCGGCGAGCCGCTGACGGTCTACGGCGACGGCAGCCAGACGCGCAGCTTCTGCTACGTCGACGACACCGTCGACGGGCTGCTGCGCATGATGGACAGCGCGATCGAAGGCCCGATCAACCTCGGCAACCCGGTCGAGCACACGGTGCTGGAGCTGGCCGAGCTGGTGCTGCGGCTGACCGGCAGCCGGTCGGCCATCGAGCGGCGCCCGCTGCCGCCCGACGACCCGAAGCGCCGCCGGCCCGACATCTCGCGGGCCGGCCACCACCTGCAGTGGTCGCCGCGGGTGTCGCTGGAAGACGGGCTGCGCGAGACGATCGCGTACTTCCGGCAGATGCCGGCCGCGGACGCCGGCAGCGCTCAGCGCTTCTCGACGATGAACGAGCCGATCGCCAGCACGTCCAGCGGCGTGCTGTAGAAGGCCTCGACCGCCGCGCGCGGCGTGCAGACGATCGGCTCGCCGCGCACGTTGAACGAGGTGTTGACCAGCACCGGCACGCCGGTCAGCTCGCCGAAGGCCTTCAGCAGCGCATGGAAGCGCGGGTTCGTCTCGCGGTCCACCGTCTGCACCCGCGCCGTGCGGTCGGTGTGGCAGGCCGACGGAATGCGGTCGCGCCGGCCCGGCAGCACGTCGTAGGTGAACAGCATGAACGGCGAGCGCCCGCCGTTCGCATCGGCCGGTGCGAACCACTGCGGCAGGTCCTCGACCGGGACGGCCGGCGCGACCGGCCGGAAATCCTCGCGGTCCTTCAGCTCGTTCAGGCGTGCCTGCATCTGCGGCGTGATCGGCGACGCGAGGATCGAGCGGCCGCCGAGCGCGCGCGGCCCGAACTCCATGCGGCCCTGGAACCAGCCGACGATGCGGTTGTCGGCCAGCAGCCGCGCCACCTCGTCGGCCAGCGCATCGCTGCGCCGGTACGGCAGCTTGGCCCAGGTCAGCAGCGCCTCGATCTCGTCGTCCTCGAAGCCGGGGCCGAGGTAGACGTGGTCCATCTGCCAGCGCCGCGGCGCCAGCGTATCGACCGCGTGCAGCGCGCGGTCGTCCGGCTCCAGGCCGCGGCGTTCGCGCGCATCGGTCCACAGCGCGGCGCCGAGCGCGGTGCCGGCATCGCCGGCAGCAGGCTGCACCCACACCGCGTCGAAGATGCCGCTGTCGCGCAGCCGCGAGTTCATCACGCAGTTCAGCGCGACGCCGCCGGCCATCGCCAGCTGCCGCTCGCCGCTCGCCTCGCGCAGCCAGCCGGCCAGCGCGAGCACGGTGTCTTCCAGCACGTCCTGCAGCGACGCGGCGAGGTCGAGGTCGCGCTCGGCGAGCTCGCTGCCGGCCTCGCGCTTCGGGCCGACCAGCGCGTCCAGGTCGACCGGCGCGATCGTGTAGAGGCCGTCGCGGCCGATGCGCACCTGCTCGCGCAGCGCACCGGCGTAGCGCGGCGTGCCGAGCGCCGCCAGCGCCATCACCTTGTATTCGTCGCTCGACCGCAGGAAGCCGAGGTGCGCGGTGACCTGCTCGTACAGCATGCCGAGCGAGCTCGGCATCAGCACCTCGCCCATCGGCTCGTAGCGGCTGTCGCGATGGCGGCCGTAGGTGGTGGTGGCGTGCTCGCCGCGCCCGTCCAGCGTCATCACCGCGCAGCGCGCGAACGGCGCGGCCAGGAAGGCGCTGGCCTGGTGGCACAGGTGGTGGTTGACGAAATGCCAGCGGTACGGCGCCGCGTCGGCGCGCACGCCGGCCAGCCGGCGGCGCAGGTGGTGCGGTGCGCCGTCGGCGAGCTGGCGCGGCGCGTTGACGATGTAGGCGGCGAACAGCGGATCCCAGGGGTTCTCCCAGTCGCCGCCCGGTGCCAGCGACGGCTGCATCGGCAGCGTCAACCGGTCTGCCGGGCGGTCGCCGAGGAAGTGCTGCGGGTCGTAGCTGTAGGCCACGTGGTCGACGTCGCGCAGCGTGATGCCGGACTGGCGCAGGCAGAAGTCGATCGCGTGGTACGGCAGCTCCCAGGCCGAGAACGGCACCGGCCGCTTGCCGTGCTTGATGCGGGTGAAGCGCTCCTCTTCGGCGGCGGCGACGACGGTGCCGTCGACCACCAGCGCGGCGGCGGAGTCGTGGAAGGCGGCGTTCAGGCCGAGCGTGATCATCGGTGCACCTCCGTTCACGGCCACGAGGTTTCGCGCATCGGCAGCACGGTCACCTCCGGCACCACCGTCTCGTCCGGCTGGCTCAGCACGAAGCGCACCGCGTTGGCGACGTTCAGCGGGTCCTGCAGCACGCCCGGGTCGATGTCCGGGAAGCGGTCGAGCAGGAACGGCGTGCGCATGCCGCCGGCCACCACCGCCGACACCTTGATGCCCTGCGGCCGCAGCTCGGCATGCAGCGCGTGCGACAGCCCGAGCAGCCCCCACTTGGTCGCGTGGTACGCGGCGGCGTTCGGCCACGCGCGCTTCGACGCGGTCGACGCGATGTTGACGATGTGCCCGCCGCCGCCGCCCGCGGTCTTCGGGCCCATGATGGCCGCCGCATGCTTGGCCACCAGGAACGGCCCGGTCAGGTTGGTGCGCAGCACGCGCTCCCAGTCGTCGGCCGCCAGCTCGGCGATCGGCACGGTGATGTCGATCGCCGCGTTGTTGACGACCGCGTCGAGCCGGCCGAAGCGCTCGCGCACCTCGGACAGCATCGCGCGCACCTGCGCGTCGTCGCCGACGTCCAGCGGCAGCGCGACCGCCTCGATGCCGGCATCGGCCAGCACCGCGACCCGGTCCTGCGCGCGTTCGACCGCCAGGTCGGCGATGACCGGCTTCATGCCGGCCTCGCCCAGCACCTGCGCGATGGCCGCGCCGAGCCCGCGCGAGCCGCCGGTGACGACGACCACCTGGCCGCGCAACGAGGGAATGGAAGATGTCATGGGTTCTCCTTGGAAAGAAATGCCGCAGCCCGGAAAGGGCAGGCGGCGTGCCGCTCAGGCGGCGGCCCGGGCCGGCCCGCCGCGGCCAGCCAGCGTGTACAGCGCGACCACCAGCTCGCGCGGCTCGACCGGCTTCACCAGGTGCACCTGGAAACCGGCCATCAGCGCGCGCACCCGGTCGTCCGGCTGCGCCAGCCCGGTCAGCGCGACGGCCGGCATGCGCTGCTCCAGCGGCACGCGGCGCTGGTCCTCCAGCTGCCGCACGCGGCGCATCACGCCGTAGCCGTCCTCGTCGCCGAGCACGATGTCGCAGACCATCAGCGCCGGCCATAGGCTGGCCGGGTGGCGCCCCAGCCAGTCGAGTGTCGCGCTGCCGCTGTCGAACAGCAGCACGTCGGCGCCCTCCACCTCCAGCACCATGCCGAGCGACTCGCGCGCGTCGGCGCTGTCGTCCACCACCATCACGCGCAGCCCGGCCAGCGGCTGCGGCGCCAGCGGCAGCACCGGCTGCGTCGGCACCGCATCGGCGACGATCGCGCGCAGCGGCAGGTCGACCCGGTAGCGCATGCCGTTCAGCGCGCCCGGCGGCTCGATCGAGAAGCTGCCGCCCTGGCGCTCGACAGTCGAGCGCAGCTGCATCGGGTCGAGCGGCGTCTCGGTGCCGTGCGGCAGCGGCATCTCATCGTTGGCGGCCGCCGGCAGCCCGTTGCCGGCCGCATGGCGGCCGTCGGTCACGCTCAGGCAGGCGTTGCCGTCGCGCCGTTCCAGCTTCAGCTCGACGCGCCCGCCCGGCGGCGTCGCCTGCACCGCCCACATGCCAAGCTCGCGCAGCACCTGTGCCAGCGTGCTCGGGTCGCCGGTGATGCTGGCGTTGTCGATGTCGATGTCGGTGTAGAGCCGCACCTGGCGCGCGTCGATGGCCGCGCGCAGCCCGTCGATCGCGTTCGCGACCAGCGCGACCAGGTTGACCGGCTGGCGCGCCATCTGCCGCTCCAGCCGCTCGAACTCCTGCTGCTGGCGCTGCAGGTTCCACAGCTGCGCATACAGCCCGTCGCGCGCCAGCAGCGTGTCGTGGCGGCCACGCTCGACGATGCGGCCCTTGTCGAGCACGACGATCTCGTCGGCATTCACCACGGTCGACAGCCGGTGCGCGATGACCAGCGTGGTGCGGCCCTGCGCGATGCGGTCCAGCTCGCCCTGGATCGCCCGCTCGGCCCGGGTGTCGAGCGCCGAGGTGGCCTCGTCGAAGATCATGATCGGCGGGTTCTTCAGGAAGGCGCGCGCGATCGCGATGCGCTGCTTCTCGCCGCCCGACAGCTTCATGCCGCGCTCGCCGACCACGGTCTCGTACTGCTGCGGCAGCGACAGGATGAACTCGTGCACCTGGGCCGCCTTGGCCGCCTCGACCACCTCGGCGATGCCGGCGCCCTGGCGGCCGTACGCGATGTTGTAGGCGATCGTGTCGTTGAACAGCACGGTGTCCTGCGGCACCACGCCGATCGCCTCGCGCAAGGACCGCAGCGTCAGCGCGCGCACGTCCTGGCCGTCGATCGCGATGCGCCCGCCGTTCACGTCGTACAGCCGCAGCACCAGCCGCGCCAGCGTCGACTTGCCGGAACCGCTGCCGCCGACCACCGCCACCGTGCTGCCGGCCGGCAGCTCCAGGTCGACGTCGCTGAGCACCTGGCGGCCGGCCTCGTAAGAGAAGTCGACGTGCTCGAAGGTGATCCGGCCGCCGCGCGGCTGCAGCGCGGTGCTGCCGATGCGGTCCTCGATGTCGGGCTTCTCGTCGAGCAGCGCGAACAGCTTCTCGGTGTTGACCAGCGCATCGCTCGCCTCGCGGAACACGAAGCCGAGCGCATTCAGCGGCAGGCAGACCTGGATCACGTAGGCATTCAGCAGCACCAGGTCGCCGACCGTCATCAGGCCGCGCACCGTCTGCTGGCCGGCCAGCAGCATCACCGCCGCGACGCCGGCGGCGATCACCGCGCTCTGCCCGATGTGCAGCGCCGACAGCATGCGCTGGTTGGTGACGGTGCCCGCGACCCACTGCTCGCAGATCGCGGCATAGCGCTCGCGCTCGTAGTCCTCGCGGGCGTGGCTCTTGACGGTCTCGTAGTTCAGCAGGCTGTCGACCAGCCGGCCGTTGGCGCGCGAGTCCATCTCGTTGACGCGGCGCTGCCGCAGTTCGCGCTTCTGCGTCAGCAGCGTGGTCAGCGTCGCGTAGACGACGAAGGTGACGACGATGATCAGCGTGAACCAGACGCTGTAGTTGAAGGCCAGCACGCCGAGCACCGCGACGAACTCGGCCAGCGTCGGAACCACGGTGAACAGCCCGGCACCGAGCAGGAAGCCGACGCCGCTGGTGCCGCGCTCGACCTCGCGGATCAGCTGCCCGGTGTTGCGCTGCACGTGGAAGCGCGGGCTCAGCGACATCAGGTGCGCGAAGCTGCGCTGCGACACCGCGGTGACGGTGCGCTGCGTGACCGGCGCGAACACCAGGTCGCGCAGCTCGGTGAACAGCGTGCCGAGGAAGCGCAGCAGCGCATAGCCGAGCAGCAGGAAGACCGGCACCACCAGCACCATCGGCGGCCCGCTCGCGGCGATGCCCGCACTGGCGGCCGCCGACGCGGCGCCGGCCGCCAGCGCGGCGCTCGCCGGCTCGGCCAGCCCGTCGGGCCGGCTGAACTGGTCGACGATCGCCTTCAGCACCAGCGGCACCACGACGCCGGCCGCCTTCGCGAGGACCAGCAGCACGAGCGCCAGCGCCGCGCGGCCGCGGTGCTGCCAGGCCGCCGCCCACAGCCCGGCGAAGACGCGGCGCCGGTCGAAGGTGGCCGCCATCGTTGCCGTCGCGCGGGTTCAGGCGACCGCGCCGTCGCGCGCCGCCTGCGCCTCGTCGGCGCGCCGCCGCCCGACCGAGTCGACGCGCAGCTGGTGCCGGTACTTCGTGACGGTGCGCCGCGCGACCACCAGCCCCTGCCGCGCGAGCCGGCGCGTGATCTCGGCATCCGACAGCCGCTGGCCGGCCTCCTCCTGCTCGAGCATCTCCTTGATCAGCCCGCGCACCGCCGTGCCGGAGTAGGCCAGGCCGCCGTCGCCGGCCGTCATCGCGCGCGAGAAGAAGTACTTCAGCTCGAACACGCCGCTCGGCGTCGCGATGTACTTGTTGCTGGTGACGCGCGAGACGGTGGATTCGTGCACCCCGACCTCGTCGGCGATCTCGCGCAGCCCGAGCGGCTTCATCGCCGGCGGGCCGTAGTCGAAGAACAGGTGCTGGCGCTTCACGATCGCCTGCGCGACGCCGAGGATGGTGGCGAAGCGCTGCTCGACGTTGCGCAGCGTCCAGCGCGCCTCGCGCAGCTGCTCGGCCATCTGCGGGTGCGATTCGTCGCCGCGCTGGCGCGAGAACAGATCGGCGTACACCCGGTGCAGCCGCACCCGCGGCACCACCGCCGGGTTCAGCTGCACCAGCCAGCGCGAGTGGCCGCGGCGCACGATCACGTCGGGCGTGACGTAGCGGATGTCGGCATGGCCGAGCCGCCAGCCCGGCCGCGGGTCGAGCCGGCGGATCGCCGCGCAGGCGTCGGCCACCAGCGGCAGCGGCCGCCCGAGGATGCGCGCCAGCGCCGCCATGTCCTTGCCGGCCAGCGCGTCCAGCCGCTCCGCAATGATGAGCCGCGCCAGCGCGCGCTGCTCCGGGCAGGCGATGGCGCCGAGCTGCAGCGACAGGCACTCGACCACGTTGCGCGCGCCGACGCCCGCCGGTTCGAGCGACTGCACGCGGCGCAGCGCGATCTGCAGTTCGTCCGGCGTCGCCGGCGGGTCGAGCGCCGTCACCTCGACCAGCTCGTCGAGGCTGTCCAGGCGCAGGTAGCCGTCGTCGTCGAGCGAGTCGACGATGGCCTTCGCCAGCGTCAGATCGCGCGGCGGCAGCGGCAGCACGTGCAGCTGGCCGTGCAGCGCGTCGGCCAGCGAGGTCGGTGCGGCGACACGGTTCATCGGCGACGACTCGCCGTCGTCGCCGCGCGGCGCGTCGCTGCCGCCACCGGCCGCCCCGCCGGCCAGGTGCCAGTCGTCGCGCTCCTCGGCGGCGTCGGGCCCGGTGCCGGGCACGGCGTCGATCTCGGGATCGGACTCGGGGCCGGGATCGCCCGGCCCCTCGCCGACCGCCGAGGCCGGCAGGATGCCGCCGATCGCCAGCCCCTGCGGCAGCGGCGGTCCCTCGTCCTCGACCGGTTCGAGAAAAGGGTTGCTGTCGAGCGCCTGGCGCACTTCCTGCGCAAACTCCATCGACGACAGCTGCAGCAGGCGCACCGCTTGCTGGAGACGGGGTGAAAGAGCCTGATGCTGCCGCTGGTCGGCACGCAAGGTCAACGCAGACATGGGACGGAGCCTCCGGTCTCGTGTGGGTTTCAGATGCACCGAAAAGGCAAGGCCCATGCCGCACGCCGACACCGCTGTTCTTTTGCTGGCGCTGCCTGCGCAGAACGCGCCGGCGGTCGTCCCGCGCCGCCCGCGGGCTTCGTGTCGGCGCTTTCCGTTTCCAGCAGTTTTTGCTGCAATCGGCGTGCCGCAACCCGGCGGGGGATCGCGATGAAGCGACCGTCCGTGCAGGCCCTGCGCCAGCGCTTCGACGGCATGCAGCTGTCGCTGCGCAGCACGCTGCTGCTGGTGCTGCTGCTGGCGGCGGTGCCGATCGCCGCGCTGATGTCGTGGCAGATCCTCGACGAGCTGCGCAGCGACGAGGCGCGGCGGCAGGCGCGGCTGGCCGCGGCCTCGACCGCGCTGTCGAAGGCGGTCGAGCGCGAGCTCGAATCGTCGATCGACGCGCTCAACATCCTCGCGGTATCCGACAGCCTGCGCGGCGGCGACATGGGCGCGTTCGCCCGCGGGCTGGCCGCCGCCGGCCGGCTGCGCGCCGGCTGGCAGGGCGCCTTCGTCGCCGATGCCGACGGCACGCTGCGGCTGGACACCGCGACGCCGGGCCGGCGCGACAGGTTGCGGCTGCCCGACCTGCAGCGCGTCGGCCCGGGGCTCGGCGCGGTCGTCTCCGACCTCGTCACCGAGCCGGGCAGCCGGCAGTACGCGACGGCGGTGATGGTGCCGCTGCCGGCGATGCGGCCCGATCCGTCGGGCCGGGATGCGCCGCCCCGGGTGCTCGGTGTCTGGATCCCGCTGCGCACCTGGCAGTCGCTGATCGAACACGCGGTGCCGCTGGACGCCGGCATCAGCACGCTGTGCGACGGCCAGGGCCGGGCCATCGCCCGCACCGAGGCGCCGGAGCGCTTCGTCGCGAGCCCGATGTGCCGCGGCGCGGTCGAGCCTGCCGTCATGCGGCTGCCGCAGCCCGAACTCGGCGACGCCTACGTCGCGCAGCAGCAGGTCGCCGGCAGCGGCTGGCGGGTGATGGTGTCGAACGCCGCGATGCCGCTGGAGCAGGCGCAGCGCGCCGCGGTCGCCACCGCGCTCGCGACCGTCGGCGCCTGCCTGCTGCTCGGCTGGTCGGTCGCGCTGCTGATGGCGCGGCGCATCACGCGGCCGCTGCAGCGGCTCGCCGCGGGGCTGGACGCGACCCCGTCGCACGGCCCGCAGGTGCGCGAGATCGAGGCGCTCGGCGACGCGATGCGCCAGGCGCGCGAACGCGACAGTGCGGCCCGCGCCGAACTGGAGCGCCGCGCCGAGGAGTTCGAGACGCTGTTCACCTGCACGCCGGTCGGGCTCGCGTTCGCGCACGACGTCGACTGCCGCGTGGTCACGCACAACGCCGCGATGGACCGGCTGTTCGGCCCGTCGCCGCAGGCCGGCAGCAACGGCGACGACGGCTGGCAGATGCTGCGCGACGGCCGGCCGCTGCCGCGCTGCGACTGGCCGCTGTGCGTGGCGGCGCGCACCGGCGAGCCGGTCGAGACCGCCGAGCTGGAGGTGCAGCTGCCGGGCCGGCCTCGCCAACGCGTGCTCGCGAGCGCGATGCCGCTGCGCGACGACGACGGCCGCCCGCGCGGTGCGATCGGCGCGCTGGTCGACATCAGCGACCAGGTGCGCGCGAAGAACGAGTTGCTGCAGAGCAACGGCCGCCTGCGCGAGAGCCAGCGGCTGGTGGAACTGGCGCAGGAGGTCGGCCAGGTCGGCTTCTTCGAGTACCACGTCGCGCAGGACCTGCTGACCTGGACGCCCGGCCAGGCCCGGCTGCTCGGGCGCGACGGGCAGGCGCTCGCGGGCACGCTGGCCGAGCTGCTCGACCTGGCGGAACCCGACGACCGGCGCGACATGGAGCTGGTGCTGCTGCGCGCCTTCGCCGCGCGGCGCGCGAGCGAGAACCTGGAATACCGCATCGCGCTGCCGGACGGCCGCGAGCGATGGATCTCGACGCGCGTGGCGATCAGCTACGGCGACGACGGCCGGCCCTGCCAGCTGCTGGGCGTCAGCATCGACGTCAGCGACCGGCGCCGCGCCGAGCGGGCGACCGTCGCGCTGATGGCGCACGAGCAGCAGGCGCGCGAGAAGGCCGAGGCGGTGAACCGCGCGAAGGACGAGCTGCTCGCGATGCTGGGCCACGAGCTGCGCAACCCGCTCGGCGCGATCTCGTCGGCGGCCGAAGTGCTGGCCAGCCGGCCGCCGCCCGCGCTGGTCGCGAGCGCCTGCGAGATCATCGCGCGCCAGACCCGCCACCTGACCCGCCTGATGGCCGAGATGCTGGACACCACGCGGCTGATGTCGGGCCAGATGGCGCTGGTGCGCCAGGTGTGCGAGCTGGCGCCGCTGGTGCACTCGGCGCTGGCCCCGCTGCAGGCCGGTGCGGCGGCGAGCGGCCATGCACTCGCGCTCGCGCTGGACGAGGCCTGGGCCGAAGTCGACCCGCTGCGCATCGAGCAGGCGATCTCGCAGCTGGTCGGCAACGCGCTGAAGTACACGCCGGCCGGCACCACGGTGCGGATCCGCCTCGAACGCGACGGCGGCGAGGCGGTGCTGCAGGTCGGCGACGACGGCCCCGGCATCGCGCCCGACCTGCTGCCGCGCATCTTCGACCTGTTCGCGCAGGGCGAGCGCCGCAGCGACCGGCGCGACGGCGGCCTCGGCCTCGGGCTGACGGTGGCCAAGCGGCTGGTCGAGCTGCACGGCGGCACGATCGGCGTCGACAGCGGCGCCGACGGCACCTGCTTCGAGATCCGGCTGCGCAGCGTGGCGGCGCCGGCCACGTCGCAGGCGCCGGCCTGGCGACCGCCGGTCGCGCCGCGCCGGGTGCTGGTGATCGAAGACAACGCCGATGCGCTGGCCGCGCTGCACGGCCTGTTGAGCGTCGACGGCCACGAGGTGCTGTCGGAAAGCGATGGCGGCGCCGGGCTCGCGGCGGTGCTGACGCAGCGCCCCGACCTGGTCATCGTCGACATCGGCCTGCCGACGCTCGACGGCCTGCAGATCGCCCGCCACGCCCGCGCGAGCGGCTACCCGGGCCGCATGGTCGCGCTGACCGGCTACGGCCGCGAAGACGACGTGCGGCGCTCGCTGAAAGCCGGCTTCGACGCCCACCTGGTGAAGCCGGTGCATGGCGAGCAGCTGCGCCGCCAGTTGAACGAAGTCTGATTGCGTCCTCGCAGAGCGCCCTCAGCTGAACCGATGTCCCTGTCCTTGTCCGCCACATCCCGAGGAAAGACCGAATGAGCCGAGTGCTGATCGTCGAAGACGATGCCGATGCCGCCCACATGATGGCCGCGCTGGTCGAGAAGGCCGGCTTCACCGTCGGCGTCGCACACACGCTGCGCGAGGCGCGCCGCCAGCTGGCGATGGCCCCGCCCGAGCTGGTGCTGCTCGACCTGCAGCTGCCCGACGGCCAGGGGCTGGCGCTGTTCGACCCGCCGTCGGCAATCGCCGATGCGCAGGTGGTGTTGATCACCGGCCACGCGACGCTGGAAACGTCCATCCAGGCGCTGCGGCTGGGTGCCGCCGACTACCTGGTGAAGCCGGTCAGCGCCCGCCAGCTCGAAGGCGTGCTGTCGCGCGCGATGCCGCCGGCCACGCTGAACGCCGAGCTGGTCAGCGTGTCGCACGAGTGGCAGCGCAGCGGCCGCTTCGGCCTGCTGTGGGGCCGCTCCGAGCCGATGCAGCGGGTCTATGCGCAGATCTCGCGCGTGACCGGCACCTCGGTCAGCGTGCTGATCACCGGCGAGAGCGGCACCGGCAAGGAACTGGTCGCGCGCACGCTGCACGACCTGAGCCGGCGCCGCCACGCGCCCTTCCTCGCGATCAACTGCGGCGCGATCTCGCCGCAGCTGATGGAAAGCGAGATCTTCGGCCACGAGAAAGGCAGCTTCACCGGCGCCGAGCGGCAGCACCTGGGCTTCTTCGAGCGGGCGCACGCCGGCACGCTGTTCCTCGACGAGATCACCGAGATGCCGCTGGAGCTGCAGGTCAAGCTGCTGCGCGTGCTGGAGACCGGCACCTTCCTGCGGGTCGGCTCCAGCACCTACCAGGATGCCGACGTGCGCATCATCGCGGCCACCAACCGCCAGCCCGACCAGGCGGTGAAGAGCGGCCGGCTGCGCGAGGACCTGTACTACCGCCTGAACGTGTTCCCGCTGGCGCTGCCGCCGCTGCGCGAGCGCGGCGCCGACATCCCGCTGCTCGCCGAGCATTTCGCCGAGACCATCAGCGCGCAGGAGGGCGAGGCGCGGCGCTTCTCGGCGGCCGCGCTGCGCAAGCTGACGCAGTACTCGTGGCCGGGCAACGTGCGCGAGCTGCGCAACGTGGTGCAGCGCAGCTACGTGATGGCCGACGGCGCGACGATCACCGACGAATGGCTGCCGGTGGACGCCGAGCCGGCCCGCGCGCCGGCGGTGCGCGACGAGGACCACCTGTGCATCCCGCTCGGCACCTCGCTGGCCGAGGCCGAGCGGCAGCTGATCCTCGAGACGGTGCGGCACTTCAAGCACCACAAGGAGCGCGCCGCGGCGGTGCTCGGCGTCAGCCTGAAGACGCTCTACAACCGGCTGAAGGAGTACGGCGGCGACCGAAACGGGACGGACGGCGCGAAGGAGAAGTGACGCGGGCCGGAACGACGCCGGCCGGCGCGACGCCGCCGCCGTTCACTCGTCCGGCGGCGACGGCCGGTGCAGCAGCTGGCGCAGCGCACGGGCCTGCCGCCCCGCGCTGCGGGCCGCGGCGGCGAGGCGCGCGCTTTCCAGCGGGTCGCTGTCGCGGTGCTCGGCGGCACGGTGGGCCATCAGGCTTTCCTTTTCCTGCAGCGCGCGCAGCGCCGCCCACAGGGCCTCGTCCGCCCCCTCCGACACGGCCTGCTGCAGGCTGCGATCGGTGAACGCATGGCCGGTGTGGCAGCGCAGCCGGCGCGGCGCGACGTCGTCCAGCTCCCACAGCGCGCCCTGGCATTCGGGGCAGGTGAACATCGAGGGCCGGCCGATGGCCCGCAGGTGCTCGACGAAATTGCCCAGCCCGAGCATCAGTTGCTGCTCGTGGAAGAGGCGTTGGCGGGCGGGCGACATCGCGGCGAGCTCCTGGGCGGCGCCGGTGCCGTTGCCAGGCGCGGCGGCGGCGCTGTCGACGGACCGGCCCGCCAGCGATGCCAGCAAGGCCGGCATCGCCGCCAGCGCCACGCAGTGGTCGACCCGCACATGGCGCAGTGCGCTGGCCGGCATGCCCGGCTCGGCCGCATCGGCCGGGTCCTGGACGACCGCGGTGCCGCCGACCGCCTTGATCGCCTGCAGGCCGGCGGTCCCGTCGTCCAGCGTGCCGGTCAGCACCACGCCGATCGCCTGCGCGCCGAATTCGAGGGCGGCGGACCGGAAAAGCGGGTCGATCGCCGGCCGCGTGTGGTTCTCTTTCGCGCTGCGCGTCAGTTCGATGCGCCCGCCCACCAGCACCATGTGCTCGTCGGGCGGCGCCACCCGCACGGTGCCCGCCCGCGGCAGCTCGCCGTGCCGTGCGGTCGCCACGTCGAGCGGGCACCGGCGCTGCAGCAGCTCCTGCAGGTTGCTGCGGTGCGCGCCGATGTGCAGCACCAGCAGCACCGGCGCCGGAAAATCCTTCGGCAATCCGGCTGTCAGATCGGTGAGCGCCGCGACGCCACCCGCCGAAGCACCGATCAGCACGATTCTGGAAGGTCGATTCATCTGCAGTCGACGAGGCGGCACACGGCCTGCGGGGGCAAGCGGCGTTCCCCTTCTTTTGCGGGTCAGCCCACCCGGTTTCTGCAACCGGCTGACGTAGCATTGTCGATTGCGCCTCGCATCGCAGATGCACTTGCAGCCAAGGGACAAGCACATGGACGCCATCGGTCCGGACCCCGCAGAACAAGACGCCGGCAGCGCGTTGCCGGACGGCCTGCCGCAGGAGGGATACGACAAGCTGCCGGTGATCGGCCTGGGCGGATCGGCCGGCGGCATCCCGGCCCTCACGGCGTTCTTTCGCACCGTGCCGGCGTCGCCCGGCGTCGCCTTCGTCGTGATCCTGCACCTGTCGCCCGAGCACGAGAGCACGCTGGCGGAACTGCTGCAGCGCCACACCTCGCTGCGCGTGGTGCAGGTGCGCCAGAGCGTGCAGATCGAGCCCGACACCGTCTACGTGATTCCGCCGCGCAAGGCGCTGCAGATGTACGACGGCCACCTGCAGCTCACCGAGATGCCGGCGGCACGCAACGGGCCGGTGGCCGTCGACCTGTTCTTCCGCACGCTGGCCGACACCCACGGCTCGCACGCCGTCGCGGTGGTGCTGTCGGGCGCCGACAGCGATGGCGCGATGGGCATCAAGCGCATCAAGGAACGCGGCGGGCTGGCCGTCGCGCAAGACCCCGACGAGGCCGAGCACAACGGCATGCCGCGCGCGGCGATCGCGACCGGCATGGTCGACTGGGTGCTGCCGGTCGACGAGATCGCACCGCGCGTGCTCGACTACATCCGGCTCGAGTCGAAGCTGCGCCTGCCGCCGGTGCACGGCCAGCAGCCGGTGGCCGACGCTCGCCAGCCGGACGGCGAGGCCGAGCTGCGCGAGGTGCTGAGCTTCCTGCGCACCCGCACCGGCCGCGACTTCTCGAACTACAAGCGCGCGACCATCCTGCGGCGCATCGCGCGGCGGATGATGGTCAACGGCGTGCAGGAGCTGGGCGAGTACCTGCGCTGCCTGCGCACGCTGCCCGGCGAAGCCGGCGCGCTGCTGCAGGACCTGCTGATCAGCGTCACCAATTTCTTCCGCGACGCCGACTGCTTCACGGCGCTCGAAGCGCACATCCCGCTGCTGTTCCGCGACAAGGCGCCGAACGACGCGGTGCGCGTCTGGGTGGCGGCCTGCGCGACCGGCGAAGAAGCCTATTCGATCGCGATGCTGCTGGCCGAGCACGCGCGCAAGCTCGAGACGCCGCCGCCGATCCAGATCTTCGCGACCGACCTCGACGAGGAGGCGATCCGCATCGCGCGCGAAGGCATCTATCCGCTGACGATCGCCGCCGACGTGCCGGAAGACCGGCTGCGCACGTTCTTCACCCGCGAGCACCGCGGCTACCGGGTGCGGCGCGAACTGCGCGAGATGGTGCTGTTCGCCGCGCACGACCTGCTGAAGGATTCGCCGTTCTCGCGGCTGCACCTGATGTCGTGCCGCAACCTGCTGATCTACCTGAACCGCGAGGCGCAGCAGCGGGTGTTCGAGACCGCGCGATTCGCGCTGCTGCCCGAGGGCCGGCTGTTCATCGGCGCGTCCGAGACGGTCGAGGACGACAGCCCGTATTTCTTCACGCTCGACAAGAAGCACCGCATCCACGCGCCGCGCCCGGTGTCGCGCGTCAGCATGCCGATGCCCAGCGGCGCCGGCTCGATCGCCCGCGCACTCGAATTGCAGAACGCGGCGCGCGCCAGCCCGATGGTCGCCGGCAGCTCGTTCTCGCGCGACCTGGCCGATGTGCGCCCGCTGGCCGACGCGAACGGCCGCTCGATCTCATGGGCCGAGCTGCATTTCAAGATGATCGAGATGCTGGCCCCGCCGTCGATGCTGGTCGACGGCCAGCACGAGATCGTGCACCTGTCGGGCAGCGCCGGCCGCTTCCTGCAGTTCAGCGGCGGCGAGCCGAGCCGCAACCTGCTGCGGGCCATCCACCCGTCGTTGCGCGTCGAGCTGCGCGCGGCGCTGTACAAGGCGGCGCTCGGCGAGGAGCGCATCACGGTGCCGCCGCTGGCGATCGACCTGGGCGGCGACCCGGTGGCGGTGCGCATCAGCGTGCAGCCGATGAACCAGGCGGCGCCCGGCATGCTGCTGGTGCTGCTCGAATCGGCGGCGGCCGGCGAAGCGCTCGAGCCGGCGCCGCGGCCGCCGGCGCCGGTCGAGGCCGACCCGTTGTCGCACCACCTCGACCGCGAACTGGAGCGGCTGAAGGCGCACCTGCGCGACACGGTGGAGCAGTACGAGGCCTCGACCGAGGAGCTGAAGGCCAGCAACGAAGAGCTGCAGGCGATGAACGAGGAGCTGCGTTCCGCGACCGAAGAGCTGGAGACCAGCCGCGAGGAGCTGCAGTCGATCAACGAGGAGCTGACCACCGTCAACCACGAGCTGAAGGGCAAGGTCGACGAGCTGGGCCATGCCAACAGCGACATGCAGAACCTGATGGACGCGACGGCGATCGCCACCGTGTTCCTCGACCGCGACCTGCGCATCACCCGCTACACGCCGTCGGCGGTCGAGCTGTTCAACCTGATCCCGACCGACGTCGGCCGGCCGCTGTCGCACCTGACCAACCACCTGAACTACCCGACGCTCGACGCCGATGCGCGGCGGGTGCTGCAGGGGCTGGTGCCGATCGAGCGCGAGGTCGACGATTCGCGCCAGAAGTGGTACCTGGTGCGCATGCTGCCGTACCGCACGGTGGACGACCGCATCGCCGGCATCGTGCTGACGCTGGTCGACGTGACCGAGCGCAAGCACGGCCAGGCGGCACTGAGCGCGTCGGAAGAACGACTGCGGCTGGTGGTCGACAGCGCGGTCGAGTACGCGATCTTCTCGATGGACATGGAGCGCCGCGTGACCTCGTGGAACGCCGGCGCGCAGCGGCTGCTCGGCTTCACCGAAAGCGAGATCCTGGGCCAGAGCTGCGACGTGATCTTCACCGACGAAGACCGGGCCGCCGGCGTGCCGGAGCGCGAGCAGGCCACCGCGCTGCGCGAGGGCCGCGCGATGGACGAGCGCACCCATCAGCGCAAGGACGGCGAGCGCTTCTGGGCCAGCGGCGCGATGACACCGATGCGCGACGCCACCGGCACCGTGATCGGCGCCGTGAAGGTGCTGCGCGACCAGACCGCCGAACGCCTGACCAGCGACGCGCTGGCGCAAGGGCGGCTCGAACTGCTGCAGGCGCTCGAGGAAAAGGAGAAGGCGCGGCTCGAGCTGGAGGCCGCCGACGCCGCAAAGGACCGTTTCCTGGCGGTGCTGTCGCACGAGCTGCGCAACCCGCTGGCGTCGATCTCCGGTGCGTCCGAGACGCTGGCGTCCGGCGCGTCGAAAGGCGATGCGCACGAGCGCGCGATCCGCATCCTGCGCCAGCAGGTCGGCAGCATGCGCGACCTGCTGGACGACCTGCTCGACGTGTCGCGCCTGCGCCTGGGGCGTTTCGCGATGACGCAGCGGCGCGTCGCACTGCGCAGCGTGGTCGACGCGGCGGTCGAGACTGCGCGCAGCGAGATCGAACGCCGCGGCCACGAGCTGGGCGTCAGCCTGCCGGCCCGCCCGGTGATGCTGGACGCCGACCCGTCGCGGCTCAGCCAGGTGCTGTCCAACCTGCTGGTCAATGCGGCCAAGTACACCGACGACGGCGGTCGCATCGCGCTGACCGGCCACACCGAAGGCGCCCAGCTGGTGCTGACGGTGTCGGACAACGGCCGGGGCCTGGATGCGAAGGCGCTCGAATCGATGTTCGACATGTTCTGGCAGAGCGGCGAGATCGAGACCAAGAGCGCGCACAGCATGGGCATCGGGCTGTCGCTGGTGCGCAGCATCGTGCAGATGCACGGCGGCACCGTCGAGGCGCGCAGCGACGGCCCCGGCCACGGCAGCGCGTTCATCGTGCGGCTGCCGCTCGCTCCGACCGGCGACGAGCTGCCGGTGGACACCGACGACGGCGCCACGACGGCCGGCGACACCCGGCCCGCACCGCAGCGCATCGTGATCGCCGACGACAACGAGGACGCGTCGTGGTCGCTCGCGACGCTGCTGTCGGCCGAGGGCCACCTGGTGAAGACGGCTGTCAACGGCGTCGAGGCGATGGCCTGCATCGTCGAGATGGTGCCCGACGTCGCGCTGCTCGACATCGCGATGCCGGGGCTCGACGGCTACGAGGTGGCGCGGCGGGTGCGCAACGAGGAGTGGGGCCGCGGCATGCTGCTGATCGCCGCCACCGGCTGGGGCAGCGAAGCGGACCGGCAGGCCTCGTCGGCCTCCGGCTTCGATGCGCACCTGGTGAAGCCGATCGACGTCGCCAAGCTGAAGGAGCTGATCGCGCGCTGGCGGCGCCCGGCGTGACGCCTGCCCGCCGGCGATCGCTCAGCGCTGGTACACCCGCACGTAGTCGACGTCCATGCGCTGCGGGAAGGTCGTCGCACCGTTCGGCGCGCCCGGCCAGTTGCCGCCGACCGCGACGTTCAGCAGGATGTGGAAGCGCTTGTCGAACGGCGCCGGGAATGCGCCGCCGCTCGACCACCACTGCGTCTGCGTGTTGTACAGCGTGCCGTCGACGTAGTGGCGGATCACGCCGGCTTCCCATTCGACCGCGTAGACGTGGAAGTCGTTCAGGATGCTGCTCGCCGGCACGAAGGGCTTGCCGGAGTTGGTGTTGTTCGGCCAGCTGCCGCCGTAGTGCAGCGTGCCGTAGACGGTGTTGCCGCCGGCCGCGCCGGCGTTCACCGCTTCCATGATGTCGATCTCGCCGCTGGCCGCCCAGCCGCCGTAGACCGAATCGGACGGCAGCATCCAGAACGCCGGCCACAGGCCCTGCCCGCCCGGCAGCTTGATGCGCGCCTCGATGCGGCCGTACAGCCAGTCGCCCTTGTTCAGCGTGCGCAGCCGGGCCGAGGTGTAGTCGCGGCAGCCGTCGGTCGAGCAGAAGCGTTCCTTCAGCGCCTTGATGCTCAGCACGCCGTTGGCGACGGAGGCGTTCTCGGCCCGCGCGGTGTAGTACTGCAGCTCGTTGTTGCCGCCGCCGCCGCCGTTGACCTCGAAGCCCCACTTGGTGCCGTCGATCGTGCTGCCGTTGAACTCGTCCTGCCACACCAGGCGCCAGCCGGCCGGCGGCTGGGTCGGCGGCTGGTTGGGCGTGGTCGTGTCGCCGCTGCCGGCCGAGAAGGCCCAGCGCTGGTTGGCCTGCGTGCCGGTGCAGTCCCACTGCTGCAGCTTGCCGCCCGGCGCAGTGCTCCAGTCGGCCACGTCCAGGCACTTGCCGCTGTGGCGCGCGACGACCTGGTAGCCGTCGGGCGTCGCGTTGACGGTGAAGCGCTGGTTGTCGCCGGCGGTGTCGGTCCACTGCGTCAGCAGCGCGCCGCTGGCGGTCGAGACGCCGGCGATGTCGAGCGACTGGTGGGTCTGCGCGTTCGAGAAGCGGTAGGCGCCGCCCTGCTCCGGCAGCACGTCGAACTTCTGCGTCTGCGCGCTGCCGCAGGCGGCCTGCACCGCAGGCGCGCCGGCAGCCGTGCTGCCCCCCTGGATGTCGACGCACAGGTGCGAGTGGTTCGAGCTGATGGTGTACTGCCCGACCGGCAGTGTGCCGCGGCCGGCGGCCGTCAGCGGGTAGAAGTGGTACTGCTGCGCGCCGCTGCCGTTGCAGCCCCATTGCTGGATGTTGGCGCCGTCGTTCAGCGAGGCGGCGGCGACGTCGACGCACCTGCTGCTGTTGACGTTGGTCAGCACGTAGCGGTTGCCCTGCACGCGCTCGATGCGGAAGCGCTGCGCATTGGTGCCGTTGTCGGCCCACTGCTGCACGTTGACGCCGTCGCCGGTGCCGGCCGACGCGACATCGACCGCCTTGCCGCTGGCGACGTTGACCAGCTTGTAGACGCCGGCCGACGGCTGCGAGACGTCGAAGGCCTGGGCCAGG